>JAESFX010000023.1_pt1 | contig 459093 bp, 439 predicted proteins | sample 9269501 | NCBI WGS metagenome assembly JAESFX01 (sample SAMN14515570, study PRJNA621655) | algae metagenome | isolation source: Desmonostoc geniculatum HA4340-LM1 and co-occurring heterotrophs from cave... | place: USA: Maniniholo cave, Kauai, Hawaii | collected 2009-07-28
TGTAGCTCTGATTTGGTATTTTAATGGGTGTTTCACAAACTCCATTATTTCCAAATTAATCTACGTAGAAGCAAAGCGACGTCGGTTTCGTTCATTATAACTATTTGGTGTATTTCCGCCCATTCTATTCGGTTTTGATGTCATTAAGGTCGTCCTTGTCCGTTACAATTTGGATAGGTCCAATTATTGCGAAATAACGACTGTTGTGTCCGTTACGATCAACCATGAATTGACTGCGCTGCCCTCCACCATGAATCGACAGCCTCTCTCAGTCCGTTGTATTAGCGGCGTTCATGCCGTAATATTTTTTGTTGACTCTTATGCAAATCGTATGATAAGATATCTCTTGTCGCCACAATATTACGGGGCCTTAGCTCAGCTGGGAGAGCGCATCGCTGGCAGCGATGAGGTCAGGGGTTCGATCCCCCTAGGCTCCATACGAATGAAAAACCATCACAAATCGTGATGGTTTTTTTCGTATGGATTGCCTAGGGGGAGAGAACCCCGAAGTTGGGGTTCGCCCGCGCGGACGGAGCCGAAGGCGGAGGAGCACGGCGTCTGAATCTACCGCTAAAAATCCTCGTCGAGTCAGCTTCGTCAGCCATATAATCAGGATTCGGACATCCCCCTAGGCTCCATACGAATGAAAAACCATCACAAATCGTGATGGTTTTTTTCGTATGGATTGCCAAGGGGGAGATGAACCCCGAAATAGGGGTTCGCCCGCGCGGACGGAGCCGAAGGCGGAGGAGCACGGCGTCCCAATCTACCGCTAAAAGTCTTCGTCGAGTCAGCTTCGTCAGCCATATAATCAGGATTCGGACATCTCTATAATGGATAGACGAGCTTAGGCGAGTCATCTCCCCCTAGGCTCCAATTTGAATCAATACTAAATAAGTTAAATTGTTGAGAACATAAAACGTTTTTCGGGTATAGTAGTCATCGAGTAGGGCTCCTTCTAACTATCACCACTAGCAATTCACTCCCATAAATCGTATTCTGATCCTAGGGAATTTATTTGGAGAAAATGAGCCACTAGCATACACTGTTATATTTCTAGGAGCTTAAGGAGGTAATTTACATTGGAACAACATTCTAATTGCAACGTCGCGCCGGTGTTGGATGTCCTTGTTGGCAGATGGAAAATCCCTATTTTGTTTTTACTGAGTCAAGGCACGAAAAGGTTCAGCGAGCTAGAAAAAGCGATACCTAACATTTCAAAAAAAATGCTGATCTCACAGCTGCGCGAGCTTGAGGAGCAGGATGTCATTCAACGTGTTGTTTACCCAGTAGTACCACCAAAAGTGGAATACTCGATAACCGATTACGGTAGAACGCTAGATCCTATTTTAGCGCTGATGCATCAGTGGGGGATTGATCACGACATCTATATGCATTCAAAAAATAGAAAATCAGGTTAAAATATTTAGGAAATGCAGCCACTATCCATTCGGATTCTGGCTGCATTTTTAGGTTGTGTGGGGGTAACCACGATAGGGGCTGCTCTTTGGGGAAGTATCATCATGCACCATCCGTTTGACGTAAATGACATGATCGCATGGCTAATCGACCGTCTGCGGTAATGTTTCCATTGCAGCGGTCGATAGCATGGTACATGTGAATGTGAGGCTTACATTTCGGATGCATTCACCAATAATAGAACAATGGCTATGAGGGCAAGAGAGAATGCAGGCATGGCTTTTCCAAACGAATCTCGTGCCCTGATATGTGCGAAACCTGCCACCACCATAATGAAACCTAGCCAAATGGACGACCATGCAATCAGTACAGGTAGCCAGAAGCCGATAATGAGCCCTACTACCCCAATACATAGGCAAATCCCTGTAAACACTCGGAACCACTGCGGTAGACCCAGATGATCGAAAGCTTCAATCTGTGTTCGGGTTCCAACGAGTTGACTAACTCCTGCTAAGAGGAAGGCGATGACCAACACGATTTGAAAAAAAAGGTAAAGCACTGACATGAAGATACTTCCTTTCACTACGGATTTTCTTTTCAAGTGCTATTATAGGGGACAAGATTTGAAGAGGGGAAGACGGCACATTTAAGTGTCAAAGTTACTTTTTTGAAACCAGGAAAGGGCCGTAGGGGGAAACACGAGAACCGGCTAATAGCAAAAGTGAGCATTGAATGGCGAGCGATATGAAAGAGGAGCATATAACCAAAAGGCTGACTCAATGCCAAAAAGGCGCTTAGAGTCAGCTTTTTTTTGTCGACGGTTACATAAATGTAACTAAGTAAAAGAAAATGTAACGTCTTCACGCCAGTCGGATTCAACCGTATAATTCATCCCAGGCACCATTGAAGTGCCGATAACCGTCATGGTAACGAGTCGTTGCAAGCTCTACCCCATATGATTTTAACTTCGGAGGGATACAAAATGGCAAAAGTATTATTCGTAAAAGCAAATGACCGCCCGTCTGACGTGGCAGTCAGCAACAAAATGTACGTTCAGTTTCTGAGCAGCTATCAAACAGCTAACCCGAATGACTCCATCACTGAGTTGGATTTGTATGAGAAGAACATTCCGTACTACGGAAATGATGTACTGATGGGTCTTTATAAAGAAGCAAATGGGCTTGAAGCGACAGACCAAGAGAAGGCCGCTGCAGATACGGCAAACTTCTATTTGGATCAGTTCTTGAATGCAGATAAAGTCGTTTTCGCATTCCCGCTTTGGAATTTCACGGTCCCGGCTCCATTGATTAGCTACGTGTCTTATCTCTCCCAAGCAGGTAAAACATTTAAATATACCTCGCAGGGAGCACAAGGTCTTGTGGGCGATAAGAAAGTGGTTTTGCTGACTGCGCGCGGTGGCGACTATTCCTCTGAAGCGATGCAAGCCTTTGAGATGGCTCAGAATTATATGAAAGCCATCCTTGGTTTCTGGGGTATCACAGATCCACAAGTCGTTGTAATTGAAGGACATGCACAATACTCTGATCGAGCTAATGAAATTATAGAGAATGGATTAAAAGAAACGGCCGCTACTGCGGCAGCATTCTAATTGTCTTTATCTGCTTCACGATTCTTGATGTAGAGAAGGAATAGGCGGTCACAACATGATGCTCCTCACACGGTTGACAGGAGAAAACAAAGCTTGTTATGGTTGAGGAGCATTTTTGTGATTGTTCTAGATGCATTGTACGGTGGAAATCATTGTTACTCCCATATTCTTGACTTCCAGTCACTTGAGTAGTAAAGTGAACGTATCAAGAACAGAAGGGAGTCCACGAATGAAAGAAAATCATACGTTGGGATCGATGATCTGGCTCCGTCTCGTCCGATTCACCAATCGAAGTCACCAGATGACGAACGACTTTTTAAAACGTTTTGGCTTAACGACCGCGCAGTTTGACGTTCTTGTACAAATCAGGACCTATCAGCCACTTAACCAATTAGAGTTAGCTGGCAAGCTCACCGTAACAGAGGGCGGTATTTCACGGATGCTAGCCAGATTGGAGAAGGAAGGTTACATTGAACGCAAGCTGGGATGGAAAACCAAAACGATCAATCTTTCACCCAAGGCAGAAGCCGTTCTGGATCAAGCGTTCCCGGCACAATTGGCTTTCCAAACATCATTTTTCGACGAAACGTTAACAGAGGAAGAACAGCGTGTGTTGTATGCTCTCGTCACGAGACTGCAAAAGCATAGTCTAAATAAAAAATTACCGTCAGAGTAATTTTTTTTACCCCATCACTTGACTAATCAATCGATAAAATTCTTAACAAAAAGGAGAGAATGACATTGGAAAACTATCGAATCAATCCCAAAAAAGGAATGGAAATTGGTCTTTATTCTGTCGGAGAGCATTTTGAAAATCCACATACCGGGCACAAGATCACGGCAGGTGAGCGCATACTTGAATTGATTGAAGCCGCAAAGCTATCCGAGCAGGTGGGGCTTGACGTATTCGCTGTCGGGGAGAGCCATCAGGAGCACTTCGCTACCCAAGCCCACTCCGTCGTTTTAGGCGCAATTGCACAAGCGACCAAGAAAATAAAGATTGCCAGCTCATCGACGGTGCTAAGCGTCAACGATCCAGTACGCGTTTATGAGGATTTTTCCACGATTGATCTGATCTCAGGTGGCAGGGCGGAAATTGTGGCTGGAAGAGGCTCACGGTTGGGGGCGTACGACCTTCTTGGCTTTGACGCTAATGATTACGAGGCGTTGTTCGAGGAGAAGATGGGGCTCTTGCTTCAGCTGAACAGCGAAGAGACGGTCACATGGCGAGGACAATTCCGACCATCCCTTCATGAGGTTACCGTGCTGCCACGCCCGCAAAACGGACGACTGCCAATCTGGAGAGCCGTCGGTGGTGCTCCGGCAAGCGCCATTAAAGCGGGTATCGCCGGTGTTCCTTTGATGCTCGCAGCGCTGGGAGGACCATCGATTAATTTCAAGCAATCGGTGGACGCCTATCGGCGATCAGCAGATCGAAGCGGCCATGATTCCGCAACGTTACCGGTATCGACGACGGCAATGCTGTATGTGTCCGAACGTTCTCAAGATGCCGTTAACGAGTTTTATCCGCATCTCAATACGGCTTTCCGAGCGCTGCGGGGAGGCACTTATCCCAAGGAAGCCTTCGTTCAGTCGGCCGATTACACAGACGCGCTCATGGTCGGCAGTCCTCAGCTCATTATAGAAAAGATCTTGCATCAATACGAACTATTCGGTCATCAGCGACTTCTCCTTCAGATGGACGTCGGAGGCGTACCGTATGAAAAGTTGGCTCGTAATATCGAGATCGTTGCCAACGATATCGCGCCGGCTATTCGTAAATATACAGCCCAATAAGGAGGGAGTAACTTGAAGCTACTAGGATTATCGGGCTCTAATGTGGGGGCCAAAACAAGAGTCGCCATGGAAGAAGCACTCCGCGTGGCAGGTGAAATGGAGGGGAAAGCACATATTTCCATGATCGATCTTTCAGATTACAACCTCCCATACGCGGATGGGCGCAATTATAACGAATATGAGGGAGACGCTCTGCATGTGGCCAAGTCCATCATGGACGCGGATGTCATTTTGATCGGTACGCCGACATTTCAAGCTTCGATTCCAGCCGCACTCAAAAACGTGTTCGATATGCTTCCACCCGACGCATTCCGCGGGAAAACGATCGGTATCATCGTGACAGCCGGTACTTCCAAGCACTATCTAATGGCTGAGCATCAGCTTAAACCGATTCTGTCTTATATGAAGGCTCGAATCGTCCCGTCTTATGTGTTTATTGAGGATAAAGATTACAATGCCGTCAAAGAGCTCGCGAACTCCGAAGTCCTGCGTCGAATCGGGCTGCTCGTTCAAGACACATTAAACATGCATAAAGCCCTATAAAATTAACAACTATAAGAAATGAGGAAATCATCATGACAACGACACCAAATCAAAAAGATAATAAAACGGCGATTAAAGAAATCCCTTCATTTGAATTCGGATTATATACCTTCGGCGACACCGTTCCTAGTCCCCAAGGTAACCAAGTGAGTCATAAGCAGCGCCTGAAGGAAATCGTGGACGCCGCGACACTAGCCGACCAAGCAGGGCTTGATATCTTCGGTGTTGGAGAGCATCATACGTTAGACTTCGCTGTATCATCCAATGCCGTCGTGTTAGCGGCGATCCCTCAGGCTACGAAACGCATTCGTTTGACGAGCGCCACGACCGTGCTTAGCACCGTCGATCCGGTACGATTATTCGAGGATTTTGCGACACTTGATTTACTTTCGGAAGGGCGAGCCGAAATCATTGCGGGAAGAGGAGCCTTCCTCGATTCCTTCCCTCTGTTTGGTTATAATTTGGATGACTACGGCCAACTGTTTTCCGAGAAGCTTGACCTACTAATGAAGCTTCGCCAAAACGAACGAATCACTTGGAGTGGCAAATATCGAAGTGCCATCCATGACTTGGAGATCGCGCCACGCCCAGACCAGCAGGAACTCCCGATCTGGGCTGGAGTAGGCGGGACACCTCAAAGTGCTGTAAATGCCGGACGACTAGGTATCGGTATGGCATTAGCCATTCTTGGAGGTTCGCCGGAACGGGCTAAGCCGCTCGTTGACTTATACCGCCAAGCTGGTATCGAAGCCGGGCATGATCAATCGAAACTTCAAGTTGCCGTAACAAGTCACGGCTATGTAGCAGAAACGTCGCAGCAAGCAAGAAACGAATTTTACCCCCATTACAGCAGCTACATGGGTCACTTTTTAGGAAAAAGATCGGGGAGCCCCGCGTCAATCTCCCGTTCCGATTTCGAAACGATGGTTGGGCCTTCCATGGCTATACCAGTCGGAAGTCCCCAGGAGGTCTCCGAGAAAATTTTGCATCAATATGAACTGTTTGGCCACAGCCGTTATATTCTCCAATTGGATATTGGCAACATGCCTTACGCGAATGTGGCAAAAGCGATCGAGTTGTTGGCTGATCGGGTTGCTCCTATTGTCCGGCGGGAGATCGCGAAAAAGAATTAATAAACGACACCTTGTTTTGATACCAGATGGAACTCTTCTAAAATTCACTGACAAATATCGAATCGCCATCACAATCCGTGATGGCGTTTTTCGTATGGATTGCCTAGGGGAGAGAACCCCTACGCGAAGCGGGCGAGGGCTCCGCCATACGGTTCGTCCGCTCGGCATGCAAAGTTTATTTATAATTTATATACATGTGCTAGAGTAATGCGACACAATGAACAAGGAGGAATGATCTTTGAGGAAGTTATTAAGTCCCATCACCGACTGGGTCTCCACCAAGCTGGGGATGCGGATTACGATTCTGGTCTGGCTGGCGGTGATGATCTTGTTAAGTGTCGGACCTAAGCTGGGCGACTATAAAGCGACGAGCTTTCAGTCATTGCCTGATGAAGCGCAGTCTATCATTGCGGAGAACAAATTGGCGAAGACATTTCCGGATGACCAGGGAATGCCGGGAATTATGGTTTTCCATAACGCGAAGGGCGGCGTTGACCTTGATGAAGTAAAGTTAATCTTGAACGGAATCAACTCCGCGGATATCCAGGGCATCCAATCCGTTATGAATATAGTTGATCTTCCTCCTCAAGCCTTAGCGGCCTTCACTTCGGAGGACAAATCAACCATAACCGTCCCCATGAGCTTGGAGGCAGGACTTGGAAACGGCAAATACGCGGAGATCAACGATGAAGCCTCTAGAATCGGAAACGAGATTGCCGTAGACCTGAGTACGGACTTTTATATTACAGGTCCCGCTGGAATAGCCGGCGATACGATCAAGCTCTTCGAGAAGGCGGACTTTGTATTGCTGCTGGCCACCATTTTAATCATTCTCGTACTGTTAGTCGTCATCTACCGTTCACCGCTTCTCGCCGTCATTCCGCTTCTTGCTACGCTCATCGTATATCAGGTTGTCAATCAATCCGTTGCCTTGATGGGAGCTGGCGGACTCGAGATCAACAATTCGACCACCTCGATTATGAGCATATTGCTGTTTGCCGCGGTGATCGATTATTCGTTGTTCGTCTTCTCGCGTTATCGCGAGGAGTTGAACAACTACGAGAACAAATATACGGCGATGCACCACGCCATGCGCGCTACCGGAGAGCCGGTCTTTTTTGCCGGAGGTACCGTGCTTGCGGCCATGCTTGTACTGTTCTTAACGGATTTCCGCGATTATCAAAACTTTGCTCCCGTGTTCGGGACGGCTATGTTCGTGATCATGCTGGCATCCGTCACCCTTGTTCCGGCTTTGTTCACCCTGTTCGGAAGGAAAGCGTTTTGGCCCAAGATTCCTGCATTCGGTCAAAAGAAAGAGATCAAACACGGCTTCTGGGGGCCAATCGCCAAATTCGTCGTGAACCATCCCATGCGGACGGGAGGCGCCGTGGCGATCTTCATGATCGTTACCGCATTGAATGTGTTCAATTTGAATTATGAATTCGACACCGTCAAGAAATTCCCGGAGGATATGCCATCGCGCATCGGCTACGAGATCGTGGAAGCCAAGTATAACAAAGGCGATCTAGCGCCTTCCACGGTTCTGCTTGAATCGGACGAGGCGCTAACCGAGGAGCAGCTCGATCAATTCTTGAAGAAGCTGGAGAGTTACGACGAAATCGACTCTGTCCGCTTGGCCGGCGTCACGGAAGATACCAAAGCGGCCAAATTCAGCGCATCTTTGACATTGAATCCGTATTCTACCGAGGCGATTGATTTTGTTGAAGAGCTTCAAGGCCAATTCAGCGCTATAAGCAGCGAGCTGTCTCTTCAGGCCGATGTTTATTATGGCGGCGTGACAGCTAAGCTAGTAGATGAACGGAACGTAAACAACGGTGACATAATGAAGGTAGTCGTCCTGGAGACGGTTCTGATTCTATTGCTGCTTATTGTCATGACACGTTCGATCAAAATGTCGATCTACATGATGGCTACGATTCTGTTCTCCTACGTGTCCGCACTGGGCTTAGGTATTTTCCTTGTCGACGCGCTGTTCGGCTTCGAAGCGATCAGCACGCGGGTTCCCGTGTATGCCTTTATTTTTCTGGTTGCGCTGGGAATCGACTATAATATTATTCTGATCTCTCGCTTCCTCGAAGAGAGAAAGACGCGGAAGGTAAAAGACGCGTTGGAAGCGGCCATCCGCAATACCGGAGGCGTCATATCCTCGGCGGGGTTGATCTTGGCGGCAACCTTTGCCGCGCTGACCACGATGCCGATCTCCGATCTCTTCGTGTTCGGCTTAATGGTCGCGATCGGTATATTAATCGATACATTCCTGGTGAGAGGCTTGCTGCTGCCGTCTTTAATCGTCTTTTTCGAAAAGGACAAGGATAAGAAGGGGCGCGCAAACCAAACGTAATTGAAGAGCGTGGAGGGAAATTCATGAAAATTTTAGTCGTGGACGATGACTACGATATCCTGCAGCTTGTGAGCATCCATTTGGCCCGGGAAGGCTACGAGGTCTTGAAAGCACTGAACGGACAGCATGCGCTGGAGCTTCTGGAGGAGACGGAAGTGAATCTTGCCATTGTGGATGTGATGATGCCGGGGATGGATGGTTTCGCGTTGACTAAAATTTTGACGAAAGAGTTGGATATACCCGTCATTCTATTGACCGCGAAGGGGCAGCTATCCGATAAGGAGCAGGGATTCGAATCAGGTTCGGAGGATTATATGGTTAAGCCGTTCGAGCCGAAGGAACTTCTATACCGTGTTGCCGTTGTCCTGCGCCGCTATGGTCGAGCGATGGAAAGCGTCCTAAAGGTCGGCAATGTGAAGATCAACCGAAACGATTACGAAGTGATGATCAATGACGAAACGATCCTTTTTCCGCTAAAAGAATTTGAGCTGCTGTCGATGTTGGCTGCCCGGGCCAATAAAGTCACGCTCCGTTCCACGCTCATCGAGCAAGCATGGGGTGAAGATTATCAGGGAAACGAACTGACGTTAAATACGCACATGAACCGATTGCGCGACCGCTTGAAACGATATAACGCCTCGATCGAAATACAGACTGCACGAGGCATCGGTTATAAATTAGAGGTTGCCGAATGAAAACCTTATACCGGGAGTTTGTATCGGCAACGCTGCTCATACTGGGAATCAGCGTCATCGTCGGGTTTGTGCTGGCGAATGTCGTTTACGTGGTATTCACCAAAGATAAGATTACGCAGCAGAACCTGGAGGTTACCGAGCAAATCGTGCAGGTGCTTGAGGAGATGCACGTGTCGAGTCATGCTGCGCACCCCTTCCTGGAGTCTGTCGGACAATTAGGATATCAGATTTATTCGGTAAACCGATCGGGGGAGCAATCATTCTACGGCGAACCTTTCGATCGCAGGCAGCTGCCGGACGAGACGTTGGACCAAGTATTGAACGGCATTCCGTATATGGGCAAAGAAGGCATATGGGATCAGATCTGGATGATGGGCCACTTTTCCAACGATATTAAGAATACCGTCGGGCTTCCCCTGCAAATCGGCAATCAGGATTATGCGCTATTCGTCAAACCGGATAGCGCAATCTTATTCTCGGATATTCATGCGATACTCGCGATATTCGTAGCGGCGATCGCTCTATTGAGTTTACTAGGCGTCATGATCATGACCAAACGACTCATTCATCCCATTACCAAGCTGTCCGAGGCGAGCAAAGCGATCAGCAATGATGATTATTCGTATTCGCTGGAGATTCGCCGCAAGGATGAGCTGGGCCAGTTGGCCGAGAACTTCCTGCAGATGCAGCAGCAGCTTAAGCATAACGACGTGGCCCGAAAGTCTTTCATTAGCAATGTGTCTCATGATTTTCAATCCCCCTTGATGAATATCCAAGGGTATGCGGACCTGCTCGTTAGTCCGAATCTGGATGAGAAGGAACGACTGCAATACGCTGGTATTGTCAGGGATGAAGCCAAGAGATTATCGAATCTAACCAAGCAGCTTCAGTTGATTACGTCTCTTGATCAATCCGGCTATCCCGTGAAGAAGAGCCGAATCCGGCTTGATCTGCAAATCAAGGACGCAATCAAAAAGCATCAATGGAGCTTACAGGACATGAATTTGACGATCTCTTATAAATTGGATGAGGCAACGCTGTACGCGGATCGCGAGCTACTGGCGATCGTCTGGGATAATTTGATTACAAACGCCATTAAATACAACCGGCCGAACGGCCATATCTATATATCCTGCGCCAACGAAGGGGACAAGATCATTCTTGCCTTCGAGGACACGGGTATTGGCATGACGGACGAATCGGCCGGGCAAGTGTTCGAGCGATTCTATCGGGCGGATACAACCCGCAAGAGAGACGGGACGGGTCTAGGCTTGTCCATCGTACAAGAAATCGTGACCGTATTGAACGGAACCATAACGCTTGAGAGCGAGCTGGAGATCGGGACAATCTTTACTGTTATTTTGCCAAAGGAAGGATCGATTGAATAATGGAACAAAAATGGAGTTTGCGCTTAATTCGAATTGCTGCGTTGTTCGGTATTCTTGGAACCTATATCGGCTCCAAAATGTCCGGCGAGATGGATTATTCCCTTCGTCCGATCCACGCGCATGTTTTATTAGTCGGCTGGTTGAGTGTTTTTGCGTGGGGAGTCTTCTACAGAGTTTATAAAGTCAAAGCCAGATATAAGAAGCTGGTCTCCTTGCATGGCTGGCTTGCCGTGCTGGGAGCGTTCGGTTTGACGTTCGGTATGTGGATGTATAATTTAAACCCGTTTCAGCTTAACGAAACTGTGGTCATGATCTTATTTATCGTCGGCGGTACGTTACTTCTGCTTGCCTTCCTGCTGTTTGCCCTCATTACCTTTTTTACGGAGAAGGAACGGGGATAATCGCTTCAGGGACACGCAGGATTTATCAGACAGACTTGCCTTGCTGGCTAAACGGAAATCGAATCGTTCAAGAAGCGCATCGCAAGAGGTTATAGATAAGTTAGCGTAATTATGATAAAATTATGTTATGTTTTTAATTTATTTCATGAGGTGATTGCATGCCGCACATTAGGCCGGTATCGGATTTGCGAAACAACTTTGCAGACATTTCGAAGACAGTGCATGAAACTTTAGAGCCTGTATTTTTAACCAAGAATGGTTATGGTGATATGGTCGTTATGAGTATTGAGGCCTATGAGCGAACACAATATGAAAGCGAAGTATATATCAAGCTGAAAGAAGCGGAACTGGAAGCTAAGTTAACTGATAAACGATACTCTCACGAAGAAGTACTTTCCGATCTAAAGGGCAGGCTCGCTGATAAAGGTAAGGGCAATGTTTAAGTTGAAGTATTTGCCGATTGCTTTAAGGGATTTGAGGGATATTACGGATTATTTTGCCGATACTCTTAAAGCACCGGAGGCTGCGGTGGATTTTCTGAATGCCTTTGATGAATCTTTATCCGGACTTAAGCAGTTTCCCTATTCGTGCAGAGTCTATCAGCCGATTAAAGATTTGGAAACCGAATATCGATTATTGCCCATAAAAAATTATCTGGTTTTTTATGTGGTCAATGACCAAATGGTTGAAATTCATCGAGTTGTATATGGGAAAGTGGATTTAACCAAGCTTCTTAAATGATTTCTGATTTAGGCAGTCAGTGCTCCACGATGAATTCGGGCGGAGCAGTTCCGCTTAACGACCCGTTTGTTGCCTTTGCTATCCAGTCAGGATGAGGCTGCCATCATTAATGTATCATCAGGTTTAGGACTGGTTCCCAAAAAATCCGCTCCCGTATATTGCGCGACGAAAGCAGGGCTCCATCTGTTTACGAAAGCCCTTCGTTATCAACTAGAGTCGACTAAGGTCAAGGTGTTCGAGGTCATTCCCCCTATTGTGGATACCGAAATGACGAGGGGGAGAGGGCGCGGCAAGATATCGCCTGAGGCGCTACATCCCGTTAATGGCAGGGACCATAAACAAGTCGGATTTCTCTCGACTCCAAACGAAACGAAAAGAACGCCATCGCAATCGCGATGGCGTTTTTCGTTACCGGGTATTAGCTACGAACCAGATCATACCGATCGGCATTCATGACCTTCACCCAAGCGGACACGAAGTCGCGGACGAACTTTTCTTGGTTGTCGTCCTGGGCATACACTTCCGCGATGGCGCGAAGAACGGAGTTGGAGCCGAAGACGAGGTCGACTCGCGTTGCCGTGCGAACCACCTCGCCCGTCTTGCGATCGCGTCCTTCGTATACGAAATGGTCTGCAGGCTTCCAGACTACATTCATATCCAGCAGGTTCACGAAGAAGTCGTTCGTAAGCGTGCCAACGCGATCGGTGAATACGCCGTGACGCGTTCCGGCATAGTTCGTGCCGAGAACGCGCATGCCGCCGAGGAGCACCGTCAGTTCCGGTGCGGTCAGACCGAGCAGCTGCGCCTTGTCGACCAGCAGCTCTTCCGCGCTTACGCCATATTGTTTCTTCTGGTAATTACGGAAGCCGTCGGCGACTGGCTCCAGCACGGCGAAGCTTTCGATGTCGGTTTGTTCTTGATCGGCATCGCCGCGGCCGGGGGCGAAAGGAACCGTGACTTGGAAGCCCGCATCCTGCGCCGCTTTCTCAACGGCGGCGCTGCCGCCGAGCACGATCAGATCGGCCAGGCTGACTTTTTTGTCCAGCTCCTCTTGAATGCCTTCCAGAATCGTAAGTACTTTCGTCAGCTGCAGCGGCTGATTCACTTCCCAGTCCTTCTGAGGAGCAAGCCGGACGCGGGCGCCATTAGCGCCGCCGCGCATGTCGGAGCCGCGGAAGGTGCTGGCGGAAGCCCAAGCGGTCGTAACGAGCTCGCTGACGGTCAGTCCGGAATCCAAAATTTTTGTTTTCAGTTCCGACACTTCGCCATCCGTTAATTCATAATCCACCGACGGTACAGGATCTTGCCAAATGAGAACCTCTTCCGGCACTTCGGGTCCCAGATACCGGGCGCGCGGCCCCATGTCGCGGTGCGTCAGCTTGAACCATGCGCGCGCGAAAGCATCCGCGAATTCCTCCGGATTCTCATGGAAGCGGCGCGAAATTTGTTCATAAGCCGGATCCTCGCGCAATGCCATATCGGCGGTTGTCATCATCGTTTTCACGCGTATGGACGCATCTTCTGCGTCCGGCGCAAGATGCTCGTCTGCGGGATCCACGGGTGCCCACTGGTTAGCGCCCGCCGGACTCTTCGTCAATTCCCATTCATATCCGAGCAGCAGATCGAAGTACCCGTTATCCCATTGCGTCGGATTCGCGGTCCAAGCGCCTTCCACGCCGCTGGTGATGGTGTCGCGGCCTTGGCCGCTGCCGTGCGCGCTTAACCAGCCCAGACCTTGGGCTTCAATAGGCGCAGCTTCCGGATCAGGTCCGACAAGAGCGGCGTCGCCTGCGCCATGCGCCTTGCCGAACGTGTGGCCGCCGGCCGTCAACGCGACCGTTTCCTCATCGTTCATGCCCATCCGCGCGAACGTCTCGCGAATGTCGCGGGCGCTGCCTAGCGGATCCGGATTGCCGTTTGGCCCCTCGGGATTGACATAGATAAGCCCCATTTGAACCGCGGCGAGCGGATTTTCGAGATCGCGTTCGCCCGTGTAGCGGTTGTCGCCAAGCCATTCCTTCTCGCTGCCCCAATAGACGTCTTCTTCGGGATGCCAGACGTCCGGACGTCCGCCTCCGAATCCGAACGTTTTGCCGCCCATGGATTCAATGGCCACGTTGCCGGTCAGAACGAACAAGTCGGCCCATGAGATTTTGTTGCCGTACTTTTGCTTGATCGGCCATAGCAGCCGACGCGCTTTATCAAGGTTGCCGTTATCGGGCCAACTGTTAAGCGGAGCGAAGCGCTGCGTTCCGGTACCTGCGCCGCCGCGTCCGTCGCCAGTGCGATACGTGCCTGCGGAGTGCCATGCCATGCGGATAAAGAACGGGCCATAATGCCCATAATCGGCTGGCCACCACTCTTGACTGCTTGTCATCAGATCGCGAAGGTCTTGCTTGAGAGCGTAATAGTCCAGCTTCTTGAATTCCTCGGCATAATCGAAATCCTCGCCAAGCGGATTGGACTTGCGATCATGCTGGTGCAGGATGTTCAAGTTCAACTGATTGGGCCACCAATCTCTATTCGACGTTCCGCTAGATTTGTGACTGGTAGCGCTGCCGTGCATTACCGGACATTTTCCTGTGCCGGTCGTGACTGTACCGTCCATGCGTTCAACTCCTCTTCTCTTCATAAAGTAGCAAAATATAAATGCCCTACTGTCTTTATAAAACGATTTCCTACTGAAAGCAATGATGAAATTCAAGTTTCATTTAATCTTCACTCTTGCATGCGCGGAATGCGCAAAAGGAACATGGAAATTGACAGTGTTGATCTATAAAGCAATAATGCCCCCGTAAAGGATAAGACTGCCTCATTGGAACTCTATGGCAACGCTCGTATGATGAGAGTAGTCCACAAAATACGGCATGAATTGCGCGGGAATGGATGACAGGGGTGAAATCGTGAAAACGCTACCACCAGCTCGGTTGTGGACGGATTCGCTTTTGCGAGATTGGACATTTGGAGTAGAAGAGGTGATGCGTCGGCCATCCATCAATCAAGCGGGTAACCTAAACTATTCGATATGGAGGAAACACCAGAATGATAAAAAGACGGTTGTTAGCGCTTGTACTCGTGACATCGATGCTATTGACTATGTACGTCCCGCCTATGAAAGTCAGCGCTGCATGGGGGGATGACGTATCTCTATTGACCGTAAATGCAGGCGCGGACGGCAATACGGCGACGGAAACCGTTGCTCCGGACGGACAGACGGCATGGAGCTTAAACACCGGAACCGCTAAGAACGGCGGTCCTTGGGATAACCTCTTCACGCCGAGCGTGGCGCCTCTAAGAGACGTATCCGCCTACAGGGACGGCTACCTCGTATTCGAGATGTTTATTCCGAACGCGGGCTTTAAGAACATGCAAGGGAACAACTGGCTGGTCATCGTAAGCGATAGCAATCCGGCCGGAGACAAGTTTAACACCGATTCCCGCCTCCAGCTTGATGTAAGCGGAGTCGCGAACGGAGAGGTGGGCACATGGGCGACGGTCTATACGCAATTATCGACGTCAAGCGCCGTAGCCGGGAATTTCAATGACGCCTGGCTGGACAAAGTCACCAGGCTGGCCTTGCATCTGCAATGGGATCCTAGCGTTCCTAGCACCGGCGTTTTCATCAAAAACGCGCGTTTCCAGAAGAGCTCGTTAGGCGTACCAGCTTCTCCGTCAACGGCCCCCGTACTGGACGCGGCGACCAAAACGGTATCCGCGAACGCGCCTGCTAGCGGGCAAGCCGTGGAATTCGCGATTAGCGAGATCGGGAACGCTCCGGCATCAGGTTGGGTGGACGGAAGCAAAACCGATGAAGTGTATACGCATCAATTCGCTGCCTTGCCTGAGGCAGACACTTACTATGTATTCGCTCGCGCGAAAGCAGACGGCACCTACAACTTCGTCGGCGCATCTTCAAGAATCACGGTAACGTCGATCGACGAACAAACTTTGGTCGACGAGGCGGCGGCGTCTCTGACATGGGAATCCATTAAAGGCGGCAACTCTTCGATTAACGATGTCAAATCGCAGCTTAGTCTGCCGACGTCAATCGGAACAACGAACGTAGCCTGGTCTTCGGACAATGCGGCAATCAGCAGCACCGGGAGCGTCAATCGTCTATTGAATAGAGAGGTTGATAAAACCGTCGTACTTACGGCAACGATTACGAAGGGGAACGCAAGCGCCACGCAAGCCTTTACGGTGACGGTGAAAGCCGTGCCGTCGGCGGCGGGTGCTAGAGCCGCGACGAATTTCCCTAATATAGAAGAGGGAACGATCAACACGCTTGCGCCTGACGGCAATACCGCGGTTAAGCTGGGTGCCGGAAAAATCGGCGCCGGCATCGAACGGATATGGAACGCCTCGAGCGGCAACCAGGATTTGTTGGCGTACGCGAATCAATATTTTGTTTTCGATATGTATGTTACGCATGCGGACCTGTTAAACTCAAGCGGCAATAACTGGGTAGCCGTAGCGGCCGGCGGCAACAATCTCGACACGAATTCGCGGCTTAACCTTAATGTGAACGAAATCAGAAACGGACGCGTCGATGAATGGATGACCGTCTATGCGCAATTATCGACGGCCAATTCTCCGAATGGCTTCAATCCCGTTCATTTGGACACGGTACAGGAAATGAGATTGCAAATGCAATGGGCTGCCGTGCCCCAGGGCGACATCTATATTAAGAACCCGCGTTTCCAGAATAGCCCTGATTCGCCGAAGCCTATTCCCGCGGCCGTAGAAACAAACGACGAAGTGACGTTATCTTCGGCAGCGCCGACCAACGGCCAGGCCGTGCAGTTCGCGATCAATGCGACCGGCAGCGCTCCGACGGAGGGCGACTGGACGACGGGTACGCTTGGTACAGGCACGTATTCGGCGACATTCGCGAAACCGGCGGGCAATACCTACTATGCTTTCGCGCGGACGGCGCAAAATACGCAATATCCTTTCGCAGGCACGCATACAAGAGCGAAGGTGGAGCATCTTGACGACGATCAAGCCATAGCGGACGCGAAAGCCAAGCTGACCTGGGACAAGATCAGGAATTCGAACGCGATTCAATCCGAAGTCAGAACGGGACTGACTCTTCCGACATCGGGCGCGAACGATACGGCTATCGTTTGGTCGGCAGAACCGGCAGGCATCATCGATACCGCAACCGGCAGCGTCGCTCGCGACCCCGACGAAGATCAAGACGTCGCCCTGACGGCGACGATATCCAAGGGGGCGGCAACGCCCGTTTCCGTTGTATTTCAATTAACGGTAGCCAGTACGACTAACGAGCTTGCCGAAGTATTCATCGATTTCAACGATCCGGCAACGTATGACGCGGTCGATGAAATCGGAAGCGGATTCGGCGACGGCGGAGATCCGGCGGGACCGTATCCGGGACTTCAGGGCAACGGCATCGGCGTTAGCCTTATCGGAGACGGCAGCACCGCAGTGGATATAGTTGCGCAAAGCGGCGTAGATGCCGTGAAGATTGGCAACTTCATGTACGTCATCGCGGACGATCCGCAATTGAAGCAAGCGAGCAAAGCCGAATTGGCGGTCACCTACTGGAGGCCAAGCGCGGCGAGCGGTATTTCGTTGCAATATAACACCATCTATCCCGGCAGCTTCTCCGGGTTCGACGCGTATCGCTCGGCCAGCCTTCCCGCCACGGGAAGCGGGAACGCTTGGGTCACGTCCAAAGTCGTGCTGAACGGAGCAAATTTTGCGATCGGGGCGCAAAACCAAGGCGCGCACTTCCGGATCGCTACGGCCGGCGCAATCATTCGGAGCATTCGGATAACCGAAATTCCTCCAACGGATGAAGAAGCGGTCATGCTTGCTTCGGACGCGCTGACTTGGGACGCCATTAAAGGCGCGAATACAAGACAAGATCTGGTCGAAACGGATTTGACGCTGGCCCAGTCGGGTTCGGCGAGAACGAACATCGTATGGACATCTACCGATAACGCGGTCATAAACAGCGAGACCGGCACGGTTGACCGTCAACAAATCAATACGGCCGTAACCCTCTCGGCGACCGTAAGCAAAGGTACGGCAGCTCCGGTTGTCAAAACCTTTCCGATCGTCGTTCGCGGAACGGGTACCGGCACGGACGAGGATGCGGTCCATGAAATGCTGAACAAATTGACATGGGATTTCATCAAGGGCGTCAATGCTTCCGAGGCTGCAGGCGGTATGGATAACGTGACGACGAACCTGGTGCTTCCGTCCATGGGCGACAATATGACGGATATTTCATGGACGTCCTCCGACGCGGCTCTCATAACCGATGCAGGCGCAATACCGGCCAACCGTCCGGATGAAGGCGGCGAAGTTACGCTTACGGCGACGGTGACAAGAGGTCCCGTAGCCGCTCCCGTAACCGAGACGAAAACGTTCGAGCTGACAGTCCCGGACAGATATGATTACGCAAAACATGTTAGAACGGCAATCGCTCAGCAGCACGACGCCAAAGACTTTGCGATATCCGACTTTAACGTACTCGCTTTCGGCGCGAAAACGGATGAGATGGCCGAAGACGAAGGTTTAGTCGATTTCGACAACAGAGAGGCTTTCCAAGCGGCGATCGACGCGGCTTACCAGGACGGCGGCGGCGTAGTCTACATTCCGGCGGGAACGTATGCGTTCCGCACGGAAACGACCGGCACGATCAACGTTCGAAGCACGACGGGCAGCACAACCTACGAATACAAGCAAGTATTGAATTTGCGGGCCGGCGTACAGCTTCGGGGCGAATGGGATAACCCGGACGCGGATGATTACGACGGCCAATTGGACGGAACCATTCTCGCGGTCTATGCCGGACATAATTCCGCCAATTACGATACGTATGTCGACTCCGACGAGCGTGAAAATCAGACGGGCGGCAAAAAAGTGGCGAACGTGTCCGATCGATTCATCGACATGGAGCAAGGCACGGGCGTCTCCAACCTGTCGGTCTGGTATCCCGATCAGGATATCCATGCGACGACCACCGTCGAGAAGAGGAACGCGGACGGTCAGAAGACGGGGGAATTCGAGGACATAAAAGGAATTCCGTATCCGTGGACGTTCTATCAGAGAACCGGAAACAGCGCGACGCTGGATAACGTTACGCTCGTCAACGCATGGGGTGGCTTCATCTCCCTGCCGAGCGAAATGCATTATGTCGTGAACAGCAACATGACGGCTCTCTACAAGGGCATCGTGGTTCATACCTGCACGGACATCGGACGGATCGAGGACGTGAACATGGACCCCAAATACTGGGCCAATTCAGGTCTTGACGGAGCGCCGACTCTTGCGGAAGCGAGAAGCTACACGAGAGCGAACGCTACCGGCTTCATGATGCACCGCTCCGACTGGGAGTACGTGTCGGGCTTGTACGTTTCCGGCTATAAGACGGGCATGTGGATCGGTAGAGAACCCGGCGGCGACGAAGCTCCGAACGCGCAATTCTACGGAGTGCAAATAGAAGACAGCGAAACAGGCATCTACATCGACCACGTGAACGGCTTTGGCCTGTTGTTCTCGGATTCGGAATTCGGAGGCGACACGGCCGTCTATTTCAACGAACGTTTCAATACTTCCGTTCAATTCAACGGAGTCGATTTCAGAGGCCCCATCGTAAGCGACGCCAGAGGCGGAGTCATCTCCTTCGAGGATAGCACGTTCGATGAATACGGCGATTACGCGCTGAACTTCCTGGGCCGAGGCAACGCCTTAGTCAGCCAGAGCAGCTTCAAACAGGCTGGCAGCCATGTCAATCTCGGAGCAAACTTCGGGACGTTCAAATCGGTAAATTCCGGATATAACCTTAATCTTGAGAGCACCGACCTTGCCGCCCACATCGATAGCCTTGAACTTGATATTCGGGACGAAGGCAGCAGCGCCACGGTGCAAGTCGTGAATGACGACGATTATCTCTTTGAACCTATCCCGAAAAACGTGAAAACGGATATCGACGTCCATCCGAGACCGGCTTCTAACGCCGTGCTTAGACTCGACTTCCCGCGTTCGCTGACGGGCAACGCGCCGACCGTGGACATATCCGCAAGATTGCAGGAAGCTCTCGACTATATCAAAGCGAATCACGACGGCGGCACGATCTATTTGCCGGGCGGAAGATATAGACTGAGTAGCCCTGTCATCGTGCCCGAGGGTGTCGAGCTCAGAGGCACATGGGACGTGCAGCATCATACGCAAGGCGGCGGCACGGCGATATTTACGACTTACGCCGGCGGCGCCCAAGGCGAAAACGGAGCTTCTCTTATTCAGCTAAAGGCAAACGCCGGTCTCAGAGGACTTAACATTACGCAAGCGAATATAACCAGCGTCAACCTCGATAACCCGGACCAAACGCTAAAAACTCCGTTCCTGGTACAGGGACAAGGCGCGGGCGTCTACGCCATCAACTTGACGATCCCGATAGGGGATAAGGGAATCGATCTCGCTTCCCACCCGACCGATGGCCACTACGTCGATTACCTGGGCGGCACGCTCCTTAGAGCGGGTATCTGGGTCGGCGGAGGAGCGGAAGGCGGCTTTATCCGAAATATGCAATTTAATCCGCATTACGCTTTGCGGCTTCCGGGAGGCCAAGGCTACACGGCGCCTACAGGCGATTTGTACGGATTCGTGCAAAGATATATGAGCGCGCTCAAATTCGCCGACGTGGAAGACCAGACCATCTTCAACAATTTTGTTTTCGGCTCGGTATACGGCGTGCACTTCCTCAAGAGAGATCTCGGGAACGGCCAGTTCGCATATCCCGGCAAAATGACGATGATCGGTCACGGCTCGGACGGAACCACGTATGCACTCCATGTGGAAGACGCGGACGAACATACCCGAATCATCGCGATCAACTCGGAATTGGTGAATACCAACATCCCGACGGAGCCGAACCGGGCGTATGTCAAAATGGGAGATGCCGCGGATCCCGCGAAAATCCACCAAGACGCCGAACTCTTGCTGTACAACAGCGCGTTCTGGGGAAGCCCGACGACGGCCGGAGCGGTCGTCTATAACGGCAACGTTCGTTTCCAGCAGGCTAACTTTACTCAGCTGCCAGGCGGGAATCCGGGTATAGACGTTCACGGCGGCAAAGCGCATGTATACTCCTCTTATTTCCAGCCGTCTAAGGACGGTCAGAACAATAATGTGTATGCCATGCTGCGCGAGGGCGGAACATCGATCGAGCTGAGCAACAATTATTACGCGGCCGGGCTTAGAAACAGCACTCCGGAGGATAATCCGTACGGTATTTACGGCTCGGATTTGTTGGCGGAACCGTTTGTATTCAACCTGACGGAAAACGGAGACGGACAACAAATCAGCTTTAAGTATAATGTCGGAGGAAGAGCCTCCGCACCGGGGACATTAACGATGGTTGCCCCGGCGTCATACGCCGCGGAATTCGTTCCCGTCCCGTTCGACGCGCTTGCGGCTGGCGAATCCGTCACCTTGGACGTACCGAATTATGCGGCAGGCTTGGTCACCTTCGAGCTTCAGCTCGAGGACGGAAACGTTTATGCTTACACGGCCAAATTCGACGCGGCTTACGCGGAAAAGGCAAGCTCCGCCGGCACGGATAATCCGGCAATTAGCGCCGCGACTCCGGCATTCGTAATGGACTCGGAAGATTATGTCACGATGGGGACGTGGGATGGCCCGCAGGACCTCGGCGTAGAATCTCGTTTCGCATGGGACGACAGCCATTTGTATGCTTACATTGTCGTAACGGACGACGTGCACTACAATAGCCAGTCCGGAGGGAATATTTGGAGAGAGGACAACTTGCAGTTAGGCATTGATTTGCGTAATCCCGCAACCAACAGTACGCTGCGGAACGAGTTGGGCTTCACCCTCTCCAATGACGGAGAAGTCATCGTATTTCCTTGGACTCGTCCAACGGGCGCTAACGCGCCGACTGCTCCGGTTACGGAGATCGTGGCCGCGATTACGAGGGACGAAGTCGCCAAAACGACGATTTACGATCTGAAAATTCCATTTAGTACCGTTCATCCTAATCCAGCAACGGAGCTTGCGAACGGAAGAATCGGAATATCGACGATGCTCAACGAATCGGATGGCTCACATGAATCCGACGGCGGCAGAACGACATTCGAAGTCGTAGGCGGACATTTAAAGAATTCGAATTTGTTTACGGATTTATATTTGTTAAACGCGGGCGAATACCAGGAGACGCTGGAAGCTTCGGCAACGGATGCCGTCGATAAAGCTCTCGCGTCCGAATCGGCTGCCGACATCGCGATGGCGCGCAACTTTATCGCAATCATGGCAGACGGCGAAGCGAAGACGGAGCTTCTTAACCGAATCCCCGCCATCGCTCAGGATAGCGTCATCAGCCCCGCTGCCGCCGAATTTGATCTGAACCCCGGCAAGCAGCAAGCGGCTGTCATCACGCTGCAGCTGAACGGGAATACGCTGTCGGCCATTAAGAACGGCAGCTCGTTGCTGCAGGCAGGCACCGATTATATCGTAAACGGTAATGGGATTACGATTGCCAAGGCTTACCTGGCGACATTGCAACAAGGCACCGTGCGGCTAACGTTCGAGTTTAGCGCAGGCCAGCCTCAGGTGCTGACGATAACGGTCGTGGATACGACGCCCGTTAACAACGGCGGCAACAACGGCAACAACGGCAACAACGGCAACAACGGCAACAACGGCAACAACGGCAACAACGGAGGCAACAATGGAGGTAACAACGGCGGGAACACTGGCGGCAATAACGGCGAGAATCCAGAGAACCCGATCGTATTAAAGGATATCGCGGGACACTGGGCGGAAGAAGCCATCCGCAAGGCCGTGGCAAAAGGCTTCGTGATTGGCTATAAGGATCAGACCTTCAAGCCGAATGCGGGGGTAACCCGTGAGGAATTCGCGGTTATGTTAATCCGCGCGTTGCCTATAGAAGGCGATGGGGAGCAGCGGGCCTTCAAAGATGAAGCCGCTATTGGTTCATGGGCCAAAGAAGCGCTTGAGCAAGTCGTCGGCGCGGGAATTTTGGGCGGTTACACGGATGGGACGCTGCGTCCGAAAAGCGGTTTGACGCGCGCCGAGCTGGCGGTCATGATGGCTCGCGCTTTGAAGCTGGAGGACCAGCAGGACAAAGCAGCCATCTTTGCCGACCATGCTAAGCTGCCGGAGTGGGCTAAGGGGGCGATTGGCGCATTAGCCGCATCGGGTATCATGCAGGGCAAGGAAGGCGGCAAGTTCGACTACAACGCAGTGGCGACCCGAGCGGAGGTTATTACCATCCTGCTCCGAATTTTGGAGCTGGAGGAGAAGGAAGCTTGACTTGGTCCTTCAATCGAATTGTAATAAGCGGAACGTAAAGTCTTAAGCAAAAAGGATGTCAGCGGCGATTAGCCAAGGCTGGCATCCTTTTTATTTGACTGCGGGTCCTACCTAGCCGCTCCAACGTCGGTTGAGTGCATTATGGCGTAGCCGTATGGAGGGAGAACCGCCCGTATCGCATTTTCTTCGGCTACGGCGTAAGCCTCGCCGTTCACGACGCGCCACGACTCGGCCGGCTGCGCGGAAGAAATAACGGCGTTCACTGGAGCATCCTCGTTATTCAGCACGATGAGAAACCGCTCCTTCTCGTCCCAGCGCTCATAGACCAGCAGCCGCGGATGCTCCGGCATCGGCAGGAAGCGCAGTCCGCTTCCGCGCAGCGCGGGGTGGGCCTTGCGCAGGCTGATCATGCCGCGGAAGAATTCATATAGCTCCGTATTTTGCTTGCTCTTGTCCCATTCCATGCATTTGCGGTTATGGGGGTCGTACTCGCCGTCCATTCCGATTTCGTCGCCGTAATAGATGCAAGGCGTCCCTTGATAGGTCAGCTGGAATAAGGTTGCCAGCTTCATGCGCGCAACGTTGCCGCCGCATAACGTGAGCAGCCTTACGGTGTCATGGCTGCCGAGCAGATTGAAGGACGCTTCCGTCACCTGCTGCGGATAGCCGGCTAGCTGGGTTCCGATCGACTGGGCGAATTCGGCTGCGTTCGTCAGCCCGCGGGCGAAGAAGTTAAGCAGGATGTTCGTGAATGGATAGTTCATGACCGCGTCGAATTGGTCGCCTTGCAGCCACGGCATGGAATCATGCATGATCTCGCCCAGAATATACGCCGAAGGATTAATCCGTTTGATCTCGTGCCGGAACTCCCTCCAGAATTGATGGTCCACCTCGTTCGCCACATCGAGCCGCCACCCGTCCAGTCCCATCTCCTCCAGCCAGTAGCGGCCGACATTCAGCAAGTAAGCCTTCACTTCGTCGTTAGCGGTATTGAGCTTGGGCATGATCGGTTCGAAAGCGAACGTCTCGTAGGTCGGAATCCCGTCGACGACTCGCAGCGGCCACTCCCGAACGCGGAACCAATCCGCATAACGCGAATCCGCACCGTTATTCAGCACATCCGCGAAAGGCGGGAACGTATGGCCGCAGTGATTGAACACGCCGTCCAGAAGCACGCGTATGCCACGGGCATGGCAGGCATCGACCAGCTCTTTGAGCTTTTCGTTTGTGCCGAAATGCGGATCGATTCGCATATAATCCGTCGTATCGTACTTATGGTTGGTGGTGGCGGCGAACAGCGGATTGAAATACACGGCGTTAACCCCTAGTTCGCTTAGGTGGTCCAGGTGGTCCAGCACCCCCTGCAGATCCCCGCCGAAGAAATTGCCCGCGCTTGGCGTGCCGCCCCATTCCTGAACACCTTCCGGATCATTGGACTTATCGCCGTTAGCGAAGCGCTCCGGGAAGATCTGATAAAATATCGCGTCCTTTACCCATGCCGGAGGTGTGTGCACATCCTTGGAATTGAGGTACGGGAAGTCGAACAATCCCTCGTACATCACCATGGGAGGTTCATTAAAAAATCCCTTCTCCAAAAAGTAAACGGTCTCTCCATGGTTCGAGTGCAGCGCGAAGTAATAAACAAGTCTGCGGAATCTAGGCTGAACGGCGGCTTGCCAATAGTCGAACAGCCCGTCGGACGCCAAACGCTCCATCGGGATCGTTTCCTTGTACTTGTCCGGGTTATACTTCTCGCCGCAGTGCAAGTCGATGCGCGGGACATTGCCCCGCTTGGTGCGGATGCGGATATGCACGGTCGATTCATCGTAGGCATAGGACCAATTTTGTCCCATCCGGTGGTAAACGGCTTCTAGCATAATCATGATTAACAGGCCTCCTTAGGCATGAAAACGCAAAAAAGGGCCAACCTCTGATAAAAACGAGGTTGAACCCGAAAGTTTCATTGCCTTTAAATTTTCTAAATCATACCATAACGTTTCTGCCCGCACAATACCGTTTTTCATTTGCGAAGCGAAGACTCCCGCACCACCAGGCGGTGAGGGATGATGGAACGGGATCTGGCCTGTTCCTCGCCCGCGAGCTGCAGCAGCAGTTGATGCGCGGCCGTATAACCAAGCTGGTAGGTGCCGATATCGATGCTGGTCAGGGAAGGGGTGGATAGCTCGGATAAGGCGATGTTGTTGAAGGCGGCCAGACTTATGTCATGCGGAACTTGGTAACCCAGCTCGCCCAATCCGCGCAGCACGCCGAAGCAGACCCCGTCGTCGATGACGACAAGCGCCGTAGGCCGATCCTCCAGCTCCATCAGCATGGAGATCGCGCGGAATCCGCTCTGCTGTAGAAGCTCGCCGTCGACGATCCACTCGCCTTGCACGGGATAGCGGGCTTCCTCCATCGCCTTGCGGTAACCTTCCAGCCTGTCCCGATTGACGATCATATTGGCTGGGCCGGCAACGAAGCCGATACGCCGGTTGCCCTGGGCGATCAGATGCTGCGTCAGCTCATAGGCGGCCCGGATATTATCCGTATCCACGGAGAGCGTGCGCGCGGAATAATCGTTTCGTCCAATAAGAACATAAGGGAATTGCTCCTCTTCCAGCAGCTTGATCAGGGGATCCTCTTGCCGCGAGCTGAGCAGCACGATACCATCCACCTTGCCGCCTCGTACCATCCGGTTAAGACTCTCTCGTTCTTCCTGCGCCTGGGATCCGGTGGCCATCAAAATATCGAAGCCGGAGCGGGAGGCTCGCGCGGAGATGCCGCGGATCAGCTCGGGGAAGAAGAAATTGCCGAATGCGTCGTCCGGCGTCCGCGGCAGAATAATGCCAAGCGTGCAGGTCGTGCGCTTGACCAACCCTTGGGCCGCGTGGTGGGGATGATAACCCAACTCGTCGAGTACTTGCTTGACCCGGTGAATGGTATCCTTTCCGATCCGTCCGTTGCCCGCAATGACGCGCGATACGGTCGAAGGGGACACCCGTGCTATATTGGCGACGTCTTTGATCGTAACCCTCATGAGAGCCTCCATTCCCTAATGTGCAATCGTTTGCTCACATCATGATTCCTAATCATAGCTTAGGAGGAGAGAATCAGCAATGAATGGATGAAAACGATTGCTAATTCAAGCATAGAAGAGATATAGCAAGATTTTAGAGAGTTTCACCTAAAATATAGGCGATTTTGGAGGAATAAGCGAATTGCAAACGCTTTTACGCTTGCTGTATGATGAATGCGAGCCAACGATTTACCAATGGGAACACCAAAATTAAAAGGCAATGTTACCTGAAAGGGTACAACCTCGGCACCTTGTGCAGCGGGTTGTACTCTTTTTTTGCATGCATGGCCTTATTTGGAGGGTTGGTATAGCGTTTGCGCAAATCGTAAACGAGAAAATGACAACGGCGAGCACGCAGAATGAATCCATGAAACAGGTATGAATTCCAAATGAAGAAGGGGCGATTGCAATGAACGGAGAGAAGAAAGCAAGGACGGGATCATGGGGAAGGATGCTGCTGGGTCTGGCATTGGCGGTTATGCTGGCGGCCTGCAGCAACAATGAAGGCGGCAATGTAGCGGGAACGACGCCAACGGGCAATGCCGGCGCGAATAGCGGGACGCCTGAAGGAACGGGTGGCAACGAGGAAGAGGAGATCGCGCCGGAGGAAAGAGCGAAGCTGGTCGTATGGGAAGCCAAGGAACAGCTGGAGTATATGCGGCAGGTTGGCGCCGCCTTCGAAGCGGAGTTCGGCGTTCCGGTTACGGTGGAAGAGCTCGCCGGCGGCGATCAGGGCGGACGACTGGCGACGGACGGACCATCCAAGCTGGCAGCCGACGTGCTGACGCTCCCTCATGACCAGATCGGTCTGGCGGTCACGGCGGGACTGCTGCTGCCCAATGATTTGTTCGAGGAAGAGACGCGCGCCGGCATGGTAGAAGCTGCCGTCAACGCATCCTCTTACGATGGCGTATTGTACGGCTATCCCAAGTCTGTGGAAAATTACGGGCTATTCTATAATAAAGATCTGATGCCGGAGGCTCCGAAGTCCTGGGATGAAGTGATTGCCTTCGCCAAGACCCATAATGATCCGGAGCAGAACAAGTACGCGATTATGTGGGAGTTCGTCGGTTACTATTCGTACCCGTTCCTCGGCAGCTTCGGCGGCTATATCTTCGGGGATGACAATACGAATCCGAACGATATCGGGCTGAACAGCGAAGGAGCAGTCAAGGGCTTCACTTTCTTGCAGAGCTTGCGCGATATTCTGCCCATGAATGCCGGCGACGTCACGTACGACGTGAAGACCCAGCTGTTCCAGGAAGGCAAGCTCGCCATGAATATCGATGGTCCGTGGTCTGTAGCGGCCTTCAAGGACACGGTGAATCTCGGCGTGGCACCGCTGCCGCAAACTCCCGAAGGCAAGCCATCCCTCTCGTTCTCTGGCGTGAAATCCTATTACGTCAATTCGTATTCGAACTATCCGATCGCGGCCCGGCTGTTCGCGAACTTCGCCAGCAGTAAGGAGAACCAGCTCAAAAATTTCGAGATGACCGGCGCGATTCCGGCGCATATCGAGGCGGGCGAAGACCCGGCGATCAAGAACGACCCCATCACGAGCGGCTTCTTCCAGCAGTTCCAGAATTCCGTTCCGATGCCGTCGATCTCCCAGGTGAACTCGGTCTGGGATCCGCTGAAGGCGGCGTTTATCTCCATATGGGATGATGCCAAGCTGGACGTGAAGGGGACGCTGGATCAGACGGTAACGACGATTAAAGCGGATATCGACTCGAAATAAACGACAGGTGGGTTGTGGCATGCAGAAAAAAACGATCGCAGTCCTTCTATCCATACTGTGCATGGGCACGGGGCAGCTGTATAACCGCCAGTATCTCAAAGGGCTGCTGTTCCTGTTCATCCATGCGGCGGGCATATACGGCATGCTTCGGTACCTGCAAGATTATTTGCGCGGCCTCATCACGCTCGGCGACCAGCCGAGCGCGATGGTCAAGGTAGGCAAGCTGACCCGGATGGTGGAGGGCGATCACTCGATCTTCATGATGATCGACGGGCTCGTCGCCTTGCTGGCCGTCATCTTGTTGTTGCTATTGTATGGACTGAATATCAGGGACGCCTGGCTGGTCGGGCGGTCACGCGACCAAGGAGGGCGGCCCCATCGATTTGCGGAATCCCTAAGGGACATCAACCGCAAGCACTTTGCCTATCTGGTGCTGGCCTTGCCGGCCGTGGCCATTTTGTTCCTGACGATCCTGCCGATTATTTTTTCCGTTCTGCTTGCCTTTACCAACTATGCGGATCCCATCCTCCCGCCTGCCAATCTCGTCGATTGGGTAGGCTTCGACAATTTCGTGAAGATGGTGAATCTCAAGGTATGGAGCTCGACCTTCGGAGGCGTGCTGGCCTGGACCTTGACGTGGGCCGTTATCGCTACCTTCACGACCTATGTCGGAGGCGTGCTGGTCGCCGTCCTCATTCAACAGCCGGGCATCCGCTTCAAGAAGCTGTGGCGCACCGTGCTCATCGTGCCGTTCGCGATTCCGAGCATGATCTCGCTGCTTGTCATGCGCAATATGTTCAACAATCAGTTCGGCCCGATCAACGACTACCTGCGGGCGATCGGACTGAAGGGAGTTCCATGGCTGACGGACCCGTTCTGGGCCAAGGTTACGGTGATTCTCGCCAATATGTGGCTGGGCATTCCGGTCACGATGATTCTGGCGATCGGCGTGTTGACGACGATTCCCAAGGATATGTACGAGGCGGCGGAGGTGGACGGTGCGGGATCCTTGCAGAAATTCCGTTTGATTACGCTGCCGATGGTGCTGTTCGCGACGGCGCCTATCGTGATCATGCAGTTCGCTGGCAATATCAACAGCTTTAATGTCATCTATCTGCTGACCAGCGGCGATCCGGTCAATTCCAATTATCAATATGCGGGCCATACCGATCTGCTCGTCACCTGGCTCTATAAGCTGGCGCTTAACCAGTCGCAATACAGCTTCGCCTCGGTTATCGGCATCGTTATATTCTTGCTGGTGGCTTCCTTCTCCATCTGGAGCTACAGGCGGACGCGATCCTACAAAGAGGAGGACATGATCGCATGAACAGAGGACCGGCCGCCGTCGCCAAATTATCGTTAAGCTATCTGATTCTGATTATTCTTAGCTGCATCAGCCTGTTCCCGGCGCTCTGGATCGTCATGTCCTCGTTCAAGGCAGGCAACAGCTTGTTCAGCGACTCCTTCATCCCTAGCCGATTCACCTTGGACCATTATATGAATTTATTCCGGAATACCAATTATCCGCTTTGGTTCATGAATACTCTTAAAATTGCGGCGCTGTCGACGGTACTTGGCACATTCCTGCTGCTGCTGTCCTCTTACGCGATTTCCCGTTACAGGTTCGCCGGCAGAAAGACAACGCTCACGACGCTGCTCGTTCTGCAGATGTTCCCGGGCTTCATGGCGATGATCGCGATCTACGTGCTGCTCAATACCGTGGGTTTGTTGAACTCCCACTGGGCCTTGGTGCTTGTCTACAGCAGCGGGGCGATCATAACGAACGTGTTCGTGGCCAAGGGATTCTTCGACACGATTCCCAGAAGCCTGGAGGATGCGGCAAGGATGGACGGCGCAAGCCATATGCGTTTGTTCTTCTCCATTATGATTCCGCTGTCCAGGCCGATGCTGACGTATGCGGGCCTGATGATCTTCAACGGCTGCTTCGTGGATTTCATCTTCGCGGATCTGGTGCTCCGCACGGAGGAGCAGCGAACGCTGGCCGTCGGTCTCTACCGGATGGTGAGCCAGCGCAATTCGACGGAATTCACCCTGTTCGCGGCAGGAGCCGTGCTGGTGGCCATACCTGTCACCATGCTGTTCATGTTTCTCCAGCGCTTCCTGGTGGAAGGGCTGACCGCGGGGGCGTCCAAGGGATAGTCCGCCAAACGCAAACGATAACACGTCGTTTTGACTACCGGCGACTTGCTTTGTTCAAAGCGAGGATTCGCGGATCGGAAACAGCCGTTGTTTCAAACCGGACGATTCGCTTTAATAGGTAGTAGTCTACCGGATTAGGAGTGATTGGAATGGCTCTAAAACAAACGCTATACGTTTCCGTATCCAGCAAAAGCCTGGATAGGGAAGCTTCCATGAACGAACAGCTCGAGGTTCAGGGAACGGAGGAGGAGCTCGAAAAGCTGCGCCATATGCTTGAGCAGCTGCGGCGGGACGATGAAGCCACCCAGTTCAGAGCTCCGATTCCTTATAAATCCGCCGATCACGATAAAGCAACGGATCAGTTTAACAACGATCTGCTTCAACTCTATCAGGTTGTCTACGACTTGGGTACGGACAAGACGAAAGCCCACATCAAGAATATGAACATCCTTCTTAAATTGCAGGATACCGATTACGACTATCCCGGCTACGAGCGTTAGGCGGCAATATACTCTGCTGTACCGTAAGTGATTTCATGAGAACAAACGAACGTCGCCACATGAAGTGGCGGCGTTTTTTGCATGGCAAGGCCAGTTGTTCTAATGCAGCTTAAGCCTCGCTTTATCAAAAAAAGTATTGTTCAATATGGGTACCGCATGAGGGCGGCCCCCCGAGCCAAAAAAAACGGACCCCAATCCAAAAAGATTTCACTTATCTTCACATTGACAAATCGGTAGTATGAAGCTTAAGCCAGATGAAAATGGTAAAATGGCAGGACATGCTATCGATAAGGAGCCGTTATGAAGACTTGGGCAAAATCACTTAGAAAAGCCGTTCGGTTTCGGAGAATTCGAAGCCGTTACCTAGCGACCATGATTTTGATATCCGTTCCCCCGTTGTTTCTGCTTGGTCTCATTTCCTATAACGTGGCGAAAGACACCATCATGGAGTCGAACACGCAGACGAATCAGGACCATCTCAGAACGTCCAGCGAAGTTGCCGATTTAACGTTTCGGAATGCCATCAATTTGAATCGTTCCATTATTCTTAATGATTACATCCGGGACAACCTAAAACAGCTTAAGGATATAACGTTGCCTGCCGATCGTACTGCAGTAAAAACCGATCTTGTAGACGAGCTGCAGAAGATGATCAATAACGGATTTATTAATTCGAGGTTCGTGGACTCCGTCTGTCTGCTCGACTTGAACTACGAGGTTTATTGTTTGGGCCGTTCGGATAATACGGGGATCTACAAAGGCGCCGACAAGTCGCAGGAGATCCGGCAGTCCGAATGGTATCAACGTGCTGCCGCCGGCAACGGAAGAGTCGTTTTTTTCAGCGAAGACGTGTTCGGCGATTCCGCCAAGACGTTTTCCACGGTTAAGCTCTTCCGGGATTCGAGCAGCTTAAGCGGCGAGCCGATTGGCATGCTGGTCATTAATATTTCCAAGTCGATATTCGATTCCTTCTTCACGGGAAGCCGGAAGTACGGGGGAGAATTTATCGCGCTCGACACTTCCCAAGAAGAAGTCGAGGTCGTCAAATTCCCCAGGAACCAAGCGCTGCAAGATGTATTAAAGGGAGATTCCGTTGATGTTGTGTCCGCGTTCAAGGAGCTAGGCTATTTAACGGTAACGTATCGGAACGAAACGACGGGCTGGTCGTTTATTCATCTTGTAGAGATCAGAGAGCTGCTCAGGGAATCGAATCGGATTGGGACGGCGTCCGCCATTATCGCATCCTGTATCGCTTTCGTGGCGATCGTGATCTCTTACGTCGTTTCGGGGAGCATTACCCGGCCTTTGCTTCAAGTGAAGAAAATGATGGTGGAATGGGCGCGGGGACAACGGGAGTTCAACGAAACGTTCGAGCACGACGAGGTCGGGGCGATCGGCGAAACGTTCAAACGGATTACCGCGGAAAACAAGGAGCTGAGCGAGAGGCTGGTCCATACGGAGCTGCGCGAGCGCGAAGCCGAATTAAAAGCGCTGCAGGCGCAAATCAAGCCTCATTTCTTATACAATACGCTGGATTCCATCTATTGGATGGCCACCCTCAAAAAACATGAAGAAGCGGCCCAGATGACGCTTGCCCTGTCCCAAAGCTTCAAGCTGAGCCTCAATAAAGGGAAAGATACGATAACGGTATCCAAAGAACTGGAGCACATCCATCACTATATGACGATACAAAATATAAGGTATAATAACCGATTTGAATATATAGAAGACGTCGACCCTTCCGTTAAAGCGATGGAAATCTTGAAGCTGTTGCTGCAGCCGCTCGTCGAAAACGCGATTTATCACGGACTTGAACCGAAGGTAGGAAGCGGGAGCGTTAGACTCGTCGGGAAGCGGGTAGGGAATATCCTGCAATTCGAGATCGAGGATAACGGCGTAGGGATAGACGATCCGGCTAAAGTCGAAGAAGGGTACGGCCTGCGGAACGTCAAAGAAAGGCTCGGCATGTATTATGGTCCCGCCAGCTCGATAGACATCACAAGCCAAGCGAACGCGGGAACGCGCGTCGTGCTTAAGCTGGACCTCGGAGGGAAAACGAATGCTTAAAGCCGTTGTATTCGACGATGAATATATCGTAATCGAAGGATTGCGCACGATGATCGATTGGTCGGCTTACGGGATCGAGCTGGCTGGAACGGCAATGGACGGCTTCTCCGCCCTGGCGTGCTTCCGCGATGTTCAGCCGGACATCGTATTTACCGATATTCGGATGCCGGGTATGACCGGTCTGCAGCTTATCGAGCAAATTACGGAAGAAAAGCCGGACACGTATTGCGTCGTTTTTAGCGGCTTCAATGAATTCGAACACGTTAGAAACGCGATTCGTTTAGGCGTTATCGATTATTTGGAAAAACCCATTTCCATTCAACATATCGAAACGGCTCTTCAAAAAATTCAACATCATAACCTTGTGAAACAAGAGCAAGAATGGCTAAAGAAGCAGCTGCAGGAAACGCAAAGCGAAATGCTCGGGAATGTAACGCTCGAGTTGCTCCTCGGAAATATAGATCCGTTACCAAAGTGGCTGAATATGCTCGGAGACGATGCCGACAGGTTCGTAGCCGTCACGGTTGTCAAATACGCGGAAGGATATGAATGGCCGCAGCTATCCTCAAGCCGGGCCATCCATATGCGGAAGGGGGACGAGCTGCTAGCGCTCATTCTCCATTTCCAGCAGCCTGAAGCGGAAATGGGGTATACGATCCGAGCGAGGGTGGACGCGAATCCGATCGGCATCGGCGGGACCTATCCCTCTATCGATCAGGCTGGAAAAAGTTATCACGAGGCTCAGAAGGCTTTTACGCAAATGTCGCATGATCCGAACAAGAATGAAGCGGTCGAGCGGGCCAAACGCTATATCGAGCAGCACTTTATGCGAGACTTGTCGCTTAACGACGTATCCGATCACGTCGGCTTGAACCCCACTTATTTAAGCGTGCTGTTTAAGGAGGTCATGGGCGAAAGCTATATCAAATTTCTTACGCGCTACCGGATGGAGCATGCCAAAGAGCTGTTGCGAAAAGGGGCCAAGGTGAATGACGTAAGCGAAATGGTGGGTTATCGAACGTATCGGCATTTCGCCGAAGTGTTCAAAAAATATACCGGCCAGACTCCAGGGCAATATAAGGAGCTATTATAACCGGCAATTCGACGAAGGGGATCCCGAGCGGGATTCCCATTTCGTTTTCAGCGGCCCCAACCAAAAAAAACGGACACGAATCCATAAAAAATGACAGTCCCGAACTCGCGGTGTAAGCGTTTATACTAAACACAACAGAGATCCCGGGCTCTGAAAGCAGGAACGATGGAAGCTAACAATCGAATTGTCAGGGGGAAACAAGAGTGAAAAAGAACAAAGCTATTCTCATGTTAACGGTCTGTACCGTATTGGCATCATCTATTCTGGCCGGCTGCGGAAAATCCAATAACGAAGGAAGCAACGAGCCTTCGAACGCGGCGAACGGAAATGCGACGGAAAAGCCGGCAGAAAAAGTAACGATCTCGCTGCTAACGGACAACACCCAGGATTTCGTCAATGTATCGAAATCCGTGATCGACGCTTTCCAAGCGAAATATCCGCATATCACGGTGGAACATGAGACACGTCCTCCGGGTGCCGAAGGGGACAACTTCGTGAAAACCCGGTTTTCCACGGGCGATATGAACGACGTATTCTTCTATAATTCCGGATCCTTGATGCATGCCCTCAACCCGGAGCAAAACTTTTTGGACTTGACGAACGAGCCGTTCATGAACAACGTGATCGATTCTTTCAAGCCGACAGTGGAATTGGACGGCAAATTATTCGGCGTGCCCGCCGGCTCGACGATGGGCGGCGGCTGGTTCTATAACAAAAAGGTTTATGCGGAGCTAGGCCTGAGCGTTCCGACGACATGGGCAGAGTTGATCGAGAACAACGAAACAATCAAAGCGGCAGGGAAAGTACCGGTAATCGGCACGTACAAGGACAGCTGGACGACGCAGCTTGTGGTGCTTGCGGATTATTACAACGTACAAGCTCAAGCGCCAACCTTCGCGGCTGATTATACCGCCAATAAAGCGAAATACGCTACGACGCCAGCAGCGCTTAGAAGCTTTGAAAAGCTGCAAGAAATCGGCGAAAAAGGGTTCCAAAACGAAGACCTGCTGGCAACGACATACGATACCGGCCTGAAAATGCTTGCGGAGGGCCAAGGCGCCCATTACCCGATGCTAACCTTCGCCATTCCGGTTCTGGAGCAAAACTTCCCGGATCTCATGAATGACATCGGCTTCTTCGCGCAGCCAGGCGACAGTGCCGATCAGAACGGCTTGACCGTTTGGATGCCGTCCGGCGCGTACATCTCGAAGCAAACCGAGCATGCGGAAGAAGCGAAGCTGTTCCTCGAGTTTCTGACGACGCCCGAAGGCATCGCGGCATGGTCCAGCGCTTCCAAGCCGGTTGGCCCATGGGCGGTCAAAGGGGTGGATGTCGGCGACGACGTTGCTCAAGTCGTCAAAGACATGCTTCCTTACTTCGATGGCAACAAGACGGTTGCGGCACTGGAATTCGTCAGCCCGATTAAAGGTCCCAACCTTCCGCAATTCACGGTAGAAGTCGGTGCCGGCATCAGCAAAGCATTGAAGGCGGCCGAAGGCTACGATAAAGACGTTGAGAAACAAGCCCAGCAGCTCGGCCTGGAAGGCTGGTAAAACAAAGATGAACAAGTCGGCCCTGCGATTACGCAGGGCCGACTGACTACAACAAGAAAAAGAGGGAGATGGATGGGATGTCCAAGGTGCTGAAACGAACATACTCCTATACGTTTCTAATTCCGGCGGCAATCATATACTTGGCAATCTTTATCGTGCCGACGGTCATGTCGTTTTTCTTCAGTCTTACGAGATGGACTCTGTCGGACTGGGAATTTATCGGTCTTCAAAATTATCGAACGTTTTTCGAAGAAACGGCTCTCCGGATCGGGTTTAAGAACACGCTTATCTTCGCCGTAGTGACCTGTGTGCTTAAAGTTGCCGGCGGCTTGCTGCTTGGCGTTTTCCTGACGTCCAAGATACGCTCCAAAAATTATTTGCGCTCCGTCATCTTTTTCCCTACGCTGGTCAGTACGATCGCGGTAGGGATCGCATTCAGTCAAATGATGCATCCGTCTCAAGGTTTGATCAACAAAGCTTTAGGATTGATCGGCATATCGGGTTCGGATTGGCTCGGCGATACGAGCATCGCGCTGCTATCGGTCGCTTTCGTCGATGTCTGGAAAGGCGTTGGCTTTGCGACGGTCATCTTTATCGCGGGCATCTTGTCGATTCCCGAAGAGTATTACGAAGCGCTCCAAATTGACGGAGGAAACAGCTGGAACAAGTTCTGGAACATTATTTTGCCGCTAAGCCGTCCCGCGATGAATACGGTCATCATTCTTTCTTTTATCGGCGGGCTTCGTCAATTCGACTTGATCTGGGCGATGACAAAGGGCGGTCCCGGCTTCTCGACCGACGTCATCGCGTCCATTATCTATAAGCAATACGTTTCAGGCTTCTTCGGCTTGTCGACGGCCGGCAACGTGATTCTGTTCGTGTTCGTGACGCTGCTTGCCTTCCCTCTCCAAATGTACCTGAACCGGAAAGAGGTGGATCTGTAATGAAAGGGATGAAGCAGCTATGGGTTGACGTCGCGGCCATCGGCATGACGGTCCTTTTGTTCTGGGTGCCTCTCTATTTCGTTATCGTCAATGCCTTAAAAAGTCCGCAAGAAGCGGCGCTTATGAACATGAAATGGCCGGAATCGATTCAGATTTGGGACAATATCGTCGAGGTTGTCCAAGCTAGAGACTATATGCTGTTCCGGGCCTTCTACAATAGCACGTTGATTACGGTCATATCCATCGTCATCTTGGTTATTATCTCGGCCATGGCCGGCTTCGTCCTGCAACGCAGAACGGACAAGGCTACGCCTTTCATTAATTTCTTCGTGTTCGCGGGACTTATCATACCGCCGGCCGTCGTGCCCACCATTTGGGTACTGCAAGAAGCAGGGCTCTTCAAGACGTTAACCGGCATCGTAGGGGTTGAAGTCGCCCTGGGCTTTCCGTTCTGTCTCATTCTATTCCGCGGCTTCATGGTCGGCATACCGAGAGAAATCGACGAAGCGGCCGTCATGGACGGCTATAACAAGTGGAGGCTGTTCTTCAGCATCATTCTTCCTTTGCTCAAGCCGGTAACGGCAACCGTGGTGATTACGCAATCCGTATTCATATTCAATGACTTTACCAATCCGCTTTACTTCTTCCCTGGCGCCAAAAACGCTACGATCCAGCTGACGTTATATAACTTTACGAGCCAATTCGTCTCGCAATGGAATTTGTTGTTCACGAACATATTGCTCATTACGATTCCGCTGCTTGTCCTGTTCTTGATCTTTAACAAAAGAATCGTAGCCGGCATGACAGCGGGGTCCGTCAAAGGTTAACTACTCACGGGAGGGGCCGAAGCAATGGATCGACCATGGTTGGATAAACAAAAGAGCCCGGAAGAGCGGACTAAACTTCTTCTGGAAGTCATGACATTGGATGATAAATTGGCCATGATGCATGGAGGCGCTCCGTCACCCGAGCTGGGAATACCGGGCATCAAGTTAAGCGACGGGCCGGGCGGCGTGACCAGCGGGGAAGGCGCTTCGGCGCCAGGAACGCAAATGCCTGCGCCGATCGCGCTAGGGGCAACCTTCAGCCCGGAGTCCGCATACGATTATGGCGCTGCGCTAGGAGCGGAAAGCGCGAATCGCGACATCGCGATTTTGCTTGCGCCGACCGTCAATATCGCGAGGACGGCATTAAACGGCCGAACGTTCGAAGGGTACGGCGAGGATCCTTACTTGTCCGGCGCTTTAGGCGCAGCGTTCGTCAAGGGAGTACAGCGTCATGGCGTGATCGCGAACGTCAAGCATTATGCCGCTAATAATCAAGAGACGGATCGATTCACGCAGAATAGCATCGTGGATGAACGGACGCTTCGCGAGATTTATTTGCCGGCTTTTGAAGCCGCGATCGTAGAAGGCAAAGCGGGTACCGTAATGGCTTCTTATAACAAAATTAACGGGATTGCGGGCACGGAGCATCGCGAGCTTCTGACCGGAATCCTGAAAAACGATTGGGAATTCGAAGGTTTTGTTATTTCCGATTTTCTGGCTACGCAGAGCACGGTCGAAGCCTTGCATGCAGGCCTGGATTACGAGCTGACGTTACCCTTCCGCCGTTTTTTCGGCGAGCCGTTAAAGCAAGCGGTCGAGAACGGTCAGGTTGAGATGGATAAAATCGACGAGGCTGCCGGCCGCATCCTGCGCGCTTATTTCCGTTTCGGGCATTTCGATAAAACGGCTTTCGGAGCGAAAACGCCTATTTATCATCCCGATGCAGCCTTGCGGGCAGCGCTTGAGTCCATTGTTTTGCTCAAAAACGAAGATCATGCGCTGCCGCTGGACAAAGGAAAACGAATCGCGGTCATCGGACAAGCCGGTTCCTCGCGAATGATTGCCTCGGGAGGCGGCAGCGCTCATGTGGCATCCGATTCGGTCGTCAGCCCGTTAGAGGGCATGAAGCGTATAGCCGGCGGTGCTTATGTGGATTATGCGCAAGGGACAGTCCCCATTCCAACGGGTCCTCGATTTATGTACGGTTCGCCGAACGAGGATCTCGTCGTCCCTGCGGAAGCCTTTGAAGGCGGTTTATTCGCGGAATATTACGATACGATCGATCTGACCGGCGCTCCGGCTAGGACGGAAACGATGGATCAGCTCAATGTCGTATGGACATTCGACTCGCCAATGCCGAAATCGGCTAGATGGCGCGGGCTCTTAAAGGCGCAGGCGACCAAGCTTCATACCTTCTATCTGCCCTCATCCGGCGGGAGCCGATTGTATGTGGACGGCGAGCTTTTAATCGATAATTGGCAAGGAGAAGCCTTTTATGGCATGGGAGAGGCGTTGCTGGAAGAAGGCAAGTCCGTCGAGATCGACATTCACTTTACATCTAACGGCGCGCCTCCCGCGCTTCCATCTATTGCTTTGCATTGGTTCCCGTCATCCAATCGGCAGCTGTTCGCCGAAGCGGCTCGTCTTGCACGGAAGGCGGATGTGGCCGTCGTGTTCGTCAACGACTTCATGACCGAGAATTACGACAAACCCGATTTATCCTTGCCTGGCGTCCAAGATCGTCTTGTCGAAGCCGTAGCGGCCTCCAATCCCAATACGATCGTTGTCCTGAACACGGGAGGCCCCGTCCTTATGCCTTGGCTTGATCAAGTCAAAGCCGTCGTCCAATTATGGTATCCTGGCCAAGAAGGCGGCAATGCGATAGCGTCCATCCTCTTTGGCGAGCATGAGCCTTCCGGACGGTTGCCGATCACCTTCCCGGCCATGGAGAAAGAAGTGCCTGCAGCAACCCCGGGTCAGTTTCCCGGAGTCGGCTTGCATTCCGTCTATTCCGAAGGATTGTTAGTCGGTTATCGATGGTATGACGCGCACGGGAAGAAGCCGTTGTTCCCGTTTGGCCACGGCCTATCCTATTCATCGTTTATTTATGAAGGGTTGGAAGTGAAGCGGCAGGAGGACGTAGTGAAGGTTCAACTGCGCGCGCGCAATATCGGAGAACGGGAGGGGACCTGCGTTCCGCAGCTCTATCTTGGCTTCCCTGAAGGTTCGGGAGAGCCGCCGAAGCAGCTGAAAGCATTCGGAAAAATCGCGATCGCTGCCGGCGATACCGTCGAAATCGCGTTCGAGCTGGACCGTCGGGCATTCTCCGTTTGGTGCACGTCAAGCAACCAATGGGCTATAGCCGGGGAGGAATTCGAGATTATGATCGGACATTCTTCGGGAGAAATCGTATTAAGAGCCAAGATCACCGATTACGGCTATCCCGGCTACGAGCGTTAGGCGGCCAGTGCTTTAACGGTTGTCAACGAGGCTAGCAAACGAACGTCGCCACATGAAGTGGCGGCGTTTTTTGCATGGCAGGGCCCGGCAGAGAAGGGCAAAGGGTTTATTTTTTGTTCGAATGTAGCTTAAGCTTCGTTTTATCAAAAAATCCGTATTGTTCAAGCAGCCTGTAATATAGGTAAACGAGCAGCAATGCCAGCATATAGGAGACGAACGTCCAGCCGATATTCCAGCCGTTACCATATTCCGCTTTGCCGTAATGCAAGGCGATGAATTCGAGCGAAGTATTGAACAAGGCGATTAAGGACAGCTTCATCCATGCATGCCGGTTGTGTTTGACGATCCAGTACACCATGAGGCAAGCCGTGATCGGATATAGACCAAGATCCAGGGGAAGAGCGGACAAGGTTTCGTCGTTTTCGATCTTCGGCGTAAAGTCCCAGAAGCCCAAGTGGTACCCGATATCATTAAACAAAGCGGAAACGGTGGCCGTAACAGGGCAAATCAAATAAATAATGATCGGTGATTTCTTCCATAAAAAAAAGCCGAAAATCCAAGGGATGACAAACCCGATTAATATGTTGAATATCATAGTGACCTCTCGCTTTTCGATCGATTCCTTGCGCAACAATGGCGCAGGGCGATTGCTTTAGCCTTATGTTCCGCTAATCCAATTGGTTTTATCCGCCAACTTCTGGAATTGTCTGATTCTCCGGGGGAAACAATATAGCGTACTTCGATACATGAAGGAGAGATTACGAGATGAAATCAACGATTGACCACCGCAACGAAATCGAAAAAAACGCCAACGCCAAATTGTCCATATGCGCCCTCGGAGGCGTCCATGAAATCGGCAAAAATATGTATGTGTTTCAATATGGGGACGATATCGTCGTCATTGACGGCGGTTCAAAATTTCCGGATGAAAGCTTGCCGGGCATCGATCTGATTATTCCCGACATGACGTATTTGATGCAGAATAAGGACAAGGTCGCAGGCATGATCGTCACGCATGGTCACGAGGATCATATCGGGGGCATCCCGTACCTCATGAAGCAACTTAATATGCGCATATTCGGCTCCGCGCTGACGCTAGGATTAATCAAAGGGAAATTGAAGGAAAACGGATTGCTGGATCAAAGCGAGCTCATCGTCATCGACGAGAATTCAACAATCGAGCTAGGTTCGATGAGCGCGTCGTTCTTCCGAACGAATCACAGCATTCCCGACTGCCTGGGCATCGCGTTCGAGACGCCGGAAGGCGTCGTCGTGCACACCGGCGACTTTAAATTCGACTTGACGCCTATCGGCGGTCAATTCCCGGATATCCATAAGATGGCCGCAATCGGCGGGAGAGGCGTACTGGCCTTGTTATCGGAAAGCACCAATGCCGAGCGGCCCGGCTTTACGCCTTCCGAACGAGTCGTAGGGAAGCACATCGAGGAAGCGATTGTTTCGGCCAAGAACCGCGTATTCATATCCACCTTCGCTTCGAATGTACATAGGCTGCAACAGATTATCGACGCCGCCGCCCTAACCGGCCGCAAGGTTGCCTTATTGGGCAGGAGCATGGTGAACGTCGTAACGGTAGCTTCCGAGCTCGGGCATTTGACCGTTCCGGAAGGCATGCTTGTAGAGGCTTCGGCGATAACCGATCTTGAGAGAAATGGAATCGCCGTGCTGTGTACCGGCAGCCAAGGAGAATCGATGGCGGCTCTTGCCCGATTGGCAAGCGCAAGCTATCGGGGCGTCGAAATCCTGCCGGGCGATACGGTCGTCCTGGCTTCTTCTCCAATCCCGGGGAATGAGCGCGCCGTCGCGTTCGTCGTCGACAACCTGCTCCAGCTCGGAGCTCATGTCATCTACGGGTCCGGCTCTGCGACAGGTCTGCATGTATCCGGCCATGCAAGCCAAGAAGAACTTAAGCTGATGCTGACGCTGATGAAGCCGAAATTTTTTATTCCGATCCACGGCGAATATAGAATGCTGCTTCAGCATAAACGTCTTGCCGAATCCGTTGGCGTTCAATCCGATCATATCTTTATCGTAAACAATGGGGATGTAGTCGATATCGAACAGGGAAATGCCGTCGCAACCCGGAAATGGCCCGTGGGCAATATGTTGGTCGACGGGTTCGGCATCGGAGACGTCGGCCAGGTCGTGCTTCGCGACCGCAAACATCTGTCCGAAGACGGCATTATCGTTATCGTCGTCACGCTAAGCAGGTCGGATGGTTCCATTCTGTCCGGTCCAGACGTCATATCTCGCGGCTTCGTATATGTGAGGGAAGCCGAAGGTTTGATCGATGCGGCCAGCAAGCTAGCCTTGCAGGCGATCGAGAACTTGCACGAGGACGGCAAGCCCGTAAAGTGGACCCTGATGAAGCAAAAAGTAAAGGAAGCCGTGGGCAAGTTCCTATATGCCCAAACGAAGCGAAGACCCATGATCTTGCCGATCGTGATCGAGGTTTAGATAAACGATTCCCTTTGAGAAAAAACGACTTGAATCGGCGCCGATTCAAGTCGTTTTTGTCGTGTCGTCTTTATCATTAGGCTTAAGAAGATATTCTTCCGCCCCAAGAGCATCAAGCTCGGGTTTAATCCAGCGCTCTGCCCAATCTCCAATGTCCTTGAATAACGGCGAAAGATCCCGGCCTTTATTCGTTAGCGAATATTCAATTCTCACCGGCGCTTCCGGGTACACGTTTCGAACGACTATGCCTTCCGCTTCGAGCTCCCTCAGGCGATCGGAGAGCACTTTTCCGCTAATTTTCGGAAGGGAATTCTCGATGTTGACGAACCGCATGGGTCCCGGCAGCAACGCGAAGACAATCAAGGCAGTCCACCGCTTGCTGAGCAATTCCATCGCTTTCTCGACCGAAGCGCATATCTTCGAATCATGTTTGCCCAATTTGATCACCTCTTAATGCTTCTATTATACCGAGCGACGAAATGCGAAACAAGGAACATAGCTATTCGAACGTAAAGGACAAGAATGACGGGCAAAGTTTAACATTGCCTCATTACCACTCCCGGTAGCGATGAAGTAAGCTATTTACGCCCCTGTAATTAACATTTTTACCATCATGATGGGCGGCTTGCATTCATAACACGGGAGGTAAGGAATCATTATGGTCAAAAAGCTGCTGAGGTTGTTATTGTCGGGTTTGATGCTGTTATGCGTTGTAAGCGGATTCATTTCGCCGTCGTCCGCCGAGGATGACGCCGCCATGTCGGGCAATCCGATCTTTACTAGCATATTTACGGCGGATCCGTCCGCTAGAGTATGGGGTGACGGACGAATCTACGTGTATGCGTCCCATGATATTTTTCCGTCCAGAGGCAGCGATCTTATGGACAAATATCATGTATTTTCCTCAGATAACATGGTCGACTGGGTAGACGAGGGAGAGATTCTCAGGGCGGACGACGTCCCCTGGGGAAGGCCGGAAGGCGGATTCATGTGGGCGCCGGACGCCGCTTACAAGGACGGCACCTATTACTTCTATTTCCCGCATCCCAGCGGCAGCAATTGGAACGATACGTGGAAGATCGGCGTGGCGACAAGCCAGCAGCCTGCCGCGGACTTCGAGGTTCAGGGCTACATCGAAGGATTGCCGGGCGGGAATATGATCGACCCCAATTTGTTTCGGGACGACGACGGCACCTACTACTTATATGCCGGAGGCGGGGGGAGCAGCTACGGGATGAAGCTGGACGACGACATGCTGTCGATCGACGGTCCGGTTCATGCCTTCGCGGAGCTGGAGGACTTTCACGAAGCGACTTGGGTGTTCAAGCGAGGCAATCTCTATTATTTAATGTATTCCGACAACAATCCCGGCGCGAACAGGATGCGTTACGCGACTAGCGGCAGTCCGCTCGGACCTTGGCAGAATCGCGGCATCATCCTGGACCCCGTATTGGGCAGCGAAACCTCGCATGGCTCGATCGTGGAGTACAAGGGAAGCTGGTACATGTTCTACCATAACGCGAAAATTTCCTCCAACGGCACCCTTCGTTCCGTCAGCGTTGACCGGGTGTATTTCAATTCGGACGGCACGATCCAAAAGGTCGTTCAGACCGAGGAAGGCGTGCCGGCCGTAGGGCCCCCATCCCACGCGACGGAGGTCAAATACGCGGATCTTGTAAACGAGAATTTCGACGAATATACGTTGCGTACCGAATATGGCATGAACCATGCATCCGTATCCGTTGGCGGCGGAGCGACCCGTTCGGGCGGCAATGTCGAGAATATGCACATTGAAGGCTCCTTTATCGAGATCGGCGGCGTTGACGGCGGAGCGGGAGGCAAGGCGCTGCTCACCGTGCTGTACGCGTCGGGGGATGGCGGAGCGGCCTTCAAAGCGGACGCCAGCGGCGATTCCGCCGGCGACGGTTATTTCCTTCCTTTGCCCGGTACGGGAGGGTGGGGAAATTACACGGGACGCAGCAGTCGTCTGGTCGATCTGGATCCCGGCGCCGGCAACGTAATCCGCTTGACGGGCGGCATGGGCGGGGCCAATGTTTCCCGGGTCATGGTATCGATCATTCCGGATGCCGGGGAAGCCACGGAATATCCTGTGAACGGATCCAACGTTACGGTCGGAGGGGGCTCGGTCAAGTCCGGCTCGAGCATCGAAAATATGCATATTCCGGGAGCCTACTTCGAGGTAGCCGGCGTGAACGGAGGTTTAGGCGGACAGGCGTTGATGACGGTCATCTACGCTTCCGGGGACAGCTCGTCTACCGTTTCCGTGCGCGCGGGTACCCACTATTCCGGCAGCGGCGTTCCATTGACCTTGCCGGGTACGGGAGGCTGGGGCAATTATACGGGCAGCGTCAGCTCCGTCATCACGCTGGATCCCGGCTCGGGCAACGTCATCCGGATGACGGGCGGAATGGGCGGGGCGAACGTAACGCGCATAATCGTGACCCCGATGCCATGACGATATGCGATTAGCTATAAATAAGGCATCCGTCGAGGTTAAGCGGATGCCTTCCTTCTATGCGCCTACGCGATTTAATCACGCCAAAATTTCGGATATCGTCGTCTCGCGGTCCCTTATCGTCCTGCGCAGCTCATTGGCAAACTCCCGCGTTATGGTTCCCTTCTCGTACAAATCCTGAACCATGTCCCGTTCTCCTTGAATGGCGACCCAATACAACTCCTTTTTCTGATCGCTTTGCATCAAATCCTCATTGGTTTGAGAAGGTTGCCGAAGAGACAATCGGTCAAGCATTTGCTTATATTGCGTGATGACTTTATTGGTTTCGGCCTCCATGCCGGGGCGTTTCCGCCGCTCCAATTCTTGAATGGCCGATTGGCACATTCGGGTTTTTAATTGTTTGCGCGCTTCCCATTGCTCTTCCTGGCTGGTGCCTCGATCGCGGCCTGCCGAACGGAATCTTCTGATAAACATTTTGAGGAGGACCATCCACAGTCGAGAGCGCTTGGCGAGGATAAGCTCCATCTGATCGAGCCTTTCAAGCACTTTCGTTGCTTGATCGACGTCAAGGCTGCCGGCTTCGCGCATTTTCTCGATGCATTTCCGTTCGGCGGCCATTGCCGCCAATCGAATTTCGGTTTCTTTCTCGACGGATTGCTTGATGTCCGATTGCTTAGTCCGGGTCAGAAGTTTCTCTTCCTGCACCCACTTCTGGTAATCGGCGATGACGGAATCGATCGTTATCATGTTTTTTTGATTTTGCGCGTTTTTCAGTGCTTGAATGGCGGCTTGAAGCACTTGGATTCGAATTTGTTGCTTGCGCAGCTGTTGCGCGGACGTATCCTGCTCTTCTCTTTTGTCGGCAAGCATGGGCAGCAATACGCTTGCGACGACCAATGAAATGAGGATGACGAACGCCGCGAGAAAAATCATCAAATCGCGCTCCGGAAACGGATTTCCGTTCTGAAGCACATACGGAACGGAGAAGGCGCCGGCAAGCGTCAACGCTCCGCGCACGCCGCCGAGCGAGGCGAGGAGGAGCATTTTGTAGCTTGGCTTGTCCTGCTCCTTCTTGCCGCCGAACAGCTTTTGGTTGCGCGTGAAAACGAAGGTCCAGCCGAACCTCAGGAACAATAGGATCATGTAAATCACGATGGCGAACAGGAACACCTGCAGGTTGTCTAACGATGGATTAACAATGACCGCTTCCGTCACGTCCGGGATTTGCAGGCCTAACAAAATAAAGACGAGACCGTTCAGGACGTAAACCAGAACGGACCATGTATTGTTCGACACGATGTTGAGCCTAAGCATGGAGGAGTCGACCCGATCGCGTTCGATCGCATGAACCAGTCCGCCGGCCACCACGGCCAAGATGCCGGAGACGCCGATCTCTTCCGCGATAAAAAACAGGAAGAAAGGCGTCAACATTTGGATCAGCATGTGGAGTTTGACGTCTTCTAGTCCGCCTCTTCTTAACAGGACGCCTAGCCATACGATCAATAACGCGACAAACGCTCCGACCAGCAAGCCGCCGATCGAGATGGTCGCAAAACTGAATATGGCGTGCGGCAGCGAGAAGAAGCCCGTCACGGCAGCGGCGATCGCGAATTTGAAGGCGACGAGTCCGGAGGCGTCGTTCATGAGAGACTCGCCTTCAAGCAGCCTCAACAAGGGCTCCGGCATATGGATCCGTTTCGCGAGCGCGCCGACGGATACGGCATCCGTCGGCGAAAGAATGGCGGCAAGAGCGAATGCGGGGGGCAACGGAATTGGAGGAATCATCCAATGAATCGCGAATCCGACTACCGCAACCGTGGCAAACACAAGTCCGACCGCCATCAATAGAATAGGCAGACGAAGCCGCCACAGCTCCTTGCGCGGAGTGTTTTTTCCGTCGTTGTAGAGCAGCGGCGCGATAAACAGGATAAAGAACAGCTCGGGCTCCATCTCCAGATGCAGGCCTAACGGCATCAGACCGACGGCCGTCCCAAGCGCGATCTGGATGATCGGCGACGGGATGCTCGGCATAAACCGGCTAAGGACATGGGAAACCACGATCAGAAGCAGCATTAACAAGACGGCATCAAATACTTCCAAGCCACGCACCTCCTATTCAAGCCGATATGCAAGACTACTTGTTTGAGTAGATAGTACCCCAAATGATGTATAGTTATAACCTTGCATCACGAAAAAACAAGAATAGCTCGAAAGAGAGTTTTCGTTAGTGAGGAAATATCACGTCATATTTATGTTATATATAAATGTGTAAGCGCAAACAATTATTAATGACGTTTAATTGTAATCGCTTTAATTATGCATAATGCCGAAAATCGTGCCGTTCCATTGACGATTTTGATCTAAACCGCCTAAAATGTCACTATAGCTTACATTGTTTTCGGCCGAGATGATGTAGGATTCCGCGAAGAAGGGAGAGGGCCATGTCAAAAAAGAAGGAACTGGAAATATATAGGGACATCAAGCTCGCGATTACTCAGCATAAGCTGTTGCCGAATATGCAGCTGGTGGAGGACGCGCTTGCCGAAGCGTTCCAAGTAAGCAGAACGCCGATCCGCAATGTGCTAAGGCGTCTTGCGATGGAGAAGCTGGTGACGGTCATTCCGTACCGGGGGGCGTTCGTATCGTGTCCAAGCGTCGAAGAAGCGAGAGCCGTATTCGAGATGAGGCGCGTAATGGAAACCGCAATGGTTCGCAAATTGTGCGGAATCGTAGTGCCGGATCAAATCGCCCAGCTCGAAGCGCTGCTCAAGGAAGAGCATCAAGCCAGCCATGCGGGCGATGTCGTGGGAGCGCTCGACGTAACCGTCGATTTTCATCTGAAGCTGGCCGAGCTGGCGGACAATTCGTTCTACTATCAATTTCTGGAGGAAATGATTTCGCTGACGGCCGTCATTATCGCCTTATACGGAACAAACCAAAATTTCTGCCACGACCATGAGGATTTGATCGGAGCCATCGTCCGAAGGGACGGGGAAGCGGCTGCCTCGATTATGTCCGAGCATCTGCTCCAGATCGAGCGCTCGCTTAACTTTACGATCTCCACGACGAATGTATTGAATTTATCGGAAATCTTTCAATACTAATTTTTTTTGATCAATATTGTATCCAATTTCGGATGCCAAATAGAGAACAGTTCTAAAGCTGTCGAAAACAAATGTTGAGGGAGTGGAGCCGATGAAAAGAAATCCAACTGTTCTTGGTTTGCTGCTGATTGCTTCTTTGACCGTAGGTGCATGCTCTAACGCGAATTCTACGGAGGGAAACGAAGGTGCTCCGACGGGCGAAGGGAAAATAACGATTAATTTGATGCATCGGTACATGGACTCCAATATTGGCAAAAGTCCGGAGGATACCGCGGTTCTCGACGGACTGAAGCGATTCAAGCAGGATTATCCCGACATCGAAATCATCGAAGAGCAGCAGCAGAACGACGATTACGCGATCAAAGCGCAAGCGCTGGCCGCGGCGGACGACATGCCCGACGTATTCATCGTGCCCGGCTCGTGGATGACGAATTTCGTTGACAACGAGATCGTGCTTCCGCTGAACGAGGAGCTCGACAAACGTCGGAATGGCGCGACGGTTATCGTGCCGGGACGCTCGACGCCGGAACCAGGGAGGGCATGACGTACGGTATTCCGATTGCGGCGGGACCCACGCATCTCATCTATTACAATGCCAAGATGTTCGCGGAGGTTGGTTACGACAAGTTCCCCAAATCCTGGGACGAGCTGATGGACGCCGGCCAAAAGCTGGCGGACAAAGGAATCAATTTGTTTTCCTACGGAGACAAGTCCAAAGGCTACGCGCTATCCAGCTGGATCAGCTCGCTGACCGACCGTTCGACGGGGCCGGAATGGACGGAATCGATCCTGGCGGGAAGCGGGGCTGCCTTCACCGACCCCGGATTCGTGGAAGCCGTCTCGACGATGTCCGAGCTGTCCCGGGCGGGTTATCTGAACAAAGACATGAACTCGGTAGACAGCGATACGATGGTGACCTATTACTTCGAGGGAAGATCGGCCGCTTTCGCCAGCGGCATATGGTCGGCGATGAACGTGGTCAACAATGCGCCCGAGGAAGTGACGAAGGAAACGAAGGTCGCCGTATTCCCTCCCGCGGAAGGCGGCAAAGGAAATCCGCTCAGCTCATCGGGCGGAGCGGGCGTATACTACAGCGTCAATGCGGATATCGAAGCCGGTCCGAAGCTGGATGCCATTATGACGCTGCTCGATTACATGACGGGAGCGGAGAGCGCGAAGCTGATGGCGGAGGTCGGCGGCTTCCCGGCGTTTGACCCCGGCGAGTTCGATTCCGCCAAGCTGCATCCGGTTGCTTTGGAGGCGTACCAAGCGAGCGCGGCGGCCGACGCGACGAAAATATTCGATCTGTGGTTCGATGCTTCCATCGTCGAGGTCATCAACAGCGAGATTCAGAGCGTGATGTCGGGCGCCAAAACGCCGGAGCAGATGGCGGCAGAGGTCCAGAAGGCGTATGAGACGCTGTTGGCCAAACGATAAAAGTGAAGCGATGAGGTGAATAAGATGGGCAAAGCATTGCGTCCTCCCGGCTGGCTGCTTCTGATGTATTTGCTGCCGGGTCTGGCAATCTACTCGTTTGTCGTGCTCGTTCCGATTTTATCCGCCTTCAGGTACGGCTTCTACTCGTGGACCGGAGGACCGAAGAAAACGTTTATCGGCCTGGACAACTACTTGGAGATTTTGCGCGACGAAGTGTTCTGGGGATCGTTCTGGAACAACGTGCTGATGACGATTTACGGGCTGATCGGGCAAGTCGGGCTTGCGTTCGTGTTCGCGCTGTTCCTGATGTCCAAGCTCGTGAAGTGGAAGGGGCTGCATCGGACGATGAGCTTCTTTCCTTCGACGCTCGCTCCGATCATCATCGCGTTTCTATGGACGTTAATCTACAACTATAATTACGGCTTGCTCAACGAGCTGCTTAAAGCGCTCGGAATGGAATCGCTCGTACAGTCGTGGCTGGATCTCTCCGGACCGATCGTGCTCTTGGTGTCCATTCCGCTTTCCTGGCGAAATATCGGCTTCTTCACGCTCCTGATGCTCGCGGGGTTGTCGTCCATTAACAAAGAGGTGCTTGAGGTGGCCGAGCTGGACGGGGCGACCGGCTTCAAGAAAGCCTGGTACGTCATTGTTCCGCTGGCCAAGCCTACGCTGATCGTCGCCTCGCTGCTTTGCATCGCCAATAATATGCGCGGCTTCGAGCATGTTTACGCGATGACCGGGGGCGGACCGGGCACTTCCTCCTCCGTCATGGCGCTGTACGCTTACGAAACGTCTTTTCTGAGATTCCGCTACGGCTACGGCTCGGCGCTTGCCATCATGATCATGGCGCTAACGCTGCTTATCATTTTGATCAGCACGTATTTGCTACAACGGAAACGCGGCGACGGAGGTGAGGCGTAATGGAAGCCACGATGGAAAGAGAGTATTCCAAATACGGACGCGCGGTCAAAAAAGCGCTGCTGAACGTTGCGATGATGTTGTTTACGATCAGCTGCATATTCCCGCTCGTCTGGATCGGCTACTCGTCGTTGAAGACGCAGCCGGAGTTCTCGAACAGCATATTAAAGCTTCCGCAAACGCTGCAATTCGGCAATTACGCCGAAGCGATCAAGCTGACCAACATGTTCCAGCTGTCATGGAACAGCGCTAGAGTAACGTTTTTGTCGGTGGTTTTGATCGTGCTGATCGCTTTCGTGACCGGCTACTTGGTGGCCAGGCTGCAATTTAAAGGGAAACGGGTCATGGTCGTCTATTATTTGTTCGGCATGCTGGTGCCGATTCACGCGCTGCTCGTTCCCGTATACCTGCTGTTCAAGGGAACGGGACTTGCCGATCAATGGTTTACGCTCGTCATCCCTTACGTCGCGTTTAACTTATCCATGCCGATCTTGCTCGTTACGAGCTACATCTTAAGCATCCCGAAGGAAATCGAGGAGGCCGCCGCGATCGACGGGCTGAGCTTCAGCGGCGCCATGTTCAAAATCATCATGCCAATGGCCGTTCCGGTGCTGACCACGATCGCGATCCTGCAGTTTTTTTCCTGCTGGAACGAATTCTCGTTTGCGCTCGTTCTGCTGAAGGACGAGGCGATGCGAACGGTACCGCTCGGCATGTCGTTTTTCAAATCGCAGCACAGCACCAATTATCCGCAATTAATGGCGGGCATGGTGCTGTCGATGCTGCCGGTCACGATCATATATTTCGCGTTCAGCTCCCGCATCATCGCCGGCGTGATGGCCGGCGCGGTCAAAGGCTGATCCGGCAAGCGTCGCGGCTTCGCGGAACCAAACTATCTTTTGGGAGGAATACTAATCATGCTGAACTATGAACAACCCATTCTACGCACGCCGGACCGCTCCAAATGGAAGGAATCGTTCTACAGCCGTTCGATGGAGCTGCCCGACGAGCTGTTGATCGGCGCGATCGACAGCCATGTGCATGCCGGCCCCGTGCTTAATTCGAATCCGGGACATTTCGATCCCATTCAGGTGGCGCAGGAGGCGGTAGCGGCAGGGATGAAAAGCATCGTCTATTACGACGTATTCGGCGGCGCGTCGGGGATGGCATGGGTGGTTAACCGCCATGTGCCCGGCATCCGCACGTACGGCGGCTACCTGATGAATTCCGGGCACGGCGGGATGAATCCGCGGGCGGTCAAGACGGCGCTGCATATCGAGGAGGGCTGCCGGTTTATCAGCTTCGGCTCGCACTGCACCCGCTACTCGGCGGAGCGCGAGTCGACGCTGATCGACGGCAAGCTCGTGCCGTTCAAGGACGCCTTCCCCAAGTTCGCGCAGAAGGAGCTGCCGGTCGCGACGTGGATTCCAGTGGAGGGGCCGATATCCGAGGAGCTGGACGAAATCTTGACGATGATTGCTTCGAAGCCCGAGGTATATCTGAACACGGGACATGTATCCGTGGAGGAGGCGCTTCGCGTATTGGATCTGGCCGAAGAATACGGCATCAAGAAGGTGCTGATCGCGCATCCGGTCCGAGGCAAGATGACGATCGATCAGCAGAAAGCGGCAGCCGCCAGAGGGGCGTTCCTGGAGGCATGCCTGGTCGACTGGCTGTATCCGGACGTTCCGCGCACGCACTATTACGTGGAGAAGGAATATATGGACATGGGGGCCGAATTGGGCCGTTTCTCCAACGCGGTGAAATGGATCCAGACCATTAAGGAGGTCGGGATCGGCAGCTTCGTTCTAGGTACCGACTATGGCATTCGCGCCGCTCCGTCTCCGGTTCAAGGCATGCGGACGATGGTTGCGACGCTGCTCGACTACGGCTTTGCGCCGGACGATATTTATAAGATGATCGCCGACAATCCGGCGAAGCTTATCGGCATCGAATAGGCCGGGGAGAGCAGTTGGGGACGCGCAAATCAGGCGGGGATGACGAATGGAGTGAACGAAACGGATGGTGAATACAAGGGAAGGCATTTGGCAGCCGTATGATCTTGTTATCGTGAACGGCGTTGTCGTTCTGGAGGATGGGATCGAAGAAGTAGAGATCGGCGTTCGGGATGGACGCATTGCCGATCTGGGAGCCGAGCTGGAGCGCGGCGGGGCGCGGGTCCTCGATGCGGCGGGATTAACCGTGCTGCCGGGCATGATCGACGCTCATGTCCATTTCAACGAACCGGGCTACGGCTACTGGGAGGGCTTTGCCTCGGGCTCGTCAGCGCTGGCGGCCGGAGGCTGCACGACCTATATCGATATGCCGCTGAACGGGGTTCCTCCCACGGTCAACGTAGCGGCGTTGGAGCAGAAGCGACGGAGCGCTTCCGCCTCCTCTCTTGTCGATTACGCGTTCTGGGGAGGGCTGATGCCGGGCAATCTGGAGCAGCTGCCCCTGCTGGCCGCGGCCGGAGTCGTCGGCTTCAAGGCCTTTATGTCTTCGCCGGGCGACGATCAGGAGGAGGCTTTTCGCAGAAGCGACGATCGAGCTTTGTTGGAGGGGATGAAAGTTATCGCCGGGCTTGGGAGCGTGCTCGTACTGCATGCGGAGGATGAGGACCTCGTCTCCGAGCTCTCCGCGCGGGCGATAGCGGAGGGGCGCGGCTCCGCCGCCGATTACGCCGCCTCGCGCCCGATCGAAGCGGAGGCGAGGGCGGTGGCCAAGGCGCTGGCCTATGCCAAGCAAACCGGATGCCGCTTGCATTTTGCCCATATTAGCAGCGTGGAAGCGGTCGAAGCGATCTGGCGGGCCAGACAAGACGGGCAGGACGTGTCCATGGAAACCTGTCCCCATTATTTGACGCTTACCGCGGACGATCTCGCCGACAAAGGGGCCGTTGCGAAATGCGCTCCGCCGCTGAGGGACGTAAAGGAGCAAGCGGGCTTGTGGCGTTGCTTGGAGGAGGGACGGATCGACTTGATCGCATCCGATCATTCGCCTTGTCCGCCGGAGCTCAAGGAGGGTGCCGACATGTTCTCGGCATGGGGAGGCATCGCCGGCGCTCAAAGCTCGCTTGAGCTGCTTGTCGATGAGGGGCACTTGAAGCGAGGCATCCCCTTAACGCGAATTAGCCGCCTCTTGTCGGGGGCCCCAGCCGAGCGCTTCGGATTAAGTCATAGCAAAGGCGCCATTCGCGCGGGATGCGATGCCGACCTGGTGCTGATCGACCTTCATCATGCTTATCGGCTGACGTCCGACATGCTTTTCCAGAGGCATAAGCTTTCGCCATATGTGGACCGGGAGATAGGCTGCAAAGTGAAGCTGACGCTGCTTAGAGGGATGATGGTATACGAGGAAGGAGCGGGCACGGGGCAAGAACGAGCAGGCAGGGAATGCTTGGCGCCGGCAAAGTACATGCAAGCAGGAACCGTTCTTAGGGGAGGTTGATGCAGGTGGAGCCGATCGTGAACCGCAGCGCGGCAGCCGTTGACTTGGATAGCGAATGGAAGAAGCTATTCGAACCGTTGCCGCAGGAAAGCATGGAGGAATACGTTCGAAAGTACATTGGCCTTCTGATGCCCGAACCAACGGAACGACTAGGCAGGAAGCGAGCCGTGAAGGAGCGGACCGAGAAGCTTCAGCGCGCCGAGCTGCTGCTGACGCTCGAAACGATCATCGCTTGCGACGGCAATATGAACGAAATGGCGAGAGTGCTGTTCATTCATCGGAATACGGCCGCATACCGAATCGAGAAGCTGGAGCATTTGCTTGGCATGCCTCTTCGGCAAAGCGATCATTTGCTTCGTCTGAAGCTTGCATTATTGTTTCGCGATATGCTGGCTATGGGTTGAGAAAGTTATCGAATGGAAGCAAGGCAAGGAAGTCCGCGGAAACGCGGGCTTCTTTTGGCTGTTCCTCCCCAAGGCATGCTTACCCGCACCGAAGCCGCGGTACTTCTTGAACGCGTGCTGCAACGAGCGGAGTTCATCTAAATCTGCCTGAATTCACGCGGCGAAACGCCCATGTGTTTCTTGAACAGACTGTTAAAGAACGGAGTATGGCCGTACCCGACCGCTTCCGCGATGTCATGGATTTTGCGGTCGGTCGTTAGGAGCAGGCGACAGGCTTCATCGATTCGCAGACGCTGCACGTATTGCGTCAAGCTCATTCCCGCGCGGCTCGCGAACAGCCGCTGAAATTGGCGTTCGCCGATCCCGAGGCGATCGGCCAGCTCCCGGACCGATACGGGGCTGGCGTAGCGTTGCTTCAACCAATCCAATACGTCGTCCATCGCGCCGGAGATCGGCATGCCTGCACCTTCATCGGCGGCCTGCCGCAGCCTCGCGAAAAAAACGAACAGCTGCAGAAGTCCCGCATGCAGGGCGGCTTGCCTGCCGAGGCGTTCCGCTGCGTATTCGCGGTGCATCGAAGAGAACAGGCGGCGGGCTTCGCCGACGCGATCCTTCGCCCGGAAGATGCCGGGCAGAGCAAGCAGCTCCCTAAGCTCGTCCCCTCCGGGAACGTCATTCAGCAGGTCGTTGGCGGCTGCCATGGTCACGATGCAGTTGTAGACGATTAACGGCGGACTCTTAGGTGACGAGGAGGGCCTGAATACATGCGACACGCCTTCGGGGATGAGGAATACATCTCCGGGGGAAACGGGTATCGTCTCGTCTCCCGCATGATGGGAGCCTCCCCCTTCGGCTACGCAGCTGAATTCCAGGAAATCATGATGATGCTCCGTCAGCTCGTAGGACTCGGTATTGCGGTTCACGAATATCGAGAGCTTCTCGCTGAAATACTGTTCGCCGCTAAGCAATCGTACCGTACGATTAGTCATGCCGCACGTTCCTTTCCGATGTCGCAATCGAGATATAAAATGTCGGGATACATTAGTTTTTCGTCTCGTCAATCATCTTATGATGTAGCTATTAAGATTGCAAGCCTGAAAGGGGATTCTACATGCTCACCGATCAAAAGTTCGTAGACAAAGCCGAAGCGCTCATTCCGGAGCTTCGGACGACTAGCGTGAAACCGCGCAGATTAATCGAAGCAGTCGCGGACGAGAACGCGTTCCAGGGCTGGCGCACGCAGCCGGCCATGTCGCTCCAAGACTGGAAGGAGCAAAGCTACGGCAAGGGAGATAGCTTCGTCGTCGATTTCGGAGATCATCTTGTCGGGTATGTAAGCCTATCGCTGAAGCCCGTCGGCAGTCCGCCTGACGCCCCGCTGAAGTTGAAGCTGACGTTCGGGGAGATGCCGTGCGAGATCGCGGAGCCATTCGGCAGTTATGAGGGCTGGCTCAGCAGCTCTTGGCTGCAGGAAGAGCTGCTGTTCGTGGACGTGCTGCCTGCCGTCATCAAGCTGCCGAGAAGATACTGCTTCCGTTATATCAAGGTCGAGATATTGGATACATCGGTAAAATATAAGGTTGCGTTCGTGGATATCGACTGCGAAGCCGTAACGTCCGGCGACTTGACCCGCGTCGAACAGCTGCCTTCCGGCATGCCGGAAGACATGCGGGCGATGGACCGCATCGCCGTCAAGACGCTCCAGGACTGCATGCAGACGGTGTTCGAGGACGGCCCGAAGCGCGACCGCCGCCTATGGATCGGCGACCTCAGGCTGCAGGCGCAGGCGAATTATTTGACCTTCCGCAATAACGATTTGGTCAAACGCTGCTTGTACCTGTTCGCGGGGATGAGGCTCGAGGACGGAGCGGTCGCGGCGTGCGTCTTCGAGAAGCCGCACGCCCATGCCGACGACACGAGGCTGTACGACTACTCTCTGTTTTTTGCGGCATGCCTCTACGATTACTACGAAGCATCCGGAGACAAAGAAACCGCGGAGGAGCTATGGCCGATCGCTTACGAGCAGCTGCTGATCGGTCTTGGCAGGCTGGACGAACGCGGCGTAGTCGCCGACGACAGCACGTGGTGGTGCTTCACGGACTGGCATTCGGAGCTGAATAAGCAGGCGCCGGGCCAAGCGGTGCTGCTCTATTGCCTGAAGCGGGGGGCGGAGCTGGCAGGGAAGCTGGAGCAAGCCGAGGAGCAAGCCTTTATCGCGGAGCAGATCGACCTGGTCTCGGCGGCTTCGTTGACCCACCTCTGGGATAACGGGCAAGGGTTCTTCGTCAGCGGAGCGGATTGCCAGGTTTCCTGGGCATCGCAGGTATGGATGGCGCTCGCGGAGGTGTTGCCGCCGGAGCGGAACGCCGAGCTGATGGACAGACTACTCGACGAATCGCCATCGATCGGCATGACGACGCCGTATATGTACCATCATCTCATAGAAGCGTTGTTTCTCGTGGGACGAAGGGACGAAGCCGTCGCGCGCATGAAAGCGTATTGGGGCGAGATGATCGTGGACGGGGCCGATACGTTCTGGGAGCTGTACAACCCGAACGACAAGAAGCTGTCCCCGTACGGCAGCAACCTGATCAACAGCTATTGCCATGCCTGGAGCTGTACGCCGACCTACTTTATCCGCAAATATTTGGCGTAACGATAAGACCGCGTTCTGTTGTATATCGCAGAACAAGGGGGTCTCGAGGAGACGCTAATTTCGAATCCGGATCATACTCCGGAGATGTACACGGGGGATTTGCAGGAGGCATTGAACAGCAGGCGATAGTTGTTTTTGCCAGTATTTTAGCGATGATTAAAGCCGGCATCCTTGGTATAATTCCTGAATTGGAATCATCCCAGGAGAGGACTTGCGAACTCGTGAAACGTTTGATTAGCAAAATCTTAACCGCAACGGCACCTGTCATCCTTGCTGCGTGTATGTTCGTGCAGACCATGTCGGCCGCTCAAGCGCAGCCGTTCGACGATATCGGCACGAGCTACGCTCGCGAAGAAATCTTGGCATTATATCAACAAAACATAATTGCCGGCACTTCCGCCACGAGCTTTTCTCCCCAAAAGACGATGACGAGGGCCGAATTCATAACCGCGCTCGATCGGCTGCTGAAGCTGGAGCCTGTAGACGGTCCTATATCGCCCTACTCCGACGTCGCACAAAGCGCGTGGTATTACGGATGGATACAAGCGGCCGTACAACTCGAGCTAGTCGGCGGCACGTCGGCTACAACCTTCTCTCCGGATAAGCCCGTTACCCGCCAGGAGGCGGCCGTCATGATGTACAATGCGCTCAAGCAGACGGAAAGCTCGGCGACGGAAAGCTCGTTAACCTTCATCGACAAAGGAGAGATTGCCGAATGGGCGATAGACTCCGTTGCCGCGATGAACGAGCTGGGCATCATGAAAGGCGACCCGACAGGCGGCTTTCGGCCGACGCAGCCGATCGCGCGGCAGGAGGCGGCGGTCGTTCTTGCGCGAGTCTTGAAGCAGGAGCAATGGGCGAGCGAGCTTGCGGACAAGCCGAACGAGCGTATCGTGCTGGGGTGGCAGTACGGACAGACGGCGGAGCAATACGAAAGCACGATCATGCAATCGAACGTAAATACGTTATCTCCGCGCTGGTACTTCGTCGGAAGCACCGGGAAGGTGGAGGATTATACCGATGCCTTGCTTGTGGCTTGGGCGAAGAGCAACGGTAAACAAATTTGGGCGATGGCAGGCAACCGTTCCGATCAAGAAGCGACTCATCGGCTATTGTCCAGTCCGGAAGCGAGATCTGCGGCAGTATTTGCACTAACGGGCCTTGTGAGCAAGTATGGCCTTGACGGGCTAAATCTCGATTTCGAAAACGTGGCTCCGTCCGACCGGACCTATTTTACGGCTTTCGTGACTCAATTAGCCGCGAACCTGCGTGATCTGGGCGCCAAGCTGTCGATCGACGTCTCGCCGGATCTCGGCACCGACTGGACGGAAGCGTTCGATTACGCCGCGCTTGGCGAGCAGGTGGATTATATGGTGCTGATGGGCTACGACGAGCACTACGGCGGCAGCAAGCTTCCGGGGCCGAATGCGTCCCTGCCGTATGTGCGCCAAGCCGTCCATACGATTCTGAAGACGGTGGCAAGCAGCAAGGTCATACTGGCGATGCCCCTCTATAATCGCGATTGGTCGCTCCATCCTGACGGTACGGCCGCTTCCTCGGCGTTCGTCGACTTGCCGGAGCAGAATGCGCTCATCTCCGGCCAGTCGCTGAAGCCGGTATGGAATGGAGCTTTAGGCCAGTATGTGGCCGAATACAGGAAGCAATCCATTAAGCACACGATATGGGTCGAGGACGGTCGTTCGCTTCTTGCAAAATATCGTATGGCTACGGACCATAAGCTGGCTGGCGTCGCCTACTGGCATATCGGCGGGGAAAGCGCGGATATATGGAACAGCATGAGCAACGGGGAAAAATATTACGATTATGATTTCGGCTAACGAAAAGCTAATCGACCATCAAGCACGTTGGAGGCTTCAAGCACCCAACGTGCTTTTTTTCATGATTCCCCCAAAATAGACGGTGCACTCACATAAAATGAAGTAATATGCCATTTTCAACAATTTCGTCGGATCGTGATTTTAATCACAGGCTGCGATAGGTTCGATCCATATAATGAAAACATAACCACTAGTCAAACAATCTTTCGGAGGTGCAAGAGCATGGGAAAAGAGATCAATATTCCGGAGAATCCGGTATCCAAATTTCTGTTCAGCAGTACGAAGGCCGGCTGGATCTGGCTTTTCGTTAGACTGTATCTGGGCTATTCATGGATCACGGCGGGCTGGAAGAAAGTGAATTCGGATGCATGGGTCGGCGAGAACGGGGGAGCCGCTTTAAAGGGGTTCGTAGGCGGGGCGTTGGCGAAAGCCGAGGAGGGCAAGGATGTAACGGGCTGGTACGCTTCCTTCCTGGAAAATATGGTATTGCCTAACGCCAAAGCTTTTGCGGCGATGGTCGCCTTTGGCGAATTGCTTGTCGGCATCGGCTTGATCGTCGGCCTGCTTACCGGCATCGCAGCGTTTTTCGGGGCCGTTATGAATGTAAGCTTCCTATTCGCCGGCACGTTAAGCACCAATCCGCTGTTGTTTATTCTGGCGACTTGGCTCGTCCTTGCCTGGAAGAACGCCGGTTGGTACGGCTTGGATCGCTTTGCGCTGCCTCTACTCGGGACGCCGTGGACCGCAAAGGGAAAAGCGGGCGATTTGAAAGAAAAAAATCATATTTCCTCATAGAGACTAATGGCCTCAAACGAATAAAGCCGCGACCCATTGGGCGCGGCTTTTGCGGTTGTGTGGCGTGAACCTTTGTTACGGCAGCAACGCTTGAATTCTCTCGACCACGTCCGGACGCGACAGTCCGGCGCCCATGATGGATATTCGTCCGCGATCCTCGCGCGATCGAATCAGGCGGCCGATCCCTTGGCGCAGCCGAAGCATCATGTATGGCAGGTCAACCTCCTCGAAGGGATGAAGGGAATCGGCCCGTCTCGCCGCAAACACGGGATCATGCGGAGGGTAAGGCAATTCCCATATGATGACGTGGGACAAGGATGGACCGGGGATATCCAAGCCTTCCCACAGCGTAACCGCGCATAGGACGCTAGTCTCGTCCTGCTGAAACTGGGAGATAAGATGGCTGATTTCCCCGCTGCCTTCATACAGGAAACGGTATTCGCGCGAAGCGGCGGCTTGACGCCCGCTCATCCTGATCTGGAAGTCGGCCAGCTCTTCCTGCGAAGGGAACAGGATAAGCGCGCGCCCGCCCGACTGCGCCAATAAACCGAGAACTCGTTCTACTTTGTCCTCTCCGTCATCTGGGAGCAGCGTAGCCTCCATCTGCTCTTTGTATTCATAAGGAGACGGGACGGAGAAGGACAGGAAGGAATCGATGCCGAGATTGCCGGAAATATAGTCAAAGCTATCATTGGACGACAAGGTGGCGGAAGAGAAGACAACCGGCATATGCTGAGAGAATACGCGTTCCTGCAGTACTTCCTTCACCCGTTTCGGCATCAGGACGAGTGTCGGCTCGTCCCGGTCTTCCGTGACCCAGCAGATGAGTTCCTTCGGCTTATTGAATAAGGATAGCGCGATGCCGATCATTTCGATATGCTCTTCGACGATTTTGAGCTGATACGAATCCAGCGTATGCATGCCGCTCTCGAATACCAGTTCTTCCTCGATCGTTTCCAGCCGTTGGCGCAGCTTAGCCACCGTTTGCAGCATCTTGCCGCTTTGAACGACTTCTTTACGATCGGAAGCGGCCACCTTGCGGCTAGTGCGCTCCAATAACCCGAACAACGCTTCGCTTGCTTCGATCGCTTCTTCGATGACGACGGCAAAGCTCTCTCGCACTTCGCCTTGCAGCAGCCGAGTGACGATCGATTCGAACGTGGAATGCTTTAGTTTGTAGGTCAACGCGTTTTGCGTGGCGGTCTCCAGCAAATGCCCTTCGTCGAAAACGACCGAGCTGTGCTCGGGGAGAAGCGGAAGCTGACCTTCCCGTTTCCGAGCCTCGTAGGTCCACACATGCTCCATATAGAAATCGTGGGAGCAAATAATCAGATCGGCCGCTCTTCTGTAATGATCGCGCGAAATCGTCTGTCCGCAGCGATGGCGTTGGCTGCATACGAGGCAATCCTGGAACACGTCCCAGCCGAGTCGCTCCCATTGTTCGTCGGCGAGATGGGGATAGTCCTTGCGATCGCCGTAAGGGTAGAAGGCTTGCATGGTCCCGGGCGTATGGACGAAATCCGGCAAGCCGCGGTAGATGTCGCGGAACAGCTCCGCTCCGGACGGATTGGACCGTTCGGCGTCAAGCTTGTTCAAACAAAGATATTGATCCGGCGATTTGCCAAGCCGCGCGTCTATCTTTAACTCCAGATGTTTGGCGAGCTTCGCGAGATCGCCTTCCGGCTTCGCCAATTGCTCGATAAGCGATTCGTCCGCGCAGGCGACGATGGCCGGCTTTCTCGTATATTTGGCGTAACAAAGCGCATATAGCAAATAAACGAGCGTCTTGCCCGTGCCGACGCCGGCCTCGGCGAATATGGTCGCCTTGTTGCTGTACGCGCGCTCGAGCTGGAATGCCATATAAATTTGTTCGTCCCGCACTTCGAAGCCGGCCTCGGGAAGCATTTCATAAAAAACGTCCGCGATCCAATCGCTCGCTTGCTGGATGAACGGGACTTTGGGATCTACAACAAAAGGGTAATTACTCAACGACTCGCAGCCTCCAGTACTTGATCCAAAACACATTCCTCCATTATACCGCAAAGGAACGGCAGGCACATCAGTTTGCGGGAAATCGGTCAAAGCGATTCTGAATGAAGTCTTAGCCCGAGCATACATATAGGTTGGAGAGTATCTTTAGGGGGGAATGGGAATTGGATGATCAAATTTGGTTCGAGCACAAATTTTGGCTGCAGATTTTAGGCGATCACTCCCGATTTATCTACTTTGCTTTATCGGCTCCGCAAGAAAACGAGATTCGGTTAGCGCGGCAGTTTATTGGTCGATTCGACGACTTGCTCTTGGCGGCTCGGCAAGAGAACGGAACCGAATTGATGAAAATCAATCAGCATGCCTACGGATTGACGATGAAGCTGCGTGAATTTAAGCTTGAGCTACTCGACAAGCTTCTCCTTAATGAGATGAAGATAAGTCTTGCCCCGACATTTTTGAATCACATGCTGAATGAACTGGAAGAATATTGGCGGATTTTAAGTGCTGTCATTGAAGGAAAGCCCGTACCGAGGTTTCCCTCTCTTCATCATGACCTCCTATGGCTTCCCGACGCGGCCGGGCACGCGGCATCGATCGGCATGGAGCTCGACGCGGTAGAAAAAAGGCTCATTAAAAAAAGCATGGAATTCGAAGAACACTTTAATGCCTTCTACTTAAAAGCGATCGAATTGACCGGTTATTTTCGAACGATGCGCGAGCATTATCCCGCGTTAACGAAGTTTCACAAAGACGTGAACCTGGAAATGAACATCTTCATGGCCTTTCTAACCGAGCTCGAAGAGCAGGATATTAGCGCGGAGCTGCTGAACAGACTGGATCCTCTCGTACCGGATCATATGTTCAGGGAGGAATGTTATTATTTGTTGAAATTATCGCAAAATGATGCCATAACCGCCCCGGACTGCGATCCCGCGAAACCTAGAGTTGGCGGAGCCATGCCAGGGCTGGATGCGTGATAGCCCTACGGGCCGCTTCTCTTTAATTGCTCCGTAAATTGTTTGGGCGAGCAATGGTTGTGTCGGCGGAACAGGTTGTAGAAATGGCCGATGTTCGAGATGCCGACCGAATGCGCCACTTCGGCGATGCTAAGCTCGCTCGTGAGCAGCAGCTGCTCCGCTTTTTTGACCCGCTTGTACGTTACGAAGTCGGTGAAGGACATGCCGAACGCCTTCTTGAACGTCTTGATGAAGTGGGTATAGCTCATATTGATCATGGAGCTCGCTTCGGCGATGGACAGCCTGTCTCCGAGCCGGTCCTCGACGTAATCGATAGCCGGCTGCAGACGGCCCGCCAATTGGACGTCGTTATAATCGAGCCGCAGACGCGTATCATTGCGCACCAATAGAAGCAGAATATCTTTGATGCGCGCAGCCACGGCGAGCTCGTAGCCGGTTCGGCTTTCGTTCATTTCTTTATAGATGTCGCGAATAAACGCTCCTGTTCGGCTGCGAACCTCGCGGTCGTCCCGGTAAATGTAATTCAGCGTGCTGAGAGGGCGCAGCATCTCGGAGAAGTAGCGCATGCTGTTCAACGTGCTCTGATCCCAATAATTGCGCAGATTGATCTGGAATACCAGGTAACTAAGGTTGCCGTCCTTGGTCTGCAAGGTGCAATGCGGCTCGCTGGATCCGAACAGGGCGATATCGCCCTTGCGCAGCACGAGCTGCTCCTCCGTGCAAAAAGCGGTCAATTCTCCCTTCAGAATCAAGAGAAACTCGACCTCCTCGTGGTAATGCCATGCGGTGTAACGCTTCTGCCGCCAGTCCTGCTCGACCTGGCGCTTAACCTCCTCCGGCGCGTTCTCCGTTCCGTCGATTTGCCAGATTCGGAGCGCGAGAAAGGAGTTTTGGTAAATGACTTGCTCGTGTCGAATGTCCGGAAACATGGGCGTGACTCCTTGATCTAGCGGATCGCGAATCGCAGATTCGCGTAATCCCATCATACCATGCCTTCGGACTCCGTTGCGACGAATGACAGAATACCGTAATAAATCAACCAAATCGGCAATCGAATTTGAAGACGCTCTCAGCTACAATGGAGGGGAACGTGAACCGAAAGGGAGAGAATAAGAATGAGTCAAACGATAAACGTAACCGTGTGGAACGAGCATCGCCACGAGAAGTCAAGCGAGAAGGTAGCCGCCGTATATCCGCAAGGCATGCACGCCGCGATTGCCGAAGGTCTGGACGTAACGGGCAAAATTACGATTGCGACCTTGGATGACGAGGAGCACGGTCTGACGAACGAAGTGCTGGACAACACGGACGTCCTGATCTGGTGGGGCCATATGGCGCATGGCGAAGTTCAGGACGAGATCGTGAATCGCGTGCATGATCGCGTCATGAAAGGCATGGGACTTATCGTGCTGCACTCGGGCCACTTCTCGAAAATATTCAAAAAGCTGATGGGAACGTCTTGCGACCTGAAGTGGCGCGAAGCGGACGAGAAGGAACGGATTTGGGTCGTCAATCCCGGCCACCCGATCGCGGAAGGAATCGGCGAATTTATCGAGCTTCCTCACGAAGAGATGTACGGCGAGCATTTCGATATTCCGCAGCCGGACGAGCTCGTCATGGTGAGCTGGTTCGAGGGCGGCGAGGTATTCCGCAGCGGCTGCTGCTTCACGCGCGGCGCGGGCAAAATTTTCTACTTCCGCCCGGGTCACGAGACGTATCCGACTTATTACAACCCGCAAGTCCGCAAGGTCATCTCCAATGCGGTGAAGTGGGCGGCGCCGGTGAAGCGCGATTATCCGGTCTACGGCAACGCGAAGCCTCTGGAGAGCATCAAAGGCATTACCGAATAAGACAGAAATGGCGGTGCAGGGATAACTCCCAAGCACCGCCATTCTGTTCATTCGCCGTTCAATAGATTTGCTTCAGCAGCTCGTAAACGTCCTCCGCCGTAAGCCCAAAGGATTTGTAATACGCCATGTCCACGGCCAATTGCTTCAGAAGCATGTCGTTTCGTTTATGAAGCATCTCGGCTTGGGAGAGCTCGGCTACGAAACAGCCTTTGCCGGTTACGGTGTAGATCAGGCCAAGCCGCTCCAGCTCCTCCCATGCTTTTTTGACGGTAATGATGCTGACGCGAAGCTCCGCGGCGGCTTGCCGGATGGGCGGCAAGCCGTAGCCGCTTGCCAGCTCTCCTTTTACGATTTGCGCGCTGATTTGTTCGAACAGCTGCTGATAAATCGGTTTATCGGAGGCGTTCGAAATCGCGATGTTCATTATATTTCCACTTTCTCAAACCGTTTGATGGCAATATAATACGCGATTGTCGTGAATATCGCAAATATCGCGATGCCCATGACCAGAATCAATAGGTGCGGGGCCAAATCCGAGGTTCCAGCTCCCTTGAAAAGCTCCGATACGTAGTCATTCTGTATGCCGAGCCATTCGGCTCCTATGGCAAACAGGATGGCGGCTGTAATCGATACGACTGTAGCCGCGCCGTATTTATACGCCGTTTTATAGTACATGGATATAAAAATCAGGTTGAAGATCGCGATCATGACAAAACATAATCCCCAGAATCCAAAGGAAGGCTCAAAGAAATAATAAGTCAGATTGGGGTACAGGCGAACGCTTATCAGGCCGTAGATCATCGCGACGACGACGTGCAGCAGCTCCAGCAGCACGATGACCCACACTTTCGCTTTGACGATGTCCCTTTTGGTAACGGGCATCATGCTGGAGAACATCAAATCGTTTTGAGCCTTGTACACCCCGAACATATTGGGAATCGTGATGAAACAAAAATAGAGGAGAACCAGGAAATACAGCCATGCGGGAATCAGCATGAGGGCGCCGGTCAGAAAGGGCATGGCATAGAAGAACGGATTTACGCCCAACCTTAATTCTTTATAAAGCAAGTTATACATGGGAGCCCTCCTTTTTCGAGAAATAGATCATAATCTCCTCCAGGTTAGGCAAGGTCGATTTCAAATCAAGCGCGCGATCCAAATCCTTGGCGAGAATCAGGCCCGTAAAGCCAAAGGAGTTCTGTTTGTAAGCGATAAGCTTCTCTTTGATCCCATCCAATTGCTCCGCTTTTCCGTTCACAAGCCGGTAGGTATCGATAAACGCTTCCTTCTCGGCGCTGTTGACAATCCGTCCGTTATCGATATACGTAATGTAGTCCGCGCATTTCTCCAAATCGGTCGTAATATGAGTCGAAAAGAGGATGCTGATTTCTCCGCCCTCCACCAGCTCCTGAAAAATATCGAGCAGATTGTCCCTTGCGACGGGATCCAGCCCGCTTGTCGGTTCATCCAGAATGAGCAGCTTTGCTCCGTGCGATAGCGCGACGGCCAGATTGTATTTCACTTTCATGCCGGTGGACAATTCCGCTATTTTTTTGTTTTCGTTCAGCTGGAATTTTTGTAAATATTGCTCGTACGTTTCATCATTCCAATTGAGATAGAACCTTTTGATGACGTTCGTTAACGTTTTGATCTTGCTTCGGGTATAGAAATCGATGTCGCCGAAAGCGAAGCCGATGTCTTGCTTCAGCTCCAGCTCGTGCACGCGCATGTCCTTGCCCATCAGACGGATTTCGCCGCTATCATGCGTAATCAAATTCAAAATGGATTTGATCGTGGTTGTTTTTCCGGCGCCGTTAGCGCCGATAAATCCCATAATGTATCCTTTCTCCAGCTGGAAAGACACGTCTTTTAACTCAAAATGCTCATATCTTTTACTTAGCCCCCGGATGTCTATCGCCAGCATGTCGCCAACCTCCTTACAATTGTGTATATCGTGTATGCACAATGTATCATCATCGACATATAATGTCAAACCCATTCTCCCAATGGAAGTTAAGCGTGCATTTAAGCAGTTATGCGTTGTAATCGGAGAAATTGTACGTTTACGAGCTCCGGTATTTTTATATATAGTTGAGACAGTAGCCATCATTTCATAACGGGAGAGTGACATTCGTGCTGCAAGACGAAGATAAGCTTTTATTAAGGGAAACGCTGCGGGAAAGCATCGAGAATAACGAGGTGGCCGGGGCGAGCGTCCTTCTGCTCGAGAAAGGACAAGAGGTCGTATACCTCGAGGACGGCATGGCGGACCGGGAGAACGGTCTGCCGATACGGCGCGATACGATTTTTCGGCTCTACTCCATGTCAAAGCCGGTAACCGGTGCGGCCGTTCTAATGCTGATGGAAAGGGGCAAGCTCGATCTCTATGATCCCGTCAGCCGTTACTTGCCGGGCTTCAAGCATCAGCTTGTAGAGGATAATGGCCGAATACTTCAAGTCCAGCGCGAAATGACCATCCATGATTTATTGTCCATGACGTCGGGGCTTGTATACGGAGGCGCGCACGCGGCAGGCAGGGAAACCGAAGCCTTGTTCCGCGAGATCGATCGCAGATTATTAACCGACGATCCGATGAGCACGACGGAAGCGATGAATCGGATGGGCGGATGCAAGCTGGCGTCCCAGCCGGGCTCGATGTGGCATTACGGCACCTCGGCCGACGTGCTGGGAGCGGTAGTCGAAGCGGCAAGCGGCAGCCGGTTCGGAGACTTCTTGCGACAAGAGATGTTCGAGCCGCTCGGGATGACGGATACCGGCTTCTGGGTGCCGGAGGACAAGCGGCCGCGCCTCGCCAAAACGTACCAAGACGACGGTCAAGGAGGCTTGACGTTATATACGGGCAATAACCTCGGGATCATCAATGCGATGGATCGCGATCCGGCCTTCGAATCGGGGGGAGCGGGCCTTGTTTCCACGATCGACGATTATGCCAAGTTTGCGACCATGCTGCTGAACGGAGGGAAACATGGCGGAGGAGCCATCCTGAAGCCCGCAACCGTTCGTTATTTTGCCTCGCCCTCCTTGAACGACGAGCAGCAGAAGGGCTTCGAGAGGACATTCGCGACCATGCGCGGCTACAATTACGCCAATTTGACAAGAATCATGACCCATAGCGGACAAGCGGCGATGCTGACCGGGCAAGGGGAATACGGGTGGGACGGATGGCTTGGCGCGTTCTTCAGCAATCTGCCGGCGGAGGGATTGACCTTCTTGCTCATGATGCAGAAAAAGGATGCGGGGACGACGCGTCTGACTCGCAAATTGCGCAATATCATCCTTGGCAGCTATTAATTGACTTTGTTTCGATTGGTGACTACAATTTAAAGGTGCTAGCGGGCAATAGGCCCTAGGAACGCTAATCGAAACGAGGTTTTCAGATGTCAAACGAGCATAAACAAACCGGATTTCTAACCAAAGCCTTGCGGGGACTTATCGTCATCATCGGCGCGTTTATTACCGCTTACGGACTGGAAGCGGTCTTAATCCCCAATAACGTATCCGACGGAGGAGTGACGGGATTAAGCATCGTCGGCTCGAAGCTGTTCGACTTGCCGCTCGGCCTGCTGATCGCGGTGCTTAATATTCCGTTCGTGTACTTGGGGTACAAACAAATCGGCAAAAGCTTCGCCATTTATTCCGTGCTCGGCATTGCTTCTCTAGCCGTAGGCACGATCGTCATGCACCATATTTCCCCGATTATCGAAGGCGATACGCTTCTGGTCACCGTTGTCGGCGGCATTATAATCGGCTTCGGCATGGGCCTCGCGCTTCGCAATGGCGGCGCGCTGGACGGAATCGACATGCTGGCGGTGCTGCTCTCCAGGAAGCTGCCTTTCGGGACAAGCGATCTCATTCTTTTCCTTAACGTGTTCGTTTTTATCGTCGTTTCTACCGTATTTGGGCTAAAAGGGGCGATTCTCTCGGGCATCGCGTATTTCATCGCTTCCAAAGTAATCCACATCGTGGAAGAGGGGCTAAGCGGCGCCAAAACGTTCAAAATCATTACGAAGTATCCCGAGCAGCTGGTTGAATCCATTCGCGACCGGTTAGGACGCGGCGCTACATACAATTACGTGCAGGGCGGATATTCCAACGAAGAATTCCGGGAAATTACATGCGTGATCAACCGGCTCGAGGAACGGAAGATGAAAGAAATCATTCTCGAGCTCGACCCCGACGCCTTTATTATGGTTTACGAGGTCGCCGAAGTAAAAGGCGGAAGCTTCAAGAAAAAGGACATTCATTAAACGCTAAGCGGCCGTCGGGCCGCTTTTCTTGTGCCCTTTAAGGCGATACGCCGCATAGACGAGTGCAACAAGCAGCGTCAAGTTCGTGATTTCCCACAAGGGATGGACAAAATAAATGGCGTCTTTTTATTTGTCCATTGAGGGGACAGCTTAATTTTCGTATGATAGATTCATAGATAATGATTATCATTATCTCAAGTATGCTTGTAACGAAATGACAGATGGAGGGCTTCGAGCATGAGTAAGGCAGGAAGATGGATCGCGATGATCATGGCGGCCATGTTAATGGCGGCATTGGTGTCAGCATGCGGCGGGCAAAACAACGAAGAACCAGCTCAAGAAAGCAACGAACCGGCGCAAGAGAACGCCAAGCCGGAGAACGGCGGCTCCGAGCCGGCCAAAACGCAGGTCTATGAGGACTGGACGGGCCATTCGGTAGAAGTGCCGACCGAGCCGAAACGCGTCATTTTCCACGGGGAAACTACGGGAGACTTTGCCGCGCTTGGCGTAAGCCCGGTTGGCATTATGCTCAGCTCGATACAAGGCACATTGACCGAAGAGTTCTTCAAGGATGCGGCGGATGTCGGATTCCCGTTTAGCGTGGAGCAAGCGACGCTGCTGGATCCGGACTTGATCATCTTCGGCAATTCGGACGAAGCGCAGTACGAGTTTATCGCCAAAGTCGCTCCGACCGTCACGTTCGATACGTTCGGTTCGCTGGACGAACGGCTGACGAAGCTGGGCCAGCTGCTTGGCAAGCAAGAGGAAGCCAAACAATGGCTGGAAGGCTACCATATCAAGGAAGAGGCGATGTGGAAGAGAATCCGTGAAGGCGGAATCGGTCAAGAAGAAACGGCGACCGTTCTCACAATGTATCCGGGCAATCGGTTGTTCGCCATGGCAAGTACGGGGCTGTCGCAAATCGTGTACGGTGAAGACGGGTTTAAGGCAACGCCCTTGGTTCAAGAGGCGATGGATGCCGGTCAAGGCTTCGTCGAAATCAGCTTCGAGAAGCTCCCTGAATATGCTGGCGATCATATCTTCGTGCTAACTCCCGTAGACGACGCGGCGGAGAGCGAAATGAAAGCCCTGCAGGAAAGCCAAGTATGGAGAGGGCTTGACGCCGTTAAAGCCGGCAAGGTTTATACGTTTGGCCTGCTGGAAGCATACAGCGACGCGATGTCGCGCGAATGGCTGATCGATCAGCTGCCGAAAGCGTTGTTCAAAACCGAATAAACGGACCATTCCTTCAAAAAGCCGCTTATCGATAGGTTGATAAGCGGCTTTCGATCGCCTACAATTAGATCAATTTAAACGATTGGTCGGGAGGAAGCCGGATGCGCAACGACGGGATAGAATTGGAGAGCTTCCGCTCCTTGCTGTTTCATATGCTGGAAGCGCGGCGGTTGGCGCTGCGGAAGGATCAAGTCATGGAGGACCAGTACAGTCATGCCTATACGCTGCTGCTGATCGCGGAAGGCGATTGCAGCTTGTACGCGGACGATCGTCTGATACCGGCTCCAGAGCAGAGCTGTTATATCGTGCCTCCGGGACAGTCTTGGTATATAGGCAATTATTCGGGGGAATCCGTCGGGATCTATCAATTGTCGTTCACGATCATGAATGCGGATACCGTTACAAGGCATAGCGATCCGTTAAACCATATCCATTACAATTGGAGATTGTTCCCTTATTCTCGCGGCGTCAAATTGATCGAACAATTAACGGCGGAGCCGGAATCGAGCACGGGCAAGAGCGAAGTCGGGAGCGAGGCAGCCGATTCCGTTGCCGGTACGGGAATGGAATGGTTTCGGAGCCGCCAGCTGTTAATGGAGCTTATCGGCATCTTGCTGGAGCATAATACCTCTGACGGCGGGGGGAGCGGATCGTTGTCTTCCGCGGAGAGGTCCGTCCGGTTCATGGAGGAGCATTACAGGCTGCCGCTTAACATGAAGCAATTGGCGGAGCAGGCAGGCGCGGCCCCGGGGCAATACGCCGCGATGGTCAAACAATTGACGGGCTCGCCTCCGCTGGACTATCTGCATCAAATCCGGATCAAACATGCCAAGGAGCTGCTCGTCGATACGGATGATCCTCTCCGCGAGGTGGCGCGCAAGGTCGGTTACGAGGACGAATATTATTTCAACCGCCGATTTCGGCAGATCGCGGGAATCGCGCCGAGGCAATACGCTCAGCTTATGAGGGGGAGCAAGGTCGTAACGGACGATGCGGGTCGCGAAGTCCGCATTCCGCTCCGGCCTCGCCGGATCTTGTATTTCGGCGAGGTGCTGGGCGATTTGCTGGCGCTCGGCATTCGGCCGGTCGCCAGCAATTTGTACGGCTTGGAGCAATCCTGGCTGACCGAGGAGGACGGAAGCCTGGACGGGATCGAGGATATCGGCATCCCGTTCCGTCTGGGCAAAGCCGGGAGGCTGGAGCCGGACTTGATCCTATTGTCCAACATGGATGAACGGATCTACGGCGAGATCAGCGCCATAGCTCCGACGATCGTATACAACTCCCATGATATGCTCACGAAAAGGATAGCAAGGTTAGGAGATTGGCTTGACAAGCGTGATGCCGCCGAAAAGGTGGTTCGTCAATATCAGTCCGCTATCGAGCTGGCCGCCGAGAAGCTAAGGGGGCATGTGAAGGAGGGCGAGACGGTATCCGTGTTCATCTGCCATCGCGGCCGCAAATGGTTCGTCATGGGCCGATTAGGGTTGTCCGAGCTGCTGCACGGCTTGGACGGGAGAATATTGGCTAGGCCGGTTCAAGAGCTGATGGCGGCGGGAGAAGCCTACCGGAAGATCGATCGGCAAGACATAAGCCGTTATGCGGGAGATATCGTGATCGTCCCCATGCCAAGCAGCGCGCCATCTAGGGAGGCGACGGAGCAATTGCTCCGGAGCGAGCTGTGGCAGCGGATACCGGCCGTGCGGAACGGCCGCGCGCACGTGGTGGAGGAGAACAAGTGGAATTACAGCGACGCGATTTCCCGTCTTCGTCAACTAGAGCATCTGGACGCTATTTGGAGCTGAGATAGGCAGGCAAGCGCCGTATAGATGTTCCGGCTGCATGCGATAGGGGTCCTTAAAGGTCGGGCGGGTCTCCGTCACGGCGTAATGCGCGCCGCTTGTTCCCGTAACGCATGCTTATTGACGGAATTGCTTCCGAAACGCGTTCGGGCGTTGACCGGTCTGCTTGACGAAGCAGCGGACGAAATAAGGGAACGAGCCAAACCCCGTCGCTTCCGCGATGGAGCCGACGGGGTCGTTGGTCCGGATAAGCAGCCGTTTGGCTTGCTCGATCCGGTAACGGATCAAATAGTCCAGCGGCGTGCAGCCGAACGTCTGCTTCATGCACAGCGAGATGTAATTTTCGTGATAATGCACATGCTGGGACAACCGTTCGTACGAGACGGGTTCCCGATAATGACTGCGCAAATAAAGAGCCGCCGCCTCCGCGATCAGGAGCTGGCGGCTCTTTGGCATATGGTCTCCCTCTTCGCGCAAGGCAAGCAGCAGCTCTTGGAATAAAGTCTGCTGCTTCCACTTCGCTTCCGCCGTGCTCTGCCGTTGGCACGAGAGGATCTGCCGGAAAATGGAGATCGCCCTGTCGGGCTGAGACAATCGCGCGGACTTGGGGATGTAGAAGGAAAACGTCTCGATAAGCGAGTAGGGCTCGACAGATTGCGATAGGTTAACGGGCTGCTGCTCGCGCACCTCCGTCCAAGAGCCTTGAGTTTGGAAATGGAGCCAATAGAAATGGGTTTCCTCGCGGCATGGCATGACCGTCCGATGCGCGGCGTCGGGACGCAGAATGACAAATTGATGGTCCGAGAGACGATAGTCCGTCTGGTTCTCCGCCAGCGCGAGCTCCCCTTTCGTGACGTAGATCAAATCAAATACGCCGATATTGGAGCGGTCGGGGTGACTTCTGCCCGGCCCGTACTTATCTTCTCCGCCTACCGTGAAGTGCGGCATGGGAGGAGCGGTAAAATGAAGCATGGCAATCGCGGCTCCTTTGCTCGGTTTCCTCCACCGTAACAGAATCGTATTCTCCGATCAAGATGTTGTAATCGGATAATTATAGGTTGCGACAGGCACTCAACCGTTCAGGTCCCGGGATGGTATAGTCGAATTGTCGCAAGGCCCGTTCATATGCATCCATAGAATTCGAGATAAGGAGAGATTTTACATGATGTTGAAACAAACCGCTTTCGAAGCTTTGCCGCTGGGAGCGATCAAGCCATCGGGCTGGCTGAAGGAGCAGCTCCGCATTCAAGCGAGCGGCTTGACCGGACATCTGGAGGAGCACTGGGGCGACGTCGGTCCGGACAACGGCTGGATCGGCGGCAACGGCGAAAGCTGGGAGCGCGGTCCCTACTATTTGGACGGGATGCTCCCGCTTGCTTATTTGCTGGAGGACGAGAGGCTGATCGCCAAGGCGAATCGCTGGGTGGAATGGTCATTGGCCAGCCAGCGCGAAGATGGCAGGTTCGGTCCGGACCGGATCAAGACGGTCGGTCAAGACGCGGAGGGGGAGCAGGACTGGTGGCATTACATGATTATGCTGAAGGTCATGACCCAGCATCATGAAGCATCGGGAGACGAGAGGATCGTGCCGTTCTTGACCAAGTTTTTCCGGTACGTGGCATCCTCGATCGTTGCCCGTCCGCTGCACGGATGGGCGAAGACGCGCGGAGCGGAGATGCTGATATGCATCGTCTGGCTGTACAAGCGGACGGAGGAGGCGTGGCTGCTGGAGCTGGCGGATATCGTGGCCGAACAAACGACGGACTGGAGCGACATCCTGCACGACTTCCCGTTCTGGCGGAAGGTAGAGCAATGGGATTGGACGACGCATGTCGTCAATGTCGCCATGGGCGTAAAAACGCCGGGCGTGCTGTACGAACTGGGAGGCGACGAGCGGGAGCTGGAGGCGGTGCATCGCGGCATCGATTCGCTGATGACGCATCATGGGCAAGCGCACGGCATGTTCTCCGGCGACGAGTGGTTGTCGGGCACGAGTCCAAGCCAGGGCGTGGAGCTGTGCGCCGTTGTGGAATATATGTTTACGATGGAGCAGCTGACGCGCGTCTTCGGCGAGGGGCGGTTCGGCGATATTTTGGAGAAAGTTGCCTTTAACGCGTTGCCGGCCGCCATCTCGGCCGATTGGACATCCCATCAGTACGACCAACAGGTCAATCAGATCGTGTGCAACGTGGCTCCGCGCCAATGGAGCAACGGAGCCGACGCCAACCTGTTCGGCCTGGAGCCCCACTTCGGCTGCTGCACGGCGAACATGCATCAAGGCTGGCCCAAGCTGACGTCGCATTTATGGATGCGGGATCATGAAGGCGGACTGGCCGCCGTATCGTACGCGCCTTGCACGATCGCGGCTGTAGTCGGATCAGGGGTCAGCGCCGAGCTTCGCGTAGGCGGACAATATCCGTTCCGCCACCGGGTAACGATCGATATCGCGCTGGAGAAGCCGGAGACCTTCGCGATCTCGCTTCGAATACCGGCGTGGTGCAAGTCGGCGAAGATATCGATTAACGGAGCCGCCGCGGAGTGGAACGAAGAGAAGGGCTACGCGAAGCTTCGGCGGGCATGGAGCGGCGGGGACGTCATCGAGCTGGAGCTGCCGATGGAGGCCGTGACGTCGACGCGCAACTTGTACGCGTCAAGCGTGGAGCGCGGACCGCTCGTGTACGTATTGCCGATTGGGGAAAATTGGCAAAGGATCAGAACGAGGGAGATGTTCCACGATTGGGAGCTGTATCCCGCTACGCCGTGGAAATACGGCTTGATCGCCGGAACAGGCTTCGAGGTCGTCGAAGCTGAGCTGCCGGCGCAGCCCTTCCTGGCATCGCAAGCGCCCGTCCGGCTAAAGGCGCAAGGGCAGCTGGTCGCCGATTGGCGTATGGAAGGCAATAACGCGGGCACTCCGCCGATTCATCCCCAAACGGAGGGGCAACCAATCGAGGTCCTTGAGCTTGTTCCGTACGGAAGCGCCAAGCTCAGAATCGGCGAGTTTCCATTGATCGGCGAGCGTCCATCGTTCAGAGACAGAGCGGCAGGCTCATAAAACGCATATAGCCGTCCTGACCGCGTTACGGCGGACCGGGACGGCTTTCTTGCGCGCTACAGCAGCGATGTCAAATCGGCTGCCATTCGCTCGACTGGCGGGCGGACTTCCTGATGCAGCATATATAAGAAGGACGGACGCGGCACCTCCACGACCGATTTGTCCACCGCGCCGATCCCGTGCAGCTCGTCTAGCCTCGCGGACAACATACGCGGCGTTACTTGGCCCATGGCGAAGCGGATGTCCTGGAATCTCGCGTGCTCGTAATGGAGAGCCAGAAGCAGCGGGATGTTCCACGCTTTGGCCGACAGCCGCCCATAGCCAAGATCGCCTTCGGCCGCCTGCACCGCTCCCGCAGCTTCGCGAAGCAGCAAGCCTTTCTCGGTCAGCAGGTATTCCGGCAAGGCGGGATGGCGCCGCTCGAGCGGCGACAAATGACGAAGCAGGCCTTGCTCCTCCATGCGCTTCAAATTGTCGCTGAGCCTGGCCGGCGCGATCTGCAGGCGGTTCTGCAAGGGGGTGAAACGTCCCCTGCAGCTTTCGAGCTCAAGGAGCAGAGGAATGGTCCATTGACCAGAAAGCTCTTGGGCGAGGCTAAGTATGCGCCGCTCCGTGTCTAGGATGCCTCCAGCACCTCGGACAGCATGAGATTATGGCCGTCCGGGTCAAGGAACGTAGCCAGCTTGGTCATGCCGGGCACCGTCTCGGTTTCCCCGACGAACAGGACGCCCCTCTGCTCCAGCGTCGTTCTCGTCTGTTCGATGTCATACACCTCGAATACGGTCGAAGAGGTGGACGGCACGACCTCCTCCGCTTCCGAGAAGCCGATAATGCAATCCTGCGTGTTCGTGTTCACCATGGCCATGCCGCTGTCCGGATCGTGGAAATTCACTTCGAAGCCAAGCTTCTCCTTGTAGAATTCAATCGTTTGATCCAAGCTTTTGACGCTGTACCATACCGTAACGCCAGGTTTAAACATATTAGCACCTCCAATAAAGTCATACCGATATCATATCAAGTATACTTTCGGTAGTAAAGGAGAAATCTTGCAGCTTGTTCATCAATGACGGTACAATTCATAGAGAACTACAATTCGATAGAATCGGGGTGCCGGCATGACGCGCAAAGTAGCAATGGTAACCGGAGCGAATTCGGGGATGGGACTGGCCACGAGCATCGGGCTTGCCCGGGCGGGCCTGCACGTGGTGATGGCATGCCGCAGCGAGACGAGAGGCAAGGAAGCGCTGGCCAAGGTGCTTGAGAGCGCGGGAAGCGGGAGCGCCGAGCTGATGTTGTGTGACCTGGGCTCCCTTGCGGACATACGCAGGTTCGCTGCAGCGTTTAACGAGCGCGGGGAAGCGCTGGACGTGCTGGTGAACAACGCCGGCGTCGTCAGCCTGAAAAGGGAACTGACCAAGGACGGCTTCGAATCCATGATCGGCATCAACCATTTTGGCCATTTTCTGCTTACCATGCTGTTGCTGGGCCGAATCAAGGAAGCGAAGCAGGGGCGTATCGTCGTCGTCGCGTCAGGCGCCCACAAGGCCGGGCGAATACGGTTCGAGGATCCGCATTTCGCCAAAGGGTTTAACGTCGCCAGCGGATACGGACAGTCCAAGCTCGCCAACATTTTGTTTGCCAAGTCGCTCGCCGAGAGGCTTGCCGGCACGAACGTCACGGTTAATTCGCTTCATCCGGGCGCCGTTGCTACCAGCATCGGCGTGAACCGCGATACCGGCTTCGGCAAGAGCGTGCATGCGCTGCTGAGACCTTTCTTCCTTACGCCCGAGCAAGGGTCGGAGACGGCCTTGTATCTGGCGCTTAGCCCCGAGGTCGCCGGAGTCAGCGGGCAGTATTACTATAAGAAGCGGTCTCAGCCCTTGTCCGGCAAAGCGGCGGATGACGCGGCCGCCGAACGGTTATGGACGTGGAGCGCGGAGGTTACGGGGCTTCAGGGCTGATTCTCATCAAAACCGAAGTGCTTGAAAGCCCCCAATATGTAAGGTATCTAAAAGATACTTGGTGTCATAAAAGTGCCTGCTTCCGTACCTAAGTTGTTAAAGGTATAATTTGCTATGTAATAATAAGTAAATTACTTAAGATAACCTGGGAGGTAGTATGGTGGCTAATCTGAACATCGGAATTATTCTCGGAAGCACGCGTCAAGGACGCGTAAGCCCGCAGGTGGGGGAATGGGTTAAAGGAATCGCGGACGGACGCGGCGACGCCAACTACGAAATCGTGGATATCGCGGAATACAAGCTGCCCTTCCTCGGCGAAGGCACGGGGCAAGAGCCCGGTCTTGCCGCATGGAACGAGAAGCTGAGCAGCCTGGACGGCTTCGTGTTTATCGTGCAGGAATACAACCATAGCATCACGGGCGCGCTCAAGAACGCGCTCGACTCGGCTCGCGAACCTTGGAACAACAAAGCGGCGGGCATCGTAAGCTACGGCTCCACGGGCGGAGCGCGCGCGGCCGAGCATCTGCGCGGCATTCTTGGCGAGCTGCTGGTGGCGGACGTTCGCGTGCATCCTACTTTGTCGCTGTTCACGGACTTTGAGAACTACTCCGTATTCAAGCCAGCCGACATGCATCTCACCAACGTCAACGCAATGCTGGATCAAGTCGTGGCGTGGAGCGGCGCGTTGAAAACGCTGAGGGCGTAAGACCGATTCCGCCAAGTCATTGGGCGGGAAAAGGCGGTGCAGGGGGTCAAATCCCCCGGCACCGCCTTTTTTCATTTTTTCATTCAAATCTTGAATTGAGCCAGCCGCTCCAGCAGCTCTTCGACCATATTGCTGAGCTGGGCGGAAGAGGCCGATATTTCCTCCATGGAAGCGAGCTGTTCCTCGGAAGCGGCCGCAACGCTCTGCGAGCTATCAGCCGCTTCCGATGCAAGGCTGGACAGCCGCGAGACGCTGCCCGAGATTTGTTCCGTGCTGGCGGACATCTGCTCGGCTGCCGCCGACACTTCCTGAATCTGTACGCCAACGGAGGACATCTCCGCAAGAATGTCGCGGAAAAGGCGCTGGCTATCCGTAATGCTGGATAATCCGCTGCGAACTTTGATGTTGCCCGCCGACATCGTGCGGGCGGCGTTGTCCGTATCCTCGCGAACGGCGGAGACCAGGCTGCTCACTTCCTCGGCCGCCTTGCGGGTCTGATCCGCCAGCTTGCGGATTTCCGCCGCGACGACGGCGAAGCCGCGGCCGTGTTCGCCGACGCGCGAGGCTTCGATGGCCGCGTTAAGCGCGAGCAGGTTGGTCTGCGTGCTGATGGCGGTAATGACGTCTATAATGCCTCCGATTTGTACCGAACGTTGCTCTAGGCGGCTTATCGAAGCCTCGGTCTCTTGCACGGAGAGCGCCACTTCCTCCATCTCGGCGACGGCGCCTTGAAGCTGAAGGCTGCCGGTTCGCGTCTGTTCCGTTACGCCGTCGGCGGAAGCGGAAACGGATGAGGATGTGACTGCGATCCGCTCCGCGCCAGCCGTCATCTCGTCCATCGTCCGCGAGGATTCCGACGCTTGTTCGTTCTGGCTCGCCGCGCCTTCGGCAATCCGGCCAATCGACTCCGCGACGGTTTGGGCGGCATGGCTGGTCTGCTCCGCGCTGGCCGTCAGCTGCTGCGACGTGGCGCCCACGGCCATGGACAAGTCGGAAACGAGGCGGAACATGTCTCTCAGCTTTTCGGTCATCACGTTAAAGTAACCGCTCATCATGCCGATTTCATCGCCGGATTTCACGACCATTCGCTGCGTCAGATCGCCCTGCGCCATGAGCTGCAGCTTGTCGGCAAGCATCCGGAGCGGACGCGAAACCATAAACCGAACCATGATCGTTATGATGACCGCCAATAGAAGGATGCCCGCTATCGAGGCGGCGTAAGCCGAGTCCCGCGCTTCATAGTAGTTCGCCATAATCTCGTTGCGGTCGATGGACGAGACGGCATACCAGGTTTGCCCGGAACCTGCCAAAGCAACGGGCTCGAACGTCCGCAGGACGAAGTCGCCGGAGGAATTTTGCGTATATCCCGTCAACGTTTCTCCGGCTTTGACCTGCTGCCACAAGGCTTCCTTCTCCGGATTGTCTCCATATGGCCGCATGATGGATGCCGGGTCGTTGGGATTGGCGACATAAGTGCCGTTCTCCGTGACCAGAGAGACGTACCCGTTCATAGGCGTGTACGGAAGAGCTTCCTCTTGCATCCTCTCAATCGACAGGTCGATGCCTATAATCCCTAGGAAATTGTCGCTCTTGTCCAGAATGGGCTGAACGAGCGACATGATTTGCGTCTCGACGCCGGATACCTTGTACAAATACGGATCGATATAAGTAAGCTTCTTGCTGGCTTTGGGCAGCAAATAGTAGTCTCCGGCGCCGGGCGTCTCGTAATCGACAAGTGGCTCCGTTACAATGCCGTTCGCGCCCTTGACCAAATAAGGAACGAAACGGCCGGTCGCGTCGTCGTAGGCGGCTTTGCCGCGGTTGGCGGCATCGTTGCCGTCGAAAGCGTCAGGCTCCCAGAGCGTATACATCGCGAACACATCGTCGCGGCTTTCCAGCATATTGCGAAGCAGCTCCACCGTCTCTTCACGCGAATAGGACCGGTCCGCGCGCGAGTGCTCCAGGAGCTCCGCCAACGATTTGAGCGTGGCGTTCATGTCGGACATTCGATTTTTTAAGTCCGTGGCATATTGCACGCCGGCGTTTTTGGCCTCCAATTCGCCCTTCTCCTTGCTTAGCCGCTCAAGCTGACCTAAGCTCACGAACAGGTTGGAGCCTAGCACGAGGGCAAGACATAACCAAATAACGAGATTGAATTTGACGGAAAGCGAAAGGTTGCGAAGTTTAAACATAACGGGCCACTCCTTTATTTCGTATACGCCATTATTCGGCATTTTTCGACAAAAACATTATAGTTTGCAACGACAATTTCATAGTTTGAAATATGGAGCCGAGTCTGTAGTAGATCAATAAAATATAGTTGAATGCAAGCAACTGCCTTCATTATCAATTGGTAGAACCGCGTCTAGAAGAGCTGGCGCTGTTCAATATGCCGTATCCGCCGATTACTCCCGCAATACCGCTGATGAGCGGAGCCTACATGCCGCCGGATACGATCACGAGCGACACTCTTTTCGGCCTCGCCCTGATCTTCCAGTTGTCGCATGCGATGGAAGCTTTCCTTGGACTGTCGATGTACGATGCGCGCTGGTCCGAACGGTTTATGCAGGTCTCCAAGCTGCTGCCCGTCACGGTCGTCTTACTGGGCATCAGCATCAAACTCGTGGAGCGGAATAAGCAGTAAAGTGTTTCCTGGGTAGAAAAAGGCAGCCTGCTTACCCATCTTAACGATGAGAAGCAGGCTGCCCTTAGATGTCTAACCTGGTGATGTAACCGAATATACGACTACAATTGGCTCCCAAGCACCAAACCCGGCCCATGAAGCACAAATTTTGCATACAATCGGCTCCCTGAGCGCCAACCCGGCCCATGAAGCACAAAATTCGCATACAATTGGCTCCCGAGCGCCAAAGCCAGCCCATGAAGCACAAATTTCGATTGCATGGTGCCCGTCAGGACGGTGGAGCGACGAATGTAACGGTCCGTCAGCCTATCGCGACTAATCTTCCTACTGGTAAAACCCCTCAAGCAGCTTGCGCGCCAGCTTGTCGACGCTGAGCTTGCGCATGCCGACAAGAGGGATTTGGCTCCATACATCGGCGCCGCGATTGGACAGGATGACGAGACCTTTGCCCTTGTCGCGGTTAAATGCAAGAAAGCTGCTGGAGCCGTAGGTGCCGCCGTTATGCCAGTGCGTGGTGCTGCCGTCCTTTTCCCTATAGAACATCCAGCTATACCCGACGCCGATTCCCTTGCCGGCGAAGATGGCGTAATGCTCCTTATGGCCATCCATAATGGCGTCGCCGATAGGAAGTCGACCCGGTTCGAGGTTGGCGGCAAGGTAGTCGAGCATGTCCGGGACGGTGGAGCAGACGGCACCGGCTCCCGCGGTCGCGTCGGTAAAGTCCCAATGAGGCGTAGGCGTTCCTTTGGCCGAGTAGACTGGGACGAGGCCGGACGGATCGGGCCAGAAAGCGCCGGATCGAAGCGACGTATCGTTCATGCCGAGCGGGGAGAAGATGCGATCGCGCAACGCTTCGGACAAGCTTGTGCCTAATCGGGCGGCAAGCGCGTAACCGAGAATGCCGAAGCCGTAATTGGAATAGGCATGGCGGTTGCCTTTCCTAACGGGCTCCGCCAGGATCGCTTCCTTCAAATGCTCATCCGAGTAGTTGGCGTAAGGATTTAACTTGTCCGCGATCGTCGCCTGCATATTGCCTGGAATTCGCGGCAAATTGGCGGTGTGGGTGACTAGCTGGCGCAGCGTAGCGGCTTCGGCAAACGGGCTGCCGGACCAGCCGGGGACAAGCTCGGCCAATTTGTTTTCGCCGCTCCATAACCCTTCGCGCTCCCCGATGGCAAGCAGGAGGCCGGTCATCGTCTTCGTGATGGAGCCGATTTCGTAGACCGCGCGAGCGCCTGGCCGCTCGGCTATTCCATCTTCGACGGACCACGTCCATCTGTCGGCTCCCGTCATCCACCCGATTGCCAGGTGGTGTCCCGGCGCGTCAGCCCAGCGGCGAACCGCGGATTGATTCATAACGTCCAATACGATTTGTTTCACCGAATCATCCGCCCCTTATTTTTGATTGCTCCTAATACAGTTGTTTCGCCGCGCAGGTCGCATTTCCTTCGAGAAAGAGGGAGGATGATCCAAGTCGATCGGCCAAACCGCAGAGAGCCCAAAAACACGGAAAGCGTATAATCTAAACTTCTGTCGGAGCTCATCGCATTTCAACGGCAACCAAAACGGCGGTACCGGGGAGCCATGTCCCCGATACCGCCGTTCAGTTTGTCAGACCCCACTCACGTAAGCTTGATCCTGAATTCCCGTTCGCCGCCGGTATCTTCAAGCGGGATATAGGCTTCCGGCCCTGCGCTCAATGCAAACGATTCGTCGTCTCCGTCGCGAAGGAACTCCAGCCGGTAGCGCGTTTCCCCGAAGCGGTAGGTTACTTTAAAGCCCGGCCAGTCGGCCGGCACGCATGGATTCACGAGCAGGCGGCTGCCGCGCTTCCGGATGCCGAGAATCCATTCGATGCCGCACTGATACATCCAGCTGGACGCGCCGGTATACCAGGTCCAGCCCGCGTGGCCCCGATGAGGCTCCGCGGTATAGACGTCGGCGGCCATCACGTACGGCTCGGCGTAGTAGGTCCGCACCTCGCGGTCGGTTCGCGTATGATTGATGGGATTCAGCATGCGGAACAGCTCGAACGCCTTGTCGCCGCGGCCCAGCTTCGCCCACGCGACGATGCTCCACAGGACGCCGTGCGTATACTGCGCTCCGTTCTCGCGAATGCCCGGCGGATAGCCTTGAATGTAGCCGGGGCTAGGCTCGGTCGCGTCGAACGGCGGAGTCAAAAGCCGGATGACCGCCATCTCGCGATCGACCAGCTCGCGGTCGAACGATTGCATCGCCTGCAAGGCGCGTTCGGCCGGAGCCGCGCCGGAGATGACCGACCAGGATTGCGCGATGGCGTCGATGCGGCATTCGTCGTTATAAAGCGAGCCCAACCAAGTGCCGGCGTCCGTGAACGCCCTTCGGTACCATTGTCCGTCCCAGCCGTGCTCGTTGATGGAGGCGGCAAGCTTGCCGCGTTCCCGCTTATAGCGCGCGGAGCGCTCCGAATCGCCGCGCGCTTCGCACACCGGCTCGAGGCGTTCAAGCACCTCGCAAAGGAACCAGCCGAGCCAGACGCTTTCGCCGCGCCCTTCGTCGCCTACCAGGTTCATGCCGTCGTTCCAGTCGCCGACCCCGATATGCGGCAAGCCATGCTCGCCGATCCGGGACAACGACTTGTCGATCGCTCTCGAGCAATGCTCGTAGATCGATCCGCTACGCCCGGATCGCACCGTCTCCTCGTATCGCTCGTGCTCGCCTTCTTTAAGCGTCTCGCTCGTAATGTACGGGACCTGCTCGTCCAGGATGGAGCCGTCCTCGGTATGCTCGAGGTACCGGCTTACCGTGTACGGCAGCCAGAGCAGATCGTCGGAGAACAAGGTGCGGATGCCGCGGCTCGTTTCCTCGTGCCACCAATGCTGCACGTCGCCTTCTTCGTATTGATGGGAGGCGCTGAGCAGGATTTGTTTCCTGGTCAGCTCAGGCCTCGTATGCAGAATCGCGAGCGAATCCTGGAGCTGGTCCCGGAATCCGAACGCTCCCCCCGCTTGATAGAACGCCGTCCGCGCCCACATCCGGCAGGCCATCGATTGATACAGAAGCCATCCGTTGAGCAAAATATTGCTTTCCTCCGAAGGAGTGTCGACGACGATCTGACCCAGCGTATCCTCCCAATATCGCGAGGTGCCCTGCCAGGCTTCGTCGCACCGGCCAACGTCGGCGTACTTGCGCGCGAGCTCGGCGGCATGGGAGCGGGACGTCGCGCAGCCGAGCAGCAGAATGATCTCGGTTTCCTCGCCGGGCTGCAGCGCAAGCTTGCGCTGCACGGCGCCGCAGCTGGAATAGTGGACGCCGGCCCGCTTGTCGAGCTCTCTTCGGGACAACGCGGCGGGCCGGAGCACGCTGCCGTTGCGTCCGATAAAGCCGAGCTGGTCGGACGTCCACGAGACGCTCTCTTGTTCGCTGGCCGCCGACTGAGAGAACACGCCAAGAAACGGAGTGGCCTCGCGAAAGATGTCCTGGTACCTGTTCTGGGCGGTCAAAATTCCGGCATCCTCGTCCCATTCGCTCGAGATAAACGAAGCGTTGGATTGCCGCTGCACGCCGATGACCCATTCCGCATAATAGGTAACGGACAGCTTTCTCGCCTCGGGGTAATCGTTGCGGAGCTTGAGCCGCATGATTTTGACGGGATCCTCCATCGGCACGTAGAGCGTAAGCGAATGGCGTATGCCGTCGCGCTCGTGCTCGAACACCGAATGGCCTTGTCCGTGCGATACCAGATACGGCGCTTGATTGCTGCCGGGGGAAGGCGTCAGCGTCCACAGGCTGCCCGTATCCTCGTCCCGCAGGAAGCCGATTTCGCCCGGCTCGTCGAGAACGGGATCGTTGGACCATGGCGTCAGCTTGCACTCGCGGCTGTTTCGCCAGAAGGTGTAGCCGGTGCCCAGCTCCGAGACGAGAGCGCCGAAGCCGGGGTTGGCCAGCACGTTAATCCATGGCGCGGGCAAGTGATGATCGCCCTCGATCAGCAGCTTGTATTGTTTGCCGCCTTTGGCAAAGCCGCCCCAGCCGTTATAGAACACGACGTCCTTGGCATCCAGAGCGACGCCTCCGCCTGAGGCCAATCGGGAGGCAGCCGCGTCCCCGCGAGGGAACGGCGCGTCTTCGGCGGCATCCGCAGCCGGCTCGCCGGCCCGCGCTTTGCGTGCCGGGCTTCGCTCGACGGCGCGTTTCAAGGCATGGGCGCCATTGCCCGTTTCGCCGCTTCGCCTCGGCAGCTTCAGCTGCGCCGCCAGCGATGGGCCGTTTGCGCGCAGCGTCAGACGGGCGAAAGCGAGCAGCAGCGTCAGATCCTCTTCCGGAAGCTGCTTGGCGGGGAGGACGCGAATGCCCGCATGGCCGGCGCCGAATCGGTCGACTCCGTGCTCCACCGCCCGGCTAAGCGCGTCCTGAAGCTCCTGCGCGTAGCCCTCCTCGGACTCATTCAGAATGACGAGGTCGAATTTAATGCCCAGTCTGCGCAAATATTCGTGGCAGGAGAGCAGCTTCATAATAAACGGCAACCGGCTGCGATTGTCGATTTCGGCAACGACGGCCGGCTTGTCGCCGGAAACGCCATACGCCCAGAGGCCGGGCTGCCCTTTGGCGTTGGCTTCGATCCGAGCAACCCGACCCGCGCTAAGCGGCGGCGTATAGAGCACCTGCGCGGCCAGCCGCTGGAAGACGTACGCGTCGGCCGGCTCCAGCCCAAGGCTCCGGAGCTCGATCCGGCTGCGCGTCCATGCGAGCTGGAACGTCCGTTCCACCGCATCGCGCTTCGCGAAGGCTCCGGCGGCTTCCAGCGCTGCTTCGCGAGTGGCGGCAACCGACGTCACCGCGTGCAGCACCGCATGCCTGCCGGGCTCGATCGCCACGCGGCGCCGCATGACGAACGCGGGATCGGCGACGGAGCCGGTCTTGCCCTTCAGCCGGGCGGAGATGCTTTGCGGCAGGCCGACCTCGTGCCCTCGGCCGATAAACGCGGACCGGTCGGTCTCGAATTCGGGCGAGCCGATGATCGCGCCGTCCGAAGAGAGGCAATGCGCGGCCCAAAGCGGCTGCTCCTTCGCCTCCCGTTGGCGGCGGCTCGCGACGAGGCAGCCGCTTCCTTCTTCAAAGGCGGTGCGGATAAACAGCTTGCTGAACGCGGTATGGGCATCGTCCGCGATGGGATTCGCGAGAGCAAGCTCCACGTAAGTGGTGACCTCGACCATCTTGGTTTCGGTTCCTTCGTTCGTCAAGGTGATCCGGCGAATTTCGGCGTCGAATTCCGGCGATACGCAAATTTCCATCCGCGCGCTTATCCCGCCGTGACTCCGTTCGAACGTCGCTTTGCCCAGCTCGAACTTGATCCGCTGATCCGGCGATTCGCCTCTGCAAGGCTGATAGGAGGCCGACCATACTTCATCCGTGGCGACGTCGCGGATATAAATAAACGAGCCCCACGAATCGCGCACGGGTTCTTCTCTCCACCGGGATACCGACATTCCGTCGTAGCTGCTGAAGCCGCTCCCGCTGGCCGTCACGACCGTGCTGAACCGTCCGTTGGACAACACGCAGGTTTCCGGAGTCGGCGTGTGCGGAGACGTAAACTCGCGAATCGGCTCAGCGGGCGCCGCCTTCTTCTCCCGGTCCTCCTGCAGGCGATGCAGGGCGGGATGGCGAATCAGCTTCGCTCTGTCCGGTATGCGCTCCTGCAGCAACAGCTCGGCGGCCTTAACCTCCTTGTTGCGGTGGAACCGGTCGATCATCGTTTGCGGCAGCAGCAGGTTGGACAAGGTCAGCATGCTCATCCCCTGGTGATGGGCCATAAAGCTTTGGATGACGGCATGCTTGCCGTCTTGCCGTAGCCTGCGGGGAGTAAAGTCCAGCGCCTCGTAATAGCCGTACCGGCCGCGACCGCCGATGCTCTCGAACTTGGCGAGCGCGCGAAGTCCTTCCCGGCGCGCATACGGCAGCGCCATGATCGTCGCGTATGGCGCAAGCACGAGATCCTGCTCCAAGCCGCGCTTAAAACCAAGTCCGGGCACGCCGAACGCGCGGTACTGATAGTTGAGCTGATGGTCGAAGGCGAAGTAGCCGGATTCGGAGATGCCGAACGGGACGCCGCGCTGCTTGGCGTATTCGATCTGGCGGTTCACGACGGCTCTGTAGGTGCTGTCCCACACCGTATCGCGATACGTCCGCATCAGGAGCCACGGCATCATATATTCGAACATCGTTCCGGACCAGGAGAGCAGCGCGGGATTGCTGCCGACCTTGGTCATCGTCCGTCCAAGCGCGTTCCAATGGGAGACGGGCACTTGTCCCATGGCGATGGCGACAAAGCTGGCTTGCCTTGCTTCCGATGCGAGAAGATCGTACATCACCTCGTCCCGCTCGCGTCTGCCGACATGATATCCGAGCGCGAATAAATTGGTTGCGGAATCATGAAGCGGCCTGAAGTCCGTATTTCTCGCAAGCGCGTCGATCCGGTCCGCGAGGGAGCTGCCGCGCCGCATCAGCTCGGATCCGCCGATCGAGCCGAGCTCGCTGGCAAAAGCGACCTCGGACCGTCCGCCGCCCCAGCTCTCAGGGGTATCCTTGCCGGCTCCTCCCGCGTTGCGGCCCCAATCGGCGCGCATCCATTCCAGCAATCCTTCCTTCGCGGCCATGAGCGCCGCGACCAGATTGCCGGAGTCGACGGTGGACACGTAGACGGGCTGGAGCGGGCGCAGCGTCTCGGTATCGTACCAGTTGAAGAGATGGCCCTCCCACTTTTCCAAAGCTTCGATCGTGCCGATCGTCCGCTCGAGCCGTTCGACCAGTCCTTTGGTATCGATGAAACCAAAGTCTCTCGCCGCCACCGCGCATAACGCGTACATCCCGATATTGGTTGGCGACGTGCGATGCGCGATGCCGCGGTCCGGTTCCATCTGCACGTTGTCGGGAGGGAGCCAATGATCCTGTTCGGTCACAAAATCTTCGTAGAACGCCCAGATGTCGCTCGAGAGCCGAAGCAGCTCCTCGCGCTCGGAGCCCGTAAATTCGGTTTCGGAGAGATCCGGCGAGCCGTCCAGCCAGCGTACGGCGAGCGGGGCAGCGCACCAGAGCAAAGCAATGGCAAGTCCGGCGGCCAATACGGGGGATGAGGCAGCCGATGGCCATAAAACGCTAATAGCTAGCAAGGCGGCGAACAGATATCCGCCGAATGCTCCCGCCACGGGAGGGGCGCCGGCCTTGCCCGCGAGCCGCTCGACCTCGGCTTGGCTCGTCCATTCCAGCAGCTTGCGCTTCGAGATGAGGAGACGGTACAACGTCCGAACGATCGCGCCTATCAGCATCGCGCTCTGGAAAGGCAACGTCAGCAGCGTCAGTCCGGCATGGGCGGCCGTGCGAAGGAGCGCTCCGGGACGTCTTAGCCAGACGGACGGAGAGAGCAGCTGACGAATCAAAGGAAGCAGCAGGGTAATCAGGGAGGCGGCATACCAAGCCGCGGCTGAGCCCGGCAGCACGCGGGCAAGCAGCAGCATCGCGAGAAGGGCCGGCTGAAGCAGGCTGCGTCTCATATTGTCCGCGATCTGCCAGCGGGTCATCAGCGACAGCCTGGTCGGAATTCGTTCTCCGGAGGCATTGCTTGCTTTGCTTCCAAGCCAGGGCAGCAGCTGCCAGTCGCCGCGGGTCCAGCGATGAAGCCTCTTCTGCTGCGACAGGAACGTCGGCGGATGATCGTCGATCAGCTCGATATCCGACAGCAGCCCGGCGCGGAGAAAGCCGCCTTCCAGCAAATCGTGGCTGAGAACGCGATTCTCGGGCAGTCGTCCTCCCAGCACGTGACGGAAGGCGTCGACGTCGAATATGCCTTTGCCCGTAAAGATCCCTTGACCTGTCGCATCCTGATAGGGATCCGATACCGCGAACGCGTACGGATCCAGTCCGGCCTCGGAGGCGAACAGCGAAGTCAGGCGAGACTTGCGCGCGCTCTCGTAGGTCATGCCGATTCGCGGCTGAAGCACGCCGTAGCCTTCCATGACTCGCAAGCCGTCCGGCGATAGCCTCGGCCTGTTGTAAGGCAGATGGATCGCGCCGATCATCCGCCTCGCGCTCTCCAGCGGCAGCCTCGTATCGGCGTCCAGCGTGATGACGTATCGGATGCGGCCAAGCGCGGAGTCGTCGCCCGCCCTGCGTTCAAAGCTGGTACGGGAGTCCCCGCGCAGCAGCCGGACGAACTCCTCCAGCTTGCCGCGCTTGCGCTCCCAGCCCATCCAAGCGTTCTCCGAAGGGTTCCATCTCCGGCTCCTGTGGAGCAGATGGAAAGGCGCGCCCGGGTAGTCGCGGTTTAATTTCTCGATTCCCGATACGGCTGCCCGAAGCAGCTCTTCGTCAGAGGGGAGCTTCTCCTCCGCGGCGTCCTGGAAATCGCTCAAGATGGCAAAGCGTAGCTGAGGATCCCGGTTAGCCAAATAATGCAGCTCCAGCCGCTCCAGCGTGGCCGCAACATTGTCCGGCCTGCTCCAAATGACGGGGATGACGACCATCGTAGCCGCTTCGTCCGGAATTCCCTTGGAGAAATCGTAGCGAAGCAGCCGGTCCGGCAGCGTCATCCGTTCGATCAGCCAGTGTACGCCGGTCACCGACCACTCGCTCGCCGGTATGAGCAGAAGCGCGAAAGCCAAAGCGAATCCTCCCGCCGTGATCGGCTGCTCGATTCCCGCCAGGATCGCGGACATCGAGACGAATAGAACGGCCAAAGCGCCAAGCGCCATAAGCTGCAGATACAGGCCGGCCGCGCGCCGTTTAATGCCCGCCTGCGGCAAGGCGCCTGCTTTGCCGCATAGCTTAAGCGCGGCTTGAAGACGGCGCATGCCGCGCGCATCCAGCAAATAATAAGCCGCATTGCCGTCTCTGGGAGGCAGAGCTTCTCCCGTCTCGCGAGCGCGATAGGCCGCGAAGCTCTCGTCGGCGAGCTGCACCGCCTGCGAAGCCACCAGATTTTCCGGAACGCGCATCCGGCGCGCGAGAAGCTCCACGCGGTGCCGCAGCGTATGTCTGCTTCCGCTGTCCAGCTTGGCGTAATCGCTCGCCTGCTCGGTGCGAAGCGTTTGCTCGATGACGCTGATTCGCTCGAACAGCTTGCTCCAATCCCATCGCGACAGCTTGCGCAGGCTTCCGATCACGTTCCCGGCGCCCACTTGGTATTCGGCTTGCAATCTGTATTCGTAAGAGAGGATAGAGTCCAGATCCTCGGGCGGATGCTCCAGCTTGCAGATCAGCCACTCCCCGATATGGGCGGAATCGTCGGCATGCTCCCGGAGATGTTTGATCAGATGGACCGTCATGGCGCCGGACAGCGGCAGCTGGATTCCTTCGGCGTCAAGCGCGGCCTTTAACGTCTCCGGCGTGATCTCCGAAGCCGGAATGCCGCCGAGCATCCGCTCGACCTGCAGGCAGACGGCACGGCGTTCCTGAAGCGGCTCGGCGATCGCCGCAAGCTTCCGGACGAGCTCCATCTGAAGAAATAACTTCAGCGACCAAGCCTCGGCCGCGGTCAGGACGGCAACGTCCTGATAGGCGTCAAGAAAGGCCGCAAGCTTTTCTTCGTCCAACGCCCCGTCCGTCAGCGCGAGGAAATGGGCGCATATCGAGGCGTTTCTCGTTACGTCCGAGCCTTTTAGAACGGGCAGCTCCTTGCCCGGAAAGTCCGATAGCGACTCGCGGATATCCGCCAGCTCCGCTTCCAGAAACTCCGAATGATCCTGCAGCCATTCGTCCGCGGGCTGGTCGCAGCCGGCGGAGCTTTCGTGAATGCCGGCGATATAGGAACGCAGCCCGCGCGCGTCCCCTTCCATTCGTCTCCACAGCCATTTCGAATCCACTCGTTTGCCGCCCGCGTCGTGTTCAAGCGCGAGCTTGTGGGCATGCTCTCGCATGTTCTCCAGATTCATTTCCATTTTCCCTTAATCCCCCATGGGTCGATTTGAACATAAATGCACTTCATTACCATTCCGCTTTTTGGCCGTTTTTATAAGCTTGCGGCAAGAAAGAATGAAATCGGCCTAGGCGGCGCCGTTTAAATTCCGTTTAAATTCCGTCTGTAAGATGAATTCATGTCGACAGGGATCAGACGATAAAGCAAGCGATTATGGGGCAATTATCCAAAGGAGGAACATCCAAATGGCACAATGGGCCAACCAGAAAAAAGAAACGGCGGTAGCAAAAGAATGGGCCGTCGAAGCTAGCGGATTAGTGAAAACGTTCGGCGACAACCGCGCGGTGGACGGCGTCGATTTGCAGGTCAAGGCGGGAACCATTTACGGGGTGCTCGGTCCTAACGGCGCGGGCAAAACGACGACGATCCGCATGCTGGCGACGCTGCTGCGAACGGACGGAGGCTCGGCGCGCGTCTTCGGTTACGACGTCGCCAAGGATTCGCATATCGTGCGCCAATTGATCGGCGTGACGGGGCAATACGCGTCCGTCGACGAAAATCTGAGCGCGACGGAGAATCTGGTCATTTTCTCCAGGCTGCACGGTCTCGGCCGGGCGGAGGCGAAGCGCAAGTCGGCGGATTTGCTGGAGGAGTTCGGACTCGCGGAAGCGGCAAAACGTCCGCTTAAGAACTTTTCCGGGGGAATGCGGCGCAGGCTCGACCTTGCGGCAAGCTTGATCTCCCAGCCGCCGCTTATTTTCCTGGACGAACCGACGACGGGGCTGGATCCGCGCACGAGGGCGCAAATGTGGGAGACGATCCGCCGGCTCGTCAAGACGGGATCGACCGTGCTGCTTACGACGCAATATCTCGACGAAGCGGACCAGCTGGCCGATCGGGTTGCGGTCATCGACCGCGGCCGGGTCGTGGCCGAGGGGACGGTCAACGAGCTGAAGTCGTCGATCGGCACCTCTTCGCTGCATTTGAACATTGCCAATATCGCGGATACGGAGGCGGCCAGAAGAACGGTCGAGCAGGTGCTGAAATCCAAGGCCAGCTTATTGTCGGAGGCCGGGACGATCACGGCTCCGATGGCGGACGCGGACAAAGTAACCGATCTGCTTATCGCGCTTCGCGCCGCGGGCATCCGGTTGTCGGAGCTCAGCGTGCAGAAGCCGTCGCTCGACGAGGTGTTCCTGACGATTACGGGGCAAGGCGCGACGGGCGACGGCGCGAGGGAGAACGTTTATTCGAAGAAAGAAGAGGTGGCGACCGTATGAGTCAGACAGCCATAAAAGCCGTGTCCGAGAGACGGCTTCGCAAGTATACGAGTCTCGGTCAAACGATCCGCAATTCCCTGACGATGGCTTACCGGGGATTGCTCAAAATCAAGCGGACGCCGGAGCAGTTATTCGACGTAACGCTTCAGCCCATCATTTTTACGCTGATGTTCACGTACATTTTCGGGGGAGCGATCTCCGGCGACGTGCAAAGCTATTTGCCGGTCATTATTCCCGGCATCCTCGTGCAGACCGTCATTACGACGTCGCTCGTGACGGGCGTTCAGCTCAGGGAGGATATGGACAAAGGCGTATTCGACCGGTTCAAGTCGCTACCCATCGCGCGTATCGCGCCGCTTGCCGGGGCGCTTCTGGCCGACACCGTCCGGTATACGATCGCCACGGTCCTTACGTTCTCGATGGGTTACCTGATGGGGTACCGTCCGGAAGCCGGGCTCGGTTTCGTCGCCCTGTCCGCCGTCATCGTCATTTTCTGCTCTTGGGCCATCAGCTGGATCTTCGCGTTCTTCGGCGTCATCGCGCGCACGGCTTCCAGCGTGCAAGGGATTTCGATGCTGGCGTTGTTCCCGCTCACCTTCCTTTCCAACGCGTTCGTGCCCGTAGAGACGATGCCGAAGTGGCTTCAGTGGTTCGCGAACGTCAATCCCGTCTCCCATCTGATCTCTGCCGTCCGCGAGCTTACCAATTCCGGCACGGCAGGGCAGCATTTGGCGATCTCTTTGTTCGGCGCCGCCGTTATCGTGCTGATCTTCGCTCCGCTCACGGTGAAAGCGTATATGCGCCGCACGTAAAGGGCATGGAAGAAGGCCGTCCCGAAAGGTCGCCGTTTTGGCGATCCGCGGGCCGGTTTTTTTTGCGCGTTCCCCAATCTCTCCAACGCAGAATTGCCCCCCCAACAACCAAGCCATCGTAGTTGCATAGACCATATCTATAACTCCTCCGAAAACTATTAATTACTTGTATGGCTTCGGTTCGTATTATAGTTATGTAAAAGCTAAAGATAGATCATGCTTTAACGGGAGGAGAAGGAGCATGGAACCAACTACTTTTATACTGTTCGGGGCTACCGGGGATTTGGCCAAACGCAAAATATACCCTGCCCTTTTTAATTTATTTATCGAAGGCAAGCTGCCTGCTTCATTTGCGTTAATCGGTCTTGGCCGGAGGGATTGGTCGGACGAGAAATTCCGCGGCAACGTCGCGCAGTCCATTCAGGATTTCTCGAGACGGAAGGGGCAAGACGCAGCGCAAGTGGAGTCGTTCCTGCAAGCCTTCAGCTACAGCGTGCTCGACATCGGCCAGCTGGACGATTACGGCCAGCTGCTGCACAAGATCGAGACCCGCGAGCAAGCCTTGAACGTGGCTCCCAACCGACTGTTTTACTTGTCGGTCGGCCCCGAATATTTCGAGACGATCGCGGCCAATATCGAGAAGAGCGGCCTGGGGTCGGCTAACGGCTGGAAGCGGCTCGTGATCGAGAAGCCGTTCGGCCATGATTTGCAGACGGCAAGAGCGTTAAACGGCATGCTGGGCCAAGCGTTTCGCGAGGAGCAAATTTTCCGGATCGACCATTATCTGGGCAAGCCGATGCTGCAGCGCTTCAAGGCGATTCAACAAAGCAATCCCATTATTCAAGCCTTGTGGACGAACCGCAACATCGCCAACGTGCAGATTACGGCGAACGAAACGGTCGGCGTAGAGGAGCGGGCTGGATATTACGACCACGTCGGCGCGCTTCGAGACATGTTCCAGAACCATATGCTCCAGCTGCTCATGATGACGGCGATCCGCACGTCAGTCGGCGGGGACGCGGACGTGGTTCGATTCAAAAAGAAACATATCATGGAGGCGCTCGAGCCGTTGCAGAAGGCGGAGGTGGGACGTTCCGTCGTGCGCGGACAATATGCGGCCGGCGAGCTTCAGGGCAAGCCGGTAGCGGGGTACACCTCCGAGCCGGGCATCGCCGAGGGCTCCACCAACGATACCTTTATCGCGGCGAGGCTTACGATCGACGATTCGTTCTGGCGCGGCGTACCGTTCTATATCCGCACGGGCAAGCGTCTCAAGGAGAAGTCGACGCGCATCGTCATCGAATTCAAGGAGCCGCTTAAGCAAGCTTCGACGGGAGAAGAAGGCGCGGCCGAACCGAATCTGCTCGTCATCGAGATGAGCCCGGGCGAAAGCATTTCGTTGCAGCTCAACGCGATGGACGGGGCCGCCAAAGAAACGTTCAAGCCGAATGTAATCGATATCGATCCCGGCCACGGCGATTTGCCGGAAGCCTACGAGAACCTGATTCACGACGCGCTGCTCGGCGACGCGACGTATTTCGCCCATTGGGACGAGGTCGAAGCTTCTTGGGCATGGGTGCAGCCGATCCTGGAGGCCTATGAAGAGAACAGCGTGCCGCTGCATTCGTACGCCGCCGGCACCTACGGTCCCGCGGAGGCTGACGAGCTGCTTGCCAGAGACGGTTTCCATTGGTGGTTCGACGTCGCGGAGCCGGTCAAACAGCTGACGGCCGCCGGACAAGAATAAATAGACAAGAGGAGAGAATTTCAGATGTCCAAACAACAAATCGGAGTAGTCGGACTTGCCGTCATGGGCAAAAACCTGGCATTAAACATTGAGAGCAAAGGATTCTCCGTTGCGGTCTACAACCGTTCGCCGGAGAAAACAAAAGAGCTGCTGGCCGAAGCGGAAGGCAAAAACTTCGTCGGCGCGTTCAGCGTAGAGGAATTCGTGGCGTCGCTCGAAACGCCGCGCAAAATTCTGATCATGGTGCAAGCGGGTCCGGCGACGGACGCCACGATCGATCAATTGCTGCCATACCTGGATCAAGGGGATATTCTGATCGATGGAGGCAATGCCTACTTCCCGGATACCCAAAGACGGAACAAGGAGCTGCAAGAGAAGGGCTTCCGCTTTATCGGCGCGGGCGTCTCGGGCGGCGAGGAAGGCGCGCTCAACGGTCCCGCGATCATGCCGGGCGGCCAGCGCGACGCTTACGAGCTGGTGGAGCCGATCCTGACGGCCATTTCGGCCAAGGTAAACGGCGATCCGTGTTCGACCTATATCGGCGGAGACGGAGCGGGCCACTACGTCAAGATGGTCCACAACGGCATCGAATACGGCGATATGCAGCTGATCGGCGAAGCGTACCACCTGCTCAAAGATACGCTCGGCGTAAGCGCGGAGCAGCTGCACGACATCTTCACGGAGTGGAACAACGGCGAGCTCGACAGCTATCTGATCGAGATTACGGCCGACATCTTCTCCAAGTACGATCCGGAGACGGGCTCGCCCATGGTGGACGTGATCCTGGATTCCGCGGGCCAAAAGGGCACGGGCAAATGGACGAGCCAAAGCTCGCTTGATCTTGGCGTGCCGCTCTCCATCATCACGGAATCCGTATTCTCCCGCTTTATCTCCGCGATGAAGGAAGAACGCGTCGCGGCTGGCAAAGTGCTTAGCGGACCGGCCGCGGAACCGTTCGACGGCGACGCCCGGGCGTTTATCGAATCGGTGCGCAAAGCGCTGTACGCGAGCAAAATCGCTTCCTACGCGCAAGGCTTCGCGCAGATGAGAGCGGCCTCCGACGCGTACGGCTGGGACCTGAACTACGGCAGCATCGCCATGATTTTCCGCGGCGGCTGCATCATCAGAGCCGGATTCCTGCAAAACATCAAGGATGCTTACGATCGTAATCCGGAGCTCAAAAACCTGTTCCTGGACGAATATTTCGGCGGCATCGTGGCGAATTACCAAGACGCATGGCGGAGCGTGATCGCGACGGCCGTATCGAGAGGCATTCCCGTTCCCGCCTTCTCGTCCGCCCTTGCTTACTATGACAGCTACCGCACGGAGCGCCTGCCGGCCAACCTGCTGCAAGCGCAGCGCGATTACTTCGGCGCGCATACGTTCGAACGCGTCGATCGTCCGGGTAAATTCCACTTCCAATGGATGAAGGAAGAATAAACATGATTTATCGCTTGTGGGAAGAAGCGGCGCCGTCGGCTCAGGGCGTAACGGAAATCCATGAGCCGACCTTGGAATTGTTCCTCGTGCCGGAGCCCAAGCGGGCGGGTCTCGTGATCGTCTGTCCGGGCGGAGCTTATCGGGGCAGGGCGGACCATGAAGGATATCCCATCGCGCAGTGGCTTAACGGGATCGGCATTTCCGCGGCCGTCTTGCATTACCGCGTTTACCCGTACCAATACCCGGTACCGTTAATCGACGGTCAACGTGCCGTTCGGCTAGCCAGACATCATGCGGCCGGGTGGGGCATTATGCCAGACCGGATCGCGACGCTTGGATTCTCCGCGGGCGGACATCTCGTGTCGACGCTCGGCACCCGTTTCGATAGCGGAGACGCGGAGGCGCCGGATCCGATCGACAGGCAAAGCTCGCGGCCCGACGCTCTCGTGATGTGTTACCCCGTCATCACGTTTACGGAGCCCTTCACCCATGATGGCTCGGTAACGGCCCAGCTGGGTGACGAACCGAACGAGGAGCAGCGCCGCATGCTCTCGAGCGAGCTGCAAGTGACCGCGTCCACGCCGCCTTCTTTCCTGTGGCATACGGCGGAGGATACGGCGGTACCGCCGGAGAACAGCATGCTGTTCGCGACGGCGTTAAGCCGTCACCGCGTTCCGTTCGAGCTGCATATCTACGAGCAAGGCGTGCACGGCGTCGGATTGTCGCACAGCGTGCCGGACACGGCGCAATGGACGGTCCAGTGCGAGCGCTGGCTGCGCCGGCTAGGGTACGCGGCCGCGAGCACGTCCAATAACTGACGAATTAATAGGAGCAGGCAACCCGATTACCCGGGAAGCCTGCTCCTTTGACGTTTCGGCGCCGTTCGCCCCTGCGGGCTAACACTCCGCGCCGCTCAGCTCGTTGGTGAACATTCGCTTGTATTCCTGCGGCGATACCTTCTCCGCGGAAGCGGGTACATAATGGAACTGCAAGGCGCGCCGCCCTTGCGCGGAGAGGTTGGACGGCGTGCCGTGATAGAGCATCCCGTGGAAAAACAGAGCGCCTCCGGGCTGCAGCGGGACGATCAGATCTCGGCTCACCGGCACTTGCGAATCGCAGAGCTGCCAGTCCCGCACGGCGTAATGCGGGGTCGCTCCTTCCTGATGGGAGCCGGGAATGATATGCATGCAGCCGTTGTCCGCCGTCGCCTCGTCAAGCGCTATCCACACGCCGATAGCCGCTTTTGTATAGGTTAAATTCCCATAGGCCATGTCCTGATGCCAGGGCTTCTCGCCTCCTCGGTGCGGCGGCTTAAGCAGAGCCATGTCCTGGATCAGCTTGGGCTCCTCGCCGAATATCCGGCGGATCGTTCCGATAATGTCGGGATGATAAGCGATTTGGCGAAGCCTGTCTTCGACGGCTACGAATTCGTGGATTTTGCGAATGGCAAGATCGCGATCTTGCTGCGTGCGCAGCTCCTTCTCGGGCTTTGAGAACTGCAGCTTCGCTCCTTTTCGGTCTACGTGCAGCAAATCCATCAACGCTTGCTTGGAGTGTTCGAGCTTTTCTTCACTCAGCACACCTTCCACCGATAGAAACCCAGTGCTTTTATAGCTGTCGAAATGCTCGTCTTGAATTTCTGAAATTCCGTTTAGACTTACATGCACATTATCGTACTTATAGAGCTTGGCGTTAATGATTTCTTGGCTTTCCGATATTGGTTTCACATTTGATTCCTCCTCGTCAAGTCTTGATTCCTTCTATATATTTAGAATAACCTGAGGGAGCTGCTTGAGGAATGGCTGCGTGATGCATATAATTGGACTTAACTGCTAGTGAAGGGGGTTAACAACTTGGGCGTCGCGGCTAGCGGAGAGGGTGCAAAGCTTTCATGGGGCGGTTACCGATTGGCGCTTAACGGAATCAGCGGCAAGGCGCGCTGCGAGCCGAACTGGTCCTGGCAGCCGCTCCCGTTGCCGGATTACGACCTATGGTACGCGGTGTCGGGGCAAGGGGACATGCAGATCAACGGAACGAGGCATGAAATTCGTCCTGGCGCGTGTTTTGTTTTTCGCCCGGGAGACGTCGTCGAAGCGAGCCATCATCGGGATCATCCGCTTACGGTGCTGTATTGTCATTTCGCCATGGACAGCGAGCCCGCAAAGAGCGGCGACGATTGGATAGATCCCTTGCCCGAGCAGCGCTGCGTCTATATCCGGGACACATACCGGCTGGAGCCTCTGCTCCATCAACTCGTGGATATGTCCTCCTGGGCGGAGGAGGAAGAGACGAGCGGAACGGAATTCGATCTTCTGCTCAAGCTTATTTTGACCAGGTGGTTAAAGGAAATGGATAGGCAGCATGAGCCCGCCCGCAATTATTACGTCGATCAGCTTATCCAGGCCGTTCATAACGAAATAAGATTCAGGCTGACAGAAGAGATCGATTACGACGAGGCGGTCGGCCATACGGGCTTGTCCGCAAGGTCTGTCAGCGCGCTCATGAAACGCCATACCGGACTTACGCTCAAAGAAACGATCACGAAGCTGCGCATGGAACGCGCCGCGCATTTGCTCGGCGAAACGTCCATGTCGGTGACGGAGGTGGCGGACGCGCTTGCCTACTCCGACATCTATACGTTCAGCAAGCTGTTCAAGCGGTACTATGGCTATTCGCCTTCGGAAGCGAGGCGGCATAGGTGAGGCCGGCCACGGTTATAGCAGTACCGCTTCCCTGGAAGACGTATTCCAGCGCCATCGCGTGCCGTTGCCGAAGTGGAAGCCGCCAAGCCAAATGTCAGTTGGATGAATGGAGGTCCCATCCCATTGACCGGCAAGCGCCTGCCGTCCAAGCTCCGTCAAGGCGAAGTCCGACGATCGGAAGCCAGGGGAAGCTCGTTGATAGGTAGGGTACTCCGCCGCGCCAACCATCCGAAGGATGGGCGATGGAAGATTCGTCATGAGCTTTAATCGATGCCAGAACTCTAGATCCCCCAACCCCAATAGAGGCAGCCGCGAGCCGACATGCTGGAATAATTCGATAGGATTTCGGATGCCGTCGGCTACGGCTTCCAATGTCGTTTGCTCGATAGTCCCGAGACCTGTGCGCACGGAAGGCATACGGGACAAGTGGGCTTGCATCGCCTGACGCATAAAGGGGAGCTTCGGCCAGTCTCTCCGGCATAGCGGAATATGGTCCGATAGCTCGGGAGACGCGTAACGCTCCCAGATTTCGCGGCCCAGCATCAGCTCTTCCCGGTTTAAAGGGTACCATGAGCCTTCAAGCGCGAGCAGCTGTTCCGCGGACAACTGGCCAAGACCTCTGAAGTTCGGAATTTCTGGAAACGAATCGATGTTTAACAGGTTTAGCTTTGTTTCGTCCAGGTCAAGGCAAGAGAGGCTATGCAGAAGCTGACTCAGCATCGTTTGATCGAACAAATCGTGTTCGAACCACAAGATGATTTCATCGTGTTGGACGGCTGCTCGAAGCGCTTTTTCCTGTGCTTCGCACATGGCGACGTATTCCTTGCCCGGGACGCCAAAGGCCTGTTCCATAAACGCGGCCCGAGCTTTGCGGCTATGCATTTCAGCCATATCCAGAAACACCGGGCCCGCGGTGTAAACCTCTCTCCAAACGAGAATATCGCCTTCGATTCCGCTCTCTTTCAACTTTTCGCCGATGGAATCGCCATTGACGATGTGCAGCATCGAGTTCGCCTCCATACGTAGTTAATCGTTCATCTGATTCCAGTATAAGCGATCCGGCTTGACATGCCACGCGATCACCGCCTTGATGCCTAATGCTAGAAAAGCGTATTGGGAAAAGGGCGTCAATACAAAAGGTTGACATGAAGCGTAGTATTCTCTATACTTGCTGTAATTTGATACGCAACATGCGTCGAACGAGCGCAGTAGCGGCTTAGTCCCTGTCTCAGAAAGCCGGGGGGCGATGGAACCCGGCACACATTAAGCCCGCGAAATACACTCCGGAGCATCTCGGGTAATGCCGAGCGGTATGGCGAACGATATCTCGCCGAGAGCGGCATGAAGCTCGCGTTTTCGGATGCGGCATTCATGCAATCTGGGTGGTAACACGGTCATGGATCGTCCCTATGTCTTTATAGACTAGGGGCGTTTTTTGTTGTCTTTTTGTCCGAAGCCGTTACGCATGGACTTAACCTATGTACCCAACTAATCAGAGGAGTGTATGATTCATGAACATTATCGACGAGCTGCAATGGCGCGACGCCATTAATCAACAAACGGATGCGGAGGGGCTCCGCGAGCTGACGAACGAGAAAGCCGTCTCGTTGTACTGCGGCGTCGACCCGACGGGCGACAGCATGCATATCGGGCATCTTATCCCATTCATGGTGCTCAAGCGGTTTCAGCTGGCCGGGCATCGTCCGGTCATCCTGATCGGCGGGGCGACCGGGACGATCGGCGACCCCAGCGGACGCACGTCGGAGCGCTCCCTGCAGACGCTGGAGCAAATTCAGGACAATGTCGATGCTTTGAGCGCGCAGCTCCGCAAGCTGTTCGTCACCGACGGCGACAACAATATCCGCATGGTCAACAACTACGACTGGACGCATAAGATCAACGTCATCGAATTCCTGCGCGACTACGGCAAAAACTTCAGCATCAACACGATGCTGGCGAAGGACGTCGTGTCGAGCCGTCTCGAGAGCGGCATTTCGTTCACCGAGTTTTCGTACCAAATCCTGCAATCGCTCGATTACCTCCATCTCTTCCAGAACGAGGACGTGCAATTGCAGATCGGCGGCTCCGATCAATGGGGCAACATAACAGCCGGGCTTGATCTCATCCGAAAGAAGGAAGGCAGCGAGGCGAAGGCGTTCGGACTTACGATTCCGCTCATGCTCAAAGCCGACGGCACCAAATTCGGCAAGACGGCGGGCGGCGCGATCTGGCTCGATCCGAACAAAACGACGCCGTTCGAATTCTACCAGTTCTGGGCCAATACCGATGACCGCGACGTCGTCAAATATTTGAAATACTTTACGTTCCTCTCCAAAGAGGACATCGAAGCGCTTGCCGAAAAGGTGCAGACAGAGCCGCATAAACGGGAAGCGCAGAAGAAGCTTGCGGAAGAGATGACGAGGTTCGTGCACGGTGAAGAGCTGCTGGAGCAGGCGAAGCGCATAACGGCCGCGCTCTTCACGGGGGACATCGGCTCGCTGACTGCGGACGAGATCGAGCAAGGCTTCAAAGAGATGCCGACGTTCGAATCGACGCGCGAAGCGCGCGGCATCGTCGACTGGCTCGTCGAGCTCGGCATCGAGCCGTCCAAGCGCCAAGCGCGCGAGGACATTACGAACGGCGCGATCTCGATGAACGGCGAACGCGTAACCGACCTGGCGCTGGAGGTATCCGAAGTTCAAGCGATCGGCGGACGATTTATCATCATCCGCAAAGGCAAGAAAAACTACAGCTTGGTTCGGATGGTTTGATGGGATAGTGCCGGTTTCGGCATGGCGTTTCGGTTTGGCGGGCAAACGATCGAAGCGGCTGCTTGATAAGGGTTGCCGTCTGAACGAGACAGCTCTACATGCAATTCGAAATAAAAGGGCGGCGCGGGGACTTTATCCCGCGCCGCCCTTTATTTCGGACCTTTTGCGATCGAATAGATCGATGGGATCGATCTAAACGCCGATAGCCAGCCGTATCAGCGAGAACCGGCAGTCCTGGGCAACCAGTGAGCCGACGGCGGCCGCTATGAATGCCAATAACCGATTATTCTCGGGCATATGGCTATCGCGACAACGCGCGAGGAGAGAGGCTATTGCTCCAACTGCAGGATGATCGCCTTTATTCGCTCAATACCCTCCCACATGTCGCCGTCCCGGTCGAAGATAACGGATACGGGCGCGGAGGCATTGCCATCTCCCGCCAATCGAAGGAGCTCGAGCAGCGACTCCTCCCGGATGGAGCCGTCCTCGGCGTATTCGGGCTTGGCGTGGAACGAGTGGGCGAGCGGCGCGCCGTACTGCACGCCGTCTTGTTTCTCGTGCTTCGCGAGATTGCCGAAGTCCACGATGGTAGGGACATCGCCGGAGACGCGCTCGAGCAACGCTTTCCAGCTATCCACCGTCGAGGTTAGCTCTCGGAAATTTTCGGTAACGACTTTAACGCCTAGCGCGTCCCCGTATTGACTGAGCGCGATCAGACCGTCCGCGCTGCGCTGTATGGCCGTTTCGTCGCCCGGCGGCTGTTCGCCCGCGACAATCCGGATCGCGGAGGCGCCGGCCAGCGCCGCCGTATCGATCCAACCCTTCAAATAGTCGATATCGGACTCCCTGCGGGCCGCATCCGGCGAAGAGAGGTCGCCGTAATCGACGAGCAGCGTATGAAAGACGATGCCCGCGTCTTCGAACGATCGTTTCAGAGAAGACAAGTAGGATGGCTCGCGCGAGGGGAAGTGGAAGTGGCACAGCTCCAAATAGGACAGGCCCCTGGCCGCGGCGATGGAGGGCAATTGCAAGAGAGTAAACAGCTCCGTTTGCTCTTGCACGGAGACAGCTTGCCTGCGGGAGGACTCGTCCCAGACGGTCCAGCGGAGGGGGCCGAGACAACGATGAAGACTCCAGCTGCTAATCGAAAGTCGGTTGAGATACATAAGGCGGAACACGCTCCATTCCAAATCGGTTTGTAACCATTACTACTAGCGTAGTCGTTCCGTTGTCCCGTTACAAGGCAAGCATTTACTATGTTTGTATGCTATTTTGTACAAAGGCGAGTCCTCCGCTAGAAGCAAGGCTATATGCATGCAAAGCTACATAGGATGGGATATGGCCAATGCAAGGAGAACTGGAGGAGAGTGTTATGCCGAAGCAATGTAAGGGACTCATCATCGGCATTCTGATCGGCGGATTGATGATGACGGCTTTGCCGGCGATGGCCGCCAAGCCACGCGGGTATTCGTTAACGGATGCCGCTTACCCCATCGTCGTGAACGGAGTGGCTTATTCCGATACGGAATTGCCTATGCTGAATTACGAGGGCAGCACCTATGTCCCGCTCAGGGCGACTGGCGAGCTGCTCGGCGCCAAAGTGGCTTGGGACGAAGCCGTTAGACGCGTAGACATTACGGCAAGACCAACATCATTGCCTTCCAACAACGCCTTCCGCAACGTCAGCGTCAACGGTTCAGATGGCAAATACATCGTGTCCGGCGAAGCCAGAGTGTTCGAGGCGGTCATGAATTATGCCGTCGAGGACGGTCACGACTACTTGCTCGAGGGTCATTATATGGTAGGCGAAGGCGCGCCGGTCTGGTCCCCGTTCGCGATCGAGCTTGCCATTCCGTCCCAGCAGCAACCCGCCAACGGCACTTTGATGCTGGAGCTGTATGAATACAGCGCCAAGGACGGCTCGAGAATCAACGTGCTGCCGATTGCGCTTCAGTCGTTCGGCCTCTGAGCGGACTCGAGAATCGCAAGAGAAAGGGCGGAGCAGGCGTCGCGGCTCTGCCTCTCTCGCGTTCATGGATAAAGCTTGCAATTGGGTAGGGACAAGCCGCTCGATCTGAGCTAAACTAACAAAGAAAGTGCTTTGAAGGATCGCCAACTCGAGGAGGAATAGAGGATGAAGTGGGCTTTCATGACCGCGAACTTCGTGGCGGAGGAGGTGTTCCGTATCGCAAAGGTCATCGGCGCGCCGGTGCTCGCGAGCGGCTTCCATCCCTCCAACAGGCCGATGCTCGCCGAGCTTTGCCAACTGCACGACATCAAGTTCGGTTACGAGAACCACCCGGAGAAGAGCATGGGCGAGGTCATGCGATTAATCGGCGAATACGCGCGGTGGATCGGCTCGACTCTGGATACGGGCTGGTTCGCGACGCACGGCGTCGACCCCGTCAAGGCCGTCGACGAGCTGCGTCCGCATCTGGTCCACGTGCATCTGAAGGACATATTGGCCGCAGGCAGTCACGATTCCTGCGCGGTAGGAGACGGAATCGTGGATGCGGCCGGCATGTTGTCCGCTCTTCCGCGCGCAGGCTATCAAGGTTCGATCACGCTGGAGCACGAGCCGTACGACGGGGATCCCATGCCGGCGATGACGCGGAGTCTCGCGTTTGTCCGCAGCGAATGGGATAAGCTGCTCGCTTCGCAATCCTAACTTCTCGAAGGAGCTAAACATCATGAGATATGAACGAAATTGGGCGGGAAATTACGAGTACGAGGCAGCGGAATGCCACTTTCCCGAATCCATGGAACGATTGCGCGAGCTTGTGGCGGTCAACCGGCGCGTCAAGGTGATCGGCACCCGGCATTCGTTTAACGGCATCGCGGATACGGATGCCGCGCATATATCTTTAGCCCGGCTTAATCGCGTGATCGCGCTTGATCGGGAGACTAACCGGGTTACGGTCGAAGGGGGGATCACTTACGGCGATTTAAGCCGATACTTGCACGAGCAGGGGTATGCGCTTCATAATCTTGCCTCGTTGCCTCACATTACGGTGGCAGGCGCTTGCGCGACGGCTACCCACGGCTCCGGCGACGGCAATGGCAGCCTCGCGACGGCCGTTTACGGCATCGAACTGCTCAAGGGCGACGGTGAGTTGGTTCAATTGACGAAGGATGACTCCGATGGCAAGTTCTCCGGGGCCGTCGTCGGCCTTGGGGCGTTAGGCGTCGTCACGAAGCTTACCTTGGACGTCGTCCCCTCATACGAGATGACGCAGCATGTATTCGAAGGACTTTCTTTCGGGAAGCTTGCGGACGGTTTCGACGATATCGTTTCTTCCGGTTACAGCGTCAGCTTGTTCACGGATTGGAAGGAGCCAAGCTTTAATCAGGTTTGGTTGAAACGAGAACTGACGGCAGCGGGCGGACTATCGAAAGAGGATTCGCAGTCCTATTTCGGCGCAGCCGCGTCCTACGTCAAGCTTCATCCCGTTCCAGGGGTTTCGGCCGAGAACTGCAGCGATCAGCTGGGCATCGCGGGCCCTTGGCACGAAAGGCTCCCGCATTTTCGCATGGACTTTACGCCAAGCGCGGGAGAGGAGCTGCAGAGCGAATATTTTGTGCCGCGCAAGCATGCGTACGATATGATGAAGGCTCTGAGCGGGTTGAGCGCACGCATCGCGCCGCTGCTCTTTATCTCGGAGCTGCGGACCGTCAAGGCGGACGAGCTTTGGATGAGCCCTTGCTACGGCCAGGACGTCGTCGCGCTTCATTTCACTTGGAAGCCCGATTGGGAAGCGGTTAGGCTGGTTTTGCCGCTCATCGAAGAGAAGCTGGAGCCGTTCGGGGCGAGGCCGCACTGGAGCAAGCTGTTTACGATGGCGCCTTCGAAGCTTCAAACGTTATACGCCATGCTGCCGGCCTTTAGAGAGCTGGCGCGCGAGTATGATCCGCATGGCAAATTCCGCAATACTTATTTGGATACTTATATTTACTAGGCTCGCATAGAGGCGGCCCGGCATCTTTCGCGCCGCCTCTGCGCCCTTTTGCGCATATCGTTTTTGAACGTTGCCTTTTTTTACAGCGATTTGCAAGGTAAAATGTTACAATTAATAGAAACCAGTCCATAAGGGAGGGAACTTGTGGAAACTAGGTCGAAGTGGACGGAGCGCGGATTGGATTCGGTCGGCGTGGCATGGATCGTTCACTGCGCAAGAAGCAAATAGAAACCGGACAGGAGGATGACATGAAGAAAGTATGGGTCTGCATCCTTGGCGTATGCTGGTTGCTCGGGGCTTGCTCGAAGCATGCCGATTACGAGAAACCCCAGCTGATATACGAGGGAGCGGGACAACATTGGAGCGCAGCGATCACGGATGCGGTCACGCGCATGAACGGCAAAGATTATTTCACCATCACGTACAAGTACTTGGGCGATATCGGAGATTTGCTCCACATGGATCGGATTACGTTCGCGCAAGGGACGTCGCTCGGCACGGAGACGGTGGATTGGGTGGATACCGCCTACAAGGAGAAGCTGATGGCCCAAGGCGCGTATTTAGAGGAAGAAGAAGGCAAGCGCGGAATCGTCGTGGAGTCGATCAAAAACAAGGGGACGCCGGAATTCGCCGTCTTGTATCCTTTACTTCAGGTGGACGGTTCTTATACGAATCTGGAGGCGATCGACCAAGACCGTATTTCCATCCAGATCAGGTGGACGTGCCAAGATGTCGAGTTCCAGGATGAGATAACGTAACGGCATAATAGAGCAAACGCCTGTTAGCTAAAAAACGGCAGCCCGCGACGATGAAGACGCGGCTGCCGTTTCTCTTTACCATATAAGTTTTCGAGGGGCTTCAATGGAAGGTTTTCTCATTTCAGAACGTAATCGGATAACACGCTTTGCAGCTCGTAGATGTTGAGGCTTTTGTTAAACTTCTTCTGGACCGGCAACGCCGAGCCGGAGATCCAAATTTTCAGTTCGGCATCCATGTCGAACGTGCCCGCCGTCTCGATGCTGAAGTGCGTGATGCTCTTGTACGGGTACGAATGGATCTCGACCTTCTTGCCCGACAATCCTTGTTTATCGACGAGGATCAGACGTTTGTCCGTAAAGATGAATAAATCGCGAATCAGCTTGTACGCCTTCTCGAATCTCTCCGTCTTGCCCAGGATATGGCCGAACTCCTTCTGCACGTCCTCCATCTTGAGCTCGGTCGCGTTGCCCATCAAACCGTCGAACAATCCCATGCGGTCTCCCCCTCATTAATAAATCATCGATATGGCCAGCCTTCATTCTATCACGGATTTCCTGAATCATCCATCAGAGCCGCGGAAGCCAGGCTTTGAATAACGCTACCGTCCATCGGAGGATTATGCAGGCCGGCCCTGACGTCGCGATAGTAACGCTCCAGCGGGTGGGAGCGCGATAGGCTGGTGCCGCCGACGATGCGCATGGCCAGGTCGACGACGCGGATCGCTCCGTTCGTGACCTGGTATTTGGCAAGTCCAAGCTCCGGCTTCATCGACGGGCGATCGTCCGTCAGCCGGTCCCAGCGGTCGGCAACGGCGTACAGAATCGTTCGGGCGGAGCGGAGCGTAAGCTCCATCTCGCCGATCAACGCTTGAACGGCCGGAAAGGACGAGATCGGCTTATCCGCGTAGTTAGGCTGGTACGCGCTCGCGAATCGGAGCGCGTAGTCCCTCGCGGCCAGCGCGATGCCCATATAACAGGCGGGAATATGAAGCAACCATCCGCCGCCGTCGTCGATGCCTTGTCCCGCGATCCGTTCCCTTTGAGGGACGAAAGCGCCATCCAAAACGACGTCATGGCTGCCCGTCGCGCGCATGCCGAGCGAATCCCAGGTATCGACCACGGACACCGCCTCCGACCGCCGAACGAGGAATTCGCTTACGGCGTCCTCGTCGGGCACGTAAGCGGAGACGACGAATCGGTCCAAGATCGGAGATAAGGTGCTGAACGTCTTGCGGCCCGTAATTCTCCAGCCTCCTTCCTCGCGCACCGCGATCGTCTGCGGTCTGCCGCCCCGGCTCGGACTTCCCGTCGCGGCTTCGCTCGCGAACGTGTTGATCATCGCATCCTCACGTACGACATCAAGGCACAGCTCCTCGTACAGCTCCTTCTGCCACTTGCCGGATTCGCGGTAATGAAACATCTGGCCTACATGCCAGCCTACGGCCAGCGCGGTGGAACCGTCGCCGATTGCCAGGCGCTCCTGTATCTGGACAAGCTCGTATAAGCTAATGCCGTCGCCCCCGTATTGGGAAGGAACGGTTAATTTCATGTAACCGGCCGCGCGCAAGTCGGCCATATTTTCAAACGGGAACGATCCTTCGCGGTCATGCGCCGCCGCCCGTTCGGCGAATCTCAGCGCCAGCGCCTCGATCGTCTCCAGTCGTGTCCGTTCCTTCTCGTTCCGCACGAATTGATCCAAGTATCGCGTCATGTGTCAATCGCTCCTTCATCTCGGCGCTAAAAGTTACATTCATGATACACCTTATTCGAAGATTGGACTATACGGCCGCTATTAGAAACCTTGTTATTAGCCCGCAAGGAAGAGGGATTTCCGAGAAAAGATGGAATAGGTAAAGAAAGAACGGGAGGCGACTATGATGCAGGTTAGCGATATTTTCGGACAATTCCCCGTCCTGGAGACGGAACGAACGAGATTGCGCAAGGTAACGGCAGAGGACGCCGAGGCGATGTTTCGGTATTGCGCGGATCCGGAGGTATCCCGGTACACCACTTGGTATCCGCATATCGCAATCGACGACACTCTTGGTTTTATCGGACATTTAGCAAACAAATACGATAAAGGCGAGCTGGCCCCGTGGGGAATCGAGGACAAGGCGACTTCCGCTTTGATCGGCACTTGCGGTTTCGTCCATTGGCATACGGCCCACTCCAGCGCGGAGCTCGGCTATGCGTTGTCGAGAGAATATTGGAACAAGGGCATCATGACGGAAGCGGCTGGGGAAATCGTGAAATTCGGCTTTCGGGAGATGGAGCTCGCCCGGATCGAAGCCAGATGCCTCGTGCCTAACATAGGCTCGGCCAAGGTCATGGAGAAGCTCGGGATGTCTTACGAGGGGACGATGCGCAAGGTTGTATGGAACAAGGGCGCCCATCGCGATTTGAAGCTGTACGCGATCGTGAAGGAAGACAATTGAACGAACGATCGGGTTACGGGAGGAGGGGGATTGCCGATGCGCGGATATAACTGGCTTGAGCGCTTGTTGTTTCCCCGTACCAAGCTCGATCTCGACAGGCTTACGCGGGCGATGCAAGGGAAAACCGTGCTGATCACGGGCGCAAGCTCGGGTATCGGAGAGCAGCTGGCGTATATCCTAGGTCGATGCGAGGTCCATCTCCTCTTAACGGGAAGAAACGAAGACAAGCTGAAGGAAATAAAAGCGGCGATCGAAGGCGGAGCAGGCAATACCCGCCGCACCGGAGCCCGCGCGGCGGTTTCCGTCTTCGGCGCCGACCTGCGGGACGAGGAGCAGCTTGCTCGGTTTCTCGATTTCGTGAGCCTGCAGGCGGTACCGCCCGATATCTTCGTAAGCAACGCGGGCTTGTCCATCCGCAGATCGATATACGACTCGCTGGATCGTCCCCACGACTTCGCACGGACGATGGCCATCAACTATACGGCGCCCGTTCGTCTCCTTCTGGCTTTTATTCCTTCGCTTCAGCGCGTTCGCGGCCAAGTAATCAACGTATCCACCATTAATGCGGCGTTGATTCCTTTTCCCAAGTGGGCGGCTTATCAGGCGTCCAAAGCCGCCTTCGACGTATGGCTGCGTTCGGTATCTCCCGAGCTTAACGGAGGCGGAATCGCGACGACCTCGGTCTATCTGCCGCTCGTCCGCACGCCGATGATCGCCCCTACGGAGGCGTATGCGAAGGTGCCGGCGATGAGCGCAGAGCATGCCGCGAGCATGATCGCGAAGTCGATGTATACGCGAAAACGCACGATCCGGCCATGGTGGCTGCCCTTGGGCCAGCTGGCCTCCTTGTTGGGCAGAGGCGCATGGGAGCGGTTCGCGCCTTCGCGGATGCAAAGGAGGGAGGAGCGGTAAATGAGGCTCATTGCGCTGTGGAAGGTGATGTACCGGATGAAGCTGCTTACGCCGTCCGGCGTATGGAAGCTTGCGGCCGCGATCTCTCGGCATGGCCCTAACGTCATGGCGCTGCTCCGGATGTCCGAACGGACATACGGCGACGTCGAGGCTGTGCATGACGGGTCGGCCACCGTGACATATCGGGAGCTGTTGACAGAGTGCACCGGGCTGTCCTCCGAACTAAGGCGGCGCTACTCCTTGGCGTCGGGTACCAAGGTGGGGCTGGTTGGCCGCAATCGTCTATCGCTCGTGCGAGCGATATTCGCCGTCTCGGCGACCGGAGCGGATCTTTATTTGCTTAATCCGGAGCTTAGCCGCGGCCAGCTGGCGGCAATGGCGAAGGATGCCGGTCTTGCGCTGTTGCTCTTCGATGGAGAGGAACGGGAAGGGCTGGGCGACTTCGCCGACTTTGCCGCTTGCGAAACGCTGAATTTGGTCGAAGCGATGGAATGGTTGGCGAACAAGGAGCCGTCGGAAGGAGAAGCGGTTCCTTTAAGGGCCGCCTCCGGACGAATGATGCTGCTGACGGGCGGCACGACGGGCCGGTCCAAGCGGATTCCGCACCAGCCGTCGCTTCTGCGTTATTTGCCGCCGTTTCACGCGCTATTGACGAAGCTGCCTTACCTGACTTGCCGGACCGTCTATATCGCGACTCCGATCGCGCACGGATACGGAGTCGCCAATCTATTTTTATTTATCGCGCTGGGCTATAAAATTTATTTGTCCCCGCGGTTCGATGCAGCCGCGGCATGCCGGCTCATCGACGATCATCGGCTGGAGGTCGCGACGCTTGTCCCGATCATGCTGCGCAAAATGCTGCGGCACGATCCCGGCGCGCTGCGATCGCTCCGTTGCATCGCGGCCGGCGGCGCGGAGCTGGGCCCTAAACTGGCGGAAGAGACGTCCGACCGGCTGGGCGACATCCTATACAATTTGTACGGAACGACGGAAGGCGGGCTGACGACGATCGCAACGCCGCTAGACTTGAAGAGATCGGCGGGCACGATCGGCCGCGTTATCCCGGGCGTTCCCCTTAAGGTGCTCGATCGGAACGGCGACGAGCTGCCGGACGGAGCTGCGGGACGCATGTGCATTCGCGCCGACCGAACGTTGCCGAAGGGACGGAACGGTTGGATCGATACCGGGGATATCGGCATTCTCGAGGCGACGGGCCTATATAAGCTTTGCGGCAGAAGCGACGATATGATCGTCTCCGGCGGCGAGAACGTCTATCCCGCCGACGTCGAACAAGCCATGCTGGAGCATCCCCTGATCGAGGACGCCGCCGTCATAGGAGTGGCCGACGAGCTGTTCGGCCAGAGGCTGATCGGGTTTGTTCAGCCCGTACGCGATGCGGCCTTGACGGCGTCCGAATGCTCGGCGTGGCTCCGGTCTCGGGTGGCGAGGTATCAAATGCCGAGGGAAATCGTCGTCATGGACGAGCTTCCCTATACGGCCGCGGGCAAGCTGGACCGGAAACGATTGAAATAAAAAAACGAAAAACGGCAGTTCTACAGATTTTTTTGTTATACTGATGAAGCCGGAGGCGGCGAAACCCCTCTAGCCATCGAAGAGGAAAAGAAGGGATGTTCCCGTGCAAGGCCAGTCAACCAGACTACGCAATCGAAGCGTGGCCTTATTAAACCGCTATTTCAGCGGAAGCTCCATGGATTACAAGCAGATATTCGCCATTATTATTCCGATCTTCGTCGATTCGGCCTTTATCGTGCTTATGGCCATCCTTAACACGGCTATGGTCAGTTCATCAGGCGTAGCTGCGGTCAGCGCCGTCAGCATGGTCGATTCCGTCAATATGTTCATCATCAGCATGTTCGTCGCCATCGCCACGGGCGGTACGGTGATCGTCGCCCAATACAAGGGCAGCGGCAACGAGGAGATGGTGTCGAAGGCCGCGTCGCAATCGATTTCGGCCGTCGCGGTTTTATCCTTGATCATAAGCGCGCTGGTTATCGTTTTCCATTCGTCCGTGCTGGATTTTCTCTTCGGGGGAGCGGACCCGGAAGTGCTTAGCAGCGCGAAAATATTTTTGATAGGCAGCTGTATCTCCTATCCGTTTTTCGCCATCTACCAAGCGGTTAGCGGAGCGTTGCGCGGCGTCGCGGAGACCAAAGCCTGTCTCATGCTGTCGCTGATTCTTAACGTTTCGTATTTATTGCTCAATATTTTGCTTATCAAGGGGTTCGAGCTCGGCGTCGTCGGACTGTCGATCTCACTAATCCTCGCGCGCGTATTCGGCATGGTCGTAGCCATTGCCTACCTTGTCCGTTACAACCAGTCGCTGAGGTTCAAGCTCAAGCATTTGTTGCAGACCCACTTATCGTTATTGCGCAAAATCATGTATATCGGCCTCCCGTTTGCAGCGGAGCAAATGTTTTTTAACGGGGGTAAATTGCTGACGCAGACGTTTATCGTTCAACTGGGGACCATGGCCATTACGGTCAACGCGATCGCCGGCTCGCTCTCCATGCTGTTCCAGATCGGCGGGGTCGCGCTCGGAGCCGCCATCGTCACGGTAGTGGGGCAATCCATCGGCCGCAAAAACATCGAAGACGCAAGGAAATTCGTTTCATCTTTCCTTATGCTGTCCAACGTCTTTTTTGTCTTCATTACGGTCATTCTGCTTGCGATTTTCCCAATGCTGGTCCACCTATATGCGCCTCCCGAGAATATCGTACCGGATATTTTCGCGCTTACGCTGCTCATTTCCATTACGCAGCCGTTGCTCTGGTCGCTCAGCTTTATATTGCCTTCCGCGCTTAGAGCGGCGGGCGATTCGAAGTTTACGTCGATTACTTCGCTGCTGACGATGTGGCTGTTCCGCATCATTCTCGGGTACGTTCTCGGCATTACGCTCGGTTTCGGCCTGATGGGCGTATGGGTCGCGATGGTTGCGGAGTGGGGCGTGCGCGGGATCGCGTTCTACTGGCGCTTCAAGGGCGATAAGTGGTATAAGCATAAGCTGATCTAATCCTCATTGATGTTTCTATAGGCGCGATCCAATTAACCCTTGACAGATGCTGTCGAGGGTTTTATTATCATTAATATTGATAATCATTATCAATATTTCAAGATTAATGAGTCGGTGCGCGGAAGGGGATTTATGTGAAGAAGGAATGGAAGAAATCAACGCTCCTAGCGGGGCTGATGCTGGTGCTTGGCGTATTGCTGGCGGCTTGCGGGGATCAAGGGAACGGAAACGGCGGAGCGTCCGAGACGAAGGCGCCAACCGAAAGCGCCTCCGCGGAACAACCGGCAGCGGAGCAAGGAACCAAATCGTATACGGATTGCAAGGGCAGAACGGTCGAAATTCCCGTAGCTCCGGAGCGGCTGGTCTATGTGGGCAGCGATCCCGGCGATCTGTTCGCTCTCGGCGTAACGCCGCTCGGCGCATCGCTGAGCGTCATCGGCACGCAAGTGGTGTATCCCGATCTGCTGGAAGGCATCGAGGATATCTCCTACCCGGCGAACCTGGAGAAGGTAACTGCGCTCGATCCGGATTTGATCCTGTTCGCGGATTGGGACGAGACCGCCATCGAAGCGCTGGAGAAAATCGCGCCTACCGTGGTTATCGGCAGCGAAGGAACGTTCGGCAGATTGGATCAATACGCGGACATTCTGGGCAAAGGGGACGAGGCGGCCGCTTACAAGGCCGAGTACGAAGCCAAAGCGGAAGAAATGAAGAAAAAGCTGAAAGACGCATTGCCAAACGGCGAGACAGCCACCGTCCTGCTTCAGCTCGGCAAGGAGCTGTACGTCATGGGCTATCAGGGCTTGCCCGTGTCCATGTACGATATGCTTGGTTATAAGCCGACGGAAAGCGTGCAGGAGTTGATCGACAAAGACGAGCGTTTCGCCGTCATCTCCTCCGAGGTGATCGCGGATTACGCGGGCGACGTATTGTTCGTGCTAACCGACGAAACGGAAGAAACGACGGCGGCAACGGACAAGCTGCTCAGCAGCCCGATCTGGGGCACGATCGACGCCGTCAAGAACAAGCAAGTGTATGTGATGAGTAGTTCATGGAACTACGACGATCCCATTACGAGAGACCGGCTGCTCGACGAGCTGGTTAAGGTCATGACTGCAAAGTAAGAGCAGTTATAGCGCAGAAGAATAGTTTGGCGCAGAAATGCAAAGAAGCAGCCCCATGGGCCGCTTCTTTGTGTTGGTGCATCTCGCAAGTTAAGCTATCCGGTGAAGAATCGGATTAATCCAAGAACGGCGAATGCGAATCATACGGCTCCCGAGCCGATGCAAGCCTGCAATGTCGCTTGCGGATCTTTTTTTTTCTAAACCGCTGTCACATCCCGTTCCCCTCGCCCGTCATACTGTCAAACAAAAGCGAAGGGGTGGATGACCATGACTAAATATGACGTTGCGATCATAGGCGGAGGCATGGCGGGATTAACGGCGGCGGCGCTAGCCGCGAAGGCCGGCAAGCGGGTAGTCGTCATCGAGAAGCAGAGCAGGCTCGGAGGCAGGGCGATGACGAACAGGAAGGACGGGGCTTACTTTAATCTTGGCGGGCATGCCCTTTATAAAGGAGATGCGTACGAGACATTCCGCGACTTGGGGTGCATGCTTAAAGGCGGAGAGCCGTCGATTGACGCATACGGCATATGGAACGGGAAGCTCGGCGTGCTGCCGACAAGCTTGGGCTCGTTATTGTCGACGCCGTTGCTGACCTGGAAGGGCAAGCTGGAGTTCGCCGGCTGGCTTGCGAAGTTCGCCAGGCTGGATACGCGCAAGTACGATAAGGTCAGCTTAAGGGACTGGATTGAAGGAGAAATCAAGGATCCCATGGTACGCCATATCTTCTATTCGCTGCTTCGGACGGCGAGCTACGTGATGGCTCCGGATCTGCAGGCGGCCGGACCGGTGCTGCGCTCGCTCGCCAGCGCGCTCAAAGGCGTTCTGTACCTGGACGAAGGATGGGGCCAGATCGTGGAGGAGCTGCGGGAAACCGCAACGCGTCATGGCGTTTCCTTCCTGGCCGGCCATCATGCGGCTAGCGTATCCCATCAAGCGGGATTGGTCGGCGGCATCGTTCTCGACGACGGGACGTTGATTGAAGCAGGCAACGTAATCATCGCGGCATCCCCCGCCGTCGCTCACAAGCTTGTAACGTATGCCGATTCCACTTCGCTTAAACGTTGGAAGGAGCAGGCCATCGAGGTGACCTCGGCATGCCTCGACGTTGCGCTTCGCAAGCTTCCTAGGCCCAAGCAGCAATTTATTTACGGCATCGATACTCCCGTTTTCCTGACTAACCAGTCCCGCGCCGCCAGATTAAGCGACGACGGCTCGCAGGTGGTCTGTTTGATCAAATATCAAGGCGCGGAGAGCGATCCGGAGAAGGATCTGAGAGAGCTTGAAAGCACGCTGGATCTGGCGCAGCCTGGCTGGCGCGCGGAGGTCGTCGCGAAGCAGTATTTGCCGAGAATAACGGTATGCCACGATTTCCTTCATGTTCGGGATCGCGTATATCCCGGTCCGAACGTGCCGGAGATCGAGGGGCTTTACGTGGCAGGGGATTGGGTCTCGCATGGTGAATTATTGGTAGACGCCGCCACTGCGAGTGCCAAAAGAGCCGTACGTCATATGCTGGCGGCCGAGTCAAGAGAAAGGAATGTCATCCATGGACATAGAGTACCTGTATAAGGAATATCGGGCGGAGCTGTTCGCCATGTCGTACCGCATGCTCGGCAGCGTCATGGACGCGGAGGACGTGGTGCAGGAAACGTTCATCGCTCGCGGCAAGGCCGCGCATGCCGAGCCTATCTTGAACGAGCGCGCCTTCCTGTACAAAATCGCCACGAACCGCTGTCTGGATCTGCTTCGTTCGTCGGCAAAAAAACGAGAGCTATACGTTGGACCTTGGCTTCCGGAGCCGTTAATCGGCAGCGGGGCGAAGGGAAGCGGCCCCGAGCTTGCCTACGAGCGGAGCGAGTCGATCTCCACGGCGTATTTGATGCAATTGCAGCAGCTCAGCGCGACGGAGCGGGCGATCTTCCTGCTGCGGGAGCTCTATCAATATTCGTACGATGAAATTTCGGAGATGGTGGGGAAAAGCACGGCGAACTGCCGGCAGATTTTCCACCGAGCTCAGAGAAGCATTCATGACGGCAAGCTCGAGCATCCGAAGGTCGAGGTGGCGGACGCCAGCATCAAGGCGTTCGTTCAATCGGTTATGCAGAACGACATGACGCGGATGCTGGAGCTCGTCAGCGAGAACGTCGTCTTCCTGTCGGATGGCGGCGGCAAAGTCAAGACGGCCGGGATTCCGGTCAAGGGACTGCAGACCGTCGTCTCGCTGCTTCGTAATTTGCTTGCCATGTACGAGGGCAAGTATGTGTTCGAATTCGCCATGATTAATGGACTTCCCGGGCTTCGATTCGATTTCGACAACGGGACGACGTACCTGTACAGCTTCGGTTACAAAGACGGTCTAATCGATCATATCTATTGCCTGGCCAATCCGGATAAGCAGCGCCATCTGCCGCCGCGAACTTGACGGCGGCTGCGGTCGCTGCAACGGAATATAAGCTCTGGCTCGTCAGCGGACCCGCCACTTAGGCGCGGTCCGCTCCCAGTTTCCTGGTCTGCTCCAGCCACTTCGTCCGCTGCTCGCGGGTTGATGGCTTAATCGGAGTGAATTCGGTAATGCGCGCGGGCTTAATGCCGCAGAACTTCAGGATGTTGTCGCGCATGACCCTATGTCCAGCACTCCGGTAGACGAGCTTGTTGTACCATGTCGGCGTATCCATCGTCACGATCAACCGCGCCGACTTTCCGGTGAGCAGTTTATCCCAAAGCGGAGAATTATCCCGATACTTAAAGGCGAAGCCCGGAAGAAAGACGCGGTCGATAAAGCCCTTTAATAAGGCGGGCATCGCGCCCCACCATACCGGATAAACAAACACGAGATGATCGGCCCACTTGATGAGCTCCTGCGCGCGAAGCAGATCCGGCTCCAGCTCGGTACGCTTGCGGTAACCGAAGGACAAATTGGGATTAAAGGCGATCCGGGAGAGCTCGATTCCGCGGACCTCGGCGCCGCTGCCGGTTGCGCCCGCGGCGTAGGCCGCGGCCAGCGCCGCGTTTAAGCTGTCGGGATCGGGATGGCCGTTGATGACCAGGATATTGGATGTAATCGATTTGCTCATAGTAAAACCTCCGCGTATAGTTGTCGGTGCTGATATAATGAGCATAGAGCAATTCCGGCGATTCGTGGATGATCGATAGCGCAACGGAGATTGCGAATTCGCGCAATGCGGGAGGAGGATCCGATTTGGACGGTCAAGAAGTGACCATTACGATGGTCTACCCGATCTTAAAGTCGATCGTGCGGAAGGGTTATGATTCCGACCGGTTCTGCGCGTCGGTATCGCTGGATGGCGAATTGCTGAGGGATCCGGAGGCGCGCATTCCCGCGGAAGAGCTTGAACGGCTGATGATTGCCGCCGCGGCATTTACGGGCGACGATTACTTTGGCTTGCGCCAGGGCGGGATTACGGAATTCGCGGATATGGGCATACTCGGTTACGTCATGATGCATTCCCGCACGGTCGGCGACGCGCTGGACGCCTATGGGCGGTACAACGATATTTTGTGCAGCGGCTTCCTTATGGACGTGGAGCGAAGCGGCGACGAGGTGCGGATCGCGATCCGGCTCCAACACCCCGGCAAAGGCAACATGTCGAGGCATTGCGTAGAGGATATGACGAGCTCCATCTTTCATTTGATGGGCAAATTGAGCAACCGCCCCGTTTCGCTTCGCGAACTATCATTCCGGCATGCACGGCCCGAAGAGCTTGAGCCTTACTTGGAGACGTTCGGCGTCATGCCGCTGTTCGGTCAGGAGAGCACGTTCATGCGCTTTGACGCCGAAGTGCTGCGGTATCCGGTGTTATATTCCGACGCTCGCCTGCTGGAGATGTTCGACCAAATGGCTCGGCAGACGATGGAGCAGCTGGCGCAAGAGGAGACGGGCGGGATGGGAGAACGGGTGACGGCTTGGATGCGCGCTTGTCTGCCCGCTTATTTCCCTACCGTCGCGCAGACGGCGGAATCGCTTGGCGTCAGCATTCGAACGCTGCAGCATAAGCTCAAGCTGGAGGGGACGTCCTACAACGATTTGTCCATCGAGGTGCGCAAGGAGCTGGCGAAAGGGTATCTTGCCAAACGCGGCGTCTCGGTCGGCGATATCGCGTATGCGCTGCACTTCTCGGAGCCGAGCGCCTTTCAGAGCGCGTTCAAGCGGTGGACGGGGCAGACGCCGGGACAATATCGCGAGCTCGTGCGTCGCGATTAGCGCGGAGTTCGGCGGACGCCGGATGAAGGGAACGGAACGAAGTTAATCAACCAAGGAGAAAGGCGGAGATCAAAGTGAGACAAGGACCTTCAAGCGAGGAATATGCGGCATTCTATCAAACGTATGTAGGGAAGGTACCCGAGGGAGATATCGTCAAGCTGTTGGAGGAAGGACTGGATAACGGTCTTGCTTACTGGTCGGGACTGACCGAGGAGCAAGCGAAGTATCGTTACGCGGAGAACAAATGGAGTTTAAAAGAAGTGCTGGGTCATATCGCGGACACCGAAGCCATCATGAGCTACCGTTTGCTGCGCATCGCCAGAGGCGACGCGCAGCCTCTTCCGGGCTTCGATCAAGACTTGTATATGCCAGCCTCCGAATTCGATGCCGTACCGCTGCCAATGCTCATCGACAGATACGCGGTGACGCGGCACTCCACCCTTGCATTGCTTCGTTCCTTGCCGGTCGGAGCGTGGGCAAGATGGGGCAACGCCAGCGGAGCCGACGTCACCGTTCACGCGTTAGCGTACATTATCGCCGGTCACGAGCTTCATCATATGAGCGTAGTAGAAGAAAAATATGCGCGGCCGGAGCGGGGTTAATTGTCGTAAGGATCGATCGTCCGGATCGTGCCGTCTTCGTTGTACTCGAGCTCGGTGAATTTCACGCATCGTTTGTTATCGGCTCCGCCCGACAGGGAGCTGTCGTGGTAGAACAAATACCAACGCTCCTTGAAGCGCACGATGGAGTGATGGGTCGTCCAGCCGATGACCGGAGTCAAAATCGTGCCCCTGTATTGGAACGGACCCTCCGGATCGGTGCTGGTCGCATAGACGATGCGGTGGGTGGAGCCCGTCGAATACGACAAGTAATAGAGATCGTTATGCTTATGCACCCATGGTCCTTCGAAATAGCGCCTCTCCTCGTCCCCCGCGAGAATGGGCTGGCCGTCCTCGTCCAGGATCGAGATCTCCTTAGGCGCATCGGTGAACGTAAGCATTTCTTCCGTCAGCCTTGCCACGCGCGGCCCCAATGCGGGCTCGCCCGGGGCAGGGCCTTCGGCGTTCGGCAGAAACTCGCCGGTCTGCCACTTCTCCAGCTGTCCGCCCCACAATCCGCCAAAATACATATAGGCCTGACCGTCATCGTCGACTAACACGGCGGGATCGATGCTGAAGCTGCCCGGAATGTAATCCGGTTCGGGCTTGAACGGGCCGGACGGCGTTTGGCTAGTCGCAACGCCGATCCGGAAGACGTCCTCCGCGTCGCGGGCCGGGAAAAACAAATAGTACGTATCGTTCTTGAAGGCGGCGTCCGGCGCCCACAGCTGCTGCTTGGCCCAAGGAACGTCGCGAACATGGAGCGCTTCCCCGTGATCGACGCATGGCGCGTCCGCATCGTCCATCGAGAGGACATGGTAATCCTCCATGTCGTATTGATCGCCGTTATCGTTGGATTCCTTCTCGTGATCGAGGTCGTGCGAGGGATAAATATAAAGTTTGCCTTCAAAGACGTGAGCGGAAGGGTCCGCCGTATAAATATGAGTCACCAACGGTTCGTTGCGCTTGGCCATCGTAGTTCCTCCTTGAGTGAATGCTATTATCAGTGTAACAGATGATAGAAGAGAGCAAACCCTTAAAAACTATGGTTTTTGTTATAAAATGTTTAGATGATGCGCATCGCGGGGCAACAAAAAAAGACCGATTGAAATCGGTCTTCGGGCATTCGCGGCGACGTTCAAGCTAGGCTTGAATAAAAAACGAATTGGCGTTTCTGTGAATGACGCTGCCATCGGACATCCGGATCGCCTCGTCGTTATAACCGGTGATGACGGAGGTCGGTCTGATTTGCATGCCGTTTTGGATAACGTCTACCTTTGCTTTTTTAGAGATGGCTGTTTCGAAGTCTTTGTTGGAGATGAGTTGCTTTCCGAGTTTTGCTGCGGCTGTCATTGTTATTCCTCCAGGAATTGAGCATTAGGTTGAAATGGTTCACGACTCTTCTGGTCCGGTCGTTGTGAAAAAGCGGATCGCGACGGTTTGTTCGAACGAACCTCGTCAGTTCCTTTCATTATACATGGTACGGAGCGCAACAACAAGAAGCTATCCGCGAGCCTATCCCCGCCAGAACCCGCATATACATTAAAGCAATGAAATGGGTAAAGGATGTGCCGGAAATGGACATCAACGAAATAAAAGAAGGCATTCGCGCGCTCGCGATCGAAACGATGGCCGCGCAATCGCCGGACGGATCATGGCGGCTATGCCTCGACACGGGGATCTCGACGGATTGTTATTGGATCGTGCTGTTAACGGCGCTAAGACGCAAGGATGATGCCTTCATCCGTCCTCTGGCCGCGAGAATCGCGGCTTTGCAGCAGCCAAACGGGGCGTGGAAGCTGTACCCCGACGAAGAAGGAAGCTTGGAGGCGACGGCGGAAGCCTATTACGCGCTGCTTTGCTCGGGCTTTTATAAAGGAACGGATACTCCGATGGAGCGGGCGAAGCAGTATATTCGTTCGCGGGGAGGGGTGTCCCAGGCCAAAAGCTTGCTGACGCAGGTTATCTTTGCCGCGACCGGCCAAGCGGAGTGGCCGAAGCAGCTTCGCCTGCCGCTAGAGCTCTTTTTCTCACAGGCCGGGCTTGATCTATTCTCGCTGTCCGGGCATGCCCGCGTCCATCTCATCCCGACTTTGATCATGTCGAATCTTCAATTCTCGGCGCGCAACGAGTGGATGCCGGATATGGGCGAGCTGTTCGAGGGTGGGGAGAGGACGTTCGCCAACGATAAAACGTGGATTTCGGCGCTTAACGTGTTCCTGTCGGCTATCCCGTTAGACAGCTTGCCCGTCATCGGCTCGCCGAACGCGCTGGAGCAGGCCAAACGATTTATGCTGGATAGGCTGGAGCCGAACGGCACGCTGCTCACGTATTCGACCTCGACCATTCTGATGGCGTTCGCGCTTATGGCGCTGCAAGAGCCGGCCCAATCTCCGTTGATGGACCGGCTGCTGCATGGAATCCTGTCGCTGCAATGCCGGGATCGCGCGCAGATCCAGACGGCTTCGTCCGAGGTATGGGATACCGCCATGATCAGTTACGCGTTGCGGGAAGCCGGCCTGCCTACGTCGGAAACGTCGACGGCACTGGAGAACGCCGCCTTGTACCTCTCCGCGAGACAGCAGAACAAGATCGGGGACTGGATCCGGAGAAGCCCGCACACCGAGCCGGGAGGATGGGGATTCTCGGACGTGAACACGATCTATCCCGACGTCGACGACAGCGTGGCGGCCCTCAGGGCGATCCGGCCCTACTTGAACCGGCTGCCGGACGGCTATGCCAACTGGCAGCGGGGACTCCATTTCGTGCTGGCGATACGCAACGAGGACGGCGGTTGGCCGGCATTCGAGCGACGGGGAAACGCGATGACGGATTTATTTTTTACCTTCGACGGTAAGTCCGATATTGCTTCCGATCCTTCTACGGTAGACCTCACCAGCAGGGTGCTGGAGTTTGCGGGCAAGGAAATCGATATGACGATCGGGCATCGCTGGGTGGACGACTCCGTGAAGTGGGTGCTATCGCGCCAAGAGCGGAACGGGAGCTGGTACGGCAGATGGGGAATCGCATACGTTCACGGCACCGGCATGGCGCTGCAAGGATTGCTCGCCGTCGGACTGGCGAAGGATCATCCCGCGATCGCCAAGGGCGTTCGCTGGTTGACCGACATACAGAATAGCGACGGCGGATGGGGCGAAAGCTGCGTCAGCGACGAACGCAAGCGGTACGTGCCGCTAGGCGCGAGCACTCCGTCGCAAACGGCATGGGCGCTGAGCGGACTGATAGCCGCGCACGACAAGCCGACGCCCGAGCTCGAGCGGGGAGCGAGGGCGCTTCTGCGCGAGCTGCGGACGGCAGGCTGGACATCCGCTTATCCCACCGGCGCGATGCTGCCCGGCAGCATGTATGCCCATTATCCCAGTAACAATATCATTTGGCCGATGCTTGCGTTATCTGCCTACGTCCGCAAATACGGGGAATAGTAAGGTGGCGGGGATGATCCCGTCGCTGAAGCCGCAACGCCGGCTATCTTCGCCAACCTTGCATTCGCCCCATTGCCCATTTGACCAGTCGCAAAACCGCCAACACGCGAAACGCCGAAACCGCTAAACGGCCAATCCGCCAAACCGCCAAACCGCTAAACCGTCAAACCGCCAAACCGCTAAACCGTCAAACCGCCAAACCGCCAAACCACCAAACCACCAAACCGCTAAACCGTCACACCGCGAAACCGCGAAACCGCCAAACCGCCAAACCGCCAAACCGCCAAACCGCCAAACCGCCAAACCTCTAAACGGCCAAACCGCCAAACCGTCAAACCGCCAAACCGCCAAACCGCCAAACCACCAAACCGCCAAACCGCCAAACCGCCAAACCACCAAACCGCTAAACCGTCACACCGCTAAACCGCCAAACCGCCAAACCGCCAAACCGCCAAACCGCCAAACCGCCAACCACCAAACCGCTAAACGGCCAAACCGCCAAACCGCCAAACCGCCAAACCGCCAAACCACCAAACCGCCAAACCTCTAAACGGCCAAACCGCCAAACCGCTAAACGGCCAGCACGCTCAATCAATTGTGCAAATATACACAAAACTAGTTAAGAATTCCCCTGATTATCAGAGATTTGTGCAATAATACACAAATGAATGGATTCATCGAGCTTATTCGTCACTTCATTGCCGGAATTTGTGTATATTTGATCAAATACGAGTTGTGAAGAAGCTTTATCATGATTATTTGTGTACAATTGTACAAATTCCAATAATGAGCAGGTGGGAGCTTTTCAGGATAGCGGCCCAAATCCGATCATCCGATTCGATTATCCGATCCGAACATCCGATCAGAGCGCGGACAATGCAGTCGGCCTCATCTCGTATTTCACTACGTATTTCCCATCGGGGACCGTAACGGGGCTAAACAAACCGCGATCACATAGCGAACGCAACGTCTTAAAGGCCGTACGCCGATCGATCCCCACATGTCTGGAGACGTCTACGACCCGTATTGGGCGCGCAAGAGTGCAGGCGAGGCGGATCGTTTCTCGTTCGGCCAGCGAGCTGACTTTGACGGGCAAAGCCGAGACCTCGAATCTGCTTAACAGTATTCGCAGCAAATTTATGCACAGCTCCGGTCTCTGCGACACATCGTCGTAAGCAAATGAGATGACTTTGTAACCGATTGCGGTCAGGAACGTCTCGCGATTGAGCTCGTTGCAATACTTTTGCCGATCCATATCCTTGACATGGGGACCAAAGCCTTTGATCTCAATGACGAGCTTCTCCGGGCCCGAAACGTACACAAAATCGCAAAAGTAAGAGTAGCCGCGCCAATCCAGCACCTCGTATTCGGGATGCAGTCCGTGGAAGGTTCCTCGCAGCGTCCACCATACTTGCTTGCAGAACAACGTTTCCGCTTCCTTATGCCCCCTTTCCAGCCTTCCTCTGCGTTCCCCGGTTCTGCGTGCCAGATGCGACTCGATAAAAGCCGCGTGCTCCTTCTCGAACGTCATATCCTTCTCCTCCTCCACAATTAAAAAGAACGCGCGAACCTGCCTGTCGGGCAGGCGGATTCGGACGTTCTTCGTCGGTGTTTTTCCATGTAAGTATATCAAAGCTGGCGCCCATTAGGGAATAACCGTCGTTAGATCCTAGGGACATTCAAGGAAGTATATCGGTTACTCCTATCGACGGCGATATCCGTCTAATCTTGCTTAAGGCACCATGTTGCCCGCGGCTTTGTAGATGCCGTACCACTCTTCGCGGGTAAGCGGGATGTCGGAGCCTTGGCAGGAGTCCTTCAAGCGGCCGACGTTGGTCGTGCCCAGCACGACCTGAATGTTCGCCGGATGGCGGGTGATCCAAGCGACGGCTATCGCGGTGCCCGTCACGTTGTATTTGGCGGCGAGCGCGTCGATATACTCGTTCAGCTCTTTGTAGTTTTCCAGATCGCCGAGGAAAGGTCCTTTAAAGAAGCCTTGCTGGAAAGGCGACCAGGCTTGAACCGTGATGTCGTTGAGCCGGCTGTAGTCCAGGATGCCGCCGTCGCGGTTGACGGACTGGTCGATGTTCATGTTCAGCGCGATGCCGGAATCTACGATCGGCGTGTGCGCGATGCTGAATTGCAGCTGGTTGGCTACCAGCGGCTGCTTCACGGACTTTTTGAGCAGCTCGATCTGCATCGGCGAATGGTTGGAGACGCCGAAGTGGCGGACTTTGCCGCTGGCTTGCAGAAGGTCGAACGCCTCGGCTACTTCTTCCGGTTCCACGAGGGCGTCCGGACGGTGAAGAAGAAGGATGTCCAGGTAATCCGTATTCAGCCGTTGCAGAATGCCGTCGACGGAAGACAGAATATGCTCCTTGGAGAAGTCGAAAAATCCTTTGCGAATGCCGCATTTGCTCTGGATGATCATTTGCTCGCGCAGGCTGGCGTTCATGCCGATCGCTTGGGAGAAGTGCGACTCGCATTCGCCTCCGCCATAAATATCCGCATGATCGAAGAAGTTTACGTTCTCCTCCATCGCGGTACGCACGAGAGTTTCGGTCTCCTGCAGGGAAAGCTGCTTAATGCGCATGCAGCCGAGAACTACATTGGAAGCTTGAATATCCGTGTTCGCTATAGGAATCATTTTCATCGTGGTCGTGCCCCTTTCGGCATAGTTTCCCTACCAAGATAAACGATAGAGTGGACTCTAGGTCAACCCCTTGTCCGGAGAAAACATACTTCGTAAGCATTTGCACACGTTCCGCTCATTCCCTATTCGATGCCTTAATAGCATTTGACATTACGCGGTCATTGGCGTAACCTCTAGACATTTAGTAACGATGCGGAAAGCGGGTATGTGGAACATGACTTATACGATTTCGCAAGCGGCCGAACGGTCGGGGCTGTCGATTCATACCATTCGATATTATGACAAAGAAGGACTGCTGCCATTCGTCGACCGCCGCAACGGGACGCGCGTCTTTAGCGAGCAGGACATCGATTGGATCGACCTGATTCGCTGTCTCAAGCAGACCAAGATGTCCATCAAGGATCTTCGAAGCCTGATCCAGCATTGCACCGACAACGATGCCGTTCTGGATAAAGGCATGCAGATTCTGCTAGACCATAGGCGGCAAGTGGAAGCGCAGCTGGAGGAGCTCAAGGGCAGCCTCGACACCATCAATTACAAAATACGGCATCTACCCCAAATGTATCGGGATCGCTTCTCGAAGGAGCCGGCACTGCCATAACCCCCATAACCGGGCATCCGCTTGTAGGACCTTCCGTCATTAGCCGCGGCTATGCGTGAGCGAAATCGCGGCACCGGCGAGGCCGTCGTACGAAGCGGACAGTGGCGCCAATTGGAACTCAGGCGCGCCGGCGCGCCGGTTCGCGACGAAGTCCTCCAGCGAGTATACGCCAAACGAGGCCGCTTCGCCCAGAGATATCGCCTCCACGACGACGCCGTTGGTGCCGCCTTCCAGAGCGTCCACCTCGAAGCCGCCCATGCCGCCGTCCCGCGGGGTCATCGCGAACGGCTTCATTAGATGGAACACGAGCAAAGCTTCGCCGACCTGACCGTATATGGAGCGCTCATCCGCGATCCAATCGCCGGGAGGAAGGATGCCCGCGATGGGGCGCTCGATGTCGGCTTCGGAGGCCGGCTGATACAGCGCGATCAAGCAGTTCCGCTCCACGGCGATGTCTTCCGAGCCGCTGCTGTGTCTCAGCTTGTCGCCTCCCGCCGCGGGATGGACGAAATACGCTTGGTTCGCGGCTCCTTCGGCAATGGGAAACGTAACGTCCCAGCGATGCTGCTCGTTATCGAATTCCACCGCGCGTTCCAGCATGCCGCCGATCGCGAACGTCCGGTCAAACAATACGACGCTGCGGCGCCGCGTTTCGGGCTCGAGGGCGGAAACGGGATAGTCGCGTCTGAGCTCTAGCGGGTACGAGCGGTTCAGCGCCGATTGGCGGATCGGCTCGGGAATCTCGTAGCTTAACAGGCCGGAGAATTCCGGCCGCGCGACCGATGACGGCAGCGCGAAGTCGCCGAACTGCACGTAGTCGAACGCGACGCAACGATCGGCCGGCGCGTCCGCGGGAAGCGACCGCGAATGCGGTCCGGCCCAAGCGCCGTGATAATAATAGTCGGCGCGTTCTTGCCAGAGCCACTCCAGCAATCTCCCGATGTCGTCTTTAACGGCTTCGTCGCGGACGAGCTCCCATGCCGCCGAAAAGGCTTGCGTCCAGTGCCAGAACCAAGGCAATATGCCGTACTCCGCCATGCCGTGGGTCTCAAGCTGGGCCAATGTGGCGCGAACGCGTTCGGCGCCGGACTGCAGGAGGGCGGCGTCATCCCTGATCGTGCCGAACGCCAGCGCGGCTGCGGTATGTTTGGCTTCGTGGTGGTTATAATGCCGAAGCGGCGCTTCATAATAGCGGGACTGATACATATGGTCGATGCTAAGATCCAACTGATGACGCAGCTCCGTCGGCATGCCGTCCCCATTAGACATTCGGAAGGACGCGAGCAAGCAGCTCATGATTTCGACGGGCAAGCTATGTTTGGGCGCGGCTGCGGGATCATCGCCCAGATTCAGCGGCCAATGGCCGTATGTAGCGCTGTCCGGATCGCGATCTTGCAGGGCCAGCACGCGAAGCAGGACGTTTGTCGCGGTGTCGATAGCGGCCGTGCCTCCTAACGTAAGCGCTTCATCATTTGTTGCGGCGACGTACAAATATGAGGCATAATACAAGTTGTCCCGAATATCGCCATGGAACCAAAGTCCGCTCGGAAGCAAAGGCGCGGCGCAGGCTCGCTCGGCGATTCGTTTCATGATTTCGTGCTGGCGTTGTCCGAAAGTAGTCATCGATAGCTTCATCCCTTCAGTTAAGCATGACCTGATAATACCCGTTTGCAGTTAACAGCATTGATTCATAGATTCATAGAGTCATAGCTTCAAAGCGACATAGATTCATAGTTTCGTAACCATTATACCATTCACCCGAGGAGGATGTGCATGATGAAGCAATACTCGCAAGCGAAGATGGATAATTCGGTGTACCGGCAATTCAAAACCACTGCCTTATCCGGAGAAGCGATTGCGCTCTGGTCGCTCGGCCAAGAAGGATTCCTTGTCAAATGGCAAGAGACGACGGTCTTGTTCGACCCTTATCTATCCAATTGGGTATTCGAGCTTGCAGGCTCGCCATGGGAGAGGGCCTTCGAATCGCCGCTGCTTCCCGGGGAATGCCTGGAGGTGGATTACGTCGTCTGTTCGCATCATCACGAGGATCATATGGACAAGCTGACGTTAACCGAAATCGGCAAGTCGGCCGCAACGAAGTTTGTCGTGCCGAGAGCGCATCTCGGTCTCATGAAAGAGTGGGGCTTTGCGGATGAGCAGCTGATCGGAATTTCGCACGGGGAGATGCTGCGTCTGGAGGGAGAGCTTACGCTCGAAGCCCATGCCGCCAAACACGAGGAGTTCGAGACGGACGAAGCGGGGGAGCATCTATTCCTTAGCTACGTGGCCGCCTTCGGTGATATCAAGCTGCTTCATGCCGGGGACACCGTCGGTTTCCCCGAGCTGGAGGACTGGCTCAAGCCGCAAGGCATCGACGTCGCGCTGCTGCCGATTAACGGCCGCGACTACGCGCGGAGACGGAAAGGCATCGTCGGCAACATGAATTACCGGGAAGCGGCGGATCTCTCCGCGGCAATCGGAGCAAAGCTGACCGTGCCGATGCATTACGGCTTGTTCGCCCATAATGACGAGAATCCGTCTTATTTCGTCGATTATATGTACAAGCAATATCCGTACTCGCGCATCCATCTGTTTGTGCCGGGCGAACGCTTTATCTACCACCTTTGATACTAAATACGCCGCGTGCAAAATGGCAAAAAACCTTTCTCCGTCGTCGCCCGACGAACGGAGAAAGGTTTTTTGCGCTTACGCTTGATCACGCGCTTACACGGACATTGCTTTCCATACCATCAAAGCGGCGCCGGTCGCGACGGCGTCCTCCTTCAGCACGCCTTTGGAGAATACGGGCACGTACTCCGGATAATGGTAGGCGTTGCCGCTTGCGACCTCGGTCGCGGTATGGAAGAACCGTTCATGCGAATTGACGAGCGTGCCGCCGAGCACGATCGTCTGCGGATGGAACAGGTTGATGACGTTCGACAAGCCAATGCCGAAGTACCGCGCCGCGCGGAGGAATAAATCCGAGACATAAGCGTTATCCCGCGCGAGCTCCCTTAGCAGCGTATCGTAGCCGATCCCGTCCGCGGAAACATGGTAGATCTCCGTCAAGTCGCCGCGGCCCATCTTGGCATCCGAGCGCGCTTGCTTCTCGAGGGCCTGAACGGATACAAACGCCTCCAGCGCGCCGTAATTGCCTTCCTCATGCAGGCGCGGCCCGTCGCTTTGGATGATCATCTGCCCGATCGAGCCTTCCATGTCGACGGAGCCGTAGACGATCCGGCCGTGCGACATCATGGCGGAACGCATGCTGATGCCGGCATGCACATAGACCATGTGCTCGATTCGCTCGTGGCGGAGCGCCCAATGCTCGCCGATAAGCGCGGTATTGGCCCCGTTGTCCAGCGTTGCGGCGATGCCGGTGGCTTGTTCGATGAGCGAGCAGATCGGCACGTTGCTCCAGCCCTTGGCCGGAAAATAAAGCGGATTAAGGATGAGACCTTTTTCACGGTTCAGCGGTCCGACGGCGCCGATCCCGATCCCGATGATTCGCGATTCCGACAAACCGTGATCGGCCAGCAGCGCCCTGATTCGCCCGGCGACGTACGCGACGAAGTGGGCGGGAGTCATATCCTCGTCCATGCGCCAGCGGACGAACGATTTGGGATTCATGCCCATATCGAACAGTCCGAGCGTGGAGTAAAACCGCGATATTTCGAGACCGAATACGTACCCGTAATTTTCGTTGATTCGGTAAAGAATCGGCTTTCGTCCTCCATTGGACGGACCGAAGCCGGATTCGGCGATCAACCCGTCTTCGATCAATTCCTCGAGCAGCCGATTCATCGTGCTGGAGGTCAGCGAATAACCGGGCAGCAAGTCCGCCTTCGAGACGATGCCTTGATGCGCGATATGTTGGTACACCGTTTTTTTGACGGATTGTTTGGTTGCGTGCTGGTCCATCCTCATCCCTACTTCTCCTATATCTTTTGACACCTTTATGATTCATCATAGCGTAAATGGAGAAAGCAAGCTAGATTGAAGGACAATACATCAACTTTTTCGCAAAATGACAAAAACCATCAGTATCCCAAGTAATCGGATGGTGATAGAATGGCTAAAATGACGAATTATCATTCGTTTATGGCACTCATAATAAATGCTGATGGCCCTTTTTCGAAAACATAATTCCAAAATGAAAAAAAGATGCTATACTAGAACATATAGAAAGCTAACGGATAGAGGAGACGATCATCATGAAGGGCTCAGGGAAAACGATATGGGAATTGTTCGTCACGTTTCTCAAGATCGGTCCTTCGACATTCGGGGGCGGCTATGCGGTGATGCCGGCGATGGAACGGGAAGTCGTGGAAAAAAAACAATGGATGGAGAGCGGGGATATCGCCGATATTTTCGCGGTCGCCCAATCGGTGCCGGGAGCGGTTGCCATTAATTCCGCAACGTTCGTCGGATACCGGATAGCCGGCATACGCGGCGCGGTGGCCGCCATGCTCGGGATGCTCCTGCCGACCTTCTTGATTATCGTCGCGCTGTCGTTCGCGTTCCTGCAAGTGAAGGATAATCCCAAAGTCGAAGCGGCGTTTACGTCCATCCGCGCGACCATCGTGGCGCTTATCGCTTATGCCGCCATTAAATACGGCAAAAAAGCGCTCGTCGATAAATCTTCGGCCGTATTAATCGCGGTAACGGTCATCTTGCTGTTTGTCGGGCAGTCGTCTATTCATCCCGTTCTGCTTATTGTCGGCGGCGCGGCGGCGGGAATCGCCATACAGGCGGCCAAAATCAAGCTGGGCCGCGAAAGCGCGCCGAAACGGAAGGCACAGCAGCAGGAGCAAATTTACGATTATATGATTTAGTATGGCAAGGAGGGGCGAAATGATTCTGATCGAGCTGTTTTGGACGTTTCTGATGGTCGGTTTCGTGGCTTTCGGCGGCGGGTACGCCATGATTCCGTTGATCCAGCAGGAAGTCGTCGAGCGGCGCGGCTGGATGACCGCCTTGGAGTTTACCGATATGATCGGAGTGGCCGGGATGTCCCCCGGGCCGATCGCGACGAATATCGCCATCTTCGTGGGCATGCAGCAAGCGGGCATTGGCGGCGCGATGATCGGGGCGCTCGGCATGGTGCTGCCCTCGCTCGCCATCATCGTGGCAGCGGGCGCTATTTTCTTTAAGATTCATCATAACAAATGGATGCAATCGTCGCTCTACGGGTTGCGTTCGGTCATTACAGGTCTTATTCTATATGCAGCGGTCGTGTTCGCGTTAAGAAACGGTCTTGTCTCGTCGGTATCGTGGTTCACGCTGAGCCAGGTGCTTATCTTCGCCGGCTCGCTTGCGGCGCTTCTCTATTTCCGCAAACATCCGCTTGGCATTATCGTCATATCCGGATTAATCGGCATAGCTTTATATAGTTAGTTTTAGTTCGATGATTTGTAGATCAGGTAGGAGGGTCAAGATGACCATCGAAGACAAGCTGCCTTCATGCTGCGCGGCTTCGCGCCACGGCGATAAGCTGGGCGAGCGGGCAGATATCGGCTTCGTTATGCCCGATAAGAGAGGGACCGGCATAATCAATCCCGAAGCTCATGCAGACATGGTGCTCATTCCCGAGGGGACGTTCATGATGGGGACAAGCTCGAACGAGGGTTTCCCCAAGGACGGGGAAGGGCCGGCGCGCCAAGTTCGGATGAAATCGTTCCTCCTGTCGCCGTATGCGGTGACGAACAAACAGTTCAAAGCGTTTGCGGATGCGACGGGGTATAAGACGGAAGCCGAAACGTTTGGCTGGTCGTTCGTCTTTCATTTGCTCGCTTCGGAGGAAACGCGGCAACGAGTAAAGACCGTTCCGCAAGGGGTGCCTTGGTGGTTGGTCGTGGAGGGCTCCTATTGGGCCGCTCCCGAAGGACCGGGCTCCTCGATCGAGGAACGGATGGACCATCCCGTCACCCATGTCTCGTGGAACGACGCCGAGGCGTATTGCCGCTTTGCCGGCGTCCGGCTGCCGACGGAAGCGGAATGGGAATATGCCGCGCGGGGAGGGCTGGAAGGCAGGACGTACCCTTGGGGCGATCTGCTGAAGCAGGACGACGAGCATCGATGCAACATCTGGCAAGGCAAATTTCCGGTCAAAAACAATGCAAGCGACGGTTATGTCGGGACGGCTCCCGTGCATGCGTACAAGCCTAACGGCTACGGCCTCTACCAGATGTCCGGCAACGTCTGGGAGTGGTGCGCGGATTGGTTCGCGCCCGACTACCACCAATCCACTTCGAGCGACAACCCGGTTTACGGGAAGCCGACCGGCAGCCGTTCCATGCGCGGCGGCTCCTATCTGTGCCACCGCTCCTACTGCAATCGTTACCGGGTGGCCGCGAGAAGCTCCAACACGCCGGACAGCTCTACGGGCAATTGCGGTTTCCGGGTCGCTCGCGACGCGTAATGATCGGAACCTCTCCTTCAAGCTGTAATGGAAGGAGAGGTTTTTTTACGTTCTTTTGCGATAACCCGAGGGACTGATGCCATAGAGCGCGGTAAATTGCTTCGTAAAGTAGAACGGGCTCTGGAAGCCCGCCAGTCCCGCAATCTCGGACACGAGCAAAGGCGTATGCTCCAGCAGTCTTGCGGCATGCTTAAGCCTAAGCTTGAGCAGCGTCTCCAGCACGGAGTCGCCCGTCTGCTCCTTAAATAAATGGGAGAAGCGCGACGGCGAAAGAGACACCCGCGCGGCTAGCTCCGAGACCGTGTGCGGGAGGTTCAGATGATCCACCAGATAGCCCAGCGTATCGGCAATCCGCGCATCGAGACGTTTGTCATCGGCCGAGAAGCCGGCCAGATGGACGAGCACCTCCTCGAGCGCGTTAAGCGACAGCAGCTCCGCGTAATGGCCGGTATGCCGGTTATCCCGCACGAGACGCAAGAAGGCGCTTGAAGCCCGTTCATAGACGGCGGATTTGCCCAGACAAAGGCGAATCGCGCCGTTGGCGTCTTGCGGGTGGCGCAGCAGCTCCATCCAGCGGAGCTCGGGATTAAAGTGCGCCCAGAAGAAATCCCAACGGCAATCCGGCGGCGTGTAGTAATGATGGGAAACACCGGGCGGCAACAATACGGCATCGCCTTCAAGGCAGACGATCCGGTCGTCTCCCAGCGCATATTCGCCTCGTCCGCCGATCGTAAGCGTCATGAGCCAGTCGCGCGTGCCGCCCGGACGCCATACCTCGTAGCCGAACGACTCGGAGAATTGGTCGGAGATAAGCACGCCTGGCGCGGGCGTCGTGATTCTGACAGCAGGATTGTTAAGGTTTTCGACCATTCCGATCATTCCTCCTTATGCTTCGAAATTCTATAATGAAACCAAGCGGAAATCAATCATAATCGGAAATCGACGGAGGAGGAGATCGGAAATGGGCGAGCAGCTTCGTGTATTAAGCGAGGAACAGCTGGAGCAGTTCCGCAAGGAAGGATTCATTATCGTGAAAGGGTTATTCGGCACGGAGGAGCTGGGGGAGATTTCGGAAACGTTCGAAGAGATCAGCGAGCAGCGGATTCCTGGATACTTCGAGCCCGATCTGGAAGCGGGGAAGGATGATCCGCTGAAGCGTTACCCGCGGGTGATGCATCCGCACCGATTCAACGAGACGGCCAAAAAATATATGCTTCATGCTCCCGTCATGGAGGTCCTGCACGATCTGTACGGCGAAGATGCGCTGGCGGCGCAAAGCATGTTCTATTTCAAGCCTCCGGGCTCCAGAGGGCAAGCCTTGCACCAGGATAACTTCTACCTGCAGGTGGAGCCGGGCAACTGCATCGCGGCATGGACGGCCGTCGATGCGGCCGATATGGAGAACGGCGGACTCCTGGTCGTGCCTCGCACGGGCGAATTCGATATCAGCTGCCCGGAGCTTGCCGACGAGTCGGAGTCGTTCACGACCCACTACGTGAAGCCGCCCAAAGACCGCGCGGTCGTGCCCGCCGTCATGGAGCCCGGGGACGTCCTGTTTTTTAACGGCAACCTGATTCACGGCTCGTACCGCAACAAGTCGAAGGACCGATTCCGCCGCGCGTTTATTTGCCATTACGCCAACGCCTCCGCTTCCAAGATCAGCGGCTTCTACAGACCGCTGTACCGATTGGACGGGACGCCCGTCGATCTGGAGCTCAACGAAGACGGCGGACCTTGCGGCGTCGAATTCGACAAGGCATATCCTCACTGAACCGTTTTCTTATGGTAGAATATTCCTTGCGGCAATCGCATCTGAATGACCGCCTGTGCCAAGGAACGGATAGGGAAAGCGTAAGCATTTCATAAGCATGTTGAAAGGGATGTCTCCGCGGGAGACATCCCTTTCATTTGCAACGATTCAGGCCTTCTTGATTAACAAATAAGCAAAGTAGGGCACGCCGATGAGCGATACGACGATGCCGGCGGGAAGGCCGGTGGAGATGTTGCGGCCGATCGTGTCGGCGATCAGCAGCAACAGTCCGCCCATCAATACGGCGATGGGGATAAAGAGCTGGTTGCGCGGTCCGACGAGCGCTTTCGCGATATGCGGAGCGACCAAGCCGACAAATGCGATCCCGCCGGTAACGGATACGGAGGATGCCGCAAGCGCTACGGAGGTCAGCATTAGCAGCAGGCGTTCGCGTTCGATCGGCAAGCCTACGCCGATGGAGACGGGCTCGCTCAGCCCTAACAGGTTCAGCCTGGTCGCCTTGTACATCGTGAACGGGAACAAGACGAGCAGCCATGGGAGCAGGGCGAGCACGAACGTCCAGTCCGTCCCCCATATGTTGCCCGAGATCCACTTCGCGATAAAGTCCACCTTGGCTCGATCGGTGGAGGAGATAATGACGATCATAAGCCCCGAGAGCGCCGTGGAGAAGCCGACGCCGATGATGACGAGGCGGATCGGGTTCATCCCTTCAGACTTTCGGAACGACAGCAGATAAATGCAAGACGCCGTCAACAAGGCGCCCACAAAGGCGGCAATCGGCAAATAATAGACGAAGCTGCCGGAGTCCACGGGGAAGTACAAGAAAAAGACGGCTACCGCTACTCCCGCGCCTTGATTAATGCCGATGATGCCGGGATCCGCAAGGTCGTTGCGGGTAATCGATTGCAGGATGGAGCCGGCGAGCGCAAGAGCCATGCCGGCGAGCAAGGTAATGACCGCTCTGGGCATCCGGATATCGAAGAGAATCATTTGCTCTTTGGAAGAACCTTGCCCGAATATGACGGGCAGCAATCGGCCAAATGACAAGGAAGAGTAGCCCAAGCTGATCGCGAGCAGAAAAACGGCGACAACGGAAGCCGTAAGGATGGAAATAATCGTCACTTGTTTGCGCATTGCGGTCCGGGTAATCATGTGAGCGACTTCCCTCCTTTCTGGACGACGAATAAGAAGAAGGGCAAGCCGATGACCGCGACAACGGCTACGATCGGCGTCTCGAACGGAATATTGATCGTACGGGCCACCGTATCCGCCAGAAGCATGAACGCGGCTCCGAGAAAAACGGACAGCGGAACGATGAAGCGGTAATCCGTTCCCGCGATGCGGCGTACGATATGAGGGATCATCAGCCCGATAAACGCCATATTGCCGATTAGCGCGACGGAAGCGCCGGTCAGAAGCACGACCATTCCGAACAGAATAAAGCGGACGCGTCCAAGCTTCTGCCCGAGCCCGACGGCTACCTCCTCGCTCAGGCTCAGAATCGTAAGCTGTCTGGATAACAGAATGCAGACTGCGGCGCCAATGGCGATAAAGGGAGAGATCATGCCGAGCTGCGTCCAAGTCGTGCCGATCAAGCCGCCCGCGGTCCACATCGATACGTCCTTCGACATCTTGAACAGGATGCCGATACCTTCCGTAACGGCGATTAGAAAGGTTGAAATCGCCGCGCCCGCCAGCACGACGCGCAGGGGAGAGAGCTTTCCCCTCTTGGCCATGCTAAGACCTAATACCAAGACGGCGCCTAGCGCGGATCCGACGAAACAGGAAACCATAATGCCGTAATAATTAACGTCAGGGAAGAAGGTTAACGTAATCGCAAGCATCGCGCCCGCGCCCGACGTCAGTCCCAGCAGTCCGGGATCCGCGAGCGGGTTGCGCGTAACGCCCTGCATGACGGCTCCGGCGACTCCGAACGCGGCGCCCACCAGCGCCGCGCCAACCTCGCGAGGCAGCCTGATTTCTTGAATGACGAGGATGTCTGGATTCACGCTGGAGAACGTCACGGCAAGCCATATATCCTCAAGGCTGACATCCTTCGCGCCAAAGATAATGGATACAATAAACATGCCGACAAACAACAATATGCCGGCCATCAATTTGTAAAAATAGGGGACTTTCCGATGTTGGTTCCGTTTCGTCGCCATGATCACAACTCTTTCGCGATTATTCGCAGGGATGTAGATGGATATTGAACAACTTCAGCCTGCGATGTATGTATGATAATGATTATCAAGTTCACGTTCGTAATTCTATCTCGTCGCCTTCCGGAAGTCAATACAAAATAATGGGATCCCCGAGAATTTGCTCTATATTTTAAATAAGCCCTGCATGGCGCAAGGCGCCGAGCAGGGCTTACGGCCGCGGAATTGAAATTACTTCATCTCCGCCAGCCAATTCGTAATATTGATAATTTCTTCTTCGGTAGCTTCGCCCTCAAAAGCAGGCATACCGCCGCCGCCCTTCATGACCTTCTTATAGATCTCTTCCTTGCTCAGGACGCCGCCGATGTTGGCGAGAGCGGGACCCATGGCTCCTTGGTATTGATCGCCGTGGCAGCCCATGCAGTTGCTCTTGTAGAAAGCTTCCGCCGCAGCCGCATCCGCCGGAGTGTCCGGAACCGTAAATTCTTCTTCGGCTACCTGATGTTCCTTCTCTGGGAGATTAAACGTGAGCAGGTATACTGCGAGCAGGCCTGCCACTCCGAGCAGTGTTGCCATAATCCACTTATGCATGCCGCATAACCTCCTTTCCTGTTGACTCACCTAAATTCAGATTCTAGCACTTATTAGCTATTTTTTCAAGAAGTTGCGCGGTCTATACACAACGGGAAAAGAAGGTTTCGCAATTTGTCAAACATTGTTCATAATTATCCCTGCGCAAGGAAGAAAACCGCCGTCAGCGTGAGCTGATCGGCGGTTTCCAAGGTTAACGATGCGGACGTTGCAACTTATTGGCCGATGCCTTTATCCTTCTTGAATTGCTCCCATTGCGTTTCGATTTCGTTGTCGTACTTTTCTTGGCCCGAAGCGATCAGCTTCGCGCGGTATTCCGGCAATACTTTGACCGGATCGACGGAGCCGGTCTCCAGAGCGGCTTGATATTCGTTGTTGATAGCCGTGATGTTGGCCACTTCCGCTTTTACGTTTTCTTCGTTGACGCCGAAGCCGCTGGAAGCAGGGACGATTGCGCTGTCGTTAAGCGCGATCGTTCTTTCCCACGTGTCAGGCGCTTGGCCTGGCTTCAGGTAAGCGTTGAATTGGTTGCCGAATACCCAGTCGCCGTTCGGCGCGTACCCGGAATCCTTGATCGGCTCGATGAACTGATCGTCGACTTTGGTGTAGTGTTTGCCTTCTATGCCGTTGCAAATCAGATTGTACAGTTCTTTGTCGGTGTTAAGAAGGTTAAGCAGCATTAGCGCTCGCTCCGGATTTTTGGAGCCTTTGTTGATGACGTGCATGGCGCTCGCGATACCCGTGAAGTAGCTGTCGGAGATCGGCGCGTAAATGACTTCGTTGCCTCCGTTGATCGCCATTTCGCCGACTTCTCCGCCCGGCTTGGACGTGAATTCCAGACCGACGACCACGTTTCCTTTGGCTTTCAGGTCGTTGATGTTCGCGATGATCGGAGCGTCTTCGTTAATATAGCCGGCTTGGTACCAAGCGCGCATCGTATTGTAGTATTCCGTCTTGCCGTCCAGAATTTCGGGACTTTTGACCATTTTGAGCGACGCGTCGTCCTTTTTGTACGTGACGGACATGCCTTCTCCGACTTGGCCGCGGTTGGAGTACAGCCCCCACGAGTTTTGCGCCAGGCCGAGCGGAATCATGTCGGGCTCGTTGTCCTTGATTTGCTTCAGGAACGGTTCGATGTCCTTATACGTTTGGATGGACGCGACGTCCAGGTTGTATTTGTCTACGAATCGTTTTTGGATAACCAAGCTTTTGGTTTTGGCCGCGACTTGATAGATCGGGAAGCCGTATACCTTGCCGTCTACGGCTTTCATGTCCGGCCAGAATTTGTCCGGAATGTTGGCGCGCGCTTCTTTGGCGTACTCGTTGATCATGTCGTCCGTAATTTCAAGATAAGCGCCGCGATCGATATACGGCTGATAATTGCCGAGCCAGCCTTTAGAGCTCCATGCGATGTCGAAATCTTCGCCTGCCGCGAGCATGGCGTTGAGTTTAGGCTCGTACTCGTCGAATGTAAGCGGTCTCAGATCGACGGTGGCGTTGATTTTTTCCTTGAGAATTTTGTTGATCTCGTCGTTGACGAGCTTTTGGTCCGGTCCCGGATCTGAGGCGACCGGGTACAGGAACGTCAGCTTGACCTCGGGAAGGGACGGCTCTTCCGAAGCTGCCGCCGTAGGCTCCGCTCCGTTGCTTGGAGCGTTGGTAGCTGCTGGCGCATTATTGTTGTTCGAGCATGCGGCCATAAGACCCATGCAGAGAACAAGCGCCAACCATTTGGTCCATACTGCCGTTTGAGCTTTTTTCACTGTGAACCCTCCAATTGTGTTTTCTATATTTGGCACAATAGTCGTTCCTTATCCTTTCAAGGAACCTACTGTAATACCCTTCACGAAGTACTTTTGGAAGAACGGGAAAATAATAAGCATGGGACCGCCGGCCAGTATCGCCATGGCCATGCGCACCGACATCGTCGGGAAGTTCGCGAACGCGAGCTTGTCGGCGACCTGGGCAAGCGGCGAATTGGCGAGGAACTCGATCTGCGTCAGAATTCGCACGAGCAGGAGCTGCAGCGGCACGAAGCGGTCGTTGTCGATAAACAGAAGCGCGTTGTACCATTCGTTCCAATACCCGAAGGAGATAAACAATCCAAGCGTGGCAAGCGCAGGCGTCGATAACGGCAGGATGATCGAGAAGAAGATCCGAATTTCCCGCGCGCCGTCCACCTTGGCCGATTCGATGATTTCCTTGCCGATTTTATCAAGGAAGCCCTTCATGATCATGATGTTGAATGGACTGAGCAGGGCGGGAATGATTAAGGCGAACAGCGAGTTCTTGAGATGCAAGTACTGCGTCATGAGAATGTAGAAGGGGATCAGCCCCCCGTTGAACAGCATGGTGAAGAAGATGTAGAAGGTAATCGGCCGGTTGTAGCGGAAGTCCATTCGCGAGATCGGATAGGCCGTCATCGCCGTTAAGAGCAACGACAGCACCGTTCCGACCACCGTAATGAGAATCGTGACCAAGTATCCCCTGATGAGCGGATCCGGTTCGGCGAACGTGATGCGGTAGGCTTCCCACGACCACTCCTTCGGAATAAACTGATAGCCGTTCTGGACAAGGCTCGTCTCCGATGTTAGCGAGATCACGACGACTAGCACAAAGGGCAATGCGATCATTAGACACAGAATAGTAAGGAAGACTACGATGAAGCCGTTCATGACATTCAATCGTTTGGCGGTAGGCATGCTGAGGATCTCCTTTCTTTAGAACAATGCGCTGTCCCGGTCCACGCGGCGGACGATGAAGTTGGCCGTTACGACGGTAATCAGTCCGACGACCGATTGCAGGAAGCCTACGGCAGCTGCGGAGTTGATATCTCCAAGCTTGGTTAACGCACGGTAAACGTAAGTGTCGATAATGTCCGTCGTCGGGAAGTTGACGCCGACGTTGTTCGGCACGAAGTAGTGGAGACCGAAGTCGCCTCTGAAGATATTGCCGAGACCCAAGATGAACAAAATGATGATCAGCGGCTTCAAGAGCGGCAGCGTGATGCGCCACATCATCTGGAGACGGGAAGCCCCGTCCAGCCTTGCGGCTTCGTAATACTCCGTACTGATGCCGGTAATGCCGGCGTAGTAAACGAGCGTAGAGAAGCCGATGCCCTTCCATAAAGCGACGATCGGCAAGATGAAGATCCAAGGCGTCGTCTCCAAATACCACCTGTGGGGATCCATCCCGAACCACTCTAGCATCGTGTTGAGATATCCCGCCTTGTGGTCCAGAAACGCGGACGTGATGTAGCCGACGAGCACGAATGAAATAAAGTAAGGCAGGAACATCGTCGTCTGGTAAATTTTAACAAGCCTGCCATGAAGCTCGTTCAGCAGAAGGGCGAGAAGCAACGCGACCACGGTGCCGAGAATGATGTACGTAATGTTGTAAAGCAACGTGTTGCGGATAATGCGGAAGGCGTCCTGGGCTTTGAAGAGGAACTCGAAGTTGTCCAGTCCGACCCACTTGCTTCCGAAGATGCCTTGGTCGTACCGAAAATACTTAAATGCGAGAATAAGTCCGACCATCGGGATATAAGCGATGATCAGCTTATAGATAATGCCCGGAAGGGAGAGGGCTAGCAGCTCCCGATTTTTGATTAGATGCTTCCATTCTTGCTTTAGCCAGTTGGCCACCGGTGTTCTCCTCCATCCTTGTGTCGTATGATTTTGTCGGCGTCTCTTTGACCTGAGGCCATCATGCCATGCAGGCGGCCGGCTTGAATAGAATAGGTTTTGCGAATTGCTGTAATGGGAGAGTGTACAATATTCGATTCACTGCAATGACGGCAAAAGTACAGTGTCCGTGCGGGTCGAGACGGAAATTCGAGCCCGCGACAAACAAGACCTTTCGGCCTGCGAGGCAGGCGAAAGGTCTTGTTGAAGGGGATTGCATATCGGTCCGGCAAGCTTAGGATATCGATTTTTTCATCCGGTATTCCTTTGGCGTGCTTCCGACCTTGCCCTTAAACAACCGGAAGAAATAGCTCTGATTGGCGTAGCCGCATTTGTCCATAATTTCGGATATCGTGTAGTTGTCGCCCTCCAGCAGCTTCTGCGCGTGATTGAGACGAACCTCGTTCATGTATTCGGTGATGGATATTTGGTACGTTTCTTTGAACAGCTTGCCGATATAAGCCGATGAAAGCTTGACGGTGCCGGCGATCGACTGCTGGCTCAAATTAACGTCGGAGAACCGTTGCTCGATCAGCTCCTTGACGGTTTCGAGCATCATTTCGTTGCGTTCCATGTTGGCCGGTCTTTGGCCTTCGCAGATTTGCGTGCATATCGACAAGAGGGCAACGTACATCTCGTCTAACGTTTCCTTCTCTTGCAGGAGCTGATGCAGGTGCTCCATGTCGACGACGAAGGAGACGATCCGGTTATCGTTGATTTCCCCCGCGATATTCTTGAGAAGGAACGCCAGATTGGATACCGCGCGGATCATATCGTCGTAATTAAATTCGGCAATGATCGAGAAGGCGCGTTCCAGCTCGCCTCCCGCGTTCGTCAGCTGTCCTTTCTTTAATGCTTCCGACAGCTTCCGCATGATGGCGTCCGGCAGATCCAACTGCTTGCTCGACAGATTACTCCGAACGTCTTCGGAGAAAATAATGGCTTGATGCCCCTTCACGAGCTTATATTGGCAAAGCCGAAGCGCCTGCGCGTAAGCCGACGAGAGGAAAGGGAATTGATCTATGGGATCGCTGATGCCGCAGGAGAGCGACAATCCGTAATATTGTTCGATCGTCGCCTGAATTTCCCGCAGCTTGGCGGTAATCCCGCCAAAGATCGAATCATGGCTTCCATGCTCCTTCGACAAGATGAGCACGAAGTGATCGCCCCGCATCTCGGCGGCCTCGCACGGGAAGGATTGCCCCATGATTTCGGCCGCGATATTCACGATGGCGAAGTTGTACAGAAGCTTCGAGGAGCTCGTAGCCTTGCTGTCGTAAGCCGCGAAATGGTCGAACCTCAGGACGCAAACGATCAGCTCGCCGCGGGTCGCGATATTTAATTGGTGCTTGCCGATCAAGTGCTGCATATCGATATGGGAAAACAACAAGCTGTCGGTCAAAAACTTGCGGACATAATATTTCCTTACGATCTGCTCGGAGCTGATTTCCTTAAGCTTTGTGGACAATTGTTTGAAATTCTCACTCATATAACCCAGCTCGTCGCGCGCGGCGGGCTCGTTCTTGCGCTCTCCGACGCCAAGATAGGGGTTGATTTGTTTGATCATGTTTTCGATCGGATGGTAGAGCTTGTAGGAGAGCCAGATGGATAACGCGATCGCCACGAGCAGGAAGATGCCCGCCAGCAGCAGCGAGCTGTTGCGCGACTTCGTCACTTCGGACATCAGCATGTCGTAGTTTTGGATATATAGAATCGTCCATGCGCCAAGTCCGTCATCCATATAGGTTATCATGCTGGTTCTGTCCGTGACTTCCCCGATGACGAAGCCGGATGTAAGCTCGCCGGATACCTTGTCGGCTTGGACGAGATTCATGAGCTTGCTTTGATTCTCGGAGCCCGTGTAAGTCGCGTTGGCTTCGGACGTCAGCAGCCTGCCGTCTTGCGTTTGGATATAGATCTCGCCTTGGTCGCCGCTGCTCGTGACGTTCATCTTCTTGAGACTGTCGAATACCCAATCGGACTTGATGAACAAAATAATGGCGGATTGCGCCGATGTAAACGGCTTCAAGGAGTCGGTCACGATAAAAGCGAACGTGTCGATGGAGTCGGGATTGTTGCTCAAGCTGATCGGAATAAGCCGGTTGGTAGGCTGAGGACGTTCTCCGATCAGACGGCCGCGGACCCGCTCCTTCGTAATGCCGCCGTCTAGCATGAAGTCGACGCTCGTTCCGTACAATTCATCCTGCGCTTTGTTGTAGATGACCATGGAATCGAGAAACGACGTGCTCTCCATGATGTTGGCCATCTGGCGATGGCCGCGAATCAAATCCATCTTGGGCAGCTCTTGGCTGAACATGAGCGGGATAAGGAAATTGTCGCGATACACGAAATTGGACAGACGGGTGATCATGTCGTTCATGTACGCCAAGTTATATTGAATTTGCGATAATACCTTCAAATTGGAATTTTCTTGCATGCGCTTGACCGATTTCTCCATCATGTAAGCGTTCGTAATCGACGAGACGACCAGTACGAGCACCATCGTCGACATAATGGACAGCATGACGCGCTGCAAATATTTTTTGGACTTATAGAAGCCGAAACCTTTCATCGATTCAAGCCCCCCCGTAGCCTATAGTAGTGACGACGAACTTGCCGAAGACGCGATTACTTGGGACCGATTACCTCGAAAACGATGTCCTTCCAGCCCAATCGGTAGGCGGGAGACTCCGGCAACAGGCGGTAATCGCCAGCATGGGGATTCACGAACAAGGGGGCCGCGATCACGGTCGACTCGTCATAACGTCCTTCCGCGAGGCTACGCCAGTCGTCCCACTCGTAAACGTGTCGTTCCAGTTCGTCCGGACCGGCTGACGGAAGCGGCAGCTCGCCCGCGATTCGGCAAGGCGCGCCTTCCCGCCAATAGAGATTGCGGTCGGCGGAAGCGAAGCGTTGGTCGTCGTAATTGACGAAATAGTAGAGGTACCCCGAATTATAAACGATATTGGAAGCGATTTCGATATGTTTATTTTCTTCACCGGCCATTTCCTGCGAGCCTATCGCGGAGATGGCCATCGGGTTGTCGACGAGCAAATTGTTGTGGATGCGGTTCCCGATGCCCTTGGAGAAAATAAGCATCCAAAGCTTGCCGCTCCCCGTGCTGAACAATCCGCGAATTACGTTATGTGAGACAGTGAAGCCGTCCGCCGCGTCGTCCAGGTAGATGCCGAAGCCGAAGGAGAAATGAATGCCGCTGTCGTGAAGATCGTTGCCGTGTATGACGTTGCCTCGTCCGACTCCCCAGGCTTCGATCATGCCGCCGTCCTGGCTGTCCTCCATGACTTGGGAAATATCGTTGTACGCGATCAGGTTGTCGCGGGTATGAAGGAAGTCCCAGTGATTATCCCATGTGACCGGAATGCCGTATAAGGAAGGAGGCATCTCGCCTTGCCGCAAGCCTTTCAGGGATATTCCGTATCTCGGCATGCGGGAAATTCGGTTATTGGTTATGACGTTATGGCCGCTCTGGTACATCAGAATCGCGCAGCCATGTCCGACGAGCTCTCCTCCGTGCTCGATGACGTTGTTCGAGATCCGGTGATGTCCGTTCCGATCCGCGTCTTGCGGGTTGTCGAACGCTCCTTCACCCGGCGCGTAGCCGCATAAGCTGATGCCGATATGGCCGAAGCCGCTGATGACGTTACGTTCCGCGACGAGTCCCGTTACGCTGCGATCGGCATAGATGCCGCAGCTGCCTGACTGGACCAATTTGCACTGCTCGATGGCAACGGATGCGGCATTGGCCAAATAGACGATGCCGTCGCGGTGCTCATCCCGCTCCACGTTTTCCTCCATCATTCGATATTCGGGGAAGAAGTCCGTGCAGGACAGCGTCAATCCTTGGAATACGAGTCCCGTTACGGGATGCTCCCGATCCGATCCCGCAATCTCGAGGAGCCGCGTCGTCCCGGGGACGACGACGGTCTGCCCGTTGGGGTCGGCTTCGCCGTCGGCCGGCCAGTAGTAGACGAAGCCCTCGGCGCCGTCTGCATGGAATTGACCGGGGGCGCGCAGGAAGGATAACGAGCCTTGAACGTAGAAGAGCGAGCCTTCGCCTATCGGCCAAGAAGACGGACTGCGGAACGCCAGATAGCGGCTCTCGGCGTCGTAGGCCGCGACCGTCTTCGTCTCCGAGAACCAATTCCATTCTCCTTCGCCCGGCCATACAAACACCGATAGGTTATCTTCGGTCGTTATTGCCGAAGGCTCTTCGCCTTCCCGAAATCGTATGCCTAGCTGCCTGGATTTCTCCATGCCTTCAGGCAAAGTATCGGTCTCGTAATAACCGGAGGCGGGCAATCTTGCTTGCGATACCCGTCTGCCGTTGGCATAGAGCGTGCTGCAAGCTCGCTCTTGGCCCAAAGGGGCCTTCCATATGTTTCCGTTAAACCGAACCCAGCCAGTCAGCGCCCTGCCGCCCGTAATGACGACTTCTTCGCCGGGGTAAGCACGGTACGTAATCGGGCATTCCGGCGTGCCGGAATCCCTTTCGTCGAATCGTAAAGGCGCAAGCCGTTCGTAACGGCCGCCGCGGATGTACACGGTAATCGGTTCGCGCAAGCCGGATACGATCGTTTCGCGGACGCGCAGCACGGCTTTGTCAATCGTGCGGAAGGGCTCCGTCTCGGAACCCGTGTTGTTGTCATCGCCGCCAATCGACACGTAATAGCTTAAATTCGTCATTACATCAGTCCCCCTCGATCCCTCTCTTCCATTATAGTTATAAATGCCCGCGGGAAGGGCTGCAAGAGCATTCCCATAAAGTACACTGAATCGGTTTTTTCACAGTAGACCCCGCTTGCGGCAGCATGATAACGTTACGTTCAGTAGGCTGCGACCTACATTTTCCCATGCTTTAAACGATAATTTGTGCGGAGGTGCGAATGGAGAACATGTCATTGGAAAGGTCCGATCAGCAATGGAGGCAATTAGAACGTCTAGACATGCATTTGGTGCTCGGCGTCAATCAATATGATGGAGCGAAGAAAGACAGCGGTGCCGAGGTGAGCTGGGCCGGCGATCAAGGGAGCGCTGTCTTGCCTGGAGGCGAAGCTTGGGACGTTATCGTGGACGGCTCGGGAGCAGCCGACGAGCGGGAAGGATTAGCGTTATCCATCACGTTCCGTTCGCGCGGAGTATGCGATCATGCGGCCGTAATGTGGGGCGTCCGAACGGAGCATTGGTCCGAGGAGCATTATGTATTGGTGCCGGGAGCCGTTTACGGAGGCAATCGTTTCCCGTCAAGGCCTCTGCCGTACGCGCCTTGCTGGACCAGGCTACCGCAAGAGGACAGGGGAGCGGAGGCAGCTCCCTTGATAACCGATGTTCCTCGCTTGTCCATGGAGCCCGGCGAGCCCTCGGGCTTTCATCTGCTGACAGGAGATGCAAGCGTGCCGGCGATGGGTTTTTTCGATCCCGAGCGGAGAACGGGCTGGTTCCTGATGACGGAGCAAGGCACCACGTACGGCGATACATCCATGCATGTGGAAGAGAGCGCGGACAGGCTGGGAGCGCGGCTCTTGTTCCAGGCCCCCGGGGTCCGTCCGGATACCAAGTACGAAATGACGACGACGCGAGTGCCGAGTCCGGATCGCGGCGCCAGGTTCGAAGCGGGAGATGCCGTCACCGTTCGTTGCCGTCTCTTTTATTTCGCTTGCGGCGGCATTCCCGCTTTGTTCGAACGGTTATCCGAAGTACGCAAGCTCGGCTTGAACGCGGAGGAGCCGTCCGCTTACCTGCCGTTCTCGGCGGCCTGGGCCATTCAGGAGGACAAATACAATCGACTGAATTGGAAGGAGAAGCACGGCTATTACGCGGTCGGCACCGTCGATATGAAGCATCAGGACTGGCAAGTAGGCTGGGTGGGCGGCGGCATGTCAAGCTACGCTTTGTTAGCTGAGGGATCGGCCCTATCGATCGAACGGGCGCTCTCCACGCTGTCGTTTATGTTCGGCAGCCAGACGGAGTCCGGTTTTTTTCGCGGCGTATTCCCATAACGGGCAATGGTATGGCGACGAGTTCAACGACGATTCGGGCCGCGATCATCCGGAAAGATGGCATATTGTGCGCAAAAGCGCGGACGCGTTGTATTTTGCGATGAAGCATATCTTATTGTTGGAGCAATTACAGCCTAATGAAGAGATTCCGGAGCAATGGCTGACGGCGACCAAACGATTGGCGGACGCGTTCGTCAAACTATGGCGCCAATACAAAGACTTTGGGCAATGGGTGCATACGGGCACGGGCAAGCTGCTGGTCGGAGGTTCGGCGGCGGGAGCGATCGTGCCGGCCGGACTCGCGCTGTGCGCCGAGTATTTCCGTGAACCGGATTACGCGGCGATCGCGCTGGAGTCCGCGGAGAGCTACTATGATCGTTTTACGGCGAAGGGCATTACGACGGGAGGTCCAGGAGAGATCCTGCAATGCCCGGACAGCGAGTCCGCCTTCGCGTTGCTGGAATCGTACGTCGTCCTGCTCGAGTCGACGGGAGACCGCAGGTGGGCGAGACGCGCGGAGGAAGCGGCCGACCAAGCCATGTCTTGGTGCGTCTCGTATGATTTTGGCTTCCCCCCGGCATCGACGTTCGGCAAGCTTGGCATTCGCACGTTAGGTTCCGTTATCGCCAATGTACAGAATAAACACAGCGCGCCCGGGATCTGCACGTTGTCCGGCGATTCGTTGTTGAAGCTTTATAGAGCTACGGGCCAATTCAAATATTTGGAGCTATTGCGGGACATCGCGGCCCAGCTGCCGCAATACTTGTCCACGGAGGAGCGTCCAATCCGCGGCTGGGATGGCTTTGACTTGCCTCCGGGCTATATGAGCGAAAGAGTGAATATGAGCGATTGGGAAGGTTCCGAATGCGTCGGGGAGGTGCTCCCTCTGTCGTGCTGGTGCGAGGTGTCGATGATGCTGAGCTACGCGGAGCTTCCCGGCGTATACGTCGATAAGACGCAAGGCAGGATAGTCGTGCTGGACGGCGTCGATTGCCTGTGGGACGAGGACGGGGAGGGGAGATGGCTAAGCCTGTCCAATCCCCATGCAGCAACGATTACGGTGAAGCTGCTTGCGGAGGAGGATGGAGATCGATTGATCCCTTTGGGCGCATGCCCGACCTTGAAATGGCGCAGGGTGGAGCTTGCTCCGGGTGAAACGGCTCGAATTTCCGTCTAACGGAAGGGGGGAACCGATTCCATTCGACGCAACTTCTCTCCGTTCGACAAATGATGTCCGTTTACGAACGGGGCTTGCGTTAGTATAATGAACCCGTTCAGCTTAATTCGGACGGAAAGAGGCGAATGAAATGGGAGAAGCGGGGAAGCACGCGATCATCCTCGAAGTAGGCGACATTCTGGATCGGCTGGGTCTAAGCAGGGAATCCATCTCGCATGTGCTGGAAGGAAGCGCGAAGATCGTCATGACCCAACCCGATCGGAATGCGACGCCCGTTCAGAACGAATATACGCAATAAACCGTCTCGTTTCCTCGGCTGTCAGCTTGCGGCCGTCGATCATTAGCTCGTAGCGGCTGGAGACGCTGTCGTCGGCAAGCTCGACTCGGTTCAGAAACTCCGTTATATGATTGGAAGGGTCGGGGCAAGTCTCCTCTTGCTTCCGGCCCATGAGATCGTCGAAGGACACGCGGAACAAATTGGCCATTTTCGTCAAGATTTCGTAGTCCGGCTCTCTGCGATCGGTCTCGTAATGAGATAATGAAGCTCTCGTAATCCCTAGCAATCTAGCTAGGGACTCCTGGTTCATCCCCCTTTTCTTTCGCAGCTCTGCGATTCTCTTCCCGTACCTTGCCATACCACTCTGTTCCTCCTTAGTGCGTAAGACCCATGTCGTTGCCCTCCATTATATCAGAAAATAAGGCAAAAGGTATGTTGTATTTGCTATTTACGGCTCTTTCGCGAATCCTGCGGCTAGACAAAGCAGGTAGAAGTAGTGGGCTCCCTTAACCTGATTCCTTAATTTGCGATCCAATTGCTCGCTTGCTTCCCGGGCGATGCGCCGCGCGTTGTCGATCTGATGATGGTTCACCTCGCGCATGACGAGACGAATGACTTCAAGCGGATGGTGGACGAGTCTCATGGTCCGGATGATCGAGATTTGCCTGACATGCATGCCCGTCATATATCGGTAGCCGTTATCGTTGTTGCGCGGCAGCTCCAGAAGTCCTTCTTTCTCCCAATGGCGGATCGCGGACGACGGCACCCCGGTTAATTTGGAAACCTCGCTGATGGTCATCGAGGAGCGTCCTCCCTTGCGGCTGGCTTCTTCCAGCGCGTGATTCTGCAGCAGCTCGATCGTCCGCTCCGCGATCCGCTTGTCCCCATGCAGCTCCGCTTGCCGTTCGTTCATGAGCCACATGGCTTCGTCCATGCGTTTCTCCATCATAAGCTTCATCGCAAGTCTGACGGTATCCAGCCCGTACCCCGGGTACATGGCCCGGATGCAGGCAAAGTAAGCATAATGCTCGTCCGTATAGATGCGGTATCCGTTAGCCGCCCGTTCCGGGACGGGCACGATTCCCCAGCTTTCGTAATGGCGCAGAGCGCTGGTGCTGATGTTGAGCGCCCGCGCGATTTCTAACGGCTTCCATATTTTAGTCATCACAAGCTCCGCTCCTTGTCGATATCGATGGCCAACCCTCTAAACCAACCTTAAAGCACCATGACGGTGTATGTTCTCCGGAATCCAGGCGTATACACTAGTATAAATAAAAACCTTAGGACTTGCATCAATGTTGTAAGATGGTTGGTGATAAATGAAATGGCATAGGAGGAAACAGTATGAGCGGAATGATCAAGATCAGAGGCGCGCGGGAAAATAACTTGAAGAACGTGTCGTTGTCCATCCCCAAACACAAGCTGGTCGTCGTGACGGGACCTTCCGGTTCGGGCAAGTCGACGCTTGCCATGGATACGCTGCAACGGGAGTGTCAGCGGCAATACATGGAGTCGATGGGCATGGTATCCGACACGGTCGGCAAACCGAAGGTCGATGCGATCGAAGGACTGTCTCCTTCCATCAGCGTCGGGCAGCACCAAACGAACCGCAATCCGCGTTCGACGATCGGCACGGCAACCGATATTTACACGTTGATGAGAATCGTTTATGCCAAGCTCGGCGAACGTCCTTGCCCGGCATGCGGAGAAATCGTCGCAAGCGTTGTCGGGGCTGACCAGTCGCCGGCGAACGAGTGGGAGGACGAGGAGCAGACGGGGCATGATGCCGTAAGCTGCGGCGCATGCGGCCACGCGCTGGACAAGCTGACGATGTCCCATTTCTCCTTTAACAAGCCGGAAGGGGCTTGCGAGACCTGCGACGGGCTTGGCCATGTTTCGTCGCTGAACATGGAAGCCGCGTTCGATGCCGCCAAGAGTCTCCGCGACGGCGGCGTCAAGTTCTGGTTCGAGATGTGGATCGATTACAACGTGTCCACGTTAAAGGCGGCGGCGAACTACTACGCGATCCCGTTCGACGAGCATCAGCCGCTTAACGAATACGATCCGGCGACGCTCGATTTGCTCTACTACGGCGTCGAAAGCGAAGCCTTTGCGGCAAGATTCCCGGACAAGAAGCCGCCAAAGACCGTAGGCCAAGGCAAATACGAGGGCGTCATTACCGGCATTTGGCGCCGATTCAAGGAGAAGGGCGGCGAGTCTGGCGAAGCCGCCATGTTCGAGCAGCGCGTCTGCGAAGGCTGCAACGGCGCCAAGCTCAAGCGGGAGAGCCTGCTCGTCAAAGTAAACGGACTGGCGATACACGAAGCTTCCTACGGCGCGCTCGGCGAGACGCTCTTTTGGCTGGAGAGGCTGCAAGTCGGTCTGAACGAGAGCGAGGAGCAGCTCGTCGGAGGCATCATTCACGACATGTCCGTGCGCATACGCCGAATCATCGAAGCCGGGCTTGGCTACATGACGTTGGACAGGCAGATCGTCACGTTGTCGGGAGGCGAATCGCAGCGTCTACGCCTGGCCTCTATTATCGGGTCCGGGCTGACGGGCGTGCTGTATATTCTCGACGAACCGACCGCCGGGCTGCACCCCAAGGATACCGGGGGATTGATTCAGGTCATGAAGCAGCTGAGGGATCTCGGCAACACGGTACTCGTCATCGAGCACGACGAAGAAGTGATGCGGGCGGCCGACCATATTATCGACATCGGTCCGGGAGCGGGCATCTACGGCGGCCAAGTCGTCGGACAAGGCACGCTTGAAGAGCTGGTAGAGCAGCCGCGGTCGGTAACCGGTGCGTTCTTCCGCGAGGAGCTTGAACGGACGGGGGCCAAGCCGACAAGAAGACCGGGAACGGGAAGCTCGATAACGGTCGCGAACGCCACGCTCCGCAACCTGAAGAACGTGACCGCCGCTTTCCCGCTAGGCTGCCTCGTATCGGTAACGGGCGTATCCGGCTCCGGCAAGTCGACGCTCGTGTTCGATCTGCTGGCGGAATCCGGTCCGGACAAGCTGCCGCCGCTCGGCTGCGCGGGAGTGTCGGGCTGGGAGAACGCCGGTTCGCTTATCACGGTCGACCAATCACCGCTTTCGCGGATGCAGCGGTCCAATATCGCGACGTATACCGAGGTTTATACGCATCTGCGCAATTGGTACGCCAGCTTCCCGGAGGCCAAGAGGCTGAAGCTGACGGCCAAACATTTTTCCTTTAATACGGCGGGCGGCAGATGCGAGGAATGTCAAGGGCTTGGCGTCGTGCCGATCCATATGCATTTCCTTCCCGAAATCGAAGTGCGCTGCACGGCATGCAAGGGAAGACGCTTCAAGGACGACGTGTTGGCCGTTACGCATCAAGGCTACAGCATTTCCGATCTGCTCGATATGTCCATCGAGGAGAGCGCGTCCGTGATCGGCAATCAATCGAAAATCGGGGATACGCTTAAGCTGCTATGCGAGGTAGGGCTCGGTTATTTGAAATGGGGGCAATCGCTGAGCACCTTGTCCGGCGGAGAGGGGCAACGAATCAAGCTGGCTAAACATTTGGGCAAAAAAACGAGCCAGCATGCCGTCTACCTGCTCGACGAGCCGACGACGGGGCTGCATCCCGGCGATGTCCGGCGATTGCTGGTGTTATTGAACAAGCTGGTCGACGCAGGCAATACGGTCATCGTCGTGGAGCATAACCTCGACATTGTCTGGCAATCCGATTACGTCATCGACATCGGTCCGGAGGGCGGAGAAGCGGGGGGCAGGATCATGGCGCAAGGCACGCCCGAAGAGGTGGCGAGGGTCGACGCTTCCTACACGGGCCAGTTTCTTCGGGCGCATATGCAATAACGAAAGAGAACGCCGAATTCCGTTACATTCGCTCTCGCAGCACCTTTTCCACCTTCGCTAGATGCGTCCCGATCAGTCGGGACGCTTCTTCTTCGTTGCCGGCGGCAATGGCGTCGTATATCGCGTGATGCTCCTCCAGTAACCGCGCGGCGGTGGACGTCTCCTGGTAGAACCACAGCTCGCGCGTCTGTCCGATCGTTCGTCCCAGCCGCTCCGCCAAGGAGTCCATCAAGCTTTCGAGCAGGGAATTATGCGAGGCGGCGGCGATGGCGGCATGAAACGAGACATCGGCTTGTTCGCCCGCTGCCGTATCGTCGTTCTCGAGCGCTTGGCGCATCGTGACCAAGACGGCGCGTAGCGCCTCCAGGTCCTCGTCCGTGCGGTTGCGCGCGGCAAGCGTCGCCGTTCCGGCCTCCAGCACCTTCCGCACCTCGAGCAGCTCCATGATGGAAGCCGCTTCTTTGAAGGGGTCGGCTTGCGCGCTCCTTTCGCTGGGGAGCTCTTTTTTTACGAAGGTGCCGCCGCCATGCCGGATATCGAGCCAGCCGGTTGCTTTAAGCGCGCTAAGGGCTTCGCGCACGGTCGAACGTCCGACGCCGAACGACGCGGACAATTCCACGACCGAGGGCAGCTTGTCGCCCGGCTTCCATTCGCCTTCGCGTATTTGCGCCAAGAGGAGGCGGCTCACGATTTCGTGTCCCTTTTCCGTTTCGATTTTCATTTCGCGTGACCTCCGTTATCCTAATCGCGCTTGACGGCCCATGCCTAATCAGTCTTTGGGTCCGCTTCATCAATTAGGTCTGTTCTTTAATATAATCATAAGCTATAATGAATGAAAAGTCATCAGATGACCTGATCTATAGGAATAATTCGGATAACGGAGGTATTCTAATGAAACGCGAATTAATCGACGGGCTGAGAGCCATCGTCGGCGACAACCATTTCCGCATCGATCCGGAAGCGCTCGTCGCCCATTCGTACGACGGCACGCCGATGCTGCAATCGCTGCCCGAAGGGGTCATCTACCCCGAAACGACGGAGCAGGTATCCCGTATCATGAAGCTGTTGTCCGCGCACGGCGTTCCGCTTGTTAGCCGCGGCTCGGGTTCCAACCTGTGCGGGGGAACCGTGCCGGTCCAAGGCGGCATCGTGATGGTGATGCATCGCATGAATCGGATCGTGGAGACGGACACGGAAAATTTGACCGTCACGGTGCAGCCCGGGCTTATAACGGCCGATCTGATCGCGCATGTCGAAGCGTTAGGGCTCTTTTATCCGCCGGATCCCAGCAGCATGCGCATCAGCACCATCGGCGGCAACATCGCGGAGTGCTCCGGCGGCTTGCGCGGACTTAAGTACGGCACGACCAAGGATTACGTCATCGGCCTGGAAGCCGTGCTGGCAAACGGAGAGATTCTTCGTACTGGCGGCAAATTAATGAAGGACGTCGCGGGATACGACCTGACGAAGCTGCTCGTAGGCTCGGAAGGAACGCTCGCGATCATTACGCAGGCGACGCTCAAGCTGATTCCGCCTCCGAAGACGAAGAAGACGATGCTGGCGATGTACCGCGATCTGTACGGGGCGGCCCGTACGGTATCGCGCATCATCGAGAACCGGATCATTCCCGCGACGCTGGAATTCATGGACAATCCGACGATTCGCGTCGTCGACGATTTCGCGAAGCTGGGGTTGCCGCGCGACATGGAAGCGATTCTGTTGATCGAGCAGGACGGCGACCCGGCAACGGTGGAGAGCGATATGGCCCGCATTCGAGAAATTTGCGAGCTGGAGCTCGCCGACCGCGTCGAGGTGGCGGAGAGCCGCGAGGAAGCCGAGAAGCTGCTGACGGCGCGCCGGAGCGCCTTCACCGCGCTTGCCAGGCTGCGCCCGACGACGATTCTCGAGGATGCGACCGTGCCGCGCTCCCGCATCGCCGACATGGTGCTGCGGATTAACGAGATCGCGCGGAAATACAACGTCACGATCGCGACGTTCGGCCATGCGGGAGACGGCAATTTGCACCCGACCGCGACGACCGACGCCAGGGATAAGGAAGAGGTTCACCGCGTGGAAGAGGCGTTCGCGGAAATTTTTGAAGCCACGATCGAATTAGGCGGTACGATTACCGGAGAGCACGGCGTCGGACTGGTTAAAGCGCCGTATCTGGAATGGAAGGTCGGAGCGCCCGGCATCGAAGTCATGAAAGGGATTAAAGCGGCCTTCGATCCGCAGGGGCTGCTTAATCCGGGCAAGCTGTTCGCGAAGGAAACGAGGAAAAGGGTGGTGCTGCAGCATGGGTAACGGCACGATTCAGAGCAAACCGTCCATACAGCATGCCAATCCGCTCGCGCGTACGCTGCTTCGCAAGCTGGATTACGACCAGCTGACCAACTGCATGCGCTGCGGCTTCTGCTTGCCGGCATGTCCGACGTTCCGCGAGACGGGCTTGGAGCCGGAATCCCCGCGAGGCCGCATCGCGCTTATGAAGGCCGTCGCCGATGGCATCATGGATCCCGATCAGGCCTTCCAGGACCAGATGAACCATTGTCTCGGCTGCCGGGCATGCGAGCCCGCCTGTCCGGCGGACGTAAAGTACGGCCAGCTTATCGAGCAGACGCGCGACGCGATCGAGGATCATGCGGAGCATGGCCTGCCGACGAAGGGATTGCGCAAAGTCATGTTCAATGGCGTTTTCCCAAGCAGAAGCAATCTGAAGCTGTTAGGCGGCGCGCTTGGCATTTATCAAAGGTCGGGGCTCCAGAAGCTCGCAAGGGGAACGGGCATCATGAAGCTTTTCCCCAAACATTTGCAAGAGATGGAAGCCGTACTGCCGGAAGCAACGGCAAAAGGTGTTATTGAGCAGATTGGGACATTCCATCCCGCGAAAGGCAAAGCAATCGCCCGCGTGGCCCTGTTCAGAGGCTGCATCATGGACGTCATGTTCGCGGGCACGAACGTCAACACCGTAAAGCTGCTGTCAGAGGCGGGCTTCGAGGTCGTCATTCCGGATACGCAGGTATGCTGCGGCGCTTTGCATGCGCATAGCGGAGAGATGGACGGCGCGCGCGAGCTTGCCAGAACGAACGTAAAGGCGTTTAAAGCGGCCGGCGTCGATTACATCGTCTCCAATGCGGGCGGCTGCGGTGCTTTGCTGGTCGAATACGACCACCTATTGGGCGAGGATGCCGATCCCGAGGCGAGCCAGGCGGCGAAGTGGTTCGCGGGCCGCGTCAAGGACGTCAGCCAGCTGATCGTGGAGCTGGGCAGCATCCCGGCATTCGCCGAGCTCTCCTCCGCCGATGAAGGGCACGAAACCGTAACCTACCAGGATTCTTGTCACCTGCGCAATGTGATGAAGGGTTCTTCCGCGCCGCGCCAGCTGATGAAAAGCGTGACCGGTTCTACGTACGTGGAAATGAAGGAGGCGGACCGTTGCTGCGGCTCTGCGGGCATCTACAACGTGACGCAGCCGGAGATGGCCGGACAAATACTGGAGCATAAGATGGAGCATGCATCGCGCACGGGGGCACGCTACATGCTGACCAGCAATCCGGGCTGCCTGCTTCAAATGAAGCACGGCATCGAGAAGCATAAGCCGCCGTTCCGCATGGAGGCCATGCATATCGTCGATTATTTGCATGACCGGATCGTCCAAGCATCCAATGGTTCCCAAGCTGCCGCCTCGGCCCCCGATTACGCGAAAAACGGTCCAAACGTTAGATAATCGGCGATTCGATAATCTAACGGTCATTGTAAACGTTGTAATCCGCGATTTTCGGTCATTCCTATCACTTTCGCTCCTCCTTTCCGCTTTTACATTTGGCGCGGAAAGGAGTAGCATTAGCGATGAACCAAATATGCCACACGCTGAGCCTTTAAAGGTTGTTCAAAAAGGTTTTGAACATGAACTTTTTACAAAAGGGCGGGGGAACCAATGCGGCCGAAGCCGCTGGGGTGAATCCATTCCGAACGGAATGGTAGGGAATTCTCGAAATCCCGAATCCGACAGCTAACCTCGTAAGCGTCGTTCGGGAGAGGAACGGATTTCACTCGTGATCGTATCGTTAACGACCACAGAGCATACTCGCCTCTGTGGTTTTTTGCTGCGCTTTTTTATGTGTACGATGAAGAGAAAGAAGGCTGCGTAAAATGAAAAAACAATTTGTCGTCATCGGTCTGGGCAGATTCGGGGGCAGCGTCGTCAAAACGTTATTGTCTCTCGGACACGAGGTGATGGGAATTGACCGGGACGAGCGGCGCGTTCAAGAATTCGCGCCGATTCTCGACCATGTGTACCAGGCGGATTCAACGGACGAAGCCGTCATGAAGCAGCTTGGCGTGCACAACATGGATCATGCGATCGTGGCGATCGGCGAGGATCTGCAAGCGAGTATTTTGACCACCCTGATTCTCAAAGACATGGGCGTGCCGTTCGTAACGGCCAAGGCGACCAACGATTACCACCAGCGCGTGCTCGAGGGTCTCGGCGCTAACAAGATCGTGCATCCGGAGCGGGATACGGGGATTCGGGTGGCGCATCAAGTGACATCCAAAAACACGGTGGAATATATGGAGCTATCGCCTGAGCATAGCCTAGTCGAAATCATAGCGCCGTGCACCTTCGGGGGCAAGACGTTAAAAACGTTAAACGTGCGGGCCAAATACGGCTGCAACATCATGGCCATCCGTAGAAAAGACAACGAGCTCGTCGTCTCGCCGCTCGCGGACGATTGTATCTACGAAGGCGACTTGCTGGTCATCATCGGCAAGAATACCGATATTACGCGGTTTGAAAGAGCGATCGGCGACTGAAGAGGCGTCGAAATAAAGGAACAGCCCGGAGGACGTTCTACATCGAACGTGATCCGGGCTGTTATTGTTAAGAAGAAAAACGGCGTTCTTGCCCGCAACGGCGCAGGCGCCGATTAACGCGATGAGCCTGCAAAAGGTTCCAGGAGGCCGGAAACAGCCGCATTGACGTCGGCCGGATCGACGGCCGCGATAGGCTCGTCGGTCAACGCGTACTCGGCTTTCAGGCTTAGAATTCGAAAGACGCTTTCGTCGAGCCGGTCCTGCGCGATCGTTCCGTCCTTCACTCGTTCAATGACGGTGTCCAGCACCTTCTTCTGCAAATCGTATTCGTGGCAGACGAGAAGAATATCTCCTCCAGCCAAGATGGCGTCGACGGCGGCCGCGCCGATATCATGGCCTCCCGTGAGCCCTTTCATGGTCATGTCGTCGGTAATGACGACGCCGTCATAGTCCAACTGCCCGCGCAGCAAATCCGTAATGACGGCCTTGGAAATGGACGCGGGATGTTCGTTGTCCAGCTTTGTCATAAGAAGATGGCCGACCATGATGGCATCCACATCGTTCGATATCGCTTCTTGGAATGGCAATAGCTCGAAGCCGAGCAGCTCCTTCAAGCTTTTGTCCACGACCGGCAAGTTCTTGTGCGAATCCACCGAAGTGTCGCCATGGCCGGGAAAGTGTTTTGCGACCGAAGCGATGCCTTGCGACGAGATGCCGTCCATCATGGCGAGACCATGCGCGGAGACGGTATCGGCATCCGAGCCGAAGGCGCGATCTCCGATGACGGGATTGCTCGGATTGCTGTTAATGTCAAGCACCGGCGCAAAGTCCATATTAAAGCCAAGCGAGCCTAGCTCCGCTCCCAAAGCTTGACCGACGGCGCGCGTATAGCCGGTATCGCCATTGCCCGCGATCTGTCGCGCGGTGGGAAACTTGGCGAATTCGGCCGGCATCCGGCTGACCTTGCCTCCTTCTTGATCCACGCTTAGCCAGAGCGGGACGGAATCGGGATCGTCCGCGTTGCTTTCCTTAAGCTGATTCAACAGGCGAAGCGTCTGGTCGGCGCTATCGATATTATCCTTGAAGAGGATGAAACCTCCGACATGGTAATCCTGAATAAACGCCAGCGCTTCCTTGCTCATGGTCTTTCCGTCCAGTCCGATGATGGCGAGCTGTCCGACCTTCTCCTCGGTCGTCATGGCGTTTATTCGATCCAGAATGGCCTGATCGTCGGGCCTCGCGGGCATCTCGTTATTCGGCGTCGGCGTCGGGGCAGGCTCCGACGTAGGGATCGGACTGGACGTCGACGTCGAAGCGGCTTCGTTCGAAGGCGATGCGGCGGGAGACGTCGCGTCGTCTTTGCCGCAGCCTGCCAGCGCGCTTACGGCAACAATGGCGGCGATGGCGGATAGCAGTGGCTTGCGCATGTGCAGCTCCTCCTTATTCGTGCATATTCATCCTTACATTGTAGCGATGCTGTTATTCGATAGCAAATGAACCGTCTTGTTTGCCCCGGTCAAAGAAATTGTAAAGCTTACGTGCCAAACGCCGTTTCCAATCGCATTCGCCCTGCACATGATAATGTACCTATGGTGTCAGGAGAGGATGCGTATTCATGAAGATTTGTATCATTGGCGCGGGATACGTCGGTTTGACCACGGCGGCCGTTTTAGCGGATCTTGGGCATAGGGTTCAATGCGTCGACCGCGACGAGAACAAGATCGATTTGCTTAAGAAGGGCCATATCCCCATCTACGAGCCGGGATTAACCGAGCTCGTCGTACGCAACGTTCAAGATGGACGACTGACCTTCGATTCGGACGTGGCGGTAAGCATAGCCGCGCACGAGATGATTATGATAGCCGTCGGCACGCCTTCGGCGGCAGACGGAACGGCCGACCTCGTCTACGTAAAAAGCGTGCTGCTGGCCATCAGCGCCGCGCTCCATACTCATAAAACGATCGTAATGAAAAGCACCGTTCCGCCGGGTACCGGCGTTTGGGCCACGCAATTTCTATTGGACCGAGGGATTCCGGGCAATCGGTTCGATATGGTCTCCAATCCGGAGTTTCTTAGGGAAGGCACCGCGATTCACGATACGCTGAATCCGGACCGCATCGTCATCGGCTGCCGCAACGTCGCCGCGGCGGAGAAGGTTCGGGCGATTTACGACGGAATCGAAGCGGAAACCGTATGGACCGGACAAACGGAAGCGGAGCTAATCAAATACGGCTCCAATGCTTTTTTGGCTACCAAGCTCTCCTTCGTCAACGAGCTGTCCCGCGTTTGCGACGTTTTTGACGCCGACATTACGAAGGTGGCGCAAGGCATCGGCATGGATAGCCGCATAGGAGGCAAGTTCATGCAAGCAGGCATCGGCTACGGAGGCTCCTGCCTGCCCAAGGACGTCAACGCGCTGATCGGCTCCGCCGCATCAAGGGAGATCAACTTAAAGCTGCTGCGCGAGGTGGCGGCGGTTAACGATTCGCAGCCCGATTATTACGTGAATAAGCTTGAGAAAACGCTTGGCGCGCTGAATGCCGCAGTTCGGATTGCGGTGCTGGGAGCCACGTTCAAGGAAAATACGGACGATCTCAGATATTCCCAGGCGATCGAGCTCATGAAACGGCTATCCGCGCGAGGCAGCCACGTTATCGCCTACGATCCGCTGGCCGCTCCCGTTATTCCTGGCGTCGTATGGGCAAAATCCGCGATGGAGGCGATTAAAGGAGCGGATGCGCTCGTCATCGCCACGGGCTGGAAGGAATTCATTCAAGCGGATTGGCCGCAAATCCGAAGCAAGATGCGCGGCAAAATCGTGATGGATGGCCGAAATGTGTTGAATCGGACAAAAGTGACGGAAGCGGGACTGACATACGTGGGGCTAGGCCGGCCATAGCCGGCCTTTTTTTGGCTCGTTGGAGCGAGTCCTAGTTTTTTCATCGGCGATTATCTCCCGGAGCTGCCGTATAGCGTCCTGTACGCGGTAGGAGTCATTCCTTCGTGAGCCATGAAACGCCGGTTGAAGTAGCTTACGCTGGGATAACCGGCCTCCACCGCGATTTGGCCGATTGGCGCCGCGTGCCGTTCCAGCAGCCATTGCTTTGCCGTCTGCAGCCGGCAGCGCGTTATAAAATCCATCGGCGTCATCTCCATTACGCTTCGGAACAGCTTGCAAAAATAATGGGTGGATACGCCCGCCAGATCGGCCCAACGGTCCAGCTCGAAGGGGTGGACCGCTTCCTTCTGCATAAGCGGAAGCAGCTCCAGAATTCGGTTGCCGGATGAGCTGGATTTAAAGGTTGTCCGCGGAACGGCTTGCTCGGCGAACAAGGCGATCAACGCGTAGCTTAACGTCGATAGCCGGTGGGGCCTCAGCATGCGATGATTTTCCGCCTCGACAAGCAGCTCTTCGTGGGCTTGAATCCAATTGTCGGTGTGGCGAAGCGTCCACAGCTGGCTCAAGTGCAGCTCCCTGTTGACGAGGAAATCGCCCAAGAGGCTGTCGCCGTAGAAGTGGAACCAACGGATGCTCCAGGGGTCGTCCTTACTGGAATAGTAACGATTGGATTGAAGCGGGAAATACATGACGGCATCGCCGGCGCCAAGCGTATGCCTCTCGTTATCGATCTCTACATACCCCTTGCCGGATACGACAAAGTGAATATTAAAGTTGTTGAGCGCTCCGGCCTCGCGTGTAACTCCGTGGTCCGGGTTGTTCTCGTAATGCCCCACCGATTCCGGAAGACAGAAATAAGGACTGTGCGGAAGCGTTAGCAAATGGCTTTGCCTGATCATCATATTCTGAGCACCTCGATGACAAAATTGTTTTATTGGACTTCAAAATAATATTATTTTCATTTTAATGCCGTAGTCATATAATCACAATATAGTATTACCCAATCAAAAAGGAGAGAATGAAGATGACCTCAACCAAACTCAAATGGGGCGTTCTTGGCTGTGCCGGAATCGCCAAACGCGCCGTCATTCCGGGCGTACAAGCCTCGTCATTAAACGAGGTAACCGCCATCGCGAGCCGCGATTACGACAACGCGTCGCGGACGGCCGAAGAGCATGGCATCCAAACGGCTTACGGCAGCTACGAGGAGCTCCTCTCCGATCCGACTATCGACGTTGTGTACATTCCGCTGCCCAACCATCTCCACAGAGAGTGGACGATTCGAGCTGCCGAGGCCGGCAAGCATGTATTGTGCGAGAAGCCGATCGCGTTAAACGCGAAGGAAGCCGAAGCAATGGCGGAGGCTTGCGCCAAGGCCGGCGTTCAGTTGTCGGAGGCGTTTATGTACCGTTGGAACCCTCGTTACGAACTCATTCGCGATATCATCGCGTCCGGCGAAATCGGGGAGCTGCGCGGCATTAGAAGCGCTTTTACCTTCAATAACGCCAAAGATTCCGCTAATGTTCGGTATCGCAAGGATTGGGGAGGCGGCTCCATCTACGATGTAGGCTGTTACCCCATTAACGCGGCCAGGCTGCTGCTAGGCAAGGAGCCGGAAGCGGTAACGGTGCAAGCGATCTTCTCGCCGGAGCATGACGACGTCGATATGATGGCTTCCGCTCTGATGGAATTCGAAGGCGGCGTATCGCTGACGTTCGACTGCGGCATGTGGGCGGCGTTCCGCAACCCGCTGGAGGTGCTCGGCACGGACGGCATCATCGAAGTGCCGTCGGCGTTCGTGACGCCGAACGAAGGCAGCGGCGATTTCTACGTTCATGCTAACGGGGAGCGCCGGTTGGTGCAGACGAAACACGTCAATGCTTATACGGAGCAAGCCGACGCTATGTACCGCGCGGTCCGGGGAGAAGAGCCTCTGCGCTTTGACGCCCGCGACGCCGTCCGCAATATGAAGGTCATCGACGCTTGTTTGCAATCCGCGCGCGAGAGAACGAGAATAACGATCGGATAAACCGATAGGAGAGGATGATAGACATGGAATACATCAACATTAAAGGCTGCGAGAAGCCGGTTTCCTTCTTAATGAAAGGCACGGATTATTTTTATCACGATTCATACGAGAAAGCGGCCGCCAATCTGGATGCCTTTCTCGCGATCGGCGGCAATTCGCTGGATTCCGCCCACATCTATTGCGGAGGGCAAAGCGAAGAGGTAATCGGACGTTATATGGAAGAGCGCGGCAATAGAGATTCCATCGTCATACTGACGAAAGGCGCCCACCATGACCACAATGGGCCGCGCGTCAGCCGAGAAGCGATCGCTCATGATCTTGGCGTCAGTCTGGAGAGACTGCGTACGGATTTCATCGATTTGTACGGTCTGCACCGCGACAATCCGGAGATTCCCGTGCAAGTTATCGTAGACGCGCTTAACGAGCATATCGAAGCCGGCAAGGTAGGCGCGATCGGCGTCTCCAACTGGACCTGGCAGCGTATACAGGAGGCCAACGAATACGCGGCGGCTAACGGCCTCAAGGGCTTTACCTTCAGCAGTCCGAACCTGAGCCTCGCCAAAGCCAACGAGCCGTTCTGGGCGGGCTGCGTGTCCGCGGACGAAGAAACGATCGCTTGGCATGAGCGCGTAGGGCTGCCCCTGCTATCGTGGTCCTCGCAGGCTAGAGGCTTCTTCACGGGACGGTTCACGCCGGAAATTAGGGACAACGCGGATTTGGTACGGGTGTTCTACAACGACGGGAACTGGGAAAGACTAGAGCGTGCGAGGAAATTAGGGGAAGAGAAGGGGGCATCCGCCATTCAGATTGCCCTGGCTTACGTATTGAACCAGCCGTTCCCGACCTGTGCCCTGATCGGCGCACAAACGTCGCAGGAGCTGTTGTCCTGCGACGTAGGTTCGCGAATCGTATTGACCAAGGAAGAGATGGACTGGCTCGACTTGAAGCGCGAAAGCCTGGCGGTCTAAAGGGCTTTCGATTATTCCGATTTAAACAACGTTGCGATGGAGCCGCCTTCGGTAATGATCCTGATGGCGGTTCCGAGCAACGGGGCCATCGGCAACACTTTAAACTTGTCCGAACAGTTCCCGTCGATGCGGATCGTGTCGGTAATGACGATTTCCTGAATGTTGGGGTGATCGAGCTTTTGTAAAGCTTCGCCCGAGAACAAGCCGTGCGTCGCGCAGATGAACGCGTCGTCGGCGCCGCGTTTCTTAAGCGCCTCCACGACGTTGACGATCGTGCTGCCCGTATCGATCAAGTCCTCGATAATAATCGGCGTCATGCCTTCGACTTCGCCGATAATGTGCGTGATCTCGGATTGATTATGCGCAGGACGGTTCTTGATCATGATCGCGAACGGGCAATCCAGCAATCCCGCCAGCTTCTCGGCCGTCGTGGCGCGACCGGCATCCGGCGATACGACGACAGGGTTGCGGATGGATTTCGAACGCAAATAATCGATAATCAGGTCGAGCGCCGTCAGGTGGTCGACCGTTATTTTGAAGAAGCCTTGAATGGCGTCCGCGTGCAGGTCGACGGAAATGATGCGATCCGCTCCGGCCGTCGTAAGCACGTCCGCAACCATCTTGGCCGAGATCGGCTCGCGAGGCGCCGATTTGCGCTCCTGGCGCGCGTATCCGTAATAGGGCATCACGATATTGATCGATTTGGCGGAAGCGCGTTTGGCCGCGTCGATCATGATAAGCAGCTCGACCAGATGCTCGTTGACGGGATGGGACAACGACTGAACGATGTAGACGTGGTAATTGCGGATCGTCTCTTCGTAAGAAACATGGATTTCGCCGCTCTGCGCGCGCGAAATGTTGGAACGGCCGAGCGGAAGCTCCAATTGCTTGCAGACCGCTTCGGCAAGGCTCGGGTTCGACGACCCGGAAAAAATTTTAATGTTCGGCATATTGCCCTCCGTTTGTAGCATTCTTGTTATAGAGGTTGACCCCATTGAACCGTATTTAAACTCTCAAAAACGCTGAGACCGGCCGCGGCCGATGCTCAGCGTTTCGTTGTGGTTAGCGCAAATTCGGAATCGCGACGTCCGGGTTCGCTTCCGCTTCGTAATCGACGCCATCCGTCTCGAAGCCGAACAGCTGGAAGAACTCGCGGCGATACCCTTCCAAATCGGAGAGCTCGTAGACGTTCTCCGTCGTCAGATCCGCCCACAGCTTGGCGACTTCGGCTTGGATCTCGGGCTTCATCTCCCAATCGTCGACCCGGATCAGGCCTTTGCCGTCCACGGCGGTTCCTTCGGCAGCATACAGACGCTCGGAGAACAGGCGGTACATTTGTTCGATGCAGCCCTCGTGCAGTCCTTTTTCCTTCATGACTTTATAAAGTGCGGAGATGTAGAGCGGCACGACAGGGATAGCGGAGCTGGACTGCGTGACAAGCGCTTTGTTAACGGAGACGTACGCGCGGCCACCGGTGGCGGACAATTGCGCGTTCAAGCGCTGCGCGGTTGCTTCCAGATCGTTCTTGGCGGCGCCGATCGTTCCTTCGCGGTACACGGCATGCGTAATTTCCGGTCCGATGTACGAGTAAGCGACCGTCGCAACGTCGGCTTCCAGAACGCCCGCCGCACCCAGCTCGTCGATCCACATCTGCCAATCCTCGCCGCCCATGACGGCGATCGTTTGGCGAAGCTCGTCCTCCGTGGCGGGTTCGATCGTAGCTAACGATACGTCGCCGGAGTGGAAGTTAACGGTTTTGTTGCTGTACGTCTCGCCAAGCGGCTTGATGACCGAGGCGAACGTCTCGCCCGTCTTGGGATGCGTGCGGCGCGGAGAAGCGACGCTGTAGACGATCAGGTCGATCTTTCCTAGCTCCGTGCGGATGAGGTCGATCGTCTTGGCTTTGATCTCGTCGGAGAAAGCATCGCCTACGACGCTGAACGACTTCGTGCCCGCCGCCGCCGCCTCTTTTTCGAACGCTGCGGAGTTGTACCAGCCCGCGGATGCGGTACGAGCTCCTTCCGCCGCTTTGTCGAAATAAACGCCGACCGTGTTCGCGCCCGCGCCGAACGCGGAAACGATGCGGGATGCGAGGCCGTAGCCCGTGGACGCGCCGATAACGAGCACGTTGCGAGGGCCCTTGAGAGCCGGCTGGCTCTTGACGTAATCGATTTGGCGCTGAACTTGTTTGGCGCAGCCCTCTGGATGCGCGGTCGTGCATATAAAGCCGCGTGTTTTCGGTTGAATGATCATAATGGGATATTCCTTTCTCTCCATAAATGGCTTCATCATTATGTAGCAAGGGGAAACGGTTGTCTCCGTCCTTCCCATTTTACCGATTTTTACGCGCGAATGGAAGTCAAATGCAAAAAGAGAGCGCTGGCGGCGCTCTCCGTGCAATGAGCTATAGCCTGTATTAACGGCGTCCGGCCAACTGCTGCTCGGCCATTTGGACCAGCCGGCGCGTAATGTAGCCGCCGATGGAGCCCATGTCCCGAGTCGTCATGTTGCCGTAGTAGCCGTCTTGCGGGAGCTGGATGCCCAGTTCGCCGGCAATCTCGTATTTCATCTGCTCCAGCGCGGCGCGCGCCTGCGGTACGACAAGATTATTGTTTCTGCTATTCGCCATCTTTCTCAGCCTCCTTTTCTACTGATATTATGCGATGTAGTCAAACGTATTATTCGTCAGCCGAACCTGTATTTACCGAGGAAACGGCGAATAAATACGTGGTAGAATGGGGAAGAGGTGACTCCTGTTATGTTTATGAAACCGATGCTTGCCAAGGAGAAGGACGGGCCGTTCGACGACGATCGCTACCTATTCGAGCCCATGATCGACGGGCAGCGCCTGCAGCTCGTTATGATGGGCGGGAAAGCGACCTTGTTGACCAGGCACGGCAACGACGTCACTCGTCAATATCCGGAGCTACATAACGTACCGCTGCGCAGACCCGCCGATATCGTGCTTGACGGCGAGATCGCTTACGTGGAGCCCGAGACGGGCAAAACCGACTTTCATACGCTGCAACAACGTTTTCGGATGAAGGGCTCGCTGCGCATCCGCGAGGCAATGAGCTTGATCCCGATGCGATATTTCGTTTTTGACGTTCTGTATTATAACGGCATCGATTTGCGCGAATTTCCGCTCTATGCGCGCAAGAGGATGCTGCAAGCGATACTGGAGGATAACGACTACTTTAAACAAATGGCGTTCGAGGTCGGCAACGGAATCGGGCTGCTCGGCAAGTCCGAAGCGCTTGGTCTGGAAGGCGTAATGGGCAAGGCCAGACGGAGCAAATACGCCGAAGGAAAGAGCGAGGACTGGGTCAAAATAAAGGCAAGGCGCGCTTCGTTCCAGGAAAAGTAGGAAAAGCATGCCGAATCATCACTTCTCATCTCATAAGAAAAGCCGCTTTGCCAGGATCCGCGTTCCAACCGGAAGGATCTTGACGAAGCGGCTTTTTTGCCGTTAATCAACCTTATATGAGGTTTACAAGTGTTTACAATACTCTGCGCGCCGTAACGTATTTGGTTTTCCAGTAGCTGGAGTTCATATCCGTTAACGTAACGCCTTTGCTGCTGGAGCTGTGAAGGATCTTGCCGCCGCCCGCGTAGATGGCGACGTGACTGATCGACTTGCCGCCGTTCGTGCTGTAGAAGACGAGATCGCCCATGCTGATGGAGCCTTTGTCCACCTTTTTGCCCATATAGGCTTGGGCGGAGGAGGTGCGCGGCAGCCATACGCCGATCGATCCGAACATTTGCTGCGTGTAAGAGGAGCAATCGAAAGCCGCGGTCGACTTAGGGGATGCGCCGTACAGATATGGAGTGCCTATGTAATCTTTGCTTTTGTCGATCAGGGCAAGCGAGGTAGGAGTAGCTGCATGAGCCGTGTCCGCGTTCGCTCCGAACGTAAGCGCCGACCATACGATAGCGCCGCATGCGCCGATTTTTACGATGTGTTTAAGCAGATTTCCGTTTCTCATGATGTCAGTATGTCCCTTCTTTTCTGGTTTCATTTTTCGCTGAAATCAATATATCACACTCGAAACACCCCTATTTTGCCAAATGAGAAGGCAAAAGCCGCGCCAAACGGCATTCCGGGCGTTTATGAGAAAAAAATGAAAAAACTCTCATGATGAAAACGGCATGCATTCGCTAGCGGAAGGTGACGATAAACGGTTTCGCGCCGCGCCGCTTTCTGCTAGCATGGGAATGATAACGCTATTATTTCGAGGAGGAATCCATTCCATGGCTTTGATGACTTGCAATTTCTATTCCGAAACGCTGGGCCTTAACACGTCCATGAGGGTCGTGCTGCCGCAGCAGCCGCGAGGGGACAAAACGAAACCGGAGAGCATCAAATACAAAACGTTGTATTTGCTCCACGGATTTACGGACGACGACACGATATGGACGCGCAGAACGTCCATCGAAAGGTATGCCGACAGCTACGGGATCGCGGTCGTCATGCCCAACGTTCATCGCAGCTATTATACCGACATGGCTTACGGCGGCGATTATTGGACGTTCTTGAGCGAGGAGCTGCCGTTCGTGGCCCGGTCCATGTTCCCGTTGTCGGACAAGGCCGAGGACAACTTCGTTGCCGGCCTGTCCATGGGCGGTTACGGTTCGTTCAAGTGGGCGCTGCGCCGTCCGGATCGGTTCGCCGCCGCGGGAAGCTTCTCCGGCGTGCTCGACGTGGCGGCATTCGTGCGCAAAACGAAGGTCGACGAGATGCGGGAGCGCTCGTTCCACTTGATTTTCGGTGACCAGCCGGTCGAAGGAAGCGACGATGATCTGCTCGCGGTGCTCGGCCGGGTCAAAGAAAAAGGCGTATCGTTGCCGCCTCTGTACCAGTGGTGCGGCACGGAGGATTTCCTTTACGAGGAGAACTTGACGTTCCGCGATCAATGCCGGGCCGCCGGATACGAGCTTGATTATTCCGAGGGGCCGGGAGACCACACTTGGGGATACTGGGACGAGCATATCAAGCTTTATTTGGAGTGGCTCGACAAAAAAGGATTGCTAAAATAACGATCCGGAACTATTCTATTAGTAGGATTAACTTTATTGCTAATTGAATTAATGTTTATATAAATTCAAATAGCGACCTACTATATGCGAATAGCGAGGTTAGAGCGATGACGAACAGCAACGTTTTGACGATTCAAAGTGATCAAACGTTAGGCAAGCTGGACCGCAATCTATATGCCCACTTCTCCGAGCACTTGGGCAGATGTATCTACGAGGGCATCTGGGTGGGCGAGGATTCGCCCATTCCGAATACCAATGGCATCCGCAACGATGTATTGAAGGCGCTTAAAGGAATCGCCATTCCGTCTCTGCGTTGGCCGGGAGGCTGCTTCGCGGACGAATACCACTGGAAGGACGGCATCGGTCCGCGCGAGGAGCGCAAGCGGATGATCAACACGCACTGGGGCGGAGTGGTGGAGAACAACCACTTCGGAACCCACGAATTCATGATGCTTTGCGAGCTGCTGGAGTGCGAGCCCATCATTTGCGGCAACGTGGGCAGCGGCACGGTGCAGGAGATGTCCGAGTGGGTCGAATACATGACGTTCGAGGGCGTGTCCCCGATGGCGGAGCTTAGAGCGAAGAACGGCCGGGAAAAACCGTGGAAGCTGACTTATTTTGGCGTCGGCAACGAAAATTGGGGCTGCGGCGGCAATATGAGGCCGCAATATTACGCGGACGTATACAAGCGTTACCAAACCTACGTCCGCAATTACGGGGACAACAAGATCCATAGAATCGCCTGCGGCCCGAACGAGGACAATTACGAATGGACTGACGTGCTCATGCGCGAAGCCCATCGCCATCTGGATTCCATCTCGCTGCACTATTACACCGTGCCCGGCGTCTGGGCGGACAAAGGCGCCGCGACGGGGTTCACGGAAGCCGATTGGTTCGTGACGCTTAAGAAAACGTTGCGGATGGACGAGCTGATTACCCGCCACTCCGCCATTATGGACCGATACGACCCCGACAAGCGGGTCGGCCTCGTGATCGACGAGTGGGGCACTTGGTACAACGTGGAGCCCGGCAGTAATCCGGGCTTCCTGTATCAGCAGAACACGATCCGGGACGCCATCGTCGCCGGCCTGAACTTCCATATTTTCCACGACCATAACGATCGCGTGCGGATGGCGAACATCGCCCAGGTCGTCAACGTGCTGCAAGCCGTTATCTTGACGGAAGGGGAGAAGATGCTGCTCACTCCTACGTATCACGTGTTCGACATGTACAAGGTGCATCACGACGCGGAGCGGCTGGAGCTCAAGCTGGCCTCGGATGAAACGTATTCGCATGGAGGCGATTCCATCGCCAAGTTATCGGCCAGCGCGTCCAGGGACTCCGAGGGCAACATCCACATCAGCTTGTGTAATGTAGATCCTAATAGCGCAGGGGAGCTGACCATCGATTTGCGCGGACTCGCGGAAGCCGGGCTGCGCGTAAGCGGCACCGAGCTGACGGCGGGCGCGATGGATGCCCACAACACGTTCGAGCAGCCGGAGCTCGTGAAGCCTGTACCGTTCCACGGCTACGAGACGAATGGAACGAATTTGCGGGTTAAGCTGTCGCCGATGTCGGTGACCGTCCTGCGGATCCACGCTTAGGACGCATGGCAGGCTTAACGAGTGCTGCAACAAGGCAAGACGGCTGCAAAGGATGCGATCCGGCCTTCCGAACGTCGGAAGAGGCGATCGACCGAATACTTGCCGCTCCGATGTTCCGCTCGGCCGATCATGCCGTGTCCGACGATGTATACGCGAGTAGGCTTGCTTCATGCGGAGCCTGTCCCAAGCTAATAGGCGGAGAAACCTGCGCCGTCTGCGGCTGCTACGTCCGCGTGGCCGCTAAGCTGAAGGCGAAGAGCTGCCCGATGCCGGGAGGCGGGAAGTGGCCGGTTGTCGCCAGCCAATGAGTCATTAAATAGCAATCAACTTCTTTATACGTAATATGCAATTGGGATAAGCCTTCTCGCGGGTTCTACGAACCTGACGAGGAGGCTTTCCTTTGTTTGTGGAACGAAATTGAGAAATTCCATTCCATAAGCAAAGAGCTCATACAGTCCTGTTCTTCCATTCATATAATGTAAATGGCATCTATGAGGAGGGAACGCTTTGAAAAAGAAGGCTGGGAAGTTGAAAGAGAGTAAAAGGATATTGATAAATCGGAGAAGAAAATCATGCAAAAAGCCGTCGTGTCCTATTGCTCCGACCGGCCCAACCGGAGCAACTGGCCCAACAGGACCGACTGGACCGACTGGCGAAAAAGGCGAAGACGGAAAGAAAGGTCATCGCGGCAAGAGAGGGGAGAAAGGAAAGCGCGGTCCGACAGGGGACGCGGGGGCTGCGGGCGAAGCAGGACCGACGGGAGCGACGGGACCGACCGGAATGATGGGCCCGAGGGGAATGATGGGCGCGACAGGACCGGCGGGAGCGACTGGGGCGGATGGCGCGACAGGTCCGACGGGAGCGACAGGAGCGGATGGAGCGACGGGTCCGGCGGGAGCCACGGGGGCGGATGGAGCGACAGGTCCGATGGGAGCCACGGGAGCGGATGGAGCGACAGGTTCGGCGGGACCCACGGGGGCTGATGGAGTGACAGGACCGACGGGGGCGATGGGGGCGGATGGAGCGACGGGACCGGCGGGAGCCACGGGGGCGGATGGAGCGACGGGACCGGCGGGAGCCACGGGGGCGGATGGAGCGACGGGTCCGGCGGGAGCCACGGGGGCGGATGGAGCGACGGGACCGACGGGAGCCACGGGGGCGGATGGAGCGACAGGTCCGGCGGGAGTCACGGGGGCTGATGGAGCGACGGGGGCAACAGGAGCAGATGGAGCGACGGGTCCAGCGGGAGCCACGGGAGCGGATGGAGCGACTGGGGCGGATGGAGCGACGGGTCCGGCGGGAGCCACGGGGGCGGATGGAGCGACAGGTCCGGCGGGAGTCACGGGGGCTGATGGAGCGACGGGGGCAACAGGAGCAGATGGAGCGACGGGTCCGGCGGGAGCCACGGGAGCGGATGGAGCGACGGGTCCGGCGGGAGCCACGGGGGCGGATGGAGCGACAGGTCCGATGGGAGCCACGGGAGCGGATGGAGCGACAGGTCCGGCGGGAGCCACGGGGGCTGATGAAGTGACAGGACCGGCGGGAGCGACGGGGGCTGATGGAGCTACGGGTGCGAATGGAGCGACGGGGCCTACGGGAGCCACGGGTGCGGATGGAGCGACGGGACCGGCGGGAGCCACGGGGGCTGATGGAGCTACGGGTGCTGATGGAGCGACGGGACCGGCGGGAGTGACTGGAGCAGACGGAGCGACAGGACCGACTGGAACAACGGGCGCTGATGGAGCGACGGGACCGACCGGTGCCACAGGCTCGGATGGAGCTACGGGAGCGACGGGGGCGACAGGTCCGACGGGAGCGACAGGTTCGGATGGATCGACAGGACCGGCGGGAGCCACGGGAGCGGATGGCGCGACAGGTCCGACGGGAGCTACGGGAGCGACGGGGGCGACAGGTCCGACGGGAGCGACAGGACCGGCGGGAGCCACGGGGGCTGATGGAGCGACGGGGGCAACAGGAGCAGATGGCGCGACGGGTCCAGCGGGAGCGACGGGAGCGGATGGAGCGACGGGTCCGGCGGGAGCCACGGGGGCGGATGGCGCGACAGGTCCGACGGGAGCCACGGGAGCGGATGGAGCGACGGGACCGACGGGAGCCACGGGGGCTGATGGAGCGACGGGTCCAGCGGGAGCCACGGGAGCGGATGGAGCGACAGGACCGGCGGGAGCCACGGGGGCGGATGGCGCGACAGGTCCGACGGGAGCCATGGGGGCGGATGGAGCGACGGGTCCAGCGGGAGCCACGGGAGCGGATGGAGCGACAGGTCCGTCCGGTGCGACGGGGGCGAATGGCGCGACAGGTCCGACGGGAGCAACGGGAGCGGATGGAGCGACAGGTCCGACGGGAGCAACGGGAGCGGATGGAGCGACAGGTCCGACGGGAGCGACAGGTGCGGATGGAGCGACAGGTCCAACGGGAGCGACAGGTGCGGATGGAGCGACAGGTCCAACGGGGCCAACGGGTCCTGACCAGTTTTTATGGGGGGAGGAGACGGTGACTTGGGTGGACTCGAGTGCCCCTGGACCTGGGGACGGGACCCCCATTAATCCTTATAACTCTTTGCAGACGGCCGTTACGGCGGCGACTTCGAGTACTTTCGCGAACACTTTCGGAATGCGGGCAAGATTGACCATCTTGATTGCTTCCAATTCCGTCTTCGACGAGGATATCGTCATACCTCCCGCAAGGCATGTGCAATTAATTGGACTAGGCCCATGGTGCTCGGCAATGCCGATTTGGCCAATTTCGGATCTTCGACTCCTAGAAATATTACGATGCAAACCAATTCTGCTGCAGAGGATGTCTACACAGTTCAAGGACCGGCATTCGATGCGCGTCCCGTCTTGGTCGTAGGAACCCTGAACAACGGAACGTCCGTAAGCACGCATACGAATTACACGGATGGCGCCATTATAAGCGGCAATATTACGTTTCTTAATACGGATCCTGTCGATCCGTTTTCAACGATAGAATTCCAGCTGCTTAATGCTCGCGTAGTCGGAAGCATCATTCCCAACCCGGTCGATCCTCATCAAGGCATTATCAATGCTTATTTTTTCGGGAGCCGGATAAATGTCATTAACGATCCCGGATTACGCATCAATCGTATGGTCGATTGCGTATTAAACGGCTCGATTACCGCCGCGGGGTATTCAGATATCCTCAATTCCAATATACAAGGCAACGTTACGATTCCAGCCGCGATATCAGACGTACCTCCTACCGGTATTTTCAGCAGCCAATTCGGCGCAATTACGTGGACGGGTCCGCTTGTTCTGGATGCCGCCTCCAATTATTTCTTCGTCAATAATGGCGCTACGCTTATAGGGGCAAAAACAATATTAAATAGTTTGCTTTAAGGTCGAGTCGAACTGTCTTTGACACAATAATACGCAAAAAAAACAGCAGCATTGCTCCCGGGGGAAGCAACCTGCTGGTAGTACATATTGAGCCGCGTAGTATTAGTTGTACTTCGGCAGCCAGCTGCCATGCGCTTCGATCAGTTCGTCGCACATGGATACGATGTCGTCCATCGAAAGCTCCGCGGACGTGTGCGGGTCGAGCATCGCAGCATGGTAGATGTGGTCGCGTTTCTTGGTGATGGCCGCTTCGATCGTCAATAGCTGCGTGTTGATGTTCGTGCGGTTAAGCGCCGCGAGCTGCGGAGGCAGGTCGCCGACGTAGGTCGGCGTTACGCCGTTGCGATCGACGAGACATGGCACTTCCACGCACGCCTCTTTAGGCAGGTTCGTGATGAGGCCCGTATTCATGACGTTGCCGCCGATGCGGTACGGCACGTCCGTCTCGATCGCTTCCAGGATGTAAGAAGCGTACTCGTGGCTTCTGCAGTGCTCCAGCCCTTTGTCGCCCACGAGCTTGTCGCGCATCTCGGACCATCTTTGGATCTGGTCGACGCAGCGGCGCGGATATTCGTCGAGCGGAATATTGAAGCGCTCGATCAACTCCGGATAATTCCGCTTGATGAAGTACGGATGGTATTCGGCGTTATGCTCGGACGACTCCGTGATGTAGTAGCCGAACTTCTGCATCAGCTCGAAGCGGACCATGTCGCCGTGTTTCTCGTTTTGTTTCTCGGCGGCTCTGCGTTTGATTTCCGGATAGAGGTCGACGCCGTTTTTGCTCACCTCGAGCAGCCAAGCCATATGGTTGATGCCCGCGATATGCCACTTCACGCCTTCCGTCTCCATGCCGAGATGCTCGAATAGATGAGGCACGCAGACCTGCACGCTGTGGCAAAGGCCAACAGTGTTGACGCCGCCGTACGTGTTCATGACGTTCGTCAGGACGGCCATCGGGTTCGTATAGTTCAAGAACAGCGCGTCCGGGCATACTTCGTTAATGTCTTGGGCGAAGTCCAGCATGACGGGGATCGTGCGCAAATTGCGGAAAATGCCGCCGATGCCGACCGTATCGGCGATCGTTTGGCGAAGGCCGTATTTCTTCGGAATTTCGAAATCGGTGATGGTACATGGATCGTAGCCGCCGACCTGAATGGCGTTGACGATGTATTTGGCGCCGCGGAGCGCGTCCTTGCGGTCGGAATAAGCTTTGATCTCGCAAGTGCTTCCGCTCGTCGATTTGATATTTTGCAGCATCGTCTCGGAATCGCGAAGACGCTCGGCGTCGATATCGAATAAGGCAATTTCGAAGCCTTGAAGCGCCGGCGTGTGCATGACGTCGCCCAGAATGTTTTTGGCGAAGACGGTACTTCCGGCACCGATAAATGTAATCTTGGACATGAGAGGGTAAGCCTCCTTAAAAGGTGGTGGATTGGGTTAGCTAGCTATGCGTACTGCCGTTGTAATCACTTACAGTATAGAACCGCGCGACCCTAATTCATATGGAAGGAAGAGATCAATATATGGAGTAATGTCGTATTCTCGTGTATGATGACAAAAAGAGAACCTTGAGGGGAGGCGCCATGTAAGTGGAGCATTTTCGATACGGCTTGTCGATCAATGCCGCCTATGACCGCGGGGATTTCTTCGTGCTGTTCAGCGGCTATGCCGACGTCGTGGGCGGCCATTACATCGGGCCCGCGGTACATGATTATTTTCTGCTCCATGTCGTGACGGCAGGAGAAGGAACCTTCGAGACGCTGGGGGAGAAGTATCGGCTGAAGGAAGGGGACGCCTTCCTGATCTTCCCCGACATTCTGGTCAAATACGAGGCAAGCAAGGACAATCCATGGACCTACATGTGGGTAGGCTTCTCCGGCGAGCAGGCCGAGAAGGCGCTGGGCCGCATCGGCTTGACTCCGGAACGAGCGGCTCTGCGAGGACTGTCTACCGGCAAGCTGCGTGACATGTTCGGCTCGCTCCGGGATTGTCTGGACCATGGAGCGACGGCGGACCTGGGCAGCCTTGCGGCTTCCGGCTGGCTGAGGCTGGTGCTGTACGAGCTGGGCGCCGCCGCGCTGGCGGGAAATATACCCATGAACGGCGTTACGGGCATGGAGGGCGTCGAGACCGAACCCAGGATCATGACGAGCCAGGCGGGAGCGGGAGGGCGTCCCATGAATCGGCCGATTCCGGAGGATGCGCAGCCAAGCAGGCAAGGGCAGATCGACCAGGCGATCCGGATGTTGTCCTACCAATACGGCCAGCATATCTCGATAGCCGATATCGCGAGGAAGCTTGGCTACCACCGCGCCCATCTGACGAAGCTGTTCAAGGAAACGACGGGGTTGTCGCCCATGCAATATTTGAACAGAATCCGCATGAAAAAAGCCGAGAAGCTGCTCGCGGGAGATCTGACGATCGCCCAGGTGGCGGCCTCGGTCGGCTTTAACGATCCTTTGTTCTTCACGAAGCAATTCCGGAAGTGGCGCGGCGTGTCGCCGACGGAATTCCGGAGGTCGCTTCCCGCGAAGGGGGATTAAGCGTCTCTGCTACTCTCCGGCAAGCAGCCGCTTGACGGAACGGCGGACGAGCAGCTCCGCGGGCAGGACGATTTTTTTCCATGGCTGGACGGACTCCTTGTCCTGTATGCGCTCGATAAGCATGCTCATGCCCATGTAACCGAACTGGTAGGCCTGCTGCGCCGCGACGGTGAGGAACGGCTCCACGTCGGCGTAAGGACCGAGATCGTCGAAGCAGACGATGGACAGATCCTCGGGGACTCTAAGGCCTTGCGCGTGAAGCAGCCGCATCACCTCTACGGCAAGCACGTTGTTGCCCGTCAGAATCGCGGTCGGCCGGGGGTTTAGGCCGGCCAGCCAAGCTTCCATCTCCGAGAGGTCGCTTAGCGATCCGAAGCTCGTCTCGAACACGTAATCGTCGCGAAAGGGCAGCTCGCTCAGCTTAAGCCCTTCCCTGTACCCCTGCAGACGAAGCCTGGCGCTGGAGATGGAGGGAGATCCGTTGACCATGGCTATGCGCTCATGGCCGGCCTCCGCCAGATGGGCGACAAGCTGCCGCGCGCCTTCCTTGCTATCGCCGAGCACGATGTCGCAGTCGATGCCCGGCACCTCGCGGTCAAGCAGGACGAACGGCACGTCGTGACGTCTGAGCGATTCCAGGTGGGGGAGCGACGGATCGCCGGCAGGCGCCAGCAGCACGCCGTCAACGCGCGTCGTGAGGATCGTCGTCACGTAGTCCGCTTCCTTTTCCAGGCTCTCGTCGCTGTTGCCGAACAGGAGACGGTAGCCTTTTCTTTTGGCCGCGTCCTCGGCGCCTCTCGCCACCGTCGTATAGAACGGATTCGTAATGTCCGTAATGAGCAGGAACAGCAGCTTGGTCTGCTGCAGCACCAGGCTTCTGGCCGTCTGATTCGGCACGTAGTTCATTTCCTCCATGACCATCCGTACCTTCGCCCTCGTTTTCTCGCTGATTCGGCCAGAGTTATTGATAACTCTCGAGACGGTCATCGCCGAGACATTCGCTTTCGCGGCAATATCATAGATCGTTACCATTGATCGGGATCCTTTCGACATTTCATAAGTATTATCATACTAAAAAGAAAGCGTTGACAGCAACCCATCTAGCTGTTAATTTAGGGTTATCGGTAACATTTTAAATCCTAATCGATATCATTGGAGGGTTATGACATGGCAGAGACGAACTTGCGATTCCAGGGGGGTTTCCCCAAGATCGGCATCCGGCCTACGATCGACGGCAGACGCAGAGGCGTTCGCGAATCGCTGGAAGAGCAGACGATGAATATGGCGAAGGCGACGGCGGCGCTGCTGTCGGAGCATCTTCGTTACCCGAACGGCGAGCCCGTCGAATGCGTCATCGCGGACAGCTGCATCGGCGGCGTCGCGGAAGCGGCTGCATGCGCCGACAAATTCCTTAAAGCCGGCGTTGGCGTATCCATTACCGTAACGCCATGCTGGTGCTACGGCACGGAGACGATGGACATGGATCCGTCCATACCCAAGGCGGTATGGGGCTTTAACGGCACGGAGCGTCCGGGCGCCGTCTACCTCGCGGCAGTCCTGTCGGGCTACGCGCAGAAGGGTCTTCCGGCATTCGGCATCTACGGCGAGCAAGTGCAAGACGCCGGCGACACGTCGATTCCGGACGACGTCAAAGGCAAGCTGATCGGGTTCGCTCGCGCTGGTCTCGCGTTGGCTTACATGCGCGGCAAGTCGTATCTGTCCATGGGCTCGGTATCGATGGGCATCGCGGGCTCCATCGTGAACGACGCGTTCTTCCAGGAATATCTCGGACTCAGAACGGAATACATCGATATGTCCGAATTCGTTCGCCGCATGGAGGAAGGCATCTACGACGGCGAGGAATACGAGAGAGCGCTGGCATGGGTGAAGGAAAATTGCATCGAAGGACCGGATAACAACCCGGCGAGCATCCAGACGTCCCGCGAGAGCAAGGACAAGGATTGGGAAACCGTCGTGAAGATGACCCAAATCGCGCGCGATCTCATGGTCGGCAACCCGCGGCTCGCGGAGCTCGGTTTCGGCGAAGAAGCGATGGGCCACAACGCCATCGTGTCCGGCTTCCAAGGGCAGCGCCAGTGGACGGACCACTTCCCGAACGGCGACTTCATGGAAGCGATGCTTAACTCTTCGTTCGACTGGAACGGCATTCGCGCTCCTTACATCGTCGCGACGGAGAACGACAGCCTCAACGGCGCGGTCATGCTGTTCGGCTACCTGCTGACCAACACGGCCCAAATCTTCGCGGACGTTCGCACCTACTGGAGCCCGGATTCCGTGGAACGCGTGACGGGTCACCGCCTTGCAGGCGCGGCCGAAGGCGGCATCCTGCATCTGATCAACTCCGGACCGGCGACGCTCGACGGCACGGGCGAGCAGACGAAGGACGGCCAACCGGCGATGAAGCCGTTCTGGGAAATTTCGGAGGAAGAAGCGCAGAAGTGCCTTGACGCCACGTCCTGGCGCCCGGCTTCGGTCGAATATTTCCGCGGCGGCGGTTATTCTTCCGATTACCTAACGCGCGGCGGCATGCCGATGACGATGTCCCGCCTCAATCTCGTCAAGGGCATCGGACCGGTTCTCCAGATCGCGGAGGGCTATTCCGTTGATCTTCCTCAGGACGTGCACGACACGCTCGACAAACGGACGGATTCCACTTGGCCGACGACTTGGTTCGCTCCCAAGCTGACGGGCGAAGGCGCGTTCCGCTCCGTCTACGACGTCATGGACAACTGGGGCGCCAACCACGGCTCCATCAGCTACGGCCATATCGGAGCGGACCTGATCACGCTCGCCGCCATGCTGCGCATCCCAGTCAACATGCACAACGTATCGGAGGAGCAAATTTTCCGTCCGCGCGCATGGGGACTGTTCGGCACGGCGGATGCCGAGAGCGCCGATTTCCGCGCTTGCCAGAATTTCGGACCGCTCTACAAGTAAAACGCATATCCGTTGCCGCTAATGCCATCTGCAGCATCTGCGGCAACGCTTTATCATGCAAGCTCAAAATACGTTTGTTGGAGGTCATACCGACATGAGCAGTGCCGCCATTCGCGAAGAACTGTGCAAATACGCCCGCAAGACGGTCAGCAACAAGCTGGTCGTCGGACCGGGCGGCAACATTAGCGCCAAACACGAAGGCAAGATGTACTTGTCGCCAAGCGGCTTCGCGCTCGACGAGATCGAGCCGGGGCAATGGGTGGAGGTCGACATCGAGTCCGGCGACATTACGGATATCGGACTGCGTCCTTCGTCGGAGGTGCTGATGCACTTATACGCGTATCGCGCCAATCCGAATATCGGCGCGATCGTGCATACTCATCCTCCTTACTGCATCGCTTTCACGCTCGTCGAGACGGAATTGCCGATCATGTTCCCGGACCAAGCGGCGCTAGTAGGCAAGACGCTGTACGTGCCATACGTTCTGCCGACGACGGATAAGCTGGCGGACGCGTACGTGGAGACCGTCAACAAGGCGAGCACCGTGCTGCTCGGCAATCACGGACTCGTGACGACCGGCCGCAATCTTCGCGAAGCGTATTACCGGACCGAGGTCGTCGAGGAGAGCGCGAAAATTTTCTTGATCTCCACGGCGATTCGCGAGCCTAAAGTTTTGACGAAGGAAGAGTTCGAGGAGATCGCTTCGCTCGAAAGCGAAGCCTACCGGATTCAATTGCTTCAGAAGATGAAATAAGGCTGGCGCCGCCGAGCGGCGCCCGTTTTTTACGCCAATCCAGAGAGGTGAATAACGATGTTGAAGGGTATACCGGCTATCCTTTCTCCCGAGCTGCTTAAGGTGCTGATGGAGATGGGGCATAGCGACGAGATCGTGCTGGCGGACGGGAACTTCCCGGCGGCCAGCCATGCGCGGCGGCTTATCCGCTGCGACGGCCATGGCATTCCAGAGGTGCTGGATGCAATTCTGCGGCTGTTTCCGCTGGATCAGTACGTGGAAAAGCCGGCAGGTTTAATGGCGGTTATGCCGGGCGACCGGACGGAAACGCCGATATGGGAGGAGTACCGCACGATCGTTCGCGAGCGCGAAGGGCTAGACGACGCGTTCGAGGAGATCGAGCGGTTCGCTTTCTACGAGCGGGCCAAGGGAGCTTATGCCGTCATCGCGACGGGAGAAAGCGCGTTGTACGCGAATTTGATTCTCAAGAAGGGCGTCGTTAAACCGCAGCTTGCCGACTAACGACACGGCTGTCGGCGGCCTACTCTATAAGAAGCGACTCTCCGCTCTATTGCATGAAACGGGTTGACCGAAATCGCAACAAACGCAAAACGCCATATGTTCCGCCTATTCAATGGCGTGACATATGGCGTTTTGTTTGTTTCGTTCTACTTGTTAGCGACCTGCGGCGTTATCGCTCAGGCCGCCCGGCAAGGCCGTACAACAATATGTCGATGGTGCGGTCGATCTCCTCGTCTTCGCCGACCGTTTCGTCCGGCAGGATGAGGAGGTGGGTAATAATCATGCCCACAATCATGCTAATGGTTGATCGCATGATTCGCCAGGGAGGCGCGTCGATGAGCTGGCCTTGGGCTTGGAAGTGGAGAATGGCCTTCTCCATGCGCCGGAACACATGGTTCTCGAACAGCTCCCTCACCTGAGCCAGCAGCTCCGGCTGGAAGGGGACCTCGTGAACGAGAATCCGAAGCAGCTTCAAGTGCTGTCGCGCGAATCCGAATCGATCCTTCGCGACGGCGCGGAAAAATTCGTCGACCCGCTCGTACGGCAGCTCGAGCGTCTTGGCAAAGTCGCGCACGAGAAACGGCGCGGCAAGCTTGACCGCGATCGGGCCGGCGATGGAGAGCAGCAGATCCTTTTTTGTTTTGTAATGGCGGAAGATGGTGCCCTCCGCCACGCCGGCTTTGGTCGCGATCTCGCTTGTGGAAGCGGCGGCAAACCCTTTTTCGGCGAAAATCTCGATGGCCGCCTCCAGAATGCGGGCCTGCTTCTCCGTCTTGGGACCGCCGCCGTCTTCTTCCGCCAGCCGAAGCAGGTCGTTCAGCCATTGTTCGTTCCGTTCGGTCATACGGGTAAGCTCCTTCTGCTGCTTGGTGGCTACAGATTACTATATTTTGCGATGCTTGCGCAACGCCAGAACGTTCGCCCCCATAAAGAACAGCGACAATGCCCCTAGGACGAACACGTCAAAAGCGATGCCGTCCCAGCCTTCGCCCCTCAGCATGACGCCTCTGAGCGCGTCGGCTCCATACGTGAGCGGCATGAGATGGGATAACCATCTAAGCCAAGGCGACATGCTCTCCAGATCGAACAGGCCGGAGAAAAAGATTTGCGGCACGATGACGAGCGGAATGAACTGGATCATCTGGAATTCCGTATTGGCGAAGGCGGAGAGGAAGGTGCCGAGACTAAGCGCCGTAACGGACAATAGCAACGTAACGAGCAGGACGTAGCCAATGGAGCCCTCCATCATGAGGCCTAGACCATGGATGGAATAGAGGGCGATCAGCACGGCTTGAACGCCGGTGAACAGCCCGAAGCCGGCGATGTATCCGGCAACGACTTCCCATCGGCGCAGCGGCGTGGCGAGCAGTCGCTCCAGCGTGCCGCTCGTGCGTTCTTTCAGGAACGACACGCCAGCGATCAGGAAAACGAAGAAAAAGGCGAATACCCCTATGAATACGGGGCCCAAGCTGTCAAAGGATGTCATCGCGGCGCCGCCGTGCAAATATTCGATCAAGGGCATTGTCGAGTCCCGTTCTGCTGCCGGGTTTCCGGGCATCCCTCCGGGCAATCCGAGCCAAGACGAGACTGCGGTAAGCACCGCCCTGTTGCGGGCGGGATCGCTGCCCTCAAGCCGGATCGTCGGCGCTTCCGCTCCAAGGAGTATATAAGCATCGATCGCCCGAGAGACAAGCTCCTGCTCGGCCAGCTTTTTGTCGTCGTATCGAAAGACTTCGGCATCCAACTCTTCTAACGGTCGCGCGAGCTCGGCCGGCACCTCGACGAAGCCGATCTTCGGCTCGTAGTCGTCCCCGTTGAAAACGAGATACATAAGCGTCAGAACAAGAAGGGGGGCGACGATGAGAAGCGCCAACGTCCGTTTGTCCCGGACGAATTGACGGATGATCCTTACCATTAACGCGCGAACTCTCATCGGGCCGCACCTCCGTAATGCAGGAAGGCGTCTTCGATGGTCGCGCTCCCCGTCTCGTTCTTCAATGTCTCGGGCGTGCCGACCGCAATAAGCGTACCTTCGCGTATCATGCCGAGCCGGTGGCACTTATCCGCTTCGTCCATCACATGCGTCGTGACGATAATGGTCGTGCCTTGCGCGCTAAGCTTTTCCAGCTCGCTCCAGATCGATTTGCGTAGCAGGGGATCGATACCGACGGTCGGTTCGTCCAGAATAAGCACTTCGGGCTCGTGCAGCAGCGCGATGGCGAGCGACAGCCTGCGCTTCATCCCTCCCGAATACGAGTTCACCTGCTGCTTCATGGCATCCGCGAGCCCGACAAGCTCCATGACGTAGGTCATACGCTCTTTGCCGCGAACTCCCTTTAGGCCGAATAATGCAGCAAAAAACGCCAGATTTTCGTTGGCCGACAATTCTCCGTAGAGCGCGTCGGACTGCGCCATGTACCCGATGCGTTCCAGCATGGAAAGCTTAGGCAGCTTGGAGCCGAGCAGCGTTACTTCGCCGGAGCTCGCCTCATCGATGCCCGCGATCAATTTCACCAACGTCGTCTTGCCGGAGCCGGACGGTCCCAGCAAGCCGAATATTTCGTTTCTTTCGATTTCGAGCGAAAGCTCCCGGATGACGGCGCGGCTGCCGAAGGCACGCGTTACTTGATGAAGGCGGATGGCATAATCGTTTCTATCCTTGTTGCGCATCGAGAACACTCCTTCTGAATAAGAGTGAGTAATCACTCATTTTGTAGTCAGATTACTCCCGGGATGCTGTATCTGTCAAGCGGATTCTTACGTATTTTATCGATCGTTCGGTCGCCGAGGGATGTTCAGTCCGGCAAACACAGGCCGCCGAACACAGGCCGGCAAACACAAAGAACCACGGCAGCACTAGGCTTCCGTGGTTCTTGTCTTCCGCGTTACATTAGAAGTTAAAGTTGTCCGGATCCGAGCCGAAGCGCTGGTTGCGGTTGAGCGCGGATATCGCGGACATGTCCTCGGCGGACAACTCGAAATCGAAGATGTCGCCGTTCTGCTTGATGCGATCCGGGTTCGTCGACTTCGGAATCGTTACGACGCCGTTCTGGAGATCCCAACGAAGGATTACCTGCGCCGGCGATTTGCCGTATTTGGCTCCGATATCGGCCAGTAAGGCATGATCCAGATTGCCTTGCATCAACGGGCTCCAAGCGGTCAGTTGAATCCTGTTGCTCTTGCAGAACGCGAGCAACGGCTCTTGCGTAAGCAGCGGATGGTATTCCACCTGATTGACCATCGGCACTAGCTCGCTCGACTCCATCAGGTCCTGCAGGTGATGGATCTGGAAGTTGCTGACGCCGATCGCGCGGGCTTTGCCGCCGCGGTAAATGCTCTCGAGGGCGCGCCACGTGTCTTTGTATTTGCCTTTGACCGGCCAGTGGATGAGCAGAAGATCGACATAATCCATGCCGAGGCGCTCCAGGCTTTGATCGAAAGCGGCAAGCGACGATTCGTAGCCTTGATCCGCATTCCATACCTTGGTCGTAATAAACAATTCTTCGCGCGCCACGCCGCTATTGCGAACGCCGACGCCGACGCCTGCTTCGTTGCCGTATACGGCAGCCGTGTCGACATGGCGGTAGCCGGCTTCGATCGCGGCTTGCACGGTTCGTTCGGTCTCGCCGTCGTCCTTGACCTTCCATACGCCAAGGCCGAGCCAAGGCATGTTGATTCCGTTATGCAGCACGGTGCTGCTTGTCAGTGCGTTTGCCATGATTGTGTTCCTCCTCCGAATAGAGCGATTTAGTTGAACAAAGCGACTTTACAACGCCATTTCCAAAATAGCGCGAACATCCTGTTTGTTCAAGCGTTTAAAGGAACCGATATCGTGGTAGCGAACGGCTTCCTCGGCCATGCGGTCGAGCTGGTCGGCTCCGATGCCGAAGTCGGCCAGGCGAGATTCGGCGCCGATCCGCGTGAAAAATTCGCGCGTCGCTTCAATGCCCGCAAGCGCAAGCTCTTCGTCCGTGCGTCCTTCGCGCTCGATGCCCCACACGCGCTCCGCATACTGCACGAAACGATCGACGCGCTCCTTGTACACGTATTTCATCCAGTTGGGGAAGATAACAGCCAAACCTGCCCCGTGCGGAATATCGTAGATGGCGCTGACCTCATGCTCGATGCCGTGGCTCGCCCAGTCGTTCTGCATGCCGAGGCTGATCTGGCCCCCGTTAAGCGCCATCGTGCCGCACCACATCAGGTTGGCGCGCGCAGCCGCGTCGTTGGGATTCGCGAGAGCGGGCTCTACGTTTTCGATGACCGTCTGCAGGATGGATTCGCACAATCTCTCTTGGAGAGGCGTGTTTTCCGTCAGGCTGAAATATTGCTCGAATACATGAGACATGATATCGACCGAGCCATAAACCGTATGATTCCGGGGAACGGAGTACGTAACGGTTGGATCGAGAATGGAGAACTTCGGATAAATATGCGGGCTGCCGCTGCCGCGCTTCAGCTTCGCCTCCCAATGGGAGATTACGGTGTTGCCGTTCATCTCGGAGCCGGTGGCTGCAAGCGTTAGTATCGTTCCGAGCGGGAGCGCCTTCTGTATTTGAGCCTTGCCGACAAAAAAGTCCCAGACGTCGCCTTCGTAAGGAACGCCGGCCGCAATCGCCTTCGCCGCGTCGATGACGCTTCCGCCGCCGACCGCCAAGACGAAGTCGACGCCTTCCATGCGGCAGATGTCGATGCCCTTCTGAACGGTGGACAGCCTTGGGTTGGGTTCGATGCCGGACAGCTCGTGCACGACGATATCCGCTTCTTTGAGGTATTGCAGCGTTTGGTCGTAAAGGCCTGTCGATTTGATGCTGCCGCCCCCGTAGACGAGCAGGACGTTTCGGCCATATGTAGCGGTCAATTCGCCGATGCGGCGAGTCTCTCCTTCGCCGAATACGATTCGGGTAGGGTTATGAAACTGAAAGCTGTTCATGCGGAAACCTCCTCGATTGATTAACTTAAAAGGTAACGTAATGTTGACGTATCTAGTTGACGCGATTTATTCTATAGGTAACAATAAGCAGTGTCAAGTTAAGGGTTCATTGATAAAATGATATCTTTTAAGTTATCTAAATGACTTATTGTAAACTCGGTTTTCTATTTTAGGAGAGTTGTACGGGATGGAGATTGAAGTAAGCAGCGACAACATTAAATTTCTCGAATGTTTTTCGTCGGCGACGCGAGTACGCATTATCGAGCTGTTAGGAACGGAACCGATGAACATTAAAAGTTTGTCCGAAGCGCTCGCTATTAAGTCGCCGATCGTCACCAGACATATTCATATGCTGGAGGAAGCGGGCATCGTTCGATCGGAGAGCGTGGCGGGCAAGAGGGGGAAACAAAAGATTTGCCATCTGGAGCTGTCCCATGCGACATTGCGATTTAGAAGGAGCGCGGCGCAAACGGAGCGAAGCCGATACTTCGTGTCGTTGCCGGTGGGGGCGTATTCCTCCTTCGACGTGAAGCCGTCCTGCGGCCTCGCGTCCGCGACCAACATGATCGGCATGTGCGACGATCCCAGATATTTTGCCGACCCGGAGCATGCGCACGCGCGGGTATTATGGTTCGGAACCGGCTTTGTAGAATATCGGATTCCCAATTACATGGTCAACAACGAAAAGCCGGATTCGCTGGAAATCTCGCTGGAGATTTGTTCGGAGACGCCCTGCACGGTGGATCATTTGCCGACGGACATCGTGTTCCAGATCAACGGCTCGGAAATCGGCACTTGGACGTACCCCGGCAACTTTGGCAGCGAGCGCGGCATCTACACGCCCGAGTGGTGGTATAAGAACATTCATCACGGTTTGATGAAGACGATTCGGATTACGCCGCAAGGCTCGTTTATCGACGGCGTCAAAGTATCCAACGTGACGATCGGCGATTTATCCTTATCCTACGATAAGGAGCTGCTGTTCCGCATCTCTTGCAGCGCCACGGCCCGGAATTGCGGAGGCGTCACCCTGTTCGGCAAAGGCTTCGGCAACTACAACCAGGACATTGAGGTTACGTTGAGGTGTAAGTAAGGGGCGTTCATTGTTTGTTACTGCAGGTGAGCATGAGCCGAATGTAGCTTAAAAATCAGCTACAATCGGCAAACGCGGGTCTCATCCGCCAAATGTAGCTTAAAAAATCCAGATACAATTGGCACACGTGGGTTCCCTGCGCCCAATGTAGCTTAAAAACCAGCTACTTTCGGCACGCGTAGGTTCCCTGCGCCCAATGTAGCTTAAAAACCAGCTACATTCGGCACGCATAGGTTCCCAGCGCCCAATGTAGCTTAAAAACCAGCTACAATCGGCCAGCGTGGGTTCTCTAAGCCCAATGTAGCTTAAAAACCAGCTACATTCGGCACGCATAGGTTCCCAGCGCCCAATGTAGCTTAAAAACCAGCTACAATCGGCCAGCGCGGGTCCTATGCGCCAAATGTAGCTTAAAAACCAGCTACAATCGGCCTGCTCGGGTCCTATGCGCCAAATGTAGCTTGAAAACCAGCTACAATTGGCACACGTAGGGTTCCCTAAACCAAATGTAGCTTAAAAACCAGCTACAATCGGCCTGCGCGGGTCCTATGCGCCAAATGTAGCTTAAAAACCAGCTACAATCGGCACGCGTGGGTTCTATAAGCCCAATGTAGCTTAAAAACCAGCTACATTCGGCACGCATAGGTTCCCTGCGTCCAATGTAGCTTAAAAACCAGCTACTTTCCGCACGTGTAGGTTCCCTGCGCCCAATGTAGCTTAAAAACCAGCTACAATTGGCACGCGTGGGTCCCCTAAGCCCAATGTAGCTTAAAAACCAGCTACATTCGGCACGCATAGGTTCCCAGCGCCCAATGTAGCTTAAAAACCAGCTACAATCGGCCAGCGCGGGTCCTATGCGCCAAATGTAGCTTAAAAACCAGCTACAATCGGCCTTCGCGGGTCCTATGCGCCAAATGTAGCTTAAAAACCAGCTACAATTGGCACGCGTGGGTTCTCTAAGCCCAATGTAGCTTAAAAACCAGCTACATTCGGCACGCGCGGCGGGCCAGATCCTCATGTTACTTAAACGACTACAACTCAAATCAGATCGGAGCTTTGCAAAGTGCCTATGTACTCGTAAGAGGTTTTGCGATTCGACGTTCCACGCGCTATAGCTCTGAATTTACCTTTTTCCACAAGCGTGCTGCAATGTTTAATTATGGTCATGCGGTCAATTTCCAGCTCCTTAGCCGCTTTCGACGGTTGAACAACTCGATTGTTCCGAACCGCCGCTCTCATCAAGGCGCGTTCCGTTTTGTTGTATTTTCGCTCTATAGTATGTGTCCCGCTGCCCAAGATCGCCATGAAAGGGCTCAATATATTGCGAACAACGGACTGAATGAAAGAGGGATTCTCTTTTAACTCATCCAACGATAAGTAATACACCAGACAATCCTGCGATTGCAGAAACAAGCCGCGGTTCAAATCTTGCCGATATTTTGTGCGATCCGTGCCATGCGAGCCATAGTCCATTATTTCAAATACGATGCGAATCGTTCCGATCAACAGCATAAAGTCTACGTAGTAAGCTCGCCCCCTCCAATCCCTGACCTCGTATTCCGGATGAAGACAATTAAAATGGCCTAGCAAGGGCCACCAGATTTTCTCTGCAAATAATTGATTACCGTAGCCATGACCTCGCTTCAATGCGTCCAACCGTTCTCCTCTGCGTCTTGCATGATGAAATCGAATCCAAATGGCGTGTTCCGCTTCATAACTCATCGTTTCTACATCCTCTCTCCATTCGAAAATTACTCATGAACGACAAAAAGCCCCGTCTCCTGGTTAAAGGAATCGGGGCATTCTTTGCCGCACATTCGATATCTGATCTTAATTTGCCATAGCCGGCAATGAAATGCAACAAGAACATGAACAAGCACAAGCACAAGCACAAGAACAAGAACATGAACATGAACAAGCACAAGAACAAGCACAAGAACAAGAACATGAACAAGCACAAGAACAAGAACAAGAACAAGAACAAGAACAAGAACAAGGACTAGCACATGAACAAGCACATAAAAAAGCACATGACCGGCAGGCATTGACCGACCAGAAGGAGATCGCCTATGGCGATTGAGACGAATTATGCCGGAGTCGATCCGTGCTTTCTCTACGAATAGGTTAACGGAAAAGCAGCGTTTCGCCTAACACAAGGTTATTCATTTGAATTGCTTTACTCAATCTTTGTTCTTTTTTGAAATTACATATATTCAATCACAAACAAAGGTGATATACTGAATTCAATCATAAACAAACAAAAACAAATACATTCGGAGGTAAGATCACAATGGTGCAATCATTATGGGAAACATCGAAGGCCGCTGAGCTTAGCGGGGGATTAAACGAGCTTGTATACCGTTCCAACCTAATCGGGACGGATCGCAGAGTGTGCAACTACGGCGGCGGCAACACGTCGACGAAAACCATCGTTCAGGATTTCCGCGGACGCGACGTCGAAGTGATGTACGTGAAAGGAAGCGGCTCCGATCTTGCGACGATGAAAGCGGGCAACTTCACCGGCCTGCGGATGGAAGATATTCGCCCGCTGTTCGAACGCTCCGAGATGTCAGACGAGGATATGGTGGCTTACCTCGCGAACTGCATGATTGACGCCAAACACCCGCGCGCATCCATCGAGACGCTCCTGCATGCATTCCTTCCTTTCAAGCATGTCGACCACACGCATCCCGACGCGATGATCAGTCTGGCTTGCGCCGACAACGGCCGCCAGCTGGCGGAAGAAATTTTCGGCAACCGTTTTGTATGGGTTCCTTACGTACGCCCGGGCTTCACGCTGTCCAAGATGATCGCGGAAGGCGTGCTTAACAACCCGAACGCCGAGCTCGTTATTATGGAAAAGCACGGTCTCGTCACTTGGGGCGACACGTCGGAGGCTTGTTACGCGCAAACGATCCGCATCATCAATGAAGCGGAGGCCTTTATCGAAGCCCGCGTAAACGAAGAGAAGCTGTTCGGCGGCGCCCGCTGCGAATCGCTTCCCGCGGAAGCGCGCAGAGCCGTCGCGGCAGAGGTCATGCCGACGGTACGCGGCGCGGTTAGCGACTCCAAAAAGATGATTCTTTCCTTCGACGACGCGGACGACGTGCTCGCGTTCGTGAACGGCAGAAACTCCGCGGCATTGTCCCAAGTAGGAGCGGCTTGCCCGGACCACCTGGTTCACACGAAGGTCGTGCCGCTGTTCATCGACTGGACGCCGGACGCGAGCGACACGGACGGACTGAAGGAGAAGCTGGCGGCCGGCATCGCGGCATACAAAGAACAATACGCGCAATATTTCGAGCGCAACAAACACGAGGGCGACGTGATGTTCGAAGCGGCTCCCCGCGTTATTCTCATTCCGGGCGTCGGCATGATCAACACCGGCAAGAGCTGGGCGATGTCGCAAGTGAGCGGCGCGCTGTACCACCGCGCGATTGCCGTCATGCGCGGCGCGACGGCGCTAGGCGATTTCGTATCGCTAAGCGAGAACGAGTCGTACAACGTCGAGTATTGGCCGCTTGAGCTCTACAAGCTTTCCCTTGCTCCGGCGGAAGCCGAGTTCTCCCGCAAGGTTGCGTTTATTACGGGCGGAGCAGGCGGCATCGGCAGCGAAACGGCCCGCAGACTCGTATCCGAAGGCGCGCACGTCGTGCTTGCCGACCTTAACCTGGAAGGTGCTCAGAAGGTTGCCGGCGAAATTAACGAGAAGTACGGCGAGAACCGCGCCATCGCGGTGAAGATGGACGTAACGAGCGAGGAGCAGGTCGCTGCGGCATATGCAGAAACGGCCATTGCTTACGGCGGCGTCGATATTATCGTCAACAACGCGGGTCTTGCGACTTCCAGCCCGTTCGACCAAACGTCGCTGAAGGAATGGAACCTGAACATGAACGTGCTCGGCACGGGCTACTTCCTGGTAGCGCGCGAAGCGTTCAAGCTGATGAAAACGCAAGGAATCGGCGGGAACATGGTTTTCATCGGCTCCAAGAACTCGGTATACGCGGGCAAGAACGCGTCGGCGTACAGCGCGGCCAAAGCGCTTGAAGCCCATCTGGCGCGCTGCATCGCGGCGGAAGGCGGAGAATTCGGCATTCGCGTCAACACGATTCTGCCGGATGCGATCCTGCAAGGCTCGGCGATCTGGAACGGCAGCTGGCGGAACGAACGGGCGGCCGCTTACGGCATCGAGCCGGATCAACTGGAAGAGTACTACCGCAAGCGCACGACGCTGCTCGTCAACATCTATCCGCGCGACATCGCGGAAGGCATCGCGTTCTTCGCATCGTCGAAGGCGGACAAAACGACGGGCTGCATGCTGACGATCGACGGCGGCGTGCCGGCTGCATTCACGAGATAATCATCCGGGCATAAGCAACGGTCCGTCCCGCGCCCTGAATGGGAGCGGGGCGGACCTGCCGCCTATAAGAGCAAGCTTGAAAAGTTCGGCTGCATTCAATATTCGATGTCGTGTAAGCTTCTTGAATGACAACGTAATGGGAAGCGTGCTTGTTGAACTACCTTTAGTAAGGGGGATGGACGGCGATGTTTCAGGCTAGGGGAGAAAAACATTGGGTCATTCCGGACGGCTTTATTCCGCCGGACAGCTCCGGGGCGCTGACGAGCCACGAGTCGGTCTGCGTGCTGAATACGTCTTCGGAAGAAGCGTTGCTGCGTTTCACGATTTTTTTCGAGGACAGGGATCCGCTGGAGGATATGCTGTACGTGGTGCCTGCACGGCGCACGAAGCACATTCGAACGACATCGCTGCTCAAGAACGGCGAAGGCATTCCGACGGGCATACCGTACGCCATCGAAGTGAAAAGCGACATTCCGGTTATCGTGCAGTACAGCAGACTCGACGCGACGCAGGCGGAGAACGCGCTGATGTCGACGATGGCCTATCCGCTTAAATCGAAATAGAACCAATACGAGAACTAGTAGAGAGGATGCCTAAACATGACTGATCGCGGATACGTGTTGTTTGAAGAAGTGCAAGCTGCAAGAGGCATTAAAGTAAATGAAGTAAAAGCCAAGCTGAAGGGACTTCGCATCGAGACTCCATCATGGGGATACGGCGACTCCGGCACTCGCTTCAAGGTGTTCCAGAAGGTCGGAGTGCCCCGCAACCCGTTCGAAAAATTCGAGGATGCCGCCCAGGTGCACAAGCTGACGGGGCTTGCTCCGTCCGTTGCCATTCACATCCCATGGGACAAAGTAGACGATTACGGAAAACTGAGAAGCCATGCCGAAGGTCTGGGTCTCTCTATTGGAGCGATCAACCCGAACCTGTTCCAAGATGACGATTATATGCTTGGCAGCATTACGAACGCCGACGCGGCCATTCGCCGCAAAGCGACGGATCATCTGCTGGAGTGCGTGGACATCGCCAAGGAGACGGGCTCCAAGGATATCAGCCTGTGGTTCGCGGACGGCACCAACTATCCGGGTCAAGGCAACATCCGCAAGCGCAAGGCGTGGATGCAAGAAGGACTTGGCGAAATGTATAAAGCGCTTGCACCGGACATGCGCATGCTGATCGAATACAAATGCTTCGAGCCCGCATTCTATCATACCGATCTCGCGGATTGGGGCATGGCGTACAATGCCGCGCTTAAGCTGGGTCCTCGGGCCGAGGTGCTCGTCGATACGGGTCACCATCTGCCGGGAGCCAACATCGAGCATATCGTGGCGTATTTGATCGACGAAAAACGACTGGGCGGCTTCCATTTCAACAGCCGCAAATACGCCGACGACGATCTTATCGTGGGCTCCGTCAACCCTTACGAGCTGTTCCTTATTTTCTATCAAATCTTAAGCGCGGCCAATGACCGGGACGAAGCGATACAAGCTTGCGTCGACAATATCGCCTACATGATCGACCAATCCCACAACATCGAAGCCAAAGTGCCCGCCATGCTGCGTTCCGTGCTTAACGTGCAAACTCAGTTCGCCAAAGCGCTGCTCGTGAATCACGACGAGGTGGAGGAAGCGGCTAATCGCGGCGACGTGCTCGGCGCCGAGCATGCGGTACGCAGCGCGTTCGAATTCGATGTGAATCCTCTGTTGCGGGCATACCGCGAAGAGCAAGGCTTGTCCGTTGATCCTATGGGCGACTACCTGGCATCCAGCTACGGCAAAGACATTGCCGTGCGCGGCAAAGGCGGTGCCAGCTGGTGACGAAGCCGCACGTACTGGCATTTGATCTTGGCGCCAGCAGCGGCAGAGCGATGCTTGGCCGGCTCGAGGATGGCAAGATCGTGCTCGAAGAGCTTCACCGCTTTCCCAACGATCCCGTGCAGGCGGGAGGACGCCTGCACTGGGATATATTGAGACTGCTTCACGAGCTCAAACAAAGCTTGCTTAAGGCCAAGCACAAGGGTATCAAGCTTAGCAGCATCGCCATCGATACGTGGGGCGTGGACTTTGGACTGCTTGGCGGCAAGGGCAACGAGCTGCTCGGCAATCCGATCCACTACCGCGACTCCCAAACCGACGGCGTGATGGGGCGTCTGATCGACGAACTGACCGTGGATGAAATTTTCGGACGCACGGGGATCCAGTTTCTGACGTTCAACACGCTCTATCAGATCGCCGCCATGAAGGACGCGGAGTCTCCGCTCTTGCGCGAGGCCAAACATTTTCTCATGATTCCGGCGTTGCTTCGTTATTTCTTGACCGGCGAAATGCACAACGAATTTTCGCTGGCCACGACGACGCAGCTGTACAATCCGCTTACCGGCGATTGGGACGACAAGCTGCTGGAAGCCATCGGCGCGGATCGTTCGTGGTTCGGACCGGTCGTACAGCCCGGCACGCAGGTCGGCCGCTTAAGCGACGCGGTATGCGCGGAGCTTGGCATCGAGTCGGTGCCGGTTATCGCGGTCGCCGAGCACGATACGGGCTCCGCCGTCGCGGCGGTGCCCGCGCGGGACCGTTCCTTCGCCTACTTGAGCTGCGGCACGTGGTCGCTGATCGGCACGGAGGTTAATGAGCCGATTATCGACGCCAAGTCGCAGGAGCTGAATTTTACGAACGAAGGCGGCGTCTACGGCACGTATCGCCTCCTCAAAAACATCATGGGACTTTGGATTCTTCAGGAATGCAGACGCGAGTGGGAACGGGATGGCGTCAGCTATTCGTTCCCCGAGCTTGTGGCCCTAGCATCGGCGGCTGAGCCGTTTGCTTGCTTCATCGATTCCGACGACGAGCAATTCCTTCCTCCCGGCGATATGCCTGCCCGCATCCGCGATTATTGCGCGCGTACGGGACAGCTAGCGCCGGAGGGCGCCGGAGCGTATGTCAGGGTCATTTTGGAAAGCTTGGCGTTTAAGTACCGTTACGCTCTTGAGCAGACGGAATCGTTATCGGGAGTTACGTACGACGGACTGCACATGGTAGGCGGCGGCATTCAGAATACGCTGCTATGCGAGTGGACCGCAAGCGCGATCGGCAAGCCGGTCTGGGCGGGCCCGACGGAAGGAAGCGCGATCGGCAATATGCTGGTACAATGGATTACGGGCGGCGAGCTTGGCGATATCTGGGAAGCCAGACGAGTCGTCGGCGAATCGTTCCCCATCGCCGTTTACGAGCCTCGGAACCAGGCAGAGTGGGAAGAGGCATACAACAAGTTCTTGGCGGCCACGGGATTGGCCGATTAATATATTTTCAGATCGATGAAGGTCGGGAAGAGGGATGACATGCTGGTTGCCGAGCGTTACGACAAAATTGTACAGCTGGTAAACGAGAGAGGCAGTATTCGCGTGACGGAGCTGAGCGAGCTGTGCCAGGTGACGGAGGAGACGATTCGCCGCGACCTGGACCGCTTGGAGCAGGCCGGACGATTGCGCCGCTCGCATGGCGGTGCGGTAAGCGTAAAGGAGCAGCAGCCGGAAATCCCTTATTTCGAGAGGGAAATCGTCCGCGCGGACGAGAAACGCTCCATTGCCGAGGAGGCGATCAAGCTGATCCTTCCGGGCGAACGCGTTCTGCTCGACGCCAGCTCCACGGCGTGGTATATGGCGCAGAGCATGCCGGATATCCCTCTTACCGTGCTTACGAATTCCATCAAGGTCGCCATGGAGCTTGCGGGCAAGGAGCGGATCGAGGTCATCTCGACGGGAGGCATCCTAGCCTCGCGCAGCTTGTCCTACGTTGGACCGCTTGCGGAGCGCTCCCTTGACGCCTACCACGTCGATCGGGCTTTTCTATCCTGCAAGGGCGTCCACCTGGACCGCGGCGTGAGCGAATCCAACGAGCTGCAAGCCCGGATCAAGCATCGGATGGTCGGCATGGCTGACGAGGTCGTGCTGCTCGCGGACTCCAGCAAATTCGGCGTTCAGGCGTTCACGCACGTGGCGGAGCTTGGCGCCATTCATCGGATCATTACGGATAACGGGCTGACTCCCGAGCTTGCGGCAGGGCTCAGAGATCGCCAAATAACCGTTACGACGGTATAACATGTGGGGGCAGCGATGAAAGTATCACTATTTATAACATGTTTGAGCGACGCGATTTTCCCGCGGGTCGGCGAAGCGATGGTCAGGCTGCTGGCGAATTACGGCGTAAAGCTGGAGTTCCCGCGCGTGCAGACCTGCTGCGGTCAGCCCGCCTTTAACAGCGGCTATTGGAAGGAAGCGCGCGACTCGGCGCGGACGATTCTGGACGCGTTCGAGGACAGCGACTTCGTGATCTCCCCTTCGGGCTCATGCACAGGTATGCTGCATCATTATCCCAAGCTGTTCGAGAACGATCCCGTCATGCTGAAGAGGGCGGAGTCGCTGCGGGCGAAGTCGTACGAGTTTACCCAATTTCTCGTGCAAGTGCTTGGAGTCACGGACGTCGGAGCCACATTCCCGCGCAAGGTGACGTATCATCCTTCCTGCCACGGCAGCCGCATCCTCGGCGTCAAGGACGAGCCGATGCAGCTGATGAAAAGCGTCAGGGGCATGAAGCTCGTGCCGCTTCCGTTCGCGGAGGATTGCTGCGGCTTCGGCGGTACGTTCGCCGTCAAGATGGCCGATATTTCGGGCGCCATGGTAACGGAGAAGGCCGACCATGTATTAGAGACGGAAGCCGAGGTGCTGGTCGGCCTCGACATGGCTTGCCTGATGAATATCGCGGGCAATCTGCATTATCGCGGAGAGCCGGTGCGCGTCATGCATCTGGCCGAGCTGCTGTACGAAGGAGTGAAGGAAGCATGAGCGGAGGGAAAACGGGGGCGACGGTCAAGGCGAGAGCCGAGCTGGCGCTGAACGACGAATTTCTGCGCAAGGCGGTCAAGTTCACGACGGAGCGGCTGCGGAACGGCAAAAAGAAGGCTTCCGAGGAGCATGGCAACTGGGAAGAATGGCGCGAGCGCGGCCGGCAGATCCGGCTGCACACGATCGCGCATCTGGACTATTATTTGAACCTGTTCGTCGACAACGCGAGGGCGAACGGCGTTCATGTCCATTTTGCCGATACGGCGCAGGAGGCGGTGGAGCTGACGCTGGACATCGCGGAGCATGCGGGCGCCAGATCCGTCGTGAAGTCCAAGTCGATGGTATCGGAGGAGCTGCATCTTAACCACGCGCTGGAATCGATCGGCGTGGAAGCGATCGAGACGGATCTCGGCGAATACATCATTCAGCTCGCGGGAGAAATGCCATCCCATATCGTTATTCCGGCTATTCACAAAAACCGCTACCAGATCGCGGAGCTGTTATCCAAGGAAGCGGGCTACGAGCTTCCCCCGGATACGACGGCATTAGCCGGCTTTGTGCGCAAGAAGCTGCGCGAGAAGTTTCTCGAGGCGGATATCGGCATGACCGGCTGCAACTTCGCGATCGCGGAGACGGGCTCCATGGTGCTTTTCGAAAACGAAGGCAACGCCCGGATGGTGACGACCGTGCCCAAGACGCAGATCACGCTCATGGGGATGGAGCGGATCATCCCGTCCTGGGAGGATCTTGAAGTCATGGCGACGCTGCTGCCGAGATCTGCGACGGGCCAGAAGCTGACGATGTACATGTCGGGCATCACGGGTCCGAAACGGACGGCGGACGGCGACGGGCCGGAAGAAATGCATATCATCATCGTCGATAACGGGAGGTCGCTGCAGCTTGGCGATCCCGAGTTCCAAGAGCTGCTGAACTGCATTCGCTGCGGCGCTTGCCTTAACGCGTGCCCGGTATACCGTCATATCGGCGGCCACGCCTACGGCAGCACGTACAGCGGCCCGATCGGAGCGGTGCTTACGCCGTCGCTTAACAAAAACATCGCGGAGTGGGATGATATCGCCAACGCGTCCAGCTTATGCGGCGCTTGCTACGAGGCATGTCCGGTCAAGATTCCGCTTCATGACATGCTGGTCTACTTGCGGCGGCGCAAGGTGGAGAGCGGCAACGGAAGCAAGCTGGAAGGCATGGGCATGCAGGGGTTCGCCGCGGTGATGGGCGATTCCAAAGTCATGGGCGGCTTGATGCGACTCGGCAAATTGGGGCAAAAGCTAGTCGTGCGCGACGGCTTTATCCGCACGAAGCTGGGACCGCTGAAGGGCTGGAACACGTACCGGGTGACGCCGAGCTTGCCGAAGCAGTCGTTCCGCGACCGCTGGGCGACGCTGGATCAAGAGCTGAAGGCGGAGCTGCGCGAGATGACGCCGGACATGCGCGAGCGCATGGAGCGGGCGCGCGAGGGGCAGCAAACCAAGGGACGGGGAGGTCACGGCCATGGCTGACGTTACGACTAGCAAGCAAGGAAACGGCGGCGCGGCCGAGACGCATGATCAGTGGCTCTCCCGTCTGGAGGAGCAATCGCGCAAAAAGCAGGAGCGGTTCATGAATGGCATCTCGGAGCGGCTGCGCCATCCTCGGATGACGCAGCCGCCGCAGCACCCCTTCAGGGGAGCTCCCGACTTTTGGCGTGAGCTCCGCTGGTCGCAGGAGGAGAAGGTGAAGGCGTTCACGGATAATTTCCTGTCCGTTGGCGGTCACGTCGCCAGGCTGCAGGAGATGGCGGAGGTGTCGGCCTTTATCGCGGATAGGGCGGAGGAGATGGGCGCCAAATATTTGATCCGCCAGGACGAGCCGGCCCTGGCTGGTCTTGAGCTTGAGAAACGGTTGCCGGACGTGCGGACGTCGGTATGGAACAGCGATGCGGAGCAGCAGTGGAAGGCGCTTGCGGCGGGAGCCGACTTCGGCGTCGTGCAGGCGGATCATGCCGTGGCGTATACCGGCTCGGTCGTCGTGTTGTCCTCCAAGGAGAAGGGGCGTTCCGTCAGCCTGCTGCCGACGGTGCTGTTTATCGTCATCCCCGCTGAGCGGCTGAAGACCCGTCTAGGCGAAGTGCTGGTTGGGCTGGACGAAGCAGGGCGGGAAGCGTTGCCTGCCGGCGTTCATTTTATTACCGGCCCTAGCCGCTCGTCCGACATCGAGAACGATTTGACGATCGGCGTGCACGGTCCCGGCATCGTCTACGCGCTTATCGTTGGGTGAAATGCAGGTTGTAGGCGGAAAAGGGCAAAAAAAGCCATCCTTCGGTCATCATGCGATGATTGAAGGATGGCTCTTTGCGTGAGGGCATAGCAGCCAGCTTGGCCTGCTCCCTTCCAAGCTACGGCTGTACCGATGCGAGGTGCGTCTCGATAAATCGGAGCGCGTTGTCCGGCCGCTCCGCGTTGACGCGGATGCCGACGATGAGATCCGCCTTGGCGAGCGGAAGCTCCTTGAACAAGGCTGTATCCTTCAGGTCGATGCCGTATACGGTCTCCTCCGGCACGTCCTCCGTCGACAGCTTGAGCAGGCGGTCTTCCGATGCGCCGGCGATCTCCGGCTTGCCGTCGAGAGGCAGAAGCGCGCCCTGCATGCCGATCCATTCGAACATGGCGCGGTCCATGACGTAAAGGTCGGGCTTCTCCGACATGAGCGTGACGACGGCCTTCTGCAGATACGCGTATTGGTTCATGTCGTCCTGCGGGACGAAGACGATGTTCGACTGCACCCGCTTCCATTCCGGAATCGCGCCCATCAAGAAATCATTGACGGATTCCGTGTTGTCCTTGCCCTCGGGCTGCATGAACGTGCCGTAGAAGGAGACGTCGAGGTCGATCGGCGGAAGGCTGGCCAAATATTTTTCATGCTCCCGTTTGTCGATATAACTGTTGATGCCATAAATGATAGCGGCGATCAGCGCGATCGCGACGAACGTATGAACCTTGTAATATCGCCAGAAGTGGTCCATTTTCTGGGCTTTTCCCGCCATGCCTTTGTACTTGCCGTATTCTTGTTCGTTAAAGGCGTCGGTTATTTTCCGATCCTCGTACGCCAGAATCTGTTTGTACGCTTCCGTGACTTTGGCGAAATCCGAGTCGCCGGAGGCGCTTTCATCGCCCTGCAGCTTGGTTCTGGATCGTTCGCGGCGCATCAGCGTCGTATAGCGTTTCTCGACCTCTTCTTTGGAGGCGAGCGGCGCTAACCCCATCGTTTCGTAAGCTTTGTTTAACCCATCCATGTTTTCCACTAGGTCACCTCGATTATGTTGCTTGCACGGTTTCTATGTCTCTCGCTGACATTCCTACTACTTAGTATACTGGATTTCGACGGGAATCGGCAAACGTTCGAAATGTCCGATTGATGAACAAATATGTCCAAATCTTGTCCGCCGAAACGGCTGGATGATTTGGTATACTGGAAAGCAGAACAAATAGCGGCAGAAAGGCAGCGAACGAGCATGCGCGATTTCAAATTCGACTTTGGCATCGGGGAGTCCCCGGCCGAATCCTACATACAAATATTGCCGGACACGCTGTACGAGAGCGATGCCCCACTCGTCGTACGCGAGGCGCGCGAGAAGCTGGCGGGTTACACCATTTCGTTGTACTGGAGAGGAGAGCGCCATGTTTGATCCCACCGTGTTCGAGAACGTGAAGGTCGCGCTGGAAAACGCGCTATATGATCTCGATAATATCGACGGTGCCGTCGATATCGTCGGCAGGCGGGACATCCTCGATATGGCGGTGCTCTCGCGGGAGCTTTCGCTGTCGTGCCGACTTGCCGGCAGCGGGGCCGTGACGGCGGAGCTTTTGCTGCGTGCTTCGCTTAAGGAGCTGGCCGCCGAGCTGCTGGAGCAGCCCGGCGCCGCTCCGACCTGCCGTCTGACGCTGCGCTTTCACCTGCCGTCTGACGGCGCCAGCGCCTTCTGCGAAGCTGTCGAGCGCTGTCTGCTCGGCATTTGGCAGACGCCGGCGCCGCCCGTGCAGACGCTGAGCCGCGTGTATGGCGAGGCGGACGGGAGATGCCGCCATACGGCGGAGCTGGATTTCGGGAGAGGGATCGGCGAGGAGCAAATCGAGGATCTGCCGGAGCTTTTGGACCATTTGATGCTGTCCCTGTCCGAGCTGGAGCGATTGTAAAAACTCCCCATTCCATTACAATCCTCGCTGTGCTATAGTACGAGAGAACAATTGAAGATGAAACTCCGGCGTTCGCGACGTTCCGCAAGGGGCGGCGGTTGGCCGGGAGAGGTTCGCGAACTCCCTCTATAAAAAACTAAAACGAAACGATTGCCCGTCCGGGGCAACGTCGTTTTTGTGTTCGGCGCGTCGCGGCGCTCCTCGCAAGAGGGAGAGCCGCTCGCGCCGTTTCTTATTGTGCAGGACGATCGCGAAGTTCCGTCTTCGACATCCGGAGAGGTGGGAACATCATGAAACAAGAAAAAGCCGTTGTCGTATTTAGCGGCGGGCAAGACAGCACGACATGCCTGTTCTGGGCTCTGGAGCGGTTCGCGGAGGTAGAGGCGATAACGTTCAATTACGGCCAGAGGCATAAGCAGGAGCTGGATTGCGCCGCGGACATTACGAAGACGTTAAATATCAAACATCATATCCTCGATATGTCGTTGCTGAATCAGCTGGCACCTAACGCTCTGACGCGGGACGACATCGCGATCGAGCAAAAGGACGGAGAGCTTCCGACGACGTTCGTCGACGGCCGGAACCTGCTGTTCCTGACGTTCGCCGCCGTGCTGGCGAAAGGAATCGGCGCCAAGCACATCGTGACCGGCGTCTGCGAGACCGACTTCAGCGGGTACCCGGATTGCCGCGACGTGTTTATCAAATCGCTTAACGTGACGCTAAACCTGTCGATGGATTACGGCTTCGTCATTGATACGCCGCTGATGTGGCTGAACAAAGCGGAGACGTGGGCGCTTGCCGACGAGCTCGGCGCCTTCGATTTCGTGCGCGAACGGACGCTTACGTGCTACAACGGCATCCCGTCGGACGGCTGCGGCGAATGCCCGGCATGCAAGCTTCGCCGCAAGGGGCTGGACGAATATTTAGCCAAACGCGCCGCCGGGGAGGCGGGGCGCTGATGCTGCAGCAAATCTATCCGTCCGTCCAGCATGACTTCAGCTATGAGCTGAACAAGGACTTTCATTTTGCCGCCGCGCATTACATCCCCTCCGAAGCAGCGGGCAAATGCAGCATGACGCATGGCCACACGTATTACGCCAACGTGACGGTAGCCGGCGACGAGCTGGACGAGTCGGGCTTTCTGGTCAACTTCTCCGTCATCAAAAAGCTGATTCACGGTCGTTTCGACCATTCGCTGCTTAACGACGATGCCGAAAGCTTCGACAACGCCGCGCCGGAACGTTTCCCGACGACGGAGGTCGTCGCCCGGGTCATCCACGAGCTGGTGCAGGCGTATCTGGACGACCGTCCCAACCGTCCGCAATGCCTGCAGGTTTTCTTGCGGGAGACGCCGACGAGCTATTGCCTGTACCGGCCGAAACGGAAGGTGAATAACCATGACTGATCCCGACATTCAGTCGTTGACGGCGGATTCCGGGTCCCAATCGAACCCTGTTGAATCACCATCCGGAGGCAAAATAGTCAAGTCAAGGCCGATCCCCGTACTGGAGGTATTCGGGCCGACCGTACAAGGCGAAGGAATGGTCATCGGCCGCAAAACGATGTTCGTCCGCACCGCTGGCTGCGATTACAGCTGCAGCTGGTGCGATTCGGCCTTTACTTGGGACGGCACGGGCAAAGACGATATCCGCCTGCTGTCGTCCGCTCAAGTGATTGAGGAACTGGAGCGCGCCGGCGGCGATGCGTTCGACCATGTGACGATATCCGGCGGCAATCCGGCCCTATTGCCCCAGCTGGGAGAGCTGATAGACGGCTTGCACGATAGGGGCTGCAAGGTGGCGCTGGAGACGCAGGGAAGCCGCTGGCAGCCTTGGTTCGCGTCGATCGACGACTTGACGTTGTCGCCCAAGCCGCCAAGCTCCGGCATGTCGACCGACTGGGATGCGCTGGACGGCATCGTGGAGCGTCTCGCGGCAGCGGGCGGCAGCTTCTGTCTTAAGGTCGTCGCGTTCGACGAAGCCGATCTCGACTACGCTCGAGAAGTGCACGGGCGTTATCCCGGCGTACCGTTCTACCTGCAGGCGGGCAACGCGAATTTGACGGAGACGGAGCAGAGCCGCATGCTGCCTTATCTCGTAGAGCGGTACGAGTGGCTGATCGGCAAGACCATGCCGGACGCTTCGTTTCGTTCGGCGCATGTATTGCCCCAACTCCACACCTGGATCTGGGGCAACAAAAAAGGCGTGTAAGGAAGTTCAAAAAACCGCTTTTGATCACGAGGCTTCTCAGGGAAGATTATTCGGCGTCGAATTTTGAACTCAGCCGGACATTCAGATGCTCACGTAGCTCTGCTACGCTCCGCTCTTCATGTCCTAGCTTCGTCCAAACTTCTCGGTGCTGAAAAGCGATTTTTTGAACCTTCATTGTATTTGAAGAGCAAACCAACATAAGCCTTCGAAGCAAAATTCTTTTTTTCGAAAGGATGGCCAATATGGAAGGAAGACAAAAGGAAGAGCTGGACGGCATTACGCATCTGGGCAACCAGGGGACGAAGTACCTCTTCAATTATGCGCCGGAGGTGCTGGAGTCGTTCGAGAACAAGCATCCCGGCCGCGATTATTTCGTCAAATTCAATTGTCCGGAGTTTACGAGCCTCTGTCCGATCACGGGGCAGCCGGACTTCGCCACGATCTATATTTCGTACATTCCGGATATCCGCATGGTGGAGAGCAAGTCGCTTAAGCTGTATTTGTTCAGCTTCCGCAATCACGGGGATTTCCACGAGGATTGCATGAACATCATTATGAACGATCTGATCAAGCTGATGGATCCGCGATACATCGAGGTATGGGGCAAATTCACGCCGCGAGGCGGCATCTCGATCGATCCGTACTGCAACTGGGGGCGTCCGGGCACGAAGTACGAGGAGATCGCCAATCACCGCTTGATGAACCATGACTTGTACCCCGAGAAAGTCGATAACCGTTAACGGATGAAGACCGTCCTGGTTACCGGCTACCGCGCGCACGAGCTGGGCATTTTCAGTCAAAAGCATAAGGGCATCCCCTTTATCAAACAGGCGATTACGAACAAGCTGGTTCCGCTGCTGGAGGAAGGCCTGGAATGGGTCGTTACGCCGGGAGGCTACGGGGTGGATCTGTGGGCTTGCGAAGCCGCGATCGAGCTCAAGAAGTCCTATCCGCAGCTCAAGCTGTCCATCCTGACGGCATTCCAGAATCCCGAGGAGAACTGGAAGGAAGAGAAGCAGCAGTATTACCGCGATCTGCTAAGGCAAGTGGATTATTACGCCGCCGTTTCTAAAGCGCCTTACGAAGGGCCTCGGCAGTTCAAAGCGCGGGACGAGCTGCTGCTCCGCAAGTCCGACGGCATTATATTGGTATACGACGAGGAGGCCGGCGAGGGAAGTCCGCGCTTCATGAAGGAGCGGGCTTTGCGCAAGGCGCAGGAGGATGGTTATCGCTGCTTTATCGTGACATCGGACGATATTCAAAGCGTCGCGGACGAAGCCTCATTCCATGAATTGGAATAGGAGAAAAGGATTGTCACCGATTGGTGCCAGTCCTTTTCTATTTTGGGCGGCCTATTTCTCTAGCGAGCTCGGGAGCAGGGACAAGGCTACAGTCAATCGGGCTGGGGGCGGCATAAAATATTCCGTATACCATAGATGAAAAGAGGTGACGGAGATGCCGTTAGTATGGGTAAGTTCGGCATGCGGAGTACTGGGATCGATTCTTACGTTTATGTTCGGAAGCTGGTCCGAGTCTTTGACGTTTTTGCTGCTGGCCATGGGGGCGGATTACGTAACGGGTACGGCGGCCTCCATTAAGGAAGGGAAGGGACTTAATAGCGCTTTCGGCGCATGGGGATTGGCACGCAAGGGGTTGACCTTGCTCGTCGTGTTGTTGGCCCATCGGATCGACGTGTTGCTGAACACGGAGGATGTCACGATGGGGGCTGCCATCTTTTTCTATATCGCGAACGAATTGATCTCGATTACCGAAAATTACGGAAGACTGGGCCTGCCCTTGCCGGAACGAATCCGTAAAATGATCGCGATTCTCAAGGAGAAGGACAAGTAGCGGTTATTTCCGCTTGCATGAATTCGCGTATTTTGGCTATAATAAGAACAAGTGTTCTTATTGATTGGATTTGGATTCCACGGCGCAAGTCGCCGGCCTATATACGGAAGGTCATGGAGGGTTGGCAATGGCCGTTAACAAGGAAGCGGTACGGACGGCGGAAGGGAGCAGCGTCTCGGTTCCTCCGGTCCAAACGGAAGAAGAATTGGAGCTCGTCAAACGGTACGTTCTTCTGGGAATCGTCATGCGCATTTTGGAGCATGACATTGCGGCCATCGGAGTTTCGGGGATGAAGCTGCCTCGTTTCTACGAATCCGTGCTGAGAGCCGTTCAGGACCGCGTGCTGTTGGATTTGGCAGGTATCCGCAAGCAATTTCGGGAGTCGGGCATCAAAGTGTACGAGGAGAGACGGGAGAGGGACGGCCTGCACGCCCGGTACGTTTGCCGCGGCTATCATCATCGTTTTTTTATGCTGTGGGGATTCGTCAAGGCTGAATCCGAGCGGCTGCTCAAAGGATATACGGCCAGGTCGTAGCGGGTGAACGTCGTTAACGCAGAAAGGAGCCCTTCGGGCTCCTTTCTATGCAACAGGCGTCATGGACGTTTGCGCGGCTTAAGCGGCGTTGGGATTCCTTCTTCTGTCTCGCGCGATGATAAGATCCGTGATAAATCCGAGCAACGCCCATGTGAGCACGGTCAAGGCGTACAGCAGCAATACGCTGACTTCGTGGATATCCATGAACAGATCCGCGAACCAGGCGGGAATGCTGAACATAAAAAAAACCATATTGTGCATATCGTAGCCCGTATAATTGAACGCGCAGATGGCAAGTCCGATAAGAGTGGCGATGATGGTGACCGTATATCGCATAACGCGCCTTCGCTCCTTTAACTAAAGATTGCCGTAATGTCTTCCCATAGGTTATTATGTGACAAAAGGACGAATCTCATGCCGCGCTATCCGCGCGGCCGCAAACCGTATAACATAGGGAGGATTTGGCACATGATTACGCATATTGTCAGCTTTAAATTAAAGGATCGCAGCGCGGAGAACGTTGAACGCGCGGCAGCGGTTCTGCGCGATATGGAAGGAAAAATCGAGCAGTTGAAGTACATAGAGGTAGGAGTGGACCTGCTCCATTCGGAGCGCTCGTTCGATATCGCGCTCGTCACGAAATTCGATTCCATGGCGGACTTGGAGGCGTATCAGGTCCATCCGGTACATCAGAAGGTCATCGAATTCATGTCCCAGGTTCGCGAAGCGTCGGTCAGCGTCGATTACGAAAGCTCGAGGGATTAAAAATGTCCGATATGAGAGACGTGTACGAAATCTTCACTTATTTGCTCGTCATCATCTTCAGCAGCATCATTATGGTGGCCTGGCTGAAACGCAAGGCGCGCAAGAGCAGGAAGTAGAAGCGCCGGACGGCGGTCAAGAGGAAGCTACGCAAAGGGGAAGTAAAACCGAAAGCAGGGAATGACATGTATTATGTGAACCGGGAACAGATTTCCGTCAGGCTGGAGGCCATTCCCGCGCTCGCGGAAGCGCTGCGCGAGCTGGCCGATCAATGGAAGGGCACCCTTGTCCAAGGACTCGCGCAGGAGAGGGCGTTGCATCTGGCGATCGAGATCGTAACGGATGTCGGCAGCTTCCTGATTGACGGTTTCATTATGCGGGATGCAAGCAGCTACGAGGACATCATCGAAATAACGGGCGCGGAAGGCGCATATCCGCCGCACATGACGGAAGCGCTCGCGGAGCTGGTGAAGCTGCGCCGGCCGATCGTTCAGGAGTATTACGACTGGCCAAGAGTGGAGCTGCATCCATTTACGGAGAGACTGGCCGAGATGCTGCCGCTCTACAGGAAAGCCGTGGAGGCTTATTTGGAGAAAGAATTGCAATAACGGTCATTGACGCCGCTCGTGGCGGCAACGTTCGGCAAGGAAGGGGGAGTAGAGATGAGAGAAAGCATAATGGAGGAAGGCGGCGCCGCGGCTGCGCCGGGAATCACGCGAGGCAGATTGCTTCGCCTGCTTCGCACCCGCGGGCGCATGAACGCCGGGATGCTGGCGGCCGAGCTGGGCCTTACGGAGATGGCGATCCGCAGACACATGCACGAGCTGGAGCGCCAAGGAAGCGTCAGCATCGTGCCGGTTCGTCAGCCCAAGGGGCGGCCGCTTCATCTCTACGAGCTGACAACCGGCGCCGACCGTTATTTTCCGAAAAATTATCATACGCTTACGATCGACTTGCTTGCCGAGCTGGAGGCCGATCCCGACACTTCGCCTCTGATTGGCCGGATGTTCGAGGGCCGGAGACGAAAGCTGCAGGAACGGTATTTGCCGCGAATGGCCGGCAAAAGTCTGGAGGAACGCGTTCAGGAGCTGACGATCATCCAAAACGGCGGCGGATACATGGCGGAGATGGAGCGCGCCGATAATGACGGATATTGGCTGCACGAATACAATTGCCCCATTACAGACGTTGCTGGAACCTATGAACAGGCGTGCGGCTGCGAGTTGGAATTGTTCCGCTCCCTCCTGGGCGTTCAGGTGAACCGTACGGAGTGTCTGGCCAAGGGCGGGAGCCGGTGTTCCTACGCTATCGGCTCGGCGCGCCAGGGCGTAGATTCCGTCTTGTAACGTATGCCTTGCGAAGCAAAGGCATCGAAAAAAAGGCTGTCTTTCCCTCGTTTTTAATGGGGAAGGCAGCCTTTTTTTTGAGCGCCATACGATAGACGATCGGGATTGCAAAAACGACAAAACAGGCTTGACTGGCGGGTTTTCTCCCAAAAGATCATGTTTTGGCATGATGCGGTTGACGGAGCTTGACGAGTGCCATACTAAGGGCTCAAACCAAGCAAAAGAGGTGTCCATCATGTCGAACGTTTCATCCGATAACGAAAAAGCGATCAAAAAGGTATGGGAACTAATAAAGGGAATCGACATCGCCATGCTGACTACGGTTTCGGAAGAAGGTTTGGTGTCGCGTCCCATGAAGACGCAGGAGGTCGAATTTGTCGGAGACTTGTGGTTTCTGACCAAAAAAGATACGGGGAAATTTCACGAGCTGCTGCATAACCGGCAAGTCAACGCGGCGTACGCGGATAAATCCTTTGTTTCCATTCGCGGAGAGGCGGAGCTGGTGCAGAGCGCCGAAAAGGTAAAGCAATTTTGGAGTCCGGCGTACGAAAAGCTGCTGGAGACGACTTACGATGATCCCAATCTTATCCTCATCAAGGTAAAAGCCGAGACGGCCGAATATTGGGATGCCGGCAACAAGTTCAAGCTGATTTCATTTATGTTCAATCGACTGCTTGGCAACAACACGGAAGGGTCGGAGCTGAACCGGCTTGTAGAAATGAAGTAGAGGATGAGGCCGGCCCATTATCGGGTTGGCCTTTATTTCGTAACGGAGAACCCGCGAATTTATTTGCCGTTGCAGGTCCGCTCTTGTGTCAAGACGAGCCCAGTCTGCTTATACTGTCATTACGCATATGGGCATTCGCCCTTATTGGCCCGATCGAATCGGACCTAAGGGGTCCTGCACGTCTCATACGGTGCGGAAGGAGCGATGGGGATGACGCTGGAGTGGATTGCCGCAATCGCGGCGGCGGCTTTTGTCTTATGGGTAGCGGGCACGCTGATCGCGATTCGCGCGTTGCTTGCGCGGATCGCGAAGCTGCAAGCATCGGCGGCGGCCGTGCAGAGGGATGTGCACAGGCTATCCGGTGAGCTGAGCCAGATCATGCTGCCAACGGAGCAAGTGGTTCGATCCGTGCAGCAGAGCGTGGAGTCGACCCAGAAGCTGTTTCAGGCCGCGAGGCAGGTAGGGGGCACGATCGAAGCGACCACATCGGCAGTCGAGCGAGTAGCCGCGTCATTGTCGCGCTCCGCCGTTGGCCATGCCGACCGGATCGCGAAGCGGCGCGAGCTGGATTCGGCCGTGCAATGGGCGGAGCTGGGACTTACGGCGTGGCAGCTATGGCAAGCCGGTCGCAAAGGCGAGCCTGCCGAACCATCGCCATCTCCTTCCGATTCCGCAATCCCTAAATGACGTATGTCTGAATGGTCGGACCAAGAGGCAGGGAAGCCTAAGAACGAAAGGAGCGACGATCACATGTCTACACGTAAAGGAAACAAAGGATTTCTGTTTGGCGCATTAGCCGGAGGCGTGCTTGGATCCATCGCGGCGTTGTTGTTCGCGCCGAAAGCCGGCAAGGAGCTTCGTCAGGATATTGGCGTTCAAGCGCAGAAGGTCGGGGACAAAACGGGCGAGCTTGCAAAAGGAGTCGGCAACGGCGCGATCCAGCTGGCCGACCGCACAAAGCAAGCGGCTATCCAAGTAGCCGGCAACGTAAGAAGCTTCGGAAGAGGCAGAGCCGCGGGAGTGGCTACGATCTCCGGCGTCGCGGCTGAAGCCGCCGAAGAGCTTGCGACGGGCGTTATCGAGCGGACGTCGGAGACGGCGGAGCAAGTCGCGGAAGCGGTGGAAGAGACATACGAATCCGGCGCGGAAGCGGTGGAAGAGACGTATGAAACCGGCGCGGAAGCGGTGGAATCGGCTACGGAAGCAACGGTGGAGGCAGTCCGCGAATCCATCGGGCAGTTGGAAGAATACGCGACTGCAAGCATTGACGAGGATCCAGGCAAGAACCAATAAGCCGGCCTTCGAACTCGCACGGAGCCGAACGTTCATCCAAGGGATGACGCCGTCGGCTCTTTGCCGCGTCCGAAAATGGCATGCCATTCTTGAAGGTTGTTCGGTAATGCGATAAGATGTAGGTACGTTTTCGAAGGGTCATACATATGTTATGGTAATTTTGACCGTAGCTCCTTCATCCAACATCCCAGTCCAAGAAAGCGGTGTGTCTGTGCAACAACCGATAGCCATATTAGATTCCGGCGTTGGCGGCTTAACCGTCGTTAAGGAAGTCATGCGTCAACTGCCGCGCGAGAAAATCATTTATTTCGGAGATACGGCAAGAACGCCGTACGGACCTCGTTCGGCCGACGAAGTGCGCGCATTCACCCGGGAAATCGTCGAATACCTCATACAATTCCAGCCCAAAATGATCGTAATCGCCTGCAATACGGCGACGGCGGTCGCCTTGTCGGACATTCGCTCGCGCGTGTCCGTGCCGGTCGTGGGCGTCATCAATCCCGGCGCAAGGGCGGCCATCGGCCGGACGACGACGGGATGGATCGGCGTGATCGGCACCGTCGGCACCATCAATAGCGGGGCATACGAGAACGCCCTCCGGGAGCTGACTCCGAATGTCCAGGTTATTAGCGAAGCATGCCCGAAGTTCGTCCCGCTCGTGGAGCAGGGCAACTTCCGCTCCCAAGAAACGTATCAAGTCGTCCGCTCGTCGATCGAGCACTTGCGGCAATATCCAATGGATTGCCTCATTCTTGGCTGCACGCATTATCCGTTTCTGACGGAGACCATATCCGAGGTGATGGGAAGCGAGGTCGCGCTCATCAGCTCGGCCGACGAGACCGCCCGCGAGATCAGCACCATCCTGCACGAGAATCGCAAGCTCGCCACCAACGACCCCATTCCGGTCCATCAGTTTTTCTGCAGCGGCGATCCGTCCATGTTCAAGCTAATCGCGCAGCAATGGCTTGGCGAGCAGATCGAATTGACGCCGGTCGTATGGCAGGTGCCGAACATTAGTTAACCGGAATGTTGCCCGCCATGATTTCGTTCCATACTTTCCCGCAACGGCTCTGCGCGTTCAACGATTGGTTGAAACGCGCAGGCCGTTTTTTGGTCTCGCCCAATTCGTTATAATGCGAGCGCCTACCTCCGCATAACATGAATAATAACGATCATGCGGGCAAAGGAGTGCGGAGGTTGGGAGAGAACGGCTTCGAAAACAATGCATATACGTACGAAATGATGATGGAAGAGTGCAGGCAGCTGGCGATCGCCTATCCCTTTGTAGCGGCCGAAAGCATCGGCAGGAGCGTCATGGGCAAGCCGATATTGGCGCTGCGGTGCGGCTGCGGACCGAAAGCGATTCATATAAACGCGTCGTTTCATGCCAATGAGTGGATTACGTCGGCGCTGCTGATGCGTTTTATGTCGGAGCTGTCCCGAAGCTACGCCACGGGCAGTCCGCTCGGAGGCGTGGATGCCGCGCGGTTCTGCGACGAGTGGAGTATCTGGGCCGTGCCGATGGTGAATCCCGACGGGGTTGAGCTTGCTCAAAGAGGCGTGCAGCCGAGTCATCCGCTATACGGCCAACTAATGGCTTGGAACGGCGGCATTGCCGATTTCAGCGGGTGGAAAAGCAATATTCGCGGCGTGGATTTGAACGATCAATTTCCCGCTTACTGGGAAGAGGAATGCAAGCGCAGAGATGCGCGGGGACCGGCGCCCCGCGATTATCCCGGCCCTTACCCGCTGAGCGAGCCTGAAGCGCAGGCGATAGCGCGGCTTACGGAGAGCATCCCGTTCCATGCGGTCATAGCGCTGCATACGCAGGGCAAAGAAATCTATTGGAATTACCGCGACTACGAGCCGACGGAATCGGAGGAGCTGTCGCTAAGACTGGAGAGGGCAAGCGGCTACAAGTCGGTGAAGCTGAGCGGCAGCGACGCGGGCTATAAGGATTGGTTCATCTACCGCTTCAGGCGTCCGGGCTTCACTGTGGAAGCGGGTTATGGCGAAAATCCGCTCCCGTACGCCAATTTGGACACGATTTATGCCGAGCTGAGGCCGCTTCTGCTGGAGTCGCTGAAATTCTAGAGCCATCCTGGGCCGGCAATCGGCGGTATGGATCGCGCATGTCCGCATGCTCGGGTCGGCAAGCTTGTCCGGGCTGTGCTATACTGGAAACACTACGCTGCCTATTGGCGGACCGGAGGTGCGGGCATGCTCAAATTGCTTTCGCTCAGACATTGGAAGAATACTTTCGTGTTCATATACAAGCTAATCATGTCCAAAAAGGTGGCCGTCCGGGACAAGCTTTTGTTTCTGATTCCGGTCGTCGTCTATTGGGTCATTCCGGACGTTATGCCTTTTATGCCGATTGACGACATCGCTTTTACGATGATTATCGCGGAATGGTTTGCCGTACGGATGGGCAGGAAGTATAATATATCTTGACCAAACGAATGATGGCATTGTCTGTCTCGCTGGCAACACCGGCACAGGATGCGTCTACGATAATAGAAGGAGCTGTCGGACCATGAATTGCAGAATTTCCCGCAATGCGGCCAAGATGATCAAGCTCGAGCTGGACAAGCCCGAGAACGAAGGAAAGCTGCTGCGCGTCTACGTGACGCACGCGCACGGCGACCATGCCCACTACGGCATGGGAATCGACGAACCGACGGACAATGACGTCGTCGTATCGACGGATAAGGACATCGACGTTATTTTGGAGAAGGACAACGCGTTCCTGGATGGCGTCCGCATCGATTACTTCTACGTGCCCGAAGAAGGCTTCGCCGTTACGAATCCTTCGATGGGCAACCACGGAGATCATTAAGCTTCGCCTGGCGCGATAGCGGATTGGAATCATAATGGCTGCGAACGATATTAGAATTTGCGACAAATGCAAGCACATGCGGATGAAAAGCGCGATGGCCAAGCTGACCAAGCTGGCGCCGGAAGCCGATATTCAGCAGGTTAGCTGCAAATCCTATTGCGGGCCTTGCGCCCGCTACGCCTTCGTATTTATTAACGGCAGATATGTAAAAGGCGCGACGGAAGACGAAGCGATCGAAAAAGCGATGGCATACCTGAAGAAGTAGGGTTGACATCCGGCGGTCGAAGCGGGCATGAGACAGGGATACGGGCGGCGGAGGCCGGCGTGTTCCTGTCTCTTTTTTGGAGAGAAACCAGGGATAATCGATCGGAGGAGGGTGAAGGGATGTTGGACGGTTACGTCGGGAGCGGGCGAAAAGCACCGCCGAAAGGACTTTATGTTGCGGGATTAATAGCGGCGTTCGTATATTTGATCGGCGCCGAGCTGATCTGGGTGCCGGCCCCCATCGTAACGGGAGACGGCATGGAGTGGATCGAGTGGATCGACTATCTCTATTACGGGCTTGCCATCGTTCCGTTATGCTGGCTTGCCGGAGCGTTGCTGCGATACAGAGGGGGTGCCGGTTCCCGGCGAGCTCCCCTCTTTCTGCGGCTGATTAGAGGAGCTCTGGTCTTGGCTAGCTTGGCGACGGTTATCTTGATCGCGGTCGCCCCTGGCAAGCTCGAGCTTCAGTTAGGGGGAATCGGGTTATGCGCGCTGCTCCTATTCTGCGATCTAATCGCCGGCGAGGCGATCGTCCATCGGCGGTTCCCGTGGCGAAGCGTGGCGCTGCTTGCCGGATCGGCGGGGTTGTTGGCTTTGTTGGCATGGCCTACTTCTTACAACGTGACCTACCCGGGCATGACGCTTAACCTGAACCGTTACGCGGAGGTCGAGGGAGGCGCGGCGGGCGGCGTCATAGACGGCGTGCTCGTGTTCGACCGTCCCGCCGTGCTCGCGGATAGATTGTACGCATCCATGTTTCCGCAATACCGGTTCCAGCCGATTCCGGAGGACGAGCCGCCGCTGTCGGAGACGTATGCCCAGGTCGTCGCCATGAAGCGCGATGCCAACCGGGTCGCCGCGGCCATTGCGATGGAAAAGGCCGGCATCGGCAAGGGAGCCGTGCCGGACGGGGTTCGGATCGTCGCCATCGTCAAAGACAGTCCGGCCGAGGGCAAACTGCAGGCCGGCGATATTATCGACGCGCTTAACGATAAGCCGGTTCATAAGAACGAGGATTTGGTCGCGATGATGGAGTCCGACATCCGTCCCGGGGATTCCGTCAAGGCGTCGGTGCGCCGCGGCGCCGAGAAGACGGTCGTGAACGTGACGGCCGCCGCTTCGGAGGACAATCCGGGCCGATCCGTATTCGGCATCTCCATCCAGTCCGAGGTTAAGCTTGATACGCCAAGGACGGTATCGTACAACGAGTATATGGCGCATGTCGGCGGACCCTCGCACGGGGCGATGTTGGCGCTTGCCTTGATCGACCAACTGACCCCTGGAGGCGTAACGAAGGGGCTTCGCATCGCGGGAACGGGCACGATCGAAGCCGACGGCTCCGTCGGGATGGTCGGCGGGGTGCCGCAGAAGGCTTATGCGGTTAGCCGTACGGAAGCGGATGTGTTTTTTGTGCCGCTAGAGGGAGAAGAGGAAGCCAGGGCTGCGGCGCCGGGGCTGAATATCGTCGCGGTCGGCCACATCGACGATGTGCTCGAATGGCTAAAGGAGCAAACGCAGGCGTTGAACGCGCAATAGCCCAAAAATCGGGCTGCAGGCAGGTCGCCGAGCGAGCGCACAGGCTGTAACTGCCAAATAAAAATCCGGCTGTAGAAACGACAAAATGGCGGTGAAGGGGAGCCTCTCCCTTTCACCGCCATTTTATTTTGATCGGGCCCGATCACCGCGATCCGGACATCTCGATGGCTTCGACCGCCCCGTTGCGCTTGAAGCCCGGCAGCAGATCCCCCATCACGATCCGGTCCGACATCATCAGCTGGAGGTCGGCGGCCGCGGTCCCGTCCATACAATCCGACATCGGCAGGTCGCCGCCGCTCGCGATATCGTAGCAGCGTCCGTTCGCGGGAAGGCCGTCCTCGGATGGCAGATAATAGCGGGTTCCGTCCGTCCAAGAGCCGTCCCGCTGCACGACCAAACGGTCGGCGACGTCAGTTTCCGTCAATAAAGGCATGCCAAGCAGGTAACGATTACCGGTCGGGATGCCAAGCAAGTGCAGCAAGGTCGGCGTCGTGTCGAGCTGTCCGCCTACCGTATCCCGCGTGCCCGCGTATGCGCCGTCCGGAAGATGGATCATGAACGGCACCTGCTTAAGCGTCATCTCCTGCGCGAGCTTGTCCGACGGATCGTCGAGGAACCGTTCGTACATGCCGGAGTCCAGAATTTTGCTGTCGTGATCGCCGTAAAGCGCGAATATCGTATTCTCCCACAGCCCGTCCCGCTTGAGACGATCCACCAGCTCTCCAAGCGCCGCGTCCGCGTAATGAACGGATTGGAGGTAGTCGCCCATCATGGTCCCCTCCAGCTCCTCGACGTTCAATTTCTGTTCCTTCTCGGGAAGCGTATAAGGATGATGGCTCGTAAGCGAAATCAAGAAGGCGTAGAAGGGAAGATCGGCTTCTTTGTTTATTTCGGCTATAAAGTCCATTGTCTGTCTATAAAACGACTTATCGCCCAGCGACCAGCCAAGCCGCTCGTCCAGTTCGTAATTTTTGAGACTGTAGAATCCATCGTAATTCATACCATTGTACATGACGTTGCGGTTCCAGAAGCCGCCTTGGTACGGGTGGAACACGTTTGCCGAATAGCCGTTATCCTTGAGCGTCCCCGGCAGGCAGTCAAAGTCATGCGATGCGTATTGGATAAACACGGAGCCGCTTTTCATCGGCAGCATGGAGCAGCTTGTGGCGAAGTCCGCATCCGACGTCCGTCCCTGCGCAGTCTGGTGATAGAAGCTGCTGAAGTAGACGCTCTCCTTCATGAGGCCGTTAAGGACGGGCGTAATTTCCCGGCCTCCGATGGAGGCGCCAAGCATGAAGTTTTGCAGCGATTCGACTTGCACCATTAGCACGTTGCTGCCGGCGTATGCGCCGAACAGCGGATCGTCCTCCAGACTTCCTCTCTTGATGCCCCGGGCCTCCACCCATTGCTCGGTTTCCGACTTCTGGGCCGCCGATACGGTCTCCGCTCCAAACCAGTTGATCTTCGCGTAGCGATAGACGTCGTACCCGTGGAAGCCGAGTCCTCCGGCTACGTTGTAGATGGACAGGTTCCACCAGTTTTTCTCGAATAGTCCTTTGGCCCACGTGTCCGTGGCATGATTAAGATTAACCGTGAACAGCATAAAGCCGATCGCGAGCGCCGCGACAGAGGTTCCGAGACGAATCAGCCTCTTCCTCCAAGAAACCCGCACGGGAGGTCGGGATGGACGCAGGATGCCGCGTCCCCGCCAAATGACAAAGACGGCGTACGGAATCAGGATCGCCATATCGGCGAATAACCAGAAATCGTAGGCGCTGAGCAGGGAGGCGATGCTGCCCCCGAGCGATTCGACCTGGCTCAGCTGCAGCAAGACCGGCACCGTGATGAGGTCTTGGAAGTAGCGGTAATAGATCACGTCGGAATAGAGCAGGAACGACAAGACCAAGTTCAAGGCGATCAGGGACGCGATCCGTCCTCTCGTCGGCAAGAGCAGCGTCCAGAAGGCGGCCAGCAGGACGGCGCCCGTCTCGATCAGCCGATCTTTGTCCGTCATGTCCATGTAAGGCACCGCTAACAGCGTGTTGAAATAATAAAGCTTCCAAACCATCGCTCCCGCGAACAAAACAAAATCGGCCGCGACCAGCCGGTCCAGCCAGGTTAAGCTCCATGCGAGCAGGCGGCCAAAGCCGCCGCTTCGATTAGCCATGATGTTTCTCCCTTGGCGGAAGAGGCCCGAAGAACGAATAGAGGTCGCATTGGATGCGGCCGTTAAAGAGCTTGCGTTTCTTGTCCGCTTTTCTGCCCATGTAATGCTCTACCTGCGTAGAAGGGGTGATGGCAAATACCGACCAAGTCGGGTAATGCAGCGTCGTCAGTCCGAACTGGCGGAGCGCCGCTTCGGCTCCCGCGTCGTCGCCGAGCCGCTCGCCGTAAGGCGGATTCGTCAGAATGACGCCGTAATCGCCCTGCGGCTTCGCCTTGGCGACGGGCGTGACGCTAAGCTTGATATCCTTGGCGAAGCCGGCTCGTTTGATCGCAGCTTCCGCTACCTCGATGGCGTGCGGATCGATGTCGGAGCCCGCGATCCGGAGCGGGATATCGTCGCGCACGGCGTCGTAAGCTTCGTCGCGCGCCTCGTTCCACAGCTTGTCGGATAGCTGCGGCCATTGCTCGCTGACGAAGGTGCGGCGCAGGCCCGGCGCGATATTCCAGCCGATCATCGCGGCTTCGACGAGCAGCGTGCCGGAGCCGCAGAACGGATCGTACAGCGGCCGCTCCGGCGTCCAGCGGCTAAGCTGGACAAGCGCCGCCGCCATCGTCTCGCGGATCGGGGCTTCCGTCGACGCCAGGCGGTAGCCTCGCTTGTGCAGGCCGGAGCCCGACGTATCCAGCGTGAGCAGCGCCTCGTCGTTCAGAAGCGTGATCTCGATCTCGTATTTGGGTCCGTTCTCGGGGAACCACTCCGTATCGTATTTCGCCTTAAGCGACTCCACGACGGCTTTTTTGACGACGCCCTGCACCGCCGGCACGCTGGTCAGCTGCGACTTGTGCGAACGGCCGTTGACAGGGAATTCGCCATCCGCCGTAATCCAGGACGGCCAATCCAGCGCTTTCGTACCCTCGAACAGCTCGTCGAAGGTCGTCGCTGGAAAGCGGCCCATGTCGACCAGCACGCGTCCCGCGGAGCGCAGCCACAGGTTCGCGCGGCAGATGTCCTGGGGTTCGCCGGTAAAGTTCACGCGACCGTTCTCCGTGCGCGTATCCTCATAGCCGAGCTCCTTAAGCTCCCGGGCCACGACGGCCTCGAGACCCATGGGGGCGGTGGCGATTAATTGCAATTTGCTCATGAACGTACACTCGCTTCCGGTTAATTTCGGGATCGCCCATATAAGGCGAGTTGCCCTGATTCTTGTCACGTATCTTATAAAAACGTACAATTAAGTATAGGACATGTGACGGCGTTTTTACAAATTGGAAATAGAGGAGACCAAAGGAATGTCGGGCAATGAACAATATGTGGACGGACTCTACGAAGCGGACGAAGCGCTGGAGAGGGTCAAAGCGGGCATCGAGGCGGAAGGAATGCCTTCGATTTCCATCGCCGAAGGTTATGGAAGGCTGCTGACTTTGCTGGTGAGAATGAGCGGAGCGGACAGCGTGCTGGAGATCGGGGCGCTTGGCGGCTACAGCGGCATCTGTCTGGCGCGCGGCATGGACGGGAGGCCGAACGGAGGCTCCCTAGTCTCGCTGGAACTGCTGCAGGCGTACGCCGACGTCGCTGCCCGCCATCTGGCGGAAGCGGGCTTTGGCGGCGTTGCCGAATATATCGTCGGCGATGCCAAACAAAGCTTGGCGATGCTGAAGGAGCAAGGCCGCAAGTTCGACTTTTTCTTTATCGACGCGGACAAGGAAGGTTATCCCGTCTATCTGGATTACGCGTTGGAGCTTGCGAATCCGGGCGCTATCCTCGTAGGAGACAACATTCTGCTCAGAGGACGCACGACCGACGAGGCGAAGCAGGGTCCCGCGGTGCAGGCCGTCCGTTCGTTCAACGAACGGATCGCGCGCGACGCGAGGCTGGAGAGCACCATTCTGCCGGGCTACGACGGTCTTGCGATCGCGAGAGTGCGCGGGTAAAGCGATAAAACAGCGGAAAGACGCCAGTACGGCCACATTGGATGTGGTTATACTGGCGTCTTTTTCGGCTTTTGCAAGGCGACTCGGTTCTTGCGCTTCCTCGATCTCATGGAGCTTCCGCCTAGCCCCGCCTATCCTCGCAAGCCCGTCTGCCGCCTCACGAGGAGCGTCTGCCATACCCAAATGCCGTTAAGCAGCATCAGCGCGCCGGACACGAGAAACAAGCCGTGAATGCCGATGTAGCCGGCCAAGGCGCCGCCTCCGATGGGGCCGATCATGTTGCCGAGGCTAAGCGTGCTGCTGTTAAAGCTGTAGGCGCGGCTTTCCATCCCGTCCGGCGTATATTTGCGGATTAACGAATTGACGGCCGGAATAAGTCCTCCGAGGAAGAGTCCCAGCCCGAATCTTGCAAGGAGCAGCTGCCAGACGGTATCGGCCATCGCCTGCGGGATAAACGCGAGCGCGGCGCCCGCCAAGGAAACCGCAAGCACCCGTTCCGCGCCGATGCGGTCGCTTAGCTTGCCGAGCAGCGGAGAAGCGATCATATTGGATAGTCCCGTCGCCGAACCGACGAAGCCGGCGAGAAACGCCAGATTTTCGGCCGAGCCGTGCAATTGCTGAACGTAGAGCGGGATCAGCGTCATGGGGCTCATGTTCGCGAACTGGATCAGCAGCGTCACGCAGAAGAGAGCCATTAGCTGGGGAATGCGGGCGACCCGCTTCAGTCCTTCGATGACGGAGTCCTGCGCTTTGGCAGCCGCTTTGCCAAGGTCGAACGATTCTTTGACGACAAAGAGCGCAAGAAGCGAAGCGACGAACAGCAGCGACCCCGTCAGGTAAAAGATGGGACGATAACCGACCGCATCCGCCAGCAGCCCTCCGATAAGCGGACCCAGAATCGTGCCGGCAATCGCGCCGGATTGGATGGAGCCCATCGCGAAGCCCATCCTTTCTTTGGGCGTCGTCGCGGATATGAGGGCGATGGATGCGGGATTAAAGCCGGATATGGTGCCGTTCAGCATTCGAAGAAACAAGAGATGCCAGGGACTGGTGGCAAACCCCATCAATACCATCACGACGGCCATGCCGAAGCCCGAGCGGAGCAGCATCATTTTGCGTCCGTATCGGTCGGCCAGCTTGCCCCAGATGGGCTGGAAAATAAACGAAGTGACAAAGTTGCCGGCAAAAATAACTCCCGCCCACAGGCCAATCTCACGAGAATCTGACAAACCAAGCTCGAACTGCAGATACAAAGTCAGGAACGGGATGATCATCGTCATGCCCGCCATGACGAGAAACTGCCCGAACCATAACACGATCAGATTTTTTTTCCATTGTTCCATACCGCTAGTATAGCATAACGTCACTGGATTATAGTCACTTCGATCCGATGTTAACCAGACAGCGCTTACACGACTAAAGGGCTAATTGTCGGTGATCAACCCATGTAAGACAATAGTCCTATAATACTATTAATCTATTGAAAATAGGACTTTAGTCGTTGACAATCTCGTTGTTTAGTAGATATGATGAGCATATACCTAGAAACGGATTTTGTTGGACTATGCGTCAAAATACCTATGACTGGTGATGGTGTAATGGCAGCATTAAAAAAGCGGATCGGCGACCTGCTGCTCGACTCGGGCGTCATTAGCGAGACGCAGCTTAGAGAGGCGCTGGACAAGCAGCGGGAAACCCGGCAACGGCTGGGCGACGTGCTCATACAGCTTCAATTTATTACGCAGCAGCAATTTATCGAGGCGCTCGAATTCCAGCTCGGCATCCCGCATGTTCAGTTATACCGATACAAGATCAATCCCAAGGTTGTCGGGCTGCTCTCCCAGAGGCTTGCCGACCAGCATTGCGTCATGCCGCTCCGCATGGAGGGCAGCAAGCTGGTGCTGGCCATGGCGGACCCGCTCGATTATTACGCCATCGACGAGATCAGAGCCGCCACGGGGCTGCGCATCGAAACCGTCATCGCGTCGAAGGACGAGCTGCTGACCGTCATCCGGCGGTATTACGGGCTGCAAGATACGATCGATCAAATCTCGCAAAATTTGCAGCAACGCGATATGGACGAGGAGAACGCGATCAAGGACGAGGATTCTCCGGTCGTCAAGACGGTGAACGGCATGATCGCCCAAGCGGTGCAGGTTGGCGCTAGCGATATCCATCTCGATCCGCAGGACGACAGCTTCCGGATCCGGTATCGGGTCGACGGCGTCATGCGGACGGAGCGGTCGCTGCCTCCGGGCATGCAGGGCATCATCGCGGCGCGGATCAAAATCATGGCCAACCTGAACGTCGCAGAGCGAAGACTGCCGCAGGACGGCAGGGTGGAGCTCGAAATCGACTACCGCAAGATCGACATCCGGGTGTCGACGCTTCCCACGATCCACGGCGAAAAGGTCGTCATTCGGGTGCTCGACTTGGGGAATTCCCTGGCCGATATTTCGAAGCTGGCGTTCGCTCCGCGCAATCTCGAAGCGTTTCGCGGCAGCATCGAGATGGCGCACGGCGTCGTGCTCATTACGGGACCGACGGGGAGCGGCAAGTCGACGACGTTGTATTCGGCGCTCGCCCACTTGAACCGGGACGACGTGAATATCGTGACGGTGGAGGATCCCGTGGAGTACCAGATGTCGGGCATCAATCAGGTGCAGGTCAATCCGGCATCAGGCCTGACGTTCGCCAGAGGATTGAGGGCGATCCTCCGGCAGGATCCCAACATCATCATGCTTGGCGAGATCCGGGACTCGGAGACGGCGGAAATATCGGTCCGGGCGGCAATGACGGGCCACTTGGTGCTCAGCACTTTAAATACGAACAGCGCGGTGGGCTCCATCAGCAGGCTGATGGACATGGGCGTCGAGCCCTTCCTTCTGTCGTCGTCGGTCAACTGCATCGTCTCGCAGCGGCTCGTCCGGCGAATTTGTTCTCATTGCGCGGAAAGCTATATTCCCTCCGGGCGAGAGACAGAGCTACTGCGGATGCACGGTCTGTCGGCGGCTAATCTGAAGCGCGGCGCCGGCTGCGGAGAATGCGGCCGAACCGGTTACCGGGGCAGGCTGGCGATTCACGAAGTATTGGTCGTGGACAACGAGTTCAGGGCGATGATGATGGCCAAGAGCAGCGATCATGACTATTACGAATACGCCGTCCGGCAAGGCATGATCCCGATCGTCAAGGACGGCTTGCTCAAGGCCATCGAAGGATCCACGACCATGACGGAGGTGTTCCGGGTGACCGGCCACGGGAAAGAAGCGGACGGAGGGGAGAGAGGCGCATGAAGGGCAACGAGTTGCTTCAGCTGGCGCATGGCGAAGGCGCATCGGATATTCATATTTCCGTTAATTCTCCCGTCGTTTTCCGCAAAAACGGCACTTTAGCCCCGATCGGCGAGCACATCTTAAGACCTGACGATACGGACGCGCTCGCCAAGGGGTGGATGACGGAAACGCAATACGCCGAGCTCAAGGAACGGGGGGAAATGGACTTCACGTTCGGTCTTCCCGGCCTTGCCCGGTTCCGCATTAACGCGTATCTGCAGCGCGGGAGCGTCGGCCTTGCCATCCGGATCGTGCCGAGCCGGATTCCGTCCATTGCGGAGCTGGGGCTCCCGCCCGTCTGCCGCGCGTTTACCGGCAAGCCGCAAGGGCTGATGCTCGTAACGGGACCGACGGGAAGCGGCAAGTCCACGACGCTGTCCGCGCTCGTCGACGATCTGAACCAGACGGAGAAGCTGCATATCATTACGCTGGAGGATCCCATCGAATTTATTTACGACCACAAGAAGTCAATGGTCAATCAACGGGAAATCGGCCTGGATACGTCCTCGTTCGCAACGGGACTTCGGGCGGCGCTTCGGCAGGATCCGGACGTGCTGCTCGTCGGCGAGCTTCGGGATTTGGATACGATCAGCACCGCGATCACCGCGGCGGAGACCGGTCATCTCGTGCTTGCGACATTGCATACGGCCGACGCGCCGCAGACGATCGATCGGATCATCGACGTGTTCCCTCCGGCCATGCAAGCTCAAATTCGGATCCAGCTGGCATCTGTCCTGCTGGGGGTCGTCTCGCAGAGACTGCTTCCGCTCGCAAGCGGCAGCGGACGGATCGCCGCATACGAAGTGCTCGTCAACACGCCCGCCGTCGCGAATTTGATTCGATCGGAGAAGGTGTATCAGATCCGGTCGACGATGCAGACGGGACGGTCGTTCGGCATGCAGACGATGGAGATGTCGCTGCGGGAGCTGGTTCAGAACGGCCTCGTTACAAGGGCTGCCGCGCAGGAAGCCTCGTTCGGATACGCGGAGTTGTAGCCTGGCAAGGTGGAGGTGGGGGCATTGCCCAAATATCGGTTCAAAGCGGTCACGTCGACCGGCAAAAAAACGACGGGCATTCTGGAGGCGGCTTCGGTCATCCGCGCAAGGGAGACGATCGGCGATAAGGGGTTGTGGCTGACCGAGATCGTCGACGCCAACGAAACGACGCTCTACAAGGAAATTTCGTTTGGCGGGCCAAAGGTGAAGACGGAGCATTTCACCGTATTTTGCAGACAGCTGGCGACGATGTACCGGGCGGGCGTCAGCATCGTGGACGCCGTGCAAATTTTGCAGGAGCAGACGCCTAGCAAGACGCTCTCCAAACTTCTCGCGGGTATTGCGGAGGATATGCGCGGTGGCAAGCAGCTCTCCGAAGCGGTATCCGCCTATCCCAGCGTGTTCAGCACGGTTTTTGTTTCGATGGTGCAGGCCGGGGAAGCCGCGGGCAACCTGGACGTCATGCTGGAGAGGCTGGCGGTGTTCTTCGAGAAAGAGCGCAACACGAAGGAAAAGGTGAAGTCGGCGATGGTGTACCCGTCGATCATGCTGATTCTGATGATCGTCGTCATCTTTTTCATGATGCTGTTCGTCATCCCGCAATATGCCGTCAGCTTCGAGGGCATGGGCATCGAGCTGCCTCTTCCGACTCGAATCGTTATGGCGGCGAGCGAATTCGTGCAGCAGTTCTGGTATCTCGTCATCGTCGCGCTATTTATGCCTGGTTTGCTATGGAGCTACATCAGGCGCTCCAAGTCGGGTTTGCTAGCTACGGATGGTCTGCTGCTGCGCATCCCGGTCTTCGGCACGCTGTGGCATAAGCAGGCGATCGCCCGATTCTCGCGCACGTTCAGCTCTCTGCTTGCAGCGGCAATCCCGATCATGCAAAGTCTGAGCATTGTATCCAACGTCGTCGGCAACGCGGCCATCGGCAAAGCGATAATGGACAGCCGCGACAAAATTATGAGCGGCGATTCCATGGCGGAGCCGTTACGGCAGTCCAAGCTGTTTCCGCCCATGGTCGTACAGATGATGGCGATCGGCGAGCGATCGGGCTCGATCGAGGACATGCTCGACAAGGTGGCGGACTTCTACGAAGCCGACGTGGACCAAATGGCTGACCGGCTGAAGGCGCTGCTGGAGCCTCTCATGATCGTCTTGCTGACGGGTATCGTTGGAGTTATCGTCATGGCGGTTATGATGCCGACGTTCAAAATGATGGAAAACATGCTGTAACAACTGCTGCTTCACGGCAACACCAAATATAAAAGCTTCTACATATCGAGAGGAGAATGTTTATGTTGAAAGCACTGAAGGGAAACGAAAAGGGTCTGACGCTGATCGAGCTATTGGCGGTATTGGTTATCGTGGGGATTATTGCTGCGATTGCGATTCCGGCTATTGGGGGGACAATCAATAGCGCAAAAACGAAATCGGATGTAGCTACTAAAACTATGATAGAGGAAGCAGCTTTACGCTATATGACTGATAAAGTTGATACCGATGATACAGAAGTTACAGTACTTGTGGCAGATCTAGTCACCCAAGGATATTTAACGAGTACTCCAAAATGGAACGGGACGGCAAGTACAGTAACAACTTGTACAGTAACGGTATCTTCAAGTGCTGTTTCATGTACTGGTACAGTGCCATCTCCATCTCCGTCCTCTGCAAACTAACTAATGTCGTGTTACCCAGTAGTATTAATATTTTCTATAATCGGCCTCCTCCTAGCCCCATTCCTCAACACCATCGCCATGCGCTGGGACGGCAGGCTGACGGCGAGTTATCCGCCGAATTACTGCACGGATCACCAAGGGAAGGGCAGCCGCTGGGCTGTTCTTCCGATAGCGGGACTGCTCGCCGCGAGGAGGCGTTGTCCGGCATGCGGTAACGCTACATGGTGGCGCTACGCTGCGGCAGAGCCGATTACGGGTCTGCTGTTTGGTTATTCGGCGTATTCGGTGGGCTTCCGGCCGGAGTTGATCGCCGTGCTGCTGCTGATTGCGGCTTGCGTCATTATCGTGCAGACCGATATAACCGCGATGATGATCCCGAACAAAGTCGTGTTTCCCGCAATTGCTATCGCGGCGATCATCCGTTTGTTCATTCATCCGCTGTCGATGTGGAGCTACTTGGCTGGAGCCTTCGCGGGCAGCGGGTTTTTGTTGTTGACCGGCTTGCTTGCGGGCTGGCTGCTCAAGAAGGAAGCGATGGGCGGCGGAGACATCAAGCTGTACGTGTTCATCGGACTTATACTGGGCTTGCAGCTTACATTGTTCAGCTTGTTCGCGGCTAGCGTCTTGGGCTTGATAGGCGGGTTATTGCAAAACGTCGGAGGGAAGCGGGAACCAGGCCGGACAATTCCGTTCGGACCCTATATCGCCGCGGGAGCCGTCCTGTCTTATTGGTGGGGAGATTGGCTGCTTGCGGGGTATATGACCTTAACCGGCCTAGCCGGCTAAAGCCCGAGCTTCCCGCTGGTCAGCGGGAGCCTATCATTACGTTCGACTCAGGACTGCGTGGAGTAGACGATCGTAGACGTCGTCTGCGTATCGTTGTTCGGGAGGGTGACTTCCAATGTGACCTCGACCCTGGCATCGGCCGTATCGAACAAGATGGATTGGACATTTTCGGAGAAGGTAATCGACGTTGGTTCGTTTAGCGTTCCGTCATCTCTCAGCAGCCGGTAGTCCACTGTTAGCGATCGGCTTGCCGCATCGTATGTATACCTGGCGTATTGGCCGTCTTCGCCGATCAGAGACAGATTGCTGGACGTCTGCTGCGACAAATTCTCCGGAATGAGTCCGTGCCGCACGGTCGTGACGATATGGTGAATGATGTCCCGTGAGGTCTGCATCGTATGCTCGCGTTCGGTGACTTGCTTCATGCTGGAGCTCGAATATTGCAACAGATAGATTAGCGATCCTAGTATCATCACCGTCAAGACGAGCACTCCGAGCACTTCGACAAGCGTCAGCCCGCGTTGGTCGTTTCGGATGCGGCCGGCCATTTTTTTAAGAGTAACCATCATTGGCAATTCGCTCCTTTAGTTTTGTCGATATTCGACCACGCCGGACAATTCGTAGGTTCTCGCCGTGGCGATATTGGACGTCGTCACCGTGATGCGCCGGAACAGATTGTCCAAATTCACGGAGGTGCCCGCCGCGTCGGCGTTGCCGAGTCCCGCGGCTTCCGACCGAATCGTAATGACGTAGCGGGCGTCCGAAGCGTTAGGGTAATAGACGGTCGCGTCCGACAGCTGCCGCAGCTCCGCTAGGGATACCGATTGCTCATAGATTGTCAACGAATCCGAAGAGCCCGGCAATTGCTGCTTAAGCTGTTCCATCACGTTTCTGGAGAGGACGACGGATTGATCGGCCTCTCCGTTCGCCTTGGTGTGAATGGACGATTGCTGAATAATGAACACGATGCCAAGTACGGCAATGCCTAACAGCACGACGGAGCCGAGCACCTCGACGAGCGTCAATCCTTTTTCGTTGCGCATGCGGTTACGCCTCCTAACATTTAAGAGTATTCGCATTGGTTTACTCCTAGAATAAACGGAAGAAGGAGGAAAAGGCAATGTTTAAATATATATCCCCGGAAAAGGGCGGCACGCTCATGATCGTGTTCGGCTTTATCGTGACGCTGGCGATCGTGGTGACGCCGCTCGCGCTAAGCACGAATACCGGCCTTCTGCAGGTGAAGACAAACGGCAATACGGAAGCGGCTTTCACCGAGGCGCATTCGGCGATGACCGTCTTTGGACGTCTGTACGAAACGATGGTCAAGGAGGACGAAGCGAACAACACGGAGGCGGCTATTCTAGCGTTAGCGGAAGAAGTGAGGCGAAATACCGGATTACATGCCGATGTCGAAATAATCCGCAATGGGGCCAACATCCCGGTAAAGGTGAGGTTCACCGCTCAAGCGGGCGTCGGAAACCAAGTCAGGAACGGCAAGGCCGATTACCGGCTGTCTCCGCTGTACGACCCGCCTGAGGCAACTATTCCAGTCTTGCCAACCGACCCGCCTATAGCGACGCCAGTCGTAACGCCTGCACCGACGCCTACGCCGCAGCCTACGCCGGCAACGGGCATGAAGGTCGTGCTAAGCAACGAGCTGATCGAGAAAAAATACAACAAGCTGTTCGCGGTCTGCTACATGCAGCCAGCGAACGGACAACCGCTCCCCCTGGAGCACATCGTGAACGAATATACGGAGCGGCAGTTCAAGGATTGGTTCGAAGCTTCGGCCGACTATTATCTGGACAAGGTGCCCGCCGCCATGGCGGCAACGTTCCCGCAAGCGTTCATCGATGACCGCTTCGACAACGCGTCCAATTTGGACAACGTCGTTACGGGAGCGACTTTAACGGTTAACCAAAGCCGAAACGCGATATCGCATGGAGGACATGTCCAGATCAAGCTGCCGATCTGGAATGCCGACATGACGATTGGCAAGGACGTTTCGGGATTCGCGATTAAGACGAACGGCGATTTGTTGTTCGCGGACAATATCAACTCGAACATCGTTATAGACGGTAGGACGGAAGTTGGCGGGAAGCTGCAGATAAACGCGCTGGCTAACGACAAAACGATCGTGTTCAAAGGCGATCTCGTAATCCGGGGTGATCTCCTATTCGGTCAAAGCACGGTCGACACGATCATCGTCGAAGGCGATCTGATCGTGGGGGGCGGCGTGACGAACAAAAACGTGCTCAAAAAGCTGATCGTCAAAGGCGATATGCTGGTTGGAGGAAACATGACGACCGATAACGTTCTGGTACAGTGGCAGGTAGACGGCGAATTGATCGTCAAGGGAGGCCTGACCACGAACAACAACCTGTACAGCTTCAGCGTTGGAAGGGATGCTTCGGTTCAAGGCAACGTCATCATAAAGATGCCCGTGGCGGAATCGGGCTACGGGATAGCCGGGTTGTTCCGTGTGGGCGGCTCGCTGCAAGTGCAGGGATCGCTCGAATTCCGCAACACGCTGTACGGGCTGACGATCGGGGAGGATCTGATCGTAGGGAGCGCATTATCCTTTAACCATCTCAAAAGCGGCCTCCAAATCGGAGGCTCCGTGCTGGTGAATCAGAACCTTCGTTTCACCAACTCGGTAGAATCCTTTAACGTCGGGGAGAATGTCGTTGCTTCCGGCATGGTGGAGTTCACCCACCCCATCCATAACACGTTCCGCGTCGACGGCACGTTAGCTGCAAAGGGAGACATCAAATTCGCCTTTATTCAGTCGAACTCTACGATGTCGATCGGCGATAATCTGATCACGGCTTCCAATTTGACCGTTACGGGCAACATCCCCGGCAGTCTGAAGCTCGGCGGCTATCTCCTCGCGATGAAGGACGCAAACATGCCCGAAATGCACAAGGACTGGCGGGATAACGGGATGTCCGGTTTTTACGTGGGAGGATTGACGAAGTTTTATAACAACTACTCGCAGAGCTGGTATTCGGACGGTCTCGATAACGGCTCCACCCAGGAACGAATCTGTATTTACTAAAAGCAGCGGGTATGAAGGTCATAGAGGGGGATGGCAATGCTAGGTGCGCTGCTGAACAGGCTGACGGGCGTCAGCCACGGGCTAGGCATGGAAATGACGGATCATCACATCAGAATTTGCGAGACCAAAAAAACGCGAAGCGGCACAGCGAAGCTGCTTCGGTGCGCAAGCCGCGCTCTGCCGGAGGGCTGCATTTCGGACGGCAAGGTATTGTCATGGGAAGGCATCGAGAGCACGATCAAGGATATGATGTCGACGGGGAAATTCGGAACGAGGCAGCTGCATTTTGCCATCCCGAGCCAGATGGCGATGGTTCGCAATCTTAAGCTGCCGGATATCGGGTATTCCGAGCTGCGCAAGCTTGTGCAGTTCGAGATGAACCATAACTTCAGGGTTGCTTTCGAGGATCCATACTTCGATTTCGTCAAGCTGCCGAAGCCTTCCAGCCCGCCGTCAAGCGGCGAGGAGGAGCAGGAAGCCGAGCTGTGCGAGCTGATGGTCGTCGCCGCCCCGGAAGGGCTGCTGCGGCAATACCGCGCCGTATTCGAAAAGGCCGGGCTTCGTCCCGCAAGCTTCGAGATCAAGCCGTTCTCCGTGCTTCGGTTGATCGAAGCGAGCGGCACGACCGTCGGGGACGTGCAGATGGTCGTGCATGTGGGAGAGCAGCACAGCGAGCTTAGCATTTTGGCGGCGGGCCGGCTCGAGCTAACGAGGCAGGTCGAGGTATCCTTTCAATCCATCGTCGCGCAATCGGCGAAGAGCGATAACGAATGGCTGCAAAGCTACTCCAGCCCGGAGACGACCTTCAGGAACGCGCTACAGGATTTGGCGGGGGAGATGGAGCGGCTGCTCAACTTCTATCAATACACGTTGAACAACGGCTCGAAGACGTTCCTTAACGTGCTGTTATCGGGAGAGCTCGCAAGAATGGAGAGCGTACGAGCCGGACTGGAGGAGGAGCTTGGTCAAACCGTGTTGTTGCTGGAATGGCCGAAGCTGGAACAAACCTCCTCCATACCCTCCTGGTCCATGTCTCCTTACACGGTCGCGCTTGGCTTGTCGATTAGGGGGAGGGTATAATGAGATCCATCAATTTGCTGCCTCCCAAACAGTCCGCCAGGGGCGGAGCGAGATTGTCGCTGGCGACGGCTTTGCCGCTTGCCGCCGTGGCGGCCGCGCTCGTGGGCCTAACGTTCTTCTGGCAAAGCCAGACGGACCGGCTCCTGCTGAAGGCCAACATAACGGCTACAGAGAACGCCAAACTACAGGCGGAAGGCGTGCCGATCGAAGAGCTTGGCGGAAGAACGGACGCGCAGCGATTCGTCGATGAGATCGATGAACGGCGAATTCAATGGAAGCCGTATTTGAACGTAATTTTACAAGCGCTGCCTTCCGACGCGCGTATCATTTCCTTGTCCGTAGGCGGGGAGCAAAAGCTGCAAATGGAAGTGGACTTTCAATCCTACCAGCATTCCGTCGAATATGTGCAAGAGCTGGAGGAGGCCCCGGAGCTGCGCGATGTGGCCCTTTTGTCGTACAATAGGCGAACCGACGAACATACGACGTTGACGCCTAACGCGGACGGTTCGCTTGCCACGGTAAGGGAGACGGTTTATAAAGCAATCATGAGCTTTGGTCTTGCGCCGCAGGACGCTCGGGAAGGAGGGGCACCTAGTGGAAACGGAAATTAAACCGTCCAAGACATCGCCAAAGCGCGAGCTGATCCTCCTTATCGTGGCGATCGGACTCGCGGTCAACGCCGCGATCTGGTATTTGTACGCGGCACCCTTCCTCGACGACATGGCGTACGCCAAGCAGACGTTAGCGGAAGCCGAAGCAGAAGCGGTCGTCCTGCGGAGTCAATATACGCTGGCGCCTTCCAAGCCGGTCGACGATGAGACGCTGGACAGCCGCTTGCCTGAGAAGCTGGAGCAGTCTGTCGTCTTAAAGCAGCTGCACGAGATCTCGGCTCAATCCGGCGTCTTGCTGGCGAATTACGCCAAACGAGAATCCGATCCGGAAGCGGGGGAACAACCGGCCGCGGCGTCGTCGGATGCGCAGACGATGTCCTTTACGCTCACCCTAGCCGGACCTATCGAGTCATTGAGCGGCTTCTTGGATCGGATTCAGCAATATGATAGGCTTTATACCGCGAAAAGCTGGAGCATCAATTCCATGGACGACGCCGAAGCCAGGCGTTCGTATCCCGGCGTGTACGACATCGCCGGCGTCGTAGACGGCAAACCGATTCTATTGATGCATCTCTCCGCGGAGACGTATGCTTACCGGCTAGCCGCCGAGACGAAATCATAGCATCTTTGAGACCTACCTCTATCCATGCCGCTCAGTCCGGCGCACGGTAGAGGTTATTCTCATTGGATCTTCATGCAAGAAGACACCGATTGTCATACTATTGTCATAGGAGCCGGCGCTGCGGCGGTTGTTAGGGTCTTGGAAAAAGGGCATAATGGAAAGCAGATGAAATTACATAGAAATGGGGAACGGGAATGTCTTATAACGACCGTTTCATTCGGGCAAGCCGGAAGGAACAAGTAGACCGAGTGCCGGTGTGGTACATGAGGCAGGCGGGACGGTACGATCCGGATTATCGCAAAATAAAAGAAAAATATTCGCTGCTCGAAATATGCAAGCAGCCCGAGCTGGCGGCGGAGGTCACGATGATGCCGATCCGCAAGCTTGGGGTGGACGCGGCGATTCTGTACTCCGACATTATGAATCCCGTCGCGTCGATCGGCATCGACTTCGATATCGTCGCGAACGTCGGTCCCGTCATCCACAATCCGATCCGCTCCGCGGAGGATGTGGCGAGGCTTAAGCCGATCGACGTCGAAGGCGATCTCGGCCATGTGCTGGAGACGATCCGGATTCTCGCCAAGGAGCTCGAGGTGCCGCTTATCACGTTTGCTGGCGCGCCGTTTACGATCGCGAGTTATTTAATAGAAGGAAGACCGTCCAGAAACTATCTCCGCACCAAAGAGATGATGTACAGCGAGCCGGCCGTATGGCATGAGCTGATGCGCAAGCTCGGCGACATGGTCATCGCGTATGTGCGCGCGCACGTCGCGAGCGGGGGCAAGGCGTTCCAGCTGTTCGACAGCTGGGTCGGCGCACTCTCCCCGGCGGACTTCCGCACGTTCGTCCTGCCGACGATCGAGCGGATTTTCTCGGAGCTGTCGGACTTGCCGCAGCCGAAGATCTACTTCCCCGGCGTCAGCTCCGGCGAGCTGCTTCCCGAACTGAAAGGCGTTCAAGCGGATGTCTTCGGTCTCGACTGGCGCGTTTCCATCCAGGAAGGCAGACGTCGCCTAGGCGGCCGGCCGGCCGTGCAAGGCAATCTGGATCCGACGATTCTGACGGCGCCGATGTCCGTCATCGAATCGTATGCCGCAGAGATCATCGATCAAGGCATCGCGGAGCCCGGATTTATTTTTAACCTCGGACACGGATTGTTCCCGGAAGCTAGTCTGGAGAAGCTGGCCGAGCTGACGAAGTTTGTTCATGCGTATTCGGAGAAGGCAATTGCGGCCAAGAGCAAGGAGGGTGCGGGATATGTCTAATCACGATAACAAGATCGGCGTGCTCGTTATGTCTTACGGAACGCCGGAGTCGATGGACGATGTAGAGACGTATTACACGCATATCCGGAGGGGCCATCCGCCGACGCCGGAGCAGCTTGCGGAATTGACGGAGCGCTACGAAGCGATCGTAGGCGGCGTGTTTCCGCTGCGCGAGAATACGAACAGCCAGGTAGCCGGACTGCAGGACAAGCTTGAGACGATGGCGCCGGGTCGATATATGTGCTATCAAGGCCTTAAACATGCCAAGCCTTATATCGAGGACGGCGTGGAGGCGATGGGCAAAGACGGCATCAAGCGCGCAGTCGCCATCGTGCTGGCGCCGCATTATTCGACGATGAGCATCGGAAGCTATATGAAGCGGGCGCAAGCGAAGGCGGAGGAGCTCGGCATCGAGCTTGCCACGGTGGAGAGCTATCATTTGCATCCCAAGCTGCTTGCCGCGCTTACGGATCGCGTGAAGGAAGGGCTGGAGCGGCTGTCCGCATCCAGCGGCAACGAAACCGCCGTTCGCGTCCTGTTCAGCGCGCATAGCTTGCCGGAGAAAATCCGCGAGCTAGGCGATCCTTACGAGAAGCAGCTCATGGAGACATCGGCGGCCGTCGCCGAAGCGGCGGGCGTCCGGGATTGGCAGTTCACTTGGCAAAGCGCGGGACGCACGAGAGAGCCTTGGTTGGGCCCGGATATTTTGGAAACGATGGCGACGATTCGCGAGGAAGGGATCAAGGCCGTGCTGGTCGCGCCGGTCGGCTTCGTGTCCGATCATCTGGAAGTGCTGTACGATCTCGATATCGAAGCCAAAGCGGAGGCGGCCAAGCTGGACATGACGCTGGAGCGGATCGCGATGCTGAACAAGGATCCGCTGTACATGGAGACGCTCGCGGAATCGGTAGTCGCGGCGATGCAGGTTTAACGACAATAAAGTTCAAACAAAGGAATGAATAACATGCGGGGAACAGATACGATTGATCGAATTGTCATTATTGGCGGGGGGATCAGCGGACTGAGCTCCGCTTTTTATTTGCGGCGGGAAGCGGAGCGGCAAGGCAGGGAAATCGCGATTACGGTCGCGGAAGGAGCCCCTGCCTTCGGCGGAAAGATCAATACGCTGCAGCGCGACGGCTTTGTCATCGAGAAAGGTCCGGATTCGTTCCTGTCCCGCAAGCTCGCCATCGTGGATCTCGCGAAGGAGCTTGGTCTCGAGAACGAGCTGACGGCAACCAATCCGGCGGCCAAAAAAACCTATATCATGCATCGCAAAAAGCTGTATCCGATGCCGCCGGGTCTTGTGCTTGGCGTGCCGACGGAAATCGGGCCTTTCGTAGGCACGGGTCTGCTGTCTTGGAAGGGCAAGCTGCGCGCGCTGATGGATCTGGTGCTGCCGGCCAAGCCGGCGGCCGGCGACGAATCGTTAGGCGGGTTCATGGAGCGCCGGGTCGGAACGGAAGTGATGAGGCGAATCGCCGAGCCGCTGCTTGCGGGAATTTACGCGGGAGATCTCAAGAAGCTTAGCTTGCGCGCGACGTTCCCGCAGTTCGGAGAGTCGGAGCGCAAGCACGGCAGCCTGATTCGCGGCATGATGCATAATCGCAAGGCGACGGCTGCGAGCTTGGCTGCCGGCGCAAAAGGGAGCACGTTCCTGACCTTTAAAGGCGGTCTGGGCTCGTTGGTCGAAGCGCTTGTGGCCGAGCTGCGACGGAGCGGAGTCGAGCTTCGCCCAGGCGTAACCGTTAATGGAATAGAGAAGCGGGAGCGCGGATACGCGGTTGCTCTGGATACGGGCGAGACGCTTGACGCGGACCGAATCGTCATGACCGCCCCCGCTTTTGCCGCAGCGGATTTGCTGGAGCCCCTCGCGGACGTAAGCGAGCTTAAGGGGATTCGGTACGTATCCGTCGCGAATGTCGTGATGGCGTTCGATAAGGCGACGTTCGGCCTCGACTTCGACGGCTCTGGCTTCGTCGTGCCGCGCTCGGAAGGCCTTCACATTACGGCATGCACGTGGACGTCCAGCAAGTGGCTGCATACGAGTCCCGCGGACAAAGTGCTGCTCCGTTGCTACGTCGGTCATTCGGAGGATCAAGAGAGCGTCAAGCTGCCGGACGACCAGTTAATCGCGGCGGTGCGCCAAGACATCCGGGAGACGATGGGGATTACGGCGGAGCCGCTTTTTGCCGAGATTACGAGACTTCATCGCTCTATGCCACAGTACCCGGTCGGACACGTCGATCGAATGAACGGACTGCGTGCCCGGCTCGCGGAGCAAGCTCCCGGCATCTGGGTAACCGGCGCGGCGTTTGACGGCGTCGGGCTGCCGGATTGCATCAGGCAAGGAAAAGAAGCGGCGAAGGCCGTGCTGGGCTAACCGGCTGCAAGATTAAGAGATTTATAGTATCGCTTAAGAGAGAAGAGATTGTATAATGAAGGAAAAACAGACTTATTGAGCTGCTTCGATCAGTCTAGCCCATGAAGGAGTTTTTCCATGTCATTATCGAGATCGGAGTCTCGCAAAAGCGAAAAGGTATCCCGAAAGAGACGTCACCGCAGGTCGTTAAGCTTGTTTCTCGTTGCGGCCGGCTGCGTAATCGTGGCGTTCGGAGTCTGGATGGTCGTATCGGGCGGTGACGGAATCGGCGACGGCGTACCCCGGCCTTCCAATGCCTCCATGGATGGAAACGGTGGCGAGGTGCCAGGCGGCGGCGCGAATAGCGGCAACGAAAACGGAAACGACGGAGTTGCCGGCGAAAGCGAGGTGCCGGCCGTTACGGATGAAGAAATTGCGTCAACGCCGACGCCGCAAGATAGCGAAGGGACTGGCAATGGCGAAAACAATAACGGCGAAGGGAACGTTATCGTGGGTAACACGGGCGATGCCGTCACGATGTCGTTTGTTGGCGACATGCTGCCCGGCGAATACTTGAATCCGCTCATGAAACAAAACGGCTTCGATTATCCTTACCGCAACGCTCTGCTGTACTTAAGCGAGCCGGATATAACGGCAGGCAATCTCGAGCTTCCCGTAACGCTGGGAGGAACGCCGATCGAAGGCACGCCATACGTATACAAAGGGCATCCCGAGGCGCTGCCCGCGATCAAGGATGCAGGCTTCGACGTGCTGAGCCTTGCCAATAATCACGCGATGGATCAAGGCGTGGAAGGCATGCTCGACACCATCAAGCATTTGAAGGAAGCCGGAATCGGCTATATGGGCACGGGCAACAACGATAAGGAAGCGTTTGAGCCTTATTACATGGAAGCGAAGGGAATCAAGGTCGCGTTCGTCGGATTAAGCCACGTCATTCCTTATACGGAATTGAAGGCAGATCGCAATACGGCGGGCATAGCCGAAACCTACGAAACGAAACGCGCCGCCGCGGCCATCTCGGCTGCAAAGGAAAAGGCCGATCTGGTCGTCGTTATGGTGCATTGGGGAAAGGATCTCGCGGATCGGCCAAGCGACATCCACAAGGAGAACGCCCGGATCTACATCGATGCGGGAGCCGATCTCGTCATCGGCGCCCATCCCCATGTGCTGCAAGGGTTCGAGAAGTATAAAGGCAAGTGGATCGCATACAGTTTAGGGAACTTTATTTTTTCGGCTTACCCCGAGGGGACGGACGCGGAGACTGGCGTGCTTGACGCGTCGTGCACGAAGGACGGCGATTGCTCGCTTAAGTTTAATCCCATGCTCGTCGTGCAAGGACAACCGACGCCGCTGGAGGGGGATGCCGCCAAGGCGCTGCTTGATCGGTTGACTTCCATTTCTTTCGGCGCGAAGCTGGGGCAGGATGGCTCCATCGCCGCGCCGTAGCCACAGAGGAGGAGAGGAACATCATGAGAAATCCGTGCGTCGCGCATCGGGGCTGGTCGGGCCGCGCGCCGGAGAATACGATGGCCGCAATCAGGCTGGCGCTTGAAGCGCCGGACGTGGAGTGGATCGAAATCGACGTCCAGCTGTCCAAGGACGCCGTGCCGGTCGTCATTCACGATTATACGCTGCGGAGGACGACGAACGGGCGCGGAGAGGTAAGGCAATGGACGGCGGCCGAGCTGGCGTCGCTCGACGCCGGCTCGTGGTTTTCGCCGAGCTACAAGGGGGAGTCGATTCCGACCCTCGAAGAGGTACTGGCGGAAGCGCGCGGACGCTGCAAGCTGAATATCGAGCTAAAGACGGATGGCATCCGGTACCCTTACATCGAAGAGATCGTCTTGGAAACCGTTGCGGCGCATGGGATGCTGGACGAAGTCGTTCTCACTTCGTTTCATGCAGGGACGCTGCACCGCATCCGCGGCTTATCGAAAAACGTGCGAACCGGCCTAATTTTGGACGGCTGGAGAAGTACGCTTATCAGTGAGCTTCAAGGTCTTGGCTGCGATTTCCTGTCGATTGGATACTCTAGATTGAACAAGGATCGGCTGGCGCTGCTTAGGAATGCCGGCATCCAGACGATGGCTTGGACCGCCAATGACAAAAAGAGCATTCGCAAGCTCGCGGCAATGGACCCTTCATTGTTGATTTGCACGAATTACCCGGATCGCTGGCGCGAAGCGCTGGGAGTCGAAGCGGGGGCGAATCGCTCATAAAGGCGCTACGTTGCGGGCTGCGCGATGCGGCTCAGGCTCTGGAGCATAAGCTTACGCAAGTTAACGCGGCTCGCGCCGGGACCGCAAGATAACGCCCGGCGCGGGAGATGGGAGAAGCAGTCATGGTGGGTTGGATCGATGAATGGTGGCTCAGGCTGCTTGCCGGTTTGATCGGCAGCGGCCTTTGCGCGTACGCGGCCTACAAAGGGCGGTCGTTGTCGCCCTCCGGCGCATGGTCGGCGGTAGCGATGGGGACGGGCTTTATCGTATGGGGCGAACCGGTGTGGTTTGGCTGCCTTGCCGCTTTTTTTGTGTCGTCGAGCGCCTGGTCGAAGTATAAGCGCAAGGCGAGAGCGAAGGCGTCGGCCGAAGCCAAATACGCGAAAGGCGGCCGTCGGGACACCGGACAAGTATGGGCCAACGGCGGCGCGGGCCTTGCGCTGTGCGCCGCTAACGCGTTGTGGCCACACGAGGGCTGGCTGTTCGCGTTCGTCGGGGTGATGGCCGCCGTGAACGCGGATACCTGGGCCACCGAGATTGGGGCCCTGAGCCGGACCGCGCCGCGATCGGTCACGAGCGGCAAGCGGGTGGAGCCCGGCACGAGCGGCGGCGTCACGCCGCTCGGCAGCGCAGCCGCGCTGGGCGGCGCCGCGTTTATCGGCGGCGTCGCAGCGTGGCTGCTGGGCCCGACGCTCGCGGGCGACGGCGCCGCGAGCGAGGGCCTGGCTGCGGCTGCGCCGGCGGCGGCGTGGATCGCCGTCGCGGCCGCAGCCGGCCTGGCCGGTGCCTTCGCCGACTCCCTGCTCGGCGCAACCGGCCAGGCCATGTATCGCTGCCGGGTATGCGGCAGCGATACGGAGCGCGCCGAGCACTGCGGCACGGCGGCGCGGCACGAGCGCGGCTTCGCCGCGCTGACCAACGACAGGGTGAACCTCCTGTCGTCGCTGTTTGCGGGCTTGCTCGCGTATGCGGCGAGCCTTCTGTTCCTATAAAACCAGTAGGCGCTATCTCCGCAAGCCCGTCACCAGAAGTCTAAGTCTAGGTGAAAGAATGCGGTGTTCGCCTCCTTTCCATTGAAGCAAAAAAAAGCAACCTTACGAGGCATTTTCATGCTCGCACGGTTGCTTTTTTTCTTTCCATGGCCTATTTCCGGCTTAAAGTGAAGTGGAGTGTCTTGTAGTTTCCGACCCGCGTCCGATTACTTCGCCGCTTTGGCCGTCAATTGCTCCATCTGCCCGATCAATTCCTCGAACACGCTCATCGCTTGCTCGATCGGCTCCGGCGAGCTCATGTCCACGCCCGCTTTTTTTAGGATGTTGATCGAGAAGTCGCTGCCGCCGCTCTTCAGGAACCCGAGGTAACGATCCACCGCCGGCTCTCCTTCTTCGAGAATTTGCTTCGAGAAGCTGGTCGCGGCCGAGAAGCCCGTCGCGTATTTGTATACGTAGAAGCTATTGTAGAAGTGGGGAATGCGCGCCCATTCCATCTCGATGTCCTTGTCGACGACCATGCCCTTCCCGTAGTAGAGGAGGTTGAGGTCGTAGTAGATTTTGCTGAGCTCCTGAGGCGTCAGCGATTCTCCGGCTTCCGTGCGCTCGTGCACGATTTTCTCGAATTCGGCGAACATCGTCTGACGGAACACCGTCGTGCGGAATTGATCCGCGTAATAGGTCAGCAAATACATTTTTTCCTTCGGATCGGTGGACTTCTTGAGCAAATAATCCATAAGAAGCGCCTCGTTAAGCGTCGAAGCGACCTCGGCAAGGAAAATGGTATATTGCGCGTCGCGGTAATTCTGGTTGGTGTCGGAGTAATACGAATGCAGCGCATGGCCCATCTCGTGGGTGAGCGTGAACATGCTGTTGAGATTGTCCTTATGGTTCAGCAGCACGTAAGGATGCGTGCCGAAAGCTCCCCAGCTGTAAGCGCCGCTTCGTTTGCCTTCGTTTTCGTACACGTCGATCCAGCCGTTGTCGTAGCCGTCCTGCAGGACGTTCAGGTAGTCTTCGCCCAGCGGCTTCAAGCTTTCTTTGATCGTTTTTTTCGCATCCTCGTAGCTGATCTCCATGTCGAACTCTTCGACCAGCGGGGCGAACAAGTCGTACATATGCAGCTCATCCAGACCCAGCAGCTTCTTGCGGAGCTCCATGTAGCGGTGCATCAACGGCAGATGCTTGTGGATCGTATCGACGAGGTTCGTGTACACTTCCTTCGGGATGTTATCGCCGTAGAGAGACATGCCCAGCACGGAATCGTATTTGCGGGCCCTCGCGTAAAAAATGTTTTTGGACACGTTTGCGTTAAGGGTCGAAGCCAGCGTGTTTTTGAGCTTGCCGTATGTATCGTACATCGCGAGGAAGGCTTCGCGCCGCACGTCGCGGTTTTTGCTCTCCAGAAATTGAATGTAGCGGCCATGCGACAACTCGACCTCTTCGCCTTGTTCGTTCTTGACCTTAGGGAACTTGAGGTCCGCGTTGTTCAGCATGCCGAAAATCGTGCTAGGCGCGGAGCTGACGTTGCCGACCTGGGCAAGCAGCGATTCTTCGTTTTTGGAGAGGATATGGGCTTTCTGACGGCGCATTTCCTCGAGCGTATGCCGGTATTTGGACAATGACGGGTTGTTGATCATGGCGTCCAGCTCGGAGTCGGAGAGACTAAGCACTTCCGGCGTTACGAAGGATAACGCTTCTCCCGTCTCGACGCTCAGCTTTTTGGACTTGTCGGACAGCGCCTGGAAGCCCGGCTCCGCCGTATCCTCGTGATGGCGCATGTTGGCGTAAACGTAAAGACGCTCTACATGCAGCGAGAGTTCGTCCTCCAGCTCGAAGCAAGCCAGCACCTGCGCGGGGTCGTTAAGCTTGCCCTGGAATTCGGCCGCCTTGGCCATCAACGCTTTCGCTTCCTTGTATTCCTTCTCCCATTCGCCCTGCGAAGGGAAAAGATCTTCTAGCTTCCATCGGAATTGCTCCTCGGTTTCTGAACGCTTAGGCAGTTGACTCATCGTACTCCTCCTCGTATTGGATGGGATGGATTGCTGTCCGGCGATTGCGCCGGAAGGATTTTCGTTCGTGATGCCGCTAACGGGTTGCCGGAATTCATTGTCGCTCGCATTCGCATTGCCCCGAGCGGGTGCCGCGCTTTGCGCCAGCGAAACCGCCAGCAGCACCTTCAGCCATTTCATCGCTTTCACCTCTGGACACAGTTTGTCGATACTGTGCCCATCCGCTTGGCTGATTATGCGGTTATGCAACTGCTGGATGTTTAGCGCCCGTCTCGTACCGTTTAATTATGCTTATGTACCCATGGTGATCAAGGAATAGACGATCAAGAAAAACGAAAACGCGATAAGCAAGATCGAGAGGATCGCCAATCCTCTGCGCATCCCTTGCGGAAGCGAATCCCGTTTCAGGATGATGATGGCGCCCAAAGCGAACGCGGCGATGACGAATATAACCGTCGATGTTGTATCCATATATGCAATGTATCCTCCTATCGTTACCTATGCGGAAGCTTGCGTCGATATGTTCGCCCGTGCTTGCTCCTCGAATCTGGCTTCACAATTTGCACGATCCCAAGCTTGTTACACTTCGCGGAAGGCGTCCATAATCGTCTGTAGTTCTTCTTCCCTGCCTACGTAATCTTCGGCGCGGAATCGGTTGCGCGCCCAATGCAGCATTTCTTGCCGGCTGACGAATTCATGGGATTCTTCGCCCCATTGATCGGATATTTCGCGCAAAACAAGCGTTTTTCCTTTTACCTCGACCGTCAGCATGTTATATTTGTCAGTTTTGTAAATTTGATGTTTTTTGAACATATAAATCGCTCCTTTCATTAGTTAAATATGGTATAGTACTCATCATAGCTATTATGAGGTCGGTAATCAATATGAACCGGGTCATAAAGGCGATGCGCGCGCGGGACATAGCGTTCTGCGGCGATCCGGCCATGAGCTGAGACGAGTTGAGGAGAGATGAGGAAGGATGGACATGAAGAGCGTATACGAGCAAGTCGGCGTGGCCATGACGTGCAGAAGCTTCGATGAGTACGTGGCTATGTTTCGGTTGACGGAGAAGGAGCTGGCGTTCGGCCCGATTCTTGATGTTGCGGCCGGAGGCTCCTCGTTTGCCGCGGGGGCTGCGGCCGCGGGATATACCGCTCAAGCGATCGATCCGCGTTATGAAGGAGATTACTCCGCATGGTTGGAAGAGGCGGCGGCGGAAATCGAGACGTCGACCGCCAAGCTGGCGGGTCTCGAGGAACGGTTCGACTGGAGCTACTATGGTTCATTGGAGCTGCATAAAACCCGACGGGAGAGCTCGCTAGCGCTATTCCGGGAGGATTTGAAGTCGAATGCGACGACGGGCCAATCGAGGTATATAGGCGGCCGATTGCCGCAGTTGCCTTTGGCGGATGGGCAATACGGGCTTGTAGTTTGCAGTCATTTTCTGTTTCTCTATGCCGAGCAATTCGGGTTCGAATTCCATGCGCAAGCGATCCGCGAGCTGATGCGGCTGTGCAAGTCGGGCGGGGAGGTGCGCGTATATCCTCTGCTTTCGCTGAGCTGGGAGCCTTATCCGCGGCTTGCGGAATTGATGGATTTGATCGAGTCGGAGACTGACGGCACGTCAATAGCGTCTATCGAAGCGTCGGGATTGCCGTTTATTCCGGGCTCCGAGCATTTTCTTCGAATTCAAAAAAATGGATGACGTCTCTAAAATTGCAATCCGCGATTCGTATCGCTATAATGGGGTCACTCGCTGCTTTAAGGCAGCGTCCAATTTTAGGAGGTCATGAAGTTGAAAGGTACAGTGAAGTGGTTTAACGCGGAAAAAGGTTACGGTTTTATTCAAGTGGATAACGGAGAAGACGTGTTCGTCCATTTCTCCGCGATTCAAGGCGACGGGTTCAAATCGTTGGAGGAAGGTCAAGCGGTTGAGTTCGATATCACGGAAGGCAACCGCGGCGCGCAAGCGGCCAACGTCCACAAACTATAGGATTACGATTGCTTAATTCCCGAACATCGCTCCAGTCTAGACAACGCAAGTGCAAGGCTCCCCGATGGGGGCCTTTTTCAATTGCAATTCGCAGATACGCGTATCCGTGTACGAATGAACTTAAGAAAATTGAGTTTAACAAAGCGATTCATTCATCCAAAAGTTACACATATTACAAAAGTTTCCTATTCCCCGAAGCTCCCCAGTTCTCCTGCAAAGAATTCATAAATCAAAAAAATCAAACTTTCCGTGCTATTTTATCGCACCATACTCTAACTCTTACTCTTACTCTGACTCCACATTCCTTCCCCTGTCTTTGCTAATACATACTTGGCATCTCAAGTATCTTCACAATGGACCAATTCCTTCGTATAATGTATTTATTCATTACGACTAAACAACATAATGGTTCTAATCGTTATCCGCGCGTAAAGCATACGCCGCTTGTCCCCTACAGGGATAGGCGGCGTTTTCTTTTTGTTATCCCATTTTGAGGAGGAGTACTAAGTTGCGATTACTATCGTTTGAGGAACAGTTTGCGTCATTTGTAGAAAATCAAAAAAAGTTAGGCTCACCACGTCGCTTGGAAATGTTGGAGCGCGATTTGTCTGGAACGATGCGAATGTTTAAGGAAATCTTATGGCCTGTTTTCCAGACTTTCGACGGATTTGTGTTGGAATATGAATTAACCGGCCCCGGCGGCGTAAAAATTTTCGTGGACGTTATGTATGTTCCGCTAGGCTTGGCTTTTGAATGCGAAGGGTTTAGCGTTCATGCGGAGACGATTACAAGAGAACGGTTCACCTTCGAAAAAAGCCGTGTAAGAACAATGCTCCTCTCCAACTGCGTCTACGTCCCGTTTACCCGGGACGAGCTCGACAAGAGAGGGCAGCATTGTCGCAGCTATGTTCATGAATTACTCAACAAATATAGAAACACTGATGTGATGTTAAAAACGTTGACCATTTACGAAAGAGAGGTTTTACGGCATGCGGTTTGGTTGCAGAGACCTGTGAAAATGGCGGATATGTGCCTCGTATTGGGCAAAAAACGGGATTTTGCGTACAAAGTAATCAATTCATTAATGGAGAAGGGGCTTCTGAAGCCGTCTAAGTCAACTCCGAACAGACATTTTTCATATGTCGTCGATGTTCGAGCGGTTGAATATATTCGTAAAATTTAAAGTTGGAAGGTGAAAACGCGTATGAATTGGGGGTTTGTCGGCCACACCGACAAAGTCCCCGGAATCGGCGAGCTTGGAGAGTAGTTTGTCGACCACGCCGACAACCTCCCTGGAATCGGCGAGCTTGGAGAGTAGTTTGTCGGCTACACCGACAAAGTCCCCCGGAATCGGCGTGCTTAGAGAGTAGTTTGTCGGCCACACCGACAAAGTCCCCGGAATCGGCGTGCTTAGAGAGTAGTTTGTCGGCCACGCCGACAAACTCCCCCGGAATCGGCGTGCTTGGAGAGTAGTTTGTCGGCCACGCCGACAACCTCCCTGGAATCGGCGAGCTTGGAGAGTAGTTTGTCGGCCACGCCGACAACCTCCCCCGGAATCGGCGTGCTTGGAGAGTAGTTTGTCGGCCACGCCGACAAACTCCCTGGGATCGGCGAGCTTGGAGAGTTGTTTGTCGGCCACGCCGACAAACTCCCTGGGATCGGCGAGCTTGGAGAGTAGTTTGTCGACCACGCCGACAAACTACTCGGAATCGGAGTCCTACCTCGTCTGCTTCCCCAACCAATAATAAAGCAGGAACCCGACCGCGGACGCGAGGCCGATGTAGGTGGCCGAGTGATAAAACGCCACTCGGCCGAACTGTTCATAGACGACGCCGCCGCCGACGCCGCTGATCAAGCCGGCGGCGCCGGTCCAGATGATCGTGTATACGGCCTGGCCGGAGGAACGGTATTCGTCCGGTATGAGGAGCGAGATGTACCGAAGCGCCGTCGAGAAATAGATGCCGAACGAGACGCTATGCATCGCCTGGGTCGCGATAAACCAATGCGGATCGTTGATTTCCCCCATCAGCCAAAGCCGCAGCGCGTACATGAGCGAAGCAAAAGCTAGCAAAGGCAGCTCGCGAAGCTTATGCCCGTATTTGCCCAGCAGGAACAGGATCGGAATCTCGCTGGAAGCCGAGACGAGCAAGGCGAGGCCGACTAGCGTGTCGCTAGCCCCTAGCTGGCGCATCGTGACGGCTAGAAAGCCTTCGTACATTCTATGCGACACGGATACCATCAAAATTAGCAGGAAAAAAGCGAGCACGTGCCGTTGACCCAGCAGCTTAAAGAAGCCGGAGAACTCGATTTTGCGCGTTTTGCTTTGGTAGTCTTTAATAAAGAAGCTGAGCGCAAGCGTGATGGAAACCGTCCCGAACGCGACCGCGATCGTCCAATCGGAGCCGATAGCCTTAAGCAATAATCCAAGTAAATATGCGCTAAGAGCGAATCCGAGCGAACCGAAAATGCGTATCAAGGCGTACGGCGTGCCGGTATGCTGGCTGGATAATAGGATGAGACTGTCGCTCAGAGGATTCATCGGCGTCTGGAAGAAATAGAACGTCGTCATGACGATCGTGATCAATACGACGTTTTCGAGCGGGAACAACACGGTGACGAGTACAAGCTGGGCGAACAGCAGGGTAATCAATATTTTGCGGATCGTTCGGAATTTGTCGCTGGCGAAGCCCGTTATGATGTTCGCGAATATGGATACGAACAAGCCTGCGGAATAGATAACGCCGATTTGACTCTCCGTGAAGCCTTTGGTCATAAAGTACAAAGGAATAAACGAGATTACGAGCGCTTGCGTGGAAAAAGTGGCGAAATTAAAGGCTCGCAGAGCCAGCGTTTCTTGTTTGGCGGTAGTTGATAGGGTGGTGCCAATGGTGCCTGAATCGTTCATAACAGCGGTTTCACTCCGTCTCTTTATCTATTATCGGCGCCGCTTGACGCCTGCGGGCGGATAGAAGCCTATCCTCGAATCCTGCACGAATGAGCGAATTCCCCCGCGTGTCCGTGTGCAAAAAACTATGTTTTCCAGTATATCACGCTTTCGGCATGAACGGCTGACTCATATTTGTCGCTGGATTATTGACTTGCAAAATGGTACATTATTGTTTGGAGGCTGCAATGGACATTTTAAGGTGGAACGACAGGCTTCGCTTACATATCCCAGTACTGACGCAAGATTGGGAGCATTATTCGCTGGAAGAGAGAACCTCGATAATCGCAAGATGGGAGCTCATCAGAGGCTCCATTCCCGATCGGATTAAGGAATTCGAAGTAGTCATAGGCCGAATTCAATCCGAACTGGACGACGAAGACAGCTTCGAGCGATGCTGCGAGCTGACCTACGAGATTGCGGACTTCGCCAGCAGGATCAATGATCTGCAAATCTGGTACAGAAACGATCAGGACGTAGAGTCGCGCCGGCATACATGACATGATTCTCGCAAGGGAGGTGCGCCGTGAGATTAACGACGCTATCGGGGAGACGAGCGCCTCAAGGTCCTATCAAACTTATGCATCGCGTCTACAAATACGTATTGCCCGAAGTGGAAGCCGAACTCGGCAAGCTTAGAGAATTGGCGGAACGAATACCTGACGACGAGCTGCGTACGCAGGCCTTGAACAGCATGGAAGACAAAAAGTTTCATTGCCAGGGAGGCGGCGTATACGCCGCGGCTAACCTGGAATACCGTCATGTATTGATTCCGCTTATTGTCGCGCTTCAGACGATTAGCGACTACTTGGACAATCTGTGCGATCGCAGCACGTCGATGAATCCGGACGATTTCCGCCTGCTGCACCAGTCAATGCTGGATGCCGTCAATCCTAGCGCCGAGCTGCGGGATTATTACGAGCTTCGCGGCGAAGACGACGACGGCGGGTATTTGCATCATCTCGTCAAGACCTGCCAAGCCTGCGTATCGCAGCTTCCGTCTTACGCGAGCGTGCAAGGACACGTGGAGGAGCTGGTTACGCTGTATGGCGACCTGCAGGTGTACAAGCACATCCGCAAGGACTTGCGCGAGAGCGAGCTGCTTACCTGGTGGGAGAAGCACAGCGGCAGCTATCCCAATCTCAAGTGGAATGAATTCGCCGCGGCGACGGGCTCCACGCTCGGCATGTTTATGTTGTTCCTGGCCGCATCTGAATCGCGTTTGTCGGCCAAGGACGCGGAAGCGATCCGCCATATCTATTTCCCGCACGTATGCGGCCTCCACATTCTGCTCGATTATTTGATCGATCAGGAGGAGGATCAAATCGGCGGCGATCTGAATTTCTGTAATTATTACGAAAGCAAACATCTGCTGGTCGAACGGATCGGAACGATCGTGAACCGCGCGCGCGAAGACGTGAAGTCGCTGCCGGGCTCCCGGTTCCATCGTCTCATCATCGAGGGCCTTCTGGCCTTGTATTTGACGGATCCCAAGGTTCGGCTCCAGGCCGAGGTGCGCGAAGTATCGAGAAGGCTCATGAAAAATAGTCCGCTGACGCGCTTGTTTTTCATGATCAACAGCCAATGGATACGCAGGCAGCAGGCCTAAAGACAACAAATTGGTGTGGAGGAATGAATCATGTCTGCAGTAAAATCGATTGCGGTATTAACGAGCGGGGGAGACTCCCAAGGGATGAACGCGGCCGTTCGCGCCGTCGTTCGGAGCGGTCTGTTCCACGGACTTAAAGTATACGGGGTGCAGCGCGGTTATCAGGGGTTGCTCAACGACGATCTTCGCGAAATGGATCTTCGGAGCGTAGGCGACATCATCCAGCGCGGCGGAACGATTCTTCAGACGGCCCGTTGCAAGGAGTTTCTGACGCCGGAGGGGCAACAGCGCGGAGCCGACGTTCTGCGCGAGCGCGGAATTGACGGTCTCGTCGTCATTGGCGGCGACGGCTCCTACCAAGGCGCGAACAAGCTTAGCAAGCTGGGCATTAAGACGATGGGCCTACCGGGAACGATCGACAACGACATCCCGTTCACGGACGCTACGATCGGCTTCGATACGGCCGTCAGCATCGTCGTTGACGCCATCAACAAAATCCGCGACACGATGTCCTCGCACGAGCGTTCTTCGATCGTCGAAGTGATGGGCCGCCATTGCGGCGATATCGCTCTGTACGCGGGTCTTGCGAGCGGAGCCGAGACGATATTGGTGCCGGAGGTGCCGTTTGACCTCGCTGAAGTAGCCGATCGCATGAAAACGAACTTCGCCAAAGGCAAGCGTCACAGTATTATCGTCGTAGCGGAAGGCGCGGCGAAAGGCGAAGACGTATCGCAGAAAATTACGGACCTCAGCGGCATCGAGGCGCGCGTGACCGTGCTTGGCCATATTCAACGCGGCGGCACGCCGACCGCGGCAGACCGTATTTTGGCAAGCCGGCTTGGCGACTTCGCTGTGCGTCAGCTTATCGAAGGAAACTCGGGCAAATCCTGCGGCGTCATTAAAGGAGAGCTGGTCACGACGGATATCGATAAAGTCGTAAGCAGCAAAAAGCCGTTCGATATGGAGATGTACGAGCTGGCGTCCAGACTGTCCCAATAATAATCGGTTGTCGATCCAATCGACGCCCCACGAAGCTATTCCATCCGGTCGAAGCGCGTCAAGCTTCCCCGGGCGAGAATGGCTTTTTTGCTTTTTGCTTGTAGGGCCGCTTGCCGGCGCGATAGAAAAGGCCGTCCGTTGCCGGACGACCCTTCAGTTATTCGTATTTTACGCCAGGCGTATATTTGTTGCCCGCGTTCCAGAGCAGGTATTCCGTAACGCCGGAGTCGCTGAGCGCCTTGATCTGCGCTTCCACTTCGACTTTGCCGTATTTGACGTAGTTGCCTTTGCCCAGCCAGCTCGCGGTGAAATCCTGGATCCACGGCCGGATGATGGGCTTGAGTTCTCCGGTATTGAGCAGCTTTTCATGAGTGTCGTCCATGGCGCCTTTGATCGTTTCGTAAGGACTTCGGTCCGGCGTTTTTTGATTAAACCAGCCCGTGCTGTAGTGGCTTGGATAGATCATCGGCGAGATGACGTGCACGTCGTTGGAAATTTTGACGAAATCCTGGCCGATGCCTTCCGCGGCGGGAACGGAAGCGGCGTAGCCGAATATGTCGACCGAGACGCGAACGCCTAGAGGCTCGAGCTGCTCGCGCGCATATTTCACGAATCCGGCTACCGCATCCACGCGGCTCTGTTCGGTCTTATTAAAGGTCAGCGTATCGGCCCGGTTCTCGAATCCTTCCGGGAAGCGCACATAGTCGAATTGAATTTCCTTGAATCCGAGCTTTGCCGCTTCTTTGGCCAAAGCGACGTTGTATTCCCACACTTCTTGCCGATATGGATTGACGAAGCTTTCTCCTCGGCCGTTTTTCCAGATCGTTCCGTCCGGCTGCAAGAAGGAGAGCTCCGGCCGCTTGACGGAAAGCACGGTATCCTTAAATACGACGATTCGGGCAATGGGATAAATTTCGTGTTTTTTGAGCGTTTCCATCAGTTCGGTTATATCGGAAATATACTTTTTGGCGGTACCGATCTCAAGCAGCTCCGGCGTCGTTGTAGGGTATGTAATATATCCGTTGTCGTCCTTCACGTCGATGACCATGCTGTTAAGCTCCGTATCGTCCACCAGCTTTAATAAGGATTCCATCCTGGAACCGCCGGCGCTGTGTGCGGTAACGTAAATGCCTTTGATCGGTTCCGTGCTTGGCTGAGGGTCTTGTTTGGCTTGGCCGGGAACGGGCTCGCCGGGTTCGGGCGGCTCCTCGCCCGTCATGATCGGCGCATCGGGCTGGACGACCACTTCGCCTGCCGATGCGTTTAAGTAGGCGACAGCCAGCTGCTTCGCGTCCGCTTGAGCTTCTCCTTGACCGGTAAGCAAGCTGTACAGCAACATGAGCGTAGATACAATGATGTCCATTATGCTCTCTCCCGTCATCTGGTTCATTAATGAGGAAATAAAGTTACTACAAATTATAAGCCACAACGTGCGGGGCGGTCATCCCTTTTTTGAAACGGCTTGTCCCGGTGACAAAAAAACCAGCCGATTCGAGATCGACTGGCGGTACGGTTAGAACATGTGTCCCTAACAAATTGGCTTCATTGTAACAATGTCTGTCTCTGCCCGTTGCATATGCTGTGCTGCACAATTTCCATGACGTCCGCCGGTTCCAGCAGCGCTAGGCCGTCGCGAAGGACGATTCGGAGATCCAATTCTCTGGAAGTGAGATACGGACTTAGCTCCGGGGCAAGCCTTTCGACAATCTGAGACAATTTGACCGTTTCCATATCCACTCAGCATCACCCTTTCATCCTAATGTAGTCAATTAGAAAGCAAGAAGGGGAAAACGATGGTAAAGAAACTTAGCTTGGGGATATACACATTATAACAGCATCGCTTTGAAAAACATAGCAATTGTTAGCAAATTCCACTTTTGCGGATATCAATTGGGATTCTGCCTGCGGAAGTCGCCGACCACCCCGACCGTCTCCACGATGTTAATGAAAGCGTGCGGGTCGATCGTTTTAATCGTCTTGCAAAGCTCGGCAACCTCGAATTTGGTGCGCACGGTCATCAGCATATCCCGTTCCGCCGAAGAGAAGGCGCCTTGCGTCTTGATGATCGTAATGCCTCTGGGGTGGACAAGCAGCTTCTTGCGAAGCTCTTCGGTTTTCGTCGTGATGATAAACGCCGTTACTTTAATATGCCGCACATGGACAAGATCTACTACCTTCCCGGCCGAGAAAATGGCGATCAGCGAATATAAGGCCAAGTCCCAGTTGCGGGTAAAGAAGATCAGGATCGCGATGACAAACGCGTTTAGCAGAAAGATGATCATTCCGATGGGGAAGTCTCGTCGTTTCGTCACGATGGAAGCAACGACGTCGAAGCCTCCGGAAGAGCCGCCATACCTAAGGGCCAGTCCGCTGCCGAAGCCGACGATGACCCCTCCGAACACCGCGCCGAGCAAGATGTCGTCGGCGGTATGCATGACGGGGACGACCTTAAGAAACAATGTGGCGGCCAGCACGGAGTACGTGCTCCAAATGACGAAACGCCGGCCGAGCGTAAACCAGCCCCATACCAGGACGGGGATATTAAGCACGAGGTAAAGCCAGGCGATATTGGCGCCGGTCAGATAACCGATCATCATCGAGATGCCGGATAATCCGCCGCTCAGGAGCTGATGGGGGATGAGGAACATATTAAAGCCGATGGCAACCAAAAAGGCGCCTAGCGTCATGATCGGAACGGTGTACAAATATCTTCTTCTGGATGGTTGCATGGACATCGCTCCCGGGTCGTAAAGAATGTGCAGTCGTCCAATTAGTATGGCTTTGCGTGCTTAACTGGTATTCAAGGCGTTATCTGTGCTATAATGATTTGGATATTCTTTAAGAAGGCTGTAGATAGAAGGAGTTTGAGAAAAGTTTGAAAACATTTGCTGAATTTGGCTTGGAACCAAAAGTGTTGCAAGCAATAACGGAGCTGGGGTTCGAAGAATCGACCCCTATTCAGGACAAATCGATACCGATCGCGATGGCTGGCCGGGACATGATTGGCCAAGCTCAAACAGGTACGGGCAAGACGGCGGCATTCGGAATTCCGCTCATTAACAAAATTCCGGTAAGCGAGGATCGCATCGTTGCATTGATTATGACGCCGACCCGTGAACTCGCTATTCAGGTTGCGGACGAGATCGGGAAGTTGACGCGATACAAGGGCCTTCGTTCGTTGCCAATATACGGCGGCCAAGAGATTGGACGTCAGATTCGCGCGCTCAAAAAGCGTCCCCAAATTATTATCGGAACGCCAGGCCGGTTGCTTGACCATATCAACCGCAAGACGATCCGGCTTGAGGACGTACAGACGGTTGTCCTGGACGAAGCGGACGAAATGCTGGACATGGGCTTCATGGAGGATATTCAATCGATCCTCAAGCTTGTTCCGGAAGAGCGCCAAACGATGTTGTTCTCGGCTACTATGCCGATCAACATCCAGAAGCTTGCGCAACAATTCCTTAAGGATCCGGAGCATGTGTCCGTAATCCCTAAGCAAGTTACGGCTCCATCCATCGAACAATCGTATATCGAAGTTCATGAGCGTCAGAAGTTCGAAGCGCTTAGCCGTTTGCTCGACATGGAGTCTCCCGAGCTGGCGATCATCTTCGGACGCACGAAGCGTCGCGTAGACGAGCTGAGCGAAGCGCTCCAGAAACGCGGATATTCCGCCGACGGTCTGCACGGCGACCTGTCGCAGAACCAACGCGACAGCGTCATGCGCAAGTTCCGCGACGGCAGCATCGACGTCCTCGTGGCAACCGACGTAGCGGCGCGCGGTCTCGACGTTTCCGGCGTCACGCACGTCATCAACTTTGACTTGCCGCAGGATCCGGAGAGCTACGTGCATAGGATCGGCCGTACGGGCCGCGCGGGCAAGGAAGGCACAGCATGGTCGTTCGTGACGCCTCGCGAGATCGATCACCTGCACTTTATCGAGCGCATTACTCGTCAACGAATGAATCGCAAGCCGTTGCCTAGCATTGCGGAAGCGATCGAAGGCAAGCAACGTCTTACGGCCGAGCGCGTACTGGAGGTTGTCCAGAACGAAGAGTTCTCGGAATACAAGCCGATCGCGATTCAATTGCTGGAGCAATACGATTCCGTTCATCTGCTTGCGGCTGCAATCAAGCTGCTCACCGGCGAGAAGAAAGACGTCAACGTCGAACTGACTCCGGAAGAGCCGCTTCGCGCCAAAAAACGCAGACCGGACATTCGTTCCAACGGTCGTCCGTTCAATCGCACCGGCGGGGGCTCGTCCTACGGCGGCAACCGCAGCGGCGGAACAAGCGGCGGCGGCGGATACCGCGGGCGGGACGATCGTCGTTCCAGCAGCGGCAGCGGCAGCGGCTCGCGCGGCGGCTACGGCAGCGGCGGCGGATACGGTAACAAGCGCAGCAGCAGCGAAGGCCGCAGCAGCGGAGAAACCCGTCGTCCTAAGTCCTCCGACGACTACGCGAACAATTAAGAAAGTATCGACCGGCCGATTGAGTCCGGTCCAGGCAAGCAAACCGGGGAAGTCCGTGACGCCTAGCGGGCATCCGGATTTCCCCGGTTCTTTTTTGAAATTTTCCTCGCCGTTTTAGTCGGGTAGAGGCGTTTCATTTGCTTCTGGTCCCATTATTTAGTAGAACAGCAGTGTTTTCGAGATGATGACCAGAAGGATAAATAATACAAGGATAGCGCCAGTGGATGTGTAATAGCCGTGGCCTGCGTTGCTCATGGGCAACCTCCTTTTAATCATCGATGTGGTGTATATGCTGCATTCTATGCGGCAAATGCCCGGGGAGACTAGACAAAGGCCTATGCATCCGCAATATGGGCGGGACGATTGACCGGGGTCTTTCGTTAATCCGAGCTCGCAACTATACCAGCGTTGGAGGCAGAACAGATGGAGCCTAGAGGATTGATGGGGGGATTCTACCGAATCTCCGAATGGATAATGAGATTGGCCGTAATCAATTTGTTATGGATCGTTTGCTCCATTCCGTTCGTCTTTTTTGGATTGACGATGTTTATTTCTCCGCAGAACGGCGCCAGCGAACAAGAGATGCTAAACAGCCTGTATACTTCGCTGATATTGATGGCCGTTGTTGCACCGTTTACGTTTTTCCCGGCTACGGCGGCGATGTTTTCGGTCGCGCGCAAGTGGGTAACGGGCGAGAGCGACGTCGCGCTGTTCAAAACGTATTTCCGCGGCTACAAAGAAAATTACAAACAAAGCATGATCGGCGGAATCTTGTATACGCTTTTATTCGTGATCATGATCGTCGATTTTATCGTTTACAAGGATCAGCTTAACATCCTGTCCTACATCTTTATCGCGTTCCTTGTTCTGCTGGCCATGTCCATCTTCAACTTCTTCTCCATGTTGGTGCATTATCACATGAAGACGTTCCAGCTTATCAAGAACGCCATTCTGATTACGATCGGCAAGCCGTTCAGATCGCTCTCGACGGCGATTATGTGCGGTCTGGTCATCTACATCAGCTTCTTCCAATTTACGTTCCTAATCCCGTTCTTTATGGGCAGCATCGTCGCCTATCTTGCGTTCTGGAACTTCAACATCATCTACATGAAGCTGCAGGAGCAGGCGGAGAAGCTGAAGCAATCGCAGGAAGAGGAAGCCGAGGAAGCGGCCGAGATGGATCGCGAGGATTTGGTGAAGGACGACTACAAGGAAACCAATAAGGATGGAAACAAATAACATCCTCGTCCGGCGTTTACTTTTGAAGGAGTTAGGTCTATAATAGCTATACATCCTGCGATGTTCGTTTCGGTCCTTCGTTGTTTTGAACCAATGGCTGTTTCACGGGAGACCTATATCGCCAAGTAGCTGACATGCCCTCGAAAAGGGATCTCAAAAACGTGGCTGCGGACACCCACCTGCGAGAGCGGGTTCAGAAACATGTGGATCGGACGGCATAGGCGGGTTCCTAATGACTGAAGAGAGCGATTGCCTGGCGAAATCCGGCGAAAGCTCTTTTTTCATATGTGAAAACATGGTATGATGATTATTAATGCAGATAGACGTTAGAGGGGGAGATCGTTGTTGTTGAAGCGGACCTTAATCGGGCTGCTGCGCAGTCATGAACAGACAGGCGACAGAGCTAAGGATCCATTGCTGAAATCACATCTCTACAAGCTGTCCAAGGACAAGGCTTGGGAAGAAGTCGTATCCACGCTCAAGAAGATGCAAGGTTACAAATTGCTTCACGAGGTGCAGTCGGTAGGCGAGATTGTGCTTGAGAAGAGAACGGCCTTCGGCAGGACGATGGACATTACGGTTTCTGTCATCAGCGTTAATCCGCTTACGTCAGCGGTTGATATTTATTCCGCATCCCGCGGCTCGTTAGGCGATCTGGGATCCAATTATCGCGTCATCCTTGATTTGTACCGCACGCTCGACAAGAAGCTTGCCGCAGTTAAAGTATCCTAATTGTGCCTTTATACCGAACTTAACAAGGTTGTTTACGCAAACAAAGCGAGGAAGGATGGTCCTTCTCTCGCTTTGTTTGCGGAAATCGTTATTTTTTTGTAACGATACCGGTTTTTTTGCGTATTATACGAGCGCCTTGGCTGCTTCGATGGCGGCCTCGTAGTTCGGATGCTCGGCCATCTCGGCCAAGTATTCAACGTATTTGATCGTATTGTTTTCGTCAAGCACGAAGATCGATCGCATATCCAGGGCAAACTCTTTAATAAGCACGCCATACGCTTCGCCGAAGCTATTGTTTTTGTAATCGGAAAGCATGACGACTTTGTCGATGCCGGCAGCAGCGCACCAGCGCGATTGAGCAAACGGAGTGTCCACGCTAACGGTCAAAACGACAACGTTGTCTCCGAGCGCCGCAGCGGCTTCGTTGAAACGACGAGTCTGCGCGTCGCACACGCCGGTGTCGATGGATGGGACGACGCTTACCAATTTGACTTTGCCTGCATAATCTTGAAGGGAAACGACCTCTGTCAGCGATTTGTTCAAGGAGAAGTCCGGAGCTTGGTCTCCTGCTTTCAATTCTGGGCCGATCAAAGTAATCGGGTTGCCTTTCAGCGTGGCAACGCCTGTACGTTCTTGTGCCATGTTAACGATTCCTCCTCAGGTCATTGTGGTCATTACGACCTTAATTATAATCGGAATGAAACGCGGTTGTCCAATATTTGGCGAACGCGACGAAAGGCGGGGTGGCGATGATATTCCTTCGTTACGAAAGCTTCCGTTCCTACTTGCGCTATTATCCGGGAACGTCAGCCCTAATCGCAATTAATCTGATCGTGTTTGTCATATCGCAGCTTAGCGGAAGCCTGTATGATTACGGTGCTTTTCTAACTATACCTGGTGTCGATTCCTATGGGTTAAGCGAGCCTTGGCGATATGTAACCTCGCAGTTTCTGCACGCGGATTTTGGCCATTTGTTCTTCAATATGTTCGCGTTGCTGGTTTTTGCGCCGCCGCTCGAATATTTGCTTAAGACGCCTAAGTACGTCGTGTTTTATTTGATATGCGGAATCGGCGGCAACTTGTTGTCGGCTGCCATCACGAATTTCCAGCAGGACGATTATCATCTGGCCGTCGGCGCTTCGGGAGCGATTTACGGGGTTTACGGCGCTTTTTTGTTTATCGCCCTATTGAGGAAATCGATGCTGGACGCGGCCTCCAGAAAGACGGTATACATTATTCTGGCCTTTGGGGTTATCCATTCCGTAGTCGGATACAGAATAGACTTATGGGGCCATGTCGGCGGGGCGCTGGCGGGATTTGCGTTATACGGCATGTTGGATAAGCTACGGGCACGACATAGGAGATAAGCAGACAAAATAAGCAGTACACGGGAGAGAGAATATTCGGTATGGAACTTCGACAGCTTTATTATTTCGTGAAAGTGGCCAAAAAAGAACACGTCACGCAAGCGGCGGAAGAGCTGCACGTGGCTCAATCGGCTGTCAGCAGGCAGATTCATCAGCTGGAGGAGGAGCTTGGCGTCAAGCTGTTCGTCCAGAAGGGGCGGAATTTGCAGCTCACGCCGGTTGGTCAGCTGCTTCTGAAGCGAGCGGAAGTGATCTTGGCTGATTTGGAACGGGCCGTTATCGAAATTCACGAATTTATGGATCCGGAGAAGGGCGAAATCCGTTTAGGCTTCCCGCATAGCTTGGGAATCTCGTTGATTCCGCAAGTCGTCGCGTCCTTTCGCAAGCTCCATCCGAACGTGAAATTCCGGTTCAAGCAAGGGATGTTTCCTTCGTTGATCCGTGACCTTGTCAAAGGCGAGATCGATCTGGCGTTTATCTCTCCGTTCCCCAAGGAGCATGAGCAAGTATGCGGCGAGGTGTTGTTAACGGAGGAGCTCTACGCCATACTGCCCCCCGGACATTCCTTTTCGGATCGTCAATCCATCGAGCTTAGCGAGCTGAGAGACGAGACCTTCGTTTTGTTTAGCGAAGGATATTCCTTGCGTCCGATCGTTATCGAGGCTTGCCAGGAGGCTGGCTTTAGCCCTAGAATCGGTTTCGAGGGCGAGGAGACCGACACCATCCGCGGCCTTGTAGCGGCCGGCATGGGCGTCAGTCTGCTGCCGGAGATGGCGCTTAATTATTCGGGGCCGTTGCAGCCCGCCAAGGTTCGAATCCACAATCCTTCCGTAACGCGCACTATCGGTCTCATTCATCGAAATAATGACAAGCTGCCTCTCGTGGCCAAGGTGTTTCACGCGTTTTTGCTCCGGTATTTCCAGGATGAACACTATAAGCGCAACTAATGGATCCCGTTAGTGAACTGAACGAGTCATACCAAAAAGGCCTTCCCCGCAATTGATGGGGAAGGCCTTTTGTCATCCGCGTTTCTATTCTTATTCCCGATTCTGCGTAAACATCATAATGTAACGAATGAGCTCAAGCAAGGAGAGAAGTGCTGCCGCGACATACGTGAGAGCCGCCGCGTTTAATACTTTGCCGACGCCCTTTGCTTCTTCTCGGTGCACGAACCCTTCGGTCATCATCAGGCTCCTAGCACGGTTGCTCGCGTTAAACTCCACCGGCAGCGTAATCAGCTGGAAGGCGACCGCGATGGAGAAGAAGATGATGCCGAGACCGATCAAGCCGAAAGCGTTAAAGATAAATCCTCCGATCAACAGAAACGGCGCGATGCCGGAGGCGAAGTTGACGACGGGGAATATCCGATGTCTCGCAACCAGGAAAGGGTAGCTGACGGAATGCTGAATGGCGTGTCCGACCTCGTGGCATGCCACGGAGATTGCGGAGATCGAATTCTCGTAATAAACCGGCTCCGACAATCGGACGACGCGGTGAATGGGATCGTAATGATCCGTCAGCGCTCCGGGCACCGGCTCGATCGGGATATGGTGCAGACCGTTGTTGTCAAGCATACGCCGTGCCGCTTGGTATCCGGTAAGACCGCTGCTTGCAGGCACCTGCGCCCACTTCTTGAACGTTCCCTTGACCCGGAACTGCGCCCAGATCGTAAGGGCGAAAGCTGCAATAATCAAAGCGTACATAAACATCTGTACATTCCTCCAGGTGGATGTGACTTATCCGTTACATGAGGGAGCTCTTGTTCATGAGCAACATAAGAGCTTCGATGCACGCCGCTGTCTGAGGCATGATTGACGTATACAATCTCCCTGCCTTGCGAGGGCCTAGCTGCTTAATGACGGGCTCCAGCTCCTTAACCTCGCGTTCAAGCTGCGACAGATGGTGCTGGATTTCGGTCAGCTTAAGCGTAATGTGCTCGTCGGGCGTGACTTTGCTCCAGTTGTCCAGACTAGCCTTAATCTCATCTAACGTATATTTATCCTTTTTCATCTGCTCAATACGTTCGAGGCGCTGCAAAGTTTCATCTCCGTAAAGCCTGTAATTTTTTTCGGAACGTCCTGTTGGTTCGATCAACCCGAGGGACGTATAATAATCGATCGTTCGGGAGCTTGTCTGAGCCAGCTTGGCGAGTTCGCCGATTCGGTATAATCTCATCTCCATCTTGATTCACCGTCCTATAAGTTCTCTATCCTATGATAATAGCAAAACAACCATACAGTCAAACGTGAGGCTTTGAACGCCGTCGACATATAAAGGATAAGCACTCCATATTAATAAGTATTAAAACGACTCTTTGGTTAGCCGCATACTTACGGAGAAACGCTGACATGGGACAAAGGAACCGTCATTATTCGACACCTTTCAACTTCGCTTTGCTAATTTTGACTGCCGTCAGCAAGTGTAACATCAAAGTAAAATGATAGATTAATATTCAAAATGCGAAGAATAGACGTCGTAATCGACTAGTTTGAGCGAAAATATCCATTAAATCTTAACGTTCGTGTTAGCTTTACTGCCGAACGTTAGATTTTTTTAGAAAATTAGCAAAAAGCGTATTGTCAAATCGGAGTCTACTGTCTATAATGACATTAAGTCTTTCGTCACATGTTACGAAACATAACATTAAAGGAGTGGTCGTATTGTTTAAGAAGACGTTTCTCGCGCTAGGCTTAATGACAATTTTGTTCCCGGTAGTCGCATTCGCTGAGGATCCATCGGGAGCAACGCTGAACATGGGTCTTAACTCCCTCTGGATCATGCTGGCCTTCATTCTCGTACTGCTTATGCAAGGCGGATTTATTCTTCTCGAAGCAGGCTCCACCCGCATGAAAAACGCCGGGCATGTTGCCGGCAAAACGATCTTCACCGTTGGTCTTGCGGCACTTATCTATTGGGCATTCGGTTACGGCATCGCATTTGGCGGCGACAGCGGCTTAAGCCAATTTATCGGATGGGGCGACTTCTTCTTCGATCCGCAGCTAGCTGCAGCAGACGGAGACAATTATCCGAACGGCGTATTCTTCCTCTTCCAACTGGCGTTCGCGGCGATTTCGTTGTCCATCGCTTGGGGCGGCTTCGCGGAACGCGCCAAATTATCTTCCTACATTGTATTCACGCTCTTCTTCATCGGCTTGATTTACCCGATCGTGGCTCACTGGATCTGGGGCGGCGGCTGGCTCGCCGAAGACGGCGCGCAAGATTTCGCAGGTTCAACGGTTGTTCACTTGACGGGTGCCCTTGCGGCGTTCGCGGCTACGGTATTGCTTAAGCCGCGTATCGGCAAGTTCAACAAGGATGGTTCCGCTAACGAAATTTTGGGGCATAACCAAGTATTCACGGCTCTTTCCGTATTGCTTCTGTGGGTTGGCTGGTTCGGCTTCAACGCTGGTTCGACAGTGGCGATCGGCGACGGCTTCTTCACTTACGTAGCGTTCACGACAATGCTTGGCGCAGGCGCAGGCGGCGTGGCGGCACTTTTGATCTCCTGGGCGGTAACGGGCAAAGCCGATATTACGGCCATGCTTAACGGTACATTGGCTGGTCTGGTAGCGATCACGGCTTCCTGTGCGTTCGTGGATCCTTGGGCAGCGGTAGTCATTGGTCTAATCGCAGGCGTTCTCGTATTCTACAGCGTGAAAATGTTCGAAAAATTGAAAGTCGACGATCCCATCTACGCCCTGTCGGTTCATGGCATGGCGGGTATCTGGGGTACGCTGGCTAACGGTATCTTCGCAACGCAAGAGCTTGCCGATAAAGTAGGCATCGGTACTGGAGGTCTGATCGATACGGGAAGCTGGAAGCAATTGTGGGTACAATTCGAATCCGTAGTAGTCGTAGGCGCATTCGTTCTTGCATCTTCCTTCCTTGTACTAGGCGTCATGAAGATGGTTATGGGCTTCCGCGTCACGGAAGAACAAGAAATTATTGGTCTTGACCTCAGCGAGCACGGCGCATACGGCTACCCTGAGCAAATGAAAAAGCCTGGCCAAACGTTTGAAGGCTAATCGTTAGAATAGGGCTGACCGAAGGGAGAGAGCGGCGCATGGGCGATCCGGCACGTTCGCAGCACTTCAAGAAGATCGGCTCCGCCGATCGAGTCGAAGGGTTGCGGTGCTTGCGAGATCAGATACACGAGCAGATGGAAGCCCTTCTCCCTACACGGCCGGTCGAACAATTGAATGAACAATTGAACGAGACGCATGACGCCTTGATTACCAAGGCGATCATGCTCTCCGAAGCGGACATGGCACGGATGGGGAAAGGGTCTCCCCCCGTGCCTTACGCGTATTTATTGTTCGGCAGCGGCGGACGGAAGGAACAAACATTGTCCAGTGATCAGGACAGTGGCGTGGTCTATCAGGATCCGGAAGAAAACGGAGAAGAGGTCAAAGCTTATTTCCTCGAATTGTGTCATTTGATCGTAACTAATTTAATTCTGATTGGATATCCGCCTTGCGAAGGCAAGGTGCTAAGCGATAATCCGGACTGGTGTCGTTCGCTCAGCGAATGGCGAATCAAGCTCGAGGGCTGGTTCAGCGAGCCGGCATGGGAATCGGTGCGGTACCTGCTTATCATCGCAGACGGGCGGTGCGTATATGGAGACGAGAGCTTGGCCTACGCCTTCAAGGACATCTTCTATTCCGATACGCATAACCATCCCGAAATCATTCGCCGCATGATTGAAAATACGATGAGACATAAGGTGCTTGTCGGCGTTTTCGGTCAGCTGCTAAAGGAGAGGTACGGGGAAGACGCCGGAAGTCTGGACATCAAGTACGGCGCTTATATCCCGATGGTTAACTCGATTCGAATGATGGCCATTCAAGCCAACATTCGGGAGACGTCGACTCTGGAGCGAATTCGCAGGCTGACGGATATCGGCAAGCTGTCGGTTGCCGATGGCAATCAGTACGAGCAGGCGTTTCGATTTATTCTACGGTTGCGATTGATGACGACGGAGCAACAAGAAGACGGTTTGTATGCCAATAATGGCAAGCTGCATAGCAGCAAGCTAACCAAGGAAATGACGGATGAGCTCAAGAGCAGCCTCCGGCAAGGCAAACGACTGCAACGCTTTGTTTTCAAGCAGTCGATTGGACGGCTTATGTAAGGTTAGGCGGTGGTAACCATGAAGGAGCAAAAAGGCGTTGGCCGTATGTGGAGCCTCTACAAAATGGGAGGAGTCACTCCTGCCATCGCTTCCATGTTAGGTTCGCAAAACGCGCAGCAAATGGCATTTATTCGGAATGCCAATCGTGAGCAACGCAAGCAATCTTTGCTTGAGACGCCGCTCAAGGAATTAGAGGTCGTCGTTTTCGATTTGGAGACGACCGGCTTTAATCCGAACAATGGCGACGAGATCATTTCGTTTGGCGCCGTCGTCGTAAGGGGTGGGGAGCTGTGCGAGACAGAGACCTTCTACAGCTTGGTCAATCCCAAACGTGTCATTCCGCGAGCCATCGTGGAGTTGACGGGGATAACGAACGAAATGGTGCAAGACGCTCCGGATCTGATGACGGTACTCCATGATTTTATGGCGTTTGTTGGAAGAAGGCTGCTTGTCGCCCATGCATCCGGACATGACAAACAATTTCTGAACGCTGCTTTGTGGCGTACGTCGAAGGTAAACTTAAACCATCGGGTTCTTGATACGATGATGATTGCGAAGTGGCTGGAGCCCAAGCGGGAAGGGTACAGTCTGGATGAGCTGCTCTCCGGCAGCGGCATTCCGATTACGGTGCGGCATCATGCGCTGGAGGATTCTCTTATGACGGCTCAGCTATGGCTCCATTATCTGAATCGTATACTGGAGAGGAACGTGTTTACGCTAGGAGACCTATATGCTTATCTAAGCAAGCACTAGCGGGAAAGGGACGAAACGATCTTGCTCGATGATAAAAGGCTGTACAAGCGGCAGCTCTTTATTCGTCATGGAGACGATCCAATAAGATAACCCCGATTGAGGCAGCCAGCCTTCCTTGTCTTTAATAGAAGGAAGGGCTGCGGATGTTGGGTGGGAATGGAAGAAACCGACAAGCTGTTGTCGGTTTTTTTGCATGTCAAAGAAGGCGCTGGTCCATTCCTCGGGATGGAAGTCGAAGGAGCTTCGAGGTGAAGGATGGACGTTGCGGATGTTGATTACGCAATCGATGATACTGGATGCTTCCTTGCGAACCAGTAAGCCGCATGCTTCAAACGGCAGCGTTTCCTTGCATATTTGAACAAGACGATCGTACGTTTCTTTTGCTATGGGCCATTCGAAGCCTGTTTGCGTTCGTGCGCTCATTTCATTATCCTCCGGCGGCAAGTCTCGTTTCTATTCATAAGTATACCGCTAGACAGAGGTCGAAGCTAAGCATTTTCTTGTTTGGCAGGGGGATGGATCCACAGGATGACGGCGATCAGCAAGCAAGCGCTTAATACGGTCAAGATGATGAACAGCCAAGTGACGGAGCGATGGGCTAACCAGCTGAACAACGGCGGTCCGGCCGCTACGCCAAGAAACCGCAGACTGTTGTACAGCGAGGTTACCATGCCTCGGTACGAACGCTCGACGGAGCCCGTAATCAGCGTGTTCAAGCAGGGCAGAAGCAGACCGGTACCGATGCTGCTCACCGTAATAAAGGCGATTAACCAAGCGAAATACGGATGCCAAATGGAAGCGGCCGTTAATGACGCCGTCATCATGGAAATGCCGATGATCATAAAGGCTTTAATTCGGGCGGCGTTTTTTTTGATTAGTTTTCCCGTCAAATAAGCCGTTATGACAAGACCAAGGAGCGGAATCGCAAGCAATCCGCCTTTGGCAACGCCGTCGATGGAGATTGGCGGTTTTTCGGTCATATCCGATAAATAGAATAAAATGCCGAACAAAATAAACAGCCCGAGCGATCCCGAGATATACGCGGTGAGCAGCCATTTGCCTTGTTGCGCATAAATCCCCTTAAGTCCTTGCCAATACTCCGTAAACGGCATCGGCTTGGTCTTGTGCTCGGGCTCCTTGATCAGCCAAAGGACGGCACAGAACGCGCCGGCGCAAAAGAGGGGAAAAGCAAAAAAAGGAGCGTACCACGTCCACATGCCAAGCAGCGAGCCGAGAATGGGGCTAATGACTTTGCCTGCGCCATTTGAGGCTTCGATAAGACCAAGCGCTTCGCTTTCGTCTCCGTCCTTATATAGGTCTCCTACTAGCGCCATGGCGATCGGAGCTGTGCCGGCCGCTGCTAAGCCCTGCAGCGCGCGAGCCCCGATCAGGATGCCGTAGGAGTCCCATACGGCGCCCATGCCGGCAAGTATTCCTGCGCCGCCATATACGGCAAGAGCGGGCAAGATAACCGCCTTACGCTTCATGCGGTCAGACAAATAGCCGATAATCGGTATGAAGAGACCCGCGGATACCGAAAATAACGTAATAACCAGGCTGGACTGCAGCTCGCTGAGCGACATCGCTTCGGCCATGTCCGGGAGAATGGGTACGAGCATGGAGTTGCCTAGCACAAGAACCAGAGGGACGGTAGCGAAGGCGGCATATTGCAGCCAAGGGGATTTCGATCGGGATGACGCTGTAGCCATAGCTGCTCCTCCTGGCATCATAACATGGTCTGGTCCGAGAGACGGACGGTTATGACGGATTTATGGCTAATCTGCCCATCGTCTTGAGCTTCCATACTTCGCATGATACGATGAGGGATAGGAAAGCAAGGAAGAAAGAGGGTTTATATGCGAACAATTACGGCATGGTTTGCGATAGCGTTTATTTGCGCCGGGCTCGGCATATTCCAGTACATGCAGCAAGATGCGGACGCGGCTTCGAACGTGACTTCGCCAAGCGGCTTCAAACCTAAGGCGGGGTTCCAAGCCGTTTCGATCTCGCTTCCGGGCATGGACGAGAAAAGCTATACGATCGGCGGGGGGATGAGCGGAGAGAAGCTGCTGTTCGTCAACTTTTGGGCGTCCTGGTGCGGCCCGTGCGAGATGGAAGCGGCGGATCTGCAGAAGCTGCACGAGCAATACGGCGATGTCATGACGTTGTACGGCGTCAATTCCACCAATTACGACAAAGAGCGATCGGCAAGGGAATTCGTGGAGGAGCACGGGCTTACGTTTCCTATGCTGATGGACCGCGAAGGCGCCGTCACGAAGCAATACAAAGTCAATACGTTCCCGACCAGCTTCTTGATCGACGGCAACGGCGTCATTCGCGAGCGAATCAACGGCGTCATCACATACGGAGAATGGGAGCGACTGATACAGAAATGGACAAAGTCGGAAGGGTGAACGGCGTCGAAGCCGCGTGATATCCATAACGAAAAAGCAGTTGGCTGACGGAGGCGTTTCATTCCGTTCGAGCCAACTGCTTTTTTGGTGTTTGATGCGTTAGTGATTGACGAGCCCCAGCCGTTCGCCGTTATCCCACTCTGATAAGGAATCGCCGGCTTTGGCCATATGCAGCAAAGCATATCGGATGCTGTCAAGCAACGCTTCCCAGCTTGCTTCGATCACGTTGCCGGATACGCCTACCGTGCTCCACGTATTGTCCAGCCCGGTCGACTCCACTAGCACGCGAACTTTGGCGGCCGTTGCGTCCTTCTCGTCGATTACGCGCACCTTGTAATCCGACAGATGAATCTGCTCGATGCGCGGGAAAAACTGTACGAGCGCCTTGCGCATCGCGTTGTCGAGAGCATTGACGGGGCCGTTGCCCTCTGCCGCGGTATGCACCATCTGGCCGCCGACGTTGATCTTGACGATCGCTTCGCAGATCATGCTGCCGTTCGACTTCTCCATATGAATCTTAAAGGATTCTACCTTGAAGATTTCGACGGTATCGGTAAAGGCATCCCGGAGAAGCAGCTCCAGGGAAGCGTCGGCGCCTTCGAATTGGTAGCCTTGATGCTCCAATTCTTTGATTTGTTCAATAATTTGTTTTGTTTTCTCGTTGTTCGACGTCACGTCGAGGCCAAGCTCGGCCGCCTTGGAGATGATGTTGCTTTGTCCGGCGAGCTCGGAGACGAGGATCCGCTGCTTGTTGCCCACTAGCTCGGGAGCGATATGCTCGTACGTCTTGGAATCCTTCAGAATCGCGGAGACGTGGATGCCGCCCTTATGCGCGAACGCCGCGTTGCCGACGAACGCTTGGCCGACCGGCATATGGACATTGGCGATTTCGCTGACGTAACGCGCGGTCCCCGTGAGCAGGCGCAGTCTGTCGTCCGGCAAACATTCATAACCGAGCTTAAGCTGCAGGTTCGGAATGATGGAGCATAGATTCGCGTTGCCGCAGCGCTCGCCGTATCCGTTCATCGTGCCTTGCACCTGACGTGCGCCGGCTCCGATGGCCGCGAGCGAATTGGCCACGGCCAGCTCGCAATCGTTATGCGTGTGGATGCCGATCGGCGTATCGAGCTCTTCCTTGACGCGCGAGACGATCTCGTGGATTTCTCCCGGCATCGTTCCGCCGTTCGTATCGCACAGGACGAGCCAGTCCGCACCGCCCTCTTGCGCTTTCTTAAGCGCGGCGATCGCGTACTCCGGGTTGTTCTTGTAGCCGTCGAAGAAATGCTCGGCGTCGTACATCGCTTCCATGCCATGGCGCTTCAAAAGAGCGAAGGAGTCAAAGATCATCGCCAGGTTCTCTTCCAGCGTCGTCTGGAGGGCCGTATGGACGTGGAAATCCCACGCCTTGCCGACAAGCGTCGCCGCGGGTACGCCGGATTCGATGATCCGCAGGAGGCTCGCGTCGTGCTCGGCGACGCTGTTCTTGCGGCGCGTGCTGCCGAACGCGGTTATTTTGGCGCTTAGATTCATCGTCTTAACGCGCTGGAAAAACTCGATATCTTTGCTGTTGCTGCCCGGATTGCCGCCTTCGATATAGTGAACGCCCAAGGCGTCTAGCTTTTGTGCAATCTTCAGCTTGTCGTCGGCCGATAAGCTGATCCCTTCGCCTTGCGTGCCATCACGCAGCGTCGTGTCAAAGATAAATATTTGTGCGGACATTTGTTGTGGCGCCTCCTTCACAGACCCTCTGATGGATTCATAATACATGATTATAACACTTTATCCGTTTAAAGTAGAGAGGGAACTTCGCTTTTGTTGACCGTCATTGACTTGGTGCTTGCCTAATTATATGCTGATGGCATAAGCGGTACAACCTAATTTCCCGCAGTTTGGAGGCAAGGCGATGAGCGGCGTCGACGAATATTATCCCGCCAAGGGCAGAGTCATCATCCACTTGGACATGAACGCGTTCTACTGCTCCGTGCACGAAGCGGAGGAGCCGGGCGTATATAAGAATAAAGCGACTGCCGTCTCCGGCAGCATCGAGCAGCGCAAAGGCATTATCGTGACTTGCTCCTACGCGGCCCGGGCCAAAGGCGTCCGGACGGGAATGACCGTTCGCCAAGCGGTCAAATTATGTCCCGAGCTTATGCTGATCAAACCCGACTTCCATTTATATCGCAAATATTCGAGAGGCTTCATGGCGATCGCCCGCGCGTATACCCCGATGGTGGAGTCCGTCTCCATCGACGAATGTTATATGGACATTACGGGCTCCAAGCTGATGGGAACGCCGCTGGAAATCGCGGAATCGCTGCAGCGTCGAATACAATCCGAATGGTCGCTCCCTTGCTCCATCGGGATCGCTCCCAACAAACTGCTTGCCAAGATGGCGTCGGATATGAAGAAGCCGAACGGACTGACCGTTCTGCGAATCCGCGATGTGCCGAAGCTGCTCTGGGATCAGCCTTGCCAGACGTTGTTCGGAGTCGGAGGGAAAACGGCGGCTAAGCTGGAGAAGCTGAACATCCGCACGATCGGCGCCTTGGCAGCGGCGGACGAAGGGATGCTGGTCAAGCAATTCGGCACGGTCGGCTCATGGATGAAGGCGGCGGCCCATGGCATCGACCATTCCCCCGTTAACCCGAACCGGGAGGCGAACAAGTCGATCGGCCATACGACGACGCTTCCGCAGGATTTGACGAAGCAGGACGACGTGTTCCGCGTGCTTCTGAATCTGGCGGATCAGACGGGCCGCAGGCTTCGCAGACAGAAGCTGGTGGCATCGACGGTGCAGATTACGATCCGAAGGCCCGACATGTCGACGATTACGCGCTCTCATACCGTTCATGCGCCGATCCAGACGACGGACGACATCACGAGAGAAGCCCGAAGCTTGTTCGTCAAGCATTGGAAGGATGGAGAGCCGATCCGGCTGCTTGGCGTAACGCTTCAAAACCTGTCCCCGATCGACGAGTCGGCCCTTCAGCTCGACCTGTTCAGCTACGAGGAGCAGCCGCGCAAGGAGTCGCTGACCAAAGTGATGGATGCGCTTCGGGACAAATTCGGAGAGGATGCGGTGCTTACGGCGGGCATGCTCGGCGACGATCCTTCTTCCTTAATCCGGAACAAACGAATTCGAGGGACATCCTTGCAAAAAGACGATGGTTTGTTATATATTGATGAGTGAAGGAAACGAGCCGCACCGGCGTGTATGTATAGGAATGGGTAGGCAGGATCGGATTCATCCATAGATTATAAGGAGGGAATAACCATGGCTAAGTTTACATGGGTAGAGAAGGACACTTGCATCGCTTGCGGTGCATGCGGAGCAACGGCTCCCGACATTTATGATTACGACGACGAAGGTTTGGCCGAGGTTATTTTCCAAGGCGATAGCAACAAAGGAAATACCGAAATCCCGGAAGATATGTACGACGATCTGCAGGACGCTTGCGACGGCTGTCCGACGGATTCCATCAAGATTGCCGACGTACCGTTTAACGCGGAAGGTTAATCAAACAGCAGCTTTAAAGCTCTTCGCGCTTATTAGCGCCGGGGAGCTTTTTTGCATTGCGAGCATACGAGATGGCATGATGGCATTAGCCGGGTATTTAATCAGCGATAGTACTTATAACAACTGAAAATTAATTAAAAGCAATTAAAAACAACTAAAAACACAATATTTACTTACGTTTGACATGAGGTTAACAAATCACCCTTAGACTGAGGACATGTTGAAGAGGAATGAGGGAGATGTACGAATGGCAATTGACGGACTAACGATGCAGCGCATTAGAAAATCATTCGGGAGCTTACAGCCAGGTGATCGCCAATGAACAAAACGGGACAAGAACCGAGCCATGCGATGGCCTCGGATAATCCTTATCTGCTTCTTACGCCGGGTCCGCTGACGACGACTCGCACCGTAAAAGAAGCAATGCTGAAGGATTGGTGCACATGGGACGAGGAGTACAACGAGCTGGTTCGGTCCATACGCGTTCGTCTTGCCGAGCTTGCTGCGCCGGGCCGGGAACATGCGTATTCGGCGGTATTGATGCAAGGCAGCGGAACGTTTAGCGTGGAGGCGGCTATCGGAACGGCATTGCCTAAGAAAGGCGGGAAGCTGGCCGTGGCGGTCAACGGGTCGTACGGGGAGCGGATCGTTCATATCGCCCGGACGCTCGGGATCGAAACGGCCGTGCTCCGCTTCGATGAACGCGAGCCCGTCGATCCCGGAAAGGTTAGCCTGCTGCTGAATTCCGATCCGGCCGTAACGCATTTCGCGGTCGTGCATTGCGAGACCACGACTGGCATTCTGAACCCGCTTTCCGAGATCGCCGCAGCAGTTCGGGACAGCGGCGTTACGTTTATCGTGGACGCGATGAGCAGTTTCGGAGGCATTCCCTTGGATATGCACCAGCTCGGAATCCATTACCTGATTAGCAGCAGCAATAAATGCTTGCAAGGCGTGCCGGGCTTCGGGTTCGTTATTGCATCGAGAGAAAAGCTCAGGGGCTGCAAGGGAAACGCAAGATCGTTGTCGCTTGACTTGTACGACCAATGGGAGACGATGGAGAAAGCCGGAGGCAAGTGGCGTTATACATCGCCGACGCACGTCGTACGCGCTTTCGACCAAGCTCTGCAGGAGCTGGAGCAGGAAGGCGGCATTGCGGAGCGTCATCTTCGATTCGCATCTAGCCAGCGCTCGTTGGTGTCGGGGATGAAGGAAGCCGGCTTCGATGCTTTGCTTGGCGAAGAACTGCAATCGCCGATCATTACGGCGTTCCTCTACCCTTCCGACAGCTTCGATTTCAACCTGTTTTATCGACACTTGAAAAGCAACGGCTTCGTCCTGTATCCCGGCAAGCTGACGGCGGTTCCGACCTTCCGAATCGGGAGCATAGGAGATGTTGCCGAAGGGGACATGCAACGCTTAACCGGGATCGTCGAAGCTTACGTCTCGGCCGATTCCCTAAGGAAATAACGATAGCAGGGCCGACCCGCCGCGGTCGGTCCTTTCTTTTTTGACGAAAGTTGATCCGATTGTCGATGCCGCCCTCCAAGATAAGGAAGCAATTGCCGATATATTCGATTAGACGCGTTTTGTCGTCAGCAATCGAATACGAGGACGGTGGCAGAAGGATGGCGGAACCGAGTTTCAACAATCCCGAAGACATTATATATTTGAAGCAATTCGTTAAGCAGCATCCAAGCAACAAGATGGGCTGGTACCTGCTGGGCAAGCATTATCGCCAAGCGGGGAAGGAAGGCAAGGCGAATTATTGCTTTATTCAAGCCGGGGATATTTACGACGCTTTCGAGCAGGAAAGCCATCCGCTTGCCATTACGCAAGAACAATTGGCCGAGCTTAAGGCATGGGGAAAAAAGGAGAAGCGAAAACGGCTCATCCGCAACGTAGCGGTAATCGCGGTTCCGCTGCTGCTGCTGCTTGCTTTCGCGGTGCCGTCGATCGATCACGAGCTTAACGATAAACCGAGCGGTTCCTTGCCGACGACGGTCAGCGCGGAGCCCGACCTTGGGGTCGTGCTCGTGCCGCGCAAGGAGAAGGCGCCTGCGGGCTTCGCATTCGGCGAGGTGATGAAGGGAGGCATGAAGGCTCCCCCGGCCGTCATAGCGGCGCATCTGGAAGAGAAGTCGGGGTGGAAGCAATGGAGCGGCAATGCCAAGCTCCTCATGGAGATGAATCGGGGCGACAGGGCTTCCAGCTATGACGTTACGATGCTGGACCGGGAAGCTTGCCTGTGCGAACCGGCGGATGTCAATCCCGCAGCCGCAAGGTTTGCCGAATGGCAGAAGGAGCAGGAGCTTCACTGGACGCTGGCCAGCGCGATTACGCAGTATGCAAAATTGTACGGCAAATGGCCCGAAGCTCTTGAATCTCTAGTCAGGCCTTATCCGAACAACGTGTTGTCCGGCGATAACGAACGGTTGAAGGAATTATTCCCTGGCTTGCTCGCGAAGCTTAAGGAAGCGAAGGCGACCGGAGTGGGAAACGCCAAGCCTCAAGCTGAAGGCGGCGAAAAAGGCGCCGATGGACAAAAGCCGAGCGCGGCGGCGTCAACGATCGGTTCTAACGGCCTCTTCCAGCCCGATTGGAGCAAGCCGCTCGAGATCGTCGTCGACGTATCGAACCATACGCTTGCCGTCGTGCATAACGGCTTGATTGTACGAGGGTACAGGGTCGGCCTCGGAGGAAGCAAGACGCCGGAAGGCAGCTTCTTTATTAGCGAGAAGGTGCGCGATCCCAACGGCGGCGAGAGCGTGTTCGGCACGCGGGGGATGACGCTCTCGAATACGCTGTACGCGATTCACGGCACGGACGATCCCGACAGCATAGGGAAAGACGAGTCGCTGGGCTGTATCCGGATGGGGCAGGAGGATGTCGAGGAGCTCTTTGATCTCGTGCCGCTTGGAACGCCGGTCCATATAAAAAACGGGACGCTTCCGCCCGATGCCAAGGCGCCGAAGGAACGATTCCGGCTGACGCCAAAGCAAGAGGAGAGCAATCCCGCGAAGGTATATCGTTGGCTGACGTAGCGTCTGCTAAGAGAAGACGATGAGCAGGACGGCGACGGCCACGATGACGACGCCCACGATGGTACCGGCCCAAACGAGCGCCTTCTTGTTCACTTCTTCCTTAGGTTTAACCCTCATTGTTGCCGGTTTGCGTTTGGCTGCGCCCATAGTTATCAACCTTTCTAGTGTAAAATGAACTATGTTTGTATTGTAATCGTTTTCCACGCCTGCCGCAATACAAATGGATGGACGAAGCCTTGCGCGCGCCCGCGTCAGGCTCTTTTCTTTTTGTTTCAAAAAGGCTAAACTGTCTGATAGAGCATAAACTGCGGAACGGAGTGAACTTGTTGCTTTATTCATCGTTGCTAAAACCTATGTTTTTCAAAATGGATCCTGAAAAAGCGCATCATCTGGTCATCGACGGCATGGCCGCGTGCGGAAAAGTGCCGGGACTCGGCTCGCTTATGAACGCCATGTATGGCGTAGATTCCACCCCGGAGCTTCAAACGAACGTTTTGGGCATCGCGTTTCCTCATCCCGTAGGACTCGCGGCGGGCCTGGACAAAAACGGCGTAGCGGCCGACGGCTTCTCCAGCATCGGATTCGGCTTTGCCGAAGTCGGCACCGTCACGCCCAAAGGACAAGTCGGCAATCCGCAGCCGCGGCTGTTCAGGCTTCCGCCCGACGAGGCGCTCATCAACCGGATGGGCTTCAACAATGACGGCGCGGACGCCATGGCGGCATCGCTGGCGAAGCGCAAGGTTAACCGGATTCCGATCGCGGTCAATATCGGCAAAAACAAGGATACGCCTAACGAGCTGGCGCATGAGGATTATAGGGCCTGCATTCGGAAATTGTACGAATACGGCGATTTCTTCGTCGTCAATATCAGCTCGCCCAATACGCAAGGCTTAAGAGATCTTCAGCATGGCGACGAGCTGAAGAAGCTGCTTGAAGCCGTCATGCAGGAGATGCGCTCGCAAGCGGGCTCGCGGGGCGCACTTGCCAAGAAGGTATTCGTCAAGATTGCTCCCGACATGTCGGACGAGCAGCTGGCGCACACGGTATCCACCATCATGGATAGCGAAGTTTCGGGCATTATCGCGACGAACACGACATTATCGCGTGACGGCCTGTCCCACCGTAACGCTGGAGAGACCGGAGGTTTAAGCGGCAAACCGCTTACGCGCCGTTCGACGGAGGTCATCGCGGCCGTTTACCGCCAGACCGGCGGGCGCTTGCCGATAATTGGCTCCGGCGGCATCTTTACGGCGCAAGATGCATACGATAAAATTCGCGCGGGGGCTTCGCTCGTTGAAATCTATACGGCTTTAATATATAAAGGACCAGAATTGCTGCGCGAGCTGACAAGCGGACTTGTCGAGCGCTTGCGCAAGGACGGCTACCGCAACATTGCCGAAGCAGTAGGCGCAGATCATCGTTAGAAACAGGAGGCGGCCGGATGGACGGTAGAGACTGGAGTCTATTTCTACAGCCATATGAACAAGCGGTTGAAGAGTTGAAAGTCAAATTCAAGACGATGCGCGTGGAGCTCAAAATAAGAGAAGCCTATGCGCCAATCGAATTCGTGACCGGGAGGGTCAAGCGGATCTCGAGCATTCTGGAGAAAGCAAGAAGGCTGGGAGTCGCGTCCGATCGGCTGGAAGAAGGAATCGAGGATATCGCGGGCATTCGAATCATGTGCCAATTCGTCGACGATATACATCGGGTGGCGGGGCTTATCCGTAACCGGAAGGACCTAGAGCTCGTATACGAAAAGGATTATATAACCAACTACAAGGAAAGCGGATATCGCAGCTACCATATTATCGTCCGTTACCCCGTGCAAACGGCGCTCGGCTACAAGCACGTGCTTGCCGAGATTCAGATTCGCACGCTGGCGATGAATTTCTGGGCGACGATCGAGCATTCGCTTAACTATAAATTCAAGGAAAGCCTGCCCGAGGACGTGCGCGGCCGGCTCAAGAAGGCGGCGGAGGCGGCATTCTTGCTGGACACGGAGATGACAAGCATCCGCAAGGAAATATTGGACGCGCAGACGGAATTCGAAGAGCAGTCCAATGCGGTTTCCCGCGTGCTGAGCGGTATTCAGGATCTCTATTTCTACCATAGAGTAAGGGAAGCGGCCCAATTCCAGATCAAGTTTAACGAGCTGTTCGAGCAGCAGGACTATCCTGCTCTCCATGCCTTGTCGATCGATATCGGGGTAGCGATCTCGAAGGCAAAAAAAAACAATCAGCCTTAAAGAGATAAACGGAAGAACGTTCAACCTCCAGCGTCGCCTGCCAGGCGGAGCTGGGGGTTGTTCTATCGCGGAAGGAAACAGCGGGAGGAAGTCGACATGAAGTTGCCGGCACGATTTGTGGACAAGATGAGGGATTTGTTAGGGGCGGAGTTCGAAGCGTTCATGGCCTCCTATGAGTCGCCGCGAGCGTTCGGACTGCGGATTAATCCGCTGAAGCTGTCGAGCGCGGAATGGCTCGGCATGTCTTTTCTGAAAGGAGGGAAGGAACGGATTCCTTGGACGAAGGAAGGGTTCTATTATTCGGAGGAGGAGCGGCCCGGCAAACATCCCTATTATCATGCGGGAATGTACTATATTCAGGAGCCGAGCGCGATGCTTCCGGCCGAGCTGCTGGATGTCCGGCCAGGAATGCGGGTGCTTGACTTGTGCGCGGCGCCGGGAGGCAAGACGACGCAGCTCGCCGGCAAGCTAGCGGGGGAAGGCGTACTCGTTACGAACGACAATGCGGCGGAACGGACGAAGGCGCTCGCGAAAAACGCGGAGCTCGCCGGCGTCAGGAATGCCATTGTCTTAAACGAGGAGCCGGCGGCCATCGCGGCCGCATTCCCTCAATGGTTCGACCGGATACTGGTCGACGCTCCGTGCTCCGGCGAAGGGATGTTCCGCAAGGACGACTCCATGATCGCCGATTGGGAGCGTCATTCGGTACAGAAGTGCAGCGGGATGCAGAAGGATATTCTGCAGCACGCGGCGGCGATGGTGGCTCCTGGCGGGCTGCTGCTATATTCCACCTGCACGTTTTCGCCGGAGGAGAACGAGACGCAAATCGCGGCGTTTCTGGCCCGGCACGACGAGTTCCTTATTGAGCCGATAACGCTTGCCAACGGTCTAAGCGGCGGCCGGCCGGACTGGATCGATGACGAAACGGCAAGCGCCGCCGGCAATGACATCGTGAACAGTCTGGCGGGGACGGCGCGTTTGTGGCCGCATCTTGTCCGCGGCGAGGGACATTACGTCGCTTTGCTGCGCAGACGGGGAGAGGGTACGCAGGCATCGAGCCGCATGGAGCCCGGCGAGCAAGCGACGGAATCGACGGGCGCCGCGCTAAATGTCGGAGCAAAGGGACAAAGCAAAACGAAAGGCGGCAAGGGTCGCGTCCACGGGAAAAATCCGGCATTGCAAACGTCGGAGGGCAATCCGAGAGAGCTTTGGACTGCCTTTAAGGCCGAACATCTTCGTTGGCCCGAGACGGCGGACGGATGCGAGCTGGTTTGTTACGGGGAACGCGTTTATTTGCAGCCGCCTGGCGTCCCTCCGCTAGACGGATTGAAGGTCGTGCGGGCAGGCTGGTACATCGGCGAAGCGAAGCGCCAACGGTTCGTTCCGTCTCAGGCGCTCGCGATGGGATTGCGGGCGGAAGAAGTCGCTCGTTCCCTTGATTTGAACCCGGAAAACGACGAGGAAAGCATCCGTTATCTTCGAGGGGAGACTTTGTTCGTGTCGGAAGAGAGAATCGTCGTTCGCGCTGGAGAGAAGCGGAAAGGCTATGTGCTTGTCTGCCTGAGGGGCAGGCCGATCGGATGGGGCAAATACGAAGGCGGCATGCTCAAGAACGAGCTGTCGCCGGGATGGAGGAGGACGTAGATGGCGGAGAAGCTGCGAATCGATAAGCTCCTTGCCCATATGGGCCGCGGAACGAGGAGCGAAATCAAAAAAGCGGTAAAAAGCGGCAAGGTGTCGGTGGACGGGAAGGTCATCAAGGACAGCGGCATGATCGTGGATCCGGCCGCGCAGGCGGTCATGTTCGAAGGCGAGCGGGTAACGTACCGAAGCGTTGTTTACTTCATGTTAAACAAGCCTGCCGGCGTCGTGTCCGCTACCGAGGATAACAGAGACCGGACGGTCATCGATCTCTTGAAGCCGGAGGACAAGCTGCTAGAGCCGTTCCCGGTCGGAAGGCTGGACAAGGATACGGTCGGGTTGCTGCTGCTGACCAATGACGGCGCGCTGGCGCATGAGCTGCTCTCGCCGCGCAAGCATGTGGATAAAACGTACGAAGCGCTTGTGTCGGGCGACGTTGACGGCTCCGATACCGAGTCGTTCGCCTCCGGCGTTACGCTCGACGACGGCTATGTCACGATGCCTTCCGAGCTTGTCATAGTGGAAGCGAGCCATGGCGCGGCGGGAAGCGCGGACAGTGAGGACGAAGCCGTAACGTCGCTAATTCGGCTTACCATCCGGGAAGGCAAGTTCCATCAAGTCAAACGGATGTTCCAAGCCGTAGGAAAGCGGGTTCTGACGCTTAAGCGGTTATCGATGGGACCGCTTAAGCTGGACGAATCGCTTGCGGAGGGGCAGTATAGGGAGCTGACGGACGAAGAGGTGGAGCTCCTAAAGGCTCATCGCGGCGCGAGCCGCGCGTAGATTGACAATATAGAGACAGGATGGAGGAGCGACATGACTGCGAAATACGATTTGATAGCGCTGGACGTGGACGGCACGCTGCTGACGGATGAGCATACGCTGCCCGAACGGGTGAAGGAAGCCGTTAGAGCATGCGCCCAGCATGGAGCGGAAATCGTCTTGTGCACGGGACGCGGACCGGTCGGGGCCTTTCCCGTTTTGGAGGAGCTCGGCTTGAATGGAACGCTGATCACGCATAACGGCGCGGCGACGGTGGAATTCGCGGATCGATCCATCATCTTTCAGTTCGATATCGCGAGCGAGCTGCTGAAGCCTTATCTGGATTACTGCCGCGAGAAAGGCGTGCACTTCGATCTGAATACCGCCTACGATATGATGGTGGAAGGCATGACGGAAGCGGCCGCGGAGATGTATGGCCATCACAAGGCGACGCCGACGATGCTGGAGCGTAACGGCCGGCTTCCCGAAGGGCTGTTAAAGCTATCGGTTTTCGGCACGAAGGAAGAGATCGACGAGGTTCAGGCGGATTGGGAACGCGCGGAGCTGGAGCTTCACCTTCAGCTTATCCGAAGCGGCGATCTGTTTATCGACATTCAGCACCCGGGGGCAAGCAAAGGAGGCGCGCTGCGGAGGCTGGCGGAGGAGCGCGGCATCCCAAGCGAGCGTATTCTCGCGATCGGAAATTATTATAACGATATATCCATGCTGGAATTTGCCGGACTGGGAATCGCCATGGGCAATTCGCCGGACGGCGTAAAGGAAAGCGCCGATCTCGTCATCGGCTCCAATAATGAAGGAAGCGTGGCCGACGCGTTGCTGGCGCATGTCGTCGCCTCCCCCATAAACAGAGAAACCGCCGGAGCTTAGAGCTCCGGCGGTTTCTGCGATATAGGTGCAAGGTTTGCTTAGTACCAGAAAGTCTTCGTTATGACGACCAGAAGTATAAACAGAACCAGGATTACACCTGTCGACGAGTAGCCTCCATGCACACCAGACATGCGATTGCCTCCTAAGAAGGGATTACCGAAAGGGAAAAGGCAGTTAATGGCGAGGTATTTCCACCATTCGGCATATTCTATACTATGAATTCATCCCGATTCGGATTGGACATTTGTCTACTGTCAGCGTGAAATGGGCGAATCGTTAAAATTTCGAATAACGGGTTATCTGCCCCGGCCCTTGGGTCCTCCCGACCGGCCGCCGGATCCTCCCGGCCGGCTTTGGCCGCGGCTCCCGCCGCGCCCGTCCTTAGAAGGGACTGACGGTTTGGAGCCGCTGCTTCCGCCGCGTCCGCCTATTGAAGGGAATGGAGGCTTGGGGCCGCTGCCGCCGCGCTTGCCGGAGTCATCCGAACGGCCTTGTCCGCTTCTGCCTGCCAAGCCCGAGCCGCCTCGGCCGCGGGTACCGCCGCCGCTGCGATCCGCGCCGCTTCGTTTGCCGCTTTCGCTGCCGGTTTCCCACGGATTGGTGCTTGGGCCTCCTGCCAAACCGGCTGTCGCCGCGTCTCCGCCGCGTTTGCCTCCGCGCTTCTCCTGATTGCCGCGGCCCGTTCGTCCGCCGGCAGCACCGCGTTCTTCGCCGCTGGCGCGTCCCGCGCGCCCGCTTGCCGCGCCGCGTTCTTCGCCGTTGCCGCGCCCCGTGCGGCCGCCTCTAGCGCCGCGCTCTTCACCGCCGCGACCACGTCCGGCTGCCGAAGCTCGCCCGCCGCTGCGACCGCGACCGCCGCCGCGTTCTTGCTTCTCGCCGCGACCGGCTCCGCGCGAGCCGCCGCGATCGGAGGAGCCTCGTCCGGCACCTTCGCCCCTGCCGACCTTGCTGCGTTCAGGCTCGGATACCGTGCCCTCGCGATCGATCGACCGATGCTCCAGACGAGCTTGAATTCCTTTCTCGATCAACTCCAGCTTCGAGCCGTCGTACGGCGTCGCAAGCGTAATCGCGAAGCCCTTGTGCCCGGCTCGTCCCGTACGGCCGATGCGGTGAATATAAATCTCAGCGTCCTGAGGCACGTCGTAGTTGTACACATGCGTTACGCCTTCCACGTCTAGGCCGCGTGCGGCCACGTCCGTCGCGACCAGCACTTGGAGCCTCGCGTCGCGGAAACGCTTCATGACCTGCTCGCGCTTCGCCTGAGTCAGATCGCCATGCAGCTCGTCGCTCTCGATGCCATGATCCTGCAACGCTTCGTTAAGCTTTTTGGCGCGCACCTTCGTCCGGCAGAAGATGACGGCAAGGTAAGGCTGATGCTGCTCCAGCAGATGGATAAGCGCATCTTGCTTGGCGCGATCCGTCGTGCCCACGACGAGCTGGCGGATGTTGTCGAGCGTTACGTTAGTGCTTCGAATCTGCACGTTTTCCGGCGCGTTCATGTATTCGCTCGCGAGCTTGCGGATCGCGTCCGGCATCGTAGCCGAGAACAGCATCGTCTGGCGCGCGCGCGGCGTCTGAACGATGATGCTCTCCACCTCGGACAGGAAGCCCATGTGGAGCATTTGGTCCGCTTCGTCGAGGACGAGCATCGACAGCTTGCCGAGGTTAATCGTGCCTCGGTTCATATGATCGATCAGCCGTCCCGGCGTCGCCACGACGATATGCGGCGCGCGTTGCAGCTTGCGAATCTGGGCGTCGACGTCTTGACCGCCGTATGCGGCAAGCACGCTTGCGCCCACGACCGGAGCAAGCTTCTTGATCTCCGCCGTGATTTGAATGGCAAGCTCGCGTGTCGGCGTCAGAATAAGCGCTTGCACCTGCTCCTTGTTAACGTTGACCCGTTGCAGCATCGGGAGGGCGAACGCCAGCGTCTTGCCCGTGCCCGTCTGGGCTTGGGCGATGACGTCCTTGTCCTGCAGCAGCATCGGGATCGTCTGACGCTGAACCGGCGTCGGCGAGGCGATGCCGTTTTCCTTTAATAGATCGGTAAGCTCCGGCGTGACGCCGAGAGCGGAGAATGACATGGACATGTTCCGAAATTCCTCATTTCATCTATTCATATGGAACTATTGATTCAAGTTCAAAAAGTTCGGTTATCAGAACCGAGAAGATGGGAGGCAGCTAGAACATGAGTAACGGAGCGTAGCAGAGCTACGTGAGTAACCGCAATGTTTCCGGAGGAAACATACTTCGAAAGCATATGCTTAGGTTCGGCTGCATTCCATATTCGATGTCGAGAAAGCTTCTAGGAATACCTCGTTATGGGAAGCGGACTTTTTGAACAACCTTAAGTATACCAGTTCGGGGGACTAAGTGCATCTTACATCTCGCTATGTTAAAATAATGCCCAACATCCAAGAAACGAGGAATGCGCATGGACGGAACGAATCGTGCTTCGGTCAAGCCGGGGCTCGCGGTAAATATCGTGCTCAAGCAGGACCAGAAGACGGGAAAGCTGACGAAGGGCATTGTACAGCAGCTACTAACGAACTCGCCCACCCACCCTCACGGCATCAAGGTGCGGTTGACGGACGGCCAGGTCGGGAGAGTCAAACAAATATTGTCCGAATAAACGATTGCAAGGAGGATGGAGAGGTTGGCGTTCGGCATTACGCGAATCGAAATGAACGAATGGAAAGCCGCCGTCTCGCGCGGCGAAATCGCTTTTCTTACTCATTATTGGCTGGATCCCAAATTTCCTTGGATGACGACCGTCACGAAGGTGGGCTGCGCGGATCTCGCCAAGCTGTCGCGCTGGTGCGAGGACAACGGCCTCCCTTCGAAGCATATACATGCCCGCGACGAATACCCTCATTTTGACCTGATCGGAGACAAGCAAGTGGAAATATTGACGCGGGAACGGCTGTTCGCCCAGTTGGACCGGTTCAGGTTAAGGGAGGGAACGCGCAATGAGCGCATCGGCGCAGATTACGAATAAACGATTGGAGGAGCTCAGCCTGAACGGCTGGCCCTCGCTGCAGACCGTCCTGTACGACGGATGGCTGCTGCGGTTCGCGGACGGCTATACGAAGAGATCCAACTCCGTCAGCGCGATCTACCGCGGCGGAGACGATTCCGACCTGGAGCGGAAAATAGCCTTCTGCGAGAAAATGTACGAAGCGCGAGGGATCCGAACCGTATTCAAAGTGACGCCTTTTGTTCCCGCTCTCTTGGACGAGAAGCTGGAACGGCTTGGCTACGCAAAGATCGACCATACGTTGGTCAAGACGGCGAGGCTGTCGGATATAGCGAATTCGCCCCGCGGAGGGCTGGAGGTGAAGGCGGAGTTGACGGAGGAATGGCTCGAGGCCATTGCCGGCATGCAGAGGCTTGGCCTAAGCCAGCTTAAGACGACGCGGGCCATGCTCGAGAGCCAGCCGCTTCGCCAAGGCTTTGCTCTCCTTAAGGAGAATGGCGTTCCCGTCGCCTGCGGACTTGTCGTCATTGAAGGCGGCTGGGCCGGCATCTATGATCTCGTAACGGCGCCGGATGCGAGGGGACGCGGCTGCGGCGAGCAAGTGACGCGAGGGCTGTTCGGTTTCGCGCGCGGACTTGGGGCGGAAATGGGATATTTGCTAGTCGTGCGCGACAACGCGGCGGCGAACCGGCTGTACGATAAGCTTGGATTTGAGCCCGCGTACGATTATTGGTATCGGGTTGCGCCTTCCGGATAGACCGACCGTAATTGGAAGCGCGATTGCCGGTGAAGGTTCTTCCGAATTTCTCCGATCTTAAAGGTGCGAGGCGCTTGACACTGACAGCATCGTCCTTATATAATTTGGGGTAATTGATTCACATATCGAGTAGCGTTGAAGAGGAACAGTACTTGCGGATACGGGGTTAAGAGAGCCGGCGGTTGGTGAAAGCCGGACCTTGCACGCAAGGAAGCTCGCCTTGGAGCTGCGGGATCGCTTGTCGCGATTGCCGCCGATTCGTCCGCGTTAAGGACGTCAAGTGAGCGTACGGCAAAGCATGCCGGTCGCTAACTAGGGTGGTACCACGGGAGAATGACCTCTCGTCCCTAGCGTTAATCCGCTGGGGGCGAGAGGTTTTATTGTTTTTTCAGAGCTGATTAGGAGGAAGTCACATGAGTCAAGAGCAGCAGCGCCACGGGTACAACCCGCTGGAGATCGAGCCAAAGTGGCAACAATACTGGGACGAGAACAAGACGTTCCAAACGAAAGAAGAAAGCGGCAATCCGAAGTTCTACGCGCTGGACATGTTTCCTTATCCATCCGGCGCGGGCTTGCACGTCGGCCACCCGGAAGGGTATACCGCCACGGATATCGTATCCCGCTACAAGCGAATGAAAGGCTATAACGTCCTTCACCCCATGGGCTGGGACGCGTTCGGCTTGCCCGCCGAGCAGCACGCGCTCGACACGGGACAGCATCCGCGGGACATCACGTTCAAAAATATCGATAATTTCCGCCGCCAAATCAAGTCGCTGGGCTTCTCGTACGACTGGGACCGCGAGTTCAGCACGACGGATCCCGATTACTACAAATGGACGCAATGGATCTTTATCCAGCTGTACAACCGCGGACTCGCTTACGTGGCCGAGGTTCCGGTCAACTGGTGTCCGGCGCTTGGGACGGTTCTCGCGAACGAGGAAGTCATCGACGGCAAGAGCGAACGCGGCGGCCATCCCGTCATCCGCAAGCCGATGCGCCAATGGATTCTGCGAATTACGGAATACGCGGAGCGCCTGCTTGAAGATTTGGAGGAGCTTGACTGGTCGGAGAGCATCAAGGATATGCAGCGCAACTGGATCGGCAAGTCGACCGGCGCGGAAGTGACGTTCGATATCGAAGGGCATGACGCTTCGCTTGTCGTCTTCACGACTCGTCCCGACACGCTGTTCGGCGCGACGTATTGCGTGCTTGCGCCAGAGCACGAGCTTGTCGAGAAGATCGCAACGGCCGATCAGAAGGCCGCGGTAGAAGCGTACCAGGAAGCGGCGGCGCGCAAGAGCGATCTGGAGCGGACGGATCTGGCCAAAGAAAAGTCCGGCGTATTTACAGGCGCGTATGCGATTCATCCTGTCAGCGGCGAGAAAACGCCGATCTGGATCGCCGATTACGTGCTGGCCGGCTACGGCACGGGCGCCATTATGGCCGTGCCCGGACACGATACGCGCGACTGGGAGTTCGCGAAGCAATTCGGCTTGCCGATCGTCGAGGTCGTATCCGGCGGCGACGTGGAGAAAGAGGCTTATACGGGAGACGGACCGCACGTCAATTCGGAGTTCCTGAACGGCTTGTCCAACGAGGACGCGATCGCCGCGATGATCAAGCATTTGAACGAGACGGGCAAAGGGCAGGGCAAAGTGACGTATCGTCTGCGCGACTGGCTGTTCAGCCGCCAACGGTATTGGGGAGAGCCGATTCCGATTCTGCACCTGGAGGACGGCACGATGAAGACGGTGCCGGAGGATCAGCTGCCGCTTCTGCTGCCGGACGTCGACGCCATCAAACCTTCGGGCACGGGCGAGTCGCCGCTGGCGAACGTTACGGATTGGGTGAACACGGTGGATCCGGAGACGGGCATGAAGGCTCGCCGCGAGACGAACACGATGCCGCAATGGGCGGGAAGCTGCTGGTACTACCTGCGGTTCATCGATCCGAAAAACGACAAGGAAATTTGCTCCCCCGAGAAGCAGAAGGAATGGCTGCCGGTCGACCTGTACATCGGCGGCGCGGAACACGCGGTGCTTCACCTGCTGTACGCGCGCTTCTGGCATAAGGTGCTGTACGACCTTGGGGTCGTCCATACGAAGGAGCCTTTCCACAAGCTGGTTAACCAGGGCATGATACTGGGCACCAATAACGAGAAGATGTCCAAGTCGCGCGGCAACGTCATCAATCCGGACGATATCGTCGGAGAATTCGGCGCGGATACGCTTCGGATGTACGAAATGTTCATGGGCCCTCTCGAGGCGACGAAGCCTTGGAACACCAATGGCGTGGAGGGCACGTACCGCTTCTTGTCCCGCGTTTGGCGCCTGTTCGTGAACGAGGACGGCACCCTGACCGCGAAGCTGAGTGACGGCGGCGAAACAAGCGATGCCTTCATGCGGACATGGCACCGTTCCATTAAGAAGATTACAGATGACTACGAGAATCTGCGCTTCAATACGGTAATCAGCCAATTGATGATTTTCGTCAACGAAGCCTACAAGACGGAATCGCTGCCGCGCGAAGCGATGGCTCAATTCCTGCAGATGCTGTCCCCGATCGCTCCGCATATCACGGAAGAGCTGTGGGAGCGCATCGGCCGCGCGGACGGAATATCGTACGCGGCTTGGCCAACGCACGACGAAGCTTGGACGGTCGATCAAGAGGTGGAGATCGTCGTTCAGGTCAACGGCAAAATCGCCGACCGCGTTTCCATTGCGGCTGACATGAACGAAGCCGACATGGAGTCGCTGGCCAAAGGGCTGGAGAAGGTGCAAGAGCTGCTGGCCGGCAAGACCGTGCGCAAGGTGATCGCGGTCAAAGGCAAGCTTGTGAACATCGTGGCGAACTAATCGCGAACCCGAAGAGGTGAGCGGGCTTTAGCTGAAGAACAGCTATTGTCCGTTCACCTCTTCGCCGTAGAACAAGGTCGTTACCTTGACGAGATCCTCTTGATATTTGTTGTGGGTCGTCCGAATGACTTGATTAAAGATGCCGTCCGTTTCGCGTTCAAGCAGCTTCAGCGCCTGCGCCGTAATGCCTCCGGGGACGGCTACTCGCCGCTGAACGTCCTCCGTCGTCATTCCGCCTTCGGTGAGCAGGAGAGCCGTGCCGAGCAGCATGTTGGAGGCGACCTTGCGAGCGTCGTCCCGAGGGATGCCGGTCTCTTCGACGGCCGCCTCCACGAATTGCTGCAGCAGGAAGGCGATGAAGGCGGGGCCGCAGCTCGACAGATCCGACACGATGCGGGTATATTCTTCTTCGATCCGCAGCGGCTCGCTGATATGGGCGAACAGTGCTTCGATTTCTTTCCGGTCCCGCTCCTCCACCCGGCTGCCGTAGATACATAACGAAGCGCCGCTCCAGACCAGATTCGTGATGCTTGGAATGATCTTGGCGACCTTACAGCTCAGCTCTCCCTCCAGGTGGGAGACGAGAACGGGGCTGGTGATCGAGATGACGACCTGGCTCGAACGAAGCACGGGCTTGATATCCCTTACGACGTTAATGAACTCGTGGGGCTTTACGCAGAGGAAAAGGTAATCGGCTCCGCGAGCGACGTCCGCGTTGCAAAATTCGGCTCTCATGCCTGGATATCGGTCGGCCAGCGCTTGCGCCTTTGCGTGGGTTCGGTTGCTTACGGCGATCTCGGCCGGTCCCAGTGCGCCCGACGCAATAAATGACTCGATCAGCAAGCTGCCCATGGAGCCCGTGCCGATAAATCCAACGTTCATGGTTAGCCCTCCTATAGCGTCGATTCCAATCGATGTGCTCTTACATTGTATTCCAGGGGACTTGTTTGTTATGTCAGTTAGCGCTGAATGTAGGGAGATTATGGTAAGCAACGGACAATGGAAAGGAGTGGCTTTGATATGAAGGGATGGTTGGTGCAAAGGAGACGGCTGCTTGTTGTAGGCTGCGCGCTAGGCGCAGCCGCGCTGTTGGCGGCGGCGCTGTCAGGGCAGTCAGATGCCGTTGGCGGCAAGTGGGTACCGATGAACGAAGCGGTCATGGCCGTTCTTGAAGAAGAAGAACAGAGCGGCGCGGGATTCGAGGGGAACGCGGAAGAGGGAGTCGCTGGCTCTGCAGGGGCTTCCGATGATGGCAGCCGATTAGACGGGGAGAACGGCGCCGGAGGGCATAGCGGTACTGCCGATGGAGGAGACGATGCAAACGAGGCGCTATCCGGTACGGGAAACGTTGCTGGCGACGGGGGCGGCGGGGCCAAAACGAACGGAGCCGAAACGAATGTAGCCGAGACGAAGGGAAACGAAACGAATGTAGCCGAGGCGAAGGGAGACGAAACGAATGTAGCCGAAGCGAAGGGGGACGAAATCAATGGAGCCAAAGACGAACCCGCGGGCGGCGCCGATGGAAAAATCGACGTGAACAGGGCCAGCGCGGAGCAGCTGGACGGATTAAAAGGCATCGGGCCGGCCAAGGCGCAGGCTATCGTGGCCGATAGAGAGAAAAACGGTAAATTCCATAGCGTGGACGACCTGCTGCGAGTGAAGGGAATCGGGGAAAAACTTCTGTCTTCCATGAAAGAAAGCGTTGTCGCTTTACCGTGAATATGAGAAAATAATGGAGATGTTGCTTTCAAATGGCCACAAGGAGGAGTAAGGAATGTCCAATGAAAACAAGTTTTCGCTAGACACGCTTGCCGTACACGGGGGACAAGCCATCGACCCGACCACGATGTCCCGCGCGGTGCCGATCTACCAAACGACCTCATACGGATTCCGCGATACCGACCATGCCGCGAACCTGTTCTCGCTGCAGGAATTCGGCAACATCTATACCCGAATCATGAACCCGACAACGGATGTATTCGAGAAGCGGGTGGCAGAGCTGGAAGGCGCCGCCGGAGCTCTCGCGGTGGCGTCCGGACAAGCTGCCATCACGTATTCGATTCTTAATATCGCCGGTTCCGGCGACGAAATTGTTTCCGCCACCAGCCTGTACGGCGGCACTTACAATTTGTTCTCCACGACGCTTCCGAAGCTGGGCATCACCGTCAAGTTCGTCGATCCGTCGGATCCCGAAAACTTCAGAGGGGCGATCACGGATCGCACAAAAGCCATCTTTGCCGAGACGATCGGCAATCCCAAGGGCGATATTATCGACCTCGCGGCCGTAGCGGCCATCGCGCACGAGAACGGTCTGCCGCTAATCGTCGACAATACGTTCCCGAGCCCGTACCTTTGCCGCCCGATCGAGCACGGAGCGGACATCGTCGTTCATTCCGCCACCAAATTCATCGGCGGCCACGGGACGTCCATCGGCGGCGTCATCGTGGACGGAGGGAAGTTCGACTGGAAGGGCAGCGGCCGATTCCCTGGACTCACGGAGCCGGATCCGAGCTATCATGGCGTCGTATATACGGACGCGGTCGGTCCCATCGCCTACGTGATCAAGGCTCGCGTCCAGCTGCTGCGCGATATGGGCGCCGCCTTGTCGCCGTTCAACTCGTTCCTGCTGCTGCAAGGACTCGAGACGCTGCACCTCCGCATGGAGCGTCACAGCTCCAACGCGCTGGCCGTCGCGCAGTTTCTGGAATCGCATGAAGCGGTGGAGTGGGTGAACTACCCCGGCTTGCCGAGCCACCCGTCGTACGAGCTTGCCCGGAAGTATTTGCCGGACGGCCAAGGCGCGATTATGACCTTCGGCATCAAGGGAGGAGTCGAAGCCGGCAAACGAATCATCAATTCCGTCAAGCTGTTCTCGCATTTGGCAAACGTCGGAGACTCCAAGTCGCTTATTATCCATCCGGCCAGCACGACGCATCAGCAGCTGTCGGAGCAAGAGCAAGTCGATGCGGGAGTCGCTCCGGGCATGATCCGTCTCTCGATCGGAACGGAAGGCATCAAGGACATTATCGCCGACATCAAGCAGGCGATCGAGCTGAGCCAAGGCGTTCCGGCCAGCCAAGCCTAACGCGGGCAGTATGGATTGGCCGGCCCGCGCAAAGCGAGCCGGCCATTCCTGTTAAAGCTAGGGGATGAAACAACTAGAATAGAGAAGGAGTCGGACGCCATGCATACATCCGCAGCCGGTAACGATACGATCCGCAAAGATTGGGACACTTATTTTATGGACATTGCCTACATGGTTTCGACAAGGTCGCGTTGTCCGCGACGACATGTGGGCGCGGTGCTCGTGCAAGGCAAGAAGCTGCTTGGCACGGCCTATAACGGAGCTCCGATGGGGGTGCACGATTGTCTGGAAGCGGGCTGCATGATCGCCGAGGAGATCGAGGTCAAGGTTATAGAAGGCATCGAGCAGGTCATTCGGAAGCAGCGCTGCATCCGCACGATCCATGCGGAACAAAATCTGCTGTTGTTCACGGACCGGGCGAACCGGGAAGGCTCGACGGTGTACGTGACGGATCAACCATGCTGGACCTGCGCCAACATGCTCGCGAACAGCGGCGTCGCGGAGGTGGTCTACCATCGCGGCTATCCCAAGGACAGCGAAAAGGTATACGCGCTGATGGAGCAGAAAGGTATCGTCTTCCGCCAGATCGGGTCGTATTTCGCGCCGGAGCAGGCCCGGATGGACGTCATTTCGTAGGCTGCTGGGAGACCGGTGCGTTGGCGGTATGGCAGACCTGCATCTATTGAACCGACGTATGAGGCAAGCTTGGCAATCTGAGGATAACCGTAAAGGATAACCGTAAAGGTGGCGTCAAAGATAACCGTAAAGGATAGCCATAAGGGATAACCTATATCTCCGCCTAAATGGCGGCAATGGAGGAAGAACCTCTGGACGCATGTGTCAGACATGCGTCCGGAGGTTTTTCTTTTGTTTGTTCACGCTTTTCCCGCTGCTAACGGACCGCCGGAGGCTGTCGATTTATTGAGGAAGCTTCGCAGTCAAGTCGTGACTGATCGTAACGGACATCACGGTCGCTATTTCGCAATAATAGAACCTGTCCCAATTGTAACGGACACAGTTGACCTTAATGACATCAAAAACGCGTAGAATCGGCGGAAATCCATCAAATAGTGCCATCTGAGTCCGTTAGCGTTTTAATATCGCGAAAAAGCTGCAAATAGAGTCTCGGCGGTCCGTTAGCTTTGGGTTCGGGCTTTATTTCGCGAATAGCGTCGGTAGAGTCAGTTGCGGGCTGGGGTGGAGCGAGTGTCGCAATTCGACTTGTGGATTATTGAGCGAAATGCGGGAACGAATTAGTAGACGAAGTGTAGTGAACGAAGATTAGTAGACGAGGTGTGGTGAACGAAGATTAGTAGACGAGGTGTGGTGAACGAAGATTAGTAGACGAAGTGTGGTGAACGAAGATTAGCAGAGGTTTGGTGAGCGAAGATTAGCAGACGAGGTTTGGTGAACGAAAATTACTGGATGAAGAACAGTGCATGAAGAACAGTGCATGAAGAACAGTGCATGAAGAACAGTGCATGAAGATGAGGCATGAAGGTAAGGCATGAAGATCAGGCATGAAGGTCAGGCATGACAAATAGTGAGCGATGACTTGTGATTGGAGATAAGGAATTGAAGATTGAAGCGAGAGTTAAAACGATCCAAACATGCGTGTATGAGGGGGCTTGGAGATGATGTTGAGGGCGATGAATCGGAGGCCGCTTGTGTGGTTCGCGGCCGCATGGGTGAGCGGCAGCGCCGCGGCGGCCGGCCTCGGCCTCCGCGGCGCGGTGCTTGTTGGCGGAGCCGCCGCGCTGCTGGCGGCGGCCGCAAGCGCCGGCAGGCTGGCGACGGGGAGGCTCGCCGCGCTGTGCCTGCTGGCGTTCTGCCTGGCGGCGGGACAGCGGCTTTGGGCGGACGAGCGCAACGCGACGTTGCTCGCGCCGCTGCTTGCCGCCGCCGAGGCGGCCGAGCCGGGAGCCGCGTTCGCCGCGGCGGCGAGCGGCACGATCGTCAGCGCGGTCGAGGTCGACGGCGACCGCGCCTCGTTCCGCATGAAGGCGGACGCCGTTCATGCGGGAGGAATCGCGCAGCCGGTCGGCGCCGGGGAGCTGCTGCAGGTTCAGCTGCGGCTGGTCGCGCAGCCGGAGCAGGAGGTCGCCGCGGCGTGGCAGCGCGGCGACAGGGTCGACGTGGCGGGCGAGCTGACGCGGCCCGCCGAAGCAACCAATAGCGGCGGCTTCGACTACCGCCGCTACCTGAGCAGCCAGAGAATACACTGGCTGCTGAAGGCCAAGGGCGCCGCCTCCGTCACCGTCGTTCCGGAGGCGGGATGGAATGCGGCCGCCCTGCTGGGCCGCATAGACGCCGCGCGCGCCGAGCTTGGCGCGCGCTTAGCCGATTTATACCCGCCCCATCAGTCCGGGTATATGCAAGGGCTTATCCTGGGTCTGCGCGAAGGGCTGGACCCGGACACCTTCAACGAGTTCGCGAAGCTGGGGCTCACGCATATTTTGGCCATATCGGGTCTGCATGTTGCCGTGTTCATGGTGATGCTGGGAGGCTTGCTGAAGCTGCTCCGGATCAGCCGCGAACGGACCCAGCTGTCGCTGATGGCGGCGATTCCGCTCTACGTGCTCCTGACGGGTGCGTCGCCATCCGTGCTGCGCGCGGGCATCATGGCGATCCTTGGACTGTTCGCGGCCCGGCTCGGCAAGCTTAAGGACGGCCTGCATCTGCTTGCCGCCGCGGCCGTCGCGATTCTCGCGTTCGACCCTTATTATTTGGATTCCGTCAGCTTCCAGCTTTCGTTCGCGGTGACGTTCGGCCTCATCTGCGGCGTGCCTCCGCTGAGGAGGCTGCTGCCAAGACGGAGGGGCTTCGGGTGGTTGTGCGACCTCGTAGCGGTAACGGTAGCGGCCCAGCTGGTTTCCTTTCCGCTTACGATCTATTATTTCAACCAATTCCATATCCTGTCGTTAGCCGCCAATTTGGTTCTTGTGCCGTTTATCAGCTTCGTCGTCATGCCGATCGGAACGGCGGCCTTGCTGCTGTCTCCCTTGTGGCGCTGGGGCGCCAAGAAGCTTGCTGAGCTTTCGGCGGTCGGCAACGATTGGACGTTCTGGCTCGTGGAGAGGCTGGCGGCCTCCGGCTCGCTTCGCCTCATCTGGGAGACGCCGCCGTTATGGTGGATCGCGGCTTATCTCGCCACATTGTTTCTGCTGTTCCGCCAGCTGCCTGCCCTTGGTCCCGGCGAACAGGGGTCGCAATCGGTAGAGCCGACGTCGGAGCCGGAAAGCGACAAGCCGACCGCGCCGCTCCAAGCGCCCCAGTCAGAAACCTATCCGATGGCCCGCCGTACGGGACATGTCGGCATCGGTCAAAGCGTTCGGCTCGGAAAATACCGCTCAATGTTCTTATCTGCAGCGCTATTAGTCGCGTTGATTGTCTACGCCTATTACCCGAATCCGTTCGATCGCGCCGCGACCGTAAGCTTTCTCGACGTCGGACAAGGCGATTCGGCTCTGATTCGAACGCCGGGCGGACGGCATATCCTGGTGGACGGAGGCGGAACAATCTCCTATCGGAAGCCGGGAGAAGAGTGGAAGGAGCGCCGCGATCCGTTCGAGGTTGGGAAAAAGGTCGTCGTGCCGCTCTTGATGAAACGCGGAGTTAAAGCTCTCGATGCGCTTGTGATCACCCACCTCGACGGCGATCATATTCGCGGCTTGGCCGCGGTCGTCGAAGCGATTCCGGTTCGGTCAGTCTGGTGGAACGGCACGATCAAGGAGTCGGAGGACGCCGAATCGTTAATGACTCTGCTTCTGCAAGCCGATATACCGCTTTATGCTCTGCAAGCCGGAGATACGGCGGAGCTCGATGGCGAAACCGCGATCTCGATCCTATGGCCGAGTCGCGAGGATCCCCGCGCCGTTCCTATTTTGAACGAACAAAACGAAAGCAGCCTCGTCTTTACATTGGACCTTTACGGTCAACGCTTCTTGTTTACCGGCGATATCGGCACCCGTACGGAGGAGGCGATTTTGTCCGGGCTGGAAAGGGAAGCGCCCCGAAAGGCAGTCGACGTAATGAAAGCAGCACACCACGGAAGCCGGTATTCGACGGGGGAGCCATGGCTGCAGTATTGGAAGCCGCTTGCTGCGGTCATCTCGGTAGGAGACTACAATACGTACGGGCATCCCCATCCCGATGTGCTCAGGCGTACAGGAGAATCGGGAGCGGCCGTATGGCGAACGGACCAAACCGGGGAAGCGGCATTCCGGGTAACGCCGCGCGGTCTATCCTACTGGATGAAGTGAACTCTATACGGATCGATATGAACATGATATTCTTTAGTGTGGGGTTTTCCACGTTCGGAAAACGGAGTTTCCCGCCAACTATCGAAAGTACGATTAAAATAATAAATCAATCAAGTTGCATGCAACTTTTATCGCAACCGATCCGTCTGTAAGGTTGCAAGAGAGGAGGATCCTTCGTGGTGGAGCCGGGCCTAATCAAAGCCGCTCAATCGGGAGATCGCGATGCGTTAATAACTCTATTGCGAGAGATTGAAAACCATGTTTATCGGACAGCCTATTATATATTAAACAATGAACAGGACGCGATGGATGCTTCGCAGGAAGCGCTGATCCGGATCTATACGAAGATCGGCTCCTACGAGGAGAAAGCGCAGTTCAAGACATGGATTCAACGTATCGTCACGAATATTTGCATCGACAAATTCAGACGCAACAAGCCGACCGTATCCATAGACGAGCACGAGCTCGTATTCAGGGAGAAGCAAAACGTCGAGGAGGAAGTGTTGTCCGCTTATGCTTTGCAGGACATCCGAAGCGCGATCGAACAGCTGCCGGAAAACCACCGGACGGTCGTCGTGCTGCGATACCTGCAGGACTTCTCGTACAATGAGATCGCGGAATCGCTCGACTTGCCTCTCAACACGGTCAAATCCTACTTATTCAGAGCCAGGCAGCAACTGCAAAGCTTACTTCATGATTATCAGAAAGGTGGTGTCCGGGGGTGAATTGTCAAGAGGTGACTGAACTTATGCATCGACAGCTAGACGACGATCTGCGCGAGAGCGAGATGGAAGTCTTATTGAATCATACCAGACATTGTCCGGACTGCGCCGCCATGTTTGAGAGATTAACGCGTCTATCCGCGGAGCTGACGAGCCTGCCCAAGGTGACGCCTAGTTATAGTCTTGTCGATGCCATTATGCCGGAGCTGCTTCGGATCGACAAGAAAGCCGAACAAGCGGTTGGCTCGTCCGCGTCCGCGGCTGCTCCGTCGGATGACGCCCGAACGATCGCTAGACGTTCGCAGCGAGTTAGGCGTTTTCCCTCCTGGAAGTCGATCAGCGGAGTCGTGGCCGCCGGGATCGTGGCCGGTTTCTTCTTGATCTCGTATCCGCCGCAGCTTGGAACGAGCGACAATGACAGCGGCGGCATCCATAATGCCGCCGCCGACATGGCGAAGAAATCCGCGCAAGAAAATGCCGGCGTGTCCGAGCTTCGCGCTACCGCCGGAGGAGACGATACGTCCGATTCTATTGTCGACATTCAAAGCGGCGGCTCGGTTAAAGGGACTGTTGATCAAAATAGCGCAGAGATCCAAGAAAACCTGGAGCCCGATGTGTATAGCTTCGAATCGCCCGCCGGAGAAATGGAATCCAACGCAACCCGCAACCAAGAAGAAGGGGGAGGCGAATCCGGCGGCATGCCGGATATGGGCATCGCGGCTCAAGCTTTGTACCCTTCGCCGGACGGCCAGTATGTCGCGAGCATCGATGAGTACCACATCGCGATTTCTACGGCCGACGGCTCCCCGATCTTCAAGTCCGACCGCAAGAACGGCACGCACGGCAACCTGGTCTGGTCGCCGGATAGCCGCGAATTAACGTACGACGTGAGTCTAGAGCATGGCGCCACGGAGAAATACGTTATCGACATAACGGAGCAAGCGGTGCGCAAGGCGGAATAATTCAACTTATTTTGCGAAACTCTGCACGTTTGCCCCGGTCGTGAGTATGATAAAGCATGAGATTCGTCTACGACGTGGTGATGACGTCGTCAGACCATTCGCGAACGGCGGTGCCATGGAACCGCCAGCGAATGTTAATATAAAGACAGAGGGATGCCGCCCGCTTATCGGGGCGACGTCCCTCTGTTGCTTCCTGGGCCATGTGCTGGTAAGGTAGGAGGATAGCAACGCATGCAGGGGGAATGGCTGGATGGACATACGGGAAGCATTAAAGGAAATGAAGGCGGGCAAATATCGCCCCGTCTATGTATTGTACGGCAAAGACCGCTACCGGATGGCGCAGTTCATCGACGCGTTGACGAACCTCATGTTCTCCCAGGAGGAGAGGGAGATGGGCATCGTCAAGTTCGACACTTCGGAGACGCCGCTTGACGAGGCGGTGCTCGAGGCGGAGACTCCGCCGTTCTTCGTGGAGCGAAAGCTCGTGCTCGTACGCGACGTGACCGTTATGGCAGCCGGAGGCAAGGAGAATGCCAAACTCGAGCATCGTCCCGATACGCTGCTTCGATATATCGACAACCCGTTCCCGACGACGGTAATCGTATTTGCCGTTCATGCGGACAAGCCGGACGAGCGGCGCAAGCTGGTCAAGACGTTGAAGGAGCGAGGCTCGCTGATCGCGTTCCCGGAGATGGAGCCGGCGGAGCTTAAGCAATGGATGATGAAACGGGCTACCGAGCAGAAACGGACGCTGACTTCCGAAGCGGTCGAGCTGCTCATTGCCAGAGTCGGCACGGGCACGGGGCCGCTTGCCCAAGAGGTAGACAAGCTTTGCCTGCATGCGGGCGAAGGCGGCACCATCGACGTAGAGCAAGCAGCCATGCTGACGGCGGCAACCGTCGAGGAGGATGTATTCGCGCTCGTGGACGCCATTGCGGAGCTGCGCGTAGACCGGGCGCTTGGCATGTATCACAGCCTGCTCGCGAGGCGGGAGGAACCGATCAAGATTGCCGCGCTGATCGCGAGACAGCTTCGGATCATGCTTCAAATCAAGGAGCTGGAGCAGCATCATTATTCCCCGCAGCAGATGGCCGGACATCTCGGCCTGCATCCTTACGCGGTGAAGCTGGCGGCGGAGAAGGGCAAGAAGTTTACGACCGACAGATTGGGCAAGCTGCTGGCGGCGATTGCCGAGCTCGACTACGGCATGAAGCGCGGTTTGATCGACAAGTCGCTGGGTCTCGAATTGTATCTGTTATCGCTTGGAGTCGGCAAAGGAGCTTAGCGCTCCGGCCGGCTTCTTAGTCTAGCTGCGCAAAACAAACAGGCTTCGCCTGACCTCGAAAGGTCGGCGAAGCCTGTAGAGCGGTCGCTAGGCTTACGCTTGAGCGGACAGCGCGTTCAGTCTTTTCGCAAGACGAGATTTTTTGCGGGCAGCCGCATTTTTATGAATCAGGCCTTTCGTTACTGCTTTGTCCAATTTCTTCGTTGCAACGAGCAGAGCGGCTTTGGCAGCAGCTACGTCCGTTCCACCGATAGCTTGGTCAGCAGATTTAACGGCCGAACGAAGCGCGGATTTCTGGGAAGCGTTGAGTGCACGACGCTTCTCGCTAGTCTTAACGCGTTTAATCGCGGATTTGATGTTTGGCATGGAATTCACCTCCTAAGTCATTCTGGACAAATTGCTTCTTAACACAACTTAAAATATATTATCATGCGACTGCCCAAATTGCAAGAGCAACCCCTACGCCCGATTGCTTCGAAGCCGTGTTCGCGCTCGTATGAAAACCGCGACTTTGCTTCACAATAACGAAAGTACATTCGCGCGAAGGGAGCGGCACATAGATGATGGATCGAACGCAAGACGAGCTGGACCTGCAGCAATTCAATGTTCGCACGGATCTCGCTTTGGAGGCAAGAGAGCTGGCGGAGCAAGCCGGAGGACCGATTCCAGGCGTTCACTCGGAAGTGACTGAGGACGACGGCATAACGGTGACCGTGCTTCACGTCCAAGACGAACAGGGTTCGCAGGCGATCGGGAAGGTGATCGGACAATACGTGACGATCGAAGTGCCGGGATTACGCGACGGAGATACGACGTTGCAGGATCGCGTGGCTACGCAATTCGCCAAGCATTTCGAGTCGTTCCTGGAGCGGCTTCAAATCGGCAAAATGGCCAAGGTGCTTATCGTTGGCCTCGGCAATTGGAACGTCACTCCGGACGCGCTTGGCCCCATCGTGGTGGAGAACGTGATGGTAACCCGCCACTTCTTCGAATTGATGCCGGATCAGGTAGCGCCGGGCTATCGGCCCGTCAGCGCGGTAGCGCCAGGCGTGTTGGGCATAACGGGCATCGAATCCAGCGAAATCGTGCGCGGCATCGCGGACCAATCCAAGCCCGATCTCATTATCGCGATCGATGCTCTGGCTTCGAAGGCGCTGGAGCGCGTCAATACGACGATTCAAATCGCCGATACGGGCATTCATCCCGGTTCCGGCATCGGCAACAAACGGAAGGGACTTACAAAAGACATATTGGGCGTGCCGGTTATCGCGATCGGCGTGCCGACGGTCGTATACGCTTCGACGATCGTCAACAACGCCTTCGAGCTCATGAAGGGCCATCTGGAGGAGCATAAGGGCGACACGAACCAAATCTTCGGCCTCATGAACACCATGCCGGAGAATGAGCGCCTGCAGCTGGTGAAGGAGGTGCTGGGTCCCATCGGCCACGATCTGCTCGTAACGCCGAAGGAGGTTGACGAATTCATCGAGGATATCGCCAACATCATAGCCAGCGGCCTTAATGCGGCGCTTCACGATGCCGTGGATACGAATAACGTTGCCGCCTACACGCACTAAGCAGCTTTTGGAAATCGCCTCTTTTCGCGCGCCGCGCGTCCGAAAAGAGGCGATTCGTCGTTTGCGCGCGCCTTACTTTCTTTGATTTTGTCTCCCAATCTATCAGATTCATGAATCTACTATTTTCGGTTCTATCTTCTCCCGCTGGTTCATAGATTAGTCGTACAAGGCTTGCGGGAGCAGAAGCTTCGCGGAACAGGGAGGGAAGCATCATGGATTGGTTGAGGCAGACAGCGTTGGAGCTTCGTCAAGGAGGTAGCTGGGGAGAGGCGGGACGGCTGCGGGAGCTGCTCGTGACGGGCAAGGCGTTCGCCATGATGGCGATCGGCTCTTCGTTGTTTTTTATGATAATGGGAGTCGCGGTCATGTTATATCAACAATCTTCTTCGGCATCGATGGATTCCATGAAAGGGTTCGCCGCGTCGGTACCCGGCGGTTTGTTTGGCGATATGCTCGAAATGGAAATGCCGGCCTTTCAGAGCGGCTTGTCTTCGGATAACCTGACGGGCAAGGAGATCGGCGTGTTCTTGATGAGGACGCTCACGGGCATTAATCCCGGCAGTCCGACCAGCCTGCTGGCAGGCGAGCTGCCGGGGATGGCGCAGAGCGACGCGTTTCTGATTCGAAAAGGAATAGGCACGGATACGGATGTCGGACCGCAGGATCATTCGCCGATCTTCGAACCGACGCCGGACACCGGCGCTGAGCAGGGAGCGGGCCCCACGCCCGGCGATGACGAGCCGGATGGACCCGGCACCGTCGAACCGGGAGAAGACGGCGAGAACGAGCCGGGCGGGGAGCCGACGACAGGCAAGAAAAAGGTCGCGTTTATCTACCATTCCCACAACCGCGAATCCTGGTTCCCCGAGCTGGACCCCGGCGCCAAAGACGCCAGCTCCAGCACCAAAAACATTACGCTGGTCGGGAAGCGGCTCGCGGCCGGACTGGAGGAGCGCGGCATCGGCTCGGTCGTATCCGATACGGATTATCCGACGGCGATCAACGATTACAGGTGGGAGCTCAGCTACAAATATTCGATGAAAACGGTTAAGGAAGCGATGGCGGGGATGGATGATTTAACGTACTTTTTCGATCTGCACCGGGATTCGCAGAAGCGCAAATATACGACGGTCGACATCGGCGGCACAAGCTATGCCCAGGTTTATTTTATCATCGGCCATCGCAATCCCAACTGGAAGGAAAACGAAGCCTTCGCCACCCGGATCCATGACGCGCTGGAGAAGAAGTACCCGGGTATTTCGCGGGGGATATGGGGGAAGACTGCAGCTACGGGCAATGCCGAATACAACCAGTCGCTTGCGTCCGAGAGCGTGTTGATCGAGGTCGGAGGCGTGGAAAATACGCTTGAGGAATCTTACAGGACGGCGGATGCGTTGGCCGAAGTCATATCGACAATCTATTGGGACGCAGAAGAAGTTTCGGGCAAGGAGGAACCAAGATGAACCGGAAAACCTGGAAGCTGCTGCTGCTCGGCGGAGCGATTACCTTTGTTGTCTTGTTCGGCATGGAGATGTCGACTTCTGGCATCGAGCGCATCTACGGACCAATGGATGGATCCGAGAGGTACGACTACGACAATGGCGATCGCGTATACGCCAGCGAAACCGACAGGCGGATCGCGGAGCTGGAGAAGGAGCTTGACGATATACGCAGAATCGCTTACGGCGACGATTACGTAAACGGGAACGAGCGGTTGCCGGGCATGCCGGTGGAGGATGAGCAGGCCGCGGTCAACAAAATCGCCGATTCGACCTCAGGCCTGCTGCAGACGGCATCGAGCAAAGGAATCCGGTTTGTCGTATCGTTGTTCGACGGCCTGATGAACTAACATTCGTTGCTGTCATCCCCCGTTACTGATATAATAGGAAGAATGATTGGATTACTGGACTGTGGGGGCTAGAAGCGTGACTGATGTTCGTGCAAGGCAGAAGAAAATAAGGAACTTTTCCATTATCGCTCATATTGACCATGGCAAGTCCACGCTTGCGGACCGGATTCTGGAGTATACGGGAGCGTTGTCGTCCCGCGAGATGCAAGCCCAAGTGCTTGACCAGATGGATCTTGAGCGCGAACGCGGCATTACGATTAAGCTGCAGGCCGTTCGTCTAACCTACCGCGCGGATGACGGCGAAGAATATTTGCTTAACCTGATCGATACGCCGGGACATGTCGACTTTACATACGAGGTATCCAGGAGCATGGCGGCCTGCGAGGGAGCATTGCTCGTCGTCGACGCCGCTCAAGGCATCGAAGCGCAAACGCTCGCGAACGTCTACCTGGCGCTAGACAACAATCTGGAAGTGCTGCCCGTCATCAACAAGATCGACCTGCCGAGCGCCGAACCGGAACGGGTGAAGCAAGAAATCGAAGACGTTATCGGTCTGGACGCAAGCGAAGCGGTTCACGCGTCGGCCAAAGCCGGGATCGGGATCAAGGAAATTCTGGAGCAGGTCGTGCAGAAGGTGCCCGCCCCGACGGGAGACCCGGACCAGCCGCTGAAGGCGCTGATCTTCGATTCGCACTACGACGCGTACAAAGGCGTAATCGTATACGTCCGCGTCATCGACGGAAGCATCAAGCCGGGCAAAAAAATCCGGTTTATGGCGACTGGAGCCGAATTCGAGGTCATCGAGGTCGGCGCGTTCAAGCCGCGCATGTCCATCGTGGACGAGCTTGCTGTCGGCGATGTCGGCTTTGTCGTCGCCGGCATCAAGAACGTCAAGGATACGCGAGTCGGCGATACGGTAACGGAAGCGAAACGTCCGGCTCCGGAGCCGCTGCCCGGCTACCGCCGCATTAATCCCATGGTTTATTGCGGTCTGTACCCGATCGAAACCCAGGATTACAACGATCTTCGCGAAGCGCTCGAGAAGCTGGAGCTGAACGACGCTTCGCTGCGCTACGAACCGGAGTCGTCCACGGCGCTCGGTTTTGGTTTCCGTTGCGGCTTCCTCGGTCTCCTGCATATGGAGATCATTCAGGAGCGTATCGAACGGGAGTTCAACATTCCGCTCATTACGACCGCTCCAAGCGTTATATACAAGGTAACCTTGACGAATGGCGAACAGCTCAGCATCGACAATCCGTCCAACTATCCGGAATCCGGCAAGCTGGACTTCGTAGAAGAGCCGTACGTCAAGGCAAGCATAATCGTGCCCAACGATTACGTTGGCGCAATCATGGAGCTGTGCCAAGGCAAACGGGGCGAATTCGTCAACATGGAGTATCTGGACACCAACCGGGTAACGCTCACTTATCTTATGCCGCTCTCGGAGATCGTCTACGATTTCTTCGACCAATTGAAATCGAGCACCAAGGGGTATGCGTCGTTCGACTACGAGCTTTCCGGCTACCGCAAATCCAATCTCGTGAAGATGGATATCATGTTGAACAACGAGCAGGTGGACGCCTTGTCCGTCATCGTCCACCGCGATCGCGCTTACCAGCGCGGACGCGTCATCTGCGAGAAGCTTAAGGAGCTGATTCCGCGCCAGATGTTCGAGGTGCCGGTGCAAGCTTCGATCGGCACGAAGGTAATCGCCCGCGAGACCGTTAAGGCGATGCGCAAGAACGTTCTTGCCAAGTGTTACGGCGGCGATATTAGCCGTAAGCGGAAGCTGCTCGAGAAGCAGAAGGAAGGCAAGAAGCGGATGAAGCAGGTAGGCAGCGTCGAAGTGCCGCAAGAGGCGTTTATGGCGGTGCTCAAGATCGACGAGGATTAAAGATTCGAATGCCGCGCTTTCGGCGGCTTTACGAAGATATGCGACTTGGGAGGAGAGCGCCTGCTCTCCTCTCTTCCGGTTCTAGGAGGGACGAAGGAATGACGACACAACTAACGACGACTGGGGCGCCCAACGCGCTTTATATACACATCCCGTTCTGCACGAACAAATGCCATTATTGCGATTTCACTTCTTACGTGCTTAGAGGACAGCCCGTCGATCAATATTTGGACGCGCTGGAGCAGGAAATGCTGCGGACGGCGGAGACGCTTCGCCCGGAGAGGATCGATACCGTATTCGTGGGAGGGGGCACTCCGACCGTTTTGACACCTCCTCAGATGGAAAGATTTTTGAAGTCGGTAACGTCCCACTTTCCGCTGGCGCAAGGCGTCGAGTTCACAATGGAGGCCAATCCGGGCACGGTCGACGAGGATAAGCTAGCCGCGATGAAGGAAGGCGGGGTCAACCGGATCAGCTTCGGCGTGCAGTCATTCGACAACGGATTGCTGGAGCGCATCGGACGGATCCATAACGTCGACGATGTTTATCGCAGCTTGGACAATGCAAGGAGAATCGGCTTCGACAATCTTTCGATCGATCTGATGTTCGGCTTGCCGGGGCAGACGCTTGCCCATCTCTCGGACAGCGTCGACCGCGCGATGGCGTTAGGACTGCCGCATTATTCGCTATACAGCCTCAAGGTGGAAGAAAACACGTTGTTCCACAAGCTGTACGAACGCAACGAGCTGCCGCTTCCACCGGAGGAAGAGGAATACGAGATGTTCCTTTTATTAATGAAGCGCCTGAAGGAAGGCGGCTACCGCCACTACGAGATCAGCAATTTCGCCAAGCCCGGCTTCGAGAGCAGGCATAACTCGACCTATTGGCGCAATGAGCCTTATTACGGCTTAGGCGCAGGCGCGCATGGATACGCAAACCGGACGCGGCATATGAACCTGAAGGGGATTCAGCCGTATATCGATGCCGCCGCGACCAAGCTGCCTAGGCTGGAGACGTTCCCCGTGTCCGAACAAGAAGCGATGGAAGACTTCATGATGGTCGGGCTCAGGTTGCTGGATGGCGTGCCGGTATCGCGTTTCGAGGCGCAATTCCCCGGACGCCGGATCGAGGACGCGTTTGGAGCGATCCTTCAGAAACAACTGGATAACGGGCTAATGGAACGTCTTGGGCGGGACGGAGATGTCGTATACCGGCTAACGGATCGCGGCGTGTTGCTGGGTAATGAGGTGTTTGGCGCTTTTATCTCCGCGTAACGCAGCATTCATGCATAAAATCCGCTTCTCCGCCATGCAAAAACCTCTTGAGAATTAATTCGTTTTGATGTATATTTATTCATATTCAAAAACGATCTCGCCAAGAGGACTCGCGGAGGTGCAGGCAGATATGCAAGCAGTGGAGGTTATGTGCAGGACGGCTACCACGGATGACGTGGAGACGTTATACGAACTAATTAAGGGCTACGCTGAACAAGGCATTATGCTGCCGCGATCGCACGAGGCTTTGACCCGGATGATTCATACATTCGTCGTTGCGGAGATTTCGGGAGAGGTCGTTGGATGCGGCGCTTTGACGAAGCTCGGCGACAACTTGGTGGAGATTCGTTCGCTCGGCATTACCGACGGCTACAAGAGCCTCGGCATCGGCAGCAAGCTAGTCGACAAGCTGCTGGAGCAGGCGAAAGCACAAGGCATTACGAAGGTCATGGCGCTTACGTACGCGGACAAATTTTTTGAACGGAACGGCTTTACGATCGTCGAAAAGGAAATTTTCCCCGAGAAGGTTTGGACCGATTGCGTCAACTGTCCCAAACAAAATGCGTGCGACGAAATCGCGGTGCTTCGGGAATTGGATTAGCGGAATACCGTATAGATGGAATCATGAGCTTTGTTTCCCGGCAGTCGGCGGGGAGCAAAGCTTTTTTTGGTGTCATATTTTCCAGCTGATAGGAGAAGTTAAAGGGATATCGCAAAGAGAGCAACCGTGCATGAGGTGAAGGGATGAAGCGGAAAGAAAAGAAATAACGAGCAGCAGGCGCAAGCCTGGCAGCCCGCCGGTTTCCGACGCGCCCCCCGCAGAGCAATAAAGCGAATAGGCCATGAAAATATTGGCCTGAAAATGCCGAACCGACTTGACAATCGTCAAGCTGGTTTGGTATTTTTGTTATAGCGATTAGCACTCATTGAAGTTGAGTGCTAACGACAACGGCAAGACGGCTTACCGTTTGTGAAATCGGAGGAGGGTTTGGATATGTTGACGGAACGGCAGCGAATGATCTTGAACGCCATCATAGACGATTATATCCGTTCGGCAGAACCGGTGGGCTCGCGCAGCATCTCGAAGCGCGGAGACGTCGGATTCAGCCCGGCCACGATTCGGAACGAGATGGCCGACCTGGAAGAGCTCGGATTTCTGGAGCAGCCTCATACTTCAGCCGGCCGAGTGCCTTCGACCAAGGGCTATCGTTATTACGTCGATCACTTGGTCAAGCTAGGGGAAGTAAACGATAGCGAGCTTGGCTTAATGAAATCATTTGTAACGGATAAGCTGAGCCAGATGGAGCAAGTGATTCAGCATACCGCGATGATCTTGTCCAGTTTAACGAATTACACTTCGATTCTCCTGGGGCCCGAGCTGTTCCATACGTCGCTCAAGCATTTTGGGCTCGTGCCGCTCAACGCGGAATCCGCGGTTGCCATTATCGTCACCAATACGGGCCACGTGGAGAACCGCACGATTTCCATTCCGCCGGATCTTAACATGGACGAGATGCAGAAGATCGTCAACATCTTGAATGCGAAGCTTGTCGGCGTGCCTTTGGTTCGGCTGAAGTCGAAGCTGTACTCCGAGGTCGGCCAAGAGCTCGAACGGCATGTCGATCATTATGAAGGACTTCTCGCGGTGCTGGAAGGCGCGCTTCAGAGCGACGAGGATCATCGTCTATTCATGAGCGGCACGACGAACATGCTGACTCAACCGGAGTTTAAAGACGTGGATAAGGTCAAGACGATTCTCGATCTTCTGGACGAGACGCCAACCATCATGAAGATGTTTTCGACGCTGCCTTCCGGCATCCAGGTGCGGATAGGCACGGAGAACGACCATAAGGCGATAAGCGATTGCAGTCTCATAACGGCAACCTATTCCATTAACGGCGAAGCGCTGGGGACGATCGGCATTCTGGGTCCTACCCGGATGGAATACGGCAAAGTGATCAGCCTGCTGGATCTGATCTCGAAGGATATGGGGACGCTGCTTGGCAGATGGTATAAGTAAGCAGGGACTCGGCCGCGCCTCGCGGTCCAAGTCCGTATTAATCGAAGGAGGTGATAGGGTGAGTACTAAGGAACAACATAACGAAACAGCAGATACAGCGGAAGAAACCTTCGAACAGACAGCCCAACAAACGGAAGCGGAAGCGGCCGAGCAGGTAGAGTCGGATACGGGTTCGACGGAGGATCCGCGCCTCGCCGAGCTTGCGAAGCAAGCGGAGGAGCATCAGCAGCGATACTTACGAGCGCAAGCGGATTTCGACAACTTCCGGCGCCGCACCGCGAAAGAGAAGGAAGAGCTGGCGCAATACGCGTCCATGAAGCTCATCGGCCAATTGGTTCCGACCGTGGACAACTTCGAGCGCGCGCTAGCCGCGGCTTCGTCCAATAGCGACTTCGATTCCCTCGCGAAGGGCGTTGACATGATCTTCCGCCAGCTGTCCCAAACCCTCGAAGCCGAGGGGCTTAAGGCGATCGAAGCCGTCGGCCAACCGTTTAATCCCGAATTCCATCAAGCGATCATGCAGGTGGAATCCGACGAATACGAGGAAGGCATCGTCGTCGAAGAAGTGCAAAAAGGGTATATGCTGAAGGAGAAGGTCCTGCGTCCGGCTATGGTTAAGGTTAGCGGCTAAGGGCAATTCCCCGCAAAGCAGACTTGAATATGGATCATGACTGAATTCAACCTATATATATCGAGGAGGCCACATCAATGAGCAAAGTAATCGGTATCGACCTTGGCACCACAAACTCTTGCGTAGCCGTTATGGAAGGCGGCGAAGCCGTCGTTATTCCCAATCCGGAGGGCAACCGCACTACGCCTTCCGTAGTCGGCTTCAAGAAGGACGGAGAGCGCGTAGTCGGCGAGACCGCAAAGCGCCAGGCGATTACAAACCCGGATCGCACGATTATCTCCATTAAACGCCACATGGGCACGAACCATAAAGAAAAGATCGACGACAAAGAGTTTACGCCGCAAGAGATTTCCGCCATCATCCTGCAGAAGCTGAAGTCCGACGCGGAAGCTTATCTTGGCCAGACGGTAACGCAAGCGGTTATTACCGTTCCTGCCTACTTCAACGACAGCCAGCGCCAAGCTACGAAGGACGCGGGCAAAATCGCGGGTCTCGAAGTGCTGCGCATCGTCAACGAACCAACGGCCGCGGCTCTTGCTTACGGCCTCGAGAAGTCCGAAGATCAAACGATTCTCGTGTACGACCTTGGCGGCGGCACGTTCGACGTCTCCATCCTGGAGCTGGGCGACGGCTTCTTCGAAGTAAAAGCGACGAGCGGCGACAACAAGCTTGGCGGCGACGACTTCGACCAAGTGATCATCGATCACCTCGTAGCCGAATTCAAGAAGGATCAAGGCATCGACCTGTCCAAGGACAAGGGGGCCGTGCAACGTCTGAAGGATGCAGCCGAGAAAGCCAAAAAAGAGCTTTCCGGCGTACTGACGACGACGATCTCCTTGCCGTTCATCACGATGGTCGACGGCGTGCCTCAGCATCTTGAGATGAACCTGACCCGCGCGAAGTTCGAAGAGCTGTCCGCAACGCTCGTGGAGCGTACGCTAGGTCCGACTCGCCAAGCGCTCAGCGACTCCGGCTTGTCCTCCAGCCAGATCGACAAGGTTGTTCTCGTCGGCGGTTCGACTCGTATTCCCGCCGTCCAGGAAGCGGTTAAAAAGCTGATCGGCAAAGAGCCTCACAAAGGCGTTAACCCGGATGAAGTCGTAGCACTCGGCGCGGCCGTTCAAGCGGGCGTCCTGACGGGCGACGTCAAGGACGTCGTATTGCTCGACGTTACTCCGTTGTCGCTGGGCATCGAGACGGCCGGCGGCGTGTTCACGAAGATGATCGACCGCAACACGACGATTCCGACCAGCAAATCGCAAGTATTCTCCACGTACGCCGACAATCAGCCGGGCGTTGAGATCCACGTCCTGCAAGGCGAGCGCTCCATGGCGAACGGCAACAAGACGCTGGGCCGCTTCACGCTGAGCGACATCCCGCCGGCGCCGCGCGGCGTGCCGCAAATCGAAGTTACCTTCGACATCGACGCCAACGGCATCGTTAACGTGTCCGCTCTCGACAAGGGCACGGGCAAGAGCCAAAAAATTACGATCACGTCCTCGGGCGGCCTGAGCGAAGCGGATATCGATCAAATGATGAAGGACGCCGAGCTGCACGCAGACGAAGACCGCAAGCGCCGTGAGCTTGTAGAAGCGAAAAACGCGGCGGACCAGCTGATCTACTCCACGGAGAAGACGATCAAGGACTTGGGAGACAAGGTGGATCCTTCCGAAATCGAAAAAGCGAACGCGGCCAAAGATAAAGTAACGGCAGCGCTGGCTACCGAAGATTTGGAGCAAATCAAAACGGCTACGGATGAGCTGACCGAAGTCGTTCAGGCGTTGTCCGTGAAGCTGTACGAGCAAGCCGCGCAAGGCGCGGAAGGCGAGCAGGGCGGACCGGGAGGCGAAGCCGCCGGCGGCGCGAGAGGCAAAGACAATGTCGTGGACGCCGACTACGAAGTCGTGAACGACGACAAAAAGTAAAAAACTTCTATCGGTGACAACGCGCCAATTGGGGCCAAGGACGGGCTCGCCCGTCTTTGGCCTCCTTGCGCGGCGGTGCCGGTCGCTATTCGCCGGTTATTCCATGCGTAAACGCGGAATGGGAAACGGTATCGTCAAATGTCTCATTGACGGCACCGTTTCTTCTCATGCTAAGATAGAGGTTAGGGCTATTTCATTGCGGAGGTGAGAATCGGATGGCAAACAAACGGGATTATTACGAGGTGCTTGGCGTCGGCAAGGATGCCTCCGCGGAAGATATCAAGAAATCGTATCGGAAGCTGGCAAGGCAATATCATCCCGACGTCAACAAGGAAGCGGATGCGGAAAGCAAATTCAAGGAAGTGAAGGAAGCTTACGACATCCTGAGCGACGACGGGAAACGTTCGACTTACGATCGTTACGGTCACGTGGATCCGAATCAAGGCATGGGCGGCGGCGGTGGCGGCGCCGACTTCGGCGGCTTCGGAGACATCTTCGATATGTTCTTCGGCGGAAACGGCGGGCGCAGGGATCCCAACGCGCCGCAGCGCGGCAACGATCTGCAATACACGATGACGGTGGAATTCAAGGAAGCCGTCTTCGGCAAGGAAGTGGAAATTACGATTCCGCGCACGGAATCTTGCGATACGTGCCATGGGTCCGGTGCCAAGCCGGGCACGAAGCCGGAGTCCTGCTCCACTTGCCACGGCTCGGGCCAGCAAGAGGTCGTGCAGAATACGCCGTTCGGCCGCATGGTCAACCGTCGCGCTTGTACGAATTGCAGCGGCACTGGCCGAATTATCCGCGACAAGTGCGGCACCTGCCACGGCGCCGGCAAAGTCAAGAAGCAGCGCCGAATCAAGGTAAATATTCCGGCAGGCGTTGACGACGGCGCCCAAATCCGGATGACCGGCGAAGGCGAAGGCGGCACGCGCGGCGGCCCGTCCGGCGATCTGTACATCGTCATTCGCGTGAAGGCGCACGACTTCTTCGAGCGCGAGAACGACGATATCTACTGCGAGGTTCCGCTCACGTTCGTACAGGCGGCTCTCGGCGACGAAATCGAAATTCCGACGCTGACGGAGAAGGTGAAGCTTAAAGTGCCTGCCGGCACGCAGACGGGCACGTACTTCCGCCTCAAGGGCAAAGGCGTGCCGAAGCTGCGCGGCTATGGCACGGGCGATCAGCACGTCAAAGTGACGATCGTAACGCCGACCAAGCTGACGGACGAGCAGAAGGAACTGCTCCGCCAATTCGGCGGAGGCTCGAACGGCGAAACCGCAGCCGAGCAAACCGAGCATCACGAGTCCATCTTCGAGCGCATGAAGAAGGCGTTCCGCGGCGAATAGCGCGCGAACGGAGGAGCTGTTCCGCAAGCCATCGATAGACGGCTTGCGGGGGGGCTCCTTTTTCAATATTCAATCGCCATACATATTTTTAAAGCCTGCGTAGCACTCTATTGCTGATTCAAATCAGGCAACGGAGTTGCCGAAGATTAGGAGGCGATAGGATGTCCGCAAACAAAGGAATTGGCGAGCACGATGGCGAGAACGGCATGGAAAAGGTGAATTTCGGGGATTTGCCCGCGAATGTTTCCAACGGCAAGGTGGAGGACGTGGAGTTTTCGGAGGAGCTGGCGGACGAGGCTGATAAAATCGCCCAAAAGCGCGCCGCGGCGGCGGATCGGCGAAACGAGCAGGAGTAGCTTGTCGCGGTATCGGCTCGAGGCGGAACGTTATGGCTTACATGATGGAGGTCCATTACGATGAGCGTGATCGAAATTCAAGCATCTTTCGGCAACGCGGTAGAGGCGCAGGAAGCCGCGCGCAAGCTGCAAGCGCTGCGCGCGGCCGAGGTCGGAGGGTATAACGAGGGCGGATTGCTGACGGCGAGCGTCGACGAAGCCGTAGCCGACCGTGCTCTGCACCTCATCCGGCAGCTTGGCGGAAACGTCGATTCCGACTTTTCCATGAACTGAATAAAGGGACGGCGCAGATATCGTATAAGAATCTGCGCCGTTTTTTTGTGCTAAGGAGGGAGTCTGTTGTACAATAGAGGGTAGGTTTTGACGATGACTGGGAGGCAATACATATGAAATGGTTCGAACTTACGATCGCGACGACCGAAGAAGCGACGGAGATGATTAGCAATTTCTTGCACGAGCATGGAGCCGGAGGCGTGTCCATCGAGGAATCCGGCACGCTGAACAAGCCGCGCGATACATCGCTGGGACAGTGGTACGAGCTGCCGCTTAACGATATTCCGGAAGGTCAAGCCGTCATTAAAGGCTATTTCTCGGAAGGAACGGACATGTCCGCGTTGTTGGAAGAGCTTAAGCCAAGAGTGGAGGAGCTCAGGAGCTTCGACATCGATCCCGGAACGGTCGGCTATTCGACGCAGGAAGTCGACGACGACGATTGGGCGACGGCCTGGAAACAATATTTTAAGCCGATCCGGGTATCCGACACGTTGACGATCAAGCCGACTTGGGAGGAGTACGTACCGGGTGACGGAGAGCGGATCATCGAGCTGGATCCCGGCATGGCTTTCGGCACGGGGACGCATCCGACGACGGCGCTTTGCCTGCAGACGCTGGAATCCGTCGTGCGAGGCGGCGAAGAGATGATCGACGTTGGCACCGGCTCGGGCATTCTCGCCATAGGCGCTTGCAGGCTCGGCGCAAAGAGCGTGCTGGCGCTTGATCTGGACCCGGTGGCCGTATCCAGCGCCACGGAAAACGTACGCCTGAACGACTTGTCCGAGCAAGTCGAGGTACGTCTTAGCGATTTGCTCGGCGTATTGCGCAACGACGGCGGCGGAGAGACCGAAGCTTCTGCCGTCTTGCGAGTGACGGTGCCCGTCGATCTGGTCGTCGCCAATATTTTGGCGGAAATTATCCTGCTCTTTATCGACGATGTATATGCGGCTTTGAAGCCTGGCGGTACTTATATTGCATCAGGCGTATACAAGAACAAGGAAACCGACGTGGAAGAGGGGCTCATCGCCTCGGGTTTCCAAATCGTAGAGAAACGTCGCGATCAAGATTGGATCGCTTTCATCGCACGCAAGCCGCAGGAGGGCTAAATGGAGAGATTCCTATGGTATCCGCTCGATCATCTGCCGTTTGTCGTCATCGTCGTCATGATCGTATTTACGGTACATGAATTCGCACATGCGTACAGCGCGTACAAATTCGGAGACGACACGGCTTACAAAGAAGGACGCGTGACCCTTAATCCCATGGTCCATTTGGATATTATGGGAACGATCCTTCTGCTGATCGCAGGTTTCGGTTGGGCGAAGCCGGTTCCCGTCAACGCCAGTCGCTTCAAGCATCGGAGAATCATGAGCGTCGTCGTGTCGGCCGTAGGTCCGCTCAGCAACTTGCTGATGGCGGTTGTCGGCATGTTAATCGTCTACGTTTTGTTCGCGACAGGCGTGGTCCAAGCCGCTTCGCCGGGCGTTCAAAGCGCAATTTTGGTGTTTTTTTTCTACTTTAATTCAATCAATATCCTATTGTTCGTCTTTAACTTGATTCCGCTGCCGCCGCTTGACGGTTATCGGATCGTATCGGAATTTTTGCCGCTGCGGTTACGGTACAAGATCGAACAGAATATTCAATGGGCTATGATTATCTTTCTGCTGTTCGTTTTTATCCCTCCGCTCAGAGCGGTTACGCTTGACCCGGTCCTGTCTATGCAAACACCGATCTTTGACGGTATTAACGGCTGGTTGTCTTCAATCTTCGGATTCCGGGTTTGGGAGTAGCGAGGCGGGCGGATGGATGGAACTAGATTCAAATGGATTTTCCCATTTGATACATGCTATTATGAAGGATGGAATTTAACTAGGGTGGTTTCGATATGCAACGATATTTTGTGGCGCCGGGCCAGTTGACGGAAGGCGCCGTTACGATAACGGGCGAGGATGCCCACCATGCCGTTCGCGTCATGCGCATGAAGGCCGGAGATAAAATCATCGTCAGCGACGGAGAAGCGCGCACGGTGCTTGCCGCCATTACGGAGGCAGGACCGCAGGCCGTGCAAGCGGAAATCGTCGAGACGCTGCCGCAAGACAGCGAGCCAGCCTGGAAGGTCACGATCGCCCAGAGCTTGCCGAAGGCGGACAAAATGGAGCTCGTCATACAGAAGGGCACCGAAATCGGCGCCGCCGCTTTCCTGCCGTTCGAATCCGAACGAAATGTCGTGCAGTACGACGCGAAGAAGGAAGGCAAGAGGCGCGAGAGATGGGCCAAGATCGCGAAAGAAGCGGCGGAGCAATGCCACCGCCATATCGTTCCGCCGATCGGCTACGTGCTTGGCTGGAAGAAGCTCGTCGCTCTCGTGCCGACGTACGATCTCGCGATTTTCTGCTATGAGCGCGAAGGGGATGCAGCGCACGGCGTCGGAATACGCTCCGCGCTGGAAGCGTTCCGTCGCGGTAAGCTTTCTTCGCTGCCCCATGGCAAAGCCCCGACGATCTTGCTGATCGTGGGACCAGAGGGCGGGTTCTCGGATCGCGAAGCGTCGGAAGCGGAGCAAGCCGGCGCGGTCGTCGCGGGACTCGGCAAACGGATATTGCGAACGGAAACCGCGGGGATCGTCGGATTAACCTGCGTATTATACGAAGCTGGAGAAATGGGAGGAGAATGACCATGCCAACGGTCGCCTTTTATACACTGGGCTGCAAAGTAAACTTCTACGACACGGAAGCGATCTGGCAGCTGTTCAAGAACGAAGGATACGAGCAGGTCGATTTCGAATCGACGGCCGACGTATATCTGATCAATACCTGTACCGTGACGAATACCGGCGACAAAAAGAGCCGCCAAATCATCCGCCGCGCCGTACGCCGCAATCCGGATGCCATCATCGCGGTTACAGGCTGCTATGCGCAGACGTCCCCTGCCGAAATTATGGCCATCGAAGGCGTCGATTTGGTCATCGGCACGCAGGACCGGGAAAAAATCATGACGTTCGTGAACGCGATTCATGCCGATCGCAAGCCGGTCAACGCCGTTCGCAACATTATGAAGACGCGCAGCTTCGAAGAACTGGACGTGCCTGATTTCTCGGAGCGCACGCGCGCGTTCCTCAAAATCCAGGAGGGCTGCAACAATTTTTGCACGTTCTGCATCATTCCGTGGTCGCGCGGCTTGTCCCGCAGCCGTGAAGCGCAAAGCGTGATCGAGCAAGCGAAGGCGCTCGTCGCTTCCGGCTACAAGGAGATCGTCTTGACGGGCATCCACACCGGCGGATACGGCGACGATATGGAGAACTACAATTTGACAAGCCTGCTGTGGGATCTCGACAAGGTTGAAGGTCTGGAGCGCATACGAATCAGCTCCATCGAGGCGAGCCAGATCGACGATGCCATGATCGACGTCTTAAACCGCTCCAGCAAAATGTGCCGTCATTTGCATATCCCGTTGCAGGCAGGCGAAAATTCCGTCCTCAAGCGGATGCGCCGCAAGTATACGACGGAGGAATTCGCCGCGAAGATCAAGCGTCTTCACGAAGCGATGCCGGGCGTGGCGATTACGACGGACGTTATCGTCGGCTTCCCGGGCGAGACGGAAGAGATGTTCGAAAACGGCTTCCGGTTTATGGAGGAGCTCGGGTTTGCGGAGATGCATGTCTTCCCTTATTCCAAACGGACGGGAACGCCCGCCGCGCGGATGGATGACCAGGTAGACGAGGAAATCAAAAACGAACGCGTCCACAAGCTCATCGATCTGTCCGAGAAAATGCAGCTGAAATACGCCGAAAGCCATATCGGTGCCGTCCTGGACGTCATCCCGGAGCGGGATTACAAGGGAGCGCCGGGCACCGGCTTCGTCATGGGCTATACGGACAACTATATACAGGTCGTATTCGAAGGCTCCGAGGACTTGATCGGACAGCTATGCCGGGTCAAAATAACGGAAGCCGGCGTCAACGAATGCCGCGGCCAGCTGGTGCGCGTTCTGGAAGACTCGCGCCCCGCCAAGCTCGATTCTTCCTCGGCGGATCAAGACGACCGCGAATTCCATTACGAAAGACCGGAGGCATTGAGAGCCTAATCGGCTTTCAATGTCAAAGGCTGAGCTTAAGCACATTCGGGATTCCCATTTTTCCTCGGCAATAAGGGGGCAAGATGAAGGAATCCTTTGCTGCATATACTAACATTGGCAAAGGTTGCAAGGGGGAAGGATCATGTTGGAAATATCTGCGGGCGGCGTCGTGTTCCGCCACAACGAATCCGGGCAGCTGCAGGTCCAGCTCATCCAGGACCGCTACGGCAAAGTATCGTTGCCGAAAGGCAAGATGGAGCCCGGAGAAACGGTCGAGCAGACGGCGCTCAGGGAAATTCTCGAGGAGACTGGGCTTAGCGGAGAGATCGTGGCGCCCATCGACCAGATCAAATACCAGTATGAGCATTCGCAGCACGGCACCGTGAACAAGGAAGTGCATTATTACCTTGTCAAGGCGGTAGGCGGCACGCATCAAGCGCAAGTCGAAGAGATCCGCGGCGTCGATTGGTTCGAGCCGCTCGAGGCTTGGCGAAAGCAGAAGCAGTCCGGCTACGACAACAATCACCGCATCGTTGCCGGTGCGCTTCAATTGCTGGGGTTGAACGTTAATTAACGGCGTCTAGTTTTTTCCAGTAGGGAGCATAACAGAGCGGCAAGGCTATTAGGGAGCAAGCGATATTGAAGATCGTCTGCGCATGGGCGATTTGCGAAGAAGCGTTATGGGCGATCGCTCCCGACAATGCCGTAAGCTCGCCGATCAACGGAAGAAACAATAGGGCGCCGCCGACGTTAAGCGCGATGTGCGAGAGCGCGACGAACTGTCCGCCGCGCGTTCCGCCGATCGAGGCAAGCAGCGCGGTTACGCAGGTGCCGACATTGGCGCCTACGACGATGGAGACGCCGATCTCGGGGGGCATCGCGCCGATCGTGACGAACCCCATGACCATGCCGATGACGGCAGCGCCGCTATGGACGGCGGCGGTAAGAACGGCACCAGCGGCGAGTCCCCACCATAACGAAGATTGAGCATGGGCGATAAACCAATCGAACAAGCCGCTCTTTTGCAGGTAGGGACCGATCGACTGCATGATCGTAAGTCCGGCGAGGACGAGCCCGAAGCCGCACAACGCGACGGAGCCGGAACGGACGGGCTCCAGCCATGCCGCGCTCCCGATGCCCGGAAACAAACGCGCTTCTCCCAGCAAGGCGGTCACAAGCCAAGCGAGAATAGAAGCGGCTAACATCGGAATCGCGGCATGTCCGATATTGAGGCCGATCAGCTCCGTCGTCAGGCATGTGCCGATATTTGTGCCGAGAATGATGCCAAGCGTGCGCGGAAAGGTCAACAGGCCGGCATTCACGAACCCAATCGAAATGACGGTAACGGCGGTACTGCTCTGGAGTACGGCGGTCGTAGCCGTGCCGACGGCCATTCCGCGCAGCGGGGTGGCCGTCGATCGCTGCAACAGCGCCGAGAGATAGGGGCCGGCCATCCGGTGCAGGGCGAGCTCCATCAGCTTCATACCGCAAAGGAAGATGCTGAACCCAATCAGGACGGGCAATAAAAAGTTTTGGATCATGGTTATCTCCTTGGGTTTCTTTACTTAAAGCTTTTCGTATCTATAGCTATGCGCGGAGCGAGACAAGCATGACAGGCTGTACGGCAAGGAAAGGCGCATTCATCCTACGAATGCAGCAGTTGAAGGAATAGTTGGCGATTGGCGATAGAGAGGACGTTGAAGCGTGAGCAGAGCTACGATTATATTGCAGAAGGCGCGTAAAAAAAGAACGGAGCAAGGCCACCCATGGGTGTTCGCAAGCGAAATCGACCGAATGGACGGCGAGGCGAATGCCGGGGATCTCGTCGACGTAACGACGGCGCAAGGCAAATATTTGGCCACGGGTTATTGGAATCCGAAGTCCCAGATCACGGTGCGGATCGTATCCCACCGTCCGGACGTCGCGATGGACGAAGCTTTTTTCGAAGCCAGGTTCCGCGACTGCGCCGCGCACAGAAGAAGGTTCGTGAACGGTCCCGACTGCAGGCTCGTCTATGGCGAAGCGGATTTCCTTCCGGGACTTGTCGTCGATCGGTTCGGAGGCGTGCTCGTCATTCAATTATTGACGCTCGGGATGGACTTGCGCCGCGACGAGATCGTGAAGTCGCTCGTCCAGGTATTCGAGCCGCAAGGCATTTACGAGAGAAGCGATGTCGGCGTTAGGAGCCTAGAGGGCTTGGAAGAACGGACGGGCACGTTGTACGGCGATTGTCCGGGCATCGTGGAGATCGAGGAGAACGGACTTAAGATGGAGGTCGATATCGTAGAGGGCCAAAAAACCGGTTATTTCTTCGACCAGCGCGAGAACCGCGCTTCGATCGCCCCGCTTATGACCGGGTGGGGAGACCGCAGCGGGATCTCGCTGGGTCCTGATCCGGAGGGGACGAGCGAGCGTCTCGTGCCGATTAATCGGAGCGGCAAGGTCGTGACCTTCCCCTATTGGGACGGAGCGACGGTGCTGGAATGTTTCGCCCATACGGGGAGCTTCACGCTCCATGCTTGCCAATACGGCGCCAAAAAGGTGACGTGCCTGGACGTATCCCAGCATGCCGTCGACACCGCCAAGCGCAACGTGGAGCGCAACGGCTTCGCGGACCGCGTCGAGTTCGTCGTCGCGGACGCCTTCGATTATTTGCGTTCGCAGGCGAAGGGGCTCGACGAACGGAAGCTCAGGGCGGCCGGAGGCGCGGATACGTCCAAGAAGCTGGACGGAGCGGGACGGACATGGGATGTCGTCATTCTGGATCCGCCGGCCTTCGCCAAAACGAAAAGCGCGGTGCCTGGCGCTTGCCGCGGCTATAAGGACATTAACCTGCAAGGGCTCAAGCTCGTGAACGAAGGCGGTTATCTCGTAACGGCCAGCTGCTCGTATCATATGCAGCCCGAACTGTTCCTCGAGACGATCGCCGAAGCGGCGGTCGACGCCGGCAAGCAGCTTAGACTGATCGAGTGGCGCGCAGCGGGCAAAGATCATCCGCAGCTGCTTGGCGTCAAGGAAGGGCATTATTTGAAATTCGCCATATTCGAGGTGCGCAGCAAGTAGCGGAGGACGACTCGACTGGGAGAGGGAGGCTGTCATCATGCCATTGCAATTCGTCATCGGAAGATCCGGCTCGGGGAAGACGGGCCATTGTCTCGAAGCGATAAGAGAACGGCTTCGCCAAAGCCCTGACGGTCCGCCGCTTGTCATGCTCGTTCCCGAGCAAGCCACGTTCCAGACGGAATACGCCTTGCTCCGGGGCAGCGGGCTGCGAGGCACGATGCGCGCCCAGGCTCTGAGCTTCAGGCGGCTGGCGTTCCGAGTCATGCAAGAGACGGGAGGCACGGCTCTCGTGCCGATCGGAGACACGGGAAAACATATGCTGCTGTACAAAATCGTGCATCGGGAATCCGGGCGGCTGCGCTTGTTCGGCAACGGAGCGGCGCAGCCGGGCTTTATCGATCGGCTTTCGGAGCTGCTGACGGAGTGGAAGCGTTACGGCGTATCCGCGTCCGGGGTCATGGAAGCGGCGGAACGGGAGCCGGGCTCCGCCATGCTCGATCGGAAGCTGCATGATCTGGCGCTCGTTTACGACGGCTTGGAGCGCGAGCTTGCGGGACGGTACGTCGACGCCGAAGAGTATTTGCGCTTTTTGGAGGAAGGCTACCGCGATGCGGCTTCCATGCGCGACGCGCGAATATGGGTCGACGGCTTTCATGGCTTTACTCCAATGGAATACCGCGCCTTATCCGCGCTTATTTCGTCCTCGGCGCTCGTCACGGTCGCGTTGACGCTCGACAAGCCTTATGAGCTAGGCGAGACCCCTCATGAGCTGAGCCTGTTCCATCCCACCGCGGAGACGTTCCTGACGCTGCTCCGGCTTGCCGAAGAAACGGGTACCGAGGTGCTCCCGACCATCAATCTGAACGACGGGACATCCGTATCCGCACGGTTTCGGGATAATCCCATGCTTGGCCATCTGGAGATGCACTATGGCGGGCGCAGAACGCCGTTTCGTGGCGGCGAAGGATCAGAGGGAATATCGCTCCATGCGGCTTCGGGCCGCAGAGCCGAGGTCGAGGCCGTTGCGCGGGACATGCTTCGCAGGGCGCGGGAGGACGGCTTGCGCTGGCGCGACATGGCCGTGATGGTCCGCAATGCGGAAGAATACGCCGATTACGTGGCGTTGGTGTTCGCGGATTACGATATTCCGTATTTCGTCGACCGGAAGGAGAAGGCGCTTCATCATCCGCTCGTTGAATTTATCAGATCGGCGCTGGAGACGGTGCTGCATGGCTGGCGCTACGACGCGGTTTTCCGATGCCTGAAGACGGAGATGCTGTTCCCCGCGGATCGCGGCATCCCGCGCGAGTGGTTCGACAGGCTCGAAAATTACGCGCTCGCCGCAGGCATCGACGGCTGGAAGTGGCTGGACCGCAAGAGCTGGAGGCCGCAGATGCCGGTATCGCTCGAGGAGGACGCCGCAATGGAAGCCGTTAGCGCGAGCGCGCAACGGGAGTTCGACATCGTCGTGGCGGCCAGGGACGCATCCGTGCCCCATCTGCGCCGGTTCGGCGAGGATTTGCGCGGTGCAGGCACGGTCCAGGGAATGGCGGAGGCCGTATACCGTCTTCTGGATCGGAGTGATGCCGCGGATCGGCTTGAAGCCTGGAGCAACGACGATCTGGCAGCCGGACGCACGCAAAGGTCGAGATCGCATCGCCAGCTGTGGGATAACGTCATGGGGCTGCTGGACCAGCTCGTGGAGCTGGCGGGGAGCGAGACGGTGTCGCCCGAGCTGTTCGCGGGGATGGTGGAGGCCGGGCTTGACAGCTTGACGCTTGCGGCGGTGCCGCCCGCGCTCGACCAGGTGCTGGTGGGCAGCATGGATCGTACCCGTTCGCGCGGCATTGCGGTCTGTTACGTGCTGGGCGCCAATGAAGGCGTTATTCCGATGCGGGCCAAAGAGGACGGCTTGCTCAGCGAGACCGAGCGGGACCTCTTGGCGGAGGCCGGACTCGCGATGGCGCCTAGCGCGAAGAGGAGATTGCTGGACGAACGATTTATGGCGTACAACGCCCTGACGACGCCCGCGCGGCATCTATGGATCAGCTGGACGATGGCGGACGAAGAAGGCAAAAGCCTGCTGCCGTCTGAGCTCATTCGTCAAGTGCAGGGGATGTTCCCGGGTCTCGCGGTTCGCGAATCGGCTCCGGAGCCTTCGCTTGCTCTCGCGCCGCGGGAACAGAAGGCCTTTCTGGCGCATCCCCGCCGGACGTTGTCCTATCTGATCGTCGCCCTTCGCCAGTCGCAGCAGCAAGGAGCCGAGCTTCCCCCGCATTGGTGGGACGCATACAATTGGTACGCGGCAAGACCGGAATGGCAGGATAAGCTGGCGTTATTAACGTCTTCGCTCGCTTACCGCAACGACGAAGCTCAGCTTCCCGAAGTGCTGGCCAGCGAGCTCTACGGCTCGCGCATGCAGGTGAGCGTCTCGCGGATGGAACGATTCGTTTCTTGTCCGTTCCAGCATTTCGCCATCCATGGTCTCAAGCTAAGGGAGCGGAAGCTGTACAGGCTGGCCGCGCCGGACATCGGACAGCTGTTCCATGCAGCCCTGAGCAGCTTGGCGGGCAGGCTGGGCGGAGGCTGGGGCAGCTTGTCCAAATCCGACATCAAAGCAGCGGCCGCAGAGACGGTGGACGAGCTGGCGCCCAAGCTTCAATCGCAAATCTTGCTCAGCAGCGGCCGGTTCGGCTTCGTCGCCCGCAAGCTTAAGGAGATCGTGGCGCAAGCGGCCGTCATTCTCGGGGAGCATGCAAGGCGGGCCGACTTCCGTCCGGTGGGACTGGAAATCGATTTCGGCCCAGGAGGAAAGCTGCCTGCCATGGTGCTGAAGCTTCCGAACGGCAACGAGCTGGAGATCGTCGGACGCATCGACCGCGTGGACGCGGCGGAAACCGACCGCGGCCTGCTTCTGCGCGTGATGGACTACAAATCCAGCGCGACGTCGCTGAAGCTCGAAGAAGTGGCGCATGGCTTGTCGCTGCAGATGCTGACCTATCTGGACGTGCTCGTCACCTATTCCGAGGCGTGGCTGGGGCAGCCGGCCTCGCCGGCCGGCGTGTTGTATTTCCATGTGCATAATCCCGTGATGGCTCTATCGAACCGAGCTTCGGAGACGGACGCGTCGGGCCTTCTTCTGAAGCGTTACAAGACGCGCGGGCTGCTGACGGCGGACGCGGAAGTGGTTCGGCTCATGGACGGCGAATTGGAGCAGGGATATTCCGAAGTGCTGCCGGTCGCGCTCAAAAAGGACGGCAGCTTCTACAGCAGCTCGTCGGTCGTGACGGGCGAGCAATGGACGACGCTGCGCAAGTCGGTCAGACGGACGATCACGCGAATCGGGCAATCCATCCAGCAAGGGGACGTATCGATCGAGCCATACCGGCTCGGAGATCAGTCGCCTTGCCAATATTGCGATTACAAGCCGGTCTGCCAGTTCGACCCGCTTGTGGACGGGAACGACTATCGCAAGCTTCCCGTTGCGACGGTCGAAGACGCGTGGCGCCGGATAGAGGAGGAGCTATGACGATGACGGACGGACCATTTCAGAGCGCTGCATCTTTGCCGCCCAAGCCGGAGAACAGCCATTGGACCGACGATCAATGGAAGGCGGTCGTGACTAGCGGCCGCAATATACTGGTTGCGGCGGCGGCGGGCTCCGGCAAAACGGCCGTTCTCGTCGAGCGCATCATTCGCAAGATTTCGCTGGAGACGGACGTCGACCGGCTGTTGGTTGCCACCTTTACGAAAGCCGCGGCCGCCGAGATGAAGGATCGAATTCGGATCGCTCTGGAGAAGGAGCTGGACCGGGATCCCGAATCGGAGCATTTGCGGCGGCAGCTCGCGCTTATGGGCCGGGCTTCCATCACGACGCTGCATTCGTTCTGTCTGGACGTCATCCGCAGACATTATCCCGTGATCGGGCTCGATCCCGGCTTTCGCATCGCGAACGAAACGGAGAGCGAGCTCCTGAAGCTCGACGTCATGGACGAGCTGTTCGAGCATATGTACGGCAGCGATGGCGAAGGTTTTGTCGCGTTCCTGGAGCTTGCCGAACGTTACGGCGGCGAGCGGGGCGACGAGGCGCTCTACAAGCTTGTAGGGCAGCTGCACGAATTCGCGCAGAGCCATCCTTGGCCCGCGCGATGGCTCCGTCAAACGGCCGAAGCATTCGACATTCCGTCGCTGGAACACTTGGAGGCCTCCATCTGGGTCAAGAGTCTGCGGCAAGACATCCTGCTCGCGCTAGGCGGCGCCATCTCGCAAGCGGAGGAGGCGCTCGAGCTGACGAGGCGTCCTGCTGGCCCAGCGGCATACGCGGAGACGTTCCAGGACGACCTGGCCATCGTGCGCTCCATCAGGACCGCGGTGGAGCATGGCGAGTGGCGGGAATGGGGAGAAGCTTTCCGCGGCGCGGCGTTCGGCAAGCTGAAGCCGCTACGCGGAGATACCTTCGATAAGCTTCTGCAAGAAGACGCCAAAACGCTACGAGATAACGTGAAAAAGCTCGTCACGTCCATCTCCGACGAATTGTTCGGCCGAACGGCGGAGCAATTCGCCGACGAGCTCGGCGAGATGGCGCCCCTGATGAAGGCGCTGGCCGAGCTGACAGTCGCCTTCGGCGAACGGTACGAAGCCGCCAAGCGGGCAAAGGGGCTGCTCGACTTCGGCGATCTGGAGCATTATTGCCTCCGGATCCTGAGGGACGAAACGTCCGTACCCGGCAAGCTCGTGCCGTCGCCGGCCGCCAGGGAATATCAGCAGCAGTTCGACGAGATTTTGCTCGACGAATATCAGGATACGAATATGGTGCAGGAGGCCATCGTGACGCTGATCGCCAGAGAGGGGCGAGGGAATCTCTTTATGGTGGGCGACGTCAAGCAGAGCATCTACCGCTTCCGGCTTGCCGAGCCCAATCTGTTCCTAGGCAAATACAAAACCTATTCGACCGGCGGAGAAGGAGCGGACGGAGAGGATCCCGACCGCGGTCTGCGCATCGATTTGGCGCGAAATTTCCGGAGCCGTTCCGAGGTGGTGGACGGCGTCAACGCGATTTTCCGCTCCATGATGCGCGAGTCTGTCGCGGAGATGGATTACGACCCTCGCGCCGAGCTGGTCTGCGGGGCGTCCTATCCGGAACCGCTTCATGCGGGCAGCTGTCAAGTGCAGTTCGCCGTGCTGGATCGCGCCAGTGCCGGTGCCGATTCGGCCGAAGGCGGAGACGAGGCTGCGCTGGACGATGGCGAGGGCGACGGAGCGGAGGCCGCGCGCGTTGCCGATGAGACGGCGGAGCTTAAAGTGGCGCAGATCGAAGCCCGTTGGATCGGAGGACGATTGCGCGAGCTGATGGACGGCGGCTTCCAGGTCTACGACGGAAAACGGAAGCAATATCGCGATATGCAATGGAGAGACGTCGTCATCCTGCTGCGGGCGACGCAAGCCTGGTCGCCGGTCATCATCGAAGAGCTTCAAGCTTTAGGGGTTCCGGCGTACGCTGAGCTTAGCACCGGTTACTTCGAAGCGACCGAAGTGGAGACGATGCTGTCGCTGCTTCGCATCATCGATAACCCGTATCAAGACATTCCGCTGGCAGCAGCCTTGCGTTCGCCGCTGTTCGGGTTAAACGCGGAGGAGCTGTCGCGAGTGCGCATTCTGTCGCCGGCCGGCTCGTATTACGATGCCGTCCAGCGCGCAGCTGGGGAGGCTTCGCTTCCCGCGGACGCGAGAATCAAGCTGTCCCGGTTTCTGGAGAAGCTGGAGGGATGGCGCGACGAAGCGAGACAAGGCTCGCTCGCGGATTTGCTGTGGCGTATATACCGCGAGACGGGCTATTACGATTTCATGGGCGGTCTGCCCGGCGGGCAGCAGCGGCAAGCCAATCTGCGTGCGCTGCATGACCGCGCGAGGCAATACGAAGCGACTTCGTTCCGCGGACTGTTCCGTTTCCTGCGGTTTATCGAGCGAATGCGCGACGGGGGCGGCGATCTCGGCACCGCGAGGGCGCTGGGCGAGCAAGAGGACGTCGTCCGGATCATGTCGATCCACAAGAGCAAAGGGCTCGAGTTCCCCGTCGTATTTGTCGCCGGGCTTGGCAAGCTGTTTAATCAGCAGGATCTCCGCAGCTCTTTCCTGAAACACAAGGAGCTCGGCTTCGGACCCCGCTTCGTCGACCCCGAGCTTCGCATCAGTTATCCAACCTTGCCGTATCTCGCCATTCGCCGAAAGCTTCGAATGGAGATGCTCGCGGAGGAGATGCGCATCCTGTACGTTGCCCTGACTCGGCCAAAAGAAAAAATGTTCTTGGTGGGCACCGTCGCCGACGCGAGCAAAAAGCTGCAGCGCTGGCTTGGCTCCACCGACCCGGATGGCCGCTTGTCCGACTTCCGCGTCGCTACCGCGCTGTCGTTCATGGATTGGCTCGGCCCCATGGCGGCCGCCCAGCTTCAGCAGCCCGAGGAGCTGCTCGAGGACGAAGCGTCGGACGGAGAGTACGGCAAAGATGCCGCGTCCTTGTCACAAGCCTTCGCGGGTACGCCGCAATGGTCGGCCAAGGTCGTGCCGGCGTCATGGTTAGGCGTCGAGGCAGCCGCAGCGGCGGAAGCCGCGGATGAACGGCAAGATGCCGATCTCGCGTCCCGAAGGAGCGCGATCGCATCGCTTGCGCTGCTGGACGACGTGCCGCCCGATGACGAGCTGAGAGCGTGCCTTGATTGGCGATATCCGCACGAAGCGGCGGCAAGGCTCGCCGCCAAGACATCCGTGACGGAGATGAAGAGGCTTCATGCGGAGAAGGACGCCTATGCCGCGGACTGGGCCGAACAAACGGCCTGGCCGACCGATCGCCATGCCGAAGATGCAATCGGCCAAGCGAAGACGAATGAGGGAGCCGCATCGGCATTAGGCGACGCCATCCCCGACGATGGCAAGAGTCCTTCTTCCTTTACGCTGCGATTGCGCAGACCGGCCTTTATGGAGGAGAAGTCGCTTACGGCAGCCGAGAGAGGCTCCGCGAGCCACTTGCTCATGCAGCATGTTCCGTTAACCGTAGAGGTAGACGAAGATACGATAGCCGCCACGCTCGCGGACATGGTGGCTCGCAGGCTGCTCACGCCGATGCAGGCGGCTTCGATCGAAGCGGCTTCCGTCTCGTTGTTCTTCCAAAGCGAAATCGGTAAGCGGATGCGGAGCGCGGGGTGGATTCGGCGCGAGGTTCCGTTCAGCGCGATGCTTCCAGCCGAACGGATATACGGCAGAGAACAGGACAGACCTGTCGGCGACGAGCGGGTATTGATCCAAGGCGTCATCGACTGCCTCTTCCGCGACGGCGATGGTCTCGTGCTGGTCGATTACAAGACGGATCGAATCCATATGAAGCAATGGGAGCTGGCCGCGGAGCGGCATCGATTCCAGCTGGAGCTGGCCGCGGAGCGGCATCGATTCCAGCTGGAGCTGTATGCGGAAGCGATCTCTTCGGTGCTGGGAGAGCCCGTCGCCGAGAAGTACGTCTATTTCTTCGACGGAGCCGGAACGGTACGGTTATAAAGGATGTTGAAGTTGAACGATGGAGGGAGCAAGTTGGAGAAAAAACAGCCACCGGGCAAGCGATCCGTCGCTTTGCCCGTTACGTTGCTGCTGCTCGTCATGAGCGTTATGGGGAACGTCTTGCTATACACCAAAAATATCGAGCATACGCGGGGGCAGTCCGAAGAAGAGGGGCTCGCTATTTTCAACAGCTTCGAGCAAGCTCGCGAAGAGCTTGCTTATTGGGGCAAGCTGGCCGTTCAGGCGGCGGACGATGAGGGCTTAAACCGCGTAACGGCCGGATTCCTCGCGGAGTCGATGGACAGAAGCGAAAACGGCATGCGCTCGTTGTTTGTCAAAGCAAGCGGGCAGGACAAGGAACGATTTGCGGAAGCGCCTCTTGCCTATGAAGCATTTGTCTCGGGCCAACGCGAGACGCTGAGCACGTTGGAAGCCTCGACCGGACCGTTAACCGCAAGCGAACGTTCCGCTCTGGAAAGCGTAAGAGCCGATTTCGCCGAACTGGACGGAATCATTAGCGAATTCCACTTTACCGGCAAAGACAGCAGCAGCGTACTGATCCGGTTATCCGGCGGTCACGATTGGCTGGACGTCATAGAAAAATTGTTGGCCGCCCTTCGCAAGTAATTTTATCTCTCCTGTAGCCATTCGCCCATGGCGGCATAAGATGAATGGATGACAGGAGGCTGATGAATGGTGGAGAATCAAGCTTATGAGCAAGCTGGAGCCAAAGGAATTTGCGAACAACACATGCATCGTTATGTTCTGATCCATACGAACGACGGGAGCTGCGTCGACGGGTTCGTGGAGCACGTAGACGACGAGACGGTATGCTTGGCCGTTCCGTTCTGCCAGGGCGAGGATGACCGCGCGTTTCTTCCGTTTGGAGGCTACGGCGGCTACGGCGGTTTCGGAGGCGGCTACGGCTATCCTTATTACCCGCGCAGAAGGTTCTATCGCAGGGCGTTCCCGCTGGGATCGCTGCTTGCATTGTCTCTGCTGCCGTATTATCTGTAGCGCGACAGCATGCGCTTAGCCGCGGACCAATCGGCGGAGGCAAGAAAGGCGCGACGTTCAAGTCGCGCTTTTTTGCCTTTCAGATCGCTAATCGCGCAGCAGGATTGGACGCAGGAGGAAATTTTCGGTATGATAAGAGAAGCAAGAATGGAATGGAGGTTGTTTTGACGTGGACTGCATTTTCTGCAAGATTATCGAAGGCTCGATTCCGTCCAAGAAGGTGTTCGAAAACGATCGCGTTCTTGCTTTCCAGGATATTCAGCCGGCCGCGCCCGTACATATATTGATCATCCCCAAGAAACATATCCCGACGATGAACGACATCGCTCCCGAGGATGCCGAGCTGGTCGGCGAACTGTTCGCCGCGGCGAAGGACATCGCCAAGGAGCAAGGCGTCGACGAAGCGGGATACCGGCTGATCAACAATGTGAACAGCGACGGAGGACAGGTTGTCTACCACCTGCATATCCATCTGCTAGGCGGCAAGAAGCTTGGCCCATTATTGGCAGACTAACGAAGTTGACACTGGGATTTGCTTTGCCGTATAATGAAATTTGATAAACCGTGTTAAAGTCTCTGGACGGTCTGTTTCGGAGGGAGGGAAAACTGGTGTCTGAAACTAAAGTTCGCAAAAACGAAACCATTGATGCTGCGCTTCGCCGCTTTAAACGTTCCATCGCTAAAGACGGTGTTTTGGCTGAGGTGAAAAAACGCAAGCATTACGAAAAGCCAAGCGTTAAGCGTAAGAAAAAGTCCGAGGCTGCTCGCAAGAGAAAGTTTTAGGAGGATCCTTCCATAATGAACCTGAGCGAACGATTGAACGACGACATGAAGCAAGCCATGAGGAGTCAGGACAAGTTCAAGCTCACGACGATTCGCATGATGCGCGCGTCCGTGAAGAACTTGGAGATCGATCTGAAGAGATCGCTCGAAGACAACGAAGTGCTTGAAATTCTGGGTCGCGAAATCAAAATACGTAAAGATTCCCTCCAAGAATTTAAAAAAGCCGGCCGCGACGATCTGGTGACAGGTCTTGCAGCAGAAATTGAAATTATTAGTCAATACCTTCCCGAGCAGCTGACCGAAGAAGAGATTCAAGAGATAGTAAGGCAGACCATCCAAGAACTCGGTGCTTCTTCCAAAGCCGACATGGGGAAAGTGATGAGCGCCCTGATGCCCAAAACAAAGGGACGCGCTGACGGTAAACTAGTAAATCAATATGTTCAACAATTGCTGCAATAGCATGCGGACTCACGAAACACCCCGAAAGGGGTGTTTTTTTGTTGTGCAAGAAGTTTGGACCGCGTCGGATCAAAGGCGCGCGCGACAATCTTGCCCCGCCATGGTGATTTGGTTAGACCTCCAGCCTCATATTTCCAGCGGCCTAAGCATAATTTGGTATAGTACGGAAATATCGAGATCCCTTACGCTCGCTGAGGAGGCAAAGACGGCAATGCGACAACTGAAACGGAAATTTCATAAGCTTACCGCCGAACTACTCGATATGCCGCAGGATGTCGTATATGATCTGCCGAGGCTGACCATGATCGGCGACCGCCAATTATACATCGAAAATCATCGCGGCGTCGTCCATTTCTCCAGCGACAAGCTCAGGCTCGCGCTCAGCAAAGGCCAATTGGAGGTAACGGGCAGCGAGCTGGTCATACGCACGATTTGGACCGAGGAAGTGTTTATCGAGGGCGTCATTGCGAACATACAGTTGATTCCATAAACCGTGGGAGGGAACGGCGATGAAAGGTCAAGGCGTTGCGTGGCTGAAAGGGGTCGTGGTCGTGCAGGCAAGAGGAGGACGGGCCGAGGAGCTCGTCAACCAAGCGCTGGGAGGCGGGCTAGCGTTATCCGCCATTCGGTGGACAAGCAACGGGAAGCTGCAATTCGAATTATCCGTTGGAGACTTTTTTAAGCTTAAGCCGTATTTAAAGGGGACAGGCTGTCGCGTCCATGTCGTCAAACGGAACGGGCTCCCCTTCTGGATGGCAAGGGCGGAGAAAAGAATGTGGTTCGTCGGCGGACTCGTTTTGTTTTTTGCGATTATCTTTATGCTTTCTTCGCTCGTATGGAAGATCGAGGTGGAGGGCAACACCAGAATCAGCAAGGAGCAAATCCTTGAAGCTGCGAAGGCGGAGGGGCTGCATACGCTGCAATGGTCGTTCCGTCTTCAAAATACGGACGTGCTGTCGAAGAAGCTGGTTACGGCTTTGCCCGGCACCACTTGGGTCGGCGTGGAGAAAACGGGGACAAAGGTCCGCATTCAAGTCGTCGAAATGTCGTTGCCCGAGCTGGCGTCGCTTAACAACCCCAGACATCTCGTCGCTTCCGCGGACGCGGTCGTGACCCAGATCGTGGCGGAGGCGGGCAAACCGTTGGTCCGCAAAAACGCGAGGGTTCAAAAAGGACAAACGTTGATATCCGGCATCATCGGCAACGAAACGCATTCCAAAACGGTCGTAGCGAAGGGCTCCGTGCGCGGTCTCGTCTGGTACGAATACGAGGTGGAAGCGCCGATGACGCAGCAAACCAAGGTGTACACGGGCGAGAAAAAAACAAAGTGGCATATGGTTATCGGCTCTAGGGCGCTTCAGCTCAGCGGCTTCGGGGATAATCCGTTCCAGCAGTCGGAGACGGTAACGCGGGAGGAACGGGTCTCCTGGCGCGATTGGACGCTCCCGTTCGGCAGAATGAAAGAAACGATACTGGAGTCCGAGATGCAGGAGCGGAACCTAACGGAAGATGAGGCCATGGAGGTCGGATTGATGCAAGCGAAAGCGGAAGTGATGGAGAAAGCGGGACTCGACGCGGTCATCCGGGACGAAATTGTTTTGCATGAAAAGGCGGACAATGGTAAAGTTTATATGAAAGTTCTTTTTGAAGTAGAGCAATCCATCGTAGAAGAATTGCCATTAGTCCAGATGCAGGGAGACTGAGAATTGTTGCAAATTGAAAACAAAATCGCAAAGGTTCCGTTAGGCAACGCCGCAGAAGGACTTGCCGTATTCGGCCCGCAAGACAAATATCTGCGCCTCATCATGGATCAAACGCAGGCCGCGATCAGCTCGCGCGAAGCGGAGATCGTCATCTCGGGACCGGCAAAGGAAGTAGAATCGCTGGAGCAGCTATACACCGTGCTTCTGCAGCTTATCCGCGGCGGCTATTCGCCCACCGAACGGGATATGTCTTACGCGCTCGAACTGGCTAGAACGATGCAGGCCGAAGAACTGCTGGATCTGTTCAAAAAGGAAATCGCATCGACGTTCCGCGGGAAAAAAATCATGGTCAAGACGATCGGACAACGACATTACGTAAAAACGATAAAAAAACGCGATATAGTGTTCGGCATCGGACCGGCGGGAACGGGCAAAACCTACTTGGCCGTCGTGCTTGCTGACGTCGCGCTGAAGGAAGGCTCCGTCAAGCGGATCGTGCTTACGCGCCCCGCGGTTGAAGCTGGAGAAAATCTCGGATTCCTGCCTGGCGACCTCCAGGAGAAAGTAGATCCTTATTTGCGGCCGTTATACGACGCGCTGCACGACGTGCTGGGGCCCGATCAGACGGCCAAGGCTCTGGAGCGCGGCTTGATCGAGATCGCGCCGCTAGCCTATATGCGCGGACGCACGCTCGACGATTCGTTTATCATACTCGACGAAGCCCAGAACACGACTCCGGAGCAAATGAAGATGTTTTTGACTAGGCTTGGCTTCGGCTCCAAGATGGTGATCACGGGCGACGTGACCCAAATCGATTTGCCACGCGGCAAAACCTCGGGCCTTATCGAGGCGCAGCGCATCCTCAAGGGGATCGACGAGATCGGCATGATCTTCTTTGCCGAGCAGGATGTCGTCCGCCACTCTCTCGTCCAAAAAATCATCGTCGCCTACAACCATGACGCCGACAATAAAGCGTGAGGTTTTTGATCTTAGGTTTGAAATACAATGAACAGTTAAAAAAATCGCTTTTCAGTACCGAGAAGGTTGGACGAAGCTAGAAACTGAGAAACGGAGCGTAGCAGAGCTACGTGAGTATCGGAAGGTTCGGCTGAGTTCAAGATTCGACGTCGAATATGCTTCATTGAATGTTCTTCGTAATCAAAAGCGGAGTTTTTAACGTCCTTTTAAAGGGGAGGGTAGCGAACATGAGCCAGAATGGAACAGGGGGCGGCGTCAAAAGCAGCGCCAAGTCGTCCATAAAAGCGCCGCAGGGCTGGAGACAAAGTCCGGCCGTCAAGTGGTCATTGATGGCATTGTTCGTGCTGCTCTTTTATTTCAGCCTGTCGCCGCATGTCATACCCGAGACATACGATATTACCGAAGGGGCGGCGAGCGAGAAGGAAATTAAAGCGCCGTTCCAGATTCGCGACGAGAAGGCGACCCGCCAAGCCGAAGAGGACGCGGCTGCCAAGATTGATGCCATCTATTCCATCGTTCCCCTCAACAACGCAGCGTTGGTGGAGCAAATTTTTTACCGCATCGAACAATTGAATCAGGACGATCAGGTGACGTTGGAAAACAAGGTCTCCATCTACCGTTCGGAAATACCCGAGAAATACGCGCTCCATATCGATGCTTTCATCGATGCGAACAAGGGCACCGATTTGTACAGCGATTCCCTGCTCCAGGAGATGGAGACGATTGCCAAGGAACAACAGTACACCATCCCGCAAGAAACGTATTATAAGCTGCCTCAGCTGAAAGCCGAGCAGCTTGCGGAGATGCGCGAAGTAGCCAGGGACATCGTGCGCAAGCTGACCGTAGAGCAGCTGCGCGATGCGGAAACCGCTAGAACCCAAGTAGCCGAGCTTGTTAACGCGAGCGCGCTCTCCAACCGTACCGAAAGGGAGATTGTTCAGGAGCTGGCGAGATTCGCCATTATGCCGAACAAGTTTCTAAATACGGACGCAACGGACGAAGCGAAGGCTCTCGCCAAACAAAACACGGTTCCCGTCGTGTTTAAGGAGGGCGACGTAATCGTCAAGCGCGGACAGACGATTACGCCGGAGCTTTATAAGCTATTGTCGGATTCCAACCTGCTGCAGGACAAGCGCTCCTATTGGCCGCAGGCAGGGCTTCTCCTCCTGTCCTTCATGTTCGTTATCGTCTTGTTCGCCTACTTGCATCAATCCGGCGGACTGGGAGGCATACGGCCCAAGTACAGCAACACGCAGCTGCTGATGCTGCTCTTGATCTTCTTGATTAATCTGATTACGATTCAGATCATCGCGCTCATCCAGACGGATTCGGCGCCTTACGTCGGTTATCTTGCGCCGGCGGCGCTCGGGGCCATGCTGATCACGCTGCTGCTCGACATGCATCTCGCGATTATCGCATCGTTTATTTTCGCGATTATGGGAAGCATCATCTTGAATCCGGCCTCGGGCGTCCTGTTCGACTTTAAGTACGGATTCTTTATCATTACCATATCGCTTGCCGCCGTTTTCTCGATCCACCGGGCGAGCCAGCGCTCCATCATTCTGAAAGCGGGCATTATGGTCAGCTTGTTCGGCTCGTTATCCGTCATGGCGGTCTTGTTGATGACGGAGCAGCTGGAGCGAATGCCGTTTATTTATTCCGTGTCCTTCGCGTTCGCAAGCGGTCTATTGACGGCGGTGCTCGTGATCGGTCTGATGCCTTTCTTCGAAATTACGTTCGGCATACTTTCCGCGCTAAAGCTGGTGGAGCTGTCGAATCCCAACCACCCGCTGCTGCGCAAGCTGCTGACGGAGACGCCGGGCACGTACCATCACAGCGTCATGGTCGGCAACCTGTCGGAAGCCGCCGCCGAAGCCATCGGAGCGGACGGCTTGCTATGCAGGGTCGGGTCGTATTATCATGACATCGGGAAGACGAAACGTCCCAATTACTTTATCGAGAATCAATCCAATATCGAAAACCCGCATGATACAATCGATCCCAAGCTGAGCAAGTCGATCATCGTGGCGCATGCCCGCGACGGCGTGGAGATGCTTAAAGCGCATAATATACCGAAGCCGATTCGCGACATCGCGGAGCAGCATCACGGTACGACGTCGCTGAAGTTCTTCTACCACAAAGCCGCGAAGCAGGCGGAGGAGCAGGGAATCGTGCCGGCGTTTACCGAAGACGACTTCCGTTATCCCGGTCCAAAGGCGCAATCCAAGGAAGCGGCCGTCGTCGGCATCGCGGATTGCGTGGAGGCGGCGGTGCGCAGCCTGCGCAACCCGACGGTGGAGCATGTCGAGGCGATGATCGCCAAGATCATCAAGAGCCGTCTGGACGACAATCAGTATAACGAGTGCGACTTGACGCTTAAGGAATTGGACAAGATCGCGCAATCGCTTAAGGAGAGCATTATCGGCATCTTCCATTCGCGGATCGAATATCCGGACGATGCCAAAACGAAGGAGCGTATCGAGTAGGATGACATTGCAGCTGGACTGGAACAACGAACAAACGGGACACGAAATACCCGAGGCATGGATCGAGAAGCTGTCGGAGCTGCTGCAGCTTGCCGGAGCCGCGGAAGGTTTGACGGAAGGCGAGGTTGCGTTGACGTTTACGAGCGACGAAGGCATTCATGCCCTTAATCGGGACTATCGTGGAATCGACCGGCCTACGGACGTGCTTTCGTTCGCCATGCAGGAAGACGGAAATGAAGAGCTCGACATTATTTTCGAGGTGGAAGACGAGAACGAAAGTGATCCGTTGTCCGGCATGCTAGGCGATATCATCATTTCCGTCGATCGCGCCAAGCTCCAAAGCGAGGAATACGGGCATTCGCTCGAGCGCGAAATCGGATTCCTGTTCGTTCATGGTTTTTTGCACCTGATCGGTTACGATCATCAGGACGAAGCGGCGGAAGCCGAGATGACGGCCAAGCAAGAAGCGGTATTGCAGCAAGCCGGCCTAACGAGATAAATGATCAAGTTCGTCGGAAGCGTAGGGTTGGCGTTGTCGGGAATCGCATTTGCGATTCGCACCCAGCGGCATATGCAAATCCATGTGATTGCCGCTGTCATCGTAATCGCGCTTGGATCGTTCCTGTCGCTGGAAGCCATCGATTGGTGTCTGCTTGCCATCGCGATCGGAATGGTCGTAAGCGCCGAATTAGTAAACACAGCCATCGAGCAGGCCGTCGATCTGGCCAGCCCCGAACGTCATCCCTTGGCGAAATCCGCCAAGGATGTGGCGGCGGGCGCTGTGCTGGCGGCGGCCCTTGTTGCCATTGCGATAGGCTTGCTCGTATTAGGACCGCCGCTTTGGCGGATGATTGGATAAGCGAAACGAGAAGGTGAAGAGATGAAGGAATTTGAAGGCTTGGAGACGGAATACGGCAAGCTGCTCGAGCAGGCATACGAGGCCATGCAACGCGCGTACGTGCCCTATTCGAACTTTCGGGTTGGAGCCGCGCTGCTAGACCCGCAAGGTGAAATACATTTTGGCTGCAACGTGGAAAACGCCGCTTACGGGCCGACCAACTGCGCGGAACGTACCGCGCTGTTCCGCGCGATCGCGGACGGCAAGAAAGCCGGAGGATTTCGCGCGATCGCGGTAATAGGAGACACGGATGGTCCGATCTCCCCATGCGGCGTCTGCCGCCAGGTCATGGTGGAATTATGCGCGCCGGATATGCCCGTCATTATGGGCAACCTGCGAGGCGATTGGAGCATCGCGACGGTAGCGGACCTGCTGCCGGGGGCGTTTACGCCGGCAGCGTTAAATAAGGAGGAGCAGGAAAGAATATGAGCGGACAACAAGGAACGGGACGGAGCGGCAAATTCAAATCGGGCTTCGTGGCCATCATCGGCAGGCCGAACGTCGGCAAGTCGACGCTGATGAATCATCTGATCGGGCAAAAAATCGCGATCATGTCGGACAAGCCGCAAACAACCCGCAACAAAATACACGGCGTTTATACGTCGGACGACTATCAGATTGTATTTCTTGATACGCCGGGTATCCATAAGCCGCAATCCAAGATGGGCAATTACATGAACCAATCGGCGGAAGGCGCGCTTAAGGAAGTGGAAGCGGCGTTATTCCTCATAGACGTGTCCGAAGGGCTTGGCGGCGGAGACCGGTTTATTATCGAGAAGCTCAAGGCGACGAAGACGCCGGTATTTCTCGTTATGAACAAAATCGACAAAATCGAGCCGGAGGCTCTGCTTCCCATGATCGCGCAATATAACGCGCTGCACGAATTCGCCGAAATCGTGCCGATCTCCGCGCTGCAAGGCAGCAACATCAGCACGCTCTTGGAGCAAATCAAACGTTATTTGCCGGAGGGACCTCAATATTATCCCGCGGATCAAATTACCGACCATCCGGAGCAATTCGTATGCGCGGAGCTGGTGCGCGAAAAAATTCTTCATATGACGCGGGAGGAAATTCCGCATTCCATCGCGGTAACGATCGAAGACATGCGCGTGCAGGACAATGGCGTGGTGTATATCGGGGCCGTCATTTTCGTCGAGAGGGATTCGCAGAAAGGGATCATCATCGGCAAGCGCGGCGAGCTGCTTAAGGAAGTCGGCAAGCAGGCGCGCAAGGACATCGAGGCGCTCTTGGGCTCGCGTATTTTCCTGGAGCTGTGGGTCAAGGTGAAGAAGGATTGGCGCAATCAGGAGCGCGTGCTTAAGGATTTGGGCTTCCGCAACGACTAATCCGCAGGGGCTTCTGTAATGTCGTATTTTGCTAAGGATATCCGAACCTTGTTTATCGCATCCTATAACCGTCTGAAGCTGCATTTCCGAGGCGGAAAGGATGAATACGAATGCGAGATTTTTCGTGGAAGTATTTTGCATTGACCGGTGACGTCGAGTCCTTCATGCTTTACAGGGAAGTAGATCAATGCGGCGCAGCCGATGATTGCGCCATGCCACACGGACAAGACGAGGAAGCTGCGAGTATAGACGTTCAAGAATAGGCGACATAGCGGTATTATCGGATAATAGGCTTATGGTTCGCGGGGGAGAAGCCGGATGCTGCATCGCGTGGAAGGAATCGTAATCCGCAGCATGGATTATGGGGAGAACAACAAAATCGTGACGCTTCTGACGAATACGAACGGCAAAGCTGGCGTGCTCGTTCGCGGTGCGAAAAAAGTGAAAAGCAGGCACTCCTCGCTTGCGCAGCCGTTCACGCACGGGGAGTACCAATATTTTAAAGGCAGCGGACTCGGCACGCTCAATCATGGTGAGATCATTACGTCTCACCATGAATTGCGCATGCAGCTGGATCTCTCCGCCTATGCATCTTATACGGCAGAGCTGACGGATCGCGCGCTGCAAGAGGAGGAAGCGGGCAGCTTCCTGTTCGAGCAGCTCAAGGCGTGTTACGCTGCCATGCGTGAAGGGAAGGATCCCGCCATCGTCGCCCATCTGTACGAGATGAGAATCCTCGATATGGCTGGATACGCGCCGCAGCTTGACGAATGCCTCCATTGCGGCAACCGGGTGGGGCCGTTTAAGCTTTCGCCAGGCTCGGGGGGAGTGCTTTGCAGCCGCTGCGAGGGCAGGGATCCATACGGCATGATGTTAAGCGAAGGGGTACATAAGCTTCTGCGATTGTTTAAGGGATTGGACATGCGCAGGTTGGGAGCTATCTCGGTGAAGGACGAAACAAAGGCCGAATTAAAAAAAAGCATGCGGGCGCTGGTCGACGCGCAGCTCGGGCTGCATCTAAAGTCGAGGAGTTTCCTGGATCAGCTGGACAAATTGGTTTGACATTAGCCATCATTAAGAATAGAATAATATAAGTTGAATATCGGATGTCGATGGAGAAAGTAACCATATAGCTTAATCTGCTTTAGCGAGCCGGGGATCGTGCAAGCCCGGACAGAGGCTTATGGCGAAGGGCGCTCCGGAGTCCCATGAATCAAAGAGGGTTGATCTCTGCAACGGCTTGATGTCGCGGCAGAACAACCAAGTAGGGTGGAACCGCGGGAATGATACTCTCGTCCCTACGTCTGGGAACAGACGTAGAGGCGAGGGTTTTTTGCGTCCCCATGCGTCGTGGACTTCCAGCAACACTAACCGATAGAAGGAGTGTAACGGATGAATTTTCAAGGCATGATCTTGACGCTGCAGCAATTCTGGGCAGAGCAAAACTGTATACTCGTGCAGCCGTACGACGTGGAGAAGGGAGCAGGCACGATGAACCCCATGACGTTCCTGCGCTCCATCGGCCCCGAGCCGTGGAACGTGGCGTACGTCGAGCCTTCCCGCCGTCCGGCCGACGGCCGTTACGGGGAAAATCCCAACCGTTTGTACCAGCATCATCAATTCCAGGTTATTTTGAAGCCGTCTCCGGACAACATTCAGGAGCTTTATCTGGAGAGCCTGAAACGTCTCGGCATCGACGCGCTGGACCATGATATCCGGTTCGTCGAGGACAACTGGGAATCGCCGACGCTCGGCGCCTGGGGACTCGGCTGGGAAGTATGGCTGGACGGCATGGAAATTACCCAGTTTACCTATTTCCAACAAGTAGGCGGCATCGATGCCAATCCCGTCGCGGTAGAGATTACTTACGGCATGGAGCGTCTAGCATCTTACATTCAGCAGAAGGAGAACGTGTTCGATCTGGAGTGGGTGGACGGCGTTACTTACGGAGACGTGTTCCTGCAGCCAGAATTCGAGCATTCCAAATATACCTTCGAGACCTCCGACACGGCGATGCTCTTTACTCTCTTTAATATGTACGAGGAAGAAGCACGCAGGACGATGGAACAGAAGCTTGTATTCCCCGCCTACGATTACGTGCTTAAGTGCTCCCATACGTTCAATTTGCTCGACGCGCGCGGCGCCATCAGCGTCACCGAACGTACCGGTTATATTACCCGCGTGCGGAACTTGGCCCGCGAATGCGCGGCTACCTATTACGAAGAGAGAAAGCGGCTAGGATTCCCGCTGCTGAAGAAGGGAGTGGAGCGCAATGGCTAAGGATCTATTGCTCGAGATCGGCCTTGAAGAGGTGCCGGCCAGATTCGTCCGCGCCGCGATGAATCAATTAAAGGACAAGACGGACAAGTGGTTGTCCGAACAACGAATCGGACATGGCATCATCGAAGCCTACGCCACGCCCAGACGACTTGCGGTCATCGTTCGCGAGGTGGAAGAGAAGCAAGCCGACAGCAACGAAGAAGCAAAGGGGCCGTCCCGCAAAATCGCGTTGGACGAAGCCGGCAATTGGAGCAAGGCGGCACTCGGCTTCGCGCGCAGTCAAGGCGTGCAGCCGGAGGAACTCTACTTCCAGGAGCTTGCCGGCGTCGAGTACGCCTATGCCCGCAAAAGCAGTATAGGAGCCGCTACCTCGGGATTGCTTTCGGAAGGTCTAAGCTCGCTTATTACGTCGATGTCCTTTCCCAAAAATATGCGTTGGGGCAGCCACGAGCTGAAATTCGTTCGCCCGATCCGCTGGATGGTGGCGTTGTTCGGCAACGAAATCGTGCCATTCTCGCTGGCCGGCGTGGAGACTGGGCGCTTGACGCGCGGCCATCGTTTCCTGGGCCGGGAGGCAACGATCGAAGCTCCTTCCGAGTATAAAGAAGCGCTGCGCGCTCAGCAAGTCATCGTCGACGTGGAGGAGCGCCAAGCTTTAATCGTAGCGCAGATCGAAGGGCTGGCTTCGGAGAAGGGCTGGGATATCGCGATCAAGGAAGACTTGCTCGAGGAAGTGCTGTTCCTTGTCGAATATCCCAATGTGCTGTTCGGAACGTTCGATCCGTCCTTCCTGCATATTCCGCAGGAAGTGCTCATTACGTCGATGCGCGAGCATCAGCGCTACTTCCCCGTGTTGGACGAAGCCGGCAAGCTGCTTCCTTATTTCGTAACGGTACGCAACGGCGATCAGCGAAGCCTCGAGCTTGTCGCCAAGGGTAACGAAAAGGTGCTGCGCGCGCGCTTGTCCGATGCCAAGTTCTTCTACGCGGAGGATCACAAGCTGACGATCGCCCATGCGCTAGGCAAGCTGGAAAGCATCGTGTATCACGAGGAGCTCGGCACGGTAGCGGACAAAGTCCGCCGCATCACCGCGATCTCCAAGCTGATCTCGCAGGCGCTCGGGGTTGTGGGCGAACAAGCGGACCGGGTAAGCCGGGCAGCGGCCATTTGCAAATTCGACCTCGTTTCCCAAATGGTCTACGAGTTCCCCGAGCTTCAAGGCATTATGGGCGAGGATTACGCTAAGAAGGCCGGCGAGCACGCGTCGGTGGCCAAAGCCGTCAACGAGCATTACCAGCCTAGATTTTCCGGCGACGCCATCCCTTCCGAGCTGGAAGGGGCAATCGTAAGCTTGGCCGACAAAATCGATACGATCGTGGGATGTTTCTCCATCGGCATCGTCCCGACGGGATCGCAGGATCCTTACGCGCTGCGCAGGCAAGCGGCGGGCATCGTGAACATTTTATTGGGCCGGAATCTGCGGATGGGTTTGGGCGAGCTCTACGAAATCGCCATTTCCGTTCACGAAGCGCGCGGCCTCAAACGTTCGGCCGCGGAAATTCGCAAGGACTTGAACGACTTCTTCTCGCTTCGCGTCAAAAACTGGTTGTCCGAGCAAGGCAATCGCTACGATGTGGTAGATGCCGTAATGGCGATCGGCTACGACGATTTGGCGTTGACGGCAAGCCGCGCGGCAGCGGTGCAGCCGCTGGCCGGCGGCGCGGACAAAGCCGATTTCAAGAGCGTTGTCGAAGCGTTTAACCGTGTCGGCAATCTAGCGGCCAAGTCGGAGGGGAGCGATTTCGATCCCGCGCTATTTACGGAAGCGACGGAGCAACGGTTATACGAGGCTTGGACGTCCGTCCGTCCCGGCGTATTGACCGCCATCGAACGGCATGACGTTGAGGTCGCGCTCGAACAGCTTTCGGCTTTGCGTCCGGCCATCGTCGACTACTTTGACAGCGTTATGGTGATGGATAAGGACGAGAAGATTCGCGCCAACAGACTCGGAAAGTTGTCCGCGATCGCCAACGACGTCGCGCTTGTCGCCGACTTCTCCAAGCTGGTGTGGTAATACAAGCCTCGAAGTATCGAAGGGGAGGTTTAGTCCATGGGGAATCCGGATAAATCGGAAGTTATCGTATATGTCGTCTCCGATGCGGCAGGCGATACGGGGGAGCTGGTCGTACGCGCGGCGATCGCCCAGTTCCATCCCATCCATGCCGAAATAAGACGTTCGCCATTCGTAACGGAATATTCCGCGCTCGCGCGAATCGTCGAGCAGGCGAAGCTGTCGCAAGCCATCGTACTCTTTACGCTTGTCATACCGGAGCTTCGCGATTCGATGAGGCGTCTGGCGGAGGAAAGCGGCATCGTCGCTATCGACTTGCTGGGATCCTTTATCGAGACGCTAGAGCTGCGGACGGGGAAAAAGTCGAGGCAGGAGCCCGGCCTTAACCATGTGCTGGACGCGGATTACTTCCGCAAGGTCGAGGCGGTGGAATTTGCGGTCAAGTATGACGACGCGCGCGATACGTCCGGCGTTACGAAAGCCGATATCGTTCTTGTCGGCGTGTCGCGCACGTCCAAAACCCCGCTCTCCATGTATTTGGCGCATCAAAAGTTCAAGGTGGCCAACGTGCCGCTGGTCCCCGAGCTTAAACCGCCGGAGGAGCTCTTTAAACTGCCGAAGCGAAAGGTCATCGGACTTACGATCGACACCTCCTATTTGAACGTCATCCGCAAGGAGCGTCTTAAAGCGCTTGGACTCCCTAACACGGCGGCCTACGCGACCACTGATCGGATCGAGAAGGAGTTAAAGTACGCGGAAGAAATCATGGACCGGCTAGGCTGCTTCGTCATCGACGTATCCCATAAAGCCGTAGAAGAAACCGCGAGCCTCATCATGGAATACGTCAGAGGACAATAGAGGATTTATCTGCACGTCCGACGTATATAATAATAAGGACTTTATTAATCGCGAGCGGTGATGATAATGGCGAATAATGGGCGGTTTGAACCAACGGTCGTGGTCGATGCGGATTCTTGCCCGGTCAAAAACGAGATCGTCGGCACGGCATCGGAGCTTGGCGTTTCCGTCCTGATGGTGGCTTCGCACGACCATCGGTTGGAAGGCAAGCCCGGCGTCGGCATCGTCCAAGTCGACAGAAGCGATCAATCGGTCGACTTGTACATCGTGAACCATATCAGGCGAGGCGACGTCGTCGTTACCGGAGACTTCGGCCTCGCCTGCGTGGCGATCGGGAAAGGGGCGATCGTCCTCTCGCCGAGGGGAGAGCAATATACGGACGCCAACATCGATTATTTGATGGAACGCAGGCACGAGAGCGCCAGAAGGCGGCGGGCGGGAGGCCGTACCAAAGGTCCGAGAGCGATGTCGGCGGCAGATCGGACTGCTTTTCAACAAAAGCTGACAAAAGTTTTGTCCGCCATGCAGGAGAAAGATGACATATAGCGAATAATATTAGAAATCTAACTCTGCCCGGCATTGTGTCGGGGCGATTTAGAATGTAGGTGATGAACGATGACAAGCGGTAAAATACCGGAGGAAGTGATTGACGCCGTCCGGAAGCGTCATGACATCGTCGAAACGGTCGGGAAATACGTTCATCTCACGAAGCAAGGCAAATACATGAAGGGACTATGTCCGTTTCACTCCGAGAAGTCGCCTTCGTTCACCGTCACCCCGGAGCTTCAGATCTTCCATTGTTATGGCTGCGGAAAAAGCGGCAACGTGATTCGATTTGTCGAAGAGATGGAAGGCTACAGTTTCCCGGAAGCGGTAAGGGTGCTCGCGGAAGAAGCGAACATGCCGATTACTTGGCAAGAAGGCGGCGGCGGCAGAGCCGCTCCGAATCCGGAGCGGGAGAAGCTGGTCGAGGCGCACGAGCTGACCATCAAGTTCTATCATTACTTGCTGAACAATACGAAGCAAGGCAGCCAGGCCAAAATGTATCTTCGCGATCGGGGCTTAAGCGATAAGCTAATCGACCATTTTATGCTCGGTTACGCACCGGACGAGTGGGATGTTCTGACCCGGTTTCTTGCGGGAAGAGGGTTCGAAGCGGCCTTGCTCGAGAAAGGCGGCTTGCTGTCGGCCAAGCAGGACGGCAGCGGACACGTCGATCGGTTTCGCGGCCGGATCATGTTTCCGTTATGGGATGCAAGCGGCAAAGCTTCAGGCTTCGGCGCGCGAATCATTAACGAGGGGCAGCCCAAATATTTAAACTCGCCGGAGACGATGCTATTTACGAAGAGCAGGACGCTGTACAACCTGCACGACGCCAAATCGGCCATCCGGAAGAGCAAGCAGGTCGTTTTATTCGAAGGGTATATGGATGTCATCAAAGCCTGGCACGCAGGCGTCAAAAACGGCGTGGCAACGATGGGTACCGCACTTACGGAGGAGCATTGCTCCGTCCTTCGCCGCCATGCGGAAGAGGTACTGGTATGCTACGACGGCGACGATGCCGGACAAGCCGCGGCGAGCAAGTCGATCCCGCTCCTCGAGAACGCGGGTTTGAAGGTGATGATTGCGATTCTGCCGAAGGGCAAGGATCCCGATGATTATATAAGCGAATACGGTCCGGAGTCCTTCTTGCGCGATGTGATGGACAGCCCCGTCTCGGTTACAAAATTTAAGCTTATATATTCAAGGAAAAACCATATACTGCTAAAAGAAGAAGGCCGAAAAAATTACTTGATGGAAGCAGTGGAAATCGTGGCCGGAGTCGATTCCTCCACGGAACGGGAAGTATACCTGAAGGAATTGTCCCGCGAATTCGATATATCCTTGGACGCGCTCAAACAAGATTGCCACGGCATCCGCGCCGAAGCGCAAAAAAAGAAGCCGCAAGGGGATAATAACGACAATTCGTGGAATAATGGTAGGAATGAAAAGCGCCGTTCGTCCGGAGCGCCCAAGATATTGCCGGCTTACGCTTACGCGGAGCGAAGATTGCTGCATGTCATGATACGGGATCGCGACGTGGCCGAGGCGGTGCATGAGCGGATCGGCGACTCGTTTAACGTTGAGGATCACGCAGCGCTCGCTGCTTATCTATACGCCTACTACGCGCAAGGGTACGAACCGGATGCCGCAAGGTTTATCTCCACGCTTCACGATAAGCGACTGGAGGAGACGGCGACGGCTATCTTGCTGCTGGATGATGACTCGCCGATTGACGATCCCATTCTGGACGCTTACGTGGCCACGATTCTTAAAGTGCCGCAGGTTCGGGACATCGATCGCAAGAAAGAAGAGATGGTGCGCGCAGAGCGCGCCGGCGACGCGTTATTGGCGGCGCAATTAGGACTTGAGATTATAACCCTAGAAAGACAGCTGAAAGGTTAACTACGTAGGTGCGTGTCTAGGGAGGAGGGAGTCGGAATATGGCGAACGATCAACATACTGAATTGGATACCGAACAGAAGCTGGATCTAGTTAAAGATAGTCTGATTGAACAAGGGAAAAAGAGATCCTCCTTGACGTATAAAGAAATTATGGAGAAATTATCCCCATTTGATCAGGATCCGGAGCAAATCGATGAATTTTTCGAGCAGCTCGACGACTTGGGAATCGAGGTGCTGAACGAGAACGACGAAGAGAATCGTTTAAGCGCCTCTAACGAGGAACAAGAGCGCGAAGGCGACGACTTTAACTTCGACGATGATTTGGCTCTGCCTCCAGGCATCAAAATAAACGATCCCGTCAGAATGTACTTGAAGGAGATCGGACGAGTACCGTTATTGTCTGCGGATGACGAGATCGAGCTGGCCATTCGGATCGAGAACGGCGACGAGGAAGCGAAGCGCCGTCTCGCGGAAGCGAATCTCAGGCTCGTGGTCAGCATCGCCAAGCGGTATGTAGGGCGCGGGATGCTGTTCCTGGATTTGATTCAGGAAGGGAACATGGGTCTCATTAAAGCGGTCGAAAAGTTCGATCACCAGAAGGGGTTTAAGTTCAGTACGTATGCCACTTGGTGGATACGTCAGGCGATTACCCGCGCGATCGCGGACCAAGCTCGGACCATTCGGATTCCCGTGCATATGGTAGAGACGATAAACAAGCTGATTCGGGTATCCCGTCAGCTGCTTCAGGAACTGGGGCGCGAGCCGTCTCCGGAGGAAATCGCGGTGGAGATGGAGCTTAGCACCGAAAAGGTTCGCGAGATCATGAAGATTGCCCAAGAGCCCGTATCGCTCGAAACGCCGATCGGCGAAGAAGACGATTCGCATCTCGGCGACTTTATCGAGGATCAGGAAGCGTTGGCGCCTGCGGACGCTGCCGCATACGAATTGCTCAAGGAACAGTTGGAGGACGTACTCGATACGTTGACCGAACGGGAAGAAAACGTGCTGCGTCTTCGCTTCGGCTTGGATGACGGACGTACAAGAACGCTCGAGGAAGTAGGCAAGGTATTTGGCGTCACTCGCGAGCGGATCAGACAGATCGAAGCGAAAGCTCTCCGCAAGCTCCGCCATCCGAGCCGAAGCAAGCGACTGAAGGATTTCCTGGAATAAGTATTGGATGATGACCTTTCTGCTGCTGCAGCGAGGTCTTTTTTCCATCCTGCATGCATATTGGCCGAGAGGACGAGTCGACGTCATGAATGATGAACGCAAAACCACGATTATAAAAGAAATTGAACATTGGAGAAGAAGCAAGCTGCTTCCCGATCAATATTGCGATTTCTTGCTTAATCTGTATGCCGATCCAGACGATCTTCCGAAAAAAACGCGTCAAAGCTCGTCGGCTCCGGTCGTCGGCAAAGCAATTGCGGCGGTCCAGAACGCAACAGGCAAGCAGTGGTTACTTACATTTGGAACATTTACCTTAATTTCGTTTGTTGTGCTTTATTTTAGCCGTTTTCACCCTGCATTGCAAATCGCCGTCGTGCTGCTCGGCGTTGCCGCTTTTCTTCGGACCGGCCACAAGCTCAGAACCCGCAGCGAAGCGGCTTCGATGGCGTTCTCCAGCATCGGCATGCTTGTACTCCTTGGGGGCGGCTTGTACATGCTTGAGCTGCACGGCATTGCGGAGTGGGGCTACAGGGTAGCCGTGATCGCTGGCTGCGCGTTATTCTGGATCGTATACGGCATACGCGCCAAAATACATTCGTTGCATCTATGCGGCTGGATGGTCATGCTTCTCTTGTACGGCTGGTTCTTGTCTCGCTTCACGACAACGACGCTTTGGTTCGAAGTGCAGCTGTTCTGGCTGCCTCTCGCTATATTGTTCGGCTGGAGCGCTTGGTTCTTCCATCGATGGACCAAACCCGTATCCGCCGTTTTATTCGTCACCTGCGCGCTGGCCTGGTTTATGCCGGAGCTGTATACGGTGGCCGTCTTGGAATACAGCGTTTGGCTGCAGCTGCAGCTGCTGATTAAAATCGCGATAGGCGGAGCGTTGTTATTCGCCTTGCGCAAGCAATGGATGGTGTGGGTAGCGTAATGATTAAATTGTCTAAACGTCTGCAGCGCATAGCGGACTACGTAACGCCAGGATCGCGCGTGGCGGACATTGGGTCCGACCATGCGCTGTTGCCTGTTTATCTCGTGCAAAGCGGCAAATGTTCTTCAGCGATCGCCGGCGAGCTTAATACAGGTCCTTTTCAAGCAGCGCTCAAGCAAACGGCGGATGCCGGACTATCAAAGGTTATATCGGTCCGTCAAGGAAACGGATTGGCCGTCTTGACTCCCGGAGAATGCGATACGGTTACGATCGCGGGGATGGGCGGAAGCTTGATGAGCGCGATATTGGAGGATGGATACATAAACGGCAAACTCGCGGGGGTGAGGGAGCTTGTCTTGCAGCCCAACGTTGGCGAAGACGAAGTGAGGATCTGGCTTCTGGAAAAGGGTTGGCTATTGATGAGCGAAGCCATCTTGGAAGAGGATGGCAAGATTTACGAGGTTCTGCACGCGCAGGCATCAGACGGGCAATGTGTTAAACAAGGGCAATCTGATAAACAACATGCCGATATTTACGATTCGGCGTTTCTTAAGCTGCCTTACGCCGAAGAACGGCTGCATCGCGTGTTGCTCAGAATGGGTCCTCATTTGCTTAGGGAAGGAAGTTCCGTCCTAACTTTGAAGTGGAAGTCGGAAATCAATAAGCTTGAGAGGATCATTGCCCGGATGTCCGAATCCGATGGCGCGGAGTCCGCTCTTAAGGCCGCTCAATTCCGCAAGGATATCGATACCATCGAGGAGGTGCTGCAATGTTTGCGAACGGACATTCCGTCGTCCAGATAGTAGAGCGGCTGGCTCCCAAGCATTACGCGGTGGAGAATGATAAAATCGGCTTGCAGCTCGGCACGTTGGGCAAGCCGATCCGCAAAATCATCGTCGCTTTGGACGTGACGGAAGCGGTCGCAGACGAAGCGATTGACGCCGGAGCAGATTTGATCATCGCTCACCACGCCATCATTTATCGTCCGCTCGCGAAGCTTGATACCTCGACTCCCGCCGGTAAATTATACGAGAAGCTCATCAAAAACGATGTCGCGGTATATATTTCTCATACCAATCTCGACGTGGCGGATGGCGGCATCAACGATTGGTTGGCGGATCAAGCGGGCATCTTGCCCGAAGGAAGGCAAAGTCTCGAGGAAGTGCATTCGGATAAGCTGTACAAGCTGGCCGTCTTCGTGCCGGAAACGCATCATGAAGCCGTGCTAAATGCCATCTTAAGGACGGGAGCGGGCCATATCGGGGATTACAGCCATTGCAGCTTTAATACGAAGGGAACGGGAACCTTCATGCCGGAGGCAGGGAGCAGCCCTTTTATCGGCTCTCATGGCAAGCTGGAGCGCGTGGACGAGGTCCGAATCGAAACGGTCGTTCCCCATTCCATCCATCGCAAGGCCGTATCCGCGATGCTCAAGGCGCATCCTTACGAAGAAGTGGCGTACGACCTGTATCCCATGGAGTTAAAAGGGCGTTCCTTCGGACTGGGCCGCGCCGGCAAGCTGGAGCAGCCGACGACGCTCGGAGAATTGGCGCTGAAGCTCAAGACCGCGTTCAACGTGCCGATGTTAAGGGTGGTGGGCTCTCCCGGTACGCCGATCCGCAAAGCGGCCGTCCTCGGCGGCTCCGGAGGCCGATATGTCCGCCATGCGAAATTCGCGGGCGCGGATGTGCTTATAACGGGCGATATCGACTATCATACCGCCCACGACGCGCTGGCGGACGGCATGGCGATTATCGATGCGGGCCATAACATCGAGAAGGTCATGAAAGGCAAGCTTGCCGAATGGCTGGCAGGAGAGCTTAAAGCGGCTAAATATGCGACAGAGGTCGTTCCTTCGAGCTTAAGCACGGAGCCGTTTTATTTCATGTAGCAGAATGCTGGCAATGCTTCCCGAAATCGGCAGGGCGTCAAGGGTTGAGCTTTGGGGGGAAACCTTGTATACTTAGTTCTGCAAGTGGAAAGTTTGACAGACAATCGCTGGCAGCCATGTTGCTGCGAGAGGAAAGTCCGGGCTCCACAGGGCAGGATGCTGGATAACGTCCAGTCAGCGCGAGCTGAAGGATAGTGCCACAGAAATGGACCGCCGATGGCCGGCCTCGCGCCGGATCAGGCAAGGATGGAACCGTGGTGTAAGAGACCACGAGGAGCATGGGTGACTATGTTCCTGGTAAACCCCATCTGGAGCAAGACCGAGAGGACGCGGCAGCCTTGCGCTGCAGCCTTAGCCCGAGGCGCGTCCGGGTTGGTTGCTGGAGCCGTGCAGCAATGTACGGCCTAGATAGATGATTGTCGCTTCACAGTGGGAGGGTCGTTCCCGTATGCACCACCAGAAGTACAGAACCCGGCTTACGGCAAACTTTCCGCAACGGCTTCATATTTAACGCGAACAAGCTGCTTCCCGCGAGGGAAGCAGCTTTTGTGTCTTTTGTGTCTTTTGCGTCTATCGGACGTTTAACGGGATGAGGCTATTTTTCGGCTTGGGCCAACCGCCGCTTTACCTTCTGGGGGAAATTCTGAAGCGCTCCGCCGAAGCTGGTTGCCGCATGAAGCGATTTGTCGAGGTCGATTTCCCCGTATCCAAAATAAATGTCCTTGCCGTCGGTTCCCAGATCCTGAGCGGAAGCGCGCATGATCTCCATCACTTCTTCGTTCGTCAGCTCGGGATTTACGGAGCGGATCAACCCGGCTAGCGCCGCTACATGGGGACTTGCCATGGACGTGCCCGATAATGCGGCATACTGGCTGCCGGGATACGTGCTTGCGATGCTGTCGCCGGGCGCGGCCACGTCGATGTAATCGCCGTAATTCGAGAACGAAGCTTTTTCTTTATTATTGTTCGTGGCCGCAACCGCGAATACTTCGGGATAGGCAGCCGGGTAGCCGGGGCGCTCCGTGTTGTCGTTGCCGCTGGCCGCGATCAGCACGACGTCGCGCTCGTAAGCATATTTGATGGCATCATGAAGAAAGTCGGCTTGCGCATAGTTGCCGAGACTCATGTTGATGACTTTGGCGCCATGGTCGACGGCCCAGATAATGCCTTGCGCGACGGAATACGTAGAACCAGCGCCGCTGCTGTCCAACACTTTCACGGGCATGATCTTGTTGTACCAGGATACGCCGGCAACGCCCTCGCCGTTATTAACCGAAGCTCCTATGATGCCCGCGACGTGCGTGCCGTGGCCGACATCGTCGTTAGGCGCGGCATCGCCGTCAACGATGTTCTTGCCGGCAATCAGCTTGTCTTTGAGGTCGGGATGGTTGCTCTGCACGCCCGTATCCAGCACGGCGATAATGACGCCTTCATCGCCTTTGGATACCGTCCAGCCATGCTCCGCCCCAATCGACGGCAGGTTCCACTGGTATTGCGAATAAAGCGTGTCGTTAGGTACGACCGCGTCGTCGGTTGCCTTCTCGTTCGTCAGGTACAAGTAATGCGGCTCCGTGTATTCCGGCTTCCATGTTGTCTTGAAATAATCCATCAGCTGTTCGGTTTCGAGCGATTTGGATCGAAAAACATAAGTATCTCCGATTTGTTGAATATGCTCGGCGTCGACTTCCTGCTTGATTCTGATCATATCCGCTTCCGTTGGTTGGTTCGCGAAATGAACGACGACGTCGCGAATATGGTAATGGCTCGCGTTGCCGTTATCTTCGCCGCTCCTGACGGTAATGTCCTTCGTCGAGTTAGGCGCGACCGACTCGATGCGGTAATTGCCTTCCGAAGGGTAAGGAATAAGTCTCAAATTTCTTTTTTGATGTTTCTCCACCAGCCCGACGATATCTTGTTTAATGACGCCGATGACTCCGCCGCCGCGCATCTTGGGGTCCGGCACGCCGATCACGACATACCTGCTGCCATTGCCGGCGATAAAAGGTTTCGATTCGTAGCTGTCGTTGGAGCCTAACTTAGCCGCGGCATCCGCCAAATAACGTTTGGCGTCGCCGTTCTTTGTCGCCGGGATAGTTCCGCGATGGATGGCTTTGCCGGTCGTCCGCCAGTTGACGTAGCTGAAATGGGAATGCTCCTTCATTAGCGCGTCGATGGCGCTCGCGGCCGACTTCGCGGAATAACCGCTCGCGAGAAGCACCTGACGGAAGTCCTTGGCGGATTCCGACGTCATTAACAGCGCGGTGGCATCCATGTCGTGCCTAAGTTCCGTCAGCTTGAGCTTCTGCTCTTTGCTTGCGGAGAAAGGAATCGACTTGGGCGTTTCAGTAGACGATCCGGTTCGCGGCGTAAAAAGAGGAGTTGCCGGGATAAGCAGCGCGGCAATGGCGATGACGGTAAAAGCGGCGATCCAGGATTTTCGCATTTCGATGCCTCCGTTATAATCAGTTATATCGTTGCAGCTGTTCTTAGAGTCCGACCGCGCGTGCGAAATTATGCGACGAAACACGAATCGCCAGTACCGTTTCAATGGAATTTGTGGTACGATGTTGGTGTTTATAGTTTTTTTGAAATATAAGCAAGCATTCGTATTTGACGTACGGAACTTATATTTCATCGTGAAACGAAAGCTTTTGCCGGACTGGTGCCGGTCAGAGCCGTTTACACTTGCCTGGAATTAAGAAAGGGGATTTACCGCCATGCCGTCCACGAATGTTAAAGCATTAACCGAAGCCTCGCGCGAAAAACTGAAAGAAGCCATTGCCCAGCTCGAGCCGTTCCTGAACAATCACTCCGTTGCGGGACTGGTTGGAGAAGACGGCGCGGAAGGGGCCGAGCTCTTCTACAAGGGATTATTGTCCGATCTGCGCCATCTGTTGGTTTATTCCGAAGTAGCGGTCGAAAAGCTCGGCGTGCTGCTCAGAAGACCGAATTTCGATACGGAGCAAGGAGATCGCGTACTGTACGAAGTGTACCATCATTGCGTTAACGCGTTTTTCTATCCGAAAAACGAATGTTATTCCGAAGACGGCCGTTACGCTTACACCGGGCAAGACGCAATTCGCTTCCGGTACAAGCCGGTTCGCGTATCTCGCGACATCGTGCTCGGCGTATCCAAAATTTACGAAGAGCTGCGCGACGACCTGTCTTATTACGAAAGCGATTATATGACGCAGCGCCGCATGCAAGGACAAAAATAAGGCAAGAATGAATCACTTCCGCTTGAGGGACAATGAGAGCGGAGGTGATTTTTTTATGCCGAAGGGCGTAAGTTGCAGCGTGGCCAATTGCGGTTTCTGGAAGGAAGGCAATAATTGCGGAGCAGCGGAAATCACGATCGACATCGACCAGCATGCCAAAGCTTCATTCAACGAAGAGTTTGCGGGCGACGACCTTGGTCTGTACCATCAGGATCAAGCGGAGCAGTCGGCGGCTACATGCTGTCACACCTTTAAACCGAAGGAGTGAGTGGAACATGGATGATCAAGTGAAACGAGACGACGACGTGTACAACAACCACGAGCTGGAAACAGGCAGCGAAAGAAAGTATGCTCCGTCCAACATGGGGACCCCGTCCAACATTTATAATGCTGCCGGGTTCAACGAGGAGATGGGCGCCGACTTTGCTTACGGCATGCCGGCGACGAACGCCCATGATCGGGCAGGCGGCACTGTCGGACATGTCGCGCAGACCGAAAGCGGCGGTACGGCTTTAGGCTGGGTGTCGCTCATATTCGCGATTGCGTCATGGTTTATATGGCCCGTCCTAATCGGGGCAGCCGCAACCGTTCTCGGCTTTATCGCTTATCGACGAGGAGCGAAGGGACTTGGAGCGTGGTCAATGGCTCTCGGCCTCGCGGCGCTTGCACTTAATTTAATCATCGTACCTCTTTACTTCGCCATGACCTGATTCAAGCACGCAAAGCTGCCCCCGGGCAGCTTTTTTCTTGCGGGAGGCACGCTTTCCATTTGACAGCCATAACAGCTATGATAAAATAAAGTGCCTATTCGGCAATTCACATGGGAATGAATGGCATAGGGAGGAACCTGTTATGGTCATCGATATCCATAATATCTCTTGGGAACGAGGGGACGAGAAGATTCTTCGGGGATTGAACTGGCAAGTGAAGCGCGGCGAGCACTGGTGCTTGCTTGGGCTTAACGGCTCGGGCAAAACGACGCTGCTTAATATGATCAACGGATACATATGGCCCACGACGGGTCGTATAAGCGTGCTGGGTCACCGGTTCGGCGAATACGATCTTCGCGAGCTGCGCAAAGAAATCGGCTGGGTAAGCACATCGTTGCAGCAAAAGCTGTACGGAAGCGACACCGCCTTAACAATCGTGCTTAGCGGCGTCCATTCGACGATAGGCGTCTACGACGAGCTGAAGGACGGCGACTTGGCCCGGGCGAAGGAGCTTATGCGTTCGCTGGGCTGCGAAAGATTGGCCGACCGGACCTACCAGACGCTGTCTCAAGGCGAGAGGCAGCGCGTGCTTATAGCGCGCGCGTTAATGAATAAGCCCGAGCTGCTCATACTGGACGAGCCGTGTACCGGACTCGACGTCTTCGCCCGAGAGCAGCTTTTGAATATGATCGGGAGTATTACCCGCGAAGAAGGCGCGCCGACTTTGATTTACGTCACTCATCACGTAGAGGAAATATTGCCTTGCTTTGAGCATTCGCTGCTTATTAAGGATGGCGAGGTGTTTGCAGCCGATCGGACCGACATGCTGATGACCTCGGAGCAAATGTCGAGCTTTTTTGACGTGCCGGTACAGATCGAACGATCCAATGGACGGTATTGGCTGTCGGTTCAATCCGTATGACGGAGGAAATCGATAAGCACGATCGGGATGAAGTCGGCGGTCCGTCCGATGGGGACCAGGATGTCCAGCCTAACGGATGGGCAGCGCCTGATCGGAGGAAGTCAATGCGCCGGATGGCGGCGTGGATGCGCGGCCGATACCGCGTACGATACGCGAAGGACAATCGGGTGAGCGCGATAGCCGCGGGAAGCGTAGCCTTATTTGCAACGGCGGCGATGTCGCTCGCTGCCGCGGGCATGCCGACGGGACTGGGGATATGGCTGGATCAATTGTTATTCCTAACGGCCAATGGCGCGGGCATGTGGTTGGCGTGTTACGTGCTGCCCGTTCTGATGGCGTTCTTTTACTTACCGCTACCTCGACGGTTGACCGCTATCACCTTATATGCGGCATTCGAAGTCTATTTTATTCTCTATTTCGCGGACTTTGGCATATGGCCTTCCATCGCCATGTCCGTACTTTATGCGTTTGTTGCATTAGGGCTTGGCCTTGGACTTGGCTGGTTGCTGCGGTCCCGGCTTACGCTCCTTAAGAAGCTGGGAATGGGGGCGATCTGCGCGGCTTTGCTTGCCGTTCTGCCGATGCTGCCTGTTTTCCCGGGTCCCGCGGAGCTTCCCATACGCGAGGATGCGGCGGTAGAATTGCCGAATTCCTCGCCTGCGCCGGTCCCCAAGACGAAGCTGGACAACCCTTCGCTTCCGGGCGTCCATCCGTTCCATACCTTGTCTTACGGCAGCGGTAACGATCGCCATCGGGCTTTATTCGGCGACGGGGCGGACCTCATTTCGGAGAGCGTGGACGCTTCCTCCTATATTACAAGCTGGTCAAAGCGCAAAACGGCGTTCTGGGGATTTGACGAGCATCGGCTTCCTTTAAACGGAAGAGTATGGGTCCCTGAGGGAGAAGGGCCGTTTCCGCTTGTTCTAATGGTTCACGGCAATCATATTATGGAATATTTCTCGGACGGCGGTTACGGCTACCTTGGCGAGTTGCTGGCTAGCCGCGGAATGATCGCCGTCTCAGTCGATGCCAACTTCATGAATTATTCCGTCTGGTCCAGCCTTCCCAACGACGATATGAAGATGAGGGCTTGGCTGCTTCTGCAGCATTTGGCCTACCTGCATGAGCTAGGGGGGCAAGCGGGCGAAACGTTCGCGGACGGGATCGATTGGCGGTCCGTTGCGCTGATCGGACATTCCAGGGGCGGACAAGCCGTCGCGATGGCGGCGGACGCCGCGCGCTGGTTCGAGGAGGACGACGTGCTTGCCAAGTTAAAGGACGTTCGCATTCAATCCGTTATCGCCATCGCGCCGACGGACAAGAGAGTGGACGAGGAGTCCGCGCAATTGAGGGACGTCAATTATTTGACGCTGCAGGGCGCGATGGACGCGGACGTCAATAATTTTTACGGGGACCGGCAATATAATAGAGTATCGTTCTCGGGGCAAGAGGACAGATTCAAGGCGGAGCTATATCTTTCTAACGCCAATCACAGCCAGTTCAACACCGATTGGGGCAGCATGGACGAGCGCTTGCCCGGCGGCTTGTTCCTACATTCCGAAGAGCTGATGGACGATGAAGACCAAAGGCTTGTAGCCAAAACCTATATCGGCGCGTTCCTGGAGGCCACGCTTCGCGGTCGAAGCGAATATATAGCTTTGTTCCAGGATTACCGATCAGGCTCGGAATGGCTGCCGAGGTCGACGAGGTACGTGAATCGTTACGAAAGCTCCGCCATGCTGTCGATCGAGGATTACGAGGGAAGCAGTCCCTTTGTATCGTCTGAAACATCGCAAGGCATGGAGAAAGAGGAGACAACGGCCAAAGACAGGGACGGCAACGGGAGAGGGACGAACGGGATGTTATTGGAATGGAGTCGGCCCGATGTCTCCTACACGGTACACTTCCGCGAGGCGGCTGCTTCGCGGCTGCGCGACTACGGGGATGGCAGCCTGCTGTTCTCCTTGGCCAATTCGGAGTGGCAAATAGAGGCCGGAGGGCTGCTTCCGCCGCTCCCGGACATAGAGCTGACTCTCTCCGATGTCGCGGGCAGGAGCTGGTCCGTCTTATTGAACGAGATCGTTCCCTTCCAGCCGCCGTCCTATACGGCTTTCATGAGATTCGGCTGGCTGGAGGGCACCGTCAAGGACAAGAAATACAAAGCGCCGGCCGAAGCCGTTTTTCAATCGTTCGTCATTCCGCTTGATGCATTCCGTCCCGGCGACGAGAGCGGCGATCGCATCAAGCCGGAGGAAATCGCGGCGCTGACGTTCGAATTCCGGTCCGCGGCCGGCAGGGTCATGGTCGACGATATCGGATTCATGAAACAAGGAGGCACTTATGTCGAATACGAATCAACACCCTGAACAGCAGGAGGAGCAACGGCGCGTTACGGAGATGAGCGCCATCATCGCCGGACGCCTGGACGAGCTGCATGCGCGCACAGGCGGCATCCGCGGCGAAATCGTGGACATCCGGACGAATTTCTGGGATGACGTTACGGTGAACTTCGAGGACTCGGCCGAAACCGCCGAGACTTACGCAAGCATGAAGCAGCAAGCGGAAATCCTTTCGGAACGCGAACGCAGCCACCGCCACATGGAACGGCAATTGGCGACGCTGACCAGGCTGGCGCGTTCTCCCTATTTCGGTCGAATCGATTTGCTCGAAGACGGAGTCGGGGAAGGGGCGGCTGCCGAACCGATTTATCTTGGCATCGGTTCGCTGTTGGATGATGCCGGGGAGCGCTACCTCATCTATGATTGGCGCGCGCCTGTATCCAGCCTGTACTACGATTACGGCCCCGGTCCCGTCCGATACGAAACGCCCGGCGGCACGATTACGGGCGAGATGACGTTAAAGCGGCAATTCGTCATCCGCGACGGTCGCATCCGCAGCATGTTCGACACGGGGGTGACCATCGGCGACGAGCTGCTGCAGGAGGTTCTTGGCCAGCAGTCGGACGCCCAAATGAAGAGCATCGTCGCCACGATCCAAAGCGAACAGAACAAAATCATCCGAAACGAACGAGCCAGGCTGCTGATCGTTCAAGGGGCGGCGGGCAGCGGTAAAACTTCCGCCGCGCTGCAGCGCGTCGCTTATTTGTTATATCGTTACCGCGGTCAATTAAACGCCGATCAAATCGTGTTGTTTTCGCCCAATCCGATGTTCAACAGCTACATCTCGACGGTGCTTCCCGAGCTCGGGGAGCAGAACATGGCGCAAACGACGTATCAGCAATACCTGGAGCATCGATTGGGCCGGGACTTCGAATTGGAAGATCCCTTCACCCAGATGGAGCAAATCCTTTCAGCCGACGATGCGGATATCGACAGGCAGCGCCTCTCCAGTATCGCCCTGAAGTCCAGCGCATCCCATATGGAAACCATCGATCGGTATGCGGCTTCGCTCGGAAGCCAAGGCATCGTATTCGCTCCAATCCGGTTCAGAGGCCGCGATCTCGTAACGGCGGAGGAGATGGAACGGCGTTTTTACGAGCTGGATCCGTCGATGTCGATTCCGAACCGGGTCCGGGCGCTCGCCACGTGGCTGCTGAAGGAGTTGACCGCGCTAGGCAAAAGGGAGCGTAAAAAGCGGTGGGTGCTCGAAGCGATCGAGCTGCTCGATCGGGAAGTCTATGCGGAGGCCTTTGAGGAGCTTAGCCGGAAGCAGAAATTTACGGAGCATTCCTTCGCCGATTTTGAATCGGAGCAGCGTTATTTGGCCGGAATGGTCGTGCAGGAAAAGTTCAAGAAGCTGAGAAGAAAGGTGAAGGCGCTGAAGTTTTTGGACATACCGGCCATTTACCGCGCCTTGTTCAGCCAAGAGGATGAGATCGGGCGTTATACGCTGGCGCAGCTGGATGCGGGCATCATGCCCTACGAGGACGCGACGCCGTATCTCTATTTGAAGGAAAAGCTGGAGGGTTTTCAGACGAATACCAGCGTCAAGCACGTATTCATCGACGAGGCGCAGGATTACTCTGCATTTCAATATGCGTACTTGAAGCGTATATTCCCGAACAGCAGGTTTACGGCGCTCGGCGACTTTAATCAGGCCATATTCGCCCATTCGGGGACGGGAGAGGAATTTCATGGCGTAGGCTCCTTGTTCGAACCCGAAGACACAGAGCGGATCACATTGCTTAGAAGCTATCGGTCTACCCGGCAAATCGTCGAATTTACGAGCCGGATCATCCAAGCGCAGGAGCAGATCGTGCCGTTTAATCGAAGCGGAGAAGAACCCCGCGTCTTCGTCGCGCAAGAGGAATCGTACCGGCTAGCGATTATCAAGGAAAGCTTTCAAGAGTGGAAGGCACGGGGGCTTGCTTCATGCGCGTTGATTTGCAAGACGGCAGCGGAGTCGCGGCAGCTGCACGCCGCGCTTAGCGGCGCGATGCCGGAGCTTATGCTTGTCGGGAAAGAAACGATGACCTTCGAAAAAGGCTGGGTCGTCATTCCGTCTTATCTGGCCAAAGGCGTCGAATTCGATGCCGTCATCATTAGCGACGCATCCCGATCGGCATATGCGCGCGAGTCCGAACGAAAGCTCTTTTATACCGCTTGCACAAGAGCGATGCACGAGCTTCGTCTTGTTAGCATGGGGCCGCTAACCCCTTTTCTGGCTATCTCCTGACGATCGGCCAAATCTCGTTTACCTCAACGCGAAGCTCAGCCGCGATCAGCTCAGCCGTCAGCCGTTGAGGCTTCAAGATTTTGCCGTTGCGAAGCTTGGATATCGTCTGCAGGGAGATGCCTGTCGCCGCCGACAGCGCTCCCGCGGACATATCCCGTTTCGCCATCCATATTTTAAGCTTCATCGACGGATCCGCCGTATCGTTGGTGGGCCGCAGATCCCATATGACAAACGCAAACTCCTTCAAATTGCCGAACCCGTCCTTGATCGGCGCATAGGTCAGCTCCAGCTCGAGCTCGACTCCGCTAAGCTTGCTCGTATGCAGCGTAATGCTTTGTTCGTCCACCATATGGGTCGATTGCTCCAGAATCGCGCGGATGCGGTCGTGATCGATTTCGGCGACGAAGTCGAGAAGCGATTCGTCCTCCAGAGCGCGATCCGGCTCAAACATTAAAGTCGCTAATTTATCCCGCAAAAACCGGATATGCATATGTTCGTCCACGATGCCGCTCAAGAGGATGTCGCGGCTTAACAGCTGTTGATTGATCCAATTGTAGGCCGTCAAATCCTCGAATATAATTAGCGCAATATTATCCGCGGCGCCGCCCCTTGTCTTGAAGCCGCTATTCAACGGAACCTGCTCGTAACGAATGTGAAGCAATTGACCCGTCCGCGCGTTAAGAGTCATCTCGCTTTTGAGCGCCCTGCGCGATAATTCCGCCGGATAAGAAAAGACGAAAAGCGAGTCCTGCGTGGAGATCAATTCGTCCTTGTCGTATCCCGTCAATCTTATGAAAGCATCGTTAGCGTCGAGAACGCGAACGTTTCCCTCATGCTCCGCAATGACCGCCATCGCTTGCCCGTGTACCCGAAAAACCTGCTCGTAAAAATCCAACCGATTTCCTCCGATTCGTACCTAAATCTGAACTGACAGACTATAAGTATAAGTCAATGACAATAACGCCACAACCGCGCAAATAATGCAACATGTTTAAGAATTTGCCATTCGGTTTAATAATTTAAACTTCCCCGTCGTATTCGGCGCTATTGGACAACAATGCGTCCATTTCTTCCGCTAGGCGGCATAGACGGTCATTTAGCCCGCTTTATTTCGAATGCTTTTCTCGGGTAAAATGAAGGCTAGCCGCGGTTGGCAGAGCTTCGTGCCTGAAGCTTCCCGACTCGGTTGCGCGCGAGCTGCCCGGACAGGAGGAACAACTATGGAAACTTGCACCATCGAAAACTGTTTCAAGCCGCTCAAGGCGAAAGGACTTTTCTCCATGCACCACCAACGCATGCTTAGGCACGGCGATCCCAATACGGTAAGACCCCGCCGGGTTAGAAAGCTGACGGAATGCGAATGGATTAGCTGTCACGCGCCGGCTACCACGAAAGGGCTGTGTCCCAAACATTATTATATTTTCCGCGTTACACAAACCCCCACTTTGTAGGTTTCATGAACATTACGTCGAATCGTGAGGTTTTTTGACGTGAGCATACGTTTCCAGGTAATGTTCTATGAAAATCCACTATTTCTTTTTCAAGGAACGATGTATAATAGGCGTATAATTCTTCCTGGGGGTGATGCTGCACATGGTGGCAACGATCAGCTTAGGCTTGTCCGAGGAAGAGATATACCTGTTCAATCAGGGGACGGCCTACCATAGCTACCGGTTTATGGGAGCGCATCCTATGACGATCAAAGGCGCAAGCGGCGTAAGATTCGCCGTCTGGGCGCCAAACGCGGCCGAAGTCCGCGTCATCGGGGAGTTCAACCGGTGGATCGGGGACGCTCATCGCATGGAGGCTGTCGGTACCACGGGCGTGCACGCGCTGTTTATTCCAAACCTAATGCCCGGCGAGCTCTACAAGTACGAGCTGATTACGCCGGACGGCGCGATGCTGCGCAAGTCGGATCCATACGCGTTTTATTCCGAACGAAGACCCGGAACGGCATCCATCGTCGTCGATAACGACGGCTTCGCTTGGGATGACGCTGCCTGGCACATGAAGAAAAGGGGAATTCTCTCCCATCGGCAGCCTCTATTGATTTACGAGGCGCATGCCGGCTCATGGAAGATCAAAGGGAAAGAGCATTATTACACCTATGAAGAATTGGCCGCCGAGCTCGTTCCTTACGTTTCGGAGCTAGGTTATACGCATATCGAACTGATGCCGCTCGCCGAGCATCCTCTCGATCAGTCGTGGGGCTACCAGGTGACGGGGTTCTTCAGTCCGACAAGCCGCTACGGCACTCCGCTGCAGCTGAAGAAGCTCGTGGATACATGCCACAGACATGGCATCGGAGTCATTCTTGACTGGGTTCCGGGCCACTTCTGCAAGGACGATCACGGCCTCAGGGAATTCGACGGGACGCCTATCTTCGAAGGCGCGGATCGCAACCGAGCCGAGCTGCCGCTTTGGGGAACGCTCGCGTTCGACTTCTCCCGGCACGAGGTTTGGAGCTTCCTTATCTCCAACGCCATCTATTGGATGGACGAATTCCACATCGACGGCTTGCGCGTGGACGCCGTCGCCAACATGATCAATCTTCATATGGATAAACCGCACGATATGCTGACGTACAACGAGTACGGCGGCAAAGACAACCTAGACGCGTTGCGCTTCCTCAAAAAGTTAAATGAAACGGTGTTTCATTACTACCCCGATACATTGATGCTCGCGGAGGATTCTTCCGCTTGGCCTGCCGTTACATCGCCGACCTATATGGGAGGCCTTGGCTTTAATTTCAAATGGAATATGGGCTGGATGAACGACAGCTTGCGCTACATGTCGATGCATCCGAACGATCGGCCCCATCATCATCATTTGATTACCTTCTCCATTTGGTACGCTTTCTCGGAAAACTATGTGCTGCCGCTATCGCATGACGAAGTCGTCCACGGCAAGCGCTCATTGCTAGACAAGATGCCGGGCTCCTACGAAGAGAAATTCGCCCAGCTCAGGCTGTATTACGGCTACTGGATGACGCACCCCGGCAAGAAGCTGCTGTTTATGGGCGGCGAGTGGGGGCACTACGACGAATGGAAAGACCAGGATATGCTCGACTGGATGGTACTGGACTACGAGTCCCATCAAGGCATGCTGGCTTACGTCAAGGAACTGAACCATACGTACCGTTCGACTCCTTCTTTATGGGAGCGCGACAGGGAACCCGAAAGCTTCGGCTGGATCGACGTGAACAACGCCGAACAGTCTGTAATATCCTACGTCCGATATGGCAATGACAGCCACAGCATAGCCATTATTAATTTCTCCGCCCAGAATTATCCGGACTACCGCGTCGGCGTTCCGGAAGCCGGCTCGTATTGCACGCTTCTCGATAGCAACGCCGGGAGGTTCGGAGGACCCGATATTTCCTCCAAGGAAAGTCGTGGCACGGATGACATCGCTTGGCACGGCCGTAACCAAAGCATCACGATTCACCTCCCCCCCTACACGTTCATGCTGCTTACTCCATTGACGGGGGACACACTTTGACGAGGAGCTGGTGTCCATGGTCCGTAAAGAAATGATTGCAATGCTGCTTGCGGGCGGCGAAGGGAAACGGTTAGGCGTCCTTACCAAGGATCTGGCCAAGCCTGCCGTCTACTTCGGCGGCAAATACAGAATCATCGACTTCACCCTAAGCAATTGCGCGCATTCCGGCATCGACACGGTAGGCGTGCTGACGCAGTACCAACCGCTGGAGCTGAATCGGTATTTAGGCATCGGAAGCCCGTGGGGGCTTGACCGGCGCGACGGAGGCATGACGATTCTCCCGCCGTTCGTCAAGCAGAAGGGCGGCGTCTGGTACAAGGGAACGGCCAACGCCATCTACCAAAACATGGCCTTTATCGAACGTTATAACCCGGAATACGTTTTGATCATCTCCGGCGACCACATCTATAAGATGGATTACGATCTCATGCTGCAGCACCACAAGCGCAGCGGCGCCGACGTCACGATCGCGGGTCTCCAAGTGGATTGGAAGGAAGCAAGCCGCTTTGGCGTCATGCACGTGGACGATGAGGATCGTATTACCGCCTTCGAAGAAAAACCGAAAAACCCCACTAGCAACATCGCTTCCATGGGCGTCTATATTTTCTCGTGGAAGACGCTCCAAAAGCATTTGATATACGACGAAGCGAACCGCGGCTCCAGCCACGACTTCGGCAAGGACATCATTCCGACGATGCTGAGGGAAGGACGTCAGCTGAACGCTTATCCCTTCAAAGGCTATTGGAAGGACGTCGGCACGATCGAAAGCCTTTGGGAAGCCAACATGGATCTGCTCACGGACGAACCTTCTCTGGATCTATACGACCCGGAATGGCGGATCTACTCCGTCAGCCCCAACCGTCCGGCGCAATTTACGTCCTCGGATGCCGTCGTAACCTCATCCGTCGTCACGGAAGGCTGCGTGATCGAAGGAGAGGTCGACCGTTCGGTGCTGTTCTACGGCGTGCACGCGGAGGTGGGCACGTTGATCAGCGAATCGGTCATCATGCCTAACGTCAAGATCGGCAAGGGAGCCCGAATCTACCGATCGATCATCGGGGAAGGCGCGGTCATACAGGCCGGCGCAACCATCGGAGACCCGGAGGACGACGCGATTACGGTCGTGGCCGTCGAGCAGTACGTCACGAACGATCATTTGGTGCTGGAGGTGGAGCCGTCATGAAACATCGCATTCTAGGCGTAATCAACTTGATCCACGAGAACGACGAGCTCGGTCCGCTGACGCAGAGCAGATGTCTGGCGACGGTGCCGTTCGGCGCGAGATACCGGCTGATCGACTTCGCTTTGTCGAGCATGGTCAATTCCGGCATCAGCAAGGTTGCCGTATTCGCCCATACCAAATATCGCTCTCTGATGGACCACCTGGGATCGGGCAAGCATTGGGATCTCCAGCACCGTCAGAGCGGTCTGTTCATCCTGCCGCCGCTGACGGACGATTTGCTGGAAATCAGCAGAGGCGACCTGTACCATTTCTACCAGCAACGGGATTACTTCAATCGCTCTTCGCTCGATTATATCGTCATTACGCGCAGCCACATGGTTTGCAACATCGATTTCGAGAAGGTGCTTAACTACCATCTGGAGCAGGAGGCGGATATAACCGTCGTGTGCAAAAAACACGATGCGCCGACGCTCGGCAAAGCGCGTAAAGTGAAGCTGGAGCCAAACGGCAGGGTTACGGAAATCCAAGAGAACTTCGGCCGGATGGAGAGCGACGTCAGCTCCATGGAAATGTACATCATGCGCAAGGATCTGCTGATGGATCTGGTCGAAACGTCGCTTGCGCAAGGCCAGGACCATCTCGTCCGGCATGCGATCTTCTCCAGACTCGGCCAGCTTCGCGTATTCGGATACATGCATGAAGGATACCTTGGCGTCGTCAATACGCTCGCCAGCTACTATCAGCATAATATGAATCTATTAAATCATGATGTATGGAGAGAGCTGTTCTTTATGCCCGGCCCGATCTACACCAAGGTAAAGGACGAACCGCCTACGCGTTACGCGGCCGGCTCCAAGGTGACGGGCTCGCTGATCGCGAACGGCTGCCGGATCGAAGGAACGGTCGAGAACAGCGTCATCTTCCGCGGCGTTCACGTCGAGAAGGGCGCCGTCGTCAAGGATAGCATCATTATGCAGAACGGCTATATCGGCCAAGGCAGCTATGTGCAGTACAGCATTATGGACAAGGACGTGAGGGTGGAAGCGGGACGCGACATTCGCGGCGCCGGCGCCTCTCCGTTCATGGCGGCAAAGCGTAAAATCATCTAATAAAAATAAAGGTTCAAAAATACTTCGTAATGAAAGTCGGATTTTTGAACTTCCTATTGGAGGTCGTGGAGAGATGAACATTCTGTTTGCCGCCTCGGAAGCGGTGCCGTTGATCAAGACCGGAGGACTTGCGGACGTTGCGGGCGCGCTTCCCAAGGCGCTGGCGAAGTTTGGTGCCGATGTGAGGGTCGTTTTGCCCAAGTACGAAGGAATTCCGAAGGCATACACCGATCAATTTCAGTTGATTGCCGAATTCCAGGTCTCGTTCGGCTGGCGTAATCAGTATTGCGGCTTGCAGAAGGCGACGATCGACGGCATCACCTATTATTTGATCGACAACGAATATTATTTCCGCCGCCAAGGGATTTACGGATACGGCGACGATGCGGAGCGGTTCGTTTTCTATTGCTTCGCGGTCATGGAGTCGGCGCGGTATATGGATTTCCGCCCGCAAGTCGTGCATTGCCACGATTGGCAGGCTGGGCTGATTCCGTTCCTGCTAAGGACGCGTTACGCGTTCGACCCCGCATGGGCATACGTCAAGTCTGTATTTACGGTCCATAACCTCATGTACCAGGGATTGTTCGGAGCCGAACTGCTGAAGGAATTGACGGGAGCCGGCGACGAGCTGTTCGGCTGGGACGGGCTCGCCCACCGCGGCGGAGCCAGCTGCATGAAAGGCGCGCTGGAGTTCGCGGATAAGCTGACGACGGTAAGCCCCACTTACGCGAACGAGATTCAGACGGCTTATTACGGCGAGCATCTGGACGACGTGCTAAGGTATCGGAGAGAAGATTTGCACGGCATCGTCAACGGCATCGACCTGGAGCTATACGATCCCATGAACGACAATTCGCTCCACACGCCGTACCGCAATTCCATCGGCCGCAAACGCAAAAACAAGGTCGATCTTCAGAAGGAGCTTGGGCTTCCGGAGTCGGCGGAAATACCGCTGATCGGCATCGTCTCGCGTCTCGTGGAGCAAAAGGGCTTCGATCTCATTGCGGCCACGTTGGACGAATTGCTTCAAGACGATGTGCAGCTGGTCGTGCTTGGCGCCGGCGACAGGCGGTACGAGGAGATGTTCCTGGACGCGGCGAGCAAATACCCGGAGAAAATCGCGATATGGCTTGGGTATAGCGACCGGATGGCGCGCAGAATTTATGCCGGCTCGGACATCTTTGCCATGCCTTCCAAATTCGAGCCTTGCGGCATAAGCCAGCTGCTGGCGCTCCGTTATCGATCCGTGCCGGTCGTAAGAGAGACCGGGGGGCTGCGGGACACGGTACAGGCCTACAACGAATATACTGGCGAAGGCAACGGCTTTAGCTTCGCGAATTACAACGCCCACGACTATCTCCATACAATCCGCAGAGCGCTCGCGTTCTATCGGGAGGAGGAGGCGTGGAAAAAAATCGTGGAGAACGGGGCGCGCAGCGACTATAGCTGGAACGTGTCTGCCAAAGCCTATATGGACGTTTATGCCGAACTTACCGCGCATCGAAAGGAGAACGAGCCATGGCCCGTCATCTAGTCGTCGGCAACGGAAAAATGCTGCTTAATCTGGACCGCAACTGTTATATACGCGATATTTATTATCCTTACGTCGGTCAGCTTAACCATGTCGGCGGTCATTACTGCCGATTCGGCATTTGGGTAGAAGGCCAATTCTCGTGGCTGGACGATCCGGAATGGAATATTTCGCTCGATTATATTCCAGAATCGCTCGTGACGAACATTACGGCCAAAAACGATCGACTCGGCGTCGAGCTGTATATCAATGACGGCATTCATCAGCGCGAATGCATTTATATCAAACGCGTCGTCGTGCGCAACCAGCGCGAGTCCAATCGGGAAGTCCGATTGTTTTTCCATCAGGATCTCATGATCGACGGGTCGGAGGTCGGCGATACCGCCGTCTACTATCCCGAGAATCATACGTTGTACCACTACAAACGATCGAATTACTTCATGTTTAACGGCATCTCCGACGACGGAGGCATCATGCAGTATTCGACGGGCATCAAACGGTTCCAGTCTGCCGAAGGGACTTGGCGGGATGCGGAGGACGGCATCCTGATGGGCAATACGATTGCACAAGGCTCCGTCGACAGCACCATCAGCCTGCGATCGGTCGTCGACGGCCAGGGAGAGAAGACGTTCTATTACTGGATGTCCATCGGCAAAAACCTGGAGGAAGTAAAGGTATTGAATCAGTACGTGCAAGAGAATCATCCCGAGAAGCTGTTGAGCAGAATCGTAATCTATTGGAATCATTGGCTGCGCAGAGCGGAGTCGGATCTGGGAGATTTGCCGGCCGACGTCGTAAAGCTGTTCAAGCAAAGCCTGCTGCTCGTCCGGACGCAAATTGACGAACGCGGCGCCATACTGGCGGCCAACGATACGGATATTTTGCAGTACAATCGCGACCATTACAGCTACATGTGGCCGCGGGACGGCGCCCTCATCGCGGACGCCATGTCGATGGCCGGCTACCAGAGCGTGATCGCGCCGTTTTTCCACTTCTGCGCGGCGGCTTTGTCGCCTGACGGATACTTGTATCACAAATACAATCCCGACGGTACGGTTGGCTCCAGCTGGCATCCCTACATCGTGCAAGGCAGCAGACGCCTGCCCATACAGGAGGACGAGACGGCGCTTGTCCTATTCGCTCTATGGCAGGACTATAAGCGCAACGAGGTCATCGAGCTGCCTCAATCGTTGTACAGCAATTTGATTCGCAAAGCGGCAACGTTCCTGAGCGAATACGTGGAACCCTCGCTTGCGCTTCCTAAACCAAGCTATGATTTATGGGAAGAGCGCTACGGCATCTGGACGTACACCGCCGCATCCGTATACGGCGGCTTGATGGCCGCGGCGTATTTCACGGATTTGTTCGGCGATTACGAACGAAGCGACCTGCTTAAGCAACGCGCGCAGTGGATCAAGCAAGGCATGCTGGAGCATCTATGGGACGAAGAAGCGGGACGATTCGCACGGGGTTTGATCCAGAAGGATAATCGCTGGGTGAAGGACATGACGCTCGAGAGCAGCATGTTCGGCGTTCTCGAGTTCGGCGTGCTGCCCGTTGACGACGAACGAGTCATCAAGACGATGCTGGCGATCAAGGAGGGCCTGCAGGTCCGTACCAGCATCGGCGGCATCGCGAGATACACCAACGATTATTATTTCCAGCAATCCGGCGAGATCGATAAGGTTCCCGGAAATCCATGGATCATCTGTACGTTATGGGTCGCGAATTTCGAGATCGATTCGGCCCAATGTATCGAAGACCTGAAGGGACCGCGGGAGACGCTGCAATGGGTGGCGGATCATGCGCTGACGAGCGGGCTGCTGCCCGAGCAGCTGAATCCCTACGATGGTTCCCCATTATCGGTAGCGCCTTTAACATGGTCGCACGCGACCGTCGTGCAAAGCGTGAGCAAATACGCGGCCAAATACAAAAAGCTAACGAACCGGGCTTAAACGGCAAATCGCATGGCGTACAGCAACATAATAAGAGCCTCCCTCGCTTGCACGGCGTAGGAGGCTCTTATTTTTAACGCTGCAGGTCCAGCTCCGTTTCCTGCGGGAACTGCCGGATATGTTTGACGCGGGCTTCGCCAATGACCGAATAGCTGTTCCCGATATGAAGGCTGGAGGAGGAGCTGACCGCTATAACGCTTATGCAGCCGACGGCGATTCGAGGAACGACATGGCAGGTCCGTTCCTTAAGGACTTGGCCGGAATCGAAAGCGGGGTCGCGCAAAACCGGCCAAGGACGCGAGAAGATTTCATAGGATTCGAAATAAGCCTCGCCAGCCGACCAATGATCCTCCTTGCGCTGCACGGCGAGAGCGGACAATCTGGCATGCGTCGACCCTCGGTCGCCTACCTGGGCAATCGAGGCGGATGCCAAGCTAATCACGTTTATGAATCCGACTTGGGCGGTCCGCACGGGCGCGCAGCTGCCGTATTCGTCCTGTATGCTCATATAAAGTCCGTAACGGTCGTTTCCCCGACGGCGCTGTCCGCGCCTTCCGGCTCGGGGAGCGGCGCCATCGGTCCTACGATAACGGACTCGGGCGGCGTGTCGAACATGGAGTATAAGGCCATATGATTCGTATCGCCGACTTGCAGGAGCGACGAGCTCGCTACGCCGAGCACTTCGATCCTGCCGACGCATAGCTGGTGATTATGGACTTCGAAATTCAACATCAAGGTTCATCCTTCCGATGGGGGATGGGCGGTCTTTAATTGACGCATGTAAGCGGCTATGGCCGCTTCGGCATCCCGCTTCGTTTTCTGGAATATCCGTTCCGTCATGTCGCCCGGGTTGCTGCGCGCCTGCTCCTGTTCTTCTCTCGTCATTTGCTGAATGTAGTGGCGGATGCGCGCCGGCAGCTGCTTGCGAACATCCTCCAGAACGCTGCGCCTGTGATGGACGTCAAGCTGCATGCCGAGCTCCATCTCGTGCCCGAGCAGACGCCGTTCTCCTTCGGACGCGACGTATCCGTCCAGCCTCTTCGACAGCTCCCGGAAAGGCCCCTCCGGCTGCGGCTGCGTCGAAGAAGGGGCATCGGGGTAATAATTAGGTCCGTCTCCGACGGTCAACTGCTCGACTTCGCCCGCTCCGGGGAACGATCCGTCGCCGTTTTCTCCTCCCGGCAGCGTCATGCCAATGTTGAGCGTGCCCTCCAGCTTCTCTACCTTTAGCTGGTCGAATCGGTAGTTAATGTTTTCGATCGTATAGGTCGGTTTAGCTTCCAGCGCTTTGAATTTGCCAAGCAGCTGGGCGAGCTGCGTCTCCAGCCGCTCGATTTGGAGCTGCTGCTGATGGAGTCTCCGTCCGACCTCGGCCGACCAGTCCTGCCACGGGTTTAATTCGTTCGGATCTTTCATCGCATGTACCTCCCTTAATGGTATCGACGCGCTACGATTGGTCTGGCCTTGGCAGAGGCACGAAGGATAGAGGATTATCTTCCGTCAGGTCGGGAGCGGGACCCGAGAAGCCGCCCGAATTGTAGAGCTGCGACAGCGAGCGGATGGCTCCCGCGCTGCCTACCTGCAGAACGGAGCTGTTGGAGATGCTGTCCACCCGCAGCGCATGGATCGTAATGTATTGATGAATCGTCCAATTCATACGATGTTGACTCCGTTCGGCACGTTCGTGTTGTCTTGTACGTCGGGATCAAGCGAATTGGTCGCGCTGACCGCATTGTTCGAATTCGTTAAGCTTCCCGTCAGGAAGGAGCCCGAACCCGCATACGTCTTGGAGGTGCTGGAAGGAGACACTTGGACCGTATCGCCGAACTGGACGATGGAGCCTCCTCCGGTGCTGACTATTTTTACGAAACCGACAACCGCTGGCATTTGGATCACCCTCTGTTTCCACACATGTTTGAAATATTCTATGCGGCATGCGCCCATACGGTTACCATAGGCGTGTGTCCGGGTTGAAAGGCGGCGCATAGGATAGAGGAAAGCGAAGCGAGCGGGAAGGGGATGGAGACGGGTGGGATCCAGATGGGAAGAGCTGGAGCGTTGGATGGAGGGGCAGCAATTGCCCAAAGGCTTTGAGGTCATACGCGAATCGGATTGGGTAGAGAAGTTCGTGCGGGGTCTTATGACCAAAGCATTGCCCGAGGCGTCTGGGCAGATTCGCGACGAACAGGCTCCCGGCTTTGCCGAGACCAAACAATTCATTACGGTTCAATGCCCTTTACCTGCGGGGACGCGACGGGGCGACATCGGGCTGTACGTGCGCGAAGACCAGCTGAGAATCGTCGATCGGCATAGCGGCAATCGGAGGCTCGTTCCGCTGCCGTCGCTTGTGAAGCCGAGGATCTGCCAGGCGGCGGTCAAGAACGGAGTTCTGTTCGTCAAACTCCGCAAGAGGCCTCGATTACTGCAGTACGTCGAACATTCGATTCGCTGGTAGCGAGCAGGAGCAAGGATGGAAATTGCGGGGATGAAAGGATGAACGCAGCACAGGCGTATGCCGCCTATCGGCTCTTTTATTGCCGATAGGCGGGCAAAGAGCGAGATGCACAGCTGCATGGAAGGCAAATTGTCACCATTTAGACGGAGTTTGCGGCGCTGCCCTGCTGGATAATAGAAGCGATTTCTCGTATAATGGCAAGGAATGTGTACATATTGGGTTGATAAGGAGTGTCGTCGGTGACGTTGGTAGATGTCAGTAATGTGTCCGCTTCATTGTTTATTCTCGGAGTGGTGTTTCTATTATTAATATTCGGCTTGCTTAGCTTCGGGATATTGCGGATGTTCCAGCAGCAGTTCCGCACGGGATGGTATAGCTTCGCCGGCGCGATCGTAAGCTTTGTCGTCTTTATGTTTATTCTTAACAAGTGGTACTTGTAGAACAACGGTCACGGGGGTCATCGGGTGGTTTGGACGGTTATATGGTTTGTCACTAATTGCTTGTTCGTTGCCTCGTTAATCACGTTCTTGTTCATGCATCGCTCGTATGCCATGGCAGGGCAACAAGGCGCGGATGCGGCGAAGCTTGACCGGCTAAAGCGGGTCAGAACGAGCTTCGGCATACTTTGCGGCATCTGTTTTATCGCGATGTGCGCCAGCTTCCTCATTAATATGAGATTGAACGGTTAGGGACTCTCATTGACGGGAGTCTTTTTTTTGGGCATTATGAAGATAGCAACACGGGGCTAACCTCTAACAGATTCGGAGGGTCATCTATGCACACAGTAGAAGAAATCGTCGGCAGACTATCCAGTCAAGGGCTTAGAGTGACGGATCAGAGGAAGACGCTGGCAAAGCTTTTCGCGGAATCGCCTGGGTACTTGTCTCCCAAGGACGTATACGAATTTATGGGCAAGTCGTATTCCGGGCTTAGCTTCGACACGGTCTATCGAAACCTTAGGGTGATGGAGGAGCTCGGCGTGCTGGAGCAGGTCGTATTCGAAGAAGGCGTCAAATTCAAGCTGCATTGCCGGGAGCATCATCATCATCATCACCTCATTTGCTTGCAATGCGGTCTTACGTACCCCATCACGTTCTGTCCGATGGAACAGACAAAGGTGCCGGACGACTTCCGGGTCGTCAAACATAAATTCGAAGTGTTCGGCTACTGCAAGTCTTGCGAGCAAGAAGAGTCCGCTTTGCAGAGCTAAGGAGGTCAACGATGGCTTCAGACAGCGGTAACGCCGACCGGAGCAAGGCTCCCGCGGGCGGCACAGGAAGGCGCATGGCGCGCGCGGCGGCAAAGGCGCCGATCGTTTTCTACCGGAGAGCGATCTCGCCGCTGAAGCCGCCTACCTGCCGGTTTTATCCCACTTGCTCGGCGTACGCGCTGGAAGCGATCGAGAAGCACGGAGCCGCGCGGGGAAGCTGGCTAGCGGCCAAACGGATCGCAAGATGCCATCCGTTCCATCCCGGCGGCTTCGACCCCGTTCCGGAGCCGTGTGTCCGTCAGGACGGCGGCATGAAGTAGCGTCAAGCCGGTAATGCGGCTGGTAACGGAAAGCGACTCGGCCGCCTGCGAACCCGCTGTGCGCCTGCATCCTTGACAGGATAAGGCGAATTTGAGTATAGTAGCATCATATCAAGATTGCCAGCGAATGGATAAGTACAGCGCGAAGCCTTCCAAGAGAGCCGGGAAAGATGGTGCGAGCCGGCAAGGGGATACGCTGGAAGATGGTCCGGGAGGCATCGCTTTCGAGCCGCGGCGGCATGCCGGGTAAGGGAGCGGCGCAGGCGCCAGCGTTAACGGCGTTAGCCGTCCCTCACGGACGGCGCAATGAAGCAGTCTATGGCATGCGTGAACGGCCTCCTCCGATAGTCGGAAAGCCGCGCGAGCATGACGGACTGGAATTTGGGTGGTACCGCGTGAGCTCAGCTCTCGTCCCATGTTGGACGGAGCTTTTTTGCGTTTTTTTCCAAATTGAAGGAGGGATTGTTTTGGCGAAGACCAAAAGCTTTTATTTGACAACACCGATTTATTATCCCAGCGACAAGCTGCATATCGGCCATGCGTATACGACGGTGGCGGGCGACGCCATGGCGCGTTACAAACGCTTAAGAGGATACGATGTCTGGTATTTGACGGGCACCGACGAACATGGCCAAAAGATCGAACGCAAAGCGAAAGAAAAGGATCAAACGCCGCAGCAGTTCGTGGACGATATCGTCGTAGGCATCAAGGAGCTGTGGAAGAAGCTCGAAATTTCGAACGACGACTTTATTCGCACGACGGAGCCAAGGCATAAGACGATCGTCGAGCGTATTTTCAAGCAGCTGCTGGAGCAGGACGATATTTACAAAGGCACCTACGAGGGCTGGTATTGCACGCCATGCGAGTCGTTTTTCCTGGAGCGGCAGCTGGACGGCGGCAATTGTCCCGACTGCGGGCGCCCGGTCGAGCTCGTGAAGGAAGAAAGCTACTTCTTCCGGATGAGCAAATACGCGGATCGGCTGTTGCAGCATTATGAAGACCATCCGTCGTTTATCCAGCCGGAATCCCGCAAGAACGAAATGATCAACAATTTCATCAAGCCAGGACTTGAAGATCTTGCCGTCTCGCGCACGACGTTCGATTGGGGCATTAAAGTGCCTGGCGATCCGAAGCACGTGATCTACGTCTGGATCGACGCATTGTCGAACTATATTACGGCGCTGGGCTATGGCGAAGAGGAAAGCGAGCGTTTCGACAAGTACTGGCCGGCGGACGTCCATCTGGTCGGCAAGGAGATCGTCCGTTTCCATACGATCTATTGGCCGATCATGCTGATGGCGCTGGGTCTTCCGTTGCCGAAGCAAGTATTCGCGCATGGCTGGCTGCTCACGAAGGAAGGCAAAATGTCGAAGTCCAAAGGAACGGTAGTAGATCCCGTCGTGCTCATCGACCGATACGGTCTTGACGCGCTTCGGTATTATCTGCTCCGAGAAGTGCCGTTCGGCGCTGACGGCGCATTTACGCCGGAGAATTTCGTGGAGCGCATTAATTTCGACCTGGCTAACGATTTAGGCAATCTGCTTAACCGCACGATCGCCATGATCGACAAGTATTTTGACGGCGCCGTCCCTGGCTTTGCCGGAAACGTAACGCCGTTCGACGAAACGCTGCAGAAGTTCGCCGATTCCACGATCGGCCAGGTCGAGGAAGCGATGGAGCGAATGGAGTTCTCCGTGGCGCTAACCGCCTTGTGGCAATTCGTCAGCCGCACGAACAAATACATCGACGAGACCCAGCCGTGGACTCTTGCCAAGGCTGAAGAGAAGCGAGGCGAGCTGGCTTCTGCCATGCATCATCTCGCGGAATCGCTGCGGTTGATTTCCATTATGCTGCAACCGTTCTTGACACATGCGCCCGTCGAAATGTGGAAGCAGCTCGGCCTGACGCAAGGCGAGCTGACGGCGTGGGACAGCATGAGGACATTCGGATTGACGCCAGGGGGAACGAAGGTAAGCAAGGATGCTCCTCTGTTCCCAAGGCTCGAGACGGAGGTCGAGGCGGCGTTTATCGCCGCCTCGATGAGCGGAGGGACGACTAAGCAGTCGGAGAGCGGGCCTGCAGGGGAGCCCTCGTCGTCCGCGGCGGCCGAGACGGCCGATCGTCCCGAAGAGAAGCCGGAGATCGGCATCGACGACTTCGCCAAGGTCGAGCTGCGGGTCGCGCAGATCATCTCCGCGGAGCCCGTGCCCAAAGCCGATAAGCTGCTCAAGCTGCAGCTGGATCTAGGCTATGAGCGTCGCCAAGTCGTATCCGGCATCGCCAAATTTTATAAGCCGGAAGAGCTGGCGGGACGCAAGGTCATTTGCGTGACGAACCTGAAGCCTGTCAAGCTGAGAGGCGAGATGTCCCAAGGGATGATACTTGCGGCATCCGAAGGAGATCAATTGACGCTCGCCACCGTGCCGGACAGCATGCCGAACGGCGCGATCGTCAAATAAAATCATTCAAGCCGTCCCACTACCGTCGAAATAGGTATGGGACGGCTTGTTTTCGTAAATGGTTGTAGTAGTATAAGGAAAACGAAAATAACGCAACCGAAAAAACGTATTGACAAGCGGGAAGATGCGGACTTATAATTCTACAAGTAATCATAACGATTACTATTAAGAGGATTGGAGAATTAATAGCTATGACATTGATGAAATCGCAACGTACTTCACGCATGTTCGCTGCCGTGTTATTATCCGCGACGCTCGCCATCGGGGGTTGCTCAAGCGCTAATACGAATAACGAAGCCGGTAACGCCCCCAATGCGGGACCATCGGGCACGGCCGCTCCGGAGGCGGAGAAGCTGTCCGTGGTGACCAGCTTTTATCCCCTCTACTTCTTAGCATCGGAAATCGGCGGAGAACACGTCGAGGTGACGAACTTGATTGCTTCCGGCGTGGAGCCCCATGATTGGACGCCCAAGAGCCAGGATTTGAACAAAGCTTCAAAAGCCGAGCTGTTCCTGTACCACGGCGCGGGCCTGGAGACTTGGGTGGAGGACTTCATGAAGGGGTTGTCCGGTGACAGCTCGGTCGTGACCAAAGCGATGAGCGAGGGTATCGAGTTGATCGAAGGAAACGAAGATGAACATGCCCACGAAGACGAGCATGCCCACGAAGACGAGCACGCTAACGAAGACGAGCACGCCCACGAAGACGAGCACGCCCACGAAGACGAGCACGAGGAAGAGGCTCAAGGCGAGGAAGGCGAAGCCGGGCACGACCATGTGCACGCCATCGATCCGCACACTTGGGTGAGTCCGAAGTCGGCGCTGGTCCTTGCGGAGAACGTCAAAAATAGCCTTGTTGCCGCGGATGCCGGGCATGCGGCCGACTATGATCGGAACTTTGCCGCGCTAAAGAGCAAGTTGACGGCGCTAGACGAAGAATATACGCAAAAGCTTGGCGCGGTAACGCAAAAAAACATCGTCGTTTCCCATCAAGCCTTTGGTTATATTGCAAGAGATTACGGCCTTCAACAAACCTCCATCATGGGACTTAGTCCCGACGCCGAGCCGAGAGCGCAGGACATTCTCGAAATCGCCAAATTCGTGGAGAAAAACGACGTGAAATATATTTTCTTCGAGGAGCTCGTCTCGGATCAGCTTGCCGTCATGCTGGCGAACGAAGCAAATGTCGAGACGATGGTGCTGAATCCGCTCGAGGGTCTGACGAAGGAGCAGGAGAAGGCCGGGATTACCTATCTGAATTTAATGCAGTCGAACTTGCAAAATCTAGTCCAGGCATTACAATAGAATAGATCCTGTCACCACTTCGGAGCTGATAAAGCTCCGTTTTCCTTTTAACTTAAGCTTCAAGGAGCGAATGCAATGACTATCCTACATCAGTCCGTCGCTAGCGGCGAGAGCTGCATCAACCATAATGACGTTATTACCGTCGACCGGGTATCGTTTGCCTACCAGCACAAAAAAGTGATGGAGAACGTCAGCTTCAGCGTCAAGGAGCGGGACTTTATCGGACTAATCGGCACCAACGGCGCGGGCAAGACGACGTTGCTCCGAATGATCGTCGGCTTGCATAAGCCGAGCTCCGGCGAGATCCGCCTGTTCGGCAAGCCGGTATCCGCGTTCCGGGATTGGGACAAAATCGGCTACGTGCCGCAGCGCAACGCGTTTAATCCGCAATTCCCCGCTACGGTCAGGGAGGTCGTGTTATCGGGGTTGTACGGGCGGAAGAAGTTGTTTAAGCGACTATCGAAAGGAGATCATACCCAGGCTGCGGACGCGATGGACGCGATGGGCATCGCCGATCTTGGGGAAAAACGAATCGGCCAGCTGTCCGGCGGCCAGCAACAACGGGTTTTCTTGGCGCGGGCTCTAATTAACGGGCCTTCGCTGCTTATTTTGGACGAACCGACCGTCGGTATCGACTCGGAGACCCAAGAGAGCTTCTTCCATATGATCAAGCATATGCACCAGCATCATAATATGACGTTTCTGATGGTATCGCATGACATGGAGATGATTCGCGGGTACTTGGGCCAGAAGCCGGCCTCGAGCGCGGACAAACTCCACTTCTACATCAAGCATTCTCATGAAACGCAGGATTGCGTAGAAAGCAATCTGGCTCATAGTCTCAAGGGCCTGCGAGAGCAGATGGAAAGCGGAAAAGAGGGAATCGTAGTTGGAAATTATTACTAGCGAATTTTTCCAGAAGGCGCTGCTAGGCGGCCTGTTTATCGGCATTACGGCGCCGCTCGTCGGATTATTCCTCGTGCTGAGGCGGTTATCGATGATCGGCGACACATTATCCCATGTCGCGATCGCCGGCGTCGCATTGGGCTTCTTGACGGGCGTGTACCCGCTTGTAGCCGGCATTATTTTCTCCATTGCCGCATCGTTCGCGATCGAGAAGCTGCGGAAGACGTACAAGACCTATGCGGAGCTGTCGCTAGCCATTATCATGTCCGGGGGCATCGCTCTTGCGTCCATCCTCTTTACGCTCGGACAAAGCTATTCGATGAACGTGAACAGCTATCTGTTCGGAAGCATCTACACGTTAACGGGCACGGATCTCTGGATCATCGGAGGCGTAACGGCCGGCGTGCTGATCGTGATCGGCACCCAGGTCAAGGAGCTGTTCTTGCTGACCTTCGACGAGGAAGCTGCTTCCGTTAGCGGCTTGCCCGTCCGATTCTACAATGTTATGATTAGCGTACTTACGGCCCTTATTATTAGCGTATCCATCAAAATCGTGGGAGCGTTGCTCGTTTCCGCGCTGCTTACCATACCTGCCGCGTGCAGTCTGGTTATCGCCCGCAGCTTTAAGCAAAGCGTCATCGCGGTGGTCGTGATCGGAGAATTCGCGCTGCTTTTCGGTTTGATCATCGCAGGCGTATGGAACCTCGCGCCGGGCGGCACGATCGTTTTGTTATTGATTGCCATTTTGTTGCTCTTGCTTCTATTGCGGCGCGGATTGCGGCTTGGGGGCTAGGCTAACCAAGACGCTCCGTCCGATCGTATTGAAAGGTGGTCCCCTCTTTGACCGACACTAATATTTGGATTGCGCTGGGAGCCGGCTTTGCATCGTTTATATCGCCTTGCTGTCTCCCGTTATACCCTTCTTATCTTTCCTACATAACCGGCATTTCCGTATCCGAGCTTAGGGATTCCGACAAGACGAAGGGCAAACGTCTGCTTATGATGTCGCATACGTTGTTTTTCGTGTTGGGCTTCAGCACCGTCTATTACACTCTGGGCTACGGAACGAACGTCTTTAGCGAATTCTTTAGCGAATATAACGGGCTGATTCGGCAGTTATCCGCCATTTTAATCATTTTGATGGGCCTGTTCCTCATGGGCGTCTTTAAGCCCCAGCTTCTGATGAAGGAGAGGCGGATGAATCTTGTGCCGAAGCGTGCCGGCTATTTCAGCTCCTTTATATTCGGCATCGGCTTCTCCGCGGGCTGGACGCCATGCACGGGACCCGTTCTGACGGCGATTCTCGGACTCGCCGCCTCCGAGCCCGGCACATGGTTCGGCCTTACGACCGCTTATTCGCTTGGTTTCGCGATTCCGTTTTTTGTTCTCGCGTTTTTCTTGGGCACGGCTCGCTGGATTCTCAAATATTCGGCCACTGTCATGAAAATCGGAGGCGGAGTCATGATTGTGATGGGAATTCTGCTCTTTACCGACCAAATGACGCAAATCACGATTTGGCTGAACATGATCACTCCGGAATGGTTAAAGTTCTAACGCAACCAACCTTTAACCATTCATTGAGCATTACGTAAAATATTCGATCCTCGCTTCCGGGAAATGCTCGAAGATGCGCTCCGAGATCAACATGCGGAGCGCATCCGCTTGTTCATCGGGATACACGTACTTGCCTTGGCCCCAGCGGCCCCACTTGTATTTTCTTTTCTCGATGTCCATCTCCAGCTTGCTCTTCGGATAACGCTTTTCGATGACCGACTTGGCCGTTTTCGTAAAGCGATGCTGGATCAGCTCGAACGTGAGATCGCCCCGTACGTCTTGCGGCAATGCCTCGTCGAGGGCGGAGAACAGCTCCGAATAACCTTCTTCCCAGCCCTCGTACCAGATAATGGGGGCAACAATGAAGCCTATTGGATACCCGGCCCGCGCGCACTTGGCCGCGGCTTCGATCCGTTGCTCGAAACGAGACGTGGCGGGCTCGAAATGTTTGATGACGTATTTGCTGTTGACGCTGAATCTAATGCGGGTATGCCCGTTATGGTCGGCATCCAGCAGCGAATCGACATGGTGGAATTTAGTGACGAACCGCAGCCGTCCGTGCGGCTGTCCGCCCATGAAGTCGATCAACTCGCGCAAGCTGCCGGTAATGGGCTCGAGACCTACGGGATCGGAGGTGCAAGCTGCTTCGAAACGCGTAATCTCGGGCTCGCGTTCCCGGATGTAACCGAGCGCGGCATCCATAATATCGTCCGTATTGACGTAAACGCGAATGTACGGCTTGGCTCCAAGCGTAGTCTGAAGGTAACAATAATGGCAATGGGCCATGCAGCCCGTCGCGATCGGAATGGCGTATTCGGCGGAAGGCTTGGACGTATCGAATTTAAGAGTCTTGCGTAGACCGACGACGAGCGTACGCTTCGCGATTTTGTATTGCTCGAGCTCGGAATCGCCTGGCAAATTCGTTATGCGGTTATGCGAGCCTGTCATGCGGTATGGAATGCCGACTTCCTTAGCCCATTCGAAAATCCGTTTTCCCTTTGGATAATCGAGCGCGGCCGGCTCGAAATAAACAAGCTCCGGAACAAAGGATAAGTCGGAAGTCCTCTTTGCTTTGCGCTCAATCGTCAGTTCTGGCATATTCATCCCTCCTGATCGTGCTTGCTGATTTAGTGTATGGGATTTAACGCATCCGTAAACACGGGAAGAGGTCATTGGCAGCGTCAAGATTATGGGAAGCGGAAGAGGCGACCGAACGCGAAGGTTGCAGCAAGCCTGACCAAAGTGTATGATACATAGAGTGAAAAACCGCGCATCGGCTATAGGCGCGAGGTAAGGAGGCTTACGCGAGTGCCGACTCCGAGCATGGAAGATTATTTGGAGCGAATTTATAAACTCATTGAGGAAAAAGGATATGCAAGGGTCTCCGACATCGCGGAGGGCCTGGAGGTTCATCCGTCGTCCGTAACCAAGATGATCCAGAAGCTGGACAAGGACAATTATCTCATCTACGAGAAATATAGAGGGCTCGTCCTAACGAACAAAGGCAAAAAAATGGGCAAGAGGCTGATGGAGCGCCATGATCTATTGGAATCCTTTCTAACGACCATCGGCGTGCAAGAAGAGAACATCTACAAAGACGTGGAAGGCATCGAGCATCATCTGAGCTGGGATTCCATCACCTGCATCGAGACGCTGGTCGAGTATTTCCGCAGGGAGCCGAGCAGACTGGACGAGCTTCGTGCCCTCAGAAGCGAGCTTGATAACGATTAACGCACATACATATTGCTAAGCTGCCCGCGCAAGCGAACAAAAGCCGCGGTTACGATATTGACATCGTAACCGCGGCTTTATGGTTTTGTTGATACGGCAGGGTCATTAATGGTATTTCGGCGTGTCGTCGTCTTCCTTGCCGCCTTCGATTACGCGAAACGGTATCGTTTTGGACCTGTCGCGCTTCGATTTGGAAGGGGCTGCCGTCTTGCGAGGGGCATGCGTCTGCTTTGGCCGCCCTTGATAACCGGCGCCACGGCTTCCTCCGCGAAGGAAGGAAGGAGGGTATTTGTAGAGAAGGAAGATGCCGCCTAAAATAATGATCGGAAGCAGCAGCGTCATCGCGCTGGACGTGCGAAGGATGTCGACGATTCCGATGAGGAAAAGCAACGCCACGACGATGCCGGCGATCATCCAGCCTTTCGATCTATTACGCATAGTACCACGCCTTTCCGTACAGGGGTTAATTAAATCGCTTTCGGCGGATGCGCCGTTAGCGCCGCGCCGGCCGCGGCCTCGCGGTCAAGCTCCAGCATGCGGTTGAAGGAAGCGATGGATACTTTGACCTGCTCGTCGTTCGGCTCCTTCGTCGTCAGAAGCTGCAGCCACAATCCGGGGTAGCCGAGCAGACGAAGCACGGGCAGATCGCGAACGGCGTTAGTCATCCGAAGCACTTCATAAGAGAGTCCTAGAACGACCGGAAGCAACAATATACGAAGGTAGATGCGTTCCCAAATCGTGTCCCATGTGAAGATGGGAAGCGAGTAGACGACCACGCCGACGATAACGGTGAAGACGATAAAGCTGGAGCCGCAACGGTAATGGAGGCGGCTATACTTCTGCACGTTCTCGACCGTCAGCTTCTCTCCCGCTTCGTAAGCGCTGATCACCTTGTGCTCCGCTCCGTGATACTGGAACAGACGCTTAATAATCGGCGTCATGGAGATGAAATACAAATAGGCGAGCAACAAAATGATTTTGATAAGACCTTCTAATAGATTATGACCGACCTGGTTCTCGAATAACCGGCTAAACAACGCTTCTTCGATCGCGGCTGGAACGGCCGTAAAAATCAGCTTGCCGAAAATAAACGATAGCACGCCGGCAACGGCGACGCTGACGATCATGCCGAGGCTGAAGCCTTTTTTCTCCGGCTCGGCTTTCTTAACGGTTTCCGCCGCGCCGTCCTCGGCGGTCTCGTCCTCTGCATAAGCCTCCATGGAAAAGTTCAAATGCTGGGAGCCCTTGGCGCTGGATTCGACGATGCCGACGACGCCGCGCACGATAGGAATCTTTTTGAGGGAAGCGACCCAGCTCTGGGACGTTCTCGGAACCTCGTAAAATTGTATTTCGTCGTTCTTGCGTCTGACCGCGGTTACGTTGACGTGTTTGCCCGCGAACATCACGCCTTCGATGACGGCTTGTCCGCCGTAAATGCTTTTTGGTTGCTCAGGCAAAGGGTTGTCACCATCCTTGAATATTGACTGCAGTTTCTTCTATTGTACTTGATCTATCCGCGGATTGCACGCGCGAAGGCATGCCTCATGCTGCCAGCGCTTCCTGTCCGGCGGTTACGGATTGGCGGATTGATCCATACTAATGGACAGCGGAATTCAAACGCGAGTATGAAGCGATTAGACAAGGAGAGATGCATCATGGACAACCTGTCGGGCGAAGCCGGGAACAACCGGAACAACCATTCGGGCAACCGGAAGAAACAGTCGAAGCGGGAGACCTACAACGACCATCATACCAACAGATGGCTGTACGCGGCGCAAATCGGCTTGTTCGCCGGACTTATATGGGGCTTCCTTCGGTGGATGTTCTACAACATGAAGTTTACGACCGAGCTTCCCGCCTTTTTGATGGAGCCTTTTTTCAAGCACGATTTTCTCGTCAGCTATTGGGGGGTCTTGATCGGAATCGCCGGATTTACGATTTTCTCGGTCGTCGCCTCCTGTTTGTACATGCTGCTGCTAGGCAAGCTGAAGGGGCCTTGGCCGGGCATCTTCTACGGGATCGTCTGGTGGGCGCTGATGTTCTTGGCGTTAGGTCCGCTGCTAGGCATGACGGATCGTGTGAACGTAGCGGGCTGGAATACGATTTTCTCGGAGCTTTGCATTTTTACGCTGTGGGGCGTATTTATCGGATATTCCATCGCTTTCGAATTCACGGACGAGGCGTCGCGGGAGCCGGCTGCGGCCAAGTCATGAGGATGCGCTTCTCAAGCGGCGGGCATTTGTGGTAAAATGTCTAGTGATTCATGGCGCTAGCGTTTTGCTAGCCGCGTGGGAGGTGCAATCATGCACAAGATCGCAATATTGAACGGACCGAACTTGAATATGCTCGGCATTCGCGAGCCCGGCGTCTACGGGAACGAATCGCTTGCGAACATCGAAGGAATGCTTGCGGACAAGGCTGCTCGGCTTGGCGTCGGCGTGTCTTGCTTCCAAACCAACCATGAAGGGGCCATGATCGACCGCATCCATGCCGCTTACGGTCAGGAGGACGGCATCATCATCAATCCCGGAGCTTGGACGCATTACAGCTATGCGCTGCGGGACGCGCTAAGCGCGGTTTCGCTGCCGATCGTAGAAGTGCATCTATCCAACATTCACAAGAGAGAGTCGTTCCGGCACGTTTCCGTGGTAGCGCCGATCGCGGTTGGCCAAATAGCGGGATTCGGGGCAATTGGTTACGCGCTTGCGCTGGAAGCGCTTGTGTCGCAATTGAACCGCGAACGCGCTTAAGCGCAAAAGGAGAGACAGCAATGACGATGGAGAGATTAAACCGGCTTCGGAAGCAGCTGGAGGAGCTGCAGCACGAGGCGATACTGATTGGAAGCCCGCATAACCGAAGGTACATAAGCGGATTTACCGGCAGCTCCCGCTACGTGCTTGTCACCCATGACAAGGCCGTGCTTCTGACGGATTTCCGCTACCGCGTGCAAGCGAAAGAGCAGGCTGCGGGCCTCGACATTATCGAGCACGGCACAAGCCCGCTTGACGAAGTCAGAGAACTGCTCAGAGGCTGGGGAATCGCCAAGCTAGCTTTCGAGCAGGAGCATGTGACGTTTGCGGAGCATGCGCGCTGGAGCTCGGCTTTGCAGGACGTTAACCTGGTTCCCGCGGCGGGGCTGGTCGAGAAGCTCAGAATGATCAAGGACGACGCGGAGCTTGCCATTATGCAAGAAGCCGCCGATCTCGCCGATCGTACATTCAGCTACATTACGGGCTTGATCAGAACCGGCATGAGAGAGCGCGACGTCGCGCTCGAGATGGAAGTCTTTATGCGCACGGGCGGAGCGACAAGCTCGTCCTTCGACACGATCGTGGCTTCCGGCGAACGTTCGGCGTTGCCTCATGGCGTGGCTAGCGACAGAATCATCGGCACGAACGAGTTTATCAAGCTTGACTTCGGCGCTTATTACAACGGCTATTGCTCCGACTTGACCCGCACGGTCGTGATCGGACAGCCGTCGGACAAGCACCGCGAAATTTACGACATCGTTCTGGAAGCGCAGCTCCACGCGCTGGCGAACATTCGCCCGGGCATGACGGGTCTGGAAGCGGACGCGCTCGCGCGCGACGTGATCACGAAGCATGGCTACGGCGACATGTTCGGACACGGAACCGGCCATGGTCTCGGCATGGAAATTCACGAGGCGCCGCGATTGTCGAAGCTCAGCGACACGATTTTAACCCCCGGCATGACTGTAACGGTAGAGCCCGGCATTTACTTACCCGGCTTTGGCGGCGTAAGAATCGAGGACGATATCGTTATTACGGAATCCGGCATTAAAATATTAACCGCATCCCCGAAAGAGCTAATCTGTCTGGGATAGGGACTATCATTCAGGAGGGAATCAGCAATGATTTCAGTAAACGATTTTAAGACCGGACTTACGGTCCAAGTAGACAACGACATTTTTACGGTACTGGATTTCCAACACGTGAAACCGGGCAAAGGCGCGGCTTTCGTTCGCTCCAAGCTCAAAAATCTCCGCAACGGAAACGTCGTGGAGAAAACGTTCCGCGCGGGCGAAACGATCGGACGCGCGATCATCGAGAACCGCGCCGTTCAATATCTGTACAATTCCGGCTCCGAGTACACGTTCATGGACAACGAGACTTACGACCAATTCAACCTGGAGAAGGACCAACTGGAGTGGGAGCTTAACTTCCTGAAGGAAAACATGAACGTGAACATCTCCAGCTACCAAGGCGAAATTCTGGGCATCCAAATGCCGAACAGCGTCGAGCTGGCGGTAACGGAAACCGAGCCGGGCGTAAAGGGCAACACGGCCCAAGGCGCAACAAAATCCGCGAAGGTCGAAACCGGCCTAAGCGTGCAAGTGCCGCTCTTCATTAACGAAGGCGACGTGCTTCTGATCGATACGCGCGAAGGCAAATACATTTCCCGCGCATAGTCATCGCCTCTCTGCATCCGTCCGGTAAACCGGGCGGATGTTTTTCATTCGACGATTTGGAGCGAGAGCGTTCGGCGACCTTGCGAATGTCGGAAGTCCGGCATATTTTGATGGGCAAAAGTATGTTCATGGGCAAGCAGGCTGTGCTATAATATGAACTTGTATGTATATGTCAAGGTTGGGAGTGAATCAGCTTTGTCTTTGATCGTGATGAAGTTTGGAGGCAGTTCCGTAGGAACGCCGGAGAGAATGCAGCGCGTTGCGAAGCGCATCATCGAGAGACAGCAAGAAGGCAACGACATCGTCGTGGTCGTATCCGCCATGGGCGATACGACGGACGATCTGATTGACCAATCCAAGGGGCTGAACCCGAATCCCCCTGCGCGCGAGATGGATATGCTGCTCACGGTAGGAGAGCAGATTTCGATCGCTTTATTGTCCATGACCGTTCATGGTTTAGGCGGCAAGGCCGTTTCGTTCACGGGCTGGCAAGCCGGCATGCGGACGGATGCGGTACACGGCAAAGCCAAAATTATCGATATAGATGGAAGCCGGGTGCTGGACGCGCTGAAGGATGGCAACGTCGCCATCGTAGCGGGATTCCAAGGCACGAGCGAAAGCGGCGAAATTACGACGCTGGGGCGCGGCGGCTCCGATACGACGGCCGTAGCGCTCGCGGCGGCCCTTAACGCGGATTGCTGCGAGATTTATACCGATGTTGACGGCGTTTATTCGACGGATCCGCGCGTCGTCAAGAACGCTCGCAAGCTGGACGAAATTTCGTACGACGAAATGCTCGAACTGGCTCATTTGGGCGCGGCCGTTTTGCATCCGCGCGCTGTGGAATACGCGAAGCACTACAACGTGCGGCTGGTCGTGCGTTCCAGCTTTACGTACAACGAAGGGACAAGTGTGAAGGAGGAAGCGATCATGGAGCAAGGCGTAGTCGTACGGGGAATCGCATTCGACAAATACGTGGCGAGAATTAGCATTCTGGGCGTTGAGGATGTACCGGGCGTGCTCGCGAACGTGTTCGGCGCGTTAGCGGCCGAAGGCATCGACGTTGATATTATCGTCCAAAGCGGAGTGGCGGACGGCAAGGCGGATTTCTCGTTCACCGTGTCGGGCAGCGATCTGGAGAAGGCTTTGGTCGTCATCGAGAGCAACCGCGCGATCGTGCCATTCCGCGAAACGACCTCGGAGAGCAACCTGGTGAAGGTGTCCATCGTCGGCGCCGGCATGGTCAGCAATCCCGGGGTTGCGGCGACGATGTTTAAGGCGATTTCCTCCATTGGCGTCAGCATCAAGATGGTGAGCACGTCCGAAATCAAAGTATCCTGCGTCATCTCCGCGGAGCCGCTTGCCGAAGTCGTGCGCGCGCTTCATACCGCTTACGGCCTCGATACGGCGGAGCAAGCGTTCGTAGGCGGTCCATCCGAACGCAGATAACTTTCATACCGGAACACAAACAAGGCAACCCCAATAAGGCGTCCGCTAAGCGATCATAGCTTGGCGGACGCCTTATTGGCATTTGTCGAAAACTATGGCGTTTACGAACTGCCGCTAATGAACCGAAACAGCTTGTACAGAATCGCCGTAATGCCAGCCGCCATTAAAGGACCGACGGGAATGCCGCGCAGCACGACGATTCCGGCGATGGAGCCGAGCACGAGTCCGACGATGATTTGCGGATCGATGCGGAGCAGGTCGAGGCCTTTGCTGTTAATGTATGTAGCGGCCGCGCCGCCGATCAGGGCAAGAATGCCTTGCCAAGAAGTCAACACAGCCGTAAAATCCTTCATGCCGATTCTGCCGGAAGCGAACGGGACAAGGACGCTTAGGGTCAGAAAGAGCAAGCCGAGCTCAAGCCCGCGCCGTTCGATGCCTGGCAGATAACGCTCTAGATGAACGAGCTTTACCGCAAGCAAAATACACGCCGCGGTCGCGATGATGGACGAACGGCCGAGCACTCCAACGATTATTAAGGCTACTAAGACGATTTGTCCTGCCATTCCCGAAAAACTCCCATCCTCGCCGAACTATGGTATAAGCCGCGCCGGCGGCTTAATCCCATTATATGGACGAGCGGTTGGCGTTATGTCTGTCTTGTTAGCGCGACAAGGAGCATGCAGCCATGGCAGGCTTATCGGCGTTCTAGCCGCGCAGGATCAGTTGATCCCCGCTTAAATAAGGGACCTCGCGAATGGTATTGGTCAGCGCGCAGCATTCGATATCCTGTTTTTGCCCTAGCTTGAGCAGTCGCTTGCCGGAGGCGCTGTTCATGAGAAGTTCTTTGATCCCATGCCGCTGATCGGCATAAAGCGACTCCATCGCCGCGCCGAAATCATCCGTTTCCATGGCGGCGCCGCCAACGAGGCTTCTAATATGGCGGAGGAGCATACCCGCGCAAAACCCGTCTTCGATGGCGAATTCGTCGTGGCTGCCCGCGCACATGATCACGATATCGCGCCGCAGCTCGACCGCGAGTTTGGCGCATGCTTCGGCATTAAGAAGACACGCGGCCAGAACATGCTCGGCGCGGGTCGACTTATGGATGGCCCGCGTGCCGTTGGTCGTCGTCAGGATGACTCTGCGGCCCTTGACCGCGTCCGCGGAATATTCCGCTGGGGAGTTGCCATAGTCGAAGCCCGATATTTTACGGCAGAATCGCTCCCCTCCCAGCAGATCCCCAGGGCGCTGCAGCGCCTTCGCGTCCATGACGGTTTCGGCCGGGATGACGCTGGACGCGCCGGAAGACAATGCGGTCGCGATGGTGCTCGTCGCTCGCAGCACATCGATGACGATCGCCGTTCTGTGATGGAATTTGGCTACGCAAGCCTCGTTAACGCTTGATATGACCTGGACCATCATAAGATAAAACCTTCTTTCTTCAAAGAACGTGTTTAAATCATATAATCAATGTCGGGCATGTTTCGGCCTAGGTGAAAGGTGTCGGAGCGAAGACCCCTGCGCATCGCCTCGAGCGCCAGCGCATCCGCGGGCGCGATGTTGCCCAGATGGACGGATGGACCGAATTGCTGCAGCAGCTCGACCTGCTGTCCCTTTAACGGCGCTTCCCACATCAGCTTCCCGGCGGAGTCGATCCGCGCGAGCACGCTCTCCAGCACCTCTTCCTTGCAGCGTCCCTTCTCGTCGAACAAGCCGACGTTGATGCCGGATTCCCTCGCTTCCACCGTAACAAGCTCCGCTCCCGCTTCCCAATCGCAATGTGCCGTAAAAGCCAGCTCCTGGGGATCGATGACCGATCCTGCCGCCTTTTTGCCGTACTCCGTCGTGACGGAAAGGCCTCTTGCCACGCATTCCTTGATCAATCTAGTGCGCTTAATCCGATCCAGCTCGATCGTTCCGTCGGATATCTCGACGCCGGTAAACCCGTAATCCTGCATCGAATCGAGAAACGATCGCACGACATTTTGTTTGACGGCGGCTTCGAGAAGCGTTCCGCCAGGCAACGTGATGATGCCGCTGTCCGCCGCCAGCCTCAGCTTAAGCCTGAGCAGCTCGGAATCGTATAGCACGGACGTGCCGAAAGCAAGCTTGAGCATATCGACGTAAGGTCCCGCCACGCCGATAAAATCGGCCAGGCTATGCGCGCCTAATCCTTTGTCGATAACCATCGTTTGACCGAGCTTGTTCCTGCGGTCTCTGGCCCGGCTGCCGCTAGGATCCTTTAATAGCTGATGCCAGTTGTCTGTTACAGCAGTTCTCATCGCAATTCGTCTCCTTTATAACCATTTCTAGGGGGGAAAGGTGCCGCTAGGTTGAAACAATAATCCACTATATGCGGCTATCCATGGGCTGGTGTCCGGCATGAAGACGGGACAAGCGAGCATATATATAATCCACGTACCCGCAATCGGGAGAGGAGGAATTCCAGATGCTTAACAAAATCGTCATGACGATGGCTTCGCTCCGTTTTTTTTCCGGCAGCATCGAAATCTGCGCGGCTATCTTGATGCTGAGGCTCAACCAGATCGACAAGGCGCTCGTCGTCAACTCGTCGCTCGCGCTCGTAGGACCGATTATATTAATCGCGACGACGACGATCGGGCTGGTCGGCCTATCGGATAAATTGTCGCCGTCCAAATTCATTTGGGTAGCGGCGGGCGTCTGCTGCCTGATGATCGGCATTCTGAAAAAATAGCAGACCTAGAATCTATTAAACGATTGAGGCATTTCATGGGCTCTCTCTATTAAATAGGACAATCCCGGGACATATTGTCGCCGAGACAAGCATACATATGTAACGATCAAGGACAAACATCCGGGAGTGATAGGGATGCTTTCACATGTGTCGCATTTGCTGCCGCTGGAGCTTAAACGTCTGCTCGAAGGAATGCCGGCCGAAGCGAAAGCGCAGCTGGAGGAAATCCGCATTCGCGAGAATCGACCGCTCGAGATCGCTTACGGCGGCAACAGCAGGTTCGTCATGTCGGACTCCGCGTTGAAGCCCGTTGCCGAGCAAGCCGTCAAGCCGACGGCCGAGCAATGCCGCAAGCTGCTGGAGAGAATTACGAATTATTCGCTATACGCAATGGAAGAAGAGCTGCGCAGAGGCTACATAACGGTGTCCGGCGGCCACCGGATCGGCCTTGCGGGCAGGACGATCCTGGATGGCGGGACGGTCAGGGGCATTCGGGATATCGGGGGCTTTAACATCCGGATCGCCAGGGAGGTCATCGGCGCATCGGTTCATCTGCTGCCGAAGCTGCTTGATCGCGCAAGAGCTACGATTGCTTCGACTCTCATACTAGCCCCGCCGCAGCAAGGCAAGACGACGCTTGTCCGCGACATCGCTCGTGCGGTGAGCTACGGCGTCTGGCCCGGAGCCGAAGCCGCAAAGTGGCGCGGGAGAAAGGTCGGCATCGTGGATGAGAGGTCCGAGATCGCGGCATGCGTAAGGGGGATCCCCACCTTCGACGTCGGGCCGAGAACGGATGTCATGGATGCGTGCCCCAAGGCGGAGGGAATGATGATGCTCCTGCGCTCCATGTCGCCCGAAGTGCTGGTCGTCGACGAGATCGGCCGGCAGGAGGACGCTGACGCGATTCGCGAAGCGAGCCACGCGGGCGTCGCGATCGTTGCGACCGCTCACGCCTATGACATGCAAGACGCCAAGGGCCGGCCGGAGCTGTACAAGCTGATGCAAGAAGGGACATTCGCCCAAATCGTGGAGCTGCGGCGAACGGCGGAGGGCATCATGCACCGGATTGTCGGGCCGGCCGGGCAAGCCGGCGCAAGCTCGAAGGCTACCGAGTCTGCTCCGGTCACGCTCAGCTTTGCCGGACGCCAGCGGCCGGAGGAGCCATGATCAAGCTGATCGGCGCGATCATGATCATCGTGGCCGGCACGCTGATCGGCTTCCAGCAAGCTGCCCGGTTCGCGGAGCGTCCCAGGCAGCTTAGACAGCTCGCCCACGCCTTGCAAAGGCTGGAGACGGAAATCGGTTACGGCCACACTCCGTTGCCCGAGGCGCTGGAGAGAACGGCATCCGCTTCCCCGCCGCCCCTCTCCTCCATGCTGAGACAAGCCGCGCAAGGCGTCCTGGCGGCGGAGGGCCCTTCTTTCCAGGAAAGCTGGAGCGAGGCGATCAAAGCCCATTGGCGCGATACGTCCCTGAAGGCAAGCGAGCAAGGCGTGCTGCTTAGGCTGGGGACGACGCTAGGCATTAGCGACAAGGAAGACCAGATGAAGCATCTGAAGCTGGCGTTGTCCCAATTGAAGGCCGAAGAAGACTCCGCGCGCGACGATCAAGTCCGCTACGAGAAAATGTGGAAGAGCCTCGGCGTATTGCTGGCCGTACTGATCGTCATTTTGATGGTGTAAGAGGGTGCGCTGCTTATGAATATCGATGTGAGCGCCATATTCCAGATCGCGGGGATTGGCATTATTATCGCCATGATCCATTCCGTGCTGAAGCAAATGGGCAAAGAAGATATGGCGCATTGGGTAACGGTTATCGGGTTCGTGGTCGTATTGTTTATGGTAGTCCGTCTGCTGAACGAACTGTTCCAGGAAATCAAGACGATTTTTTTGTTCCAGTAGGTGAACGCGGTGGAAATGATTCAAATCGTAGGGCTTGGCCTGATCGCTACGGTGCTCATTCTGGTCGTGAAAGAACAGAAGCCGATGTTCGCTTTCCTGCTGGCGGCATTTACGGGATTGTTCATTTTCTTGTACGTCATCGGGAAGATCGAAGCGGTCATTACGGTGCTGGAGGATCTCGCGAACAAATCTGGCATTCCATCCATCTATCTTAAAACGGTGCTTAAAATTATCGGCATCGCGTACATCGCGGAGTTCGGAGCGCAGATCGTGCGGGACGCGGGGCAGGAGAGCATCGCATCGAAAATCGAATTTGCCGGCAAAGTGTTTATCCTCGTCATGGCGATCCCGATCATTAGCGTAATCGTCGAGACGGTGCTCGGACTGTTGCCGACGGGGAGCTGAATGAAGGGATGATGAAACCGGGCGCACGGGCAAGGGCCAAGCTGCTGCTCGTCCTGTTTTTCTTCGCTCTTGCCTTCCAATTGGCGCCCATCGTGCTGGAGGCGCAGTCGGCGGAGGGCTTGGCGGAACAAGGACAAGGCGGGCGCGGCGCGGGGACGGGGGATACGGGCAACGGAGCGGAGCCTTCGGCGGAAACGCTTGCCCAGGACTCGCTCTCTTCGTTGGATACGGAAGGCGTCGAGCAGTATTGGAGCAAGCTGAGCAGCGAATACGGCGGTTTTTTCCCGGAAGGGAAAATGCCGACGTTCCGGGAGATGCTGCTGCCGGGCGGAGGCTTCAAGCTGACGGACGTGCTGCAAGGGCTGCTCCGGTATTTGTGGCACGAAGTACTCTACAATGGCAAGCTGCTCGTCACCATCGTCATGCTTACGGTGTTCAGCATGGTGCTGGAGACGATGCAGACGGCGTTCGAGCGAAGCGCCATCAGCAAGGTAGCCTATTCCATCACGTTTATGGTGCTAGTCATCATCGCGGTCAACAGCTTCCACGTTGCCATCGGCTACGCCAGGGATGCGATCGAAAGCATGATTGCCTTCATGCTCGCGATGGTGCCGCTTCTGCTCACGCTGCTGGCTTCGATGGGAAGCATCGTATCCGTGTCGGTGCTTCATCCGCTCTTTATCTTTATGATCCACGCGGTAGGGACGGTTATCTACGCTTTCGTGTTTCCGCTTTTGTTTTTCTCGGCGGTGCTTCATATCGCGAGCGCGCTGACGGATAAGTTCAAGGTCACCCAGCTGGCGAATTTGCTCAGGACGGTAGCGGTAGGAGCGCTCGGCATCATGCTGACGGTTTTTCTGGGAGTGATTTCGGTGCAGGGAGCGACGGGCGCCGTTACGGACGGGGTCACGCTGCGAACGGCCAAGTTCGTGACCGGCAACTTCGTCCCCGTGGTCGGCCGGATGTTCTCCGATGCCGCCGACACGGTCATCTCGGCGTCCATGCTGGCCAAGAACGCGATCGGGATCGCGGGCGTAATCGTTCTCCTGTTCCTAAGCGCCTTCCCTGCTCTGAAAATATTGACCTTGGCGCTAATCTACCATGTGGCCGCGGCCGTCATGCAGCCGCTTGGCGATTCGCCGATCGCGGATTGCCTGCAGACGATCGGCAAGACGATGATCTACGTGTTCGCCGCGCTTGCCGCGGTCAGCCTGATGTTTTTCCTCGCGGTGACCATTATTTTGACGGCGGGCAACGCGGCGCTAATGGTGCGGTAGAACAGCGGACGGCTAACCGCCTGATTAATCGGGAATCGACATACTTCGGTGGGAGGTGAGCTGAATGTGATGGTTTGGCTGAGCGACTGGCTGCGGGATATTATTGCCGTCATCCTGCTGGCCGTGCTGGTCGAGCTCCTGCTGCCGAACAAGGCGATGCAGCGATATGCCAGACTCGTTGTCGGTCTGTTCATCCTGCTCACGATATTATCGCCCGTGCTCAGGCTGTTCCAGGAGGATATCGGACCGAAGCTGGACGCCGGGATCCGGATGTGGAGCGAACGCTCGGCAGATCGCAACGTGAAAATGCCGACGCTCGAGGAAATCGAGCGCAAAGCGGCGGAATTGACGGACCAGCGCAATCGCGAAACGGCGAGTTTAATGGAGCGGACGCTGGAGGGCGGCATGCTGGCGGAGCTTAGAAAGACGCACGGCCGCATCATCGAGGACGTGGACGTCATGCTCCTCTGGGAAGCTGATGGGAAGGAAGGCGAGGCGCCGTCCATCAACGGCGTAAGGGTCACGTTAAGAGCGCCGGAAGAGCCGGCTGCCGAGGCGGAAGGCAGCGAGAACCGTGATGTGGAAGAGGTGTCGTCCGTATCCGTCAACGTTCAAGTCGAAGCTTCGCAGGACGGACAGTCAGGCACTCGCGAGAAACCTCCGGAAGAGGAGGGATTCCGCATCGTGGCAGGCAAGCCGGCAGCCTCGATCGAAGACGCCATCTACCAAGGCTGGGGGGTGCGAAGCGATCGCATTGAAATCCGGGAGCGCGTATAGGCAGTAAAGCAGACAGTCGTGTAATTGGGGGGTTGGATGGAAGTGGCCAAATGGCTGGAAAGTTTGGAAAAGGCGGTCGGCGGCGGTCCCTCGGGCAAGAAACGTGTCAAGACGCTGCATGTTCTGCTCATCGTCGGGGGAATCGGAGCCGCGCTGATGCTGATCAATTCCTTCCTGCCATACAGGGACGTGGAATCGTCCGCGCAGGATCCGAACCCGCCGCCGGCGGAGCAGGAGGCGTGGAACCAAAGTCCGGCCGCGCTGTCGCCCTTTCAGCAAGTCGAGCATACGATCGAGACCAGGCTGGAGGACATTTTGGGAAAAATCGTGGGCGTGGGAACAGTGGACGTACTCGTCACGATCGATTCGACGGAAGAGAGCGTGCTGGGCAGACATAGCCAGGAATCGCAATCCACGACCAACGAGATTGACAAAAGCGGCGGAACGCGACATATCACTTCCATCACCAGAGACGGCCAAGTCGTGTTGTACGAGGTGTCGGGCGAACAAAAGCCGATCATTACCAAGACGATCAATCCGAAAATCCGGGGCATCCTTATCGTCGCGCAAGGCGCGGAGAACGCAACGGTGAGAAGGCTCATCACGAGCGCGGTCGAGAAAGGCGTCAACGTCGCGGTCAATCGGATCGAGGTCGTGCCAAGCAAGCGATAATGTATTGAGGTCGTTTAAACCAAATAAAAAAATATTGGGAGGCTGTTCTCATGAACACAAAAAGACAAACGATTTGGCTTGTATCCATGTTAAGTTTGATGGTCGTCCTTTCCGCGTACTATCTGTTCACGCAAGATCTTAACGATGCCGACAAGTTGTCCGGCGGCAACGGGAAGACGGAGAACGTGTCCGAGGTGACCGGCGACGGGCAAGGCGTCGTCGTGGACGAAGTCGGCCAAGGCGGCGAGGACGGCATCAGCGCGAGCGACAAGGAAGTGCTGGAGCAGCTGGAGAAGGAAGGTTTGGCGGCGACCAGCGTATTCGGACAATTGAAGGATAAACGGGAGGCCATGTACGCGCAAGAGGAAGAGCGCATCTATTCCGTCATCGCGGACGTGGAAAAATCGGAGGAAGAAATCAGCGCGGCGACTAAAGAGCTGGGGTTGCTCGAGGATAAAAACTCGAAAATCATGGATCTGGAAACGGCGTTGATGGAGCAATACGAAATGGCGCTCATCTCGCCGGAGAATGACCGTTACAAGGTTGTCGTCACAAGCGAGAAGCTGGAGAAAAAGGATGCCGCGAACATTATCGAGCAGGTCATGAAAACGCTCGAGGTGAAGCCGGATCAAGTATCCGTGCAGTACGTCCAGGCGCCGTAAATCCGCGCTCTTGGACTGCGGACAAACGTTGTTAGCTAATCATCCGCGTTTCTTCGGCCCGAGGGCCGAAGAAACGCGGATTTTTAATCATTCCGGAAATACATCGGCCATACAGTCTGGATTTCGAATATTACGATATACATTGAAGGTGATTGACGAAAAGTAGAGAATAATACTATGCAACGGAAGCTGCAATCGCCCGGCAAGGCAAAAAAAAATTCGTGTTGACGGCAATTTATGCTATAATACATTTCGTTATGTGAAGAAGAGGAGTGATTGCGTTCATGTTCAAGTTGAGCGAAATTAAAGAATTGGTTAAACTAATTGACCAAACTTCCGTTCAAGAGCTGGAAATCGAAAACGAAGGAGCGCGCCTGCATATTCGCAAGCCGGGCAAAACCGAGTTGGTGAACGTGCAAGCGGCTCCAATTACGCATACATATTCAGGTGCGCCGATCGCCGCTCAGCCGCAAGGCGTCGCGCCGCAGATTGCCGCGCAGCCTGCCGCGATGGAAGCGCCTGCGCATAAGGCGCCCGCACTGGATCTGCATCAGATCGTTTCTCCGATGGTGGGAACGTTCTACAGCGCTCCGTCGCCGGACGCTCCGAATTTCGTCAAAGCCGGAGACCGCGTGAACGAGAAGTCCGTCGTTTGCATACTGGAAGCGATGAAACTGATGAACGAGCTGGAAGCCGAAGTGAAAGGCGAAATCGTCGAGGTGCTCGTCGCGAACGGACAACTTGTCGAATACGGTCAACCGTTGTTCCTGGTGAAGGCGGACTAACGATTCTTGTTCGAAAGGGGTTCCCAAGTGAAATTTCACAAAATATTGATTGCCAACCGCGGCGAGATCGCGGTTCGTATTATTCGCGCATGCCGCGAGCTGGGCATCTCCACGGTGGCCGTGTTCTCCGAGGCCGACCGGGATTCGCTTCACGTCAAGCTTGCGGACGAAGCCTATTGCATCGGACCTACGCCGTCCAAGGATAGCTATCTGAACTTCACGAACATCATGAGCGTGGCGACCATTACCGAATGCGACGCCATCCATCCCGGCTACGGTTTCCTTGCCGAGAACGCCGACTTCGCCGAAATTTGCGAATCGTGCAACATCACCTTCATCGGTCCTTCCGCGGATGCCATCAGCAAGATGGGCGACAAGGCCGTCGCCAAGCTGACGATGAAATCGGCGGACGTACCGGTAATACCGGGCTCCGACGGTCTGATCGACAACCTGGACGAAGCTATCGTGATCGCTCGCGAAATCGGATACCCCATCATTATCAAGGCAACCGCCGGCGGCGGGGGCAAGGGCATCCGGATCGCGGAGAACGAAGAATCGCTTATTAGCCAGATCACGACCGCGCAGCAAGAGGCCCAGAAGGCATTCGGCAACGCCGGCGTCTATTTGGAGAAATATTTGACGGGCATGAAGCACGTCGAGATTCAAATCATGGCGGACAAACACGGCAATGCCGTCCACTTGTTCGAGCGCGATTGCTCCGTGCAGCGCAGACGCCAGAAGCTGGTCGAGGAAGCGCCGTGTTCGGTGTTGTCGCCAGAGCTTCGCGAGAAGATGGGCGATGCGGCCGTCAGAGCCGCGCTAGCCGTTCAATATTCCGGCGCGGGCACGTTAGAATTCCTGCTTGGACAAGACGGTCAGTTCTATTTCATGGAGATGAACACGCGCATACAGGTCGAACATCCCGTTACGGAGATGATTACCAACGTCGATTTGATCAAAGAGATGATCAACGTCGCCGAAGGCAATCCGCTTTCGTTCGGACAAGACGATCTGGCAATCAACGGCTGGTCCATCGAATGCCGGATCAACGCCGAGGATTCGGAGCGCAATTTCATGCCGTCGCCGGGTCATATTCCGTTTTATCTGGCGCCAGGGGGAGCTGGGGTTCGAGTGGACAGCGCGGTTTATCCGGGCTACACGATCTCGCCTCATTACGATTCCATGATCGCCAAGCTGATCGTTTGGGGAGCGACTCGCGAGGAAGCGATCGCGCGCATGAAACGCGCGTTGGCCGAATTCGCGATCGAGGGCATTCGCACGACGATACCGTTCCACATGAAGCTGCTGAACCATCCCAAATTCGTGCAAGGCGATTTCGACATCAAGTTTCTGGAGGAGCATGACATTAATGCTCCGGAGACGGCAATCGGCGGGTAGTGAAACAAGCAGCTATCGTTTGTCATAATTACGGCTGAATGTTATAGTATAGAAATAAGATGCGGATCAAGGCCTGGCACGCGCCGTGCCGCACGCAACTTTAGGGAGGTGTACAACGAACATGAGTACGATCGCTGCGGATTACGAGAAAACGGAAATCGGTACGATTCAGATTGCACCCGAAGTCATTGAAGTCATTGCAGGGCTGGCCGCCATCGAGGTAAAGGGCGTAGCCGGCATGAGCGGCGGATTCGCGGGAGGGATCGCGGAGCTGCTCGGACGCAAGAACCTGTCGAAGGGCGTCAAGGTCGAAGTCGGTCAGCGGGAAGCGGCCGTGGACGTGTCCATCATCGTGGAGTACGGCTACAAAATTCCGGAGATCGCGGCGGACATTCAGAACAACGTCAAGCGTTCCATCGAGATGATGACCGGCTTGCACGTCGTAGAAGTGAACGTACATATCCATGACGTACATTTCAAGTCGGCAGATCGACCTGAGGAAGACGACTTCCAGAATCGGGTTAAATAAAAATTCAATACTTGTTTTGTACAACCCCCTCGTGATTGGGCATGCCGATCGGCCAGGGGGTTTTCATTCGGTCTGACGGGAGGATTGGCTGCGTTGATCAAAGTCGTGGACAAGCTATTGTTGTTTCTATACAGTCTAATCGTCGGCATGATTTCCATATTCCTGATGAGTCTGGGCTTCGGCTGGCTGACGAGCGGGATGCTGGAGGATTTGTTTACGGAGTTCTACCGGATGGACGGCGTTCAAATCGGGACAGGCGCCGCCGGTATCGCCCTGCTTCTTTTGAGCCTTCGTTTCTTTGTTTTGTCGCTGTATCGCGGCTCGATGTCGGCACAATCCATCGATCAGAGAACGGAATTCGGCGATATTCGAATTTCGATCGAAACGATCGAGAATCTTGCGCTAAAGACGGCATCCAAGCAGCGAGGCGTTAAAGAATTGCGCGCTCGCGTGAGAGCGTCGGACGCGGGGCTCGAGATCGTGCTGCGCGCCGTAATCGACGGCGAAAGCTCCATCCCTGCGTTGACGGAAGAGATCCAGCGCGCGGTAAAGGACCATGTCGAAGAAATTACCGGCATACCGGTTACGAACGTTGCGGTATTCGTCGCAAACGTGGTTCAAGCAAGTACGTTCAAGAGTCGCGTAGAATAGAGGTGGGCATCCGATGTGGAGGGAGATCTGGAGCGTCTATTGGAAGCGAATCGTAGGCGCGGCAGCCGGGCTTTTCTGCGGAATCGTATATTTGGCATTCGGGTTTTGGGACATGCTGTTCGTATCGCTGCTAATCTTCGCGGGATATTGGTTCGGGAAGCAGAAGGAAACGACGGACGGTCCGGTCGTTCCGTGGGCAAGACTATGGGATGCCGTTTTAAGATGGTTCCGACCTTATCGATAACCGTGTGGTCTCCTCCGTTGATCGGAAGTCGGGCAGCCGAATCCTTCCGGTAAGGGAGGAGATCATCGTTTTTTCAACGTACGAAACAAACGGATCCGCCAATGGGCGGATTAATCGTTTGTCTTTGTTTTTCAATTTCGGCAAGTGAAGATACGGAGGATTTGCATGAAACGGAGATTGGCTAGGGAAATTGCGGTATCCAGCCTCTATCAGATGGAAATGAACGAGGTATCGGCCGCGGAAGCCGTCGATATGATCATGGAGGAGCTGCGTCACGACAACGAGCTAGGCGCCGACCCCAAGGAAATCGGTTCTACGGATGAATTCGCGCGCGAGATCGTCAACGGCGTCATGGCGCGAAAGCTTGAAATCGACGGCATGCTGCAGCAATTTTTGACGGGCTGGCAAGTGGACAGGCTGTCGCGCGTCGACCGTCAGGTTTTGCGGCTTGCCTGCTATGAGATGGTATTTCGGGATGACGTTCCGCCGAAAGCTACGATCAACGAGGCGATCGAATTGGCCAAGCATTTCGGCACCGAGGAATCGGGCAAATTCGTAAACGGCGTATTGGGCAAGCTCATGCTTGGCATCGACGAGCTAAAGGCGTAAAGGAAGCATAAAAAGTCCGATTTCCATTACGAAGTAATCCTAGGAGCATATTCGGCGTCGAATATAGAATCAACATTAACCAATTAAACATTAATTGTTTTCCGCTTGCGCGGAAAACGGGACAAAGGAGACGGGGATTTCATGGGAGCGCAAATCATCGACGGCAAGAAGATTTCGGAGCAAATTCGCGGCGAATGGATGGAGCAGGTCGCAAAGCTGAAGGAACGGGGCATCGTACCGGGTCTGGCGGTCGTGCTGGTCGGCGAGGATCCTGCTTCCAAGGTATATGTCGGCTCGAAGGAAAAGGCCTGTATCGCGCTAGGCATCTATTCGGAGGTGCACCGTCTTCCTGCCGATACCACGGACGAACAGCTGCTTGCGCTCATCGACAAGCTTAACAACCAAGCTTCGATTAACGGCATACTCGTACAGCTGCCGTTGCCCAAACATCTGAACGAAAAAGCGGTCATCGACGCGATCAGCGTCGCTAAGGACGTGGACGGCTTCCATCCGGAAAGCGTCGGCAATCTTACGATCGGCGACGACAGCTTGCTGCCTTGCACGCCTGCCGGCGTTATCGAATTGATCAAGCGCAGCGGCGCAGATATCAATGGCAAACATGCCGTGGTCATCGGGCGCAGCAACATTGTGGGCAAACCCGTCTCGATGCTGCTGCTTCGCGAGAACGCGACGGTTACGATCTGCCATTCGCGCACGGCCAACATGGAAGAAATCGCAAAACGAGCGGATATTCTAGTCGTGGCGATCGGGAAGGCGAAGGCTATTGACAGCAAATATGTCAAGCCCGGAGCCGTTGTCATCGATGTTGGCATTAATCGTCTTCCCGACGGAAAGCTTGCCGGAGATGTCGACTACGAAGATTGCCTGGAGACGGCCGGTTACATAACTCCCGTTCCGGGCGGCGTAGGTCCGATGACCATTACGATGCTGATGGGCAACACGATCAAGGCGGCTAAGAGGACGAACGGAATCGAGGTGTAGCCGGTGACCGCACAGCCTCGCGTATACTCCATTAAGGAATTAAATAAATATATTCGAATGAAGCTGGAGAGCGATACCGTGCTTGGCGATGTCTGGCTGCGAGGGGAAATTTCGAATTTCACCCACCATTCCAGCGGCCACATGTATTTTACGCTCAAGGATGAAGGAAGCCGGCTTAAGTGCGTCATGTTCGCCACCCACAACGCGAGACTTCCGTTCATTCCGAGAGAAGGGGCGAAGGTGCTCGCGCGGGGAAACATATCCGTTTTCGAGCGCGACGGCAATTACCAGTTTTATTGCCAAGCGATGCAGCCCGACGGAATCGGCAGCTTGTATCTCGCATTCGAGCAGCTTAAGGAAAAGCTGGATAAGGAAGGGTTGTTCGCCCCGTCCCGCAAGAGGGCGATCCCCGCGTTCCCGAAGGCGATCGGGGTCATTACTTCGCCGACCGGAGCGGCGGTACGGGACATCATTACGACCTTGAATCGAAGATATCCGCTAATTCCGGTATACATATGCCCTGTGCTCGTACAGGGAGCAAGCGCCGCCCCTTCGATCGTTCGAGCCATTCAATCGATGAATCGTTTTGGCGAGTGCGACGTATTAATTGTAGGTCGCGGCGGCGGCTCGCTCGAAGAGCTTTGGGCTTTTAACGAAGAAACAGTCGCGAGAGCGATTGCGGCTTCTTCCATCCCGGTCATTAGCGCCGTGGGGCACGAAACGGATTATACGATTGCGGACTTTGCGGCAGATCTGCGCGCGGCGACGCCTACGGCGGCGGCCGAATTGGCCGTTCCTCACGTGGCCGAGCTTGGGCAACGGTTAAACCGGCTAAGCCAGCGGCTCTCGGCAGCAGCTCAAAGCGCTGTCAGGGGACGGAGAGAAAGGCTTGAACGCGCGAGGAGATCGCCGTTCTTTCGTTACCCAAGAAGATATTTGCTTGATCAGGCACAACGACTCGACCGTCTGCAGGAGCAACTGAGGCAGCGGACGAAGCATGTTGCGATTCGCGAGAGAGCCAGACTCGGCAAGCTTGACAAGGGTTTGGCCGCCAGACATCCCGGAGAAAAAATCGTGTACTCGGCAAAGCGGCTCGGCTCCGCGCGGCGCCAGCTGGAGCTTGCGGCTTCGGGGCTGCTAAAGGAAAAGAAACAGCGCTTGCATGGAAGCATTCGCCAATTGGACGCGCTCAGCCCGCTTAAAGTCATGTCCCGCGGTTACGGGCTGATTTACGATGAAGACGGGCAGCGATTGCTGAAATCCGTTTCGGATACGTCTCCCGGCGAAGCTGTGACCGTCAAGCTGGCCGACGGCTCGATGAGCTGTCGAGTCCTTGAAGTGAAAGGAGAATGAACGTAATGGCCAAAACCTTAAACGAAGAGCTGAGCTTCGAACAAGCCATGGATCGCTTGGAGGACATCGTTGCGAAGCTTGAAAACGGCGACGTTCCTCTCGAGACGGCAATCGAACTATTCCAAGAAGGCATGATGCTGTCGCAATTATGCGGGGGCAAGCTGGAGCAGGTGGAGCAAAAGATCGAGCTGCTTCTGGAAACGGAGCAAGGATTTCAGAAAAAACCGTTTGCGTCTGCAAGCGAAGACAAAGGGGAATAACGATTGGAAGCCAGGGATACCACTTCTACTATTCGAGATTACTTGCGTCAAAGCACGGCCGAGACGGAAGAAGCGCTGTTGCGGACGCTTGAGCCGGCATGGCAGATGCCGGATGCGCTCAGGGAGTCGATGAGCTATTCCCTTGGCGCCGGCGGCAAGCGGATTCGCCCGTCGCTCGTCCTGACGGCCGCCGAAGCCGTTCGAGGATCCGCCTCCGATCGGACGTCGGCGCTGCCGGTCGCATGCGCGGTCGAATACATACATACGTACTCCCTGATCCATGACGACTTGCCCGCGATGGACAATGACGATTTCCGCCGGGGCAAACCTACGAATCACAAGGTGTTCGGCGAAGCGATGGCGATACTTGCCGGAGACGCTCTGCTCACGCACGCGTTCAAGCTCGTTGCGCAGACGTCGAAGCTCGGCATTCCGGCGGAGACGGCCTTAGCCATATCGGAGGAGCTTGCCGAGCTTGCCGGCGCTTCCGGGATGGTTGGCGGACAGGCGGCCGACATGCTTGGGGAGCAAGGAATTACGTCTATCGCGGAGCTAGAGTATATCCACCTCCATAAGACAAGCGACCTCATTATTTTTTCGGTCAAATCGGGCGGCCGCATCGGAGGAGCGAGCCATACCCAATTGGAGCTTCTGGAGCTGTACGGCCGCAATCTCGGCCTGGCTTTTCAAATACAGGACGACATACTGGATCTCGTCGGCGACGCGGAGAAGCTTGGCAAGCCGACGAACAGCGACGTCGAGCAGAAGAAGGTCACGTACCCTTATCTCATTGGACTCGAAGAGAGCAAAGAGCTCGTCGCGCGGCTGACCGAACAGGCCAAGTCCGCGATCGTCGAAGCTGGACTCGCCGAACCGTCGAGATTGCTGCAGATTGCCGATTATTTAGTGCATCGCGACCATTAAAGGTCCGTAATGAATGTAAGGCTGTTTGGGCTCATTCGACAACTATGCTATAATAGGTAAAATGTAGACGTTCATCGGACGGCGTTCGTGCTGTCCTCGAAAGCGAGGAAATCATGTGCTGCTTGAACAAATTAAAGGACCAGAGGATCTAGACGGCATGTCGGTCGGGCAACTCGAACAGCTTGCGGGCGAGATTCGCCAGTTTCTGATCGAGAAGCTGTCCGTAACGGGAGGACATCTGGCACCTAATCTTGGCGTCGTGGAATTAACGCTCGCCTTGCATTATTTATTCGATAGTCCCCGAGATAAATTTATATTCGACGTCGGGCATCAGTCCTACGTTCACAAAATACTGACCGGCCGCATGGATCAGTTCGACACGCTGCGCAAGTATAAAGGACTGTGCGGCTTCGTCAAGCGTTCCGAAAGCGAGCACGACGTATGGGAAGCCGGTCATAGCAGCACTTCGTTGTCCGCCGCGATGGGCATGGCTCTAGCGCGCGACTTGAAGGGCGACGACAACCGCGTGGTCGCCGTCATCGGCGACGGAGCTTTAACCGGGGGCATGGCTCTCGAGGCGCTTAACCATATCGGACACGAGAAACGCAACATGATCGTTATTCTTAACGATAACGAGATGTCGATCGCTCCGAACGTCGGGGCGCTCCATCATTATTTGGGAAGGATCCGCACCGACCGCCATTACCAGAAGGCCAAGGACGAGCTTCAGCATCTGCTGAACAAAATTCCGGCAATCGGCGGCAAGTTGGCCAAAACGGCGGAGCGATTCAAGGACAGCCTGAAGTATTTGCTCGTGAGCGGAATATTGTTCGAGCAATTCGGCCTTACGTATTTGGGTCCCGTAGACGGACACGACCTGAACGGCCTGCTCGATATTCTCAAGCAAGCGGATTCCATGCCTGGACCGGTGCTTGTCCATGTCATCACGGTCAAAGGAAAAGGGTATTCCCCCGCCGAAGCCGATTCCCACAAGTGGCATGGCGCGTCGCCATACAAAATCGAGTCCGGCCAAATGGTAAAAGCAGTGGGGCCGCCGATGTACACGAAAGTATTCGGAGACATGCTGATCCAGCTGGCTCGCGAGGACGAAAGAATCGTGGCCGTGACGCCTGCCATGCCTAGCGGCTCGGGGCTCATCGAATTCGCCGAGGCGTTCCCGAATCGGATGATCGACGTGGGCATCGCCGAGCAGCATGCGGCCACATTATCGGCCGCGCTTGCCTTGGAGGGCTTGAAGCCCGTATTCGCCGTTTATTCGACCTTCTTGCAAAGAGCTTACGATCAGGTCGTGCACGATATATGCCGCCAGAATCTCAACGTCGTATTCGCCATTGACCGGGCCGGCTTCGTCGGACCGGACGGCGAGACCCATCAAGGCGTCTACGATATCGCGTTCCTGCGCCATGTTCCGAATCTCGTCATTATGATGCCCAAAGACGAAAACGAGCTGCGTCGCATGATGAAGACGGCCATCGACTACAACGAAGGGCCGATCGCCGTGCGTTATCCGCGCATAAACGGCGTCGGCGTGGAGCTGGAAGCCGCTCCGGCGCCGCTGCCGATCGGCAAGTGGGAGACGTTGCGCGAGGGGGATACGAGCGTCATTCTGGCCATCGGTCCCATGATCGGAGTGGCGGAGGCCGCCTCCGATCTGATGAAACGCGAGGGCGTGCAGGTTGGCGTCGTTAACGCGAGATTCATTAAGCCGCTGGATGAAGAGATGCTGATCGAGCTTGCCGATAAGGGCAAGCGCATCATCGTTTTGGAAGAAGGATCGGAGCTCGGAGGGTTTGGCAGCTCCGTGCTTGAATTCTATTCCCTCAAGGGGTTGTATGAGACGGCCGTTCGCATTGTAGGCGTGCCGGACCTGTTCGTGGAGCACGGCTCCATCGAGCAACAGCGGGAAGAAGTCGGACTGACGGCCGAGCGCGTCGCCTCCGAGCTTCGTTCCATGAATCCGAGGCGCATGAAACGCGCAACCGGTCAAGCGTAAAGAGGGAAGTAAATGACAACCATACCGAAAGAACGCATCGACGTGCTGCTAGTGGAGCGCGGGTACTACGACAGCCGAGAGAAGGCGAAAAAAGCATTAATGGCCGGTCTCGTGCTCGTGGACGACGAGCCGGTGGACAAAAGCGGCATGAAAGTACCGCGTTCCGCTGATATTAAAGTGAAAGGCGCTTTGCATCCGTACGTGAGCAGGGGCGGACTCAAGCTGGAAAAAGCGATTAAATCGTTCGGCATCGACATGTCTGGCAAAGTGATGCTGGATATCGGAGCTTCGACCGGAGGCTTTACGGATTGCGCCCTCCAGAACGGAGCTTCGTTCGTGTACGCGATCGACGTCGGCTATAATCAGCTGGACTGGTCGCTTAGGCAGCATGAGCAGGTTCGCGTGATGGAGCGGACGAATTTCCGCTACATGCTGCCGGAGCATCTCGATGGACCGCGACCCGACTTTGCCAGCATAGACGTTTCATTTATATCCCTTAAGCACATATTGCCTACGCTAGCGACTCTGCTTCCCGCGAATGCGGGAGTCGTTGCCCTGATAAAGCCCCAATTCGAGGCTGGCAGAGAAAAAGTCGGTAAGCTAGGCGTCGTAAGGGATCCATCGGTGCATGCCGACGTCATCCGTCAAGTGCTGGGCTACGCGTTCGAAGCTGGATTTGCTTTGAGGCAATTGACTTATTCTCCGATTACTGGCGGGGAAGGCAATATCGAGTTTTTGGCTTATTGGGAGTTGAAGCCGTCTCAAGAAACGGAATTGTCCGGGCCCAGCGCCGCGGATATCGTACCATCCGTTGGCGAGCTGGTCGCCGAAGCGAATCGCACCTTTAAAGTTAAGCCTTAACACGCGCAAATTATGAAGTTTTGCGCTTTAAACTACCCAATCGAATACAACCCAACAACGCAAGATGCCGATCGGTTTTACTGGATTGGCATCTTTTTGCTTTACAGATTGTCCCTTGATTTGATAAACTAAGACCAAACAAACGTTCGCTTCCGTGATTGGCTTTGGTCAAATGAGGTGAAACGCTATGGATAAATACGGCGATTGGTTTATAATGGCGCTAGCGGGCGCGTTGCTGATCGTGTGGATCTACCGTGCCTTTTATCGGTGGCTGCACGCTCCGGTCAACATGAACCGGATTACGCTGGGCAAGGGTTCTGCGGTATCCGATGACGACGACAACGTCAAGCTGCTGAGGCGGAACGGCTACAAGGTGGTTTCGGCCAAACACGTCGTGCCGATTCCGGTCGAGCTTGACGGCGCGCCGGTGGGAACGGGCGCGCGCATGTACATCGATTACATGGCCTCCAAGGACGACCTGACTTACGTGGTCAAGACGGCCAGGGAGCGCAAGCCCATGGAGTGGACAGCCAGCGGTCTCAGGGACAAGCTGCTCGTTTATGCTTTGCTGCTGCAGGATTGCGCCGGTATTTTGTACATAGACGCCAAGGAAGGCACGGTCCGCAAGATCGTATTCCATTTGACCGACGACTGAATGAAACATACGTAACCACGGGGGTTTGTTTATGAAGGGGATCAGGCAATTCAAGATCAAGGAAATCATCGCGCACAGCATTATCGAGACGCAAGAAGAGCTGGTTGAGTCGCTGCGCGAGTCGGGGATGCAGGTGACGCAGGCAACGGTCTCGAGGGACATTAAGGAGCTCATGCTGATCAAGGTGCCGATAGAAGAAGGACGCTACAAATATTCGTTGCCGGTGGATGCCCACCGCCAGAATCCCATCCACAAGCTGAAGCGGGCGATCGTGGATCACTTTACCGGCATCGATTATACGGATAATTTGGTGGTGCTTAAGTGTCTGCCGGGTACGGCCAACACGATCGGCGGTTTGATCGATAATATGGAATGGAGCGAAGTGATGGGGACGATATGCGGAGACGATACGATCCTCATCATCTGCCGGACGAAGCCGCAGAGCATAACGGTTACGGAGAGGCTCCTGGAACTGTTGAATTAATGGATATGACTGCAATGAAGTAGCGTTAAACAATTAAGGAGGCATGCGAACATGCTGCGAGAGCTGTCGATTCGGAATTTAGCCGTCATTGAAGAAGTACACATTTCATTTCATAACGGATTCCATGTGCTGACCGGGGAGACGGGGGCGGGTAAGTCGATTCTGATCGACGCGCTCAGTCTGCTTGTCGGCGGTCGGGGTTCCTCGGACATGGTTCGTTATGGGTGCGACAAAGCCGAGATGGAGGCGCTATTCGATATGCCGGTCCATCATCCCTCATGGTCGATCTTGCGGAGGCTCGGCGTACAATTCTCGTCCGAGGAGATGCTCGTCATTCGCAGAGAGCTATCCGCGCAAGGGAAAAGCGTCAGCCGAGTCAACGGACAGCTGGTCACGATGACGATGCTGAGAGAAATAGGCGAAAGCCTTGTTAATATTCACGGACAACACGAGCATCAATCGCTGCTTCGCTCTGAGCAGCATCTGGAATGGCTGGATCTGTTCGGCGGAGATCTGCTTATTGAACGGAAGACGCAGTATAAACGCGCATACGGTCAATTGATGGATATTCGCGTCGCGATTAAGGAATTAGAGGATACGGCGCGACATAACGTCCAGATGCTCGATTTGTACCGATTCCAGATCGAAGAGATTACGGCTGCGGAGCTAAAGCCCGAAGAGGACGAACTGCTAACGGAGCAGCGGAAGACGCTGATGTATGCAGAGAAGCGTATGGACGCCGCATCCGAAGCTTATACGTTGCTGTACGGAGGCAAAGGTTTAGACGCGTTTAGCAAGGCGATCTCCAAATTGACGGACATTGTCAATTATGACCAGGCGAAGCTGGATCCGCTTCTCGAGCAGCTTCAATCGGCGTTCTACCAAGCGGAGGATGCGGCGTTCCAGCTTCGCGATTACCGCGACGGCATCGATGCCGACCCCGAGAGCTTGGCAAGAATCGAAGAACGATTGGATCTGATACATGGATTGAAACGCAAATATGGGGAAAGCATACCTGATATATTAAGTTATCTCCATAAGATCACGGGGGAACGCGACAAAATCGAAAATCGAGACGAGCTGGTGGCGAAATTACGAGCGCAAGAAGAAGAGGCGTATCGCCACGCCTATAGCCTTGCGGAGGATCTGTCCTCGCTTCGCAAGCACGCATCCGTCACGTTATCCGACGTAATCGAAAGCCAGCTTGGGCAATTGCTGATGCCGTCCGCGAAATTCAGCGTTTCGTTAGAGGGATCGGCGGAAGGCGGTAAGGACAATCAGCCAGCCAAATTACATACCAACGGGATCGACGATGCGGTATTTTTGTTGTCCTCCAATCCGGGTGAACCGCTTAAGCCGCTTAACCGAATCGCGTCCGGAGGCGAGATGTCGCGTATTATGCTCGCGCTTAAGAGTATTTTTGCCGAAATCGATCAAGTGCCCGTCCTCATCTTTGATGAAGTGGACACCGGCGTAAGCGGTAGAGCGGCTCAAGCCATCGCGGAGAAGATGTCGGCTTTATCATCAAAGTGTCAAGTGTTCTCCATTACGCATCTGCCCCAAGTGGCGTGCATGGCGGACCACCACTACGAAATCATGAAGTCCATATCCGACGGCCGTACGGCTACATCGGTTACGGAGCTGGCTACCGATAAAAGGATTAACGAGCTTGCTCGGATGCTTGGCGGCGTAGAAGTAACGGAAAAAACTCGTCATCACGCACAAGAAATGCTTGATTTGGCACATGGACTGAAGGGAGCGTAATGGAAGGGATTCAGGGAATGTTTTTGCGGACATAAAACATGGGGGTCGGGGTAACTTAAAGGTACGCCAATGGCGATAAATCCTTTTTCGTCATGCGAAGGAATGACAGGGAGCGTGAATACATTTGAACTCCAACAGGCGGAAACGTATGATTGGCCTGGTTCTCGTTTTCTTCGTTTGCATGATCGGGTTCTCCTCACCGTTTCAACAATTTGCCGCATTCCCGAATGAACTTCGTTTATTCTCCGGCCAACTGAAACGTCTGCAATACGGAGTTCCCGTGCAAGCCGAAGTTACCGTAGACCCGCACATGTTGCATGTTAACGGATCCTCCGAACATTCCCTATCCGTTAATTTGAGCAAACCGCTGTCGCTTGAGCCTAGCCAGAGCGGCCAAACGAACATGCAAGTGAAATTATTCGGTAAAATCCCATTCAAGACCGTTAAAGTCAAAGTCGTTCCTGATCTACGTATTGTCCCTGGCGGACAGACGATCGGCGTAAAAGTGAAATCCGCCGGCGTCCTTGTCGTCGGTCACCATCAAGTCGTAGACGCCGGCGGAGTCAAACATTCGCCGGGGGAAGTGGCGGGATTAAAGCTTGGCGATCTTATTATGTCCATTAATGGCACACCGGTTAACGAAGTTCATCGCATCGGCAAGCTGACAGAAGAATACGGCATGACGAAACGTCCTCTTCACATTACTTACAAGCGCTCCGGCCAAATGAACGCAACGGATTTAAACCCCGTATACGACGCCGAAGATCGCGCGTGGCGGCTAGGGCTGTATATTCGAGACTCAGCCGCAGGGGTTGGTACTTTAACGTTCTACGCTCCGGATCAAGGTGTCTACGGTGCCCTTGGCCACGTGATCTCCGATATGGATACTCAGACCCCCATCGAGGTCGGAGAAGGCCAAATACTTGAATCCAGTGTCATGTCCATCAACAAAAGCCAGAGTGGTGAGCCCGGCGAGAAACGCGCGCAGTTCGTGAAGGAAGGCAAAATCCTCGGCAACATCGAACGTAATACGCAATTCGGCATTTTTGGCAAGATGGGCGAAGGCCCCGCACATAGCTATAGCGAAAAGGCGCTCCCTGTCGCATTCGCGGAGGATGTGAAAGAAGGCCCCGCCAAAATCCTAACGGTCGTGAACGGTCAAAAGGTCGAAGAATTCGATATTCAGATCGTGCATGTGTCCAAACAATCCAGCCCGGCAACCAAAGGAATGGTTATCAAGATAACGGACAAGCGGCTTATCAACAAAACAGGCGGAATCGTTCAAGGCATGTCAGGCAGTCCCATCATTCAAGATGGCAAAATCGTTGGCGCGGTGACGCATGTATTCGTCAACGATCCTACCTCCGGTTACGGCTGCTTTATCGAATGGATGCTGCAGGACGCTGGCGTTCTGAATAGGGAAGTGCCGCCGAAACAAAACGCGGCATAAGGAGAACGTCTCGAGCAGTGTAGACTGTCGCTCGAGGCGTTTATTTTTTGCGTCAGGAGCGCAACAAGAAACTAAATATGTCGAATTGGCACGAAAATAAGGGCATTATGAAGTAAATTATTTATTATATCGAATAGTTGAAAAAAAATAAAGAAAAAAGATTTTCGACAGAAGGAATTCCATTCGCCGTGTCGAAAACCTTAGTTAGACAACCCATGAGCGATACAGCAAACTATCATTTAAGGGAGGATACTTACCTTGCACAAGATCGAAGTTTTGTTGGCTGACGACAACCGAGAATTTACGAACCTGTTATCGGAATACATATCCGAACAAAGCGATATGCATGTAAGTGGCGTGGCCTACAACGGAGAAGAAGTAATCCGGCATCTGGAGCAAACGCGCAACGTCCCTGATGTGCTTATATTGGATATTATCATGCCTCATTTGGACGGACTTGGCGTTCTAGAAAAGCTAAAGGAAATGAACTTGTCCCCCATGCCCAAAATCATTATGTTGACTGCATTCGGTCAAGAAAACATCACTCAAAAGGCAGTGCAGCTGGGCGCATCGTATTACATACTTAAACCGTTCGACATGGATATCCTGGCTAACCGGATTCGTCAGCTTGTAGGCAGCAGCAACTCCTACACGGCGACTTCAAGCTTCAGCTCCAGCACGACGATGCTGAAGTCTAATGTCGTACCGCTTGCCAAGGGGAAAAACCTGGACGCGAACATTACGAGCATCATTCACGAAATCGGCGTTCCCGCTCATATTAAAGGCTATCAGTACTTGCGCGAAGCCATTACGATGGTGTACAACAATATCGAAATTCTTGGCGCCATTACCAAAACGTTATATCCCGCGATCGCGGAAAAATTCAAAACGACGCCATCCCGCGTCGAACGCGCGATTCGTCATGCGATCGAGGTCGCTTGGACTCGCGGCAACATCGACAGCATTAGTCATCTGTTCGGATATACGATCAACATCAGTAAGTCTAAGCCGACCAACAGCGAATTCATCGCAATGGTCGCGGACAAGCTTCGTATCGAGCACAAGGTGAGCTAATTCCTTCTCGTTCCGAATGACCGCTTCATTCTTGGGTTCAGCTACCAATGAATGAGGCGGTTTTTGTTCATTCAGAAGGAAGAATGAACAAATGGGTTACACTTATATAGGCAACAAAAAAAGGCTATCCGGTAGATGCCTTATTTGTACACGATTCTTCTGTTTAGATAAACGTTGCGGCCATATTTGGCGATAAGCCGTGCAGCCTCGGCCTTGATAAAGCCGGATATGTCCTGTAATCTTTGTCCGCGCGGCTGCAGCGTTTCCTGCACTTTGCCGTCCACGAAAACATCGTATACGATCATCGTCACCTTGAAATTCACCACCAATCTGCTTGATGGATTCAGTTTACAGGGACAAAGTTATCGCTGCGTTAAACCATTAGGACGAAATTGTAAAAAATCGCTTGCATATGTCATGCAAAGATCAAAAATGTCATCGTATATTCAAGTTGAACATTACGAACCTTCCGGCGGCGAAGACCGGGGCTTCGGCGGACGGGGACGTTTGGTTTTGAATCGGGGTGCGACGTAATTGCGCTTGCGGTCGCGGAAGAAAATCCAGCCTCCGATAAACCCGGCACCGGCAAAGAAAAGAATGAATCCGAGCAAAAACTTCAACCACTCAAAGTCCGGGGTTATTTGATCATTGCCGAACTCTGAAAAATAAAAGAATAAGGCGTCTTTCATCTTAAGAAATCCAAAGCAGGCGGCAACTCCGGGAATGACCAGGAACAAGATGGCGATAACGCGGGAAACCAACAATTTCATAACGTAAAAAGCTCCTTATCTTGGCAGACCCTAAGTCCGCTTTCTCATTCCTATTATCATAACTCCTCCGGCTAGGTCATGTCCATTTGTTCTGAAACAGTGAAATGGCAAATAAAAAAGAGTACAATGGAATAGCAATTATTTGTTTTTCAAATGCGGAGGCGACAACATATGGCGATTCAAGTAGACGTAGCCGTGCTTGGAGGCGGACCTGGCGGTTATACGGCGGCAATTAGGGCTGCTCAAGCGGGTAAAAAGGTTGCCCTGGTGGAACAGGACAAGCTCGGCGGGACCTGCCTGCACAAAGGCTGCATACCTAGCAAATCGATGTTAAGAAGCGCGCAAGTATATAGAACGATTTTGGCAGGCAGCGATTATGGCGTTACGGTTGCGCAAGAGCATGTTTCGCTGGACTTCGGCAGAGTGCAGGCTCGCAAAACCGAAACGGTAGATACGTTATATCGTGGCTTGCAAAGCTTGATGAAAAAACACGGTATAACCGTTCTGAACGGTAAAGGCAGGGTGATCGGTCCTTCGATCTTCTCGCCCAAAAGCGGTTCGTTGGCAGTTGAGTTGGAAAACGGCGAGATGGAGCAAGTGGTGTCGACAAACCTTATCATCGCAACGGGCTCGAAACCGCGTTTGCTGCCGGGCCTTGCGCGCGACGGCATTCACGTGTTGTCTAGCGACGACGCGTTGCTGATGGACGAGCTTCCGGAGTCGATCCTTATTATCGGAGGCGGAGTGATCGGCGTGGAATGGGCTTCCATGCTGCAGGACTTCGGCGTAAACGTAACGTTAGTCGAAGCTGGGGCTAGACTTCTTCCAGGCGAGGATGCGGAGGTTTCGGCCGCGCTTGCCAAAAGCTTGGGACGCAGAGGCGTTCGCATTCTGACCAGCGTTCAGCTGCAGACCGATACATACGAAACGACCGGCGATGTTGTATCCATTAAGGGATCGACGGCGGACGGCGATGTAACGCTTGTCGCGAACAAAATGCTCGTCTGCGTCGGCCGGGAGGGGAATGCAGACGGCATCGGCATCGAAAATACCGACATACGCGCCAGCAATGGCTTTATCGTCGTCAATGAATACGGTCAAACAAACGAGCCTCATATCTATGCGATCGGCGATGTCATTGGAGGCGTGCAGCTCGCCCATGCGGCCGCTCACGAAGGACTGACCGCGGTAGATCATCTGCTTGGCGGCAAACCCGCAGTAATCGATCATATTCTTATTCCGAGATGCATTTACTCCAGTCCCGAGGTAGCCTCCTACGGTTACACGGAGGACGGGGCTAGAACGAAAGGCTTTGATATCAAGGTAGGCAAGATCCCATTTGCGGCGATCGGCAAAGCCATTGTCCTGGGCGAGCCGGAAGGGTTCGCCAAAGTAATCGCCGACCGCAAGTCGGGCGACATTCTCGGCGTGCACCTGATCGGTCCTCACGCGACCGATCTCATCTCCGAAGCGGCGCTTGCAGGCTGGCTCAACGCCACGCCTTGGGAAATAGGCGCGATGATTCATCCACATCCGACGTTGTCGGAGGCGATCGGCGAAGCGATGCTGGCCGTGGACGGCAAAGCCATCTCGTTCTAGCCGCATTGGCCATCGGAAATGACGTCCCATTTACGACGTTCCGACGGGAATGCGAGAGGTGGATTTCCTTTTGCCGAAAAAGCAGTTATAATGGGTATAGTGTGGTCTTAGTACCAGGTTATAAGAGTTGGTGAATAAGGAGGCTATCGTGATGACTCAATTGTCTTCTGCTGGTCAGCAAGCCCGCCATGCGGAGCTTGGACTTAAGAACGAACAAGCCGTAGAAATGTACAAAATGATGATGATGGCAAGAAAATTCGACGAGCGCGTCATGCTTCTGCAGCGGGCCGGCAAAATCAACTTCCATGTATCCGGCATCGGACAAGAGGTTGCCCAGGTTGCGGCGGCTTTCGCGCTTGACCGCGATCAGGATTATTATTTGCCTTACTACCGCGATTACGGCTTTGTCCTTTCCGTCGGAATGACGCTGCGCGATCTGATGCTGTCGGTGTTCGCAAAGGCGGAGGATCCCAATAGCGGCGGCAGGCAAATGCCGGGGCACTTCGGCTCCAAAAAGCTGCGGATCGTGACGGGCTCGAGCCCCGTGACGACGCAGGTGCCGCATGCCGTAGGCCTCGCGCTAGCCGCAAAGATGAAGAAAAAGCAATTTGTCAGCTTCGTCACGTTCGGAGAGGGCTCCAGCAACCAAGGGGATTTCCACGAGGGCTGCAACTTCGCCGGCGTACATAAGCTGCCCGTCATCTTGATGTGCGAAAACAATCAATACGCGATATCGGTGCCGATCCATAAACAGCTTGCGGGCAAAGTGGCGGATCGCGCGCTAGGTTACGGCTTCCCCGGCATCCAGGTAGACGGCAACGACGCGCTGGAGGTTTACCGAGTCGTCAAGGAAGCTCGCGAGCGGGCCGTCGCGGGCGAAGGTCCTACGCTAATCGAAGCGATCATGTACCGTCTTTCGCCCCACTCTACCTCCGACAACGATCTGGCTTACCGGACGAAGGAAGAGGTGGACGAGAACCGGGCGAAAGACGGTCTTCCCAAATACAAACAATATTTGATGAATTGCGGTTTATGGAGCGAGGAGCAAGAGGAGCAGTACGCGCTCGAATTGCGCAGGCTGCTCGACGAAGCGACGGAATACGGCGATAAAGCGCCGTTCCCGACGCCGGAATCCACGATGCACCACGTCTACGAAGGCGATGCCGGACAAGGGGGGCTGAGCTAATGCCGGTTATGGATTATATCGACGCGATTAGGCTCGCGATGAAGGAAGAAATGGAGCGCGACGACGATGTTTTCGTGCTGGGAGAGGACGTTGGTCTCAAGGGCGGCGTCTTTACGACGACCAAAGGGCTGCACGAACAGTTCGGCGAGATGCGCGCCATGGATACGCCGCTATCCGAATCCGCGATCGCCGGCGTGGCCATCGGGGCTGCCATGTACGGCATGAAGCCGATCGCCGAGATGCAATATTCGGACTTTATGTTTCCCGCGACCAATCAGATCATTAGCGAAGCGGCCAAGATCCGTTACCGCTCCAACAATGATTGGTCCTGTCCCATCGTCATCCGCGCGCCGATCGGCGGAGGCATCTTCGGCGGGTTGTACCATTCGCAATGCCCGGAATCGGTCTTCTTCGGAACGCCCGGCCTGAAGATCGTGGCGCCTTACCGGCCTTACGACGCAAAGGGATTGCTGAAGGCGGCGATACGGGACGCGGATCCCGTTCTCTATTTCGAGAACAAAAAAGGCTATAAGCTTATCTCCGGCGATGTGCCTGAGGATGATTATATCGTGCCGATCGGCAAGGCAAACGTGCTTCGAGAAGGAGACGATATTACGGTCATCAGCTACAGCATGCCGTTGCGCTTTATCGAGCAAGCTGCCGAGGAGCTCGCGCAGGAAGGGATCAGCGCCCATATCCTGGATTTGCGCACGATACAGCCGCTTGATAAGGAAGCCATTCTCGAGGCCGTGCGCAAGACGGGTAAAGTATTGATCGTGCACGAAGACAACAAAACGGGCGGGGTCGGCGCCGAAGTCGCGGCGATGATCGTCGAGGAGCTGCTTTACGAGCTTGACGCGCCGATCATGCGGCTATGCGGTCCGGACGTGCCGGCGATGCCCATCAACCCGCCGGGCGAGAAGTTTTTCTTGTTGAACACGGACAAGGTGAAGGAAGCCATGAAGAAGCTGGCTATGTACTAGGACCAGTGGGGAGTTGGATGAAATGAAAACGATGACGGAAATCGTGATGCCGCAGCTGGCGGAGTCGTTAGTCTCCGCCACGATTGATCGCTGGCTGAAGCAGCCGGGCGATCGAATCGACGTCTACGAGCCAATTTGCGAAATATTGACGGATAAAGTAAACGCCGAGCTGCCTTCAACGGTTGCGGGCACTCTGGTGAAGATATTGGTCGGCAACGGCGAGAACGTGCCCGTCGGCACGCCGGTCTGCATTATCGAGACGGAGGGAGCAGCCGCTACCGCTGTCGAATTCAATCCGCCGGCGGCAAGCTCGGCGAACTCGGCAAGCTCGGCGCTCGGCAGCCAACCTGACGACGAATCGACGTCGATGCGCAACCGATTCTCGCCGGCGGTACAGCAGCTGGCCGCCGAACACGGCGTGCGATTGTCGGACGTGACGGGGACTGGGCTTGGCGGGCGTGTGACTCGCAAGGACGTTCTCGGCTACGTCGCGGCGGGCAAGCCGGCAGCATCCGCACAGTCTACCGGCGTTGATCCCAAGGGGCAAGTGCGTTCCTCGGGCATCCATTTGTCCGAGACGCCGCGCATTCCGAAGATCGAGGTTGAGGGTTCTTCGACGCCGAGCCGCGGCGAGACGTTTATCGACGTTACGCCGATACGCAATACGATCGCGCGCAACATGCGACAGAGCGTCAGCGAAATTCCGCATGCCTGGACGATGATCGAGGTGGATGTCACCAATCTCGTTATGCTGCGCAATAAGCTCAAGAACGAATTCATGAAGCGCGAAGGCATCAATCTAACCTATTTGGCTTTCTTGCTGAAGGCGGTCGTCAACGCGATCAAGGATTACCCCATCATGAACTCGACGTGGGCGGTGGACAAAATCATCGTAAAGCGGGATATCAATATTTCGCTTGCGGTCGGCACCGAGGACTCCGTTCTGACGCCGGTTATCAAAAACGCGGATCATAAAAACGTCGCGGGACTTGCCAAGGAAATCGACGAGCTGGCGCGCAAAACGCGCGAAGGAAAGCTGACGCTATCGGATATGCATGGAGGCACGTTTACCGTCAACAATACGGGATCGTTTGGCTCCATCCTGTCGTATCCCATCATTAACTATCCGCAAGCCGCGATATTGACCTTCGAGTCCATCGTCAAACGGCCGGTAGTCATTAACGACATGATCGCGGTACGCTCAATGGCCAATCTGTGCCTGTCGCTGGATCACCGGATTTTGGACGGCGTTATCTGCGGCAGATTCCTGCAGCGGGTGAAGGACAATTTGGAAAGCTTCAATATGGAAAGCACATTATATTAAACCATCGAGGGGAAAAGCCATCATGACGGAGAAGGAACAAGGTTACGCCTCCGGACAGCTGGATGCCCAATATATCGGAACGGTTCCGTACGGAGAAGCGTGGGATTTGCAGAAGGCGTACGTGAAACAAATCGATCAGGGGGAGCGCGCGGAGACGCTGCTCCTTCTTCAGCATCCGCCGACTTATACGCTAGGTTCCGACCGGCATCCGGAGCATCTGCTGCTGAATCAAGAAGAGCTTGAGGAGAGAGGCATCCGCGTGTTCGAGATCGATCGGGGCGGGGATATTACGTATCACGGACCCGGACAGCTCGTCGGGTATCCGCTGCTCTATTTGGATGCCGTGGGGCTTGATCTGCATGCCTATCTGCGCAGGCTGGAGCAAGTGATCATTGATTGGTTAGGCGGGCATGGCATAGAAGCGGGGAGAAAACCCGAATATACAGGGGTGTGGGTCGGCGACGAAAAAATCGCGGCGATCGGCATTAAGTTTAACAAGGCCCGCAAGCGAAGGGGTTTCATCACGAGCCACGGCTTTGCGCTTAACATCAAAGCAGGCATCGCGGGAGAAGGCTTTGGCGGCATTGTGCCTTGCGGGATTGGACAATTCGGAGTTACTTCGTTTAACGATTTGACGGGACGGGATTTGACGGTGCGGGAGGCCGCCGAGGAGCTGCTGCCGTATTTCTTGAAGCAATTCGGTTATTCCCGCACGGAAGGTTCTCTAGCTCAGGAATAAGGAGCCGATACCTGCGAATACAGTCGTAATGAGCAATGTAGCCGCCACGACGATGGCGACGATGCGAATCGCTTTCTGTCTTTGCATAATGGGATGTGCCGCTCCTTTCCGTAATGGTAATAGGTCGAAACGCGGTCAACCTGGGACAAATCTTACTACTATTGTAATCGAAATTCGGAACGGAGGAAACCGTCATGATACAGAAGGAGAGATTGGTCGCCCAGTTCATGGAGCTTGTTCAAGTGGACAGCGAGACCAAAAACGAAGGTGAAATCAGCAAAGTGCTTCAAAAGGAATTTGCGGAGCTGGGCTTGTCCATTACGGAGGACGAGGCGGCCGCGAAGACGGGACACGGGGCAAACAATCTATTCGCGTTGCTGGAAGCATCGGAGGGCTGCGAAGGAGCGCCGACGTTGTTCTTCACGAGCCATATGGACACCGTGACGCCGGGAAACGGCATTAAACCGCAGTTGGACGACGATGGCTACATAAGGAGCGACGGCACGACGATCTTGGGCGCGGACGACAAAGCTGGCATCTCGGCGATGTTCGAGGCTATCCGGGTCATCAAAGAAAGAGGCATCCCGCACGGTCGCGTGCAATTTGTGATTACGGTTGGCGAGGAGTCCGGCCTGCTCGGCGCCAGATCGCTTGACGCAAGCAAGCTGGAAGCGGAATTCGGATATGCTCTGGATTCCAACGGTTCCATCGGCGATATCGCCGTCGCCGCGCCTACGCAGGCGAAGGTGACGATTAAGCTGCATGGACGTTCGGCTCATGCGGGCGTTAATCCGGAGGACGGCATCAGCGCGATCCAGATTGCAGGCAAGGCGATTTCGCGCATGCCTCTCGGTCGCATCGATTCGGAGACGACGGCGAATATCGGCAAGTTCGAAGGCGGAGGGGCGACGAACATCGTGTGCGATTTCGTCACGTTATACGCGGAAGCGCGAAGCATCGTTCAGCACAAGCTGGATGCGCAGCTGGAGAAGATGAAGGACGCCGTCATGAGCGCGGCGGAGGAGTTTGGAGGCAAGGGAGAGTTCGAAAGCGACGTCATCTACCCTGCTTATCAATACGATGACGGAGACGATGTCGTGGAGCTTGCTAAAGAAGCCATTACATCGATCGGGGCAAAGCCTAGGACCTTCCATTCCGGAGGCGGCAGCGATGCCAATATTTTTAACGGTTTGGGCATTCCGACCGTCAATTTGGCTGTAGGCTACGAGCATATCCATACGACCAAAGAACAGATTAAAGCCGACGATCTCGTGAGAGTAACGGAGCTAGTCGTCGAGTTGATCAAGCTTGCGTCTCTGCGCCAGGCTCGTCAAGCCTAAGCTCGAACATGCGATTATCGGATATGGCTCCATTAGAGGAGCCAATTTTCGCGCGGATGGGCGGGAGCGTTCTCGTATAAAGAGAAAGCGGCTCCTGCCCGGCCGCGGAGGAGGCGAGACGGCTTAACTCTCGTCTTATTTCATAACCTTTGCCGATAAGGCGCAAGTGGTTGCCAGCCATATATTGTTTCATTCCATCCGCTCCCGTTCCGTTTGGAGATTTGTTACTGATAAATATGACGGGGGCGGACAAGTTATGACCCGGCACCGAAAATCGGCTTTATTTTGTAATCGAAGGAGCCATGCCCATTATGAACGACTCGCAAAGGAACGGAACGGAGCGTCCGGCATTATGGCGCGAAAACACGCTCGCCACGGAGCCGATTTTTAGCGGACGCGTCATTTCCTTGCAGGTAGACACCGTAGAGCTGGCGGACGGACGTACCGCTACGAGAGAAGTCGTCAGGCATCCCGGCGCGTCTGCCGTGCTGGCGTTACTTGACGGCAAGCTGCTCGTCGTGGAGCAATACCGCAAGCCGATGGATAAGTTCCAAATCGAAATTCCGGCCGGCAAGCTGGACGGGGACGAGGATCCCGCGCTGGCGGCCGCCAGGGAGCTTGAGGAAGAAACGGGCTACCGTCCGGCGTCTTTGAAGCTGATTTCGGCGTTCTATACGTCGCCTGGCTTCGCCGACGAAAAGCTTTATATGTATTTCGCGGACGAGTTGACGAAAGGCGTGCAGAATCCCGACGAGGATGAAGACTTGTTCGTAGAAACGATTACCATGGAGCAGGCTGACGCTTACATCGCGGAAGGAAGGATCAGCGACGCCAAGACGATTCTTGCCGTGTATGCATGGAAGCTGTACGTTCAGACGGGCCGCATTTAGCTTATAGCGCCGCTCTCTCGTTCAAGCATGGGTCATAAGCGGCACCCCGCTTTCATAGAATAGAAGCAGACAACCCTTTCGCCGCCGGAAGGGTTTATTCTTTCCATGGGAGAATGGGGTGCTCGTTCTTGAAATATAGCGCGAACTTATATATTTTCGTAGCGGTGCTGTTCGTCGTCGGTGGCGTATTCGGCGCTTTGATCGTAGGAGCGTTGACGCTGGAGCAGCAGCAGGAATTAGCCGGCGAAATGAATCGGTACGTGCAAGCGGCGGGCGGAGGGGCGGACGTCAGCTCCGAGGCGTTGTTCTGGGACCGCTTCTGGTTTCACTTCAAATGGATGCTGCTTATTTGGATTTTAGGCATTACGGTGATCGGCGTTCCCGGCATCCTGGCGCTGAACTTTTTGAAAGGGGCGCTGATCGGGTTTGCCGTCGGGGTGCTTGTTCAGCAATACGGGTGGAAGGGAATCGTCTTCTTTTTTATATCCGTCGTGCCTCAGAACGTCATAGCGGTGCCGGCCATGATGATCGCCAGCGCGGCGGCCATCTCCTTCGCGATCTACGTCGTGAAGCACAGGCTGCTGTTGGCGCAGCAAAAGGGCGAATTGCTTCCTCAGCTAGGCATGCTGACTTCGACCACGATGATCATGATGTTTCTGTTCGCCGGAGCGGCGTTGTTCGAAGCCTATCTGTCCCCTGCAATCGTGGGCTGGGCCTCGACCTACCTTCCGTCAATTAGCGGCATCGTTTGACAGGGAAACGTTTGACTTTCGACCTGACTTCCCCCTATAATTGGAGTTGACGTTTCCGTATACTGGATGCGACATGCTGGCAGGGGGGAAATCATGGAAGCCCGGATCGATACCATTAAGCAGCAGTTACAATCTCAGGGCTACAAGCTAACCCCGCAACGTGAAGCGACGGTACGCGTGCTGCTAGAGAACGAAGAGGATCATCTTAGCGCCGAGGACGTCTTTATGCTAGTCAAGGATAAAGCGCCGGAGATCGGTTTGGCTACCGTTTATCGGACGCTGGAGCTGCTAAGCGAGATGCATGTCGTGGAGAAGCTCAATTTCGGCGACGGCGTCGCCCGTTACGACTTGCGCGCGGATAACAGCAAGCACCATCATCATCATCTGATTTGCGTGCAGTGCGGCAGCATGGAAGAAATCAAAGAAGATTGGCTGCTCCCGCTCGAAGAACGGCTGGAGCGTGAATACGGATTTTTTGTCGCGGATCATCGCCTAGACTTCCAAGGCGTCTGCAGGCGCTGTCAGGATAAGAACGACAATCCCAAATAATTGCGGAAGGCTTCGTCATCCTCTTGCGGATGAAGGAGCTTTTTTTGTTCCGCTTTCCTTGCTGGAATATAAGTGGAATGGATCTTCAACGAAGATTCGGACGCTTGCCCCTCTTGCCGCATACACATAATTTAAGCCCGTGCTGGAAATGGTACGCTTGAGGATGTATGTACAGGAGGCGATGGCAAGATGAGAATCGGCGTGCCCAAAGAGATCAAGCAAAGCGAATACCGCGTGGCGTTAACGCCGGCAGGCGTCACGATGCTAACGGCGGTCGGTCACGAGGTGGTCGTGGAATCAAAGGCAGGCGAAGGAAGCGGCTTCCTCGACGAGGACTACGCGCGCGAAGGAGCGATCATCGCCGAAGATCCCGCGGCCGCATGGGCTGCGGACATGGTCATGAAAGTGAAAGAGCCGCTTCAGCAGGAATTTTTTTATTTCCGCGACGGAATGATTTTGTTCACTTACCTGCATCTTGCCGCCGCGCCTGATTTAACGAAGGCGCTAGTGGACAGCGGAGTTACGTCGATCGCGTACGAAACGATCCAGCTGCCTAACGGGAGCCTGCCGCTTCTCGTGCCCATGAGCGAGGTTGCGGGAAGGATGGCGGTGCAGGTCGGAGCCCAATTTCTGGAATCGTTTTACGGCGGACGCGGCGTTCTGCTCGGCGGGGTTCCCGGCGTCCCTCCGGCCGAAGTCGTCGTTATTGGCGGCGGCATCGTGGGAACTAACGCCGCGCGCATGGCGCTCGGTTTAGGCGCGAACGTCGTCGTTATCGAACGCAGCGCGGAGCGGATGCGTTATCTGGACGAAGTGTTCGACGGTAGAATCCGTACCTTGATGTCGAGCCCCTACCATATCGCGGAAGCGGTCAGCCATGCCGATCTTGTAATCGGAGCCGTGCTGATTCCAGGCGCGAAGGCGCCCCATCTCGTAACGGAGCAGATGGTGGAGCGCATGAAAAAAGGAGCCGTCATCGTGGACGTCGCCGTGGATCAAGGCGGCTCCATCGCTACGGTTGACCGTCCGACGACGCACAAGGACCCCGTTTACGTGAAACACGGCGTCGTTCATTACGCGGTCGCCAATATTCCCGGCGCGGTTCCGAGAACGTCGACGTTCGCCCTTACCAACGTCACCATGCCTTACGCGTTAGAGCTGGCGAACGGCGGCTGGGAAGCGGTAAGGCGCAGCGTGCCACTTCAGAAGGGCGTCAATACGCATGCCGGCAAGCTGATGAACGAACCGGTAGCTCAAGCGACCGGACTTCCGTATACGCCGATAGAAAAGTGGCTGGATAGTATATCCTACGATCGTTTGGACCCTTGATCGAATCGACATAGACATATTGGGATAAGCCTCTTCATATCGTGGTACGAACGGCCAGCGCGCAAAACGAATGTCGGTGCTCGCGGCCGTTTCCAGGAAGGAGGCGGACCAAGATGGTCATTTCGTTCAAAGGATGGATGAGCCGGATGTTGTTTCTTCTGCTCTTTGCCGTTCTGCTCGTCATCGCTTCCGGCGGTTATCGCTGGCTGCTTGAAGTCGTATCGCCCGTTACTCCCTATCACAAGCCCAAAGGAGAGGCCCTTAAGGTACTGCAGCAGGACCCGGCGTCCCCGGAGGGAGGCAATACGGCCGACCGGCTGCGCTGGTTTTATTGGTACGGCGAATGACCGCTATGTATTTCGGCTTGTTGCCGGTACAAAAAGAAGGAAAACGCGTGCTGGATGTGGAAAGGATGAAAGTCAATCCAGCACGATGCGGCATTCGCGAAAGGAAGTTACGAATTGAAAGCTCAATTGGAACGATACATACGGTATTTGCGGAATGAGAGAGGGCTGTCCGTCAATTCCATCGCCTCATACGAGCGGGATCTCCATTCCTGCTGCTCCTATTGCGAGGAGAACGGCGTGCAAGATTGGGAGGCCGTTCAAAGGCAGCATCTTGCGGGCTACATGCTCGGAATGAAGGAAAAAGGGCTTAAAGCGGCGACCATATCGCGCCGCGTCGTTTCCGTGCGCGCCTTCTTCCACCACTTGGTGGTAAGCGGGGTCATCATGCGCGATCCTTCGATCTATTTGGAAGCTCCCAAGCAGGAGAAACGCGCGCCTAAGGTGCTTTCGATCGACGCGACCAGCGCGCTGCTGGAAACGCCTCGGACGGACAGCGCCGCAGGTAAGAGGGACAAGGCCATGCTGGAGCTGCTGTACGCCACCGGCGTTCGCGTGTCCGAAATCGTGGCGCTTAACGTCGAGCATCTTCATCTGGCATTAGGGTATATCGAGTGTACCGGCAGCGGGATGAAAGAGCGGATCGTTCCGTTCGGCAGCCACGCCGGCGCCGCGCTGGAGCGTTATTTGGCCGCTGGCGGGCGCGATGCCCTGATGACGGGCCGCGAACCGGATTCCGCGTTGTTCTTGAACCATTTAGGGACAAGAATGACAAGGCAAGGCTTCTGGAAGCTAATTAAAAAATACGCCAAAGAAGCGCGCATCCAAGAGGAAATAACGCCTCATACGCTCCGGCATTCCGTTGCCGCCCACCTCCTCGACGGAGGAGCGGACGCCCGAACGGTGCAGGAATTGCTGGGACACGCCGATATCGCCACGACGCTTAAATATACGCAAAGCTCCAAATTGCGGCTTAAGGATGTATATCGAGGAGCGCATCCGCGCGCCTAGCATAGAGAGGATGGACAGACATATGAAATTCGAACGCATTGCCGTCATTGTGCTGGATAGCGTTGGCATCGGCGAATTGCCGGATGCCGAGCAATTCGGAGACGCAGGCTCCCATACGCTCGGGCATATTGCCCAGCGGGTGCCGGGGCTTGCTTTGCCGAACCTGCGGGGACTGGGACTCGACCGGATTGCGCCGATCGGGGATTGGCAGCCCGCAGAGGGACAGCCTTTGGCCTATTACGGCAAGATGGCGGAAGTATCCGTCGGCAAGGATACGATGACGGGGCATTGGGAGCTGATGGGTCTAAAGCTGACCGTTCCGTTCCAGACGTTCCCTGATGGATTTCCTCCCGAGCTGATCGGTCCCTTCGAGGAGCGGACGGGCCGCAAGGTAATCGGGAACAAGTCCGCCAGCGGCACCGAAATATTGGACGAGCTGGGCGAAGAGCAAATGAAATCCGGGGCATGGATCGTCTACACGTCGGCGGACAGCGTCTTTCAGATCGCCGCCCACGAAGGCGTCATCCCATTGGAGGAGCTGTACCGGGCTTGCGAGATCGCCCGCGAACTGACGATGGACGACCGCTTCACGGTCGGACGCGTCATCGCCCGGCCGTACGTCGGCGAGCCGGGAGCCTTCAAGCGTACGCCCAATCGGCATGATTACGCCGTCAAGCCTCCTCAGCAAACCGTTCTCGACAGTCTCGAACAAGGCGGGTTCGAGGTCCGCTCGATCGGCAAAATAGCGGATATTTTCGATGGGGAAGGCATCACGTCCTCGCAGCCGACCCCAAGCAACGCGGATGGGATCCGTCGCACGATCGAAGCGCTTGGCGAGTCGTTCCGCGGTCTGCTATTTACGAATTTAGTGGACTTCGATTCCTTATACGGCCATCGAAGAGATCCCGCAGGCTATGCGAGAGCGCTTGAGGAGTTCGACGCGGCGGTGCCGGAGCTAATGGGTCGGATCGGTCCCAAGGATCTGCTCGTCATTACGGCGGATCACGGTAACGATCCTACGCATCCCGGAACGGATCATACGCGCGAATACGTGCCGGTGCTCGTCTATAGCCCGGCTTTCCAAACGCCGGGAGCGTTGCCCGCGCGGGAGACGTTCGCCGATCTTGGAGCCACGATCGCGGACAATTTCGGCGTGGCGGCTCCGCCGAACGGCAGCAGCTTCCTGTCCGAGCTCAAGACGAGCGAATAGGACTTAAGCCAAGCTGCGCAATGTTCATGACCGCCTTTCCAATGCCTTTTTCAAAGAAATGAAGACATGCAAATCCATGCGCAACGAAACCGTTGCGTTCCATATTCGGAAGGAGCAGATCAGATGAATCAATTAACGAATGCGCATATCCAGGAAGCGGCCGCTTATATAAGGGAGAAGACGAACATGTCGCCGGAGATCGGCTTGATCATGGGCTCGGGGCTCGGGGTCCTCGGCGACCATCTGGAGCGCGCCGTCGTCATTCCGTATCATGATATTCCGCATTTCCCGATCTCTACCGTTGAAGGGCATGCCGGCGAGCTTCTGCTGGGAACCTTGTCGGGAAAAACCGTCGTGCTGATGCGCGGCCGGTTCCATATGTACGAAGGGTACGGACCGGAGCTGACGGCATTCCCGGTGCGCGTCATGAAGGCGCTTGGCGTCGCTTCGCTCCTTGTGACCAACGCGGCCGGCGGCATTAACCTGGCGTTCGCGTCCGGCAACCTGATGTTGATTTCCGATCATATTAACTTGACCGGCCGTAATCCGCTAATCGGACCTAACGACGACGAGCTCGGGGTCCGGTTCCCTGATATGTCCGAAGCTTACAGCAAACGGCTTCGCGCGGCCGCGCAGGAAATCGCCGTCGCTCAGGGCTTCACGCTGCAGGAAGGCGTATATGTCGGCTTGACGGGACCATCGTACGAGACGCCGGCCGAAATCCGGATGCTGCGCACGCTCGGCGCGGATGCTGTCGGAATGTCGACCGTTGCGGAGGTTATCGCGGCTCGCCATTCGGGCATCGAGGTCGTGGGCATCTCCTGCATTACGAACATGGCCTCCGGAATACTGGACCAGCCGTTGTCCCATGGGGAAGTTATGGAGACGGCGGAAAGAGTCAAGTCCCAATTCCTGGGTCTAGTGAAAGCTTTAATCGCCGTGATGTAACCGGGATTGTAACACAATTGTAACAATTGGATCGACTCATTGTGACAGTAATTGATGGATTGGTCGTCGTATAATGTCCATGATCATAGAATGATGGAGTGAAAAAAATCATGGACAAGCTGTTAATGGAGCTGGAGAAGCTTCGCGGTGAAATGGTGGAAACGGCGTTGATGGAGCAGGATCTGCTTCATAGGGACGTGCTCGTGCTGAGCCAGTCGCTCGACGAGATCATTATTCAGGTTCAATCCGAGCGTCTGCATAACTACAGATGCCGCGCGTTATCCAGATCAAGCTGAAGAGGGCGACCAGACTCACGTTAACGTTAAGGAGGCTCTCATGCGGGCAGTCGATTTGATACACAAGAAGAGAGATGGCGGAGAACTAAGCGCCGCGGAGATTACCTTCCTCATAGAAGGGTACAACAAGGGAGAAGTCGCGGACTATCAAATGTCGGCGTGGGCGATGGCGGTATTCTACCAAGGGATGAACGCGCGGGAGACGGCCGCGCTCACGCTCGCGATCGCCGAATCGGGCGATCAAGTCGATTTGTCGGGGATTCGCGGCGTTAAAGTGGACAAGCACAGCACGGGCGGCGTCGGCGACAAAACGACCTTGATCCTCGGCCCTCTCGTCGCTTCTCTGGGCGTTCCCGTTGCCAAGATGTCCGGGCGCGGACTGGGACATACCGGCGGTACGGTCGACAAGCTGGAATCGATCGCGGGCTTCCGAACGGAACTGTCGCGCGATCAATTTATTTCGCAGGTCAACGAAATCGGTCTGTCCGTCATCGGACAGAGCGGCGACTTGGCTCCGGCGGACAAGAAGCTCTACGCGCTGCGGGATGTTACCGCGACGGTGGAGTCGATTCCGCTTATCGCTAGCTCCGTCATGAGCAAAAAAATCGCCGCCGGCGCCGATGCGATCGTCCTGGACGTCAAGACGGGCAGCGGCGCGTTCATGAAAACGCAAGAGGATTCGGAGAGGCTGGCATCCGCGATGGTGGCCATCGGCACGCAGGTCGGCCGCCGGACGGCGGCGGTCATCAGCGACATGGATCAGCCCCTGGGCTTCGCCATCGGCAACGCGCTGGAGGTGGCCGAAGCGATCGCGACGCTCAAAGGGGAGGGACCGGAGGATCTGACGGAGTTATGTCTGGCATTAAGCGCCCATATGGTCTTTTTAGGCGGAGAAGCGGCTTCGATCGAAGAAGCGAAGGAGAAGCTCCGTGCCCAGCTCCATAACGGAGAAGCACTGGCCAAGTTCAAGTCGTTCATAGAAGCGCAGGGAGGCGACGGCGGCATGATCTTGGATCCAGGCAAGCTGCCCGCCGCGCCGATGTTGATCGAAGTGGCCGCGGGCGCAAGCGGCTATGTCGCGGCCATCGAGGCCGAGCAGCTTGGTCTCGCCGCGATGGTGCTCGGCGCGGGCCGCGCGACCAAGGAAGCCGACATCGATTACGCGGTCGGCCTCGTCCTTCGCAAGAAGGTTGGGGATCCCGTAAGCGAAAGAGAATCCATAGCCACGATCCATGCGCGCGCCGGCAATGACGTTACGGATAGAGTAGCGGAGCGGATCCGGGGAGCCTACCGGATCGAGCGGGACAAACCCGCTATGAAGCCGCTGCTGCTTGCCGTCGTCACCTCGGAAGGCATTTCCAGGCTTGGTTCATAGAGGAACTAAAACGCAAGCCGTCGATTCGCTATTCGCGATCGGCGGTTTTTTGTGCTTGCGTAATGTGAACGATTGGGGCTAATCCTGCGAATAGGAATAATTTCCTTTCCGAATGTTAACAATGAAAAGGAAAATAGTACCGACAATCGTCCAGGAGGGACCTATCGTTGAAAACTAGATGGACTTCAATTCTCGCACTAACTGTAGCCATGGCGCTTATGCTGCCCGCATTCGCCGCGGCGGAGGAAGGAACGGCTACGGTGGACTTGGCGCCGTCAGCCCGCTCCGCCATATTGATGGATGCCGACAGCGGCACGGTCATCTTCGAGAAAAACAGCCATGATCAGCTGCCGCCGGCCAGCATTACAAAAATCATGACGTTGCTGCTCATCATGGAGGCGCTCGACAACGGCCAGCTTAAGCTGACGGACAAGGTCAGCACGAGCGAATACGCGGCATCGATGGGAGGTTCGCAAATTTTTCTGGAGCAAGGCGAAGAGATGTCCGTCGACGACATGATCAAGGGCATCGCCCTCGCATCCGGCAATGACGCATCCGTCGCGATGGCGGAGAAGCTGGCGGGCACGGAGGCGAACTTCGTCGCGATGATGAACGCGAAGGCGCAGGAGCTCGGCATGAAGGACACGCATTTCGTCAATCCCAACGGCCTCCCGGTGCAGGGTCATTATTCGTCCGCGCACGACATCGCCGTCATGTCGAGGGAGCTGCTGAAGCATCAGGAAGTGACGAAGTATACCGGCTTATACCAGGATTATCTGCGCAAGACGTCCGAGAAGCCGTTTTGGCTCGTCAATACGAACAAGCTCGTCCGTTTCTATAGCGGCGCGGACGGTCTGAAGACGGGATACACCAGCGAGGCCAAATACTGCCTGTCGGCCACGGCGAAGCGCGATGACATGCGCGTCATCGCGGTCGTCATGGGCGAGCCGACCACGAAGCAGCGCAATGTCGAAGTGTCGCAGATGTTCGATTATTCGTTCGCGCAATACATGAACTACTCCGTGATCGAAGCGGGAGACGGCATCGGGACGCTGCGGGTACAAAAAGGCATGACGTCGGAGCTTCCGCTCGTCGCGGATCGCCCGTACAGCGTTTTGCTGAAAAAAGGCTCGGCCACGAAGGACATTCGTTACGAGCTGAAGCTGGACGATGCCGTCAAGGCGCCGATCGCAGCGGGCGATTCTGTCGGCAAGCTGGTCGTCTACGACGGGGATCACGTGCTGAAGGAATTTACCGTGGAATCGCCGCAGGACATCGCGAAGGCGAATTGGTGGAAGATGTTCAAGCGCTCCGCGTCGAGCCTGTTCCGCTAGTCACGGAAATCGGGATGCTTCGCCCAATGAATCGTCCTTCCGCGCTTTTTGTCAGCTCGTAGCGGTATGCTTCTAGTTTTGTCGGCATGCAGGAATAGGCGGCTCTCCTGTTGAATCCCTTGTTCTATCTCGGCGATTGCATCTATGCAACAATGACTGTGAGGAGATGAGGAGCGCACATGAGTCTGCAAATCGAGTTGGAGCACTACCGCAACGTGCTGATCGTCCGGCTGTACGGTGAGCTGGACCATCATACGGCTAACGTCGTACGGTTCAAGATGGAGGAAGCTCTCCTGAAGGATGGCGTGAACCATGTCATTATGAGCCTCAAAGAGCTGCAGTTCATGGACAGCTCCGGACTCGGCGTCATCTTGGGACGCTACAAGCAAGTGAAGAGCAAAGGCGGCAAGATGGTCGTGTGCGACATCAACCCGGGTGTCAAACGATTGTTCGAGCTGTCCGGTTTGTTCAAGATTATATCGGTTCACGACAACGAGAGGAACGCGATATCGAGTCTGGAGGTGGTGTCATGACAGGCAGCAACCTAATGAAGCTGACATTTAGCGCCCGCTCGGAGAACGAAGCGTTCGCGCGCGTCTCCGTAGCGTCCTTCGTCGCCCAGCTCGACCCTACGATGGAGGAGTTAAACGATCTGAAGACCGCGGTGTCCGAGGCCGTGACGAACGCGATCATCCATGGCTACGACAACGATCCGAGCCGGGAGGTGACGATCGAAGTCGCGATCGAGCGCGACACCGTCTCCATCGTCATAGCAGACGAAGGCAACGGCATCGAGGACCTGGAGCTGGCACGCCAGCCGCTCTACACCTCCAAGCCCGAGCTGGAGCGTTCGGGGATGGGCTTCACCATCATGGAAAACTTCATGGATCATTTCGAAGTGGCGAGCAGAATGGGCGGCGGAACCCGCGTCGCGATGCTCAAGCGGATCGAATCAAAAAAAGCGCTCTATAACTAGAGCATAGGGGGCACGGCCTCATGGATGTCGGTATGAAGCAATCAGCCCAGCCTTATTTGGACGATGCCGAAGTCAAACGATTGATCGCGCTCAGCCAGTCCGGCGACACCGTCGCCCGGGACACGCTCGTAGGCTGCAATATCCGCCTCGTATGGTCCGTCGTGCAGCGCTTCATGAACCGGGGCTACGAGCCGGAGGACTTGTTCCAGATCGGCTGCATCGGGCTTCTGAAATCGGTGGATAAATTCGACCTGTCGTACGACGTGAAGTTTTCCACCTACGCGGTTCCGATGATCATCGGAGAAATCCAGAGATTCCTGCGCGACGACGGAACGCTCAAGGTCAGCCGTTCGCTCAAGGAGACGGCCAACAAGGTTCGCAAGATGAAGGACGAGCTGTCGAAGACGATGGGAAGACTCCCGACGATTAACGAAGTGGCGGAAGCGCTCGGCATTACGCCGGAGGATGTCGTGTTCGCGCAGGAAGCCAACAAGCCGCCGACGTCGATTCACGAAACGGTCTTCGAGAACGACGGGGATCCCATCACGCTGATGGATCAGATCGCGGACGAATCGCAGGAGCGATGGTTCGACAAGCTGGCCCTAGAGGAAGCCATCGAAGGGCTGAGCGAACGAGAGCGTCTCATCGTGTTCCTGCGATACTACAGGGATAAGACGCAATCCGAAGTGGCGAGCAGGCTCGGCATCTCGCAAGTTCAAGTGTCAAGGCTGGAGAAAAAAATATTGCAATCGATCAGGGACCAAATCGCTCAATAGCGGTTTGGTTCTTTTTTTGTTTGAAATTGGCTGATTATCCTAATCCTCCGCTATCCATACTAACGTAGAAGGGGCGGACTGCCTCCTAGCAACGCGGTAAGCAGAAGGGATGATGAACAGATGGGCGCGAGAAGCCAATCCGTTATCTATCTGCGTCTGAAGAAAAGGATCTATATCAAACCGTTCCACACGGTGACGCTGGGCCAGGTGGCGAGGCTGCTGACGGACGAGGACGTCCTTCAGCGGCAATTAGCCGCGTTGCCGCTCTACGAGCATCGCAAGGACGACGGAAACCGGGTCGTCATCGACCTGCTGCAGATCGTCGAGCGCATTCGCCGCGAGGCGAAGAACGTGGCGATCGAAGCGTACGGCGACCCTCAAGTGCTGATTATGGTCGCGGACAAGCCGGTGAGGCCGAGGTATGTCATGCTTGTCCTAGCATGGCTGCTCCTATTTTTCGGCGCCGGTCTGGCCATTATGAATTTCCACACGGATGTCAGCATGAAGGAGGTACATATCCGGATCGTCGAGCTTATTACGGGCGAAAAGGTCGAGCATCCGCTATGGTTCCAGATCCCTTATTCGCTAGGCATCGGTCTAGGCATGATTCTGTTCTTCAACCACATCTTCCGCAAGCGGTTCAACGAGGAACCGAATCCGCTGGAAGTGGAGCTGTACATGTATCAGGAAAATATGAACGCCTACGTCATTGCCGACGAAATTCGGAAGCAAGCCGATTATGACCAGATACGCGAAGACGGCGCGCGCAATGATTAATGTCGCGGAAAATCTGTTTGTCGCGGTGCTCGGCCTTGCTGGCGGGCTTGCGGTGGGCAGCGGGCTCGTGGCGCTGCTGATCGTATTCGACCTCGTGCCGCGGCTTGCCCAGCTATCGCGCGGCTTTCGATTGTCGGCGTGGTTCGAATCCGCGATCGTATGCGGCTCGCTGTATTGGACCTTCGCCGATTTCATGGATTGGAAGCTTCGCCTTCCGGCGGTGCTGGCTCTTTCGGGCTCCGGGCTGCTGGACGGCATGTTCGTGGGCATGCTGGCAGCCGCGTTGACGGAGGTGATGAACGTGCTGCCGATTCTGGCCAAGCGACTGGGCTTGTCCGCTTATATGATCGGTTTAGTCATGGCCATGGTCCTCGGCAAAACGATCGGCTCCTTGTTCGACTGGCTTGTGTTCCAGTGGTAGGCAACCCGCAACCCGCTGCAAGCGAACATCAACCAATTACAACTACTAAACGAGGTGAAAAAGCTTATGGCGGATATGGAGAACGAGAAGAAGGATGGCATGGATCAAGGCTCGGAGGGCGTAATGGCGTTTTTGTCCGATCGGGATCGGGAAGAGAAGTCGGATACGCTGGATGAGCACTCCGATAGGCTAGGGAGCGGGGAGTCGGGCTCGGAACAGCGGGAACATGATCGACACTCGGCCGAATTTGGCGATGGGCAGGATGGCCAACCCGGGCAGTCCGCCAGCGATGGCGATGGCAGGCAAGGCAACGGAGCCGTATCGAAACAGGCAGGCCGCAAATGGAACGAGCAGGAAACGTCGAACCAGCCCATCCCGGAGCGCCTTGACGACGTGCTGAAGAAGCTGGAGGAGGATGTCGGCTACAAGACGAGCTTCGATATCGTCTTGAGGGAGATGACCTTCGGAGACAAGCGGACGGCTTTGTTTTGCCTTAACGGGTTGTCCAAGGACGAACTCCTGACGGAGGTGCTCAAGCGGCTGACCTATCTTCACCCCGACGACTTAAGCAGCGACGCGGTACACGCTTTCGTCGATCTGTACGTTCCGGCGGCGCAGGTCGACAAAGAAGAGGATTGGGACAAGCTGATCAACAGCGTGCTTGCCGGGGGATCCGCCCTGTTTATCGACGGGGAGCCCGTCGCCCTTAAGATTGACGCCAAAAGCCTGCCGGCGCGCGGTCCCGAGGAGCCTTCGCTGGAGAAGGTCGTCCGCGGCAGCCGCGACGGATTTATCGAAACGCTGATGGTCAACGTATCTCTCGTACGCCGAAGGCTGCGCGACCCCAAGCTTCGCTACGAGCTGATCCAGATCGGCGAACGGACCAAGACCGACGTATGCATCGCTTACATTGACGATCTCGTGGATAAAAAGCTGCTTGAGTCGATCAAAGACAAGGTGTCCAAAGTGAAGGTCGACGGGCTGCCGCTGGCGGACAAGCAGCTCGAAGAGGCGACGATCAAGCGGGGCTGGAGCCCGTTTCCGCTCGTTCGGTACTCCGAGCGTCCCGACACGGTCGCGGCGCATCTCCTGGAAGGAGCCGTCGCCGTCTTCGTCGATACGTCCCCCAGCGTCATGACGCTGCCGACGACGTATACAGACCTCATGCAGCACGCCGAGGAGAACAGGCAGACGCCGTTTATCGGCACGTATCTCAGATGGGTTCGATTCTTTGGAGTATTCGCTTCGCTGTTCATGCTGCCGCTGTGGCTGCTGTTCGTTATGCATCCCGAATTCAAGCCGGCTTTGCTCGAGTTTCTGGGACCGAACAAAACGGGTAAAATTCCGCTGTACGTGCAGTTCCTGCTTGCCGAGATCGGGATCGACCTGATGCGGATGGCGTCGGTGCATACTCCTTCTTCGCTCGCCACCGCAATGTCTCTCGTCGCGGCGATTCTGATCGGGGATATCGCGGTGCAGACCGGCGTCTTCGTTAATGAAGTCATTCTTTACATGGCGATCGCAGCGATCGGAATGTTTGCCACGCCAAGCTACGAGCTCGGGCTGGCGAACCGGATCGTCAGGCTCGTCCTGCTGACGGCGGTGGCCGCCTTCAGCGTTCCCGGGCTCGTCATCAGCACGACGGTCATCATGCTCATGCTGACGCTGGAGCGTTCCATGAACCGTCCGTACATGTGGCCGATCATTCCCTTCGACGCCAGAGCGCTGTTCGGCATCATTATCCGCCAGCCGCTTCTCTATAACCGGAAGCGCCCCAATATCCTTCGCCCGCAGCAGGTGGACAAGATGCCGCAAACGGAGTAGCCGTGCAAAAATACAAATGAAATGCGAATTTATCCATTTCGGACGCGGCGCATTTGCGTTATACTGATGCCATAAGATGCAAATCAATTCCGATTGCCCGTCAGGGCGCGGAGGAAAGCCGAGGGGAAACTATATGTATCTGCATGGTACCAGCACAATCAACGCGCAAGGCCATCTCGAAATCGGAGGGCGTGACGTCGCCGATCTGGCGAAGGAATTCGGAACGCCGTTATATATTGTGGACGAGTCGCTAGTCCGTCAACGCGCAAGAGAATACGTAGAGGCGTTTAAGGCTTCCGGCCTAAAGTTCCAAGTCGCTTACGCGAGCAAGGCGTTCAGCGTAATGGCGATGTGCGCGATCGCGGAGCAGGAAGGGCTGTCCCTGGACGTCGTCTCCGACGGCGAGCTTTATACGGCGCTGCAAGCGGGCTTCCCCGTGGAGCGCATTCACTTCCATGGCAACAACAAGACGCCGGAGGAGATCGAGATGGCGCTTGAAGCGGGCATCGGCTGCTTCGTCGTGGACAACTTCCACGAGCTGGCGCTGCTTAACGCGATTGCCGGCGAGAAGGGCAAAAAGGTTAACATCCTGCTTCGCATCACGCCAGGCGTCGAAGCGCATACGCACGACTATATCTCGACAGGCCAGCAGGATTCGAAGTTCGGCTTCGACCTAGGCAACGGAGCGGCCAAGCAAGCCATCGAGCAAGCGATCGCGCTCCCGCATCTGGAAGTGCTCGGCGTGCATTCGCATATCGGCTCCCAGATCTTCGAGGTGGAAGGCTTCCGCATGGCGGTGGACAAGGTGGCCCAGTTCGCGGTCGCTATCCGCGCGGAGCTCGGCCTGACGTTTAAGGTCATCAATCTCGGCGGCGGCTTCGGCATCCGCTACGTGGAAGGCGACACGCCGCTTCCGATCAGCGAATACGTAGAAGCGATCACGGGCGCGATCAAGTCGAACTTCTCCGCTGCCGACTTCCCGTTGCCCGAGATTTGGGTGGAGCCGGGCCGCAGCATGGTAGGCGACGCGGGTACCACGCTGTACACGATCGGGACAAGCAAACACATTCCGGGCGTGCGCAAATACATCGCCGTCGACGGCGGCATGACGGACAACCCGCGTCCGGCGCTTTATCAATCGCGTTACGAAGCGATTCTGGCCAACCGCGCGAACGACGCGGTCGAAGAAACGGTTTCCATCGCGGGCAAATGCTGCGAGAGCGGCGACATGCTCATCTGGGATCTGGAGCTTCCCAAGGCCGAGAGCGGCGATTTGCTTGCCGTATTCTGCACGGGCGCCTATAATTACGCCATGGCTAGCAACTACAACCGGATCCGCCGTCCGGCAGTCGTATTCGTGAAGGACGGCCATGCGGACCTCGTCGTGAAGCGCGAATCGCTGGACAATATCGTATGCAACGACGTCATTCCGGCAAGACTTCAGAAATCCCCCCTTGCGAAATAAGGACGGAATTGCTAACGTAGTCTGGAGCATCATCGATTGCTGCGATATATGTTTTACTTACTCGGACTGAAGAAAGGTAGATGAAATCATGGCAAAACAAGCAAAAATCACATTGGCAAGCGGCGGAGAGGTCGTTCTTGACCTATTCGACCAGGATGCTCCCAATACGGTAGCGAACTTCGAAAAATTGGCGAACGACGGCTTCTACAACGGTCTTACGTTCCACCGCGTCATCCCTGGCTTCGTCGCGCAAGGCGGTTGCCCCGTAGGCAACGGCACGGGCGGTCCCGGCTACAAAATCGATTGCGAAATCAACCCGAACAAACACGAGCGCGGCACTCTCGCGATGGCTCATGCGGGCCGCAACACGGGCGGAAGCCAATTCTATATTTGCTACCAGCCGCAGCCGCATCTGGATGGCGGACATACGGTATTCGGCAAAGTTACCAAAGGCATGGAGCTTGTGGACGCGCTTAAGGGCGGAGACAAGATGGAAAAGGTCGAAATCACGAACGTATAAGTTCGTGTTCCGAGTTCGGCTTTTACCAAAACGAGCGCATATTATGTACAACCATTTAACAAGGAAAAGGTTGTTTAAGCATGCGTAACCGCCGAGCCTTATTGGCTTGGCGGTATTTCATCGGGGCCGATTTTTAATGTGATCTTGATTTTTTCAGGATCGAGTGGTACGATTTCAACATTATATATAAGGTAATGTCAACAATGCTTTCCTTCGGGGCAGGGTGAAATTCCCAACCGGCGGTGATCGGGAAACAGGAACGGTACGGCACAAAGCTGCGTTCGGTTTTCCGTCAGTCCGTGACCCGGATCGTATCTCACGCGAGAACGATGCGGTGGACCTGGTGCAAATCCGGGACCGACAGTATAGTCTGGATGGGAGAAGGAAAAGCTTCGGCAAATGGTGCCTGTTTATATACGCTACTATGTGCAACATTTCACATAGTGGTGTCTATTAAGCAATGCAACTATAAGGGTACGGCGGCTTGCCGCGGTGTGCTTCAGTTTTTTTGAAGCGCCGCATCGGATGCGCCCGTGGTCTTGTTTCGTCGTCGTTTTTCTATGTATTTTCTCATCCCCCTGTCGGCAAGCCATTGCCGGGAAAGGGGGTTTTTGTTTTTGTCAGACGTACTGAACGACGAATATTACATGACGCTCGCTCTGGAAATGGCGTCCAAAGCGGCGGGGCAGACGGATATTAATCCCGTTGTAGGGTGCGTCGTCGTCAAGGGCGGACGGATCGTCGGCCTCGGCGCGCATTTGAGGCGGGGCGAAGGCCATGCCGAGGTTCATGCGCTCGGGATGGCCGGGGCAGACGCGGAAGGCTCTACCGTGTACGTAACACTCGAGCCTTGCAGTCATTACGGCAAGACCCCGCCTTGCTGCGAAAGAATCATCGAGGCCAAAGCGGCGAGAGTCGTCGTTGCCGCGACCGACCCTAATCCGAAGGTCGCGGGCAGCGGCATTGCCCGTCTGAGGCAGCAAGGCATTCAGGTAGACGTCGGTCTCCTGGAGGAACGGTCGCGTCGAATGAACGAAATGTTCAATGCGTACATTACGACCGGCTTGCCGTTCGTAACGCTCAAGACGGCCAGCACGCTAGACGGAAAGGTCGCTAGCCGAACCGGCCATAGCCAATGGGTGACGGGCTCGGTCGCGAGAGAACAGGTTCACCTGCTCCGCCACCAGCATCAAGGCATCATGGTGGGAATCGGCACCGTCGTCGCGGACGATCCGCTGTTGACGACTCGCGCCGCGGTTAGCGGACTGCACCCTGCGCGTATCATAGTAGACTCCAGGCTGACGTTGCCGGTGGATGCCAGGGTCGTTGCGGACAAAACGTCGCGGACGATCGTTTTGACGACAGAAGCGGCAGATGAGGACAAACGCCGATTGCTGGAGGCGGAAGGCGTTGAAATCGTGTCCTGCGGACCTGGACCGTCCGTTGATTTGAAACTGGCAATGCGGCAGTTGGCCGAACGGGAGATCGGTTCGGTGCTGCTGGAAGGCGGCGGAAAGCTGAACGGCTCCATGCTGGAAGCGGAGTTGATTGATAAGGTTATTTTGTACATGGCGCCAAAGCTGATCGGCGGGGACGAAGCGCCGCAAAGCTTCCGGTTCCCGGGACGCGAATTCATGAGCGACGCGATTGCTTTGGATAAGCTGCAGGTCGAGATGGCCGGCGCCGACATCCGCATAACGGGATACCCCGTTTATCGAAAATAAGGGAGGGGAGCAGCGAGATGTTTACCGGACTGGTAGAAGAAGTGGGCCGAATGAGAAACGCCTATCGCCAGGGCGAGGCCATGAAGCTGACGATCGGCGCAACGGTTGTCACGCAAGGAGCCGCTCTCGGCGACAGTATAGCCGTCAACGGCGTTTGTTTGACGGTAACTTCGTTTGACGGAGCATCCTTTACCGCCGACGTCATGCCCGAGACATACAGGAAATCGACCTTGTATACGCTAAAGCCCGGCGATCCCGTTAATTTGGAGCGAGCGATGATGGTTGGCGCCAGGTTTGGCGGCCATATCGTGCAAGGCCACGTGGACGGGACGGGAAAGGTGGTTTCCCGGCGCGTGGACGCGAACGCGGTCGTGTTTACGATCGACGCCGCCGATTCGGAGCTTATGCGTTACATTATTCCCAGGGGCTCCATAACGATCGACGGCATCAGCTTGACGGTCGTCGCGACCTCGCATTCCGGATTTACCGTGTCCATCATCCCGCACACGCTCGCGGAGACGGCGCTTGCCGTGCGGCAGCCTGGCGACATGGTAAACCTCGAGAGCGACATTATCGGCAAATACGTCGATCACCTGCTCCACTATCGAGTCGGCGGAGAAGGATCGCGCGGCCTGGCAAAGCCAGGCATGACGGCCGATTATTTATCACAGCACGGATTTATGTAGCTTGCATAGCTTTCGGCTTTTCGGCTTACACACAGAGGGAGGGAAACCGATGAATAGAGAGAGTGGATTGTTCGATACCATTGAAGAGGCAATAGCGGATCTGTTGCAAGGACGTCCCGTCATCGTCGTAGACGACGAAGACAGGGAGAACGAAGGAGACTTGATCGCCCTCGCCGACAAGGCGACGCCCGAAGTCATCAACTTCATGATTACGGAGGCGCGGGGGCTGGTATGCGTGCCGATTACGAAAGAAAGAGCGGAAGAGCTTGATCTTCCGCCCATGGTCGCCCATAATACGGATTATCATGGTACGGCGTTCACCGTTTCCATTGACCATAATTCGACGACGACGGGGATATCGGCTTACGAGCGCTCGTTGTCCGTCAAGGCGCTGATCGATCCCGCCGCCCAAGCGTCCGACTTCCGCAGACCCGGACATATTTTCCCGTTGATCGCTAAGGCAGGCGGCGTGCTGCGCCGCGCGGGCCACACCGAAGCGGCGATCGACCTGGCCGCGCTCTGCGGCGCAAGCCCCGCTGCCGTCATCTGCGAGATCATCAAGGAAGACGGAACGATGGCTCGCCTGCCGGATCTGGAGGAATTTAAGCGTAAGCACGGCATGAAGCTGATTACGATTCAAGAGCTGATCCGATACCGCAACGAAAAAGATAAACTGGTTGAACGCGTAGTCGACGTCAAGATGCCAACGGACTTCGGCGATTTCCGGGCGATCGCCTATACCAATCAAGTGGACGACAAGGAGCACGTCGCAATGGTGAAAGGCGAGATCAAGCCCGGCGAGCCGACGCTAGTCCGCGTCCATTCCGAATGCTTGACGGGCGACGTGTTCCACTCGCATCGCTGCGATTGCGGGCCTCAGCTGGAGGCGGCCTTGAAGCAAATCGACGAAGCGGGAAGCGGCGTTCTGCTATACATGAGACAGGAAGGCAGAGGCATCGGATTAATCAACAAGCTGAAAGCTTACGCGCTGCAAGAGCAAGGACTGGATACGGTCGAGGCGAACATCAAGCTCGGCTTTGCTCCCGATCTGCGCGAATACGGCATCGGCGCCCAAATTTTAAAGGATCTCGGCATCAGCAAGATGCGTCTGCTCACCAATAACCCGCGCAAAATCCGCGGTTTGGAGGGATACGGCATCGAAGTGGTGGAACGGGTTCCGATCCAGATGGAAGCCAACGATAACAACCGCAACTATTTGCGCACGAAACGCACGAAGCTTGGCCATCTGCTGCGGCCTGAAGCGCTGGAGCAGCAAGCGAACGAACAATCTTAAAGCTCCAAGCCGGATACAAGAACGATATTCAATTGAATATCAGACCAAAATTAACCATAGACGGAGAGGAAGAGATAGCAATGGCAAAAGTATACGAGGGGCATTTAGTATCGCAAGGCTTGAAATACGGGGTAGTGGTCGGCAGATTCAACGAATTTATTAGCGGCAAGCTCCTTAGCGGAGCCCTTGACGCGTTCAAGCGGCACGGCGCGAACGACGAGGACGTGGAAGTCGCTTGGGTGCCGGGCGCGTTCGAAATTCCGCTGATCGCCCAGAAGATGGCCGAAAGCGGCAAATACGACGCCGTCATTACGCTTGGCGCCGTTATCCGCGGGTCAACGCCGCACTTTGATTATGTTTGCAACGAAGCCGCTAAAGGAGTGGCTTCCATCGCGCTTAAGACGGGCGTTCCTACGATCTTTGGCGTGCTGACCGTAGACTCCATCGAGCAAGCGATCGAACGCGCGGGCACGAAGGCCGGCAACAAAGGCTACGAGGCGGCCGTCAGCGCGGTCGAGATGGCGAATTTGACGAAACAGCTGCAAGGTTAACCAGACCAAGCAGCAGCAGAACTTTGGGAGGTCGCGCGAGTGTCTGTGCTTTACAAGCTTGAATCGTTCGAAGGACCGCTGGATCTCCTGCTTCATCTTATCGACAAGGCGGAGATCGATATCCACGAGATATCCATCAGCGAGATAACGGTTCAATACATGGAATATCTCCATGCCATGAAGGAGCTCGAGCTCGACGTGACCAGCGAGTTCCTGGTGATGGCGGCCACGCTGCTCGCGATCAAGAGCAAGCAGCTGCTGCCTAAGCCGCCGGTATTCGAGGAGGATTACGGGGACTGGTACGAGGACGACGGCATCGATTCGAGGGAAGAGCTGATTCAGAAGCTGATCGAGTACAAGAAGTTCAAGATGATCGCGGAGCAGCTGCGCGAGAAGGAATTCGAGCGCAGCCTCGTCTTCTCCAGGGAACCGGAGGATATGACGCCGTTCATGGCGGAGGAGAAGGTGAATCCGCTAGAGGGGCTGCATGTCTCCGATCTTGTCGCCGCGTTCCAGAGAGCGCTGCGCAAGGCGGCGAGACGCAACGTCATCGCCACCGTGCATCGGGACGAAATTTCCGTCAAGGATCGGATCCGGGATATCGTCGACGTGCTGCGGCAGTTCGAGACCGTTCGATTCTCCAAGCTGATTAGAGAAAACATGGACAAGCACGAAATCGTCGTCACCTTCCTGGCGATATTGGAGCTCATGAAGATGAAGCATATCCGCTGCTTCCAGCATGGACTCTTCGACGACATCGTCATTCACTGGAGAGGAGAAGCGACAGGCGATGGAATTTCAGAAGTTGAAGTCGATTATTGAAGGACTATTGTTTATGGCGGGGGACGAAGGTTTAACGAAACGCCAGCTCGCCGATATCATGCAGTTGGACGCCGAATTCGCCGCGGAGCTCGTATACGATCTGCAGCGCGATTTGGAGCGGGAGGAACGCGGCGTCCAGATCACGGAGGTTGCCGGCTCTTACCGGATGACGACGCATCCGGAGCATATGCCGTATTTTGAACGTATGGCGTATACGCCAACGCGTTCGCAGCTATCCCAAGCGGCGCTGGAGACGTTGTCCATCGTGGCGTACCGGCAGCCGATCACCCGGATCGACATCGAGGAGATCAGGGGAGTGAAGAGCGATCGGGCAATCCAGTCGCTCGTATCGAAGGATTTGATCGAGGAGGTCGGCAGGGCGGAAGCGATCGGACGGCCTATCTTGTACGGAACGACGAAATCATTTCTCGATTATTTCGGGTTGCCTTCGATCAAAGAATTGCCGGAGCCTAAACACGTCGACATCGACGACGCGCTCGACGAGCAAACGCAGCTTTTGTTCGAGAGGCTCGACGGCCGGCAAATGACGATCGAGGAAATTAAAGAAGATTAGAGTATGAAGTTGAGCCGCTCTAGCCAATACTATATTCAGCCTATATTTGGGAACGGAGGAACGAAAGTATGTTTTCTCACCCGTACGGCTGGGTATTGGCGGGCGGACTTTTTTTTGTTTTGCTGATCGTTACGGCGTGTTCCTCCCGGGTCATAATCAACGGGCATGTCAAAAGAATCGGCAGCAACGACGACGCAGAAGTCCGGATCCGCGCATTGTTCGGCCTGCTTAAGTTTAAATACGAAGTTCCGTTCGCGAGCATCGAAGGGATGTCAATCAAGGTGCAAGAGGAAGTCAGCACTTTAAACGCGGGGTTCGACACTTGGAAGGAATACAATGACGAGATCAATCCGGAGAAGGTCGTCACGGTGCTGGAAAAAATGAAAAAGGTGCTTGCTCTGACAAGGAATTTGACGGGATGGCTCAAAAAAACGATGACCAAAGTGGAGCTGACCGAGTGGAATTGGACGACTTCCATAGGCACTGGCGACGCGATGTGGACGGCAATGGCGACCGGCGTGATCTGGTCGGTGCAATCCTCCGTTCTGGGCATCCTTTCCCAATTCGTTCAAGTCAAGACCGAACCGGCCATGGCGGTCCAGCCTATTTTTAACCGATCGGCGTTCGCCACAGAATGGTCGTGCATAGCCCAAATCCGGTTCGGTTATGCTATTCTTGCCGGATTGCAGCTACTGCTCCGCGTCAAGAAAACGAAAGGAGGCGTCAAAGCATGGCAGAACATCCTATCCAAGGCCTAATGCAAACCGCTATGGAAAATATCAAGGAAATGGTCGACGTCAATACGATTGTAGGGGACCCGGTTCAGACGCCGGACGGCAGCATTATTATGCCGATCTCCAAGGTGGGCTTCGGCTTCGTGGCCGGCGGCAGCGATATTCGCATCGATTCTTCGGATCAAACGCATAGCGGGGCCGCCAAAGACGCGCACAACGCGCAGGTGGCTATGCCGTTCGGCGGAGGCAGCGGCGGAGGCGTATCGATTACGCCGATCGCGTTCCTCGTCGTCGGCACCCATGGCGTGAAAATCGTGCCGCTCGACAATCAGACGCATCTGATGGAGCGAATCATCGATTCAGCGCCGGGCGTATTCGATAAAATTCAAACGATGGTGAAACGGAATTCCGGGGCGTCCGGTACCGCAGATTTCGTGGAATCGGCTTCGATTCTGGACGAAGTCCATGATACGAAGCATTATAACGGCTAATCCCATAGAAGCGACGGACTGCCCGCAAGGGCAGTTTTTCTATTTTTAACGCCATATGGCTCGTCTACGCGGCCTCGTACAAGCATATACTATCCCGAGGAAGGAAGTCGTCCATTTCGGTATCTTATCGTCCGCAACGGGAGGAGTCATTGCAACTATGAATGGATCAATACGGAGGATATCACGAAGTGCCGGCGCGTTGATCGCCAGCGCCATGATCGCGTTGGCGGCTATTCTGCCTGCAAAAGCGGCAAGCGCGGCGCCGGAGATAGGAACAAACGCTAAGGCTGCCGCTTTAATCGACGTTACCTCGGGACGTCTGCTGTATAGCAGCAACGGGGATACGCCGATGCGAATCGCAAGCTTGACCAAGATCATGACGGCCATCGTCGCAATCGAGCATGGCCGATTAACCGATGTCGTCAAGACGCCGAAGCGGGCGGTCGGCAAGGAAGGCTCATCCATTTATTTGCAGCTTGGCGAAGAGATGACCCTGCACAATATGCTTTACGGTCTTATGCTTCGTTCGGGCAACGACGCGGCTACGGCGATTGCCGAGCATGTAGGCGGATCGGAGGCGGGATTCGTCCATCTAATGAACGAAAAAGCGGCGTTTATCGGGCTGACCAACAGCTCGTTCAGAAATCCCCATGGTCTTGACGAAGACGGTCATTATTCTTCGGCTAACGATCTGGCCAAGCTATCGGCTTACGCTTTGCGAAATCAGGACTTCTCGGAGATCGTGCGAACGAAGGTAAAGCAAGTGCCGAATCCGCACGACAGCTGGAATTATGCCTGGAAAAACAAAAATAAAATGCTGACTCTCTATGAAGGGGCGGACGGCGTCAAAACAGGCTATACGAAAAAGTCGTTTCGATGCCTTGTCAGCTCCGCGACCCGCAATGGCCAGCAGTTAGCCGCTGTGACGATCAACGACGGCGACGATTGGAACGATCACGGCCATTTGCTCGACTGGGGTTTTAAGCATTTTCCTCTTCAAACGATCGCGGAAAAGGGAGAGGCCGTTACCGGATACCCTTACGCGCTCGGCGGATCGTTCCGTTATCCGCTTCAGGACGGCGAACAATCGACGATTCATACGAAGTTGACGTTGATCGATCCTCTATCGACGCGCTATGCGCTTGGAGAAAGAGGCAGGCTGGAATTCCAATTGGAGGGCGTTACGATTGGCATCGTTCCGGTCTACGAGCCGGACAGCGCCAGGATGGGACTTCAGTGACAAAGAATTGACACTTTGCCGGTCTTGTCGGATTGGCCGGGAGACCGATCCGACAAACAGGCTGACGAAGATTGGGGGAGACGTTAGTCATGGTGAACTGGATATGGTTGTTCTTTATTGTGGCGAGCGTCGCGGTCGCGGCGTTTAACGGGAGAATGGACGAAGTAACGGCTGCCGCCTTTGACGGAGCCAAATCGGGCGTTACGATAAGCTTCGGTTTAATCAGCATCATGGTATTCTGGCTAGGCATGATGCGCATCGCGGAAGACGCCGGCCTGCTCAAGAAGCTGGCCAAGCTTCTGGGACCGGTCGTGCGCTGGCTGTTCCCAGACGTTCCGAAGGATCATCCGGCAATCGGGTATATCATGAGCAATCTAAGCGCCAATATTTTCGGCCTCGGCAACGCGGCGACGCCAATGGGCATCAAGGCGATGCAGGAGCTGCAGAAGCTTAATCCGGATAAGGAAACGGCAACTCCCGCCATGTGCACGTTGCTTGCGTTAAATACGTCCAGTATTACGCTCGTGCCTACGACGATCATCGCCATAAGGATGAATTACGGCTCCGCCAATCCGGCCGAAATCATAGGGACGACCTTGGTAGCGACCGCGATTGCCACGGGGGCCGCCATCGCCGCCGACAGATGGTATCGAAGCCGCCAATCATCGCCGCCGGCAACTCCGAACATACATAAGAACAAGAGCAAGCCCGAGAGCATCGGAGGTGGGGAGCTTGTATGAGCTGTTCTCACGTCTGTCGGTTTGGATGATACCCGCCATTATCGTGTTTATTCCGCTCTACGCCGCGCTGCGCAGGCGCGTTCCCGTTTACGAAACCTTCGTTGAAGGCGCCAAAGACGGCTTCGGCACGGCGATCAGCATTATTCCGCATCTCGTGGGCATGATGGTTGCGATCAGCATGTTCAGGGCTTCCGGGGCGATGGAGCTTATGCTCTCCTCCGTGCGCCCTTTGTTCGATATGATCGGCATTCCGAGCGAGGTTCTGCCTCTCGGGGTGCTAAGGCCGCTGACCGGGGCGGGATCACTGGCGTTTACGGCCGACCTGATCGCCACTCACGGCCCGGATTCCATGATAGGAAGAATCGCTTCCACGATCCAAGGAAGCACGGATACGACCTTGTACGTGTTAACCGTTTATTTTGGCGCCGTGGCCGTACGCCGGACCAAATACGCGCTTAAGGTCGGTTTGTTCTCCGATGCCGTCGGATTTTTTGCCGCGATTATGATCTGTCTCTACCTATTCGACTAAGTACGCTTGTGCTTTACTCCCGTTATCGTTATGATGGAGAGTGAGGTGAAAGCATTGGAACGTTTACAGAAAATATTGGCCCAAGCGGGCATTGCTTCGAGAAGGAAGTGCGAGGAGCTTATTCTCTCCGGCGCCGTCGAAGTGAACGGGGAGAAAGTGACGACGCTCGGCGTCAAAGCGGATCCCGCCGTAGATACCATCGCCGTGAACGGCAAACCGATCAAGGGCGAGAAAAAAATCTACGTCATGATGAACAAACTGAAGGGCGTCATTACGAGCGCCAAGGATCCGCAAGGAAGGAAAACGGTCACCGACTTCCTGCCCGGAATCAAGGAGCGCGTATATCCCGTAGGGCGGCTGGATTACGATACGGAAGGTCTGCTGCTGCTCACGAACGACGGCGAATTCGCGAATCTGCTCACGCATCCCAAACATCATGTGCCCAAAACCTATCACGCGACGGTCAAAGGCGTGCCGCACGGCTCCGCGCTGGAGCAGCTCCAGAAAGGGATCAAGCTGGAGGACGGCATGACCGCGCCGGCGGTGGTGGAATATCATGACGTCGACACCGAGAAAAACGAAGCGACGATCACGATCACGATTTACGAAGGACGAAATCGTCAGGTCAGACGGATGTTCGAGGCGATCAACCACAAGGTGATCCGGCTCAAGCGGGTGCGATTCGGCGAATTGACGCTTCAAACGTTAGGGCGCGGCAAGTACCGCCACTTGACTCCGCAAGAGGTGGACGAGCTTAGAGCGGAAGCGATGAAGACACATAAAGTTCATAAAAACTGATCGGCGGCGGCAGTAATTGCCGTCGACTTTTCGTTATAATGAAGTGAAGTCCTAGACTTTCGAACTAGTAATTGGCGGTGATCCATACATAATGGCAAAGACTAACCATGCTCGCAAAACGATGCAAATCGTCATCCTTGCCGCCGTTCTGATCGTAGGCGGGTACGCCATCGGAACGGCGTTGTTCAGCGATCGCAGCACAGGCTTGATCAAGCCGGGAGAAGAGCCTCCAGCCTTCTCGCTAGCGAATCTGGATGGCGGAGTTACCTCATTGTCGGACTATGCCGGCAAACCGACCGTCATCAACTTCTGGGGCACGTTCTGCGAGCCCTGCGTCAAGGAAATGCCCGAATTCGAGCGGCAATACGTGAAATGGCAAGACAAAGGCCTGACGATTCTGGCCATCAATTTAAGCGAAGACACGCTCACGGTCAACAATTTCGTTAACCGCTTCGATTTGAGCTACCCTATCTTGAGAGACGTGGCGCGAAAGACGGAACGGAGCTTCGCGCTCCGCCAGTACCCGACGACCTTCTTCGTCAAGGCGGACGGAACATTGATGGAAGCCGTCGTGGGCGGCATGACCGAAGATGATATAGACAAGCGAATCGAACGCTTGCTGCAACAGTAGGAGGACAACCTTGTGCTAGTACCAGAGAATACGAAATGCGAATGCGGCCATCAAAATTCGGTAGGCACCGTCCTATGCGAATCTTGCGGAAAGCCGTTGCTGGAAGACATGCAGCAATCCGACGCTCCGCTCGAGATGCGCTACGACGGCGTCGCGAGGCGCTCGCAGAGGAGCAATCCTTCCTATATCGACCGCGTTTGGAGCTTCTTCTCGTCGGTCAAGATCGCGATTTATTTGATCGTCTTTACATTCCTGACGGCGATGCTCGGCACCATCTACCCGCAGGAGAGCACGTTCATCAACAACTTCGACGCCTCGATCTACTATAAGGAAACGTACGGGACGCTTGGCCATATCTACTATATGCTGGGCTTGTCGCATACGTACGAAAGCTGGTGGTTCATCGGACTGCTGGTCATGATCGGAACGTCGTTGGTCATCTGCAGCCTGGACCGCGTGCTGCCGCTATACCGCGCGCTCAAAAAGCAGCAGATTCGCAAGCATCATCAATTCCTGCTGCGCCAGAAGGCCGTGTACAAAGGCAAGCTCGAGCGCAACGCGCCGGAGTGGGTATCGGAGTTCGGAGAAGCGCTGAAGCGCAAAGGCTATCGCATCCACAAGGACGAGACGGGCACCGCGCTGCTGGCGGAGAAAAACAGGTTTAGCCGCTGGGGCCCTTATATTAACCATATCGGTCTCATCCTGTTTCTTCTCGCGATTCTGGCCAGAAGCATCCCGGGTTGGCAGATGGACGGGTACGTGTCCATTCCGGACGGAGATACGGTTCAGATCGCGGACACGAATTATTACGTCAAAAACGAGAAGTTCACCGTTGAGTTTTATACCGACGACGAGCTTCCGGAAAAGCTGCAAGGAAAGTCTCGAGCCAAAATGTACGAGACGGCCGCCGTGCTGTACAAATGCGTAAGCGATTGCGGGGATCCTCTCAAGGAGCCCGTTCTGGAGGAAATCAAAAAACATTCCATCATCGTGAACAGCCCGCTGTCGTTTGACGGCATCAAGCTCTATCAGTTCGACTTTAATTTGACGCCAAGGCTCAACGCGGTAAACCCCGTTCTGGAGGATAAGGCGACGGGCGAGAAATACGGACCGTTCTACTTGCCGATGAAGGACGCGGAGCTCCATCACGAGTTAGGTCCTTACACGCTGGACCTATACGCGAATTATATGGAATTTGCGCTCGGCAGCGACGGCAAGCCGACTACGTTGTCCAGAGATCCCAACGCGCCGGCGTTCGTCTTTACGGTTAAGGGTCCTGGTCTGAAGCCGGAAGGCGAGCCTTATATTTATTTCCCGATGCAGAAGGACAAAGTTCGCTTCGCGCAGGATACGATCAACCGCGATCTGGCGGATAAGATCGAAATCCACGTGGACGGCATGGAAAACGTCGATTTCTCGGAAGCGACGACGGTGCTCAATATCCGCGTGGACCGAGCCTTGCCATACTTGTGGGTAGGAGCGGTATTCTCCATGCTGGGACTCATCATGGGCTCGTACTGGCAGCATCGCAGAGTTTGGCTTCGGATTGACGACGGCGAGCTCGTGCTCGGCGCCCACACGAACAAAAACTGGTTCGGCATGCGATCGGACGTAGCGTTCGCGCTTAAGAAGACGGGGATCGAAGTGGATCCGAAGTCGCTAGATAACGGGGGGAATAACGCGTGACATTAATCGATTTCAGCAGTGATGCCTTTTTGGCAGCCTTTTTCTTGTATTGCTTCGCATTTATGTTTTACGTCATCGCATTCGCGGGTAAAAAGTGGAGCAACCGCGATCCAATCTTGCACGAAAAACGATGGGGCCGAATCGCCTTCGTTGTTTCCAGCACGGGACTGGCGGCGCACTTGGCGTTTTTCTTCACCAGATGGATTGGAAGCAAACAAATTCCGACAAGCAACATGTACGAATTCATGATGTTCCTGGCCATGGCGATCATGATTGCTTATACCATCGTATTCGCGATCTACCGCAAATCCTTGCTCGGCATGTTCGCCTTGCCTTTGACCATCATTATCGTCGCGTACGCGTCGGTGTTCCCGCAAGAGGTTCAGCCGCTTATTCCGGCGCTGAACTCGATCTGGCTCAAGGTGCACGTAACGACGGCAGCGCTAGGCGAAGCGTTCTTCGCGGTCGGCTTCGCGGCGGGCCTCATGTATTTGCTTCGCGTCATCGATTACAAGGATAAATCGAAGAACGGACGCAGAGCGCAGTTCTGGCTGGAATTCACCTTGTATTCCGTCATCGTCATCGTCGGGTTTATCGTCGCCGTATTCGCGTTCCGCGGCGCGGGCTATGAAGCGGAGTTTACGCAAGAAAAGGTTACGATCGACAGCAAAGGGGTGCAGCAATCCAGTACGGAAACGGTTATGTATACCCTTCCTCCGATCGTCAAGCCCTACAACAGCGAGATCGTGTCCATTGAGCCGTTCATCGGCATGGACAAGCCGCTGTTCGAGGCGCCGTCCTGGATGAACGGCATTAATGCCGGCCGCAAGCTGAATACGGTGATCTGGTCGATCATTGCGGGAACGCTTATCTACGGGTTGCTCAGGCTTGCGTTCCGCAAGCCGATCGGCGCGGTTATTCATCCCGTTATGGATGGCATCGAGCCGGAGGATCTCGACGAGATCAGCTACCGCGCCATTGCCATCGGCTTCCCGATCTTTACGCTCGGAGCGTTGATCTTCGCCATGATTTGGGCGGAAATCGCCTGGGGAAGGTTCTGGGGCTGGGATCCCAAAGAAGTATGGGCGCTTATTACTTGGTTGTTCTACAGCGCGTATTTGCACTTCCGATTATCGAGAGGCTGGCAGGGGCTTCGTTCCTCCTGGCTGGCGGTCATCGGCTTCGTTATCGTATTGTTTACGCTCGTTGGCGTTAACCTAATCATCGCGGGATTACATTCGTATTCCGGCGTGTAGGAGCCTACCTGGAGAGGAGCTGTACCGATGTCTGATTACGGCAATCGCATATTGGTCGTGGACGATGAAGAAAGAATTCGCAGACTGCTAAAGATGTACCTGGAAAAGGAAGGCTATGCCATCGACGAGGCGGAGGATGGCGAGACCGCCCTTCGGCTTGCTTCCAATACCGATTACGCGCTGATCTTGCTGGATGTCATGCTGCCGGGAATCGACGGGGTGGAGGTATGCTCCAGACTGCGGCAGATCAAAGCTACTCCGGTAATCATGCTCACCGCAAAGGGCGAAGAGATGAACCGCGTGCAAGGCTTTGAAGTAGGAGCGGACGATTACGTCGTCAAGCCGTTCAGCCCGCGCGAAGTGATTTACCGGGTGAAGGCGATTCTGCGGCGGTCCTCCGCAACGGCATTCCTCACCAAGGAGATGAATACGAGCAACAATATCGTGTTCCCTAACTTGGTGATCGAGCATGATGCCCATCGCGTGACGGCCGGCGGTCAAGAGGTTAGCCTGACTCCGAAGGAATACGAGCTGCTTCATTACTTGGCAGTATCGCCTGACAAGGTATTCTCTCGCGAGGAGCTCCTCAAGGATGTTTGGAACTATGAATTCTTTGGCGATCTTCGCACGGTCGATACGCATGTCAAGCGGCTGCGCGAGAAGCTCAACAAGGTGTCTCCCGATGCGGCCGCGATGATTACGACGGTCTGGGGCGTCGGTTATAAGCTAGAGGTTCCCAAATAATGAGGCTTTGGCGTCGGCTCGCACCATTATTATGGCATAGCGTAGTAGGGAAGCTTTGGGCAACGATCATGCTGCTCGTAGCGGTCGTTTTGCTTATTTTGGGCGTATTCTTGCTTCAGTACATCGATATTTTTTTCGATTCCAACGCGCATGCCATCAAAGTATTGTTTATCATTACGGCGGTTATCGGATTTCTGCTTTCGACTTTTTTTGCCTTTTTCCTTTCGTCGAAAATCCAACAGCCGCTTTTGCAGCTCAAGAACGCCGCGGATTCGGTGTCTCAAGGCGATTACAGCACGCGGGTCAATATTCAATCCACGGACGAGATCGGCCAGCTTGCGGGTACGTTCAATTACATGACCGAACAGATCGACAAGCTGATTACCGACCTCAATCACGAAAAAAATCATCTTGCGAGCATCCTGCGAAGCATGGGCGACTCCGTCATTACCTTTAATGCCGAAGGCGAAGTCATCTTGACCAATCCAAGCGGGCACTTGCTCCTTAGCCAGTGGTCCGGCTTGGAGCTCGATTGGGAGGACGAAGAAGGCGCTCCCGACGGCGAAGGCGCCAAGCGCGGCGTTCCGGCGCCGCTGCGGCAGTTGTTCCAGGAGGTAGTGAAGCAAGGGAGAGACTCCACGGACAATATCCACGTGCATAGCTCCGTATGGTCGGTCGTGATGGCGCCGCTACAGTCCAGCGGCGTCATAAGAGGGGCGGTCGCGGTTATCCGCAACGTAACCGAAGAGCACAAGCTGGATAAGCTGCGCCGCGATTTTGTCGCCAATATCTCGCACGAGATACGCACCCCGCTCTCCATGCTCCAGGGGTATAGCGAAGCGTTGCTCGATGATATCGTCGTCGAGGAGGAGGAGCGCAAGGAGCTCGTTCAGGTCATCTACGACGAATCCCTGCGGATGGGCCGGCTGGTTAACGATTTCCTTGACATCGCGCGGATGGAAGCCGGACACGTGGACATGAGTTATCAGGAGATCGATCTGCGCGGCATTTTGCGCAGGGTGCATCGAAAGTTTCAGGTCTATGCCAAGGAACGAGAGGTTTCGCTGCATGCGGAGTTTACGGATGAGCCGCTTGTCATCATGCAAGGCGACGAGGATCGTTTAGAGCAAGTGTTGACGAATTTGCTCGACAACGCGCTTCGCCACACGCCTTCGGGCAAATCGATCAGGATTTGCGGCGAGCGCCAGAACGTCAACGGCAAAGCGTACATCCAGCTCAAGATCAAGGACGAGGGACAAGGCATCCCGCAAGAGGATCTTCCTTATATATTCGAACGGTTCTACAAAGCCGACAAAGCGAGAAAGCGGGGTTCTTCTGGCGGTACCGGACTTGGTCTGGCGATCGTCAAGAACCTGATCGACCAGCATCACGGCCAGATCGTCGTGGACAGCATGTCCGGTTCCGGAACGACCTTTACGCTGCTGCTTCCCGTCGAGCAGCATGAAGGGGCCGCCGCGATCCGCCATAACCTGCAATGAGAAAAACTTCTATCGCAGTAATTCGAGGATGAACGACCGCGTTTAAGCGGAAGTTTTTATCGCCAATCAGCAAGATCTCCTTTACGCTTTATCGATCTAAAGTATTTAATCTCTCTGATGTGGAAAAACGACAAAGCGCTCCCGCGAGGGAGCGCTTATTTTGTTGAATTGGGCCGATTAATCTTGTTGTTCGTGGAACAAACGGTAACTACGGCAGTTTGATCTCCTGAGCCGTGTTGAGCTCAGGCATGCTAGTCAGCTGAGTCAGTACGTCCTTAGGCGTTTCTTTGTCTACGCGGAGTACCATGATAGCCGATCCGCCTACGAGCTGGCGGCCTACTTGCATCGTCGCGATGTTGACGTCGTTGTTGCCCAGTAGCGTGCCCACGCGGCCGATAATGCCCGGTTTGTCGTTGTGCGAGATCAGAATCAGGTTGCCTTCAGGGGTAACGTCGACGGGATACTTGTCGATCTGCACGATGCGCGGACCGTAGCCCGTAAGCAAGGTTCCCGCCACGACATGCTCTTCTTTCTTCGTGCGAAGCGCAACCGTTACAAGGTTCGTAAAGTCCTTGGACGTATGCGACTTCTGGATGACGATGTTGACTTCGCGCTGCTTGGCCAAGTGCATGGAATTCACGACGTTTACTTGGTCGATTCCCAAATGGTGGGCAAGTACGCCGCGCACGATGTAACGGGTCAACGGCTGCGTATCAAGCTCGGCCAATTCGCCGGAATAGCTGACGACGATTTCCTGCACGCCGCCTTCGGTCGATTGGGCGATAAAGCTGCCAAGCTTCTCGCCGAGCGCGAAGTAAGGCTGCAGCTTGCTCTGGAGATTGGCCGGAATAGGAGGCATGTTAACGGCGTTCATAAACGGCTCGTCTCTCAGAATATGGAGCACTTGCTCGGAAACGTCGATCGCGACGTTCTCTTGCGCCTCGACCGTGGATGCGCCGAGATGCGGCGTCACGATGATTTTGGGATGTTTAAGGAACGGATGGTCTTCGCTCGGCGGCTCTACTTCGAATACGTCGAACGCGGCTCCCGCAACGATACCCGCGTCGATCGCGTCTACAAGCGCGATCTCGTCGATGATGCCGCCGCGCGCGCAGTTGACGATGCGCATGCCGGGCTTCATGACGGCGAATTGCGCTTTGCCGATCATGTGGCGCGTTTCGGCGGTCAGAGGAGTATGAACGGTCATAAAGTCCGCTTGACGAACGATTTCGTCCACGCTAGCCAGCTTGATGCCAAGCTTCTCGGCGCGTTCTTCCGTCATGAACGGGTCATAGCCCATGATGTCCATGCCGAACGCCTTGGCCCGTTTGGCCACCTCGCTGCCGATGCGTCCCATGCCGAGCACGCCAAGCGTCTTGCCGCGAAGCTCGACGCCGAGGAACGACTTGCGGTCCCAAGTGCCGCTTACCGTCTTCATGTAAGCTTGAGGGATATGGCGGGCAACGGCCATCATCATCGCGAAGGTATGCTCGCAAGTCGTGATGGTGTTGCCGTCAGGCGCGTTAATGACGATAATGCCGCGCTGCGTTGCGGCTTCCAGCTCGATATTGTCTACGCCGACGCCAGCGCGGCCGACAACCTTAAGTTTTTTTCCGGCTTCCATTACTTTGGCCGTTACGCGAGTTTGGCTTCTGACGAGCAGAGCGTCGTATTCGCCGATAATGGCACATAATTCGTCTTCATTCAAACCAGGATTTTTGTCGACGACGACGTCAGCCGCGTCAACAAGCTGCTGGATCCCGAGGTCGCTAATGGGATCGGATACGAGCACTTTGTACATGTGAAACATGCCTCCTAGAATTTGCGAAACAAAAAAGCCCCGCTGAAATATGAACAGAAAAACCCTCTTCCCGCATCGTTTCCGTCAGCGAGTCGAGAGTTCAATCTACGAACGAATCAGACTTTACTATTTTATAGCATTACAGTGGTCAAAATCAATCCTCAAACTTGCTCAATTATGAAAATTTCGATATGATTCTAGCAAAGTCCGCGGCATTCGACATTATTGCGACGTTGGCAAGAAGAACGGAAGCTGCGGCAGCAGTTCGGCTTGGTACAATTTATTGAAATGCTTTTGGAAGTCACCGCCGCGGACCGCATTGGTGTTCAACAATAGATCGATGACGGCCGTCGCGGTTTGCAGCTTCATCTTGGAGGACTGGCCGGAGACGATAAAGTCGTCGACCCGTGCGGTCATATCCTGCGGGTTAAACGGCGTCAGCTCCCGTGATTCCTTTAAGTATTGCGAGACGATGCCGTTTTTGACGGTAAGCGGCAAGGCGGACCATTCGTTCAAGCTTAGTACCTTGGGCAGTGCTTTCTCGCCTTGGACCTCAGGGTCGATCGTGGAGGCCCATAGCTGCATGGCGGTATAATAAAGGGATTGAGCAGCCAGCGTTTGATTGACGGCTTCGACGTAGCTCGCCTCTTTGAGGATAGCCGTTTGCAGCTCGCCGCCCGTTTCTTTTTTGGCAAGCTCGGCCGCTTTGTCCGCTGCTTTGGCGAATTGTTTAAGACTGCGGATATATGCAACCTGGGCTTCGCCTAACTTCGCCGATTTGCCCATATCAAAGGCGCTTGCTTCCACGGATTTGCGCTCGGCCAGCTTGGAGAGGTTGCTCATGACGTCGCCGTAATCGTCGCTGGCGCCTTGCGAAAGCTTGTCCATCGAAGCGAGCCACTCGGTCTGAAATTCACGGTAAGGCGAAAATACGGTATGATAGAAGGACACGAGATCTTGTTGCTGATAGGGGCTGCTGTCGGTCTTGGAAGCCGCGGCTTCCTCCTTTCGAATCGCTTCATAGCCCGCTTCAACCTTATTCATTCCAATCTGAACGCCGTAGAAAAACGCGCCTACCGCGCATACGAGCATAAACACAAATCCAACGCTGAAGATCATTGCCGAGTTCGTTAATCGTTTCTCCATGGTATAACTCCTTCTATGTATGTAAGTAAGTACAAACGATATTAAGAGGTTGTTCAAAAAATTTTCTGAACGCTCATTATAATGGACAGGCGGGTAACCGATGAAAAAATTCGATATCAGAAACATTAAGGTGCGGAAGGTCAATGTTGACGAAATCGATGACCGTATGCTACTTATAAACTTGTATGCAACGCAGGCGCTTACTTTTATTATCGGAATCATATGGCTTTTATTTCAGCATCAAAATTTTATAGAGCTTTTGGGAATTCCGACCATGCCGGACGCGCTGTGGTGGGGCCTCGGCTTGGCGGCGGCCGTCGTCGCCGTAGACCTTCTCATCTCGCGCTGGGTACCGGAAGACGCGGCGGACGACGGCGGAGTGAACGAGCGGATCTTTAAGCACCGAGCCATCTGGCACATTGCCGTGATTTCGCTTGTCGTCGCGATCTGCGAAGAGCTGTTGTTCCGCGGCGCCATCCAGCACGCGATCGGTCCGTATTGGACGAGCATCGTGTTCGCGGCCATTCACGTTCGATATTTGCGGCACTGGATCCCTACGGGACTCGTATTTTCGATCAGCTACGGCCTTGGATGGATCTATGAGCAAAGCGGCACGATATGGGCGCCTATCATTGCCCACTTCGCCATCGATTTCGTGATGGGTCTAATCATACGCTTCAGGAGGGAGTCATGAGCAGGAAAGAACGACACGGCCGGACTTCCGGCAGACGGAAGGGGCAAAGTCCTGAGCTAGACGCAAGTTACTTACCCGGCCAGGATCCGGGGGAGCCAAAGCTGCCCCCTCGCCGCAAGAAATACCCTTCGAGCCTGCATAATTTAAACAAATGGTATTATAATTTATTGTTTGTTTTGTTTCTCGGCCTCGTGGCGTTCCTATTCTGGTACGGCAACAAATTCAGTTCGTAAGCTCGATCGTGCCGGGATCGATAAACGAGTAGCCCTTTTCTTCAAGCTTGGTCAACAGCTCGTCTAATCCGTCGGCCGTCCACTTCAGCTCGTGCATAAGTATGTTGGCGCCGGGGTGGAGCTGCTCAAGGACGTTGGCGATGACGACCTCGGGCTTATCTTTGGCGGATTTATCCCAATCCAGCGATCCGTTAGACCACGTCATGTATAACATGCCGTGGTTTTTTGCCGTCTCCCTGACCAATTCGCTGCCCGAGCCGTACGGCGGCCGGAAGAAGAGGGGAACGACGCCGGTCAGCGCTTCCACGTCCTTCTGAACCGACGAGAGCTGTTCTTCGACGACCGCATGCGATTCCTTCTTAAGATCGATATGATCGTACGAATGGTTGCCGATCGTCTGTCCGCGATCGTAGATGAGCTTTAGCAATTCGGGATTTTGTTTCACCCTATAGCCGTTGACGAAAAAAATCGCCTTGGCGTCATGCCGATCCAGCGTATCGAGCATGCTGCCGAGGACGGCCGCGTCCTTGGGCCCGTCGTCAAAAGTAAGCAGAACCGCTTTGTCCGCGGTTTGTTTATCAATCGGTTCGAAGCGGTATGTCCCAGCGTTCATCCGATACTTTGGCGCAGCCTTAGCTTCTTCGGCAGGGCTGGGCAAAGGACCTGCGGTAGGCAATGCGGACGGCGCAACGGACGGCGTCTCGACACTCGCCGTTTGCGCCTGATCGTCGGCGGCCGGTTGACTAGACACGAATGCGGCGGTGGGGCTGGCCGTCTCGTCGCTTCCATTGGAGCATGCGGACAATTGAATCGCGAGAAGAAGGACGAGCAGCCATGTTCTTGTAGTCGTTTTCAATGTTAGGTTCCCTCCTTCTATTCATGATTTCCAATCGAGCTTATTCGACAACATTGTAACATATTTCAAGTCCGCCCGAAGAACACATTTCCTATATTTAAGTCGAATGGAGCGTCCGGGACCCGGTCACACTAAACCTGTAATTACGAGTCTGGAAAGAGGTGATCCCATAATGAAATTAAGCGGATTATTGTTCGGCGGTTTGATCGGCGCGGCCGCTACGTTATATGTATCCCGCAAAAAACCGGGAGCGGTCGCATGGGCCTCAAGCGCGATGACCGACATGTGCGCGTCCGCGGCGGGCAAAGCGTTCTCGATGATGGCCGGAGGCGCCAAGTGGAAGTCCGAGGCGATGAAAACGGCCCCAAAGCCATCGGCCGATACCGCCGCAACCTCCGCCGCCGCATGGGAGCGCATTGAGTCCTTCATTCAAAGCGATCCCTCGGTAAAACGCGAGGTAGACAAGATCAAGGCGGACTCTTCGGCAATCGCCCATTGACGCGAGCGCTGCGCGCAGAAGTCGAATCAGCCGTTCCGAAAGGGACCAAAAGGCTGATTCGGCTTCTTTTTTTTCGTCCATAATTAGTGCAAACGCCATTCAGACATGATAAAGTAGAGGCATGGCGATATGAGTCCATTTTATTCACTTTTGGCGCAATGATTCATAAGCTATTACGACAGACGTTGCAGAGGAGGATCCTGTCATGAAAATCGAACGGCTTAGTCAGGACAAGATACGGATTTTCTTGACGTTCGACGACTTGCTTGAACGGGGGATCCATAAAGATGATATGTGGCGCGAACCTCCGAAGCTGCATGAATTGTTTTTGGAGATGATGGAACAGGCGTATACCGAGCTCGGGTTCGATGCCAGCGGACCGCTTGCGGTCGAGGTGCTTGCCATGCCGGCGCAAGGGATGGTCATCATCATCACGCGCGGCAAAATTAATGAATCCGGCGAAGGCGGGACCGACGACGAAGAAGAGTTGGAAGACGACATTTACGATATGGAAGTAACGATGGAGCAAAGCGACGTCATGATGTACGCCTTCAAGGATTTCGAGGATGTGATCGCGGCTGCCGGACAACTGCAGTCCTCGGGACTGACGGATGCCGGAAGATTGTACGCCTACAAGGGCAAATACATTCTAGCTATCGAGCCTTCGGATGTGGAGCAGGCCAGATACAATGCCGTCATCGCTTTGCTTGCCGAATACGGGGATGCGACCTCCGTCACGTTCGCCGTCCTCGAAGAATACGGAAAAATCATCATGCCGGAGAACGCGGTCCGTGAAATATGCAATCATTTTCAGTCTTGAGCCAATCAATCAATAAAGTCGTTACCATGGAGAGCATCCGCTTCCGATTTCGGCGGGATGTTCTTTTTTCGTCTTGAGCGGAACGGAGCGGCATACGATGGGGAATAGGCACGGGTCCGCGAGCTCATATTAGAGGTAAACAAAGGCGGAAGATGGGATGATTGCACATGAATGACGTATTGCACGCGACACAGGTCGTAATCGAGCAAGCTCTTCGCAGGCTGGGATACGGCGATGACATGATCGAGCTGTTGAAGGAGCCGTTACGCATGTTGACCGTGCGAATACCGGTCAGAATGGACGACGGCACGACAAAGGTGTTTACCGGGTATCGATCGCAGCATAACGACGCCGTAGGTCCCACCAAAGGAGGCGTGCGATTTCATCCCGACGTAACCGAAAAGGAAGTAAAGGCGCTGTCGATATGGATGTCTCTTAAATGCGGAATCGCCGATCTGCCTTACGGCGGGGGAAAAGGCGGCGTCATCTGCGATCCGCGCCGGATGTCGTTCCGCGAGCTGGAGAGGCTGAGCCGCGGCTACGTCCGGGCAGTCAGCCAGTTGGTCGGTCCCAACAAAGACATACCGGCTCCAGACGTCATGACCAATTCCCAAATCATGGCTTGGATGATGGACGAATACAGCCGAATCAGGGAATTCGATTCTCCGGGATTCATTACGGGCAAGCCCATCGTGCTCGGCGGCTCCAAAGGAAGAGAGACCGCGACCGCCAGAGGCGTCGTCATCATGATTCAAGAAGCGCTGCGGCTAAAGGGCATTCCGCTGCAAGGCGCGCGCATCGTCATTCAAGGCTTCGGCAACGCCGGCAGCTATTTGGCCAAATTCATGCACGAGAGCGGCGCGACAGTAATTGGTATTTCCGATGTGTCCGGCGCGTTGTATAATAAAGAAGGGTTGGATATTCCCCATCTGCTTGACCGGAGAGATTCCTTCGGAAACGTGACGAACTTGTTTCCGAAGACGATTACGAACGAAGAGCTTCTGGAGCTCGATTGCGACGTGCTCGTGCCCGCCGCCATCGAGAATCAGATTACGGAGCAAAATGCCTCCCGAATAAAGGCTTCTATTATAGTAGAAGCCGCCAACGGCCCGACGACGCTGGAAGCGACGCGCATCGTATCCGACAGGGGCATCCTGCTCATCCCGGACGTGCTCGCAAGCTCCGGGGGCGTCATCGTTTCCTATTTCGAATGGGTCCAAAATAATCAAGGCTATTACTGGGACGAATCCGAGATCGACAACAAGCTTAGGCTGATGATGATCCGGGGGTTCGAGAACGTCTACGAAATCCACCAGACCCGCAAGGTCGACATGCGGCTAGCCGCGTATATGGCCGGCGTCCGCAAGATGGCGGAAGCGGTACGATTCCGCGGGTGGGTATAAAGAAAGCAGGGAAGCGATGTTGTTGTTCTCCATATTGACCGCTGCCGCGGCACCGGGATTGTCGCTGCTGACCTATCTGTACTTGAGAGACAGGTACGAAGCGGAGCCCATCCATATGGTCATCCGCATGTTCGTCTTAGGCATATTGGTCGTCGTGCCGATCATGGTCATTCAGAGAGGGCTGGAGATCTGGCTCGGCAACGGAACATTTGTCGCTTCGTTTATACACTCGGCGGCCGTCGAGGAATTCCTGAAGTGGTTCGTGCTTTATCACGTTATTTATAATCATACCGAATTCGACGAGCCGTACGACGGCATCTTGTACGCGGCGGCCATTTCCCTCGGTTTCGCCACGCTGGAGAATGTCCTGTACGCGATCTACGCGCCGTCTACCTTCGGGACCTTGTTCGCCAGGGCGCTTCTCCCGGTATCCGGGCATGCGCTGTTCGGGGTCATGATGGGGTATTATTTGGGCAAGGCGAGATTCGCCGGCGTCAAACGGAAGTCGAGACTGTTCCTCGCGATATCGTTCGCGCTTCCGTTCCTGCTCCACGGCGTATACGATTTGATCCTTGTAACCGTCGAGCAGAACTGGATATGGATCATCGTGCCGTTTATGATCGGATTGTGGGCATGGGGTCTTCACAAGATGAATTCGGCGAACGCCAGATCGCCGTTCCGCCTCGTGACCCACGAGGAAGAGATTAAACTTTAGCAATCCCGTCCATACTGTCTATATATAATTTGGCAGGAGGAAGACGGAATGGAAGCGGCCAGAATAAAAGTAACGATTCGTTGCAATGTCTGCGGCGAAAAATTCGTTCTTCGAGGCAAGCGGGAAAAGGGCTCCATCGATACGGGCTTCAAGCAATGCATATGCAACAACAGCGACGATCTCGATATCGAAGAGCATCCCGGATTTTGATTCGCGGACGAAATACAATTACATGCAGAGATGCATAAAGCTCCTACTGAAAAACCAAACTATGCACAAAGTTTGGCATCAGAAAGGAGCTTTTTGCATGTATCGGAGACTAAGTTCCATCATGTTCCCCTTTATGACGATTCTGCTCATCGGCGCGATCTATTGGGGATATCAGGAGCATCAAGAAAAAAATTCGATCTTGATCAAAGCGGAGAACCAATATCAGCGGGCGTTTCACGATTTATCGTTCCATATGGACAAGCTCCACGAGCAGCTCGGCAACACGCTTGCCGTAAACTCCACGTCGATGGGCTACCACCGGAAGGGACTGGTCAACGTATGGCGTCTCACCAGCCAGGCGCAAAACGAGATCAGCCAATTGCCGCTGTCTTATCTTCCCTTCACCGAAGCGGAGGATTTTCTGTCGCATATTTCGAATTTCGCTTATAAAACCGCCGTTCGCGATTTAACTAAAAATCCGCTGAACGACGAAGAATTCAAGACTCTGAAAACGTTATACGAAAAGTCCGACGAAATCTCGAAGCAGCTGGATCATATGCAGAGCGACGTACTCGCGAACAATCTCCGGTGGATGGACGTCGAAGTGGCGATCGCCGCGAATCAGGAGGAAGGCGGCAACAAGATCGTCGATGGCCTTCGTTCGATGAACGAAAAGGTAGGGGGGTATCCGGAGCTGAACTGGGGACCTTCCGTTACCAGCATGTACGAAAAGCGCACGATCAAAATGTTGGGAGGAGAACTCGTAAAGGCGGAGGATATTAAGAAAAAAGCCGCCGCGTTTATGAAAGTGGACCCGTCTAACGTGGAGGTTGCGGAAAACGGGCAGGACACCGAATTCGCCTCCTTCTCGGCGACGGTGAACGCCATGGATCCCGATCGCAAGATTCAGATGGATTTCACGCAAAAGGGCGGACAGCTTATCTCGTTGATGAAAAACCGCGATATCGGAGAGAAAAAGATCGGATTCGAGCAAGCCAAAGCGTCCGCGGACCAATTTCTGAACGAATTTGGATTCGCTAATATGAGGGCCGTCAGCTACGATATGTACCAAAACTCCGGCAGCTTTACATATGTCGGCACGCAGAACGGCGTGCTGATCTACCCGGAAAAGGTGACCGTTAAAGTCGCGCTCGATAATGGCGAGGCGGTTGGTCTGCAGGCAGGCGATTTCGTATACGAAAACCACAAACGGGATCTTCCGAGTCCCATCATGTCGAAGGCCGAAGCCAAGAAGGCGATTAACCCCAATCTTCAAGTGAGATCGGAACAGCTGGCGTTAATCGAAAACGAGATGGGCGAAGAGGTATTGTGTTACGAATATACCGGAAAAATTAATGGCTCCATGTACCGGATCTATATCAATGCGCTTAACGGCATCGAAGAAACGATCGAGCAGCTGTCCCTAGAGGACGAAAAAACGACGAATTCTTGAGTATTGCCGCCGTAAATATCGTTATAGCCCCCCCTCCATTCGACATGCTATAATGTCTGTTATATGGGGGAGGGGACATATTTGCTGCCTAAGGTTAACGGGATGTTATATTATCAAATCGCTTCTTCCGACGAAGCGGAAGCAGCTCTAGAATACCGCTCCAGAATCGCGGACGAAGCAGAGGACGCTCTGATGATCGAATATCCATTGAACGACAAGACGGGCCGGCTCAAGCGGCTGTTTCTAGGAGATGAGCTGTCCGTATATTTTTTGTCTTCCGACGGAGTTAAACATTACTTCGATTCGCACGTTATCGGTTTTAAGGAAGACGGAGCCGTACGGCTGGTCAAGCTTCTTCGTCCCGATCCGGAAAAAATGACGAAGGTGCAGCGAAGAAGCTTCCTGCGCGTTCCCGCAGAGCTGGAGCTTGCGGTGAAAATCGGGAGCCACGAGAGGTTCGTATGCAAAACCGACGACGTGGGTGGAGGCGGCATCTCGTTTATATGCGACGGGAAGTGGGGCATTAGCAGCGAGAACGTGCTGGAGTGCTGGCTTCTGGTGCCATACAAAAACGGGACGATCGAGCACGTAACCTTCACGGGAGAAGTGATTCGCGTCAACGTGCTGGACACGGGCCGCAAGCAAGCGATGATCAAATTTCTGAGCATCAGCGACTCGGAGCGCCAGAAATTAATCCGCTTCTGCTTCGAGAAGCAATTGGAATATCGGAATCGATAATATTGCATGAATAATTACGGTTCGCCGTGGGAACATATCCGTAAAGCAATGCGGAGGTGTTCCCATGACGAAACAAAAAGGTACGGGCGCAGACCCCGATAATAGACTGGCCGAGTGGTCCGACAAGGTCAGCAGGAGGCTGTTTAAGATCGTGGCGATCCTGCTCTTGATCATGGCTCTGGCCCAGTTGTCCATGCAAAGCGACAGCGTTCGGCAGTTCCTGACAAGCGCGGATCGGTGGGAAGGCACTCCCCTGAACTAGCGCTTCTCTTTTGCATATCGAGGCGTAGTGTGGTATAATTTTCACGTTCGCAGGCAATGCCTGCTTTTTCTTTGAACACCTGCATCATCCGGGAGTCGAAGAGAAGAGGCCGTCCTGTTTCAAAGGAGGTAGACCGCAAGTGGCGCAGCTAGAAGGCGACAGCGACCGCATCAATATCGCGATTGACGGGCCGGCAGGCGCGGGCAAGAGCACGGTTGCCAGGTTGGTCGCCGGGCAATTAGGTTATGTCTACATCGACACAGGCGCGATGTACCGGGCCGTAACGTACAGCGCGCAGCGCTTGTCGATCGCGGCGAATGACCATGAGCCTCTGCAGAGGCTGATGGAATCCATCCAGATACAGCTGGAGCCGGGCGAGCAAGGCCAATCCGTGTACGTGAACGGCGAGGACGTGACGGACAAGATTCGCTCCATGGAAGTCACGAGGCAAGTTTCGCATTATGCGGCAAGCGGCGTCATCAGGGAAGTGCTCAGCCGCATGCAACGCGAGCTGGCCGGTCGCAAGGGCGTCGTCATGGACGGACGAGATATCGGAACGCATGTGCTGCCCCGGGCCGAGCTTAAGATTTTTTTGACGGCTTCAGTAAGGGAGCGCGCGCTTCGCAGGTTCAAGGAGCTTCGGGACGATTCCGGCGTAACGCTGGAAGGATTGGAACGCGAGATCGCCGAACGGGACAGGCTGGATGCCAGCCGCGAGATATCTCCGCTTATTGGCGCGACGGACGCGCTCGAACTGGACACCAGCGGAATGACGATCGAAGAAGTTGTTGCTTCGATTGTTCAATTAAGCCGAACCAAATTGGCGGAGGCGAAGTAAACTATGTTATACGTGTTATTCCGCTTCTTGCTTCGAGTGGCGTACCGGTTTTTATTCCGTTTGGAAGCTAGGGGATTACATCATATTCCCGCCGAAGGACCCGTCATCTTGGCATCCAATCATATCAGCAATTTGGATCCGCCGACGATCGGCGTTTTAGTGCCGCGCAAGGTCAATTTCATGGCCAAGGAAGAGCTGTTTAAAGTGCCGGTGCTCGGTCCGCTCATACGCGCGTTCGGAGCATTCCCTGTCAAACGCGGAGGCGTCAGCAAGGAAGCGATTAAATCCGCTATCAACCTGCTTAAGGAAGGCAACGTGCTCGGCATCTTCCCGGAGGGCTCGCGCAAGACGCCGGGCGCCGCGAAGAAGGGCACGGCCATGATTGCCGTCCGAAGCGGAGCCACCATTATCCCGGTAGCGATCGTGGGCAAATACCGTATCTTCCGCAAGACGCTGGTGTGCTATGGGGCGCCGGTGGATCTTACCGCCATTATTCATGAATCATCGCCGGAAATGCTCGAGCAGGTTACGGATGCCGTGATGGTCCGGATCGGCGAGCTTGCAGCTAGCTATCGTTAAATTGTTTTAAATGCCGCAATCCGCTCTGTCGGCACGCGGGTTTAAATAAAGTTGGGCTTTAGAACTGAGGAGGTTATTTCAAATGTCAGAAGAAATCAATGTGCAAGAAACCGTTGCGGAGGAAGTGAGCCAGGACGCAATGGACAATTTCGTTTCGTTGAAGAAGGGCGACTCCGTTAAGGGTACAATCGTCAAGATCGAAGATAACCAAGCTTACGTAAGCCTTGGATATAAATATGACGGTGTTATTCCGCTTCGCGAGCTTTCTCCCGTTCAACTCGAGAGCGCAAACGACGCGGTTCAAGTCGGCCAAGAGGTCGAGCTGAAGGTCGTTAGCATCGACGACAACAAGGAAAGCCTCGTGCTTTCGAAGAAACTGGTAGATTCGGCTAAGGGCTGGGAAGAGATTCAAGCCCGCTTCGAAAGCGGCGAAATCTTCGAAGTAACGGTTGCCGACGTGGTGAAAGGCGGACTTGTGGCGGACGTTGGCGTTCGCGGTTTTATTCCTGCATCCATGGTAGAGCGTCACTTCGTAGAAGATTTCAGCAACTACAAAGGCCGCACGCTTCGCGTTAAAGTAAAAGAGCTGGACCTGGAGAACAAAAAAGTGATCCTGTCCGCCAAAGAAGTGCTTGACGCCGAGTTCGAGCAAAACAAACAACAAATCATGAACGACCTTCAAGCAGGCCAAGAGCTTGACGGAACGGTTCAACGCCTGACTCCGTTCGGCGCGTTCGTGGACATCGGCGGCATCGACGGCCTGGTTCACGTTTCCGAGCTGTCCTGGCAGCACGTCGCTCATCCTAAGGATGTTGTATCCGAAGGTCAAGCGGTTCGCGTAAAAGTGCTGAAAGTAGATCCGGCCGCCGGCAAGATCAGCCTTAGCATCAAAGCGGCACAGCCTGGTCCTTGGGATTCGGCAGCCGGCCAATTCAACGTTGGCGACATCGTAACGGGCACGGTTCGCCGTATCGTGACGTTTGGCGCATTTGTTGAAATCGCTCCTGGCGTGGAAGGTCTGGTTCATATTTCCCAGATCGCTCACCGCCACGTTGCGACACCTTTCGAAGTTCTGAAGGAAGGTCAGGAAGTAAAAGCAAAAGTTCTTGACTTCAATCCGTCGGAGAAGCGCGTTTCCTTAAGCATCAAAGAAACGGAAGAAGCTCCTGAGCAATCGGAAGCCGCTCCAAGACAAGAACGCGATCGTGACCGCGGTCCTCGCGCTCCGCGCACGCCGAAGATGGAAGAAATCAACAACCCGAACGTCAGCTTGAACAGCTCCAGCATGAGCTATTCCTTGGCGGAGCGCTTCGGCGACAAGCTCAGCAAGCTGAAGTAAGATAAAATTTGCGAACCGCCACGCCTCCCGCGGCGTGTGCATGAAAGGCTATTCCCGCGTACCCGCGCAGGAATAGCCTTTTTGCATTGGTGCATAATAGGAGACACGAGGTGATTGAGGCATGATTGCTGGTTATTTGACCGTTTGGATGGCACTCATTATCATTATTTTATTTGCTACCGGCTGGAAACCGTATATTGCGCCTAAACTCGGAGCTCCCATCATCCTACTCCTCGTAGCATTGGTGGGGTTAGCCGGGCATGCGGGCTATTGGTGGACGCCGCTTGCGGGGCTGCCAGCCGTAAAGCTGCATGGCTCCGTTGCGGTCCTCTTGATCGCCAGTCTCATGGCCTGGGCAGGCAGATGCAATCGTGGACATCGGGGGTATCTTTTGATTTGCGTGCTTATGCTTTCGATCATATGGGGCAGTATTAGCAGCTTGTATACCCACGATCCGGTCTTATATTGGCTGGAGCCCGGTTGGAACTCGCCATTGCTGTGCGGCTTGTTATGCTGCGTGTTCACGACGAACATCCGATATCAGGCCGGCTCTCTGTTATGGTGCGCCGCATTGGGAGATGTCATAAGCTCTTGGCTCGATAATGGCGCATATCCCGTCGCGATTGGTTCGGCGGGCTGGTGGGATTCGTTCTGTCTGTCCGTTGCGACGGCTTGCGTCGGAGCGATCGCGATTCATTTGACGCGCCAAGCGCTGGCTGCAGCCGGCAGGACTTGGATCGGCATGCGAAGGGGGAGAGAATAGATGCTGCACTATTTGGAACAGAATCGTCATTTGACGGGCGTGTTGCTAGGCATCGTGTTTGGCATTATCGCCAGGCTGCTGATGCTCAAAACCGATTACCGGCAATATCCTACGTATCCTCACGGGAGCATCATCCATATCTCGTTAGGCGTTATTGCCGCGGCGCTTGGCGCGGTGGCAGTCCCCGCTTTGTTCAATAAAGACTACACGGCGATTACGTTTCTTACACTTGCTGCCCAGCAATTTAGGGATGTTCGCAAAATGGAACGCGAGACGTTGACCAAAATCGACAGCATGGAGCTCGTAAGCCGCGGTTCTACCTATATAGAAGGAATTGCGATGGTGTTCGAGGGACGCAATTATTTGGTCATTATGTCGGCTCTCGTCACAAGCCTGTTTGCCATCCTGCTTAACGTATGGTTCGGGATTGGAGCAGGAGTCCTATCTTTGCTCGTCGTCATGAAGCTGAAGTCGGGTCACGCGATAGACCATATTGCAGGGGTTAGGGCGGCGGAGGTTCGGATGGACGGACCTGATTTGTTCGTGGACGACATTTATATTATGAATGTAGGCTTGAAAGACAACCAAGCCATCATCGCGGAGCGCGGCATGGGGTTCGTGCTTACGCCTCGCAACCCCAACGCGAAGGTTACGTTAACTAATTTGGGTCAGCGACAAGCGATCCTCTATGACCTCTCCACGATATTAGGCGTATACCGGGATGACGGCGAACCGGCATTAATCCCCATGGCCAAGCTCGATATGAAGGACGGACGCCTTGCCGTATTTCTGCTTCCGCAGGACAAGGAGCCCGACAAGGGCATTGAAGTGATCAAACGCGTACCGATCATGGAAACCGCGGTACGGATGCCGACGGAAGCGCCCGTAAATAAAAAAGAAGGTGAATCGCATGGCTAAAATCGTAGCGGTCGTGTCGCTTTCCAGCGAAGCCGTCGGCGGCGGCGCGCCGATCTTTATTGCTCCCGATGAACAAGCCTTGCAGGAAACCGCGTTTTTGCTGGAGAAAATATTGGATGCCAGCGCGCACGACTTGAAGAACGGCTCCATTATTCTCGTGAATCACAGATAATATGAAAAGTTAGCCAAGCGCGCACTTTTTTGCTATGATGAGTAACGTGAGATTGGACAACGAAATGTGAAGAAATTGTGTCACAAACCTTTAAGGAGTGAAAAACCAATTATGGCAAGACCCGTTATCGCCATCGTCGGACGACCTAATGTGGGCAAATCCACCATATTCAATCGGGTTATCGGCGATCGGCTAGCAATTGTAGAGGATAAGCCGGGCGTGACCCGCGACCGTCTGTACGGCACGGGCGAATGGAATGGCAAACCGTTCAGCATCGTGGATACAGGCGGCATCGAGATAGATGGCGAAGACGAAATCATGAAGTCCGTCCGCATGCAAGCAGAGCTTGCGATCGAGGAAGCGGACGTCATTATTTTTATGGTGGACGCGAAGACCGGTCTGACCCATTCCGACGAAGAGGTTGCGCAGATGCTGTTCCGCTCCCGCAAACCAGTCGTGGTTGCCGTCAATAAGGTAGACAACGAGAATCGGATGGACGAGGTGTACGAATTTTACGGGCTCGGCTTTGGCGAACCCATCGCGATCTCCGGCTCGCACGGCATCGGAATCGGCGATCTTCTTGATGCCGCCACGACCTTGCTGCCGGAGATCGAAGACGACGGGTACGACGAGGACGTCATTCGCGTCGCTTTGATCGGCCGCCCGAACGTCGGCAAATCGTCGCTCGTCAACGCCCTGCTGGGCGAAGACCGGGTCATCGTCAGCAACGTGGCGGGCACGACGCGCGACGCGATCGACACGCCGTTCGAGCATGACGGGCAACGCTACGTGCTCATCGACACGGCCGGCATGCGCAAACGCGGCAAGGTGTACGAATCCACCGAAAAGTACAGCGTAATGCGCGCGATGAAGGCGATCGAACGAGCGGACGTCGTGCTGGTGTTGATCAACGGCGAAGAAGGCATCATCGAGCAGGACAAGCATATCGCGGGCTACGCGCACGAAGCGGGCAAAGCTTCGATCTTTGTCGTGAACAAGTGGGATGTCGTCGCGAAGGACGAAAAAACGATGCAGCATTTTACGCAGAGCATTCGCGACCACTTCTTGTTTATGACGTACGCGCCGGTGACGTTCCTCTCCGCCCTTACGAAACAGCGTTTACATAAGCTGCTGCCCGTCGTTAACCACGTGTCGGAGCAACACGCGCTCCGAATCCAGACGCATCTGCTTAACGACGTCATCTCCGATGCCGTGGCCATTAACCCTCCTCCATCGGACAAAGGCAAACGCTTGCGCATCAACTATGTCACGCAAGTTTCGACGAAGCCGCCGACGATCGTATGTTTTGTCAACGATCCGGAGCTGATGCACTTCTCGTACGAACGGTACTTGGAGAACAAGATACGCGCGGCATTCGATTTCGAGGGAACGCCGGTGCGGATCTTTACGCGGCGCAAATCCGACGAGGACTAGGGGAGAATGGAACCGGTGTTAGACACTATTGCGGTTGTGCTTAGTTATTTGTTAGGTTCGGTATCATTTAGCATCGTTATTGCCAAATGGGTGAAGGGGATCGACATTCGGCAGCATGGAAGCGGCAACGCCGGAGCGACCAACACGCTTCGCGTGCTGGGCAAAGGTCCCGGCATTTTAGTGTTTGTTCTCGATATCGGTAAGGGAATCGGGGCGATCGCGCTCGGCTACGCGCTGAGCGATCAGGCTTGGACGCCCGTCCTGTGCGGACTTGCGGCGATCATCGGTCATAACTGGCCGATCTGGTTCCGTTTCAAAGGCGGCAAAGGCATCGCGACGACGGTGGGCGTTATCGCGACGCTTGCCTTTTTTCCCGCTTTATACGCCGGAATAGCCGCGATAGCGGTTATCGCGATTACGCGTTACGTCTCCCTTGGCTCGCTAATCTTCGCGGCGCTAACGCCGCTGTTCATTATTTGGCTGGACTTCTCTTGGCCGCTGCTGGCTGGGGCGCTGACCATTTGCGCGTTCGCGTTCCTGCGTCATCGGACCAATATCGTCAAGCTTGCGCAAGGTACGGAGAATAAGCTGGGAGCTAGGAAAGGAGCTTGATGTCGATGACTGCGAGAGAAGGGGATTCCGGAAACCGCAAAGCGGCCGTGCTGGTTGCAGGCAGCTGGGGGACCGCGCTTGCATCGGTGCTTGCTTCTAACGGTTATCAGGTCTCGTTGTGGACGAGAAACGAGGATCAGGCTCACGAGATTAATACGAAGAAGCAGAACGGCAAATATTTGCCCGGATGCGAGCTGCCATCCGGTCTAACGGCCACAACGGATATGGCGGCCGCGCTGGAATCGGCCGAGCTTGCCTTGTTCGTTGCTCCGTCCGGCGCGATGCGTCAGGTAGCTCGGCAAGCTGCGCCTCTTTTGGAGGATCGGACGTTTGTGGTACACGCAACGAAGGGCTTCGAAAGCGATTCGCTTAAGCGGATGTCCACCGTGCTGGCTGAAGAGCTCGGCAGGCCTCAATCGTCGATTGTCGTTTTGTCGGGTCCGAGTCACGCAGAGGAAGTAATCCGCAAGCAGCCGACGACCGTTGTCGTTGCTTCCGAGGAGTCGGATAAAGCCGAGAAGGCGCAAGACGCCTTTATGAACAATGCCTTCCGCGTGTATACGAATCCGGACGTCGTTGGCGTCGAGGTTGCAGGCGCGATCAAAAATATTATCGCGCTGGGCGCCGGTCTATCCGACGGACTGAAATTCGGAGATAACGCCAAAGCGGCGCTGCTAACTCGCGGCCTTGCCGAGATTGGCAGGCTCGGCGAAGCGATGGGCGCAAGTCCGCTTACATTTGCCGGGCTTGCAGGCGTCGGCGACCTCGTCGTCACGTGCACGAGCCAGCATAGCCGCAATTGGCGCGCGGGCTCCATGCTGGCGGACGGCACGCCCCTCGAGACCGTGCTTGAACGGATGGGGATGGTCGTCGAAGGCGTTCGAACGACTCGAGCCGCTTACGAGCTGTCGAAGCAATTCAAAGTAGAAATGCCGATTACGGCACAGCTGTACGCCGTGCTCTTTGAGGGCAGGACCCCGAAGGAAGCGGTTGGCGAGCTGATGGGCAGGCTCAAGACGCACGAGATCGAGCCGCTGTCGTAGGCTTGCGCCCGCGCCCGCCTACACCAATGCATTCGCCCCCTCATATGATGTGTTGAGCGCAACGCATGAGGAGGGTGAATGTATTGTCTAAAGGAATTCCCAAGGATGTGCTCGGCGCAATCAACAAAAAAGCGGGCAAAAACATCTCGGAAAGCGCGGTTAAAAAGTTGGCGAGCGGCGTAGACGCCAGCACGATGCAGAACGAAGCCGAGCTGCGCAAGCTAGTGAAGCAGGTTGCGGACATGGCGAAGATTAAAGTTCCGGAATCGACCGTAAACGATATCGTAAAAGCAGTTAAAGCGAGCGGAATGAATCCGTCGAGCATGGAATCGTTAGTCAAGATGATGCTTAAGAAGTAAAGACTTCCGCTGCATCGGAATAGGGTAAAAGCCATGGACGATCCGTTGAAAGCCTGTTAACGCGGCATTCGGGGGAGCGCCTATGGCTTTTGCTCCTTTTTTTGTCACAATACGGACAGGCGGCCATGTGCGTTAGCGGTTGCCGAATGCTATAATGGGTAGTAATGATATCGATAACGATTAGGAGATTGGACTTATTATGGATGCAATGACTAAGATGTGGGTGTCGTTTATCGGCATCGGCCTGATGGCGTTGGCGGCTTTCCTAATTACATTTGCCCGGGTTAAGACGAAGGGCGCAGTAAAGTTGGTTTTATCCATTATCGCGTTCGTTTTACTCGTATTCGGTTTTATTTACGGATTTTTCTCCATCCTGTAATGACGCATACATAAGGCAAGCTAGAAAGAGAGGAAGCGTAGCAGCATGATCGAGCTTAAAGGTCGTACGGTAACGAAGGAAGTGGAAGCGGAATCCGGATTGTCGCTGCTGGATCACGCGATCAAGCACGGGATTGACTTCAGCTTCTCCTGCACCCGAGGGACATGCGCGAGATGTCGCTGTCTCGTCACGGAAGGCGCGGAATATCTCGAAGAAGTGACCGACGAGGAGTGGGACCGGCTGGAGCCGGAGGAATTCGAGGAAGGCTTCCGGTTAGGCTGCCAGGCGATCGTCAAACCGGAAGCCGGCCGGATCGCCGCGGTCAACAAAACGTATTTCTAAGCTTCTTGGGGATTACTTCGCAATGGAAAGCGGACATTTTGAACTACGGTAAAATGGATGTTCAAAAAGTTCGGTTTTCAGTGCCGAGAAGATGGAATGAAGCTAGAACCTGAGTAGCGGAGCGTAGCAGAGCTACGTGAGCAACGGAAGGTTCGGCTGCATTTCATATTCGATGTCGAGTAAGCTTCTTGGGGATTACTTCGCAATGGAAAGCGGACATTTTGAACTACGGTAAAATGGATGTTCAAAAAGTTCGGTTTTCAGTGCCGAGAAGATGGAATGAAGCTAGAACCTGAGTAGCGGAGCG